>OLIR01000005.1_pt1 | contig 414396 bp, 275 predicted proteins | sample 1609741 | NCBI WGS metagenome assembly OLIR01 (sample SAMEA4350169, study PRJEB24818) | metagenome | biome: human; feature: gut; material: faeces | place: Denmark | collected 2013-09
AGAATTTACTTGTTTTTATTTGCAACACTAAGATAGGTGAAATTTCTGACATGACAAAATCCTGAGTAACTTATTGTTGCTCAGGATATTATAAATAATGTTAAACTAAAGTGTTGCGGAATTAAGGAAGATGACATAGCATGTAATAAAAAATAATAATTAATAAAAGAAATGGGAAGAAACAAAAGACAAGACTATGACCACACAGACGAATCGGAGGTATTTAAGAAAAAGAGTCTGATGGCCGCCAAGAACCGCAAGAGAATGTCTAAGATCGTGTTTGCGGTAATGTGCCTGCTTGCAGCGTTCGTCGTTGCAGCATGTATGCTCAGCTATTTTTTCAACTTTGTCTGACCTGCAAGCGCCTTGAGGCAACGCTTATGCTGCCGCCGGGGCCGTGTCTTGAAACAAGAAAAGCGCGGAAAGCCTTAACAGATGCTTTCCGCGCTTTTTATATCCGACTGTGAATTAATCGTCTTCTTCTACTGAGAATTCGTCCTTACCAACTCCGCATAGAGGGCAAACCCAATCTTCTGGAAGGTCCTCAAATGCTGTTCCGGGCTGTATGCCGTTATCAGGATCGCCTACTTCGGGGTCATATACATAACCGCAAGTGTCACAAATGTACTTTTTCATAATGCTTACTTTTTAATTAATAAATTAGATATTAACTGATAGTTTATTTTCTGCCGCACATCACGAACTCAGCCCTTGCAGCTATCTGTTCGGGCGAAATGTTCTTGAGGCACGAGTAGTCGCCTCTGATGCAGGGCTTGTTTCCGAATATGCTGCATGGCCGGCAGGGCAGATCTATCTGCACCGCGTTCTCCATGCTCTGTCCCCAGCCCATGAATCCGGCAAAGGGATGCGTTGCGCCCCATACGCTGACCACCGGCGTGGCTGTAAGCGATGCCATGTGCATGTTGGCGCTGTCCATTGAAATCATGAGGTCGAGATGGCTCATCAGGACAAGTTCGAGACTTATGCCGTCGAGCTTTTCGGCCACGCTTTCACACTGTTTGTATTTTGAGCACCACTCACCGAAGTATTCGGTCTCGCGCTGTCCCTTGCCGAAGAGGAATATGCGGCAGTCGGGATGGCGCTCTGTCAGGAGCCTTATGACCTGCTCCATGAGCCGCGGAGGATACACTTTGCCCTCGTGGGCGGCAAACGGGGCTATGCCAATCCACTTCTCCGTGAACTCGCCGCTGCGCCTGATGCTCTCCGGCAGCAGGCTGATGTCGCCTCCGCCTTCGGGGAATATCGACTTGAAGTCGAGCTTTATGGGGTAGCCCAGGCGTGCAAGCACATCGGCATAGTTGCTGAACGGCGACGGCTGCTGCACGAGTTTCTTGTCCGACATGGCCACGAGCTGCCTGCGGCCGCTGCGGTGCTTGTCGATGTGAGCCACCTTATAGCGGTCTATGTTGAAGCGCATGCGCAGATAGTCGGAGCGCAGCACGCTGTGAAAGTCGGCTATGGCGGTGAAGTTCTTTGCCGTGAGTCGGCGGTAGAGAGCGTTGAGCCCTTTCACTCCGTCATACTCATCCTTGATGTCAGCCTCCATGAAGCTCACGTTGGACGGCATGCGCTCGAAGAACGGGCGCGCAAAGGGCTTGCTCAGCATGGTTATCCTCACGTCGGGATACTGCCTTGCGAGCGAATAGACCACGGGCACGGTCATGGCCACGTCTCCCATGGCCGAGAATCTCATTATGAGTATGTGCTCTGTCCTCATTTATTATTTTTGGCGTATAACACCGGGTTTGTGGCCGGGTCGTTATACATTTTCATCTGCTTGTAAACCTTCATGTACTTTCTGCCGGCCTCGATGTCGTCGAGCAGCTGGTCGATGGCAGTCCCGAGGTCAACCTGCTGCTGCATCAGCACATCCAGCTTGGCCCTGCACCTTTCGCGGTGTTCAGGGTCGGCGTCGGCGCGCTCTGTCTGCTCCTTCATGTGGTATATCTTCAGCGCGAGTATCGACAGGCGGTCGATGGCCCATGCCGGGCTCTCGGTGTTTATGCGTGCATCGGGCATTACCTTCACGTCCTTATACTTGTCCCTGAGCCAGCTGTCTATCTGCTCCACGAGGTCTGTGCGGTCCTGGTTGCTGCGGTCTATGCGGCGCTTCAGCAGCAGAGCCTCTGCCGGGTCAATCTGCGGGTCGCGTATGATATCCTCAAGGTGCCACTGCACGGTGTCTATCCAGCACTTCATATACAGGCTGTTCTCTATCGTGCCCTCTCCGTAGGGGTTGTTCACCTTGGTGTCAACGTCGTCGGCCTGGTGATAGTCGTTTATCGCCCGGCTGAAAATCTCGTTACAAAGTTCGGTAAATGCCATTTGCTCTTGTTTTAGTTAATACTTCTGCTGACGTGCCGCAGGCATAGCCGGCATGTCCGGCCGGAGCGCTGACGGCGCTATTATATTAAATGCAAAGCTAATAAATTATTTTTAATCAGCCAACAAAACAGAATATTTTTCGTAACTTTGGACTTGTATTTGAACGCCGGCGGCTGCACAACGCTATGGCTGCGTGCACCGCGGAGCATAAATCATTGTTATTATGAAAATTGTGATTGACGACAAGATTCCCTACATACGCGACGCCATAAGCCGCATAACAGATGACGCCGTGTATCTGAAGGGGAGCGAGATAGGACCCGGCGACGTGCGCGACGCCGATGCCCTGATTGTCAGAACGCGCACCAGATGCGACGAGCAGCTGCTAAGCGGCAGCCGCGTAAGGTTCGTGGCAACGGCCACCATAGGCTTCGACCATATCGACGCAGCCTACTTGGAGCGCGCCGGGATAGAATGGATGAGCTGTCCGGGATGCAACTCTGCCTCAGTGGCCCAGTATCTGCGCTCGGTGCTGATACTGCTCAAAAGAGATAAGGGCATGCGCCCCGAAAGCTCAACGATAGGCATCGTGGGCTGCGGACACGTAGGGTCGAAGGTGGCGCAAGTGGCAGCCGGCATGGGCATGCGCGTGCTCGTGTGCGACCCGCCGCGGCAGGAGCGGGGCGAGAGCGGCCCATTCGTGGCGATGAGCGACATCGAGGAGCAGTGTGACGTGATAACGTTCCACGTGCCGCTCGTAAAGGACGGCCCCCACCCCACGCTGCACATGGCCGACGCCGACTTCTTCGGCCGGCTGCAGCGCAGGCCTGTCATAATAAACACGAGCCGCGGAGCCGTGGTAGACAACGACGCGCTGCTCGACGCCCTTATATATAATAAGGTGAAAGATGCCGTGATAGACACCTGGGAACACGAGCCACAGATAAACCTCAGGCTCATGGACAGGGCATGGATAGCCACGCCTCACATAGCAGGCTACAGCGCCGACGGCAAGGCTAACGCCGACAACATGGTAATAAGCGGCCTATGCCGCCACTTCGGCATCAGCGTGCCGTGCATCATCAGTCCGCCCGAACTGCCGCAGGACTTCGTTGCTGCCGCCGACCCCGACGACCTGAGCCTGCAGCTCTACAATCCGCTCGACGACAGTTCGCGGCTGAAGGCATCGCCCGAAAGCTTCGAGGAGCTGCGCGGCAACTATCCGCTGCGGCGCGAGTCGGCCCCCGCAGGCAGGGCGTAATCATGCCTGCGGCACGTGCAAGCAGCACAGCATAAATGGAAAACTGTCAGCAGGCATCATCCGGCTTTATCCGTAGTGTGCATCCACGCCCCAGCCGTATTTCCGTGCTATATCGGCATATCTCCGCCCGTTTCTTCCTGACACAGACCTTTATGCCTGAGAAAAATCAAGCGGAAACAAGCCCGACATAAAGCAAAAAGCAGGCTGCATCACAACGCCCGATTTGCGGATAAGCGGCAACTGCAGGCCGGCATGAAGACCGACCATTGCCCGCCTTGGCATACGCCCGGCAGGGCCGTCTTGCAAAACATGGCCTTTTGCCTTCCAAAAGGCCACATTTCGTCCTCCAAAAGGGCATCTTTTAGACGCTAAAAGATGCCCTTTTGCAACCCTCTGTAATACAGGCATTTATGCCGCATGCCGCCGACTGGGCCGTAAGCAGTCTGTATACAACATGCCCGCTGTGTGCGCACAAAATTCAACAAAACCGACAAAATCAACACAAAAACGGTGTAAAAAGACAACAAAACTTGCACACTATAACGGCATGTGTGCAAGTTTGGGCTCTTTTTTTGCAAAAATATTTGCACACTTAAATAAAAATTCGTTCCTTTGCACCGATTTTTGGAATTGGAATTTATTTATAAACATTTTTAAAACATTACAATCATGTCAGAAATTGAATCAAAAGTAAAAGCTATTATCGTTGACAAACTTGGTGTTGATGAAACAGAAGTAAAGCCTGAAGCAAGCTTCACAAACGACCTTGGTGCAGATTCTCTTGACACTGTAGAGCTCATCATGGAATTCGAGAAAGAATTCAACATCTCTATTCCTGACGACAAAGCAGAAACAATTGCCACTGTAGGTGACGCTATCAGCTACATCGAGGCTAACACCAAATAATAATTTCCGATAATTATTTAAATGGAATTAAAAAGAGTAGTAGTAACAGGACTGGGCGCTGTAACCCCGGTAGGTCTTTCAGCCGAGGAAACTTGGAACAACCTGCTGGCCGGAGTCAGTGGCGCAGCTCCTATTACGCTGTTTGACAGCTCCATGTACAAGACCCAGTTTGCATGCGAGGTGAAAGGCCTCAACATCAACGATTGGATCGACCGCAAGGAAGCGCGCAAGCTCGACCGCTACACACAGCTGGCCATGGTCAGCGCAATGCAGGCCGTTAAAGACAGCGCCATGGACCTGGAGACAGTAAACAAAAACCGCATCGGAGTAATCTTCGGCGTAGGCATCGGCGGTATCAAGACCTTCGAGGACGAAGTGTCTTACAACGCCCTGCACAAGGAGAACGGACCTAAGTTCAACCCGTTCTTCATCCCCAAGATGATCAGCGACATCGCTGCCGGCCAGATATCAATCCACTACGGATTCCACGGCCCCAACTATGCCACTACATCTGCCTGCGCATCTTCAACCAACGCCATCGCCGACGCCTTCAACCTTATCCGTCTGGGCAAGGCTGACGTCATCGTGAGCGGAGGTGCCGAAGCAGCTATCTGCGGATGCGGAGTTGGCGGTTTCAACGCCATGCACGCCCTTTCTACACGCAACGACGACCCGCAGAGGGCATCACGTCCGTTCAGCGCAAGCCGCGACGGATTCGTAATGGCCGAAGGCGCAGGATGCCTCATCCTTGAGGAACTTGAGCACGCAAAGGCTCGCGGAGCTAAGATTTATGCAGAAATGGTGGGCGAAGGCGAAAGCGCAGACGCATACCACATAACAGCATCTCACCCCGAAGGACTCGGAGCAAAGCTCGTTATGCAGGCAGCGCTCGACGACGCCGGCATGAAACCGGAGGACATAGACTATATCAACGTTCACGGAACATCTACACACGTGGGCGACATTTCAGAGGCTAAGGCCATTAAGGAGGTATTCGGCGATGCAGCTTACAAGCTCAACATCAGCTCTACCAAGTCAATGACCGGACACCTGCTCGGAGCAGCAGGAGCCGTTGAGGCAATGGTAAGCGTTCTGTCTGTTCAGAACGACATCATACCGCCTACAATCAACCACGAAGAAGACGACAAGGACGAAGAAATAGACTATAATCTCAATTTCACATTCAACAAGGCACAGAAGCGCACCGTGCGCGCCGCTATGAGCAACACTTTCGGCTTTGGCGGACACAATGCCTGTGTTATCTTCAAGAAATATGATGATTAACAACTTTATTGATAAAATGAAGCTCCCTTTCCGCAAGGAAAAGGAGCTTTATTCTTCTTTATTCAACGTCATCGGCTTTTATCCCCACGACATCAGTCTCTACAAGCAGGCACTGCTCCACAAGAGCATAGCCAAGCGCAACGAGAAGGGACGGCCCGTAAACAACGAGAGGCTTGAGTTCCTGGGCGACGCCATTCTCGACGCCATTGTGGGCGACATCGTGTTCAGACACTTCGAAGGCAAGCGCGAAGGATTCCTTACCAACACCCGAAGCAAGATTGTGCAGCGAGAAACTCTCAACAAACTGGCACAGGAGATTGGCATCAGTCAGCTCATAATGTCAAACGGACATTCCTCGTCACACAACAGCTACATGGACGGAAACGCCTTCGAGGCACTCGTGGGAGCCATCTATCTCGACCGCGGATACGAAGCATGCATGCGCTTCATGAAGAAACGCATACTCTCACAGCTTATCAATCTCGACAAGGTGGCCTACAAGGAGGTCAACTTCAAGAGCAAGCTCATTGAATGGTGCCAGAAGAACCGCGTAAAGCTCGACTTCAAGCTCATAGAGCAGAAACGCGACGAGAACAACAACCCGATATTCGTTTATCAGGCCATCGTTGAAGGACTCGAGGGCGGTTCGGGCAAGGGATACTCCAAGAAGGAGAGCCAGCAGCTGGCAAGCAAGCAGACCCTGCAGAGCCTGAGGCGCAAGCCGCAGTTCATCGACGCAGTGTTTGCAGCCAAGGCCGACCGCACAAAGATGGAGGAAGAACCCGTAGTGGTGGTTCCGGACATCGAGCAGAAGGAAGACTTCATCATCACCGCCGGCGACAGCAAGCAGCCTGAAAAGGCAAAAAGCAGCGAGCCCGTGAGCGACGTAAAACCTGAACCTGAAGAGAAAAAGCAGGCCGGAAGCAGCGCTGACAGCGAGTTTGACCTGTCGGACATCACTGCCACTCCACGCCAGATGTCTAAAGAAGATATAATAGCGGCAGCCGAAGCAGCCGCGTTTTCAGAACAAAGATAAAAGCACCGGCACAGCTCCCGCGCAGGGACACGTGCCGATGCTTTTATCTTGTTTTATTGTTTACCACACCACATGCAGCCTCACCGAGGCATCATCCGTTGATTTTCAGGATGCCGCAAAGCTGCGAAAAATCATCAATCACAAACTCGGCGCCACACTCCTCGAGCTCTTCGCGGCTGCCGTTGCCGTAAGTAACGCCCACACCGCACACGCCGGCGCCATGAGCCATGCCTATGTCGAAGGCCGTATCGCCCACCACGACACACTCGTCGGGCCTCAGTCCGTGGTCTTCCATCGTGCGGACCACCATGTCTGGTGCAGGCTTGGCGTTGGGCACATCGCCCGCACCGAGCACGTAGGATATGTATCCGCCAAGCTCCATATCGGCCACAAAGCCCAGCAGCGACGCCCTCGAGCGGCTGCTCGCCAGCGTTATCATCCTGCCGCTGCGGTGTATTGCGTCGAGCGTCTCGCGCACGTTGGGGAACAGGCTCACCACTCCCGGCTGGTTGTTCTCCTTGAATATCTCTCTGTACACCTCGGCACAGCGGTCGCCCATGGCGTCGTCCATGTCGATAATCCTCGTGAATGTCTCCTTCAGCGGCAGCCCAATCATCGACGCACACTCTTCTTCACTCCTCTCCGGCAGCCCCAGCCGCCTTATAGTCTGCTGCATTGTGCGCACTATAAGACCGCGCGAATTGCCCACGGTGCCGTCAAAATCAAGTATCACTGCCTTAATGTTATCACTCAAAAACTTTCTGTCGTTCATAAAAAACAAAATAAATATATCGTTATAAACATACTGATCTACACTCTCACACGCCCCGGCGGCTCTTCGCCCCATGTCAAGCCGCACTGCAAAAGGCCGTCTTTTACACCGCAAAAGGGCACATATCGCAGCATGAAAGCATAGCTTTTACAATGCAAAAGCATACATATTGCAACGCAAAAGCATAGCTTTTACAACACAAAAGCATACGTATCGCAACGCAAGAACATATCTTTTACGACGTGAAAGCATACGTATCGCAACGCAAAAGCATAGCTTTTACAACGTTAAAGCATACATACCACTATGCGGAAGGATGCTTACAGAACTGTAAAACGGCTGACTCTGCCGTCCGGCAGAATACATGCCACAGCCCTAACGGATGCGGCGCAGGTCGGCAGTGTCCACAGGCACAACCGCGGCAATAGTCTTAAGCCTTGCGTATGCCTCCGACATGAACATCAGTCCGCCGTAAGGATTGCCTGTGCCCCACGAGTTTTTGCATATAAAATAGCGGTCTCCCTTCCTGTCGCGGGCTATCCCTATCAGCTCCATGCAGTGGTCGTCGGTGGTGCGGAAGGTCTCGAACGACCGCTGACGCTCATCCTGCGACGCCATGCTACGGTTGTCGCCGAGACGTGCCACGCCACGTTCAAACGAGAATCCCAGTTCGGTTATATCGCCCTCCCAGCACACGCTGTGGCCGCGGCGCAGCGCACTCTCTATGCGGCTCATCATCGTGTCTATGGGCACATTGTAGAATTTGTCGCCGTAACGGTTGTCGGGCACGTCGAGCACCACGTCCTCATAAAACGGCATATGCGTAAAGCTGGTCAGCGCCTGATACTCATCGTCGCGGCACACGCTGCGCGCAAACTGCTGCGGAGTGTACTCAGCCCCGAGCATCCACACGTGCAGCGGCACGGGATTAATCACATCATCGAGCATGCTGTCGGTGCTCCTCATCAGCGCGTCGAGCCCCGTGCGCCTCCCTACGGCGTTGCGGCAGAGCGAGTCGAGCTTGCGGCAGAGCACGTTGAAGTTGCATTCAGAGCGGTAAGAGTCGTATGGCATCAGGCCCGAGTCAAGTATCATGTGTATCAGCCTGGGCGCCATGCCGCGCGTGGTGAAGCCCGACCGGCCTTGCGTAAGATAGCATCTCTCAGCCTGCCGGCGCATAAGGTTGCGCGCAACATAGGCAGCCGACAGATTGACCGAGTCGCCCTTCATCAGGCACTCGCTCTCTATGGTGGCCAGCATGGCATATACCCAGCAGAGCGAACTGTTCCCCTGGTCCTTCACGGGCGTGATCTTGTTCATCACCTCCACCCTGAACGCCTCCTTGTCCTCACTCTTCCTGCCGCACGAAAGCAGCATGAACAGTACTGCCGACAGCAATATAATCTTGTTCATAAGCGCAAAGTTACTTAAAAACAACTATGCACGCAACCCTGCAACCATATTTTTTAACCTGCATCAGCCACGACAATCCTATATCATCTACAGCCGCAAGCCATAAGACAGGCAACGGCATGCACATGATGACAACAGCAAAAACAGCGGAAAACAATCCCAAACAGCCATAATATCGGACCAAACAAGGCTACAATATACGATTATCCACCCTTTCAGTATTATTTTGAACCACCATGAAGGGCATTATATCTACCTTTGAGCACTAAAAAAATATAATCAAATCAAAAATCTATCATGAAGCTAAAAGCATTATTATTATTTCTGTTTGTGCCGCTGATATGCAGCGCCACAGACATCAATGTAGACCCTTCTACGTTCAAGGCAACGTATGAAGGAGCAAAAGACGGTGACGTTCTGCTCATGGAAGAGGGAACATACACCGGAGACATCAATCTTCCAGACGGCAAGACTGTCACCCTGAAGGCTGCAGAAGGAGCCGAAGTGGTGTTCGGAGTAAAGTTCCGCGGAAGCGATGCGTCTGTAACCGGAGGCGGAATTATTATGGAGGGGCTCGTCATCAAACCCAACGACAGCTACTTCATGGACCTCACCTATGGTGACATAAAGACCATCACACTGCGCAACTGCGACCTGTCGGCCATCAACAGATGCTTCCTGCGCACCAACAACGAGGGGCATGTGATAGACAAGATTGAGATGGACAGATGTATAATACACGACTGCGGCGACGGAGGATACAACTTTATCTACCCGAAACACGGCGTAAGAGAGGTGAGCGTAACCAACTCTACACTATATAACTATAAAGGCGGAGAGAGCTTCTTCTCGCCCAACTCAATGAATGTAGACATCGACATGCTGTTCACATTCAGCAACAACACAGTCTACAAATGGTCGAAAGCATCAAAATATGCCATCTGCAACACTGGGAACAAAGTGGGACTGTTCTCTGAATACACATTCAGAAACAACATTATATACAAAGCCGGCGTTGACGGACAGGCGCCAAACATACTAAACACCACGGGCGGATATCTGCTGGCAGAGAAAAACCTGATAGCCGACTACGGAACATACAACCAGGCAAGCGCGGCCGACACAGAGATTTCGGACTATACGCTGGCCGACTTCGGACTGACGAACATACCTTTCCCTGACCCTGAAAACGGCGATTTCAGCATAACCTCAGAGTCGCCCATGGCTACGGCAGCTACAGACGGAGGCCCGATAGGCGACCCGAGATGGCTGAAGAACCTCACAAATGCCGTACACATGAACGTTACCAACAGCCCGGAAAACGCCGGAACGGTAACTCCGGCAAAGGCTGACTATGAGGCCGGAAGCGAAGTTACGATAACGGCAACGCCCAACTACGGATTCAGATTCAAGCAGTGGCAGGACAAAGACGGACAGATACTGTCGACAGAGAACCCATACACGTTCAACATTGAGAAGGACATGGACATCACAGCCGTGTATTCTTCGGTTGAGACATACACCCTCAACATAAACAAAAGCGGCGACGGAGCCAAATGGGGCAACGTGTCGCTCACGCCGGAACCCGTTGACGGTAAGTATGAAAGCGGAACAAGCGTTACGATGAAGGTGGTGCCAAACTCTGTAACGTCTTTCCTCTACTGGAACGACGGCAGCAGCGACGCGCAGAAGACTGTGGTGATGAACGGCGACAAGACGTTTACGGCTACGTTCGACGTGGTTCCGTTCATCGTAGGATGGGACTTCAGCGTAAGCGAGCCGCGCGGAAACCGCCCCGGCGACTACAGCTTCACGACAGACAACACAGGCAACCTTCAGCTGTATGAAGGCGACGGAAAGACAACCAACTGGGGCGCAAGCACACGCACCTTCGGCGGCATTGAGCGCAACTGCATACGCCGCTACACCGAAAGGGCCGACATGGACAACCCACGCTACCTTGTGGCTAAGTTTGTAGTGGACGGATATAAGAACATCAAGGTGCACTCACTGGCGGCTCTCGACAACGCCTGCGTGCACAAGATACAGAAGATGCAATACTCTACCGACGGCGTAAACTACACCGACCTCAGCTCTATCGACATGGGAAGCGGCACCGAGAGCAGCCAGTGGATGGTGCTTGAGGGCACACTGCCCGAAGGTCTCAGCGGACAGGTGTATGTGCGCTGGATAGGCGACACCGAAAGCGGACTGGCCGGCGAGCCGTCGGACAGCGACACAGAGGGATTCTATCTTGCCGACATAGTTGTATATGCCGACAACGAACAGAAGGACGACCACGAGGCACCGAAGCTTGTTGCCACATCGCCCGAGGCCGGCTCTGACGTTGCCTCAGCATCAGGCAACGTGGTGCTCCACTTCAACGAGAAGGTGAAAGCAGGCTCAGGCGACGTAACGATAAACGGAAAGGCCATGACACCTGTATTCGGAAGCAAGACAGCCACTTATGCCTATGCCGACATGGGATACGGCACTGAGTGTGAGGTGGTTGTACCCAAGGGCGCACTGACCGACCTCAACGGCAACGCCTTTGAAGGCACGACATTCAAGTTTACCACAATGCAGCGCCCGCAACCCGAGAAGAAAGTGTTCGACGCCGTGGTGGCTGCCGACGGCTCGGGCGACTTCACTTCGGTTCAGGAGGCCATCGACGCCGCTCCTGACAACAGCAGCGTGCCTTACCTCATATTTGTTGAGAACGGAGAGTATGACGAACTCGTGCTGATACCTGAGAGCAAGCCTTTCATACATCTTATAGGACAGGACAAGGAGAAGACCGTGATAAAGCATACCATCAACAACGGAGGAAGCTCTGACGTAGGATACGAATGGTCTACGAACAATCCGCAGTCAGACAACTACGGCTACAGCAGCGTGGTTGAGGTGAATGCAAGCGACTTCTACACTGAGAACATAACCTTCTATAACAGCTGGGGCGTTGACAACCAGTCGGGACCGATGGGTCTGGCCATGTATTCGCGCAACGACCGCATGACGTTCTACAACTGCAAGTTCCGCTCTTATCAGGACACATGGCAGACTTCTTCAAGAAACATGGCCGACCGCCACTACGTGAAAGACTGCTGGATTGAGGGTGCGGTAGACTACTTCTACGGCGGAGGCGACGTCCTGCTCGAAGGCTGCACGCTATACAACGTCAGAAGCGGATCTGTGATCGTGGCACCATGCCATAAGGAAGGAACAAAGTTCGGATACGTGTTCAGCAACTGCACCATAGACGGCAACGAGCTTGCCAACGACAACAAGACAGCGCTGGGACGCCCGTGGCACAACGCTCCAAAGACCGTATGGCTCAACACTACGATGAAGATAGGCATAAAGCCTGAGGGCTGGAACAACATGGGAGCCATTCCGGCTCTGTTTGCCGAATACAACAGCATGGATGCCGACGGCAATCCTGTTGACCTGAGCAACAGACGCACCGAATATGAATATACTGACGGCGACACCGGACAGAAGGTTACGGGCACATGCAAGGCTACACTTACCGACGAGGAGGCTGCCGCATACACATACGAGGCCATAACAAGAGGCACTGACGGATGGAACCCGCGCAAGCTGATGGAGGCCGTGAGCGCTCCTGCCAACATGAGATACGACGCGGCAAGCAGCACGCTGAGCTGGGACGAGTCGGCATATGCTATATGCTACGTGGTAACTGACGCCGACGACAAGGTGGTAAGCATATCTACAGACACAAGCTTCAAGCCTGCCGAAGGCACCTGCGGCAAATTCACCGTAAAGGCTGTCAACGAATACGGAAGCCTGAGCGAAGGCACTACATACGAGACCACTACAGGCATCAACGGAGCCGGAAGCGAGACAACCGTTAAGGAAGACATATACAACACATCGGGAATGAAGCTCGGATCGGCCGTAAAGGGCATCAACATCATACGCCGACAGATGGGCGACGGCACCGTGAAGGTGATAAAGATAATGAAATAACGCACTGAGCGCCGTAATAAAGCTGCGCCTATACTAAAACGGCCGGGGCATATCATCAATGAGATATGCTCCGGCTGTTTTTATTATCTTGACTTATGCATAACAAGGCTCTGACGTATCATAGCCTGCTATTCCGGCAAGAACGGCACGCCTGCACGACGCATGATGCAGGGCCGCTCGGACGCAGCGGCTAACCAGCTGATTATCAGCATAATAAGGACGGCTTTACAAAAGGTGGCCTTTTAGCCGCCAAAAGGATACCTTTTACGATGCAAAAGGGCACATATTGCACGCTGAAAGACCACCTTTTATCTCATCGGGAGAATTATGCTTTCAGCCGCAAGCATCAATCTGCCTGTAAGATTAAGACAGATGCGGCACTATGCCCTATCAGATTTTATAAGACCGGGGCACGCAACACGCCTTTCAGCCAGACGCTACGGCTCTGCCGTCTCGCCCCTCTTCATATATTCGGTAGGGCTGCAGCCCATTGTCTTCTTGAAGCAGCGGCTGAAGTATTTCGGGTCGGAGAATCCGCACTTGTAGGCCACCTCCGATATGCTCACGCCCGGATCTTTCATTAAAGCAAGAGCCTTCTTAATGCGTATCTCCTGTATAAAGTTGTTGGGCGACGAACCAAAAACTTTCTTCACCCTTACATAGAGCACAGTGCGGCTCATGCCCATGGCCTTGCAGAAGTCGTCTATCGACAGGTCAGAGTTGGCTATATTGTCATTGATAAATCCCATGGCCTTGTTTCTGAACAGGCTGTCTGTGGTTTCGGCGGCAGCTTCCTCACCTTCAGCCACGTCCATGTCGCGCCTTTCTGTCAGAAGCTCATGCACCTTGTTCTTAAGATATTCAATCTTCTCATTAGTAACCGTGGTTATCTCGTTCACCTCCTTGCGCAGCCGGCTGATATATCTTGCCACCTTATATATAACTATCAGGGCTGCAAGCAGCGCCCCGCCAAACAGCATCCATGCCAGGGGCGTCTCCGTAAGTTCCGGGGTACGGTGTATCGTCACGGTACGTTCATTGTCAGTCCAGATGCCGTCGCCGTTGGTTGAGCGCACCCTGAAGGTGTGCGTTCCCGGCGGAATGCCCGCATAGCTTACCGAATGCGACTTGGTGTATATCCACTCGCCGTCCACTCCGTCCATGCGGTAGGCATACCATATATCCTCATTCTTATTATAGTCGAGCGCCGAAAACTCTATCGTAAAGTTCTTCTTGTCGGCCGGAAGCTCAACATAGTCGTCGCATCCGAACACAATACGCGGCACAAAATTGCTCTTGCCGACGTCAGACGGGCTGAAACCGAACACGCCCTGAGTGGTTCCGAAGAGCATGTAGCCGTTGTCAAGACACAGCGGCATGGTCTCCATGAAGGCAAAACCCTCTCTGAAGAAGCCTCTCATATAGTTAATCATAATATCGCGGTTAGTGTCAAACAGCGTCAGACCGGCCTCTGACACTATCCACAGCTTGTCGCCACGCCATGCTGCCAACGACACATTGACATCCGAGGCAAGACCCTGAGCCGTGGTATAAGCCTTGAAGCGTATGTTGTTGCTCAGCAGGTTGCGCGACAGAATCTTGTTGGTTCCGCCGCCATAAGTGGCCACATAAATCCTGCCTCTGCTGTCGCGTGCCAGCGCCATCACCTCATTGTTGCTCAGGCTCGACGGGTCATGAGGGTTTCTCACGTTTCGCCAGAACTTCAGCCGGTGCAGCGGCTTGCCGTCAATCATGCACGTATACAGCCCGCTGCCGGTTCCGGCAAGCATCACTCCGCTACGTGTCATCATCAGACACCTCACCTTGAGCGCCCCGCGCGGATAGCCTGAAAGCACATTGTCCTTATTGATAAAGCGCGGCATGTCGGCCTCCGGCCTCTCCACCACATTCAGTCCGCCGCCATAGGTGCCTATCCACAGGCGTCCGTATCTGTCCTCAGCCATGGCATACACAGAATTGCAGTTAATGCCAAAAGGCTTTCTGCCGCCGCTGACATAGCGGTCGAGCACCCATCCCTGCCCTTTTCTGCGCAGCCTGAACAGCCCGCCGGGCTTGGTGCCGAGCCATATCTGCCCGTGGCGGTCTTCATAAATACAATACACGTTATGGCCGAATACAGCCGCAGCAGGCGTAATCCTGCCGTCGGCAGACAGATATCTGACATTGCCCAGGTTGCGGTCGACAATCCTCACAAAGCCGTTCTTGTCGGCAATCCACACCCGTCCGGCCCTGTCCTGATGCAAGGCTCTGACCACTTCTTCGCCAAAATTGCTGAACTTCGTGTTCTTCAGAGGCTCCTTCACAAACGTAACCCTGTCTATGCCGCGGTTGGTGCGCACCCAATAGCCTCCCTGCCTGTCCTCGCACATCACCCTTGTCTCCAGGCCTTCATACTCTTTCAGAGAAGATATGCGCTTCATCACATTCTTGTCGGCCACATAATATGAGCCTCCGGGCAGATTCTTGCCCCTGTAAACCTCAAACTTGCCCGTCTTGCGGTTGAATACATAATACTTGCATCCCGCCAGGTTGAGGGTCCGGTGTCCCGACATGCAGAGTATATTATTGTCTGGCAACTCCCAAATCTGGTCAATACGGTTCGACTCAAGAGGACAGCCGTCGCCTGGCTGAGCCTTGTAATTGACAAAGCTGTAGCCGTCGTAACGGCTCAGTCCGTCGCGCGAGCTCAGCCATATATACCCCTCCCGGTCCTGAATAATACACGTAACAATGTTGTGGTCGAGCCCGTCGTCATTGTCAAAATGTACAATACGCACGTCGGAAGCCGCACACAATAACGTCATAAACAAAAAACAAAAGATTGCCAGACTTGCTTTTCTCATAATATCATTATTCTACTGCAAAAGTAAGAAAAAAACATAAAATCCCCGTTTACGTCGTGACAAAAAGACTATTTTGAACCTTTTTAAAATATTTGTCCACCATAAGCATTGCCACAAACAATACCTTTGCATCGAACAAACAATCTATTTTAAAATCTATCAATAATGAAAAAACTATTAACAATCATCACAACGCTGGCAATGGCGCTCGGCTCTTATGCCGGAGAACCGCTGGAGCTATGGTACGACAAGCCTGCCGGCAACTGGAACGAAGCCCTGCCGCTCGGCAACGGACGCATAGCGGCAATGGTATACGGCAATCCCGTATGCGAGGAATATCAGCTCAACGAGGAGACTATATCAAAAGGCTCGCCCTACAAAAACTACAACGCTGAGACACCTAAGTATCTTGATAACCTGCGACAGCTGGTATTCAGCGGCAAGAGCGACGAGGCACAGGCACTGGCCGAGACACAAATTCTGGCCGACAGAGACTACGGATTCGGTGCATCATACCAGCCGGCAGGAAGTCTGCGCATCGAATACGACGGCCATAAAGACTACTCTTCGCTGCGCAGACAGCTCAGCATAGACAACGCTGTGTCGACAGTAACCTACAGAGTGGGCGACGTAACTTACACGGAAGAGGCCTTCACGTCGTTCACCGACCAGATGCTCATCATCAGAGTCACGGCATCAAAGAAGGGCGCAATAAACCTGAAAGCAAGCCTGTTTTATCCTGACGGCGTGAAAGTTGACCGCTCTGTAAGCGGAAACACACTCGCACTGAGCGGAACCACGGCAAAAGCCGCAAACAACGTGCCCGGAAAACTGAACTTCATAGTCAACGCAAAAATTGACAACGAAGGCGGTGCAATGACACAGAACGACACCGCGCTGATTGTGAAAGACGCCGACGCCGTGACCTTCCACATAGCCATGGCAACCAACTTTGTGAACTATAAGGATATCTCGGCCGACCCTCAGAAGCGTATTGACGAATATATGAAGAATGCCGGACGCGACTATGAGACGGCAAAAGCCGAACATATAGAATACTATAAGGAACAGTTTGACAGAGTAAGCCTTAACCTCGGAGAGAACAGCAACCCGTCGAAGACTACAGACAAACGCATTGAAGACTTTGCTGAAGGCAACGACACACAGCTCGTAGAACTGTATTTCCAGTTCGGAAGATACCTGCTTATATGTTCATCACAGCCTGGATGCCAGCCCGCCAACCTGCAAGGCAAATGGAACGGCAGCACAAACCCTGCATGGAAATGCCGTTATACGGTGAACATTAACACAGAGATGAACTACTGGCCGGCCGAATCGACAAACCTGCCGGAACTTCACGAGCCGCTGATAAAGATGATAAAGGAGCTCAGCGAGATAGGAGCAGAAACGGCAAAGAACATGTACGGATGCAACGGATGGATGCTTCATCACAACACAGACCTGTGGAGAATGACTGGAGCCGTGGACAAAGCCTACAGCGGAGTGTGGCCAACGGCCAACGCATGGTTCTGCCAGCACTTATGGAACAGATATCTTTACAGCGGAGACACCGACTATCTGAAAGAGGTTTATCCGCTAATGAAAGGAGCGTCAGAGTTCTTCCTCGACTTCATGGTAGAGGATCCCCGCGACAAATTCATGGTTGTCTGCCCGTCGGTTTCACCCGAAAACTCACCAAAAGCATATAAAGGACAAAACATCTTTGCAGGCATAACCATGGACAACGAGCTCGTAAGCGACCTGCTGACCAACACCGCAAGGGCTGCCGAGACGCTTGCCACTGACGAAGACTTCGCAAAATCGCTGCTGAGCCTGCGCGACAAGATGCTGCCACTGCGCATAGGACAATACGGACAGCTGCAGGAATGGCGCGACGACTGGGACAACCCTGACGACCATCACCGCCACGTGTCACACCTGTGGGCACTGTATCCCGGCACGGCTATATCTCCCTACCGCACACCGGCTGCGTTCAGAGCATCAAAGGTGTCGCTGATGTACCGCGGAGACGAGTCGACAGGATGGAGCATGGGATGGAAAGTTTGTCTTTGGGCAAGATGTCTTGACGGCAAGCATGCTTACAAGCTGATAAAAGACCAGCTGTCGCTTGTGCCGGCAGACAGGACCGAAGGACAGGACGGAGGCACTTATCCAAACATGTTCGATGCACATCCGCCATTCCAGATTGACGGCAACTTCGGCTGTACGGCGGGCATTGCAGAGATGCTTATGCAAAGCCACGACGGCTTTATAAACCTCATGCCGGCTGTTCCTGACGAATGGGCCGACGGCGAAATTAAGGGTCTGAGAGCCATAGGCGGCTTCGTGCTTGAGGACATGGTGTGGAAAGACGGCAAGCTGATGAGTGCCCGTCTGCGCTCAACGCTCGGCGGAAACCTCAGACTAAGGGTGCCCGTAAAGATCAAGTCGGACACACATGAGGTGAAAGAGGCTGAAGGCGAAAACCCCAATCCGCTGTTCTACACCTACTCTATGCCTGTAAAGAAGATATCAGGAGACGAATATGTTGACGTTGACAACTCGAGCGTGAACAACAGGCTGCCCGAGACTTGGCTCTATGACATAGAGACCAAGGCTGGAGACGTGGTCTACATAACAAACGAAAGCTCGGCTTCGGGCATTGACCAGACGTTGACCGACAACGGCAGCAACGGCAGCATATACGACATTTCTGGCAGAAAGGTTGACAGTCCGGAGCGTGGAATATTCATAAAAAACGGCAAGGCTTTTATTAAAAAGATAGCGGAGCTATAAATCACAGCAAGACATCCGCACTTGCTTCATCATTAATTCTGTTAAATTAAGCAAGAGAGGCTGTCAGGGATTACACCCGCGACAGCCTCTTCTGTTTATTTGTTACGCCAGCACGGCAGCCATGTGCCACAGCCTGACAACAAGACGTATGCCTACATGATATCGTCCTTGAACGTTATCTGCGGGCTGTTCATCATGTAGCAGTCGTCGCTGCTGCCCTCGATACGCCTAATCTGAGTGACCGACCACGACTTTCTGACCTTGTTCCATACCAGCAGTGCAGAGTATTTGTTACCGGTTCTGCCGCACTGATACTTTATCCTTACGCTGCCGTTTGTCTGTATCTGTGCGTCATAGATGAAGTCGTTGTCGATGTAGCTGCCCATGTTGTACGACAAGGTTATGCAGCCGTAGCCCAGCTTCACGTTGCCGTAGCCGTCGTCGTATGACTGCTTGAAGTAGAAGTTCAGGGGCACGGGCCTCACCTCGTTGCCCGTAGAGAACATGCCGTAATAGCGTGTGTCTATGGGATTCAGCTTATAGATGGCGGTGTTGGTCATCAGTTTGTATGACTGCGAACGCACCTCAACGCTTCCACAGAGATGGTAAGTGGAGGCACGGCCTGTGGGGCCGAGATGTATTTCAGAGTAGTGAATCTGCCTGACATCGGTGTCGAGCGGTATGCTGTAAAGGCCGACGCAGGAGTCAGAGTGCTTCACCACGGCGACGATTCCCTCGCTGATGTATCCCGGTCCTTCCATGGTTATAAATCCGTGATATGCGGCATTGGAATATCTGTATGACTTAATAATCGAGTTGAGCTTTATCATCAGTCCGCCGTCGCCTATCCATCTGCCTGTCAGCGTGCCGCTGCTTGCCTTCGGCAGCATTATGTTTCCGTCGGCGTCGGTAGTGGGCTTGTAGGCCGGCGTGCCGTCGGTGGGCAGTGTGGTCTGACCTTTGTCCACGGCTGATGCCGATGTCTCTCCGCCCTTCGGGCCGTTGGCGGTCTGTCCTGTAGCGGGCTTGTCTGCGGCAGGCGTGCCGCCTCCTTGCTGCGGCTTGTCGCTTCCGGCTGCCAGATATGTCCTTGCTGCGGTCTGCCCGGGCTGCCTTACGAACACCAGCTTGTCGGGACCTATGCTCTTGTCGAAGGTGCCAAGGCCTGTGAACCACAGCGTGCCGTCGGCTGCAATGGTCATCGTGCAGGTGCCGGTCTTGCCCATGTCGCTTGTCCACTTAAGCCTGTAGCCGCCCTGCACGGGCTCGGGGGCGGTCAGCATCAGGGTTTCGGTGTTGCTGATAAGTATCTTGCTGCGATACTTGATGAAGCCCGTGGCTTTCTTTCCGGCAAAATAGCGTGAGGGCTTCTTCATGAAGTCTGAAGGCAAAAGACTGAAGTTGTGGGTGGCGCCCTTGACGAATGTCTGCGAAAAATCGGGCACGGCGGGCTCCTTTATGTTTATCTCCATGTAGCCTTGGCGGGTTAGTCCGTCCACCTTGTCGGCTGCCTCATACACTCCGCAGGGCTCCTGCACCTGCGCTCCTGCCGCAAGCACACACGCCACCTGCAGCATAACGTTGATCAACGTTGTCCTGATTGTCATTCTCATTTCTCCAATTAGTTTTATATCTGAATATTAGCGATTGCTCCGTATGCATCGTTTTCAGCCGAAATATGCCTTCAGCTGCGCTGCCAGCGACGACAGTTCTTCGGGGTTGCCGTTGCCGTAGCGCTGCCACACGCGGCGGCACTCGTCGGTGAGCGGCGACGGCTGGGCCTTGCTGCGGTTGAGATAAGGGTCGAAGGTCTGAAACGTCTCCATCACCTCCACCACCACGTCGGCCTTTATGCCCATGAGCTTCGACAGCTCGGCTATCTCAGGCGTGTTGCGCACCATCGTGGCAGGCGTCAGGCGGAAATATTGGTCGAGTATTATTATAAGCATCATCGGCATGAGCTGGCCGCATGAGGGCATGGGCCTGAAGTCGCGCTCGAACGACTCGTGCATGGCCACTCCGTCGTAGAACAGGGCTGCGTTGCTGAATCCTGCCATGCTCCTCAGCACTTTCACGTCGCGCGACAGGCGCCTGGGGTTATCGCCGTATGTGGCCCATAGTCGCCCGATCCGGGGCGTGGCGGCACGGCGCAGACTGAACATCTGCTCGTAAAGATAGTGTGGAGGTATGTGCAGCTCGAGGCTCAGCTCTACCATTCCGCGCGAGTAGAGGGGCTTTATGCCTGCCGGCTTGCGCTGATAGAGCTGCATGAGCAGCAGCCAGTATTCATCAGACCATAGTGGATGACTCATAAGTTATGCTTGTTATGTGTGTAAGGTATGTTTCTGCAAATATATGATTTTTTTCTGAAAACCGGCAATGTCGGGCCGTTTATTTTGCGCCGCAGCAGGGCAAGGGCTGCGCCGTGGCGTGGGCATGGCATGGTTTTTGAAGCAGTTTCTGATGCCGTGCCGCCGCTGCTTACGGTGCCTGTGCAGCCAAGGCGGAAGGGGATTTGTAACATACTGGCTGACAGGGCGTTATATCCAGCCATGCAAAAGGTGCCCTTTCGGGCTGCAAAAGGGCATGTTTCAGGCGGCGAAAGGTGGCCTTTTGCAAGGCGAAAGGGCATCTTTCATAAAACGGCCGGCGGCAGCACGCACGCCACACGGTCTGCAAGGCCCCGGCGTAAAGATGTGCGCGCGTGTTAAGAATATTAAAAATCTTATCGTATTACAAAAGTTTAGACTAACTTTGCAGCTTAAAAATACCTCTTAGAAGATGAGCATTACTAGCATAATTGGCAAGTTGTTTCTGCCGCGGCAGAAGGAGCTTGAGCGGCACATCAACGAGGCCGGGGCACTTCAGAACGAAGTGCTGGCATATCTGACGGGCCGTGCCAAGGACACCGAATACGGCAGAAAGCACATATTCGGCAATATGAAGTCATACGAGGACTTTGCGGCTAACGTGCCGCTGAACACTTATGAGGAACTGAAGAATGACATCGACCGCATGCGCCACGGCGAGAGCGACGTGCTCTGGCCCGGAACGGTAAAGTGGTATGCCAAGTCGTCGGGCACGACCAACGACAAGAGCAAGTTCATACCCGTAAGTCACGACGGTCTGCAGAACCTTCACTATCAGGGCGGCAAGGACGCCGTGGCCCTTTATCTGCGCAACAACCCCAAGAGCCGGCTGTTCGACGGCAAGAGCCTCATACTGGGCGGAAGCCACTCGCCCAACTATAATCTGCGCAACAGCCTTGTGGGCGACCTCAGCGCCATACTGATAGAGAACATCAGTCCGCTGGCAAACCTGGTCAGAGTGCCGTGCAAGCAGACGGCGCTGCTGTCTGACTTTGAGGTGAAGCGCGACCGCATAGCCCGCGAGACGATGAACAAGAACGTGACCAACCTGAGCGGCGTGCCCTCGTGGATGCTCTCCGTGCTGACACGCGTGATGGAGCTTACGGGCAAGACTCACCTCGAGGAGGTGTGGCCCAACCTTGAAGTGTTCTTCCACGGAGGCGTGGCCTTCACGCCCTACCGCAAGCAGTATGAGCAGCTCATCACCTCGCCCGGCATGCACTACATGGAGACCTACAACGCCAGCGAGGGCTTCTTCGGCCTGCAGAGCGACCCCTCTGACCCGTCGATGCTGCTGATGCTCGACTACGGAGTGTTCTACGAGTTCATCCCGATGGACGAGTTCGGAGCCGAAAATCCCACCGTAGTGCCCATAACGGGCGTAAAGACAGGCGTAAACTATGCCATGGTCATATCAACGTCGTGCGGACTGTGGCGCTACATCATAGGCGACACCGTCAAGTTTACGTCAACCAATCCCTACAAGTTTATAATCACCGGACGCACCAAGAGCTTCATCAACGCCTTCGGCGAGGAGCTAATCGTCGACAACGCCGAGCAGGGCCTTGCCCACGCCTGCCGCGAGACGGGTGCCGAGGTGCTCGAATACACAGCCGCCCCGGTGTTCATGGACGGCAACGCCAAGTGCCGCCACCAGTGGCTCATCGAGTTCTCAAGAGAGCCCGACGACCTCGGCCGCTTTGCATCACTGCTCGACAAGAAGCTGCAGGAGATAAACAGCGACTACGAGGCAAAGCGCTACAAGGACATAACCCTTCAGCACCTCGACATCGTGAAGGCGCGCACGGGCCTGTTCAACGACTGGCTCAAGTCGAAGGGCAAGCTGGGCGGACAGCACAAGGTGCCGCGACTTAGCAACAGCCGCGACATCATAGAACAAATGCTGAGATTTAACACCGAAGACGATGAACACTGACACACAGCGCAACAGCAGACGGCGCAGCACCACAAACGGCAGCGCACACGCCGCCGAGGCACGCCACAGAGCAGCACGCCTGAAGAAAGGCGCACTGGCCCTGCTGACGTTCATGGCCGCCGTGATAATCACGTCGTGCGCCAGGATGGGACAGCCCGACGGCGGATGGTATGACGAGACGCCGCCGAGAATAACCGGAAGCTCGCCCGCCGACAAGAGCATAAACGTCAATACGCGCAAGATAGGCATCAACTTCGACGAATATATCCAGGTGGACAACCCCACCGAGAAGGTCGTCATATCGCCTCCGCAGATCGAGACGCCCGAAATCAAGGCCGCCGGAAAGCGCATCGTGGTGGAGATTAAAGACTCGCTCAAGCCCAACACCACCTACACCGTCGACTTCTCCGACGCCATCAGCGACAACAACGAGAACAACCCGCTGGGCAACTACACCTACACTTTCTCGACAGGCGACCACATCGACACGCTCGAAGTGGCAGGATACGTGCTCAACGCGCAGAACCTCGAGCCCATAAAAGGCATCCTCGTAGGCCTCTACAGCGACCTGAGCGACAGCATATTCACACGCCAGCCCATGCTCAGAGTGTCGAGAACCGACAGCCGCGGCAAGTTTATCATCAAAGGCATTGCCACCGGAAAATACCGCATATACGCGCTCTCTGACGCCGACAACAACTACATATTCAATCAGAAGAGCGAACAGCTGGCCTTCAATCACGACATAATAGAGCCAACCTTCAAGCCCGACATAAGGCAGGACACCATCTGGCGCGACTCGCTCCGCATCGACTCCATACGCCGGGTGCCCTACACCCACTTCCTGCCCGACGACATCGTGCTGCGAGCCTTCACCGAAGAGCAGACCGACCGATACCTGCTGAAGAGCGAAAGAACCTATGCCAACCGCTTCACGCTCTACTTCAGCTACGGCAACAAGCAGCTGCCGGAGATCAAGGGACTCAACTTCAACGAGCAGGACGCCTTCATCATTGAGACGACAGAGAAGCAGGACACCATCACCTACTGGCTGAAGGACACCACGCTCGTCAACCAGGACACGCTCAGAATGGAGCTGAAATATCTCGCCACCGACACGCTTGGAGTGCTGCAGATGCAGACCGACACGCTCGACGTGCTGTCGAAGGAGCCTTACGAGAAGCGCATGAAGCAGAAGAAAGAGCAGTTTGAAGAGTGGCAGAAGGCACAGGAGAAAGCCAAGAAGCGCGGCAAGGAATACCAGACGGAGATGCCCGCCGAGGCGCTCGAGCCCAAATACAACGTGCAGTCGGAGCCTGCGCCCGACCAGAACATAACCATCGAGATGCCCACACCGCTGCAGAAGGTGGACACGGCCTGCATACATCTCTACTCGAAGCACGACACGCTGTGGTATAAATCGCCGTTCGTGCTGCGGCAGAAGGCAGGCACCAACCGCATCTACGAGCTGCTCGGAGAGTGGCGGCCGGGCACGGAATACAGTCTGGAGACCGACACCATGGCCTTCACCGACATCTACGGCAAGACCACCGCGCCGTTCAAGACAGGCTTCAAGATACAGACCGAAGACGCCTTTGCCACGCTTATGTTTAACATAACGGGCATGGCCGACACCACGGTGGTGGTACAGATGCTCAACAACTCTGACGAAGTGGTGAAAGAGACGACCACAACCGACGGCAACGCGTCGTTCTTCTACGTAAAGCCGGGCACATATTACGCCAGGATGTTTATCGACTCGAACAAGAACGGCAAGTGGGACACGGGCGAATATGCCGCCGACCGCCAGGCCGAAACCACCTACTACTATCCCGAAAAGATAGAATGTAAGGCTAAATGGGACCTCAACCTGACGTGGAATCCAACGGCACGGAGCCTCGAAAAGCAAAAACCCATGGAGATAACAAAGCAGAAGCCCGAACAGGAAAAGACCATAAAGAAGCGTAACCTCGACCGGGCCAAGAGCATGGGCATACCATATCCGGGCAACTGACGGCACACACGACAGGCACGCTGACAGCAAGCCGCCGGCCGGCACGGAAAGAACAGGACACAAACAAAAATGCACATATCATGAAACATCTAAGAACACTCACACTGGCAATAATGCTGATTGCAACTGCCGTGGCAGCCATGGCGCAGTGTAGCTTCAGAAACACAGCCTTCAAGTCGGGCGAGTTCTTGTCATACAACCTGTACTACAACTGGAAGTTTGTATGGGTAAGAGTAGGCACCGCCTCGATGTCGATAGTGCAAAGCAAGTATAACGGGCAGCAGGCCTACCGCGCCAGCCTCACCACAAGGGGCAACAGCAAGATGGACAAGATGTTCGTGATGCGCGACACGCTGCTCTGCTATTCAACAACCAACCTCGCACCGCTCTACTACCGCAAGGGAGCGCTCGAGGGAAAGCGCTACACCGTAGACCAGGTGTGGTACAGCTATCCGGGCGGAAAGTGCAAGATAACACAGAGCCGGCTGCACAAGGACGGCAAGGTGGAGAAGCGCACGGTGACTCCCGGCGAGTGTGTCTACGACATGATGAACATATTTCTCAGGGCGCGCAGCTTCGACCCGGCCAACTGGAAGAAGGGTTACGTGGTTGACTTCCCCATCGCCGACGGCAACGGACTTAACCCGGCGAAGCTGAAATTCATGGGACGCAAGACCGTGAAGGCCGACAACGGCGTGAAATACCGCTGCCTCGAACTGTCGTACACCGAGAAGGACAAGGGCGAATGGCGCGAGATAGCGCGCTTCTTCGTAACCGACGACGCCAACCACATACCCGTAAGGCTCGACATGTTCCTGAAATTCGGTTCGGCAAAGGCTTTCCTCACCAACATGAGAGGCACGCGCAACAAGATAACTTCAGTAACGAAATAAGCGCCAAAAGCAGCCGGCTGCTGCACGCATTGGTGCATACGGCCGGAAAAGGCGACATAACATAGGAGCAAAGACAATGCTTAAAGAGATAACGATGAGGGCAGCCGCAGCTGCGCTATGCCTTATGTGCTGCGCCGGAACGCAGGCTGCCGGCCGCGAAAGTGGCTGTGAAAGCACGACGGAAGGCGCTGCCGTGACGGCTGAAATGCCGCAATACGAAGGGCAGAAGAAGCTTGCTGCCATAAAGAAACTCGCTGAAGGCAAGGATGCCGAGATAGGCGTGGCATGGATGGAAGGCAACGCCATGCACAGCATGAACAACGAAAGGCTGTATCCGCTGATGAGCGTGTTCAAGCTCCACGTGGCCGTTGCCCTGCTGAAAGACATGGAGCGCAGGGGCGCAGCGGTGGACACGACGCTCAACATAACGCCTGAGCAGATGCGCAAGGACACATACAGTCCGCTGATGAAGCTGCATCCCGACGGCAGGTTCAGCATAACGCTGCCGCAGCTGATACGCTACGCCATAGCCGAGAGCGACAACAACGCCGCCGACATACTGATAGCCATGGCCGGAGGCATAGACAGCGTTGACCGCGAGATACACGCCATGGGCATAAAAGACTGCCATCTGTCGGAGACGGAAGCCACGATGTATGAAGCACCGATAAACAGCTATGCCAACTGGAGCAAGCCCGAGTCGGTGGTGTGGCTGCTCCGTAAGCTATACGACGGCCGTCTGCTCAGCGGCGAATACGACCGCTGCATAAAGCAGGCGCTGGCCGCAACCACCACGGGAGCCGACAAGATAAAGGCCGGACTGAGCCAAGGAATGACGCTGGCACACAAGACCGGCACGGGATTCCGCATGGCTGACGGCACCAAGATGGCCGACAACGACGCCGGAGTGGTGACCATGCCCGACGGCAGACAGGTGGCCATAGCCATACTGATAAAAGACTCGAAGATGAGCGACGCCGACAACGCGCGCCTCATGGCCGAGATAACAAAGATAATACTGGGCGATGAAAGAGAGTGAGCGGACGCCCGGCGACGACAGCCGCAAGCCCTGCGAGGCGGCATCAGCCGGCAAAGTATAAGTCTCATCAGTCCCATTGCTCCCATCCCCCTAAAACACCAATAACAACGAAGATGAAGAAACTATTTATAGAAACCTACGGCTGCCAGATGAACGTGGCCGACAGCGAGGTTGTGGCCTCGGTGATGAAGATGGCCGGATATGAACTGTGCGAAAGCGTTGACGAAGCCGACGCCGTGTTTCTGAACACGTGCAGCGTGCGCGACAATGCCGAACAGAAAGTGCTCAACCGCCTCGACACCCTGCACGCCATGACGCGCAAGGGCAGAAGAATGATTATCGGAGTGCTGGGATGCATGGCCGAGAGAGTGAAGGAAGACCTGCTCGAGAACCATCATGCCGACCTCGTGGCCGGTCCCGACGCCTATCTCACCCTGCCCGACCTAATAGCTCAGGCAGAGACGGGACACAAGGCTATGAACATCGAGCTGTCTACCACAGAGACCTACCGCGACGTAATGCCGCAGAGAATATGCGGACCGCACGTGGGCGGATTCGTGAGCATCATGCGCGGATGCAACAACTTCTGCCACTACTGCATCGTGCCTTACACACGCGGACGCGAACGCAGCCGCGACGTGGAGAGCATTCTGCGCGAGGTGCGCGACCTGCACGAACACGGATACAAAGAAGTTACGCTGCTCGGACAGAACGTTAACTCCTACTTAGGAGAATTAAAAAGTAAAAATGAAGAAGTAAACAGCGAGGGTAACGACGGCAAAGACGACGCAAAGAGCGAGAAAGTGGCGTTCCCGGCACTGCTGCGCATGGTGGCAGAGGCCGTGCCCGACATGCGCATACGCTTCACCACGAGCCACCCGAAGGACATGAGCGACGACACGCTGCGCGTGATAGCCGAGATGCCAAACATCTGCCATCACATACATCTGCCCGTGCAGAGCGGATCAGACCGCATACTGAAGCTGATGAACCGCAAATATACAAGAGAGTGGTATATGGACCGCGTGAGGGCCATTCGCCGCATAATACCCGACTGCGCCATATCTACCGACATATTCGTGGGCTACCACAGCGAGACTGAGGAAGACCACCAGATGTCGCTCTCGCTGATGCGCGAGGTGGGCTACGACTCTGCCTTCATGTTCAAATACAGCGAGCGCCCCGGCACATACGCATCGAAGCACCTGCCCGACGACGTATCAGAGGAGGTTAAGCTGCGCCGCCTGGCAGAGATGATAGAGCTGCAGACCAAGCTGTCGGCAGAGTCGAACGCCAAGGACGTAGGCAAGGAGTTCGACGTGCTGATAGAGGGCTTCAGCAAGCGCAGCCGCGAACAGCTCTTCGGACGCACCGGACAGAACAAGGTGGTAGTGTTCGACAAGGGCAACTGCCACATCGGCCAAACCGTAAGGGTAAGGATAACCGACAGCTCGAGCGCAACGCTCAAAGGCGTGCTCGCGGACGGCGGCGAGGCATAAAACCGACTAATTGGAAGCACGATAATATTAACTTTGAAGAGAAAGGCGGCACTCTTATCATCAAGAGGCCGCCTTTCATGTTCTGAAAGGGCACCTTTCGCCGTCCGAAAGACCGTCTTTTGCAGTCTAAAAGGCCACCTTTTAGAGCCCGAAACATGGCCTTTTGCAACGCATTGTGTATCAATGCGTTATACAGCCCGACACATCCCGCCCCGAAGCGCCGCACGACAAGCCGCACGACAGGGGCACGAAACTGTAACTAACGGCACCAGTCCTTCACGCTGCAAGGCGCTGACAGAACACGGAAAAGCCGGCAGCGGCGTGCCTTCCGGCATGCTCCGGCAGTATGACAACCGGCATGGATTAGCCCCTCAAACAGCCCCCATATCGCCTTTGCGGCCCCTCAGACAGCCCCATAATGAACTAAAACGGCCGCCATATTTTGTTTTCTTGCACAAAAACACTATCTTTGCAACCGGAATAAACCTAAATTCCATAAAAAGAACAACCCACGGATAGATGAAAGAATTTTTACAAGTATTGCGCCGTTTTGTACCTCCCTACAAAAAATACCTGGTACTGACGGTGGTGTTTAATATCCTTTCGGCGGTATTGAACATCTTTTCTTTCATGGCCATAATACCAATCCTGCAGATACTTTTCAAGACTCAGGCGGCCAGCGTGCCTGCCGGACTGATGGACTGGGGCAGCGGCAACATGAAAGATGTGCTGATAAACAACGCCAATTATTATATCTACGAGATGATCGGGAGCATGGGCGCCACCACTACGCTGCTCGTCATAGGCCTGTTTCTGGCCTTCATGACGTTTCTGAAGACGGGTGCCTATTTCCTTTCGTCGGCCACGATAATTCCTATACGCACAGGCGTGGTGCGCGACATACGCAACCAGCTCTACCGCAAGATTACGTCGCTGCCGCTCGGATTCTTCTCCGAGGAGCGCAAGGGCGACATCATAGCGCGCATGAGCGGCGACGTGCAGGAGATTGAGAACTCCATAATGTCGAGCCTCGACATGCTGTTCAAGAACCCCATACTGATAGTGTTCTATTTTGCCACGCTGCTCGTCATCAGCTGGCAGCTGACGCTCTTCACGCTCGTCATAGTGCCCATCATGGGCTGGTTCATGGGCTTTGTGGGCCGTAAGCTGAAGCAGAAGTCGATAAAGGCGCAGTCGCTGTGGAGCGACACGATGAGCCAGATGGAGGAGACGCTGGGCGGACTGCGCATCATAAAGGCCTTCTGCGCTGAGGAGAAGATGAACCGCCGCTTCGACAAGATAAACTCTGAATACCGCGAGAACATACGCCGCGTGAACACCCGCCAGCAGATGGCCCACCCGATGAGCGAGTTTCTCGGCACGGTGATGATTGTCATAGTGCTCTGGTTCGGCGGTGTATTGGTGCTAAACAACATGACTCTGAGCGGCCCCACGTTCATCTACTATCTCGTTATACTCTACAGCATCATCAATCCGCTGAAAGAATTCTCGAAGGCGGGCTACAACATACCCAAGGGTCTCGCCTCGATGGAGCGCGTGGACAAGATACTCATGGCCGAGAGCAACATCAAGGAGCCTGAGCATCCGGTGCACATAACCGACTTCAAGAGCAAGATAGAGTTCCGCAACGTGTCGTTCAAGTACGACCAGAAGTGGGTTCTGCGCAACATCAACCTCACCATAGAGAAGGGCAAGACCGTGGCGCTCGTAGGCCAGAGCGGCGGCGGCAAGTCGACGCTCGTAGACCTCATACCGCGCTACTACGACGTGCAGGAGGGCGAGGTGCTCATCGACGGAGTGAACGTGAAGGACATGGGACTGCACGACCTGCGCTCGCTCATAGGCAACGTAAACCAGGAGGCCATATTGTTTAACGACAGTTTCCGCAACAACATATCGTTCGGCGTAGACAACGCCACGCAGGAGCAGATAGAGAACGCCGCAAGAATAGCCAACGCGCACGACTTCATCATGGAGTCGGAACACGGCTACGACACCAACATAGGCGACCGAGGCGGACGCCTGTCGGGCGGACAGCGCCAGCGCGTGAGCATAGCCCGCGCCATACTGAAGAACCCGCCGATACTCATCCTCGACGAGGCTACGTCGGCTCTCGACACCGAGAGCGAGCGACTGGTGCAGGACGCGCTCGAGCATCTGATGAAGACGCGCACCACGGTGGCCATTGCCCACCGCCTGTCGACCATCAAGAACGCCGACGAGATATGCGTCATACACGAGGGAGAGATCGTTGAGCGCGGCACCCACGAGGAGCTGCTCGCCATCGACGGCTACTACAAGAAGCTGAACGACATGCAGACACTGTAATCAACTAACCGGAGAAAGAGGAATGAAAGAGTTTTTATATAACATAATCTACGGCATTTTCTATCTGGTGTCAAAGTTGCCTTACAGGGCCCTCTATGTGATATCAGACATCGCCAACCTCGTTCTCTACCACATAGTGCGCTACCGCCGCGACATCGTCAGACGCAACATAACATCGGCATTCCCCGAGAAGAGCCTCGAGGAGTGCATCAGCATAGAGCGCGGATTCTACAAGTGGTTCTGCGACTACTTCGTAGAGACCGTCAAGCTCATGTCCGTCAGCCGTCAGGAGCTGCTCAGCCGCATAGAGTTCAGGGGCATCGACAAGATTGAGGAGTGCTTCGACAGAGGCCAGACCTGCGCCGGCATACTCGGACATTACGGCAACTGGGAGCTGCTCTCGGCCACAGGCCTTGTCATAAAGAAGCATCCCGAGGCCGTAATCGGACTGATATATCACCCCCTGCGCAGCCAGCTCTTCGACCGCCTGTTCATCAACATGCGCCAGAGCATGGGCGGAGTGTGCGTCCCCAAGAAGGACATACTGAGATATCTCGTGTCGTTCCGCAGCCAGAACCTCATGAATCTCTTCGGCTACATAGCCGACCAGGCGCCCCGCTACCGCAACATCCACCTGTGGCTGCCGTTCCTCAACCACGACACACCTGTGTTCACGGGCGCCGAGCGCATAATGCGCAAGATGAACAACGCCGTGTTCTACATCGACGTTGAACGCCCCGAACGCGGAAAATATATCTACACCTTCAAGCTCATGACCGACAAGCCCGGCGAAATGCCTGAGTTTGAGATAACCAAAAAGTTCTTTGTCATGCTCGAGCAGACCATAAGGCGCGAGCCGCGCTTCTATCTGTGGAGCCACAACCGCTGGAAACGCACGAGGGAGGAGTTTGACAAGGAGTTCAAGATTGAAAACGGACACGTGGTGAGAAAGTAGGCCGTAAGCCTGTCACACGTGAAACATATAACATTAATGGGCCGGCACACGCCGCGCTGCACAACAGCGTCAAGCATGCGGCAAAGTGCCCTGGAACGGCAAGACGGCGCAAGCCGGCACGGCGGCCAGGCAGAATGCAGCCCGCAACAAAATATGTAAAATATGATTATAGGATACGACGCCAAGCGCATTGTATGTAACCGCACCGGACTGGGAAGCTACGCCCGCACACTGATCAACGACCTCTCGGAGGTTATAACGCCCGACATAAAGCTCAACCTATACGCCCCCGACAAGGGCGACAGCGCGCTGAGAAGCCAGGTAAGAGAGTCGGCAGGCGTAAGATTCGTGTATCCCCGCAGGAGCCTTTCGGGCCTGCAGAAGGCATGGTGGCGCATGCACTCAATGGTGGACGACCTCTGCGCCGACGGCGTAAAACTCTATCACGGACTCTCGGGCGAGCTGCCCATAGGCATAAAGAAGGCCGGCATAAAGACCGTGGTTACCATTCACGACATCATCTTCATGCGTCATCCTGAATGGTACAACTGGCCCGACACCAAGATTTATGCGTGGAAGTTCAGAAAGACCTGCGCCGAGGCCGACCGCATAATAGCCATCAGCGAATGCACCAAGCGCGACATAATGCTCTACGGAGGCGTAAACCCCGAGAAGATAGACGTTATATATCAGAGCTGCGGCTCGCGCTACAAGATGCGCGAAGGCGAGAAGAAGATGCACGAGGTGCACACGGGCTACATGCTGCCCGAACGCTACATCGTCAACGTGGGCACCATCGAGGAGCGCAAGAACGTGCTGCTGGCAGTGAAGGCTCTGAGGATGCTGCCCGAGGACATAAGTCTGGTGATAGTGGGCAAGGCCACCTCATACACCGAAAAGGTGAAGGCGTATATCAGGGAGAACGCTCTCGAAAGCCGCGTGAAGATACTTCACAACGTGCCCAACGAAGACCTGCCCGCCATTTATCAGATGGCCGAGGCGTGCGTCTACCCCTCACGTTACGAGGGCTTCGGCGTTCCGGTCATCGAGGCCATACAGAGCGGACTGCCCGTTGTGGCATGCACGGGCAGCTGTCTTGAGGAGGCAGGCGGCAACGGCACCATATATGTCGACCCCGACGACGTCTATGCCATGGCCGACGCCATAAAGCAGGTTGTCAAGGGAGCACCCGGACGCGAGGAGCGCATAGCCGCAAGCCGCCAGTATATAACGCGGTTTGAGGGCAACAACGTGGCCCAGCAGGTGATGAACGTCTACAGGGACGTGCTCGGCATCTGACGGCAAGGACACGCCAAAGGGGCTATAACCATATAATACAAACAAAGCAAAGGCACGGGCGGATATAAGCAATGCCGCCGCCGAAGCCCTGCAAAATAACGTAACGACTATGAACGGCGAAATATTCTCCATACTCATACCCACATGGAACAACCTGCCCTTCCTTAAGATATGCGTGGACAGCATAAGGAAGAACTCTACATACAGGCACCAGATTATAGTACACGTCAACGACGGAAGCGACGGCACGCTCGAATGGGTGAGGCAGCAAGGCCTCGACTACACCCACTCGCAGACCAACGTGGGCGTGTGCCTGGCCATGAACATGATGCGCAGCAAGGTGAAGACCGACTATATGCTCTTCATCAACGACGACATGTATGCGCTGCCTGAATGGGACAAGGCGCTGTATGACGAGATAAAGGCGCTGCCCGACAACCGGTTCTTCCTGTCGTCGACGACAATACAGCCCCGCACAAAGGGCGACTCGATAATAAACGCCGACTATGGCGACACGCCTGAGACATTCAGGGAGCAAGACCTGCTCAACGAGTTCCGCACATACAAGATGAACGACTGGATGGGCGCAACGCTGCCGCCGAACATCGTTCACCGCGACATATGGGACCTCGTGGGCGGCTACAGCATAGAACTTTCGCCCGGAATGTACAGCGACCCCGACTTCACCGCCAAGCTGTATCTCTGTGGCATAAGGATGATGAAGGGCATATCGGCAAGCCGCGTGTATCACTTCGAGACAAAATCTACCACCCGCATACGCAAGAACATGGGACAGATGCAGTTTCTGCTCAAGTGGGGCATGACAAACTCCACCTTCAGACGCATCTTCACCTACAAGGGACACGACTTCGACAGCCGCCTTACTGACGCCTACAGGCACGACGGCCATCTGAAGGCCAACATCCTGCGCGGACGTCTGAAGGCTCTGTGGTGGATGCTGACAAAGGACTTCGGACCGCTGTGGAAGTTCTGGGACAACGACAAGAGACAATAAGCCCGCAGCCCTGCCGGCACCGTACAATACAGGCCTGCCGGCAGACTGAAATACAAAAGACCACATATCGCATCGCGAAAGGCCACATATTGCAGGCTGAAAGGCCACATATTGCAAGCCAAAAGACGGCATATTGCAAGTCATTGAATATCAATGCGATACACAGGATGCCGGCAGCGCGGCAAAAGGTAATATAAAATTTCATCCGAATTAACAACAACCATATATGATATTAGGAGTATTACTGCCCCACACAAAGCTCTACGGCGGCGTTAAGCGCTTTCTCGAGCTCGGCAACATCTTTGTCGAGCAGGGCCACCGCTTCATAGTGTTCACACCCGACGGCAAGGGCCCCGACTGGTTCGACTTCAAGGGCGAGATGAGCACCTTCGACAAGATTAAAGGCACAAAGCTCGACGCCCTGTGGACCACCACGGTGAAGATGATGCCCATGGTGCTTGAGTCTGATGCGCGCCACAAGATATTCTATCACGTCAGAAAGAGCGACAACGTGGCCAAGCTGATGAAGAATCCCGAGGTTGAGGTGTTTGCCTGCTCGTCGAACGTATACGAGTACGACCTCAAGAAGTTCGGCCGCGAGTCGTTCAAGGCCATCGGCGGCGTAACCGTTGCCAACTATAAGCCCAAGGAGAGCTATGAGGTTAAAGACCGCCCGTTCGTCGTCATGGCATACGGACGCATCGTGGAGCGCGTGAAAGGCACCCACTATGTGGTCAGCGCGTGCGAAAAGCTCTATGCACAGGGCTACAACATAAAGCTGCTCCTCTATGACACGCCGGTTGACGAAGGCGCCGCACGCCGCATAAAGGAGTTTACGTGCAAGTGCCCCTTCGAGTTTGTCGTAGGCCATCCCTTCGACCGCAACTGGGAACTCTTCAACCGTGCCGACTGCTTTGTGTCGGCCGAAAACCCGCGCTACACCGGATGGAACAACACCGTGGCCGAGGCCATGGCGTGCGCCGTGCCCGTGATAGCCACCAAGGCCGGCACGCTCGACCTGCTGCGCGACAAGGAGAACGGCATACGCTCGGCACGCTGGCGCTTCTGCTTCAGACGCCACATCAAGGAGCTTTACCAGAGCGAGGAGCTGAGAAGGAAGTATGGCGAGGCAGGACTGCGCACCATACGCGACTTCGACTGGAGCGTAGTGGCAAGAAAGATAACTGATTATCTCGAGAAGAAGGACAACAACTGAATGACAACGGAGCAAGGAGTAAGGCTCCCGAACAGATAAAAATCAACAAAAGATGAAGATACTCGTAACCGGCGCGGCCGGATTCATTGGCAGCCGCTGCGCCGAAATGCTGGCCGAAAGAGGCGACGAGGTGGTGGGAATCGACAACATCAACGACTACTACTCGCCCGAGCTGAAGTTCTACCGCCTGCGCCGGGCAGGGATAGAGGCCGACGCCAGCCTGCGCATGGGGCACCGCACGGTGAGCACCAAATGGCCCAACTACACGTTTCTGCGCCTCGACATCGAGGACAAGGGCGCCCTCGACATGCTGTTCGACCAGGTTAAGTTTGACAAGATAATACATCTGGCGGCACAGGCAGGCGTGCGCTACTCAATAGAGAACCCCTACGCCTACATGCACAGCAACTGGATTGGCTTTCTGAACATACTCGAGTGCTGCCGCAACTTCAACGTGGAGCATCTCGTCTATGCCTCGTCGAGCTCGGTCTACGGCATGAACAGCAAGGTGCCTTTCTCCGAAGACGACGTCGTGATAAGTCCCGTAAGCCTCTATGCAGCAAGCAAGAAGAGCAACGAACTGATGGCCCACGCCTACTGCAAGCTCTACGGCATAGCCTGCACCGGCCTGCGCTATTTCACCGTATACGGCCCCGCCGGACGCCCCGACATGGCCCCCATGCTGTTTGCAAGAGCCATAAGCAGCGGCAAGCCTATCAAGGTGTTCAACAACGGCGACATGATGCGCGACTTTACCTACATCGACGACATTGCCAACGGCACCATCATGGTGCTCGACAAGACACCCGACGGAACGGTAACGGCAAACGGACTGCCCTACAAGGTGTATAACATAGGCCTCGGAAGCCCCGTGAGCCTTACCGACTTCATAGCCGAAATAGAGACAAACCTGGGCCGCAAGGCCGAAAAGATACTACTGCCCATGCAGCCGGGCGACGTAAGCCGCACCTGGGCCGACACCACAAAGCTCGAGACCGAGATAGGCTACAAGCCGAAGGTTGCGCTGCACGAGGGCATAAAGAACTTCATCGAGTGGTTTAAGCACTACGAGAACATTAACCTCTGAGCCGCCCATGAGCAAGGAAAAGATAATGACCATGACGGTAGGCAGCGGCTTCAGCGCGCTCAGCGGCTTTGTGGGCAGCCTGCCTCAGACGTTCAGTCAGGGGGGCACTACGCTCTACAAGGGGCGCAACACGGTGAAGTCGTTCTGCGTTGACGGCCGCACGCTCGTGGTGAAACACTACAAGCGGCCCAACCCCGTGCAGCGCGTGGCCTACTCGTTCTTCAAGAAGAGCAAGGCCGCAAGGGCATATCTCTTTGCCGCCATGCTGCGCGAGAGGGGATTCAACACGCCCCGCGAAGTGGCATATCTTGAGCTTGGCAACGGCATACTGATGTCCGACTGCTACTTTGTGTCGGAGTCGTGCATGCTGCCGCCGCTCACCGACCTGCTCAGACGCGACGACTTTGACCACGACGCGGCCGACGCACTGGCTCATCTGCTGGCACGGCTGCACGAAAAGGGAGTGATGCACGGCGACCTTAACCTTACGAACATCCTGTATGAGAGGACTGCCGACGGCGGCTTCAGCTTCTGGCTGATAGACACCAACCGCTCAAAGTTCATACAGCCTACGGAGGACGACTGCGCCGAAAACCTGAAACGGCTCACGCACGACAAGCGGCTCATGGACTATGTGATAAGGCGCTACGCCCAAATAAGAGGCATCGACGCCGACAAGACCGTGGCGCTGGTGATAAAGAAGCTCGACGAGTTTGAGCACAAGCGGGCCGTAACGGGCAAATTCAAGAAAGCTTTCAGAAAGATAACCGGCAAGCAGAAAAAGCGCTGAAAGGCGCACGCCGCAGCACTGGCGGCAGCATGCTGGCACATAAAAAACACTTGTTACTATGAAAAAATACGATTACCTTATTGTCGGAGCCGGCCTTTTCGGGGCTGTGTTTGCCCACGAGGCGCGCAAGGCTGGACGCAAGTGCCTCGTGATAGACAGGCGCGACAGCACCGGAGGCAACATCCGCTGCGAGAGCATTGAGGGCATCAACGTGCATAAATACGGCGCTCACATATTCCACACGGACAAGAAGGAGGTGTGGAAATATGTTACACGGCTGGTTGAGATGAACCGCTTCACCAACTCGCCCGTGGCCAACTTCAACGGCAGGCTGTACAACCTGCCCTTCAACATGAACACTTTTTATCAGCTGTGGGGCACGCGCACGCCTGCCGAGGCCGAGGAGATGCTCAAGAAGCAGCGCGCCGAGTATGCCTCTATAGAGTGTCCTGCCAACTTTGAGGAGCAGGCGCTGAAGCTCTGCGGACGCGACATCTACGAGACGCTGATAAAGGGATACACAGAGAAACAGTGGGGACGGCCCGCACGCGAGCTGCCGGCGGAGATAATAAAGCGTGTGCCGGTGCGCATGACTTTTGACAACAACTACTTCAACGACCCGTATCAGGGCATTCCCGAGGGCGGATACAACAGACTCATCGACGCCCTGCTGGAGGGCACGGAGACCATACTGCAGCTCGACTTCTTCAGCCGCCGCGACGAACTTTGCTCACTGGCAGACAAGATAGTGTTCACCGGACGCATTGACAAATACTTCGACTACCGCGCCGGAAGGCTCGAATACCGCAGTCTGAGGTTCGACACCAAGGTGATAGACACGCCCAACTTCCAGGGCAACGCCGTGGTGAATTACACCTCGGCCGACGTGCCCTACACCCGCATCATTGAGCATAAGCACTTTGAATACGGCACTCAGCCCAAGACGGTGATAACCTACGAGTATCCCGCTACATGGAGCGAGGGCCTCGAGCCGTATTATCCCGTCAACAACGAGCGCAACAACGCCATAGCGGCCGAATACCGCCAGATGGCGCGCAGCATGGGCAACGTGATATTCGGAGGCCGCCTCGGGCAGTATGCCTACTTCGACATGGACGACACCGTGGACGAGGCTCTCAAGCTGGCAGAAAAGGAAATGGGAAATTAAGAAGTAAGAATTAATAATTAATACTTAAGAAAATTTCTCTGCCCCATATTATGAATTCAGAATTATGAAACAAAGTTAGGCATCAACCAATTATGAATTGTGAATTATGAATTATGAATTAAATAACTGTAAGTATCTTTCGCGCAACTACAAAGGTCTGGGCAGCGCGGGCAACAAGGCCAAGACTGACATAGAGAAGATTATGGACAGCATGGGCCTCGGCAACGCCGGACTCAGGCAGACCACATACAACAACAAGCTGGCGCACTTCTTCCTGACGCTCGCCGGAGTGATAAAGTCGCCCTTCAGCCTGAAACGCGGCGACACGCTGCTGCTGCAGTATCCGCTGAAAAAATACTTCACGCTGGTGTGCCGCATGGCCCACATGAGGGGAGCGCGCGTAGTTGTGATAATACACGACCTGGGCAGCTTCCGCCGCAAGGCGCTCACGCCCGAGAAGGAGATATGCCGGCTCAACCACGCCGACTACATAATAGCCCACAACGACAGCATGAAGCAGTGGCTCGAGAGCCACGGATGCCGCGCCATGGTGGGCACGCTGGGCATATTCGACTATCTGTCGGACACGCAGGCGGCAAAGAACAACAGCAGCGAAGACACGCGCACCATAGTGTATGCCGGAGCGCTGAGCCACCGCAAGAACACCTTCCTCTACCGCTGGGGCGAGCACATAAGCTCGTTCAAGGTGAGGCTCTACGGCAACGGCTTCGAGATTGGCAAAGCGAAGGGCGCCGACAAGTTTGAGCTGATGGGCTTCGTAAAGTCAGACGAGCTTATAGCCACGGCACGTGGCCACTTCGGACTGGTGTGGGACGGAGCCTCTGAAGACGGATGCACGGGCGACTGGGGCGAATATCTCAAGATAAACAATCCGCACAAGACGTCGCTCTATCTGCGCTGCTCGCTGCCCGTGATAATATGGAAGCAGGCCGCCCTGGCGCCGTTTGTAAGCAAGCACGGCATAGGTCTGTGCGTCGACTCGCTGAAAGAGCTCGACACCATTCTGCCCAACATCACACAGGGACAGTATGCCTGCATGAAGATGAACGCCGAGCGCATAGGCAACCTCATAGCCCAGGGCCACTTCTTCAGAACTGCCTTTGAGGAGGCTGTAAGGCGGCTTGACGAAAAAGACAATGAAAAATAAGCATAACAACATGACAAACATTACAAGAACAATACTGACGGCGCTGATAATAATGCTGGCCGCAACGGCGGCACGCGCTGCAAAGGTTGACACGCTGAGCGTGTACAGCCAGAAGATGAAGCGCAGCCTCAGCACCATAGTATACACGCCCGACGCCGCAGGCGAGGCCAAATATCCCGTGATTTACCTGCTGCACGGCTACAGCGGCAACAGCACCACATGGCCTGGAATAACCGACGTGGCGCGCCTGGCCGACACCTACCGCACCATCATCGTCTGCCCCGACGGACAGAACAGCTGGTATGTCGACTCGCCCGTTGACCCGTCGATGCAGTTTGAGACGTTCATATCAAAGGAACTGCCCGAGTATATCGACGCCCACTACCCCACCTATGCGCGCCGCGAGCTGAGAGCCATAACGGGCCTGAGCATGGGCGGACACGGAGCCATGTGGAACGGACTGCAGCATCCCGACGTGTTCGGCAACATAGGCACCACGAGCGGATGCATGGACATCTGCCAGTATCCCAACTGCTGGCAGATAGAGAAGGTGCTGGGCAACAAGTTTCAGAACGAGACAGTGTGGAAGTCTCACTCCGTATACTATTCGCTCGACCGCCTGCTCGGCTCGCGCCAGAACATCATCATCGACTGCGGCTACAGCGACTTCTTCTATCCCGTGAACCTTCAAACGCACAAGCGCCTGCGCGAACTCAACGTGAAGCACGACTTCTACGTGCGCCCCGGCGGCCACACTGGCGACTACTGGCACAACTCGATAGACTATCAGATAATGTTCTTCGCCAAGCAATTTGACAAAGTGCTGAACGAGAAATAACTCTTTGTCCTGCCTACATGAGCGCACGGCGCAGGCATAAACGCCAACGACAACACGCGGCAGGAACATCTTTACGACATAAACAATAAATGAAGGTGCATCAGAATATGTATTCTAAAATACATTCTGACGCACCTTCATTCTTTTGCCACAAATGTGCGCAATAACGCAAGCGCAATAGCCATTTCCTCTCCGTCAGAACAATAGCAACTTCTTTCAATGCAACAAATAAGAAAAATGAAAATAATGATATTCATATTATTTTCGTTTCATTTTCTATAAAATATTGATATTTATATACAAAATCAGAAAAAAATCGTATTTTTGGCTATGGATATAATTTCTTAACTAAAAAAGGAGGTGCACGAAAAAAACTACGTCTAAATTGTATTGAGGCTTTTTTCTGCATTTGCAAAATGTTTATGTAACGACAATGAACAAACGGAACCGGTTGTGAGTAATATTTAAACTGATATAGGAGTTTTGTCTCGCTTCATAGATGCAAACGGAGCGACGAACAAATATTACATTGATAAAATAGCCATGTCTTACATTACAGGTTCAAATTGGCAGAATTAAGAGAAAACCATCAGTTAAGTATTGAAAGAAAATACTATCTATGCATTCGGCATGCATAGTGCAACGCACATTTGGCAAGCGACGAACTTTTATACTGATCAGCAGTAATCTACAAGTCAAATTTTACAAGCATGGTCTAACAACTATAACTTGCAAAATTTGTTTATCTGTGTTCAATAACCTTATTGTAAACGACCTTAAAATAAAACACAATGAATAAACTTATCTTAATACTTTCACTACTATTCATGGCGCTGCCAACGACAGCACGCAACAATCCTGACGACTACAAAGTAACCTGCACGCTGACTGACGGCACGGTAATTGAAGGTTACACCTCGATTCCTTCCACATCACACCTAATTTCACCGGTATATGACATAAAAATAAGCGATACCTACAAAGGTAAAGCCCGTAAATACACATCAGAAGAAGTGAAAAGAATAGTTTACACGTCAACTCTCAATGACTCCTTACCCTTAATTTACGAATCGGTAAAAGCACAAAATAGTATACCCAATCTATTTAGCAAGGATCCAAAGCCTTTTAAGAAGCCAGTATTCCTACAGCTAATTTACGAAGGAAAGAACGTCAAAGGATATAAAACACTAACCACTGATTATACAGTGAACAATAATAGTACCAAAGTCAATTATGTTTGGCGATATTACTATCTAAAGAAAGGAGATGAGATAGCCAAAGCCTATTGGCTCGGAATAAAAGGAATCTTTTTAGTTATGAAGAAAGCCATGAAACTATATTTCAAGGAGTTTCCTAAGCTGGTAGAAATGGTAGATAAAAAAGAGATAAAAGGAAAGCAGTTCCGCAAAAATCCGGCAATGGTGCTTCCGCTGATGGATAAATTCTACGTGCCCGAAAAATAACAGCCATGTTATCATGGCCTACTAAATATCCATACTCAAAATGGCACTCGTTGAAACTGTCAACGAGTGCCATTTTCATTAGCCGTATCTTGCCATACAGACCCATAAACGAATTATTCATATCATTCCTGATATTTGCGCTAAAGTGTATGTCACAAGCAAAAGAATCACGAAAAGTTCCAAGCTTGTGCAGGCTCTGCATGCTAATATCTTTACTGACAGCTTTCGGGTGAAGTGCTTGTCTTTCAGAGGTTCAAAATTGTCTGTATTGGCAGTTTTTTCAGCTTGACAATTCTTTGTATTATATCTCCGCTTTGATTGACAACAAAAAGCCTATGACTTACGACTAAAAAGTGGGCCGGTTTTGCATTAAAAGTGGCCCACTTACGGGTCGTAAACGGGCCACTAACAGTATGAAAGTAAATGAGCACGATTTGCTTAATGTACAGTCATACAAGGCGCATAAAATATTTAGACTGAAAGGAAAAATATATAAAATGGTTACGATTTTCGGCGTGTTTTTGATTTGCAGGCTGATGCAAGGCGACATGACGGCTGAGAAGAATCAAAAAAAACGTATGTCTAAAAACTGCGAACATTAGTTTTAAGCCAAGATAAGTGATTATGATTTGGCCGGAGATGTTTCTCTTTATCAGATGTGCATACACTTCAAGCCGTCATCAAACCACACGTCAGGCATTGCCGCCAGGCTTTTATTTACACTGTGCATCGTGCCTGAGCAATGGCCCATGGCAGCGCGCAGGCTTGCCACAGGCATGAACGTCAGGGCGCTATGCTGTTTAGATAGTTCTCAAGATTGGTGTATCCGTTGCTGCCCAGGCCGTTGCGGTCGGCAGGATTGGCAGGGTCGAGGCCGTGCTCACGCTCCCATGCGTCGGGCATGCCATCATGGTCTGAGTCGGCAGGGGCGGCGGCGCTCTTAAGCTCGGGCCATCCGCCCACATCCTGCTGCGAGTCTATTATGCCCGTGGGCACATGGTCATCGCCCGCGTCTTTTCTGCTGCTGTAGCTCTTGCCGCCGAATGTGGCCGTGCCAGAGCGCACCTCTGCCACTATGCGGCGGTCTACCGCGTCGCGCACGGGCAGCGAGCATCCCGCCCTGTCGAGCACAGCCTCGTAGGCCTCGTGTGGCGCCTGCTCATCTATCTTCATGGCATCCCAGGGCTTGCCGAGCCTTATCCTGTCGAGCACGCTGCTGCCGCCCTGCGGCTGCACTCCGCCGTTCCAGTTGTCGCGCGTAACAGCGCCGTTGCCCTCTACCACGTTGCCGTCTACATACCACAGACCGTAATCGTCGTCGCCGCGGCTGCCGGGGTTTACTATACGGTAAGACACCTTGCCGCCGCGCGTGGCCGGACCGGGCTTATAGTAGTTGCCCACCATGTTCACCATTATCGAGCTGAACTTGGGGTTGCCCTTCTGCTGCCTCTCGCCGCCGTAGCTGCTGTTGTAGCCCCAGTTGTAGACAACGTTGTTGCGATAGTCGTTGCGCCCGCCTCCCGACGCCCAGCGCGGGTTGCGGCTCGAGTGATGGGCTATCAGGTTGTGATGATATGTGCTGAGGTCGGAGCCCCATATGCCGCCGAAGCCGTGGCTGCCCTTAACGTGGTTGGAACCGAAGAGGCTCTCGGTGATCATGCACCACTGTATGGTTACGTTCTTGCAGTGATACACCGACATGGTCTCGTCGATGCTCCAGCTTGCCGACACGTGGTCGAGTATGATGTTCTTGCGGCCGCGGCAGCTTAAGGCGTCGTCGCTGCCGCCGCTCTCGTTGCCCAGGCGCACACGTATATAGCGTATTATCACCTCGTCGGCGGCTATACTCAGCGGATAGCGTTTTATGCAGATGCCGTCGCCGGGAGCGGTCTGTCCGGCTATAGTTATGTAGGGGTTGCGTATTGTGAGCTTTTTCTTCAGATCGATGGTGCCCGACACGCGGAACACCACCGTGCGCGGCCCCTCGGCCTCAACGGCATGGCGCAGGCTGCCCTCGCCCGAGTCGTTGAGGTTGGTAACTTCGTAGACGTCGCCTCCGCGGCCGCCTACGGTAAACTTGCCATAGCCCTCGGCCGTGGGGAAGGCCTTAAGGCCGTCGGCCATGCACAGAGCTGGCACGAGGGCGGCTGCAACAGAAAATATAAGTTTCTTCATGGTTCAGTAAGACTTGTTTTAACATTATATAGAAGCTACGGTGCAGGCTCTGTGCATTACTGCAGCACCTCTGTGCCTTGTGCCACGCTTTCGGTCTCGGTGCTCTTTGTCCACGGCATCTTGTCCTTGGGCCACACTCCGTCTACAATGGGATAGGTAACGAGCTTTGAGGGGTCTATCACCACGTGCTTTATGCGCTTGCGGTGCCATGAGTAGGTGATATGCACCAGTCCGTCGCTCGTCTGTATCACTGCCGGATACGAATACTGCACGGCGCCGGTGCGGTATTCAAGCACGGCGGCAGCCTCCCAGTCGATGCCGTTGCGCGTCATGGCCACGGTCAGTATGCCCCTGCCCTTGCGCCCGCCTGTGGTGTCGTTGCGCGTAGAGTGGTTGTACACAAGCAGATGGCGGCCGTCCTTCAGCGTAACGGCGTCTATAGCCGAGTTGTTGTTAGGCAACGTGGTGTCGGTTATCGGGCCCCATGTCAGTCCGCCGTCGTCCGACCATGTCTGCGCTATCCTCGTGTCGGGTCCGCTGCCGTTGGGGCGTGCCAGCAGCTGCAGGCGCTTCTGCGAGTGTACGAGGAAGGTGGGCTGAATGAGCTTATATTTTGTTCCGGCAGGATCGCTCAGCGCCGGCGTCTTGGTCCAGGTGCGGCCGTTGTCGGTGCTGCGCTCCACGTGTATGCGCTTGCCGGGCGCGTCCTGCAGGCTGGCTCCTGCCACGATGGTGCCGTCGTCGAGATACACGGGCTTGTTGACCACAGGACCTACGAAGCCTTTGGGCAGGGCCACGGGACGGCTCCACGTTAGGCCGTTGTCAGAAGAGGTTATCACGCGGCCCTCGTCTATCGTCGGACAGAGATAATATATCTGTATGTCGCCTCCCTTAAGCTGCACCAGCACCGGATTGAACACCGTGCCGCCTTCGCCGTCGGCTATGGCCACAGGCTCCTGCCATGTGCCGCCCTTGGGCTTGCGCGCCAGCCATATCTTTACGTCCTTGGCGCGCTCGCGTGTGCCGCCGAACCATGTGCATAGCAGAGTGCCGTCAGACAGTTCCATTATAGACGATGCGTGACAGTCGCGCGTGGGCGACTTCATGAACACAAACTCCTCGAGCACTATGGCCTGCTTGCCCGGATCGGCCTTGCTACCTGCCCATGCCGAAGCCGCAAGCAACAAGGAGCATAACAATATTGAAAATTTCTGCATATAATATTAAGTTGTATTTAATGTTTTTTATTTCACTGTAACAACCACACGGGCGTAGCGCGTAAGGCGCGGCGTGCCGTTGTCGGTAACCTCACACACCACGTGTATGGTCTGCCCGGACTTTGCATCGGCAGGAACTGTCAGCATTGCATTGACAGACCCGCTGTCTGATATATCAACAGAACCCGGATATGTGCCGGCCTCGGCATACTGCCACCAGCTGAAGGTGAGGCTGTCGCCGTCGGGATCGGAAGTGCCCGCAGCGCTAAGACTGACCTTGCTGCCCGGCTTGGCCTTTATGTCGGCACTATGCGCCAGCACAACCACAGGCTGATGGTTGGCATCTGCATAAGACTTGACGCACCAGTCGGCACGGGCCGCAAAATCGTTCTGCATTGCAGCGCTCCATCTCCACATCGGCTTAAAGTAAGCGCTGCGCTGTTCGTCAGTGGCAGTGCTGCCGGGACGAAGACTGCATCGCCCCCAGCCGTTATCGCCATACCAGCGGCCTTCAGGATACTTATATCCTTCAACAGGCACAGGGTCAAGCCATGTGTTCTCGCGCACCAGCACATAACGGCCGCCCCATCCGCCCCATGAGGGATTCTCCAGATTACGCAGTCCGACATTTATTGTATGCAGGAAAGCCGGAGAGTCGCCCTCTGAACGGAAGTCGCCATTGTCATGAGCCTTATACGAACCACACAAGGCACCATGATTCTGCAATATGTTTTCTTTCATCCATGCGCCTTCATAATACTTCTGCATATAATCAGGCTGAACCATTTTCCAGCGGTAGGCAATGGCCTCAAACTGGTCAGATATGATTGTCTTTATGTTGTATTTCTTCCAATGAGGGCGTATATAAGCCTGATATGTGCTGTCCTGCTCCCATATAAGGAAGAGCCTCATCTTGTCTGCCACCTCAGCCATGCGCTCAGGATAAGTATCCTCTATGGTCTTCAGCGCACGGGCTATGGTGTTCGTGCCTCCCCATGCCTGTATCCACACCGGGCGCTTGTCGGTATTGTCGAGCAGCACCTCAACAATACGCTGTGAGCCTTTAGTAACTTTGTCCATTTCACCTTCAGTCTCTACATTGCCAAGATAAGTACGGCTGCGCAAAAATTCAGGCGAAGGATATCTCCTGTCGTGCTTAAGAAGATTGGGATAGACCTCGGCATATGCATTCAGCGTAGGCTCCATCCAGTCGTCACCGGCCCACTTGTGGCCATGCCAGTGATATTGCGAGCTTGATGTTATGATACCCTCAATGTCCCATTCGTTTGAATATAGGAGAAAACGCACCAAAGAGCATTCATCGTCTATCTCGCCGTCGCTCGTCACGATAACTCTTGTTCTGTCATCCTGAGCCACAGCCTGGAACGGAGTGCCGCACAGCAATATTATCAACGGCAGACTCAAAGCTAGAAATATTCTTTTCATTTGAAACAGTATTTATTTTCAGTAACGTCATTTAACAACATTCACTATTACACGGGCGTAGCGCGTAAGGCGCGGCGTGCCGCTGTCGGTAACGGCCAGTATGATGTGCATCGTGCCGAGACGGCCGCCCTTGGGCACTATAAAGTAGGCGTCGCGGCTGTCGTGGCCCACTATCTTTAGCGGACTGCCCGTGCGCGCCGTAGCCACGTTGAAGGTTCCCGGCTCGGGATAGTAGAACCAGCTGTACGAAAGGCTGTCGCCGTCGGGGTCAGATGTGCCCAGGGCACTCAGTCTTATGGTGTCGCCCGTAGCGGCTGTCATCTCTGCCGCGCATGCCAGCGCAGGCACAGGCGGATGGTTGGCCTCGTCGTAGTCCTTCACGGTCCAGTCCATGCGTGCTGCAAAGTCGTTCTGATAAGCCTCGCGCCAGCGCCATATCGTGGCCTTGTTGCTTGTGTGCCATGAGCCGTCGCAGCCCATCACCTCGTCTTGCGCGTCGGTCCATATCGGCCTTGTCTCAGGCTCAATAAACCAGCGCTCCATGCGCGGCTGATACAGCTCGTAGCGTCCGCCCCAGCTGCCCCAGTCGGGATGCTCGGCACAGCCCAGTCCGTTGTCAATGAGATACATAAACGTGGGCGAGTCGCCCTCCATCAGAAACTTCATGTAGGGATACTGCTTGCCCAGCTCGCCCTTGCTGCGTATGTGCTCGTCGAGCCACGGATTGTCAACTATGCTGAAGTCGGCTCCGGCAAAGCGGCCGTGAAACTTGTCGCCGCTGATGCCGCTCCATGTGGCGTAATGGTATCCGCCAAGGCGATGGAAGCCCGGACTGACGATATAGAACAGGTCCTTAAATGTCTTTCTTATCCACACGCCGCTGTCGTCCTGGTCAGAAATGGCATACACACGGAGCTTCGACACAAAAGACTTAAGCTCGCTCTCGCTGCGCGTGGCCTTAACTTTCCACAGTGCCTGCGCCAGACAGTTGGGGCCGCCCCACACAAGCACCCACACCGGACGGCTGTCGCTGCGGTCTACGGTCTTGATTATCAGTTCGGAGCCTTCAGAGTCCATGCCCTTGCCCACGGCGTGCATGCCGTAGTCGGGGCGTCCCTCCTTTATCACCGACAGCAGATAGCCGGCCGAGGGATAGCCCTTCTCGTGCTTCAGCAGGTTGTCTCTCACCTTGCCGTAGGCCGTCACAATCTCGCGTATGCGCCATGCTGCCGTCTCCTTCTTCTGATGCACCGACGTTGTGGCAACAAGTCCCTCAACGTCCCACTGGTTAGAGTATGTCAGGAAGCGCACCATCGACATTGCGTCGTCGGGTTCGTTCTCAATGTCCGTAAGCACTATCACGCGGGGCTTGCCTGCATTGCCTTTATCTGCCGCGAAAAGCCTCAGCGGCTGAAGCACGGCAATGACAACAAACAGTAATGTAATCTTGATTTTCATGGTATTAATATTTTTCTGATTTTCAATCACTTGCTGATTATGTTCCGCTAATATAACATTTTTTGCGGCGAGGCACGCAACGCAAAGCACAAATAGCAGTCGAATAATCAAAAATCAATATATCTGAAAGCCGCAGACATTAATCTCAAAGTTTTAAAAAGCAATAAAAAACAACGGTTTATTGCGCCATGTATAATAAAAAAGCTAATTTTGCACGACGACACGCAGTTGTTATCATAACAACATTCTGACCTACATGGCAAGTATCCTTATAGTTGAAGACGACCTTACATACGCAACCATGATGCAGACATGGCTGCGCAAAAAGGGTTTCACGGTTGAGAGAGCAAGCTCCGTAAGCGCCGCGGCACGGGCCGTGACCGACAGTACGGGCTTCGACCTCATACTGTCTGACCTCCGTCTGCCCGACCACGACGGTCTGTTTCTGCTCAACTGGCTGCGCAAGAAGAATATGCAGACGCCCTTCATCGTGATGACGAGCTATGCCGAAGTGCAGAACGCCGTGCTGGCCATGAAGTCGGGAGCGTGCGACTATATAGCCAAACCCGTGCAGCCCGACATCCTGCTGCAAAAGATAAACGATGCGCTCGACAGCCACAACGCAGCAGCAGCCACGGCAGGAGCTACGCCGACGACAGCAGCAACACAAGCAGCCGACAAAAACGCCGCGGCGGCAGAACAGAAGCCGCACACGGCCGCCAAGAAATACATAGAAGGCACGAGCGAGGCCTCGCGCCAGCTCTACGACTACGTAAACCTCGTTGCACCAACGCCCATGTCGGTGCTCATTCTCGGAGCCAGCGGCACGGGCAAGGAGTATGTGGCGCGCCGCATTCACAGCCAGAGCAGCCGCGCCGGCAAGCCCTTCTTTGCGCTCGACTGCGGAGCCATACCCAAGGACGTGGCGGCGTCAGAGTTCTTCGGATACACCAAGGGAGCCTTCACAGGCGCCACGACCGACAAGCGCGGAGCCTTTGAGGAGGCCAACGGCGGAACGCTGTTCCTCGACGAGGTGGGCAACCTGACCTACGACGTGCAGGTGCAGCTGCTGCGTGCCCTTCAGGAGCGCAAGGTGCGCCCGTTAGGCTCGCCCAAGGAGATAAGCGTGGACATCCGGCTGGTGTGCGCCACCAACGGCAACCTGGCGCAGCTCGTGGCCGACGGAAAATTCCGCGAGGACCTTTATCACCGCATCAACGAATTCACCATATATATGCCCGAACTTAAAGACCGCGGCGCCGACCTGTTTCTGTTTGCCGACCTCTTTGTCAGTCAGGCCAACGAGGAGCTGGGGCGCAACGTGGCGGGATTCGACGACAAGGCGTCGGAGATGCTTGCGCGATACAGCTGGCCGGGCAACCTGCGCGAGCTTAACAACGTGGTGAAGCGTGCCACCCTGCTTACGCGCGGCTCATACATCGGCACCGAGGAACTGTCGAAGGCCATGACGCGCCCCATGAGACAGGAGCCAACAGCCCTGCACGACGAGCAGACCGAACGCCAGCGCATAATAGACGCCCTGCGCGCCACCGGCGGCAACAAGACCAAGACGGCCCAGCTGCTAGCAATAGACCGCAAGACGCTGTATAACAAAATTCAGAAATACAACATCGAGGCGTGAAGGGGCATTTGCCAATTGAGAATGGAGAATTGAGAATGGAAAAACAAAGTTCGGCGTCAGCCAATTATGATTACTCTTGTGGCTGTTAAAACGGGGATGTTTTAAGGCTGCAAGTTTCAAATATTAATATTATTCATAATTCATGCTGCATACGTATTTAATTGCATAAAATTACGTTTATGCAGAAATGTCATCCATTACGATTGGTTTGTGTTATTGCTTTCCATAAAAAAGTCATGTGTAATTCATGGTTTCATAAGTGAAAAACATAATTACACATGACTGTAAACCAGGAAAATATTTAATTTTGATAAAAAGTATATTATTGGGCAATCAACAGTTTATTCTTTCTATCCAATATTTTACACTTTTAGAAACGGCACTAGCATCAGTGGAATGCACAACTTCCAAAATTACATAACCACTTGGCTCAATATTCTTGTCTTGACATCCTATTCGTTTTAAAGTGTTATTCAATAAATTATTATCCTCTTTCCGATTAGCCAATTGTATCAGAACCTCTCCTTTTTTCTCACTTTCAATAATATCCATATAAGGAATACCTTCTTTTTCTAAGGAAAATTCACAAGCTAACATATCCCAATACCAAATAAAGATCTTCCAATTATCATAAGAACCCACTTCATTTTTCCATGTCGCTGTACGATGATGTCGGGTTATTATATTTTTCAATTCATCCACATTATCTACAATATATTGCTGCAACTCTTTGTCAGACTTAAATGTCTCTACAAATTTTCCTTCAGCAATATTGTAATAAGGCTCTGCTAAATATTGTAACCATCGGCCATAACTTCTACGTCCTCCTTTTTCCCACTTCAAAGGTTTTGAGAAATCATAATCATCTTTATATGTAGCTTGCATATAATAATGTCCTTGCATAAATCCAACACCAATAACTCCTGGATTACCGTTTGCATTTGTCATGCAGAACCAGTCATTTTGATCGGACATACCTTCAACCAGCCAACCTTCTTCTTTCCATTTCGACAAAGAATTATCCCATATACTTGTATCTTCTGTATGAACTGGTCTTGATTGTTGCTCAGAATCTTTCTCTTCGGATATGTTTTCTGAAACTGTTTCAAAATTTACATTCTTCAATGAATTAGGAACTACATTCAAGTCAACTTTTATACGTTGCGACTCTTTTTCTACACTTCCATCATTACTTTTTGCATTACGATAAGCATCAGAGAAATTTTCCAGCGTATTTCGTTTATATTTGTCATCAAATCTAAAATTATCACCATACAAGTCTTTTCTAAAAGCTTCTACAATACAGAAAAGATTATCCAATAAAGGATCAGGTGAACCGCTCTTATCTTTCCGATTCAGATTTTCATCATCTTCATCAGGGCAACAATACTCTATAAGTTCTTTAACAGAATTGCTTACTGTTGCTATATATTGTGGATCACAATGCATTGCCACATAAGATGTTTGAAATTCAAGACGTATTTTTCCTTCGTCCGAAAGGCTATGTTCTTTGATTATGTCACATAAAGAATGAAGATAGTCTTGATAAATACGAAGCTTCTCCTCAAATATCTTTGCTGCTCTCTCACGTTCGACGTCATCATCACTTTGACCTTTGAGAAGTATCATTGTTATAACTGCGGTAATGATAACGCCTAAAACTGCTGCAAACATCTCATACCAAAGTTCCTTACCTGTAAATAATCGCAAATATACAGCAAAGAAACATGCTATGACAACCAAAATTGTTACTACACAAACTGCTTTTTTCTGAGTTAGTTTCATAAAGTAAAATACTTTTAAATAATAAGAGAGTGCATTGCCATTTTCAACACACTCTCTCAATCTTAAATTACATCAATTACGCTTAAACCACGTTCTACCTTCGTTTGTAGAATAATAAAGCCCTTTTGAAGTCTGGGCCAAGATTTCTCTTCCGTTATCTGTCAAATCATGGAAATCACCACATGATGAGCCACAAAAACGTTGAAACCATGTTCTACCACCATTGGTAGAATATTCCAATTTAGTTGCTGTTTTTGGAGAAATGCGAATCAATTCCTTTCCCCTGTTAATCATTTGAGACATATTAAAGATTTTTTAGTTTTGTCCTATCTAACGGGTTTGGACTTTCCGGATTATATATTCTTAATCAAATATCATTCACAATAGTTTCCAGTCGTGCTTCTTTTTCCTCTTTTGAAATTCGTGCCGACGGGTGATTAGTACGATATGCAGGGATGTTAAGGCCGGGAAGCGAGACTTTAGCCACATCATTAACTGAAAATGAAGACAAGGCAGTAAACTTTGCCTCATTCCAACAATCAAGAATCTGCCTGTCGTAGTTTCCTGTGAGAAACAGTATAAGGTCCGGCTTGAGTATATCTATCTCTTCTCTGATAACCATGAAATGTTGTTTCTATACATCATAAATCTCATTTCCGCAAAATCCGGAGCCTTCGGCCTTACCCACTTTTACAATGTTGTTCCACAAATAAGCTATCCGTTTATTAGGAAATCGGGCGTTCAATAACGACACAAAACGGTTGAATCCATAATGAAAAGTGCCATAGCGTGTACCATTGTAACTAAAGCCGGATGGTTTGTAATAAGTGGCATAGAAATTTTCGTATAAACCCATTACAGCCTCCATAGTTACGTCCGGATTGAATACAGGAGAAGGCGGTGTTCCGAAATCATCACATTTACCAAACCAACTGTTGGTTTCCTTTCCAAAAATCATGATTTTCAGATCTGCATCGGCATACCACTCTTCATCAGGTTGATCATTTTCCCATTTCACCACACTTAACAAGAATGGATAAGATGGTTTTGTTACAGCTTGTCCGGTGTCAGTCAAAGCCTGAAGAGCAGTGCAAGTCTCCTTCCATTTGGAAGAATAAAGAGATTTTAATTGTTCGTTTAGTTTCATATAAATAAAAATGTGTCCGCTGACTCCAAACAGACAATTTTTAAATGCGTTGGATATATACAAAAAAACGTGGAGCCAATCTGTCACTCGTTCCACGTGTTAAGGCCTTCGCATTGCCCGGATTGTCGAAACGAGCAACGCTGAAAGCCCCACGCTGATGTAGATATACAAATACATTCAAAAGCATGACATAAATGCCACATCTTTTGAGGATGTATATAATATACACCACCATAAAGGGCGTCCCCGTTGCTTTGTCTTTTGACAATCCATAGAGTTTGCGAAGTTCTAACACGTCAAAACCAAAGCGTCCAGTTACGCTTTTTTATATATATGTCTGCCCACCCTATTCCCTACAGGGCTTTCAGCATGGGTAAGACTTTACAAAAATAAATGTTTTTTTCTAATACTGCAATTTTTTATATCTAAAAAGCAATTTTATTATTCTGTAAAGGGATAAATCTGTAAAAATGAACTGAGATACAATTTCTAAAAACTTGTCGCAGACATATCATTAAGGTAATTAAAATTTTCAACCATACCATAAATTACTTTTAACATGGGCGTGAATCTGTATCTCTGAGAATATATAGTGCCTAGTGACGAAAAACGGTAAAATTACCACTTTTTGATAATTACATGACTGATTTTTATCTTTTAGAATACCATCCACAATATTTTGTAATACAAGATGGCTGACATTTTATATCTACGACACACAAACAGAATTTTTAGATATTTTTCTAAAAACATCTGACAGCTAAAAACTCTACAATGTTATTTTTCAATGTGTCATATTTTATTCGTACATTTGCATAGTCAACTTAACTCTATACATTCAGCAAAAACATCGTAACATGATCAGGAGAATAATTATTGCGACTTTGGTCTTAATGTGCATCGTGCCATACACGGCCAAGGCGGACACTACTCTGAGCGAAAGAATATATATACTTTCTTCGATATGGAAAGAAATAAGCAACAACTTTGCATTTCCTGAGAAATTCAAGGAGACTAATCCTGACAGTCTTTACAGATGCTATCTTACTAAGGTCTTGAATGCCGAAAGCGAACAGGAGTTTTCGGACTTAATGACGCAGTTCATGGCTCACTTCAACGAGGGACACACGCGATTTAACGACAGCAACATCATACGCTACAGGGTGCCGCTGATACTTACATGGGATGGAGACAAACTGCTGATAACCAACACTACAAGGCAGCTAAAACCGCTGTTGCCTGTTGGCAGCGAGATTAAAAAGGTGGACGGCCTGACGCTCGACGAATATCTGCAAAGGCATGTCTATCCGTATGTTTCGGCTCCCAACATGGAATGGAGGAAGAGAAAGGCTCTCGACATATTCCTTACAGGCAAGGAAGGCGCGGAATATCATATTGAGCTAACAACTCCTAAGGGCAAGACCATAAACACAAAACTCATGACAAGCATAATGAACTACGACGACACTGACGACTGTAGCATCAGGCGCGACACGGCCAAATGCCGCATAAAGAAGCTGCCAGGCAACATCATGTATATGAAGATGAGCACGTTCACGTTGCCCGGCACAATAAAAAGCGCTTTTGAGAATAACCTCTCTGATTTCTTGTCTGCCAAAGGCGTGATATTCGACATACGCGGAAACCGAGGAGGAACAGACGAGTCGTGGCACAACATAATAAGACATATCGCCGACAGAAACACTAACATATTCGACGGCTTAAAGATTATGACAAGAGTGGCTAACACGGCCTACGAGATGTACGGCAAAAATGTCAGCCAACTGGCCGACTACTATAACGGCGTGGCCATGCAGCCTGTTCAGGAAGGCTGGTTCGTGATGAAGAACAACACGCCCGACTCGTTGAGAATAACCGCCCCCGTTATAATTCTTGTTGACGGATTTACGGCATCGGCAGCCGAAGACTTTGCCGCAACAATGAAGAACCTGTCGCTCGGCAAGATTGTAGGCACGCCGACAGCGGGCGTGATAAGCAGTCCTAAATTCTGCAACTGGGGACACGGCTACTCGTCGCTGATAGCAGAATGCCGCTTCACCAATCCCGATGGTTCCGATATTATCAACACCGGCATACAGCCTGACGTCTGCGTAGAATATACCGAAAGCGACGCACTGGGCAAGACAGACTCGGCACTAACGGCTGCGCTGAAGATGCTGAAAGGCAAAAAAGAGAACAAGACATCATCCCCAATCAAAACAAAATCATGATTATGTCCGTTTTGCTCAGTCGTTATATGGCATAGCAAAACGGACATAATGCAATATATAAAGAACATTTATTTTATTATATGGCGCTAAGCATGCCGCTCTTTTTGCCGCTGCGGCCTGAGCATCAGCCACACGCCCGACATACACAACAGTCCTACGCTCAGCAGCGTAAACCATATGCAGCGCTCATTGCCCGGAATGCGCACGTCGTAGGGGTTATCCGGATTATACAGCACCTCGATGCTGTCGCCTTCACTACGGAATGGCAGATAGCACTTCTCCGATATATACGTCTTGCCGTAGCGCTCTGTCTCGTAGCTTATGCGCATCTCCCAGTGCGTACGCCTCTTCCGGTGCCGGTATTCTCTCTTATAGCTGAGCTTGTCTATCACGCCGGTGGCATGGCCCAAAGCGCCTGAAGCCTTCGACAGCGACACAAAGCCGTAGACGCCTCCGCCGAGCATGAGCAGTCCTACGACAAAGAGCAAAAGACAAATAATCTTATTGCGAGACGACACGGCACATCTCCCCTCCGTGCCATGCTCCGAATATCGTTTATCTGTTGTGTATTTCATAATCTAAACCATTTCTGCTACAAAGATAGCCAAAGGCGAGAGCAATGTCAAAAAACGGCAAAGTTTTTTCATCTGACTTTGCCTTAAAATTATTATATTTGCAACAAAACAAACATCAGACAAAGAATAATGAAAATATATAAAATATGCTTCAGCCCGACGGGCGGAACCGAAAAGGTGGCTGGATTTATTGCCGGAAAGCTCGGCAGCGACATAGTAAACATTGACCTTACCGACCGCAAGGCCGACTTTAAGGGCGTTGCTCTCAACGGCGACGACGTGGCCGTAATAGCCGTGCCGTCGTATGGCGGACGCGTGCCTGCACCGGCAGCTGAACGCATAACGCAGATCAGCGGCAACGGCGCAAGGGCGGTAATAGTATGCGTATACGGCAACCGTGCCTATGAAGACACTTTGGCCGAACTGCAAGACTGCGCCCTTAAGGCAGGATTCAGCATCGTAGCTGCCGTGGCAGCCATAGCCGAACACTCTATTGTCCGCCGATATGCCGCCAACCGCCCCGACCAGGACGATTATACCGCACTTAACAAATATGCCGAACAGATAGCCGCCAAGCTGAACAGCAACGACTCTGCCACGCCTGCAATACCCGGCAACAGACCATACAAGAAGGCCGGAAGCGTAGGCTTCGTGCCGCGCCCCACAGGCCAATGCACAAGCTGCGGCCTTTGCGCCTCCAAATGCCCGACAGGCGCTATCAGCACGGACAACCCTGCAAAGGTGGACAAGAAGGCCTGCATATCATGCATGCGCTGCGCCGCCGTATGTCCTCACGGCGCAAGAAAGGTGAACAGACTGCTCCTCTCTGCAGCAAACATAATGCTGAAGAAAGTATGCTCAACAAGAAAAGAATGTGAGCTTTATCTCTGACATCACAGGGCGTATGACTGTTTCCGGCATCTCACTTACAATATTCCCTACCCCTGACAGCAGCACTTATTTGTAAACATTCTTCATGTTTTCCCGACCGTTTGACGCTCTCAGAACACGCATGCTCTTCGCCATGCCGCGGTTTGGAGCGAAAAAGGACGAAAAACGGGGCATTTTGTTAAAACGCTGACTGACAGGTAGTTGCAGCAAATAAGCGTGAAAAGCAGAAGTGTTAAAAAACATAACCGGCCCACTTACGCATAAAAAGTGGCCCGTTTACGGATGAAAAGGTGCCATTTCTGAGGCTCAAACCTATAGTTTCAGGCCCAGAAATGAGTGATTTTAGTGGCATTTGCCAGCTTGTCTGCAAACGTATGTTAATGAAGTAACGTTCTTATTGTCACTTCATTAACATACGTTTACTTTTTGCTTCCCAGATTGAAAAATATTTTTGTCATAAGTTTTTACCGCCATCTCCACGCCTCATTTAAACTATGAAATAAAAAGCGCCTATGAAAAATCTAACCAAAATCAGCTCAATATAAAAAATACAGACCGAATACTAATAACCGATTTTGGTTAAAAAATTTTTCATTATTTTGCGTTATCTTTTGTTTATATTTATATTTTTATTTAATTTTGTCGACGAACTAATATATCTGTTACCTCCGGTGAAGCTGAACACAGTTCACTGATAACGGCGGGCATAAGGTCCTGCTGGTGACAGAATGTGGTCGGGGCCTCAAGTGCAAGGCCCATCAGGCTAACACCGGATAAGGTATACAATTTACTTATTTTGCATATTAAAGACATTTACCTGCAACTTGTTACTAACTTAAAGATATTTACAGGCATAAGCTTTGTTATCTGAGAATTGAGCAAACATTTCCTGACGGGTGTGTCTTTTAATTATGTATTTAGCGCTTAACCGCAATACGCTAAGACAAAATGTGCTCGTTGTCTAATGAGAACACCCGGCGAGGCGGGCAAACCTCAAACACCGGATTTGCCTCCGATGTGTCCCCCAGAACGTGTAAATCAGCTAAAGGGGTGTCCCCCCGTAGTGTCCGGAGACAAAGTGCCGACCCGCCTGACAAGCCCGACCAGGATACTGTGTGGTTCCTGATGAGGGCTGCATACGGACAGGAGAGAAAAGCCAAAGACATACTTGAGGCGGAAAACATAGAAGTGTTCCTGCCCGTAACCAACAAAATGCGCATAATAGGCGGCAAGCGCAAGCTGATAACAGAATCGTTGATACCCAACTTTCTGTTTGTACACACCACCGAGAGAATGATAAGAAAATACGTGGGAAGCCCCGGGCTCAGTTTTCTTCATCACTATTATATCCCCAACAAAGACGAAAACGGCTGTCCGATAGGCAAAAGCGGAATAAAGCCGCTCATAGTTCCCGACGACCAGATGGAGTCTTTCCTCAAATGGTATGAAACTGAAGACGAGAACAAGATGTTCATCTCCGACACTGAGAGCGACATATCCAAGGGGGACAAGGTGAAGATAATAAGCGGTAAGTTCACCGGATTCAGCGGCTTTGTCTGCCGCGTAAAAAGGCAAACCCGCGTGGGGGTAACCATCAATGGCTTCGGCACGATAGTGACGGCATACGTCCCGAAGGCATTTTTACAAAAAGTCACAGAACAGTAAAGAAACAAATTATATCTACAGCAAATATATTTTAAACAGATATGGATATCTTAATCGGTAAATTTGGTAATCAGCCATTTAAACTGACCGAACCAAGCATAAGCCGCGAGCATGCCTTGTTTCATCTTGACGAGGCCACCGGCAAAATGACCCTTAGAGACAACAACTCGACCAACGGCACATGGATAATGTCGGCTAGCGGCAGCTTCAAGCGGCTTACGGGCGAGGTTCCGGTGAGCCTCAACACGCTTGTGCGCCTCGGGGCAAGACACACCTTCCGCATAAAGGAGCTTATGGCGCAGCAGCCGCCCAAGACCGACGACGCCGTGGACATAAGCGAGCTGCGCAACATCTACGAGACCTACAACCGCAACAAGATGTCGCTCGAGGCCAAGACGTCGAACATAATGATGATGAGGATGGCGTCGCTGTCGCTGGGAAGTATCTTTGCCATACTGCTGACGATGCTTCTGCCCAAGGACTTTGCGGGCGACACCACCGCCAGCGCTGCCATCAAGGTGGCAGGCAGCATCATAGCCATAGGCTTCTCGTGGATCATAGTTGACGTGAAGAACCGCAGCCTCATACAGCGCAAGGACCAGAACGAGCGCTTTTTCAGGAAGAAATACTGCTGCCCCAAGTGCGGCTACCACTTCGGCACAAAGCTCTATGAGAACATCCTGGCCGAGGGAAAATGCCCCAACAGCAGCTGCAAGTGCAAGTTCAAGGGAAAATAACAACCTTAAAAAGACATCATATTATGAAACACACAAGCATGATTAAGCTGATATCGCTGTCGCTGATGCTCCTGCTGGCAGCAGCGGCATTTCCGCAGAAGACCTACGTGGTGTCGGTCGGCATAGGCGAATACAAGTATCCGCAGGTGGCCCCGCCCCTGCCCTGCTCGGTTGGCGACGCCCGTGCCGTGTCGCGCTTCTTCTACAAATACAACGGCAGCAGCGTGTTCATGCTGCTCAACTCCAACGCCACGCGCGACCACATACTGAGAGTGCTCAAGTCGGAGTTTGCCAAGTCTACGCCCAACGACGAGATAATCTTCGTCTACAGCGGCCACGGCGTGCAGGGCGGACTTACCACCTACGAGACCAAAGACGCCTCGAGCCTCATCACATACAACGAGATACAGAACATCATGAAGTCGGCCAAGGCCCGCCGCAAGGTGATTCTGGCCATGGCATGCTATTCGGGAGGACTAACGCTGAAGAACAGCAACGGCGGCAGGACGCCGCGGCGCAGCACGCAGAAGACAAGCGTGATGCTCTACACGTCGAGCCGCGCCAACGAGGTTTCGTGGGAAAGTCCCGACATGACCAACTCATTCTTCATCAGCCGCATACTCGAGGCCTTCAGGGGCGCCGCCGACAAGAACGGCGACAGGAAGGTTACAGCGCGCGAGCTGTTCAACTATGTCAACCCGAGAGTAATCAGCGACACTGAAGGCCAGCAGCATCCGCAGATGTGGGGTAAATTCGACGACAGCATGGTGGTCGTTTACGTAAAATAAAAACAACTATAGCAACAATGATAATAAAATGTCCATACTGCGGCCGGCGATTCGAGCTTCAGCGCCGTCCGCCCGAAACATTCTGCTGTCCCAAATGCTCATACAAGGTGCCGTTCAGCGTGATACTGCAGGAGCAGCACTCTGAGAAGACCATGGCAGCGCCGGCATCAGGCGCCCCCGTTACGGCAGGAGGCGAGCCCCAGGGACTGCCCACGTCGGTCATCAACGGACAGGGAGACAAGACGGTGGTGGTAGAGGGCCTCAACGGCGGCCTGAAGACAAGGCTCATACCCGAGCTGCAGCAGAAGAGCAAGGGCATACTGCAGGTGAGCTTCCAGGGCATGAGCTTCGGCACGATAAACCTGCCCCACGGCAACTACTACAACCTGGGACGCAAGAGCTCTGACAGCACCGCACAGATAAAGATAACACCCGACATAGCCATGAGCCGCATACATGCAGGCATGCGTACCGTGAAAACGCCCGCAGGGCAGATTGTCTACCAGATAACATCCGTGAAGACAGAAAACCCCGTATACGTCAACGGGCATGCCATACCCAAGGGCAAGGCTTACAGCCTGAAGACGGGCGACATGATAAAGATGGGCGAAACCCTGATGAGGTTTCAAATGGTGTAAACACTGAACAACGATAGATTATGTCACAGAACAAGACAATAGTACCGGGCGTCGACTACGACAACCCCGGAAGCAGCGAGTATGACGAGGCAGCGTTCAGCAGCCTCTACACACGTTCGGGCAACGACGACAACCGCACGTGCATAGCCGGCGCGCAGGGACAGGGCTTCCAGGCACAAAGCGCGTCAGGCGCAGCCGTGGCCGACAGAGACACCCGGCAGATAACCATGCAGAACCGCGTGATAGTGGGCTGTCTCTTCTCCATATCCCACGGACTGCTTGGCGAGATGTTCCCGCTCTATCTCGGACGCAACGCCATAGGGCAGGCTGCCGGATGCGACGTGTGCCTAAGGGAGAAGACCGTGTCGCCCGAGCACGCCATACTCTACATACGCAAGGAGGGCAACCCCGTGCGCTTCAACATGACCATAACAGACTACAACTCGGCCAACGGAACCGAAGTGAACGGCACCGACGCCAGATATAACACTCTGACCGTAAACGAGAACGACGTCATAAGCATAGGCAGACACTACAAGCTGCTCGTAAAGACATTCAACGTGGAGGAGGCCGGCCTCTTTGAGGACGAAGGCTTTGAGGAGACAGGCATGGCGGCTGCAAGCGCCGCAACAGCAGCAGACGCCCGACCCGAGGCTGACATACAGGACAACTTCTACTCACCATCGGGCAGCAGCGACGACTCGTCACGCACCGTCATATCAGGCATGTTCTGACACGCCGGCCACACGCCCGTAAACCATCATACAGAAACATATATCGCTTGACAATGAACGATAACCATCCTACATCTACAATCGGCCTTGAAGAAATAAAACTCATAGCCTCAACAGACACATGCGAGGCATACGGACGCTCCGGCATAGGCGGACGCGAAGAAAACCAGGACTCATACGGCGGCATGGTCAGCGGCAGGGCTGTCATCCTGACCGTATGCGACGGCATGGGCGGCATGAACGGCGGACAGACAGCATCGCGCATAGCGGCCACGGAGATAGTGCAGACCCTGGCCGAAGTGCCGGCAGAGAAGATTGGACCAGAGACCGTAAGCAGCGCCGTTGCCAACGCCAACGCAGCCATCTACAGGCGCGCGCTCAACGACCCGCCGCTGCGCGGCATGGGCACCACGACGACGGTTGTGGCCATAACGCCCGAGGCGGCATATCTGACACACATAGGCGACAGCCGCATCTACCAGCTGAGAGGCGGAAAAAAGATATTCAGAACCTTCGACCACTCAAAGGTGTTCGAGATGGTTGCGAAAAATCTGATGACCGAAGAGCAGGCGCGCCTGTCGAGCTTCTCCAACATAATAACAAAGGCCCTGGGCATAAGGCCGCAGGCTGCTGTCCAGGTGGAGAAGATACCCTACAGGGCCGGCGACAGGTTCATACTCTGCTCCGACGGCATATGGAACTGTGAGCCCGAACCTGAGATCATAAAGATGTTCAACGCCTCAAAGCGTCCCGACGAAGCCCTGCGCTATCTGACAGAAAGAGTCAACGCCATAGGCATACAGAACGGCGAAAGCCACGACAACCTTACAGCAATAGTTGTAGACATGAAGAAAGACTCAACATACCAGTACAGCTACATGCGGCGCATAAAGGACGCTCTGTCAGAGCAGATAAGGCAGATAAAGAAGAAGAAATAAAAAAAGATAGACATAACGCATGAAGAAAATAACAGTAGGACGCGGCAACGACTGCGACATTGTCATACCCGACGAAAGGGACAACGTGAGCAGACACCACATGGTCATCTCGTTCAACCTGCTTGGCAAGATGACCATAAGCGACACAAGCAGCAACGGCACCTTCATCAACGAAAGGAGAATGCTGAAAGGAACATCCATACCCGTAACAAGAAACGACAAGATAAGGCTCGGAGACCGCTGGAACTTCGACTGGAACCTGGTAAAGGACCCTTACGTAACAATGCGCAAGACAATTATTGCGGCATCCTCACTGCTGGTTGTTGTCATCATTGCTGCAGTATGGCTCATGTCTGCCGGACAGGCGCCGGCACCCGAAGCAGCTCCTGCTGCACCTAAGGAATATGTAGAGCAAGGCAAAGGCGAATGGAACAAAGACTCCACCAACAAGGTTGCCCCCACGGAGATGTCGATACCCATAGGCACCAAAGCCGCTGCCGGCGACAACGACGCAAGCACCCGCAGGCGCAGCAGCAGAAAGCAGAGCGCAGGCAAAGCCGTAAAGGCTAAAGGCAACGCAGGGCAGACCAAGGCATCGGCCAACGTGAATGCACGCACGGACAACATGCCTGTAATAAACTGACAATAAGCACATCCGGCAGCATGGGCAATAAGCCAAAGCCCGGATGGCTGACATAAATACCGACCGGCATTAAGGATGACAGCAACAGCTGCCGGCAGAAAGCAGATAAAACACAGAATAATAAAAACGTTTTTAACAATAATGCGGACAACTATATACAAGACTGCATCAGCAGTTATTCTCCTGTTGACCATCATAATTCCTGCATACGCACAGCAGGAAACCACCCTGATAATGAAAAACGGCTCAAAGATTACGGGCAACATCGTGGTTCAGAGGCCCGGCAAGGACATCACCATGGAGGCAACAGAAGCACTGCTGGTGGTCAGCGACGGCGAAATAAAGTCGAAGAAAGACAAATATGTAAGATACGAAAAACTTCCGCGCGAATGGAAGCGCTGGGCCATGGAGACGAAGGCTCTGCAGGGAAACGCCGACGGGCGCTATCTGATGATGCACAGCATAACGACCGGAAACTACACCTACACCGACGTGGTGAAGACTGAAAAGGGCAACGCGCAGACCGACACTTACCTGCAGGCCGTGCCGACGACATTCAGCATAAAATGGAACGACATACAGGAAATCAGGCGCAAGGCTCCTGAGGCTGAAGAGGCCACGGGCGTTGACGACGAGGTGGAGACGGCGGCAGGAAAGACTTACCGCGGAACCATAGTGTCGCAGAAGATAGGACAGACGCTGGCTGTAAAGACCAGTTCAGCAACGGTAGAGCTGGGCATGGGCAACATACGCGAGATACGCAAGGTGGCACGCTCGCTCTCGCAGCCGCTCTTCGGTCAGGCAGGATTTGTCAACACGATAGTGATGAAGGACGGAACATCCAAGGACGGCATAATGACAGTTCAGCATTATGGCGCCAAGACCAGCGACCAATATGTAACCCTGCTGCACGAGGACGGCTCGAAAGAGAAGATACTGGCAGCCGACGTAACGGAATACAGGACAGCATACAACGGTGAAGACGGCGAGACATACAAGCCCGGCAGAGTCTACGTAAACGAGTTTGCCATATCAAGGGCAAGGACAATGACTGAAGACGGCGTCACGGCCTATGTGGACAAGAAGGTGTATCCCTTTCCCGAAGGCATCGTTACCACCTTCAAGGCTGCCGGCGCCAAGTTTCAGGGCAGCTGGCATCTGATAGCTCTCGACAACGTGGAACTGAAAAACGGCACAAAGAGCCAGGGCTACACCACGAAGACAAGAAAGACCAACTGCATTGACCCGTCGACAACCGACATGTCGGGCGGCATTAGCAGCATATCGTTCACCTATCTCTCACCCGGCTTCTATGCCCTCGTATGCGACGACAGCCCTGAAACCTACGTGATAAAAATAACCAAATAGGCATACATAAAAATAAATATATGCGCAGGCTTTCAGGCTATATCTCCTATAATGAACGACGCCCGCCTGAAAAAAAAATTTGAGTTAACCGTAAGAAAGTCATCCTAAACAAATCTATACTAATATAAAGGCAAGGCCGGCTAAGGGCTGAAGCCTCTGAGAACAGAAAACGAAAAAAAATAACCATTAAACTGTAAGATTATGAATACTAACGGAACTAACCCAGGAATGAACGTTGAGGATTATGAGGATAAAGCCATCCAGAAGAGCAATGCAGCAAAGAGAATAGCTGTTGGCGGAGCAGCCTTCTTAGGAGGAGCGGCAGTGGCCGGCGGAGCAGCCTATGCGGCAGGACAGCCTGAAGGACAGACGGCAGACGAGACGCTGACAACTGAAGACATAATAGGCGGAGCCGAGGCAGGAAGCGAATATAAGGAAGCTGAAACACAAGAAACCCAGGAGACTCACACCGCTACGCACACAACGACAGAACACGTGGTGATAGTGGAAAAACCGGCAGCAGAAGTGTATCATGAGGAGGCACAGGCGGCAGAAGAACCGAACGTAACATGGGACGAAACCACAAACTTCTATGTAGGCGACACAAAGATAGGCTCTATCGAGGAAGGCACCATCAACGGCCATAAATTCGCAATAGCCGACGGCGACGGCGACGGCGTGGCTGACCTGCTCGCCGTAGACTCAAACGGAAACAACCGCTTCGACCAGGACGAGTTCATGCAGCTCAGCGAGTCGGACAACATACACATGGGACACGAAACGGCTCAGGTAACCAACGAGCGATTCACCCCACAGGAGATAAACGGATACGATGAACAGCATCAAGCAAATGAAAACTATATAGCACAGAACCAGGAGCCTATATACAACAACTTTGAAGACGAGAAGACCGGCGAGGCATACCACGGCGACTTCGCAGAGAACAATCCTGACTACAACCCTAACGGACTGGTAGACGGATATAACTCTAACCAGTATCTGGCAGAAAACGACAGGTATTCAGCCGAAATGGAAGGTTTGCCCAACCCTGAAAGCCGTATAGACGACGGATTCAACGAAGACATAGCCGAAAACGACATATATGCTGCCGACGAACAGCCTGAAGAATATATAGCCGAGAACGATACTTATACTGACGACAGCACATACACTCCCGAAGTGGACGATCCTGCAATGGCACAAGCCGAAACATACGGCGAGCCTGACAACATTGAATACGACAGCGACCTGGCCGAAAACAATGCTGATGCCGAGGCCGACGAGAACAGCGAATCGCTCGACTCCATGATGGAGAATGAGGAGTTTCTTGGATAAATAGAGAAATAACACAGATAGTCAAACAATAAAAACAATTAAGAATATGCCTAAGAAAACTTGTCCAAACGGACATATATACGACTCTAACATCTATGGTGACGAATGTCCGTTGTGCCCTAAAGACGGCAACAGCACACAGTTTAACTCAAAACAAGATTTCGGAATGCCTCCGTTCGACCAGGCTCCTGACTCAGCATACAGAACACGCGTTGCCCCTCCTGCAGGAATGCCGCAGCAGGGGGCAATGGGTTCGCCTGTGATGGGCGGAATGGACGCTGCCGGCGAGACACGCTTCCCCGGACAGCAGCAGTCGGCACAAAGACCCGTGAACGGCACCATTATCAGACAGCCCAAAGGCGTGCCCACGGCACAGGGACGCAAGCTGGTAGGATTTCTGGTAACCTACAACCGCGATCCGCTGGGCAAGTCATACAACATTTATGAGGGCAAGAACTTTATCGGACGCGACCGCTCATGCGACATCTGCGTGCCGGAAGACAAGCAGATGTCGGGCCGCCACATGTCGCTCCTTTACAGAAACGTGGACAACAAGTTCAAATACCGCGACGAGCAGTCGAGCAACGGAACCTTCGTCAACAAGGAGCTTTCAGACGAAGGCGAACTGAAGAACTACGACATAATACGCCTGGGCAGCACCGTGTTCATTTTCATAGCAATACCACAAATAGGATAAAATCATGGAAAACTATATAATAGCCAACTGCACCGACACGGGCAGGGTGCGCAGCGTTAATGAAGACAGCATGACCACGTTCGACTCTCCAAACGGAAGAGTCGTTGTAGTATGCGACGGCATGGGCGGACAGAAGGCCGGCGACGTGGCATCGCAGCTCGCCGTGGCCGTGATACAGGACATCCTGACCGACAACACATTCGCCACAGCCGAAGAGGCTATCAACAGCTCTATCATTGCCGCCAACCAGGCCATACTGCGCAGGGCTTCGCAGAACGACGGACTAAGCGGCATGGGGGCTACATGCGTGATGATAATCATCAGGGACGGACAGGTGTACTACGGCTCTGTGGGAGACAGCCGCATATACTACGTGGCCAACCGCAACATACATCAGATAACCAAAGACCAGTCGTATGTCCAGGCGCTCGTCGACTCAGGACAGATAAGCAAGGAAGACGCCGAGCATCATCAGGACAAGAACCAGATAACCAACGCCCTCGGACTTGAGAACATGACACCTCCCGTGATAGGACAGATGCCTATAACGCCAGAGCCGGGCGGTGTGTTCGTGCTGTGTTCCGACGGCCTCAGCGGCATGGTCAGCAACAATGCCATACTCAACACCGTAACACGCTATGACCTGCCGCTGAAGGAGCGTGCAGATATGCTGGTGAGCCAGGCCAACGATGCAGGAGGAGTAGACAACATAACGGTGCAGCTCGTGGAGTTTCCTGGCGGAGGAGGCAAGCGCGGCAGCATGCAGCCCAACGGCTACAACTCAACACGCACAAAGAAAAGCCACACGCTGCTTTACTCCGTAATAGGCCTGCTGATGGTGGCAATAGCCGGCGGAGGCATCTACTGGTACCTGAACAAGGACAGCAAGCCGCAGACAAAGCCCGAGGTAATAATGAAGAAGACACAGACACAGGCAAAGCCGCAGCCGAAAGCTGAGACCGCTGAACCTTCAGCACCCGAGACTACCAATAGCACAAAGGAGGTGAAGAAGGTGATAACCGTAAAGGAAAGCGAGCCCGTCAAGACCGTAAAGCCAAAGGTTACAGACAACAAAATATCTACAAAGAAAGCCATCACGAAAGAAGCTCAAAAAGCAACTGACAAGAAAGGAAGCTCAAAGACAGAAGAGATAAAGAAAAAGATTGTCGAGGAAAAGAGCGGAGACACCGGCAGGAAAGAGAAAGATGGCATTGTGTATGAAAATCTAAAAGGCGAAAAATAATTATCTCGATGAGACAAATTGCTAACTATATCATTGACGACGAGCCTATTGCCCGTGGAGGCATGGGGAGAATATTCCGTGCACGCGACACCAAGGGCAACATAGTGGCGATAAAGGAGATTCTCCCGGAATTTGCCACCGACTGGTCGATAATAGACAGAATAGAAAAGGAGGTGAAGTTCCTTGTAAGAATAGACCATCCCTCTATCGTAAAGCTCTATTCGGCCTTCCGCGACGAGCACACACAGTGCTACTATATCGTCATGGAACTTGTTGAAGGACTGAACATCGAACAGTATGTAACAAGGCATGGCCCCATACCAGAACAGCAGGCTGTGGAGATGATGATGAAAATACTCGACGCGCTGCAGTGCGTACACGACTCACACATCGTGCACCGCGACATCAAGCCGTCGAACATCATGGTGCGCCCTGACGGCAGCATCTGCCTGCTGGACTTCGGCATAGCCAAGGATCTTGACAACAATAACGGCAACACCATACCGGGCTCTATACTCGGCACCAACGGATATATGAGTCCGGAGCAGGCTGCCGGCTACTCCATAAACTACCGTTCGGACATATATGCCGTAGGCTGCGTGTTCTTCTATATGCTCACAGGACACCATGCCTTCAACACGCTCTCCAACGAGTTTGAGACGAAAGACTCGATAATAAACGACGAATTTCCGAAGCTCTCCAAATACAAGAAGGGCATATCCGACGTGCTGCAGAAGGTGCTCGACAAGGCTACGGCCAAGAACATGATGCAGCGCTACCAAAGCTGCTACGAGTTTATGTCGGCACTGAGCAACGGCACCAACGTAAGCAACATATCATCGCGCAACATGCCGGTGAAGATATCAGTAGGCCGCGAGATGTGCGACATCATAGTGAACGACTCGGCACGAAAGATAAGCCGCCACCACGCTGACATAGAGCTGAAGGAGTTTACAGGAGGAAAATATTATGTGTTCACAGACTGCAGCTCAAACGGCACTATCGTAAACCGCAAGTCTGTATGCAAGACCTCGGTAAACATCCCCGCCAGCGGGCCTGCCCCGGAGATTTATCTTGCAGGAGTGATTGAGGGACACCTCGACTGGAACAAAGTGGTGGAAGAACTCGACAAGCGTGCACGTGCCATACAGGACGCGGAAGACACGCCGACGGAAGATGACAACACCGTGTCGGAAACGACAACCATATCCAAGCCCAATGAAGAAAACGCTAAATATGTAGAGAAGGATGCCACGGGATGGCTGATAGCAGCCTACATATTTGCCATTCTCGGCGGATTCTTAGGAATAATACTTGGCACGGTGGTAGCCACAGGAAAGGTGGAGATGGTGAGCGGCGAAAAAATATACAAATACAAGTCTGACCACCGCAGGCTCGGATGGGGTGCGGCAATATTGTCCATCATATCCATGGTCGTGTGGAAATTCGTCATCCTTGTGTGATAATCTTCCATTATATAAGACTCTTGGAAACATTACCCGCCGGCGGAATTATCCTGACTGGCAGCTGACAGTTATAGTTTCAAACGATATCATTTCAGCCTGCGGAACATGGGCTTTCGTCTTCTGAAAGATAACCTTTCACAACATAAAAGGACACCTTTTGGAAACCTGCCGGAATCAAGAGGAAACCGTAAGAAAAAGCCGCAGAAATGCGACAGACCGTAAGTTCCGGCGCAATGGCATAAAAAAAACCTGACGTCTACCTTGAAAATCATTCATTGAAGCAACATGATACCGACAGACATACTTAATTACAGAATTGTGCGCCACCTGGGCTCAGGCGGCATGGGCAGTGTTTATCTTGCAGTAAACACAAACATTGACCAACAGGTGGCAATAAAGGCCTTGAAACCTGAAATAGCCCGTAACCCCGCGCTCCGCGCACGATTCAAGCAAGAGGCCGAACTGCTCTGCTCGCTCGACCATCAGGGCATTGTGAAGTTCCTCAACTATGTTGAAACGCCTGAAGGCGTATTCCTTATAATGGAATATGTCAAAGGAATAACGCTCGAAGACTTCATCAACAAGAAAAACGGCCTGATTGTCGAAAAGAAAGCCTATCCCATGATATGTGAGATACTTGATGCGTTTGAATATGCCCACTCCAAAGGCATTGTTCACCGCGACATCAAGCCCTCGAACATAATCATACAGGAAGATGGGCATATTAAGATAATGGACTTCGGTATAGCCCAGATTGTGTCTGAGGCTAACATGGCTGACAGCAGATACATAATGGGCACACCGACATACATGAGCCCCGAGCAGATTTACGGCAGGAACGTAGACACCCGTTCGGACATATATTCAATCGGAGTGCTGATTTACCACATGCTGACAGGCCGCGCGCCGTATGACTCAACCATGCTTACGGCGCAGGAAATAAGGCAGAAGGTGGTGAGAGAAGACATGCCGCGCATGGCAGAATATTATCCTTATATATCAAACAAGATACAGGAGGTTGTAGACAAAGCCACACAAAAGATTCCCGAAGCACGCTATCAGTCGTGCATGGAGATGAAGGCCGCCGTGAAAAAAGCCATTGCCCCCGACCCTATACCGCGCCCGCTGATCTACGGAGGAGCAGCCGTAGCGGTGATACTGATGCTCGTGGGCTTCTTCACATGGGACTACTACCGCACAAAGGTAAAATACTATCGCGATTATGTTGAAGTCTACGGCATACCCGAAGGAGTGGGCCGGCTGAGCAGCAGCGAAATGTCTCACCGCGAGGCGTCGTACCGCTTCGAGTATTCAAGACACAAGCTCCGCCGCGTGTCGTACGTGAACAGCAAGGGCAAGCTGGTTGACCATCACGACTCTGAAGACAAAGACCGCATAGTTGACATGACGCTGCTCTACACCGAAGGAAGCGGAAAGGTTGACTCTGAGAAATTCATGGACCGCAGCGGCAAGGTGCTGTACGTAAAAGACTACGACAGCAACATGAAGACCTGCACCTTCAAGCTGGACGACGAACTCGGCACCGAGATGACGCTCAACGCACAGGTGAAGCTCTTTCAAAGCGCATTCGATGTTTCTCTCGACGGAAAGGGGAAGATATCAAAGTACATTCTCGAATATGATGACGAAGGACATCTCGTGAAGGTTGAATACGCCGGATTCGGCAATGTCAGGGTGCCCGACGGACAAGGCATCTTCGGCCGCAGATATGTCCTTGATGACGAAGGACGCGTAATAGAGGAACACTATCTTGGAAAAGACGGCAAGCCCAAGGCCACACAATTCGGCCTCGGCGTGAAGAAATTCACCTACGACGATGACGGCAACCTGTCTAAGATTGTTTACCTCACGGTGGACGGAAAGCCGAGCAGCGACGGCAACAACTGCCCGGTGGTGCTGCTGACCTACGACAAATGGGGCAACCGCACATCAGAGAAATACACCGACATAAACGGCCAGCCGATGATACGCAAGGACGACGCCTTTGCGGGCATACTCTACGAATACAACGACGACGGCACATGCAAGAAGAGACAGTATCTCGGAGTAGACGGCAGGCTGACATACGTTAAAGGCGTCAGCGGATATGTCAACGAGTATGATGACAACGGATATCTGTCGGGCATTTCGTATGTCGATGCCAAAGGAAATGCGGCATACTTCAACGACACGGATGACGAAGCCACATATTCGAAACAGAAATTTGTCAACGACGACAAGGGGAACATTATCGACCACAAGCTGCTCGACGCGTCGGGCGAACTCGTAGAGACGGCATACTTTGCCCACAAGAAAAGCACATACGACTCGCTGGGCAACATGCTCACAGAATATTACTTCGACAAAAACGGAAAGATATACGCACCTGCCAAACTGGGATACGCCGGCCTGGAGGCAAGATACGACAAGCAGGGACGCCTGGCAAGACTCACCTACATGGGCGCGGCCAAGGAGCGCATAATGCTCTCAGACATGCACTTCTGCTATTTCACCAAAGAATATGACGCCCGCGGAAACTGCACGAAGTTCTCTTACTTCGACGACAAGGACAAGCCGGCCATGACGTCACAGGGAGCGTCAACGGTGTGCTATGAATATGACGACAACGGAAACGAGACAGCGCGCTACTTCCTCGACACCGAAGGCCGCCCGTGCGTGCTCAACAATTTCTGCTCACGCGTGGAATACGAGTACGACAGCCAGGGCAACTGCATATCAGAAAGGCACAAGAACACCGACGGAAAACTGATGTCGGTGTCGGGAGTGGCATACTATGAGTGGGAGTTCGACCAGAAAGGCAACGTAACGGCCGAACGCTCCATGGGCACAAACGGAAAACTTGCCGCAGGAAAATATGAGATCAGATACAAATATGACGGACGCGACAACGTAACCGAACGCTCCTACTTCAGCAGCGGAAACAAGCCGGCACTGTGTGACGGGGGATATCACAAAGAGGTGATGAAATACAACTCGAACAACATGTGCGTGCAACAGGAATACTACGGAACCGACGGCAGGCTGAAAAACATCAGCGGACAGAACCTTGCTGTCATAAAGCGCGAATACGACGAGCGCGGAAACAAGACCTCGGAAGTGTTCTTCACGCAGAACGGCACACGAGGATGCGACAACGAGAAGGTGCACAAATACTACAACCAGTACGACAGAATTGCCAACAAGGTGAGCCATCAGATTTCATTCGGCATTGACGGCAAGCCCGTGGTAGCCAACAACATCGCGGCTGAAGGCCGCACCGTCTACGACAAGCGGGGCAACATGACCAAGATAATGTGCTATGACGGATACGGAAAGAGCATAAACGGCAGACAGGGATGGAGCGAGTGCAGATTCACATACAACGAAGCCGGCGACATAACCTCGAAGGCATACTTTGACATCAACGGTAAAGCCGTTGCCGACAAGAGCGAGAAGATACACAAGTATACATACACATACAACGGGATGCGCATGCTAAGCAGCGAATCTTATTACGGCGCCGACGGCAAGCCGGCAAACACGGCAAGCGGATACAGCACCGTAAAATATAAGTACAACAAGCAGAACCAGCTTACGGAAACGGCATGCTACGGAGCCGGAGGCCGCCCCGTGGACAACAGTCAGGGATGGCACCGACTGGTTTACTCTTACAGGGCAGGCACACAGTATAAATGCGTCTTCTACGACAAGAACAACCGCAAGCTGGGCACAGCTACAAACACAGACGGCAAATGGAGCCTGCAGGTGGAGCAACGGCAGAACATGACCGGAGGCTATGGCTGGCAGGCAGCATGGCGGCAGGCGGCAAGAGAGTGCCCCACGAGGATAGCCGACGGACTGACAATAGAAAGCGTAACCGTAGGCAACGACGCCGTTACCCTGGCCGTATACATCGAGAACTTTTCATCAGAACAGATAACAAGCGAAATGCTCAACGTCCTGCGGCAGTTTGTGTCAACACTCAGAAAGTCGACGTCGACGCCGTCGTATGTTGACATACGCATGATAGTGTACGACATGAACCACGAAAGGACAGCCATAATATAAAAGAATAAGAACAATAACACCTATAAGACGATGAAAACTTTAAAAATCATTATCTGCCTGCTTTTAGCGTTTACGGCATCAGCATCGGCAGGCGATCTGACTCCGGCTCAGAAAGACGCACAGCTAAAACTTTACAACTATTTGCAGAAGAAGAAATACGAACCTTCTGTCGACACGTCTGACAACAGTGTATGCTTCCGCCGCGAGGGAGTGCTCTACTGGATAACGTTCGACGAGAACTCGCCCATACTCTACACCTTCCACAGAAAGGCATTCAAGGTGGGCGCTGACGAGATGTCGTATAAGCGCATACCCAGCATAATAGCTGCCAACGAGGTAAACCGCAAGCACAAGACCGTGAAGCTTACCGTTGAAGACAAGAAGGTTGAGATAGCCATACAGGTATATGCCGCAAAGACCGAAGACTTCACGGCAGTGTTTTCAAGCTACTTCTCAAGATTCGAGGATGTAGACACCGACTTTAAGAACGAATACCAGACGGCTCTAAAGGCTGAGCGCGAATCAATGAACAGACTGGAAGAGGAAGCACGCAAAGACCTTCCGCCAAGCGTGCTCACCGACAAGATTGTCAACATGTCATTCCGCCTGCTCGATGCCGACGGCGTGGAGAAGACGCCCTACGACCAGCCTCTGCGCAGCTTCAACGCAAGATACATACAGGCACGCATTGAGTTTGCGCCATGGAGAGAGAAGGCACAGGACTTCGACCTGCAGCTGAGGGTTACAAGACCTAACGGAAAGACCATCTGCATGCCAGGAAAGAAAGTAACCTCGGAGATGACAGTAACACTCGAGAAGTCGAAGAAGAACCAGATGATAGAGTTAGGACAGTTCGGCTCGCCTAAAGAAGGATTCTGGAAGGCCGGCGAATACAAGGTGGAAGTCATCGAGTCGGGCGACGTAATTTACACCACCACGTTTAATATTCTGTAAAACACACACAACATGAAAAAGCTAATCATATTTGCCGCCATAGCCGTGCTGACGGCGGCTTTGTGCGTAAGCTGCAAGCAAAAGAACAAAGACATTGAACTGCTGCAGAACTTTGTTGAAGAGATAAACTCACAGCCAGGCAAAGACCTTGCTAACGGAACCGTGCTGACAAAATGTGAATACAAGCAGGGCGACAGCCTCTTCACATACAGGATAAAGGTAAGCGACGACCGCTTCAGCAACGTTGCGGCAGACTCGGTGAAGAGCACGCTGTCAAAGAAGCTGACAGAGCCGGGAATGCAGAAACTTGTAAAGATACTGTCGCGCAATTCTATCGGACTTCAGTATGTCTACGAGATGGAAGGCAACGAGATGACCGTAGTGTTCACTCCTTCTGAACTTAGTACACAGCAGAATCAATAACATTTCATCAACGTTGTGTCAGAACCGGATTTGCCCGGACACCAGGCTGCAGCAGCGACGCGTTGCATGCTGCGCCTCAGGTAGCGGTCAAAGCGGTTCCGGCACTTTTTTATTATAATACATATTGTCATGACATTCACAGATTCAGTCAGATCATGCATAAACAAATATGCCACCTTCAGCGGGCGCGCATCGAGGTCAGAATTCTGGTGGTTCTGGCTTTTCACATTTATTGTGCAGATCGTTTCGCTCACCATATTCTCCGTCATAGGCTATCTGCTGGGAGGCTACGACGGCTGCACGATATCATTATCTATCTGTTCAGTATTATGCATCCTGCTGCTCACCGTGCCATACCTATCGGTGCTTGTCAGGCGCCTGCACGACACTAACCACAGCGGATGGTGGTATTTCATATCGCTGATACCGCTCATAGGCACAATATGGCTGATAATACTTCTTGCCACCGACAGTGACGAGGAGAACAAGTACGGCCTGCCTGTTTATTAACACACAACACCTTTACAAGCAAAGAACTGAAAAAACAACAATAAAAAAATGGCAAAAATAAGACTACAGGGAGAAGAAGAGAAAAGAAAAAACATATGTTTTGAGGTTGACACCGCCAATCCGCCAATAGGCGAAGGAGGCATGGGCAAGGTGATGAAGGGCGTCTGCATAGACATCGCGACCAACATATCGCGCCCCGTCGCCATAAAGTTTCTTTATGAAGACCTGCCGCCACACGCCATCGAGAGGGCACGGCGCGAGGCATCAATACGCCTGCGCAACGACAACCTGATAGAGATGCTCGGATTCATCGAAACCGAGACTAAGCACGGCACGATGACACGCAAGCACTACCACGTTGTCAGCGAGCTGCTTAACGGCATTCCGCTGTCGAACATCTTTGAAGGCAAGTGCACCGACGCCGACGGCCACGAGAATCCGTTTGCCAAGAAGCTGCTAAAAGAGTTTCAGGCAGACTCCGTACACTTTGCAAAAACCATAATGCTCAACGTGCTTTCAGGACTCATAGCGCTGCACGACGCAGGATACGTCCACCGCGACATCGACCCGTCGAACATCATGCTGACCGAAGACGGACACATCAAGCTGATCGACTTCGGTATTGCGAAGCAGGTGAACAAGCTCACCACCAACGACCGCGGACTGACAACTGCCGGAACCTTCATGGGCAAGGCTGAATATGCCGCGCCAGAGCTTGCCATAGGCGACCTGAAGCACCAGAACCAGACCACCGACATATACGCCATGGGCATACTGCTCTATCAGTGCATCGTAGGCCATGTGCCGTTTGAAGGACAGTCGCACGTAGTGCTCGAGAAACAGCTGCACAAGAAAATTCCACTCGCACAGATCAAAGACCGCGGCATGCGCAAGATAATAGAATGCGCCACCGACAAAGACCAGAACGTGCGCTATCAGACAGCGGCACAGATGCGCGTGGCGATAGAAAACCTCGACGGCAAGAAGCGACAGCTAAAGAAGTCGACAAGAATAACCATAGCTGCCGCCTGCGCTGCCATAGCGGTTGCCATAATAGCCATAGGAGGCGTGTCATATCACAACAAGAAGGTGGAGCAGGAGCAGATAGCTCTCGAGATAAAAGCCACCAACGACTCGCTGCGCACCAAGACCGAAACACTCACCCTCACGGCCGACAAGAGCCTCGCCACGGGCGACAGGCACGACGAGGGATACGAACGCCACTATATCGACGCCTACAAGAAATACATGGAGGCACTGGCCATTGCCAAAAAGATAACAGAGAACAAGCCTGACACCAAGAACATAAGCCTCAACCGCGACAAGGCCAAGGACGCCCTGCTGAAGGCAAAGGCCGAACTGGAAGCCAAGGCTAAAGACTTTGAGGCCAGCGACATGCAGGATATAGCCAAAGAATTCCACACCAGAGTTAAGAACATTACAGACGCATTAAGTTATAATCCATAATCTTTTTTTTGAACTATGAGTACTATTGCCAAACTTCTTTTAACCGTTGTCATTGCCGTGTTGTCTCTTCAGGCCAACGCACAGACCGCCGGCGACCGCCTGTTTGCACAGGGACAGAAGCTGCAGCTGAAGCAGACCGTAAGCTCGCAGAAACAGGCCATTGCAAAGTTCAGCGCAGCCAAGAAGGCCTACGACTCAAGCACCAAGAAGGCCATGTGCGACAACCAGATTGCAATATGCAGGAGCAACATCAAGCTGATAACGCGAAAGACAAGGACCGTGACGAAAAAAGAGACCGTCGTGCTTGAGAAAGCCGACTCTGCCGTTCCGCCCGAGGTGGCCAAAGACCCCGTAAGGCTCAGCCTGTCGGTGTCGTCGGTAGAATTTAAGTCGTCAGGCAAGAAGAGCGACAACCACGAGGTGACGGTAAACTGCAACTACGACGACTGGACCTACACCTTCCCGGAATGGGTCGACGTCACCAAAAACGGCAACAAGCTGACGCTTACCGCCGACCCCAACAAGACAGACGGAGAACGCTCGGGCGTGCTCACCGTAAAATGCTACGATGAGAAGGCCGAACTGATGATCTATCAGAAAAAGCCGTTCTCGCTGAAGTCTCTCATCGGCGGCAAGAAGTAAGAACAACATAAGCTGACATGAATATCACTGACCGTGAAGTGGTCCGGGCACTGCTGCAGCGCGACGCCCGGGTCACAAGGGACTTCTTTTACCGTAAATGCTATCCGCTCTTCAAGTCTGTGTACGACAACTATCACACAGACTGCTCGTCGTGCATGGAGTTTATTAGCGAAATATACGTCCACATAATGACTCCCGACAAAGCCGGCGGACAATGCAAGCTCGAAGGGTTCAGATACCAGAGCACGCTCTTCACATGGCTAAAGGCCGTGTGCCTCTTCTACTGCTACAAGAGATATGAGCGCAGGACAAAAATGCCGACAGAACAAATTTCTGAAAAATTTGACGGCCAGGGTGTAAGAATCGACACCATTCCCGCATCTATAGAGTTAGACATCTCATCTCTTCAGGCCGACGACGCCGAAACCATACTGAGGCTGATGCCCAACAGAAGATACAGCAGGCTGATAAGGCTGCGATATCTATGCGGACACACCAACGAGGAGACGGCCATGATGATGGGAATGAACATGAACACCTTCTACAACAAGCACAAGATGGCTAAAGAACAATTTTTAAAGACACTAAGAACGGAGGAAATGCGACATGGATGACTACGGCAACTTTACCCTTGACGAGAACATGTTTTCGGCATGGCTCGACGGAAATATGACGCCCGACGAGGAAGAGGCTTTCATGGACATGTGTGCCGACGACCCCGCCATGGGCGAAATACTCGACGCCAACGACCAGGTGGACGACTACTACGAAAATCTTGTAGACGGAGGATACGAGATACCCGAAGAACTCGACACCGACTTCGACCTGCCCTACATATCACCGGCAGACGAAGACGACGACATTTACAGCTATGAAGACATCGAGCCGTATGACGACAGCAGCGACAGCCATGACATGACTGACGACGGCATGACAGACAGCGACGGCTTCGACGACGACAACGCGACGGATCACTTCGGCAGCGACACTTATCAGGACATGGACTTAATGTAGCCCATACAGACACATACGGCGGGCCGCCACGCCAACGGCGGCCGCATGGACATCTTAAGAATTACTATCCGCAGCCCTCTCCCATTGAGGTGCTGCGGATATTTTTATTGCAAACAATATTAATCATTAAATCGATAATTTGCCTTAAAATTCTTATCTTTGCATAGTAACAAACATCTGATCTTAGTGCCGGCGCCCGATTCCATCGGTTGTGATTTGCTTTAAAATTCTTATCTTTGCATAGTAACAAACATCACACCAGCGGCATCAGCACGAGAAAGTTGTGTTGTGATTTGCTTTAAAATTCTTATCTTTGCATAGTAACAAACATCCAGATCACTTAATAGTAAACTATAAAACCTGTTGTGATTTGCTTTAAAATTCTTATCTTTGCATAGTAACAAACATCTACTACTGGAATAACATCATTTGACGAGACGTTGTGATTTGCTTTAAAATTCTTATCTTTGCATAGTAACAAACATCCCAGGAACACGGAAATATTCAACATAATGAGTTGTGATTTGCTTTAAAATTCTTATCTTTGCATAGTAACAAACATCTGGATTGTTTGGCTTCGGTGATGATAGCCCGTTGTGATTTGCTTTAAAATTCTTATCTTTGCATAGTAACAAACATCCGAATGTTAGAGAGTAACAACTTTCCATTGGTTGTGATTTGCTTTAAAATTCTTATCTTTGCATAGTAACAAACATCTAAGTTGAAGTTATCTATTGATAAGGCATCGTTGTGATTTGCTTTAAAATTCTTATCTTTGCATAGTAACAAACATCAGCGCAGGCGAGTATAAGCAGCAGTATGTTGTGATTTGCTTTAAAATTCTTATCTTTGCATAGTAACAAACATCAGCGCAGGCGAAGAACAAGGTAAACCACGTGTTGTGATTTGCTTTAAAATTCTTATCTTTGCATAGTAACAAACATCCTTTCATTTTCTACTCGCATGCGTATCATGTTGTGATTTGCTTTAAAATTCTTATCTTTGCATAGTAACAAACATCGCTGACTTCTTTACAGTTTGGAAATGATGTGTTGTGATTTGCTTTAAAATTCTTATCTTTGCATAGTAACAAACATCACGATATGCGTAAATATCTGATGCATAGACAAATACAAAGAAAATCAGAAAATAAAAATGATGTTTGCATAAAACGAAAATCCCGCCTTACGACGGGATTTTTTATTTGTAAGAGGTTATAAAAAACATCCGTCTCAGAACAACTCAAGCTGCTGCCCCGGAGCATTCGGCTCTACAGGTTTGTGCCCATAAAATATCTCTATATTGCCAAACTGCTTGTCGGTTATGCAGAGGATGCCCACATTGCCAAATTCAGGAAGGAACGACTTTACACGCTTTATGTGAACTGCGGCATTCTCCATGCTGGCGCAATGGCGTACATAGATAGAAAACTGAAACATGGTGAACCCGTCGCGGCGCAAGTTCTTACGAAAAAGCGCATAAGCCTTTTTGTCTTTCTTGGTGTCGGTGGGAAGGTCGAAAAATACAAGTATCCACATAACCCGGTATTCGCTGAATCGGTCCATAGTATAGATTATTAGAAACATATTTCGTCAATGCTCAGCCGCCATACTCTTATTAGAGTTCGGGATAAGCAATGCGGCGCAGTTCGCCGCTGAAACATTTGCAGAGCGATGCTGCCGTCTGCGTGGCGGCAATCATCAGCGGACTGCGCCGGCCGCCAATCACAACGTCAAGCGTAGGTATGGAGAGCAGCTTCATCTTTAGCGGCTTCGTCAGTTCAGAATATTCTTCAGTGTCGTGTCCTGCCGCCATGTCATACACAAGTCTGTCAACATAGGGGCGGTAAGGCTCCATGATGTCGTCTGCCAGACAATAGGCGTTGTAACGGTTATGATGATGTATGCCGAGCGTGGACAGCAAGCCGGCAGACACAAGCGAGCGTGCCATAACGGCTCTCAGGATGGCATAGCCATAGTTGAGAAGATTGTTGGGCGGCATGCCGTCGCGGCCACGGGTGAAGCCCGACAGCCCTGAAACATCCTTGAATATCTGTTTCCAGTAATAAGCAGCGGCACGCCCCTCAAGATTGTCGGGGTCGCCGCTGCGCACGTCGGCCGACCACCGCTTCATGCATCCTGTTTCTATCCCCGAAATATTGTCGAGCACTGCCGCCTGGTTGTCAATCTTGGCCTTGACGGTCTGCTGCCATAGCTGCTTTTTCAGCGGCAGCGACGCTTCTATCTGCCGGCTGAAGCGCTCGCTCTGCAGCGTGTTGCCGCAAAGCGGAAGCATAAGCCCCACGGGCATGCCGCGCGAGTCGCAGGTTACAACGGCACAGTTGTTTTCGAGCAGCGCCTCGAGCAGTCCGTGCGTAAGCGTTATTTGCCGGTTGTCAAGCACAACCACACCGATGTCTTCCACCGGTATGGTTCTTGTGCTGTCTCTCTTCATGCTGTCCGGCAGGTCGCTCTTCTCCACCTCAGGCAGCTTTATGACGAGCTGCGCGTCGCGTAGCGAGAGATAAGCCGGACTGGTGAAACATAGTGTGCGCTTTATCATAAATTATTTTTATAATTAATATTCACCTAAATCTTCTATCTTTCCAACCTGATTTATTCTAACCTTTACTATATCTTTTATTTTGCTTAATGTATTTATGCGTTTCCATGTAACGCCGAATAATTCTTTATTATATTCAACTTTTGTTTCCAAATGATGCCTGAAAACATAATCTTTAGAAGATAATTTCTGTACTCTAAACAAATTAGGACTTATCAAGGCATAGTTTTTCGGATTAAGTAAGTCGATCTCTTTCGGATTGAATCCTGTCTCTTCGTTCGGGAATACAAAATATTCGTTCTGCTTCATCGTGAACAAGAACTGCCAACCCAAGTCTTTGTTATATTCCTTATCTATTATGGGCAGATGCTGTATTGCCCTCGCCGTTGCCTCATAAAACGAAACCATGTGCTCCTGAAGATTACCGTCTGCATCGCGGAATATGGCCACATGGTGGTTGCCGCTTGTTTGAACAAAGTCTGTAGGCTGCTTCTTACCATCTTTGTCAAGTATAAGCTGTCCACGGTTGTCTCTTTTATCATGCAGTGCTTCAGCATTAGACACGCTGCTTATAGTTACACGCTTAATGGATATTCCTTTTTCTTCATCAAGCCATATCGGATTTTCGTCGAGGTTGGAAAATGCCTTTTGCATGTCTCCTTCATATTGTTCAAGCCTTTTTTGGAGCAGCCGTTTTATGCCAATGTCTATAACCTTTTCTATTTTCAAGTCAGGTGATACTGCTTCACGTTTTGTGTAAAGAGGCGCAAGCATTACGGTCTTCACTTTTTCAGGTACGGTTTCAGTATGCAGACTATCAGTATATAAAGGAGTCTTTGCAAGGCTGTTTTTGCCTGTAAAGGCTTTCTTGGCGTCACCGTCATGCTGCCTCAGCCGCACAAGAAGCGCTTCACGATAACGCTTGCACGCAACAGTCATTATCTTGTCTTCGGTAAATGATGCGTTCACTTTCTCCTCTTTCGTTGCATATTGTCTTATGCGTCCGTATATGGTTTCGTTATGTAGTTGTCCTCGTGGTGTGAGTTGTATTCTCTTACGCTTTCCTTTTTTGCTTTTTTCGCCTTAGTGATGTTCACATTACGTGTAACCACCTTATTTTTCGCTTTTATAGACACAAGAATGTTCTCAAGATGACGCTTTGCCTCGGTACGGAATTCATCAAGCGGCATAGGCGGATAAAACCTAAGCTTGTCCTTGTTGTCACGATAAAGTTCCTTTCGTTCTATTGCGTATATGCTGCCGCCCTTGTCGCTTCGGGCATTCAGGTTGTTAAGATACTGTATGAAAGCAGGTTTTGTGAACGCAATGGTAAGTGCGTCCATTGCATGGTGGCGCTGGTCGTTACGCTTTGTCCAGTCTTTAATATGTCTGATGCGTCTTCCGTCTTTGTCTTCTATTATCTCTGTTAGTCCAAGTTTGTCGTATTTATCCCAGTTAAGTTCCTTCATCATGTCAACAAGTTGCCAGTCTTCACGCAATCTGGATGTAACCGAACCTGTTGTAGGCACTACTCTTCTTGTGATTTCTTCAAGAATCTCACAAGCCTTGCGGGCAATGTATTGAGTGTTGCTCAAGTCGCGGTTAATAAACCCATCGGGAATGTCTTTTTCCGTTGTAAGAAGCCTCTTCAGCTTTGTCTTGCTTATAATCTTTTTCTCACATAGCTGATTTATCTTTTCCTTATATTTTTCAAGTCCATCTTCTCCATATTTAACTTTCACATAATCATAAGCTGTAGAGTCGGCTTTATCCAGGTTCACGCTTCTTGCCTCAAGAGTCTTGTTCGAGAAAGAATCATCAAACAGCTTAGCCTGAGGTATGATATGTTCAATGTCAAATTCCTTGCTGAACAGTTTTTCACGTGGTATATAAGTGTTCGAATAAAGAGTCTTAAATCCGTTGTCCTTCAGTTCAAGATAAAGTCTGTATCTAACAATGTCGTTGCGGCTTACGTTTTTCAGTCCGAACTCTTCTTCAAGTTCCTTCTTGTATTTTTCATTTTCAGCAGTAGTCTTTCTTATTGCCTTTACAGTCTCCTCACGCTGTGTCTTGGTTTTCTTCAACTCGCGTGCCATTTCAACGCGTATCTCGTCGGGGCTTCCGTAAGTATCCACGACTGCATTCACAACGTTAATCATCTGATTGAGAATTTTCTCAACTACAGGATTACGCAGACTGTTGCGTGGCAGCAAGTCTATCTTATCTTTCAATGGTCTGGCTTCAATCTCTTCTTTTGTCAACGACCTTTTTGAATGACGGTAACCGGCATATTGGCAAGCGTCGCTATATCCTAAACCGTCTTTCATGTAAGGCAGTATCTTGTGCATGGCCCTTACGCTAAGGCTGCCGTAATCTGGCTCAAAACTTATGCCGGCAATAACAGCGGCATACTCTTTATCAAAACCATAACATTCAGAAATTTTGCTTATTAGACTTTCGTTGCCTGTCTTTGACTTGTCGCCTTCATATGAATAGAGTAAATGCCACAACATATAAGAAGGTTGCTTGTCGAAAGCCTTGCCCTCAACAGATGAATCAAATGAAAATATATCTGTGCTGAATCCTAATCCTGAGAATACAGGAAACACTATACCCGTAATTTCATCAGCCGACATCTTAGAAAAATCATACTCGCCGTGCCCGCTCATTTCAATGATTTTGCTGCATACCTCCAACAAAGCAGCCATCGTAGTGTTGCCTTTCACCTCATTATAGTTAAGGTCAAGTTCCTTGTAGTTTTCAAAGAGCAATTTAAGAATTTCTTTCTTCGTCAATTTGCTTTTGAAGTTGAGTTCCTTGAATAGAATTTCTTTTTCTTCCTGTTCGAGAAAGCGTTTGCCAAACTTTTTGCCGATTGTTTTACCAAATAGGTCAACTTGGTTGTCTGCAACAACCATGCCCGATACCTGAAGATTGTTTATAGCCTGCCATATCCTGAACTCCTGATACATAGGCGAAGACTTAGGACACACACGCGGACCTATTGTCTTTTTAGTTTTTTTGCCGTCCCTTTCAATTTCAATCTCACGGCTTTCAAGTTCACACAGGCTGATAAGTCCTTTTTGCGATTTCAGCGGACGTTGATAAAAAATAACAATATCACGTATAATATGCTTAAGTTCCGGCGTAAGCTCTTTATGAAACTTTGCCTGTGTCTCCCAGATACGCTCAAATTCATCAAGGTAGTCCTGACGGTAAAACACTTGATTTTTAAGACTGAAATTAGGATTTTTATCAAGCTCGGCCATCTGATATTGCCCGACAGTAAGCTTATTGAAAAACAACTCTTTGCTGCGGTCGCTTATAGCTCCGAGATATCCGCTCGAATTTTTTATCTGTCCATTAACTTTCTGCAAGACTATTGCAAGTCTTTCAAGGTCTATTTTATGTTGCAGGCTTTCAGCACGCCATGCATAATCTTCTTTTTTCTGCTCCCATCCCTTGATATTGCGCTTTATGCCTTCTATGGCAAATGGTTTTGAACAGATAGCCCAAGTCTCCTTGTCGCCTTTACCCTTCAGTTCCTCTTTTAGACTGTCTGTCAGCACATCCGGATAAAACTGTCGCTGAAAGTTCCATATCTTGTCAAATTCAGCAACAAGGTCAGAACGGTAAAAATCAGGTATATTATTCTTGCCCTTTCGTAAAAGCGATACAACATACTGCCCTGGAGTAAGATTATCATCATAAAGTTTTTTCGCAACTTCCATACCGTCAATCAGCTGTCCGCTTTCATCATTAGATTTTGCCTTACGGCTGCTTTTATAGCCACGCTTCTTGTTTATCATAAGCAAGACACGCGCAAGTTCTTCAAGCGAAATCTCTTCTGTAACAGCTTTGGCTCTAAGACGATAAGTTTCAAATGTTGTCCTGTTACCATTTTCGTTCAACAGAGTTTCAGCCGTTATAAAACCATAGTCTTTCAGCAGACTTATGAGACTGTTACGACGAAGCTTATACCGCTGCAAGTTTCGACGCATACTACGCTTAAGAGTACGGTCGGCATTTGTTGTAATCGACTTACCTTTCTCAAAATTACTCTGTTCATCTGCAGTAAGATAGATTTCTCTTACTCCAAGCCTCGTTATAGAGGATTGTTCATTCTCGTTTTCTCTCTCTTTCACCAAAGCCCAGCCTATACTGTTGGTGCCGAGGTCTAGTCCTAATATATGTTTCATCTTCAATTAAATCAGTTGCAAGTTAAGTTAATGTACAAAGATAGCGAAAAGCTAGAGCAATGGCAAATAAAAAACTATGTTTTTTAACTTGGCTTTGCCGAGCCGAATACTATCTTATTTAAAGATAGTGAAAAGCGAGAGCAACGACAAATAAAAACTATGTTTTTTACGAGCCGCGTTATAAACAATTATATTATTAATGAAGCAATAAACTATAACAGTTTTTCAGATTAAATCTTATGAATATAGCGCAGCTAATTTGTAAACATTCTTCATGTTTTCCCGACCGTTTGACGCTCTCAGAACACGCATGCTCTTCGCCATACCGCGGTTTGGAGCAGAAAAGGGCAAAAAACGGAGCGTTTTGTTAAGACACTGACTGACAGCGAGTTGCAGCGAATAAGAGTGAAAAGCGGAAGTGTTAAAAAACATAACCGGCCCACTTACGCATAAAAAGTGGCCCGTTTACGGATGGAAAGGTGCCATTTCCGAGGCTCAAACTTATGATTTCAGGCCAAGAAATGACTGATTTTAGTGGCATTTGTCGGTTTATTTGTAAATGTATGTTAATGAAATAATATTCCAATTATTGTTTCCTTAACATACGTTTACCTTTCGTTTCCCAGATTGAAAAATATTTTTGTCATAAGTTTTTACCATATATACAGTAAATAGCGCATGTAAAATTCTTGATGTTTTTGATACTGCTGTACGAGGAAAAAGAATGATATGCTTATGAGTTTTGCCGTTGTAATATTCCATTTCCTTACTATTTTACATATCTAAACTGTTCTCTTTGAGCAAGAAATCGAAAAGACCGATGTAAGAGAAGTATTCTGATTATTGCCGTACTATAAAAGTTTCGTTTCCATGATTAGAAAATATGTTTGCCACGACTATTCTACAAAGAGTTGTATTTGCATCACAGCCTTAACAGAAAGTATCAGTATGCAGACATAATGCCATGAAAAGAATTATCATGCTGAGTGCTACAAGAATAAGCTTAACTGCATATCATGACAAAGAAAAATACACGGCAAACAATGAAGACCATGAATATAAACTAAATAACTTAGTTAAAAAATAATATATTCTGTACTACATTCTCATATTTTAGCTATATTTGCATAACATGAACAGAAATTTGCCTTCTGCATAAAGAAAAGAATATATCGCTAAAATAAAAATTTTATTGCCATGAAAATCATCAGTCTTATACTATTGCTAATGGCCCTGACGGCAGCCTCAGCCAGAGCCGACAATAACACAACAAAAGCGCTGGGCGACAGTTGCATGAGGATAAACGACACGTTCAACGCCATGAGATATTACGGCGAGGCGCTGCAGACAGACAGCTCAGACGCGATAAAGGAAAAAATGGCGCACTGCCTGTTTATGCGTGGCGAATACCGCAAATGCGCGTCAATGCTCGAAACCACGGCAAGGAAAGGCACAGACAGTCTGACTGCGGAGACGATGCGTCGCCTGTTTGACTGCTACAGATATATGGACAACACGGCAAAACAAATTGAATGGGGCAACAGGTTGCTGAGCAGGTGCCCTATGGACGGCATCGTGACGGCATATATGGCACGCATATACAACAGCGACGACAACATATCGTCGCCGCAGAAGGCTTATGACATTACGGCCAGATATATGCAGACAGACTCTGCGTGTCTGCCCGTGCTGCGCGAATATGCAGACGCCAACTTTCTGCTGCGCGACTACAACAAGGCAATAAATGCATATAACAGGCTGCTTGAACTGGGCGACTCTACCTATAACACGGTCTACTCGCTCGGCATGGCCTACATGCAGACGGGCAAGAACCCTATGGCACGCAGATGGCTCACCAAGGCAGCCGAAAAAAGCAAGATGCAAAATGCGGGATGCCTTTACCGGCTCGGCATCGTATGTGTTGACATGGACAGCGTGGCCGAGGGCATTGACTATCTGGAAAAATCAATCGAACTGATGCAGCCGGACCATACGGTGCTGTTTGTAGTAAAGCGCGCATTGGGCGAAGGCTACTACAAGCAGGGCAAATACTGGTCGGCAATATACGCATGGCGTGAGGCGCTTAAACTTAACCGCAACAGCATGGCCACGATATTCAACACGGCGCAGGCATACGGACTTGTGGGCAAGCACGACATGGAGAAGGCCTACTACAGAACTTTCCTGAGCATGGCGGCACTGGTGAAGCCCAACAAGGAGCTTAACCAGATGGTGGAACAGGCCGAGACCGCAGTGGGAGTGAAGGAGAACTTCAACGGAAACATAATAAGCCTGCCTGCAAACTGACCATGCCGGCTGCCTAAAACGGAAAGACGCCACGTCGGCACATAATAGAGACAGCTTATCTTAGATTAAAACAATACTAATTAAATATTTAAGCCTATGAAAAGAAATCTTTATTTTGTTTCTCTCTTCCTGTTTTTCTTCTCATTAAAAGGCATTGCGGCCATTCCTGAAGGGGCAATACCATTTATCTTTGACAGGCATCTGTATTTTCAGTGTACGCTTAATGACACCATACCTGTTACCCTAATTTATGACACCGGGGCTGATTTTCTATACTTAGACCAAGATTATCTGAAAGTAAATAATCTTCAAAATGCTTTCGGCAGAAAAGGCAGGGCCAAAATCGGGGGAGCAGGCAACAGCGGACCTCAAAGCGTAGAGATATTCATCGAACCCGTCAAGATTCACTGCGGCGATATGGAATATCAAAACAAGATTACTCCTATAATTAAGCTGCGTGACATTCTCGGCAGACATACCGACGGCTTGTTAGGCAACACTCACCTACTGACATCTCCTTTAGAAATCAATTTTAGCGAGGGATACATAAAACAGCTTAAAAAACCGTTTAAAGATGATTTGCTTGATAACTATATAAAACTTGACGCACGATTTGAGAAAAACCGTATTGATGTAAAGGCCAAACTTCAGATTGACGAGAAGAACACCTTGGAAGGATGGTTCAGAATGGATTTAGGATGTGGATCATCTATCAGTCTTACTAACGAGGCAGCATCTTCTCTGAATATTGATGACATACCGAAAGCATACTTCAGGACACAAGCCGGCGGCATTGGCGGCGGTTCTGACCAGTTTATTATAAGAGCCGCACAATTCTGTATGACAGATACACTTAAAGACATCGTAATAGATTATTCTGTTAATGAAAAAGGCGCTTTGTCATTTGGCAAGCCATATTTAGGTCTGATTGGAAATGAAATATGGTCGTTATACGATATTGTCTTAGATCCGGAAAACTCTTCAGTGTGGGTGAAACGCAACAAGAATAAAGGAGTGTACATGCAATCATCCGTAACCCATATGGCAACTTTTGACCGCACGGATATTTATGAAGGATGGATAGTGAACGGATTATACAAAGGCGGAATAGCAGAAAAGGCAGGTATTGAAATTGGAGATATAATCATAACCATAAACAACCGTCCGGTAAAAGAAATAACATGGGAAGAACAACGAAAGGGGCTAAACCTTAATGGAGAAGTTGAATATACCGTCAAAAAAGCCGACGGCAAGATAGTTTGCTATACATTACACGTTGACAAACAGATAATCTGATTTAATGCCTGACTAAATATTAAGTTTTTTATAATCGGGAGAGAAATTCTTATTTTTATAGGAATGAAGCTAAGATAGCCTTATTGCCGTTTTATATTGAATATCTTGCCGTCCGCTATTTTCTAGACATAGCCCGTTATGCCTGCTAAATAGCAGACGGCAAGACAGCAATATGTAAAAAAGATGGAAGGAAACATCAATCTGCATGCAGAAACAAACCATATACCGGCTTACGACCGATAAAGGTTAAACAGGCTATTGGGCAAATATGATAAAAATATAAAAAACTGTTTGAGTGTTAGCATTTTATTAGTATCTTTGCAGACAGAATTTTAAGCAAATCACAATAAGGATTATTCCGTTGTGAAAACATTGAGGCTGGCTCGTCGTCCTTTAACGGCGGGCATTTTTTATAATGGCCGAAAGGCTTTGACAAATGGGTATTGACAACAAGATTTCACAATAAGTTATGGACACTAACATTTCCGACTATGAGATAATGGCGCCCGTGGGCAGCCGCGAGAGCCTGCAGGCAGCACTGCAGGCCGGTGCCGACTCGATTTATTTCGGCATTGAGAAGCTGAACATGAGGGCTCACTCGGCAAGCACGTTCACCATTGACGACCTGCGCGAGATTGCAGCTACGTGCGGCGAAAGGGGCGTGAAGACTTATCTGACGGTGAACACCATCATCTATGACGACGACATAGAGCTGATGCACCAGATTATCGACGCTGCCAAGGAGGCCGGCATCTCGGCCGTGATAGCGAGCGACGTGGCCGTGATGACCTACTGCCAGAAGGTGGGCCAGGAGGTGCACCTGTCTACACAGCTTAACATAAGCAACATCGAGGCGCTGAAGTTCTACTCTCAGTTTGCCGACGTGGTGGTGCTGGCGCGCGAGCTGAACATGGAGCAGGTGGCAAAGATACATGAGCAGGCTGAGCAGATGAACATCTGCGGACCGTCGGGCAAGAAGATCCGCATAGAGATGTTCTGCCACGGCGCGCTGTGCATGGCCATCAGCGGCAAGTGCTATCTGAGTCTTGACAACGCGTCGCGCTCGGCAAACCGCGGAGAATGCATGCAGCTGTGCCGCCGCTCGTACATCGTGACAGACAAGGAGACAGGCACGGAGCTGGAGATTGACAACAAATATATAATGAGCCCGAAGGACTTGAAGACGGTGCGCTTCATCGACCGCATGATGAAGGCCGGCGTAAGGGTGTTCAAGATTGAGGGCCGTGCGCGCGGAGCTGAGTATGTCTACACCGTGGTGAAATGCTACAAGGAGGCCATACAGAGTGTGCTTGACGGCACGTTCACCGAGGAGAAGAAGGACGAGTGGGACGAGCGCCTGGCAACGGTGTTCAACCGCGGATTCTGGGACGGCTACTATCAGGGACAGCGCCTTGGCGAATGGAACAAGAACTATGGCTCTAACGCTACGGAGCGCAAGGTTTACGTGGGCAAGGGCGTCAAGTATTTCTCTAAGCTCGGCGTGGCAGAGTTTACGTGCGAGGCGTGCGAATTCTCTGTAGGCGACAAGATGCTTATAACGGGTCCTACCACGGGCGTGATGTATGTAACCGTAGAGGAGATTCACGACGACACTCATGCCGTTGAGACAGCGCAGAAGGGCACCCGCGTATCGTTCCGCGTGCCTGACAAGGTGAGACCGAGCGACAAGCTGTTTAAGCTGGTTAAGGTGGAGCCGAAATATTAAATTTAGGAGTTAAAGGAGTTAGAGTAGTTAAAGAAGTTAAAGTCAAATGCTTTTCTTCGTAGGAGTTAAGGAGAAGTTCCTTGAGCATAGCGAAAAAAGACAAATGTTTTTCTTCGTAGGAGTTAAAGTCAAATGACTTGTTGCGTAAGAGCAAATATGACAAAGCTGCTTATGACGACAGGATAGAAACGGAAGCTATTGGTTTCTCCTTGACATACGGATTAAATAAACACATAAAAAAACAAAGGATATTATGACAATAAATGAAGCACAGGACGAGGTGATTGAGGAATTTTCTGACTTCACCGACTGGATGGACAAATATCAGTTGCTCATTGACCTGGGCAACGAACAGAAGCCGCTCGACGACAAGTATAAGACGGAGAGTAACCTGATTGACGGCTGTCAGAGCCGCGTGTGGCTGCAGGCTGACTATGAGGACGGCAAGATTTATTTCACGGCTGAGAGCGACGCGCTTATCGTCAAGGGCATCATCGCCCTGCTGATACGCGTGCTGAGCGGACACACACCGCAGGAGATTCTCGACACAGACCTCTATTTCATCGACCGCATCGGTCTGAAAGACCATCTCTCGCCCACCCGCTCAAACGGTCTGCTGGCCATGGTCAAGCAGATCAGAATGTATGCGCTGGCGTTCAAAGTTAAAAACTAAAAGTGAAGAGTGAAGAATTCATTTGAATTGACAATTCATAATTCTTAATTCACAATTCATAATTTCCGCCTTCTTGGTCAAATCATAATTTTCAATTCTCAATTATCAATTCTCAATTTGAATCGATGCGCAAGTTAAAGGTTACGGAGATGAACCGTCTGACGGTAGACGAGTTCAAGAGTTCTGAGAAGATGCCGCTCATCGTGGTGCTCGACGATGTGAGGAGCCTGTATAACGTAGGCTCGGTGTTCCGCTCGTGCGACGCTTTCCGCGTAGAGGCTGTGTGGCTCTGCGGCATCACGGCATGTCCGCCCCACGTAGAGATACACAAGACGGCGCTCGGAGCTGAGGACAGCGTTGAGTGGCGCTACTTCAAGACGGCTGCCGAAGCCGTAAGCGAGCTGCACGCCATGGGATGCAAGGTGATGGCCGTGGAGCAGTGTGAAGGCAGCACCATGCTCAACGAGTTTGTGCCTGACGCCGGCCAACGCTATGCCGTCGTGCTGGGCAACGAGGTGAAAGGCGTGCGCCAGGAGGTGGTTGACGCCAGCGACGGATGCCTTGAGATACCGCAATTCGGCACGAAGCACTCGCTCAACGTGTCGGTAACGGCAGGCATCGTGGTGTGGCACTTCGCGCAGGAGCACATCAAATCAGCAAAGCAACAGCAATAATGCCACGGCACCGCAATAAGCGGCGACATAACACAGAACACATACGGCCCTGAAGCCGGCCGAAATAAAACAACGTCCGCAGATGTCTGCATCAGGCAGAATCTGCGGACGTTGTATTTTCTATCTTGCTAATATAATCCTATCTGTTCCACACCTTTACAGAGCCCAGCCTTGTAGAGATGATGTATGCACCTGCCGGCATGCTGCTGATGCTTATGCCCTCCTGCGAGTTATATTTCTTCATGTCCATCAGCACGCCCGTCTGGCTGTACACCCTTACCGGCTCGTTTTCAGCCACGCCCGTCAGGCGCACTCTGCCGTCGGCATAAACAGCCTGCACCATGTCCTTCACAGCCGGACGTATCACGTTGATTCCGGTAGACGCCACAGGAGCATATTCCATCACAAGCTCGTCATACACAGCCATCTCGCCCGTGTTTCTGTCCGTCTGATAAACGATGTTTGAGAGTATGGCGTTCTTCGAGTTGAGATAAACCGTTCCGTCCCATTCGTTCTCCACGGGATAAAGCGTGTTGACAGTCTCGAGCGACAGGTCGTGTGTGTATTCATCACGGCTCGACGGCTGCTCCTTCACTTCGCTGTATGTCATCCATTCCACAATGTTTCCGGCTTCGTCATACGTGCACACCTCGCCTCCGGCTGGCATCTTCGCGCCGGTGAAGAAGTCGCCAATGGTGCTTATCTTCTCAACCATACGGTCCTTGTCGTCATAAATATACTTCGTGCCGCTCGAGAACGTCATCTCATCGCCGAAGAACGACGAATAGACATTCTCCTCGTCCAGACGTCCCTTGTCGTCATAAGTATAGATCACCTCCTCGAATTTCTCCGTCAGCGCCTCGTCAACGTAGGTGTTGCGCTTAACGAGCTTGTCGCCTTCGTAGACATACTCATAGACACCGCCAAGTTCAAACTCGCCCTTCTTGCGGTTAAGGTTATAGTTGGCACGGCTTAAGATGCGTCCGTTCTCGTCGTAAGTGTATCTCACCTGCGTAGAATATGTATAGAAGTCGTCGCCCGAGAACTTCTGGTATCCCTTCTCGAGCACCTCATTTCCGTTTTCGTCATAAATATATTTCAGCGTATAGTCGTAGATAAAGCCTGCCAGTTCGCGATACTGCACCGCACTGTCTACACGGCCGTTGGCATCGTCGTAGAAGTATTTGTAATAGTCGTTAGTGTGCTTAGATGTTATTCCGGTCAGCTTATATTCATACTGCTGGGCAAATGATGCCGAAGAAAACAATACAGCAATGATAAGGGAGATAAAATTTCTGTTCATAATGCGTTTGATTTAGAGGTTATACATGTTGTTTCTTAAAAGCTATAGCATTCCGAAAGCAAATATAAGCAAAATTTTATAAAAACAAAAGATATTTTGTAAAAATGTAATAATCTTTTATAAAATCAGCCCTTAAAGTTAAAATTAGTCGTCATAACAATACAATTTGCAGACAATTTCAAGGTAAAAAACCTTTCAGCCGCCGCATTGTTTCTATCCATTCAGCCCCAGCGTGCCCTCAGCCGTCCCTATGCTCTTTGCCGGAGTCATGCCATATGACATTTTTGAGGGCATAACACACCATGCCAAAGAAAACATCCGGCGGCACCCTGCCATACATTAAACCGCAAACACAATATCTTATATTCAGAATACAGCCTGTATTTTACACCCTATCTGTTATTATAATCCGGCCGGTATTTTTGCTTTAATACTGAGCGGAATTTTCATTTGACGTTCCGCAGGCGTGGCTGATATGCCAAGAAGAAGCCTACAAAAGACTGACGACGAAGGCAGGAATAAGCCGAACAGGCTGAGCTATAGGCTGCCTAAGAAGCGTTTTGAGACAATAAATGCGGCAGCCCGGACACTTGTCCCGACTGCCGCATTCAACGCGTCATACCGCATTATATTATATCACGTCAGGCACCTGCCGCGCCCTGACTTATTATATCTATAAGTATAGGCTTCATTCCGCCGACGAAACATTCAACGGCGATGACCATAAGCAGAAGGCCCATAAGGCGCATCATGACGTTGTTGCCCGTCTCGCCGAGCACGCTCACAAGGCGCGTGGAGGCGCGCAGGATGAAGTATGTAAGCACGTAGATAAACACTATCGAGCCTATCAGTATGCTCTTCATCGTTATTGTATGGGCGTCGCTCATCAGCACGATGGTGTTGGCTATGACGCCCGGACCGCAGAGCATAGGTATGCCCAGCGGCGTTATCGATATGTCGTTGGCATAGGTCTTTATCTCGTCAGAGTTGAGTTTCACGTGTGTGTAGCGTGCCTGCAGCATGTCGTAGCCTATCTTGAAGATTATCACGCCGCCGGCTATGCGGAAGCCGTTGGTGGAGATGCCGAAGAACATGAAGATAAACTGGCCGGCAAAGGTGAACACGATGAGGATGATGAGCGCCGTGATGGTGGCGCGCTTTACGATAGACTGGCGCTGCTCCTCGCTCATGCCCTGGGTCATGGTAAGAAACACGGGCATCGTGCCGAGAGGATTGGCAAGCGTGAAGATTGACGTGAGGCACAACAGTGCGTAAGGAAGTAATGTTTCCATGGTTTTTTAAATTTTTCTGCAAATTTATAAATAAATTAATAATAAAGACATAAATGTCATGAAAAATAAAAATAATAACCGCCCAATGGTTATTTCGGCTGCGCGTGCCGGCAAATACAGCCGCCCAAAAAGCACACAGGACAGCGCCGCAAGGGCGCATATTAGGGGTTTCCCTATGCAATTTAGGCCTTTTCCTTTTGACATCTCGCCATTTTTTAGTTTCTTTGCACCAAGTAAACAATATTCAGAAACTTATGAGCACGAAAACAATTAAGAGATTTGCCATAGCCGCACTGGCAGCAACAGCACTCTCACTGCCGGCATCGGCACAGAATTATTGCCACAGCCGCTACTACAACGAGAGCACCGGAAGACTGGAATATTCTTACGGACGCCACGACAGCGGACTGGGCACGGGCAACATGTATTACGGTTTCCGCATAGGCCCGGCGTTCTCAACGGTCAACTCTGACGACCCAACGCTCGACGGCAGCGACTCGCAGACAGGCCTGACCGTAGGAGCAGTGGTGGGCATTCCGCTGTCGGCCGACATCCCGCTCTACCTTGAGCCGGGACTCTTCTACACCGAGAAGGGCGGAAAGAAGGACATAATAAACGACATGGGCGAGAAGAAGAAGATGACCTACGACCTCAACTACATAGAGGTGCCAATAGTGCTGAAATACATTTACAGCGTCACCGACCACTTCTCCGTGCAGCCGCAGTTCGGCGGATATCTGGCATGCGGCGTGGGCGGCAAGATGAAAAACTATGACGAGCGCAAGGCCTTCAGCTCGTTCTCCGACGATGCTTTCCAGCGCTTTGACGGAGGTCTGCGCGTAGGATGCGGCGTGGCTTACGACCTGTTCTACTTCGACATAACATACGACATCGGTCTGTCTAACATCTGTCACGACACGTTCGACACGTCGCACAACGGATGTCTGTCGCTCAACTTCGGCGTAAACTTCTAAGTCTGCCGATGCCACTCCAAAGTGGGTACCCGGACGCATGCCGCAAGGCATGACGACAACATATCACAATTTATTTTATAATGTTATTTTAAACTGAGGCTGCCTGCCCGCAAGGGTCACGGCGGCCTTTTTCGTTGACAGCCTTACGGGCTGCGCCACCGCCCGTAAGACAAGCAGTCAGCCCAGCCCAAATCCGGCGTTATTGTTCAGCCTGAATTTTTGCCTCATGGTAATCCCGACGCATATAACAACACACCCCACAATGCGCCCCACATGAAGCCTCTGTCCGGCCGAACCGCAACAGCCTCACTACACCAGTCTGCCTTCTGCCATAGAGCGCTCCGCCTGCAGCAGCCACTCCTTGCGCCATACGCCCCCGGCATATCCCGTCAGGCTGCCGCCCGAACCGATGACGCGGTGGCAGGGCACTATAAGCGACACGGGATTGCGCCCTATCGCTGCCGCCACGGCCCTCACAGCCCCAGCGCCACACTCGCCGCAGGCAGCCATGCGCAGCGTCAGTTCCTTGTATGTCAGCGTAGTTCCGCATGGAATGTCCATCAGCCTGCGCCACACGAGGCGGCTGAACGGCGTGCCCATAAGGCTCAGCGGCGGCACAAACTGCGGCTCATGGCCGCTGAAATATTCGTCGAGCCACCTCACGGCAAGCCTCAACACGGGCACGTCTGCCTCTTCGGTCCTACCGGTCAGCGTGCTGCCGTAGTGCTTCTGTCCGTCAAACCACAGCCCCGTAAGCCTGTCGTCGCGGCATGCCAGGGTTATCTCTCCCAGCGGCGAATGATATTTGCATGTAAATGAAATGTCGCTCATGCGGATATGTTTTTACCTGTTAAACGATTAATGCGGCACCACAGACTGCCCGTTTTACATGCCCGGCGCCACCTTTCATAATAATATATGGCACGACAGAAACAGGCTCTACACACCATAAAACCTCATGCCGCCATACGGCTTTGCTAATTCCACTAACAGCTGCGTTTGCTCTCAGCCACGAATCTTCGCAGCAGGAAGGTCAGAAAATACGGAAAAGTATAGAATTTGCCGTTGAATCCGATGTTCCTGTAGCCCAGTTTGATGCCATATTTCACGTCATTATATTTGTCGTCATTCAGCAGTCTGTTCAGCGAAGCCGTAGCCCCGTCGTTGGCCTTCACCTCCACCGGTATGAGCGAATCGGCGTCCCTAATGAAGAAGTCCATCTCAAGAGCCGGCCTGTCGCTGTGATAGTAAAACAGCCGGTAGCCCTGCTTTACGAGCATGTCGCCTACGATATTCTCGTATATTGCCCCTTTGTACGTGCCGAGATTCTTGTTTGCCCTCAGGTCTTCCTGTGCCTCCTCGTCGAGCGAGGCTATCAGCAGTCCTGTGTCCTTAAAGTATATCTTGTACATCTTTGGGTCGTAGTTGCCTTTCAGCGGCAGCTCGGGCTGATTAAGACAGTAGCACACGTTCACCACTCCGGCATCGGCGAGCCATTCAACGCATCCCATATAGTCTCTGTTGCGCGCGTTTCTGGCTATCTTGGTTATCTGAAACCGCTTGTTTTCCTTTGCCAGAAAGGTCGAGATATGGTTATACACCGCCTTCACCTTTGCATTGTCCAGGCCTTCAACATATTTTGTTATGTCCTCCTCATAGTCTTTCAGCAGCTGGCGCTGAATGTCGAGCGTGCCGCTGAAATTCTTGTTCCTAACATACGTGCTGACCACTTCGGGCATGCCTCCGATGATGACATAGTCGCGGAACAGGCTCATCAGTGTGTCCATCTGCAATTCAGACAGCGGCCTTACGTCGAGCATGTGACTTAGCAGGTCGGCCGTGAAATCGTCGTTATAGCCCATTGCCCACAAAAATTCCTCAAAGTCCATCGAGTGCATCTCGTAGTCCTCTTTATATCCCACGCTGTTCGATTCTATCTCCCTGTAGCTTATCCCCATGAGCGAACCTGAGCAGATTACGTCGAAACGACCGTCGAGCTTAAAAAACTTCAGCGACGTGGCGCAGTTGGGGCACGCCTGAAGCTCGTCGAAGAAAAATATGGTATTGCCGGGAATAAACTTCAGTTCAGGATTCAGCAGTGATATATTCTTCAGTATTGCGTCCACCTCAAATCCGTCGTTGAATATCTCACGGTATTTTTTCTGCTCGATAAAGTTTATCTCTATCACGCTTGCATAATTCTGACTGGCAAACCACTCTACTGAGCGTGTCTTGCCTATCTGCCTGGCACCCTTGATGATAAGAGGCTTCTTGTCAGGCCTGTTCTTCCAGTCAGTCAGATATTTGTCAATCTTTCTTTTCAGCAACTTCTCCATATCCATAAACGTCTTGATACATCTGCAAATATAGTAAATTTCACATTTTCCGCATCATAAAAACCCAAATTTTTCACACTTTCCGTGCCATATTACCCCATTATTTTCACATTTTACATACAATATACAGCCATAAATTTCACACTTTCCGCATCCAAAAAGCCTATAAATTTCACATTTTCCCCTTATTAAGGCCAAAAGTGATAAGCTGTATAAGCAGACTAAGCCAACTGACGATGCTTATTCTGACAGTATCTGTGTAATGACATCATGAAGGTCGTACGGCACACCACACACCGTGGCGCCGCCGCATTTTGTAAATATTTCAGACAAAATCCATACCATTTGACGCCTTCAGAATGCCCATGCTCCTCACGTCTCCACGATTTTGCCTGAAAAACGTCAAAAAACAAGCATTCACACTAAAGCATTGACATACAGACATTTAAGCCATTTTGAAAGCAAAAGCCGCAGCGTTAAAATATATTACTCTGCCACTTTCGCTGCAAAACCCATAGGTTTACGCCTAAAAAGCAGTGCTATTGCAACGCAAAACAAGCCCTTCCATGCCCAAAAACATCATCTTCACACACTCTTTAGCCGCACAAAAGCAAACATAAGTTAAAACAAAGACACTCAGCACATCATTTCTTTAACATCCATTAAGGCCTTCTTCTCCAGATTACAAAAAAATTTTGTCCTGACTTTTTACCGTGTTTTTAGTGCAGAAAAAGGCGGTACAAAAGACGAAAACATTCGGTGTACACAAAAAGCCAAGCCACAACTTTTTCGGAATTGTGATTCCGGCTATCAGCAAACACATAGAGAATATTTTCGAGAAAGGAGAGCTGCGGAAAGAAAAAGTGGCTGTTTCCAAAATGGAAATAACCACTCGTCATGCTGCTATAAAAGGCAAGACGAAAACACTTCTGTCAATTCATTACATACTCGCCTTTTTCCTACGCAAACAAATCCTCTAATGTTATCTCGCTTTGCACAACACCGGAATGAGAGTTCTGACGGATTCCGTAGGTCGTTACCATTGTAAGATGCACAGCCTTGCGGGTATTTGTGGCCTCAATGAACGCACTCTTTTTGTTGCGCAGATTGCGTTCGTAGTCAGCATCGATAGTAAACTCAGACAAAGAGTATTTCATTTCGCAGATATTTACCACCTGGTCGTTACGGTCTATCAACAGATCAATCTGTGCTCCATCGCCATTCTCATCCGCCTCTTTTCGCCATGAATAGATATTGCTCAACACACCTGAAATGCCCAATGCTGCCTTGATTTGCTGCGTGTGGGCCATACACAGGCGCTCAAAAGCCAGGCCACTCCACGCACGATGCGTTGCAGAGTCAATTGATGCCGACCAGAAATGCTCGTCATTATTCTTGTTTTGCTGAATAAACTTGAAATAAAACAGCGTATAGTTGTCAATCAACTGATAGATTGCCTCCTTTGTCTTTTTGCCATAGCCACAGTATTTCCGTATAAATCCACAGTACTCCAATTCATCAAGCACCTTGCTCAATGCCCCGTTGCTCGGCTTGCCGGTTGCAGTTATAATCTCTTCGCGAGTCATACCGGCCTTTTTCCTGCCAAGAGCAGTTACGACATCTATATATTGTTCAGGCGACTTAAACAACGAAGCATAGAGCAGATTAAACTCATTTGTCAATTTGCCGTTCCTGGCAAAGAAAATCTTATCAATATTCTGGGCAAGACTAAGTCCTTTTTCAAGCAAATTCCAATAAAACGGTATGCCTCCAAATACCATATAGCACTCGGCAATTTGGTATCGGCTCATCTCAAGCCCCTTGCTTTCGGCAAACATCTCACACTCCTTCAAGGTAAACGGCTGAAGGGCTATGCGCTGCGTAACACGATTATGAAGTCCTCCATGGTCGTTAATCACCTTATTGATAATCCACGATGTGGCAGATCCACATATAATCAGAACAATATCCTTGCGGGCTGATGCCCAGCCGTTCCAGAAGTGCTCAAATGCCGAAATGAAATTTGAGCGGGGAGTGTCCATCCACGGAAGCTCGTCAAGGAAGACAATTTTCTTCTCGTCTGTCGAGTTCTTCAAAAAGTGAGACAACAGGCTGAATGCCTCCAGCCACGATTGTGGTGTGGGGCAATCGTCGTAACCGGCATCACGAAGCGAAATGGCAAAACTGAACAGCTGGTCTTTAGTCCTGGCATTGGCCAGACCTGTATGCTGGAATGTAAACTTATAGCCAAAAGTTTCACGTATGAGGTATGTCTTGCCTACACGCCTGCGTCCATAGACTGCTACCAGTTCTGAATATTCCGATTGTGCTGCCGAAAGCAGCATTTCCTGCTCTTCCTTTCGTCCGATTACCATAACTCTTGAATTTTGTTCCTACAAATATAGCACAAATAGTCAATATAATCAGCCAAATCACATTAAATTTTAGAGATTTGGCAAATTATAGTTTATTTTTAATCAAAAAGAGCTTAAACCAGTATATATAATCATTGACGTCATTAAATAATTATTCGCAATTTATTGGTAAGTTTCTGGAAAAGTACGTATTTTTTGCAAGCTTTTTCATGAATAACTTTGTGTCCAAAAACAAGCGTTATGATGATATGAGAAGAAGTTGTAGAAATTATAACGTGCTGTAAGGAGCACAAGGTAGCCATAAAGCCAGACTTGGGAGCTCAATATCCCAGCCTGACGAATATATGACAGTAAGTCACGCTATGCAGAGAAGCAGTCCTTCGGCAACTAGTTGTAGGGTGATATCATAGAACGGCCTCAAACAAAATTGAGTTAAAAGGAGGATCTATGAGGCAGCGAAAGTAAAAATAACAAATATTTGCAATAACTTTCACAGGACTGAATATAGTACCGTTTGCAGCGTCATAACGGTACCGATTCGAGCGATACAATAGTGCCGATTACAGGACTACGCGTGATACCGATTCTGCTCTATCGTTAGTTGGTCACAGGCAACTGGCTTGCAAAGATGGTTTATAACAATATGCATTCTCACTTATTTATAATATTTATTTACTATCTTTTGCAGATTGTTAATCACGTCATCAACAGATTCCGGTCTCTTCCTTTTAGAATGATTTAGCATCTGCCGAATTACAGAATATAGTGGCGAATTTCGAAGTAAAAAGTCGGACTCTTTCACACATCCTATTGGAGCATTCCCTTGCAAAATATACCAAAACACTTTTGCCAGCTGAAACAAGTCAGACTGATGATCTATGTTGCAATCGAAGTTCTTTCCTTCTACTTTTTCTGACAGATATTTATTCATTGCCTCTGGAGACAACCACCCTTTTGGACCAAGTAACTCGCCTTCTTTGTCAAGGCTCGGTTTATTTCGCATCTTAATGAGCCCCAAATCACCCACTTTCCATGTGTCATTAATCATGAATATGTTATCAGGTTTGATATCTCTGTGATAATAACCCAAATCATTAAGTTCCTTTATTCCTTGGGCTATTTGAAGGCATAATTCAACACGAGATGCTGCATCATAATCTTCATTTTCCTCATCTAAAAAACTCTTCAAATCAAACTTAGCGTATTCCATTAAATAAAAAGGAAAAGAGACTTCATAATCATTATCTTTATTCCTGCGGCATATTAAATTGCCATCAGTGTCAATTTCGATAACATTCCCTACATTCTTGCTCTTACAATCATACAATGCGGCAACCTCTTGTCTAAACCTCCGATTTTTTTCAGATTCTATAGTTCTATTATTTTTAAATCTCTCCTTCCTTTTTGATATCTTCATCACACTTACAGGATCTGCGTCTTCATTGAAAGTTTGAGCTTGAAACAATTTGAATACAAAAGAATTTCCTCCTTTATTAGATTTAGTAATTGGATCTATATATGAAACAAAATACTCTGTTCCATTTATGGCAATATAATTATTCTCAATGTTATCATCAAGTTGAAGAATATATCCATTAAAGATAAAATCACATTTTATATCCATATAATCATCAAAACTGTTTTGTGTCAATAATCATGTAACCGTCTACATTTTCAAATACGACATCATCAACATCATATTCCCCCTCTAGATACTCACATACATCTGACAATCTTGAAGATTTCTCATAAACATCTTTGACGATAAGAATATCTTCTAAAATAGCCAGTCTAACTAACCTTGCGTTCTTTGAATTCGATTGGGTCACGCAATGATAGGCATATTCTTTGAATGTATCGCAATCATCGTTAGTTGGCCTTATGTATTCTTTGCTATCTATGAATAAAAGAAATTTGTATTGCTTCACTAACACGTTTACAGAGAGTTCCTTGTGTTTTGCAATGAAGCAGAACAATGTATAGAAATCGTTTCTTTGCTTGAACCTTGTCTCTTTTATAGGTTTAATTTCATTCAACTTACATAAAGTGCCTAAAACAGACTTAAATTGTTTACGGACTTTTTCAACATTCGCTTCTTCAAGAGTTGATTCCAGCAATTCGTCAACAGCCTTTCTTTTATCTGTAACATTCCCCTTAAACAAATATGCTACAAGTTCCTCTATCAAACTTCTGTCATTCATACGTTGTATAGTCTTGGTTGAAAATATATCCAAGTCTGATAATCCTTGTAAATCCATCAGTTCGTTTACAAGAATCATAAAGGGGGCATCGTGATATTGGGCTTTATTTACCTCAGCTGGGTTCAGATGTACACCGCGTTTGTTCACCAAGCTGTAGAAATCTTCTAGAGATTCTCCATTTGAGGTATCAATATCATACAATTCAGTTACATTCAATACATACGACAAAAATTTTTCAGTGTCTATTTCCTGATAATATTTCTTTCTGGAATTTGAGAATTCTCCCTTGACATACTTGCTGATTGTGGTAGCACGTTGCTGTCCATCAACCATATCATATATACCATCATCCCTCTTATAGATAAAGAAGTTTGGTAAAGGATAGCCTTTCTGTATGGAATCTATCAGTAATTTCTGATCTTTAGATGACCAGATAAAATTTCTTTGATATGGTGGATGAAGATTTATCTTATCTTTCTTTATCCACTCTATTAACTGCTTTATTGTTACTTCTTTAATTGAATATCTCATAATTACCTTTTTTAGTCTAAAGATTCTGGTTCGTCATCGTCTTCAACCTCATCCTCTGGCTTTGCCAAGAAGGAAGTAAAGACACGGAGAAAAGCGGTTTCCTTGAAAAAATAATTCGGGTCTTGCTCCATCTTCTCCTGCATAAAATCGAAGCCGTAGTTAGCATACTCCTCCATTTTGGTAATGAGTTCGTCCACTACCTTACGAGATGTAATCTCGCCTTTGTCGAGTGCAATGAAATCCACATCAGTCCGGGCTATCAATGCGGCAAACATGTATTCACGCAAACGCGGATATTGTGTTCGACCAAGGCGTGACTCCCCTGTTCCCCAGTTAGAGATAGCCCAACCGAAATGCTTCCGTCTCGCCTTGTCTTCCACCAAAGGCTTGGTCTTATTGCTATAAAGACCGATAAAAAAAGCTAGAATGAATACCTCATAGCCTGCGCCATATATTTTTCCTCTCACGTCCTGATATTGATTCACACCCTTACCATAGTCTGAGAACACGCTGATTACTGAATCTAGATAGCGCTCTTCCCATTCAGGGTTACGCTTGCCCCAAAGTTCATATAGTGATTCCATATTTATTTCAATTTATCGATAGTTGTACGTATGGTTGCCATATTGCGAGCATCAAAACCTGCAGCTTTCTTGATACGATAGACAGAACAAGTCAGCCGTTCTATATCTTGAAGCCGGACGTTACCCTTAGAGATAAAGTCCTTGGTAACTATAATGCATTGTTTATGTAGTTGATCTATAACATTGTAAAAATTCTCCTCTTTGGAGTCACCAAACGACGATGTGGCGGCATCAAAAATAAGTGGATAGTCCTCATCCCGTTTCTCTTGCGTGAAGTCTGAGATTGCGAAAAGCACAGATATATACATTACCGTTAGTTGTGAACCGGAAGGTTTCTTTATCTCTGTACCATTTGAACTAAATAGCCTTATTTCTGTGGAATCATCAGTGGTCTGTCTTAAATGTATTTCTCCGTGGAAATCGCTTGCGCTCAAAAGTTCAAGATATTCGTTGGCCTTAGCCTCCATATCGGCAAGGAATCGGCGGAGATTTTCTTTTTTTGCCACAGAAAATGCTTTGGCAATCTCTTCAAGAACACGATGCACTTCGCGGAAGACCTTTACCTGTGAACTATCAGGATTTAACTCATCCATCTGCTTCTGTAAATCATCCATACGTTTTTGCAGCACTTCTAACTCGCCATTAAGCTCCACAAGACGAACTTCTACACGACCTTTTTGCTCAAACAGTCCTTTTATGTCATTGAAATCCTTTTCTAGTACAGCCTCAGGCACATTACCAGCTTGAATGAGTAAACGGGATTTCTCGTCAATAATATCCTGTATTTGTTGTTCTACGACCTTCAAATCTTGTGTTAAACGATCTACCAAGTCTCTTCTATCACTAATCTCACATGCAATACCAGCAACATATGATTCATTATTACCACTGAGAGAGATGCTTAGATTATGAAGACTTTCAATGTTATTGAATTTAAAAAGTTCCTTTTCTTCAAGTGCCTCCTGTTGGCTCTTACGTTCTGCTTCTGATGCAATATGTCGTTTATATTCCTCAAGCTTTTGAAGCATGAAATTATAAGCATCAGAACCTTCTTCGGCTGGACGGCCACATACCTTACAAATGTGGTCATGCAGCATCTCTTCCATTGTCTCTTGATTTGGCAGATACCAAGGCAATTCTGGAGCTCCATTAACCAATGCACCTTGTATATCTTTAACCGCTTGTAACTTTCCAATTTCTATGGCTTTCTGACGGTCATAATTCTTCTCTTGCTGTCTTTTTTCTCTACTGAGTGCCGAACACTTTTGTTTAAACTCCTGAAGAATATCTGGGAAAGCACATAAAATCCACATTTTGTCCAAAAGGGCATGATTATAATCAACTTGACCAATTTGTGCCTTAAGTTTTGTTTTTTTTCTTCTTTTGTTTTTAGACGGCTCTGAATATCCTTGTATCGTTCAGAGGTTTCTTGGTTTGCTTCTAGTTCTCCTAAACGTTTTGAAAAGACCTCTAAAGAAATCGTCTTTTCTTTTATTTCTTTCTTCTTACTTGATATTTCTTCATCTAGATGTGTGATCTGAGTCTCTAAAGATTTGGCTTCATTTGCTACCTTCTTATCTGATTTCATCTCCTTCAGATAAGCTGAATTAGATTTCTCTTCAAACAGAGTAGTATAATCAACGAAGTCGTCGAATTTTCGAATATCAGAAAATTTATCAACCAAATCTTTCAAAGCGGTTGCATTCTCGAAAACATTTAGTTCGGACTCTCCCTTGAACATACTAAATCTTTGAATAAAGGCATCATAACATCTGTCTATAAGATTCTTTCCGCTTACTTGAACACGCTCAGAGCCAATGGTTTCATACCCTTTATACACCAGTTTACCAACTCTAAAGAGGTTCTCATCCACACGTTCAACTAAGAATGATTTTTCTACGGATTTTTCTCCATCGTGCTCAAAGGACATAAAGACAGAAACTTCATCCTGTTCGCCAACTTCCATTTTTGACTTACGCATTTCAGACATGTGGTCAATATTTCCCTTATCAATGGTTGTATTGAAAAGCCATTGCAAAGCGTCAAAGAATGTTGTCTTTCCATCTCCGTTATCACCTAGTATAAGAGTTAAGCCATTAGATAACTCAAATCGGTTGTTATCTCCATAATAACTACGGAAATTTTTGATCCTAATTTCTTTAATAATCATACATTGTCCATTAAATATTTGTTAATTTCCTTCCAGAGTTCCTTTTCTGTCGCTCCTTCACCGATTCTCTTAATAATCTGAGCTACAACATTGATTACATAGTTGTCTGAATCAAGTGCCTGTTCAATTGTACTTATGTCTGCAGGGGTGTATCCACCAAACTTCATCAGGTTCTCATCAAGCAAGACTGCTTGTAGCATTTTGTTGTCATTGTTTCTTGCCATAATCAGAATAATGGAATATTATAATACGATAAAATTTCTTCTAATTCATTATACGCATAATCTGCATTCTCGGATAAACGAGAGAAGTCTCTTACCCTACGAATTTCTCCTGAAAGAAGACTACGCTCCATTTTATAATTTTCAGCAGCAGAATTCACTTCGGGAGCAACTACTAAATCGTGAATGATTGCAAATTTCTTATTTGGATGAAGTCTTAAAATTCTTCCCCTTCGCTGAACAAACTGCCTTGGATTACCCGTACTTGCACAAAAAATAGCAAGTTCACTCCTTGGAACATCAACGCCTTCATCAAGACACTTCATAGATGTAAGAACTTCAAGTTTTCCAGAAGCGAAGTCTGCAAGTATCTCATTTCGCTCCTTAATTCCAGAAACGAACTTTTTAACAGTCGTCGTATCGCTTACTTCTTTAACAATCTGTGTGTACTCATCAATCAAATGATCTGCTTCAACATCAACAGGAAAAGACTCAACGGAATCAAACATATCAGCACTGTTGTCATCAGGACGACTTCCTTCTGGCACATAAACAAGAGTATATTTCAAATTCCCTTTTTCATTAAACCGCTCGTTAAGAATATTACGAAAAATCTCCTTTTTGTTTTTGGCTTTATGAATAATTCGCTTTCGTTTCAAGAGCAAGCTCATCAAAATTTCATCACCCTGTGGGAAAGAACTCTTGTCGTAATTGAAGAACTTAACCAATTTTAATGAAATTTTCATATATTCAGACATTTCTTCATCGGTAAGTCTTACAAGATGTGGATAGTAATAATACCGACATAAATATGGAGGATTATGATCTATGGCTTCCTGCATACTAAACTCAAAAGTATAATGTTCCTCTGCGCCAAAGAAACGCATGATTTCCCTATTACCCTTTTCGTCAAATTGTCTCTCTGGAGTGGCAGAAAGCCCTATTCTGCGTAAGAACTTAATTCCTTCAAGTCGATCCAAAATACGACCTGCTCCCATGTTATGCGCCTCATCAGCAATTAACAATATCTGCTTGGTTGCTTTCTTATTAAAACCAACCAAATCATGGAATGTTGTTTCTCGCGCAAATGAAGCGTATGTTACAATAATAATGTACGATGGCTCTACACCAGAAAGATTAAACTCTTCTTTGGACTTTATATTATCAATCTCGTTTTTCCAATTATGATTTTTGGAACATACTTTGACTATATTTGAAAAATTAAATTTCTTGCATTCCTCTTCCCATTGGTCCACCAAAGTTATAGTCGGCACTAATATAATAGCTTTATAGAAGTGAAATTTCTTATATATATTCAAAAGACAATTAAGAGAAGTCAGCGTTTTTCCCGTTCCAGTTGCCATAGCAAACAAGCCCTTTTGTTTGTTGGCTTTCCAGTTCTCATATGCTTGCTTTTGATATTCACGTGGCTCAGAATAGGGGAACCTGGGTTCTTCTACCAATGCTTCATTTACATCACTGCTCCGATTCTGGCTATTTACAATACTTTCAACTTTCTCTTTTGCTCTCGCCAATACACACCGAATACTTTCTGGCAACATGGCACTATCTTGCAGTCTTTTCTTTATTATTTTCTGCTCATCATCAAGAAGTTCCTTAATGTCTTTGCTTTGAAAGTTTTCTTTTATGGCCAACTTCACCTTTTCGGCATCAAGATACATTACAGTATTATCTTGACCATTGAAAGTCTTCTCAAAGTCTAAAGATATATCTTCAATTTTGCAAATGTCACTTTGTCCATCCCAATCACAGAATGCTGTAATACTTTCTATATTAGAAATTAAAGCTGTCCTTGAAAAATTACATGACCCGTCAAATGCAACTCGATTCAATCCGTCAAAGAATATACCACACTTAGAGTGTGCTATACCCGTTCCATCCTTTGGGACTATAATTTTAAATTCAATGCGTTCATTTCGTATTAGCCAAGATAGACATTCAAAAAAGTGCTTGTTACGTTCAGACAATGTATTCTTGACTTCTTTGATATTTTGTAAATCGAAAAACGGAACATTCAGATCTGATTCGGCAACAATCATAGCATCTCTATCTTCTTCATAAAGAATGTCATTTATCACGAAACGCATGCGTCCTCCATTGTAAAGGAATGAAGCAAAACTGTCAGACAAGACATTAATTGCTGAAGAAGAAAAGAATCCAAGTTTCAAATCAAATTGTGTTGAATTACATAATGCCTCCGAGAAGAAACCAATAGGTTCCCACTCTGTCCGAGACTTGAATCTTCTACTTTTTGGCCAAAGAACATTTGTTTTCAACATGATTAGTTATATAAAACAATTCGTACACATAATATCATCGCCAAGGATATCCACTAGGGTAGTTCCCTTATTCATTTCCTTATTTGCCTGTTGCCTGCGTATTATATCAAGTTTAATTTGGCGGATACGCTCTGGCTTTATAAGGTCGGCAAGACTCTCATTCTGATTCCACGTGTAGCCATCTTTCTCAAATTCCATTGCTTGCTTATAAAGATCTGGATGCTGCTCGTAAAGCCATATCCATTCTATTTTCTGTTGAAAAAAACAGAAATAGCAACCAGAGCGGCTTCGGCAATAAGTACCCGTCTTACCGTCAACCTCAAAAGGAATCTCTTCGTAATAAGCTGGTACCCCAACGCCACTTTCGCGAAGCAATCGAAAGATGTCATCTTTCACCAATACATCTGTATTATCAAGTAAGGGAAATTTCTCAAGTTTACCCACTGGATAGTCAGTAGTTTTCAAAAACTCGAAAACAGCATGATTGAAAAGTTTCACATCATAATCAAGGAGAGCATTCATCTTCTTAGAGTAGTAAAATGTCTTTGTGATAGGTCGTTTTACTGTTTCAAGTATCTCATCACGCAGAAATCCATCAGGAGTGAGTCTATCGTATAGATCAACTATCAGATCAAGGTTATCTTTATGTAGAAACTTATTGATGACATCAAGACTCCAGATGTTCTTACGGAAGGGAAAAACTGCTTGTATATTAGGTTTTGAGGAGATATAGCCGTCACGTTCTTCATCGCCACGAATGCCGACGTAAGAGACTGCATAATCATCACCGACATATTCCTCAAACTTATCGAGTTTCATCTTTTTCGTACACCAGCGAGCTTGTGGTGACGGAAGAAATCCACCCATTACTTTAAGAAAGTGGTGAAAAGGGGTTGGCTCAGTACTTCCTTCTGCAGCACGCAAACGTTCTATTTTACCGAGATAGGCTTCAAGACGATTGATGAGCGTTTCTGTCTCTGCCAGTTCACAGCCTGTATCAGAATTATAGTACTCAATCTTAAGAGATGGATACTTTTGCTTTAAATAGATAGCAAGTGCTGCACTATCCTTTCCTCCAGATATTCCAAGTATATGTCTTACGTTCATTGTTTCATTTTCTTGTTAAGTATTGATAATAACGTGCAGATATCAACGTTTGCATCACCAGAAAGCACTTGAGCAATCTTGGCTTCTAGTTCTGCAGAACGTTGTTTGTCCTTCTCTGGCAGAATGTAAGTCTGGGCTCTAAACCTTGTACCAAGGTTTGTTACCATATCAAAAGAATAGGCATCACTATTGTCGTTCTCATCTGTATTCTCAGAGATAGAGGAATATTTCTCACACTCTCGAAAAAAATAGACAAGGTCATCTGCCAGTTTATCTTCTTGCTCGTCACGAATGGCATCAAGTCGCTGATCTAAGATAGTATAACAGATGGACTGAAACCATAATGTGCGATTGTCATATTCTGTCATAGCGTGATGATAGAACTCACGTTGCTTGTCAGTAAGCAGATAGGTCTTTACGTTTGCAAGTCGTTTGCGTATCTCCTGTATGTATCCTGTATATTCACCTGACTCCAAATCAAAGCCATCTACAAGTCTTTCTTCCAGACGATCTATCAAGTGCGGATAACAGGTACGAAGTTCGCGAATAGCTCTTTGAATGATATCTCCATACTGGTTTATAAACTCTTTTTGCTTCAGCTTTTGCAAATCAAAGCCAAGAGCTTCAGGCAAATCCTCGAAGAAAGCCTTCTCAGGGTCTTTGGCAGTTGCGAGCACATCACGGAAACGCATCGTAGATTCATGATCAAACTTGCGAGTATGTTTTGTATAATCATTCAGCCTAACGTAGAAGCTGATAAAGGGTTTGATAGTCTCTATAAAGTTGGCATTAGTAATGGAAAATTCTTCACCGAGATTTACGAAACGACGATATTGGTTAAAGAAACCGAGTTTCACACCATCCATAGCAAACTTCTTAATCTCAAAGTCTGCAGGATGTTTCTGCAAGAGGTCAAAGAATTCCATATTTACCTCCGGAATATAGGCACCTCGTGAGGCATCATAAAGAGCAAAGTCTTGCCTTCTAATATATAAATAAGTAGGAATCCAGAAGTCGAGAAAACCTTGTTTCAATTTATAAGGCTGTACAGAAAGTAGCTTGATAAGTTCCGAAATCTTTCGAGCCTTATTTTCTGTTTTATAAAGAAAATCCTCACAGGCTTTCCACAGCGGAATTATCCCTTCGTTAGTTGGAGCATCTGCGAAATAACCATTCTGATGAAGCCCAGTATTCTTCAGAAGAGAATAATATATGGTCTTCTCTGGTGGAAACTTGTCTTCAGGAAAGCCAAAATCTAGCTCATTGTTGTGTTCAATGAGTGCAACGAGGTAATTCTTTTTTGCGGCAGATATGGTACCACTCAATTTGTGCTTGTTGAACAACTCGTTGTTCATTACAGGCGTCTCGCAATAAACTTCGTTGCAGACCATAGAAAGCAACTGGTTGAAATCACGGTGTGATTGAACTTTTTGCTCCATTCCTCTATATATCCAAACGACGCGGTTATGATAAGCAAACAGGTTGTCGCTAATAGTTTTGTTAAGTAGGGATTCTTCATATTCCTTTAAGTTTTGAATCTCTTGCACAGCCACACGGTCTTCCTTATTAATGACACGCTCTAAAAGATATCTGTATTTATTGATATTATACAAATGATCAACAATATCTTCTGTATTGGTGAAGTATGCAAATATCAGAGCATGTTCTGAATCTGCACTCTTAGCTTTTATCTCTTTAAGAGCATTCTTAGAAGTAGAAAAAATCAATTCTATGTAACCGTCTGTATCTCCTGAGGGGGTGATTTCAAGCGGTTCTTCTTCTATACGATAATCAAAGAATCTAGGAGTTCCTTTCTGATAATAGTGAGCTTTGACAGGAGAAATACGTTTATTGAAGAAAACCCGTAGCTCATCGACAAATGCGACAGGGCGGGCAACCATCAGGCCTGCCTCTCGAATTTCAGCTTCCAAGTCAACATCTGTTCCTTCAAAAAGCATTAAGCGTTCTTTGTAGGCTGCATAACGAATAATCTTCTTAGCCTTTAATTGTTCAATTACAGCATCGGCGTTTTGAATATCCATTGCAAGACGAGCATATGTAGATATATCCTGTTCAGATAAACGAAATCCAGCCACACCAAAGAGGTTAAGCAGACCTATAGCCTTCACGATGTTGACAGCAGAAAGCATTTGTTCCTTGCTCTCCCATGACTGACCTTCTACTCTTTCTATAGAAACCTGCATGCTACTCCAACTCATGGAGTCAGCATTCGCATCTTTTAGGTAGCTATAGAAATTGTAAAGAATGTAATCATAAACATTTTGGAGGTTATATGTAACATTCTTACGCTCTTTAAATTCCGAAATAGAATTGCTCCCTTTAGATAAAAGGAAAGTAAATAGGGAACGCTCATTCTGGCCATAACGCTGAATTGCGGTAGTTATGGCATAAGCCGAGAAGATGTCCAGCGGATACAACTGATTTACCACATCTTCAGAGAAGTCATCAGACACAAATCGTGTGTCTTTAGCTAATTGGTACACATCTCTAGCAGTTTGTGGCACAACAGTATTTCTCTCCTCTTGCAATTGTTGCGAAGCAAGTTGCAACAGTTGTTCTATTGGCTCAACAAAGGTTATCTCCTTAAATCTACCTTTAACTTTTGTCCATTCATTAGCTTGTTCCTCTTTTAGACCTTTTGCATATGAACTAAAATTCTGGTGAAGCGTAGTAAGAAGAAGAATATTGCGCGAAGGAACGTTGACAAATTCTGCCAATTTCTGCATAAAATACAATTCCTTCTCAGGGTTATTCTTTGCAGCATGCTCAAGTATCTTACCAAATTCGTCAATAACAATGACAAGAAATTTCTTCTTTAGTTGACAACTGTTGTAATATGTTTTTAATTCATCAAGAATACTACTACCATACACATTTAGCTTCTGGCTCAATAGTTTTGAGAGCTCTGCATAGTCGCCAACGATATTCAAAAATTCAAAGTTATTGACTGTATCTGAAAGATTACTCTTGTCAAGAAGGTATTTCTTGTTGCTTTTATTGAGCAAATCTGATTCGAGGGCAAGCAAAAAACTGGACTTTCCTGTGCCATATGTTCCAATGATGGTGAAACTATGTATGCCAGAACGAAAGTCTTTCACTATATTATGAATGGCTTTTTGAGCATTAGGCGTTACAATATATTGAGTCCCTTCCGCAAATCCGTTTTCTATGTTTGCTGATAGATTAAATGTTCGCATAATAATCGTCCAATACTTTAAATGGGTCCAACTCTCCAATAAACTGTACTTGCCGGATACCAGCAACATCGCTGTAAATCATATATTTAGAATATATTTTGGCAAGTTCTTTTAACATATCGATAGTTTCTGCATCATTCATACAGAACAGAAGTCCTAGTTGCTCATGAATAGTCTCATAGGCAATAGTATTATCATTGTCTTTGAGATTCAGCAAACCGTACATAAACACTTCTTTAGTAACTTTTCTTTTACCTTCTACATTAAAATAATAATCTTTACCTTCTGTATTTTGTCGAATAAGGTCAAGATCAATGAGAATTGAAGAAAAATCTTCGTTCGAACAGACTTTACGCGGTAGAGAATAATTCTGAAGCAAGACGGCAACATCTTTCTTAACCGTATTTTCATTGAATAGATTCTGCTTGCTAGTTTCTATCATATGGAGTTTTACAAAAGTCAAAACTTGGTTACGGTCAAATTGAGCGCGTTCACGTTGTAATCCACAAAAGAACCAATTATAAAGTGTAGCCTCTCGCAAAAAAACAATATTGAAATGTAGTAACCATAAAGTAGCCAAATCTTCCAGATATTTATCTTTACCGGTATTATCATTAAATAGATAGGCACCTATTTTTGAAATACTACCATCAGGATTAGTAATGCCAAAGACTTTAAGCCAATAACGTATAGAAGCTACCATATTCTTGCCAACGCCAAGGGTTATTACTGCATCAGGACTATTGAAGTCATTCTTATTAGCAACGAAGTCATAGCCTTTCTTCAGCCACAACGTCTTGCATGGAAAAGATTCATGCCCAGAGAATTTATATGTTAATGCCATACTTATTTAATCTTAATAATTCTGTTACCTCCTCTTCAAGAAGTTCTGCAAACTCCATTAAACTACCGATGTTTGGTTGACAAGTATTTGTACACCATTTGGAAATTGTACCTGAGTCTTTGCCAAATTGTTTTTCCAACCACTTATTAGTTATCTTCTTTCTGCTAGAACAACTTTCAGCCGGTTCAAATATTTTTTCCTTACATTTAATTTCGCTTTAACATCAATGATGTATCAATAGTATATTACTCTAAAAGATACAACCAGCAGATTGGAAAGTATCTGAGAATGTGTAAATTAATGATTTTTTGGCACCATTCTCGGCTTATACCTCCATTTTTGGAAAGTAAAAGTAATTGTAATTTCTTGAATATCAAAATGTTCGATACAAAAACTTGTGAAAAACACCATTTTTTTGATGAGAAAAGGTACAAAAATAGGCATAATTACTTAATGTAGCTATTAATCATTAAATATGAAATATGTTCTTAATTAAATAGACTGGATCGGTAAATTCCACGATATTTTGGAACTCATCTACGCAAATCACGATTTTCAGCCCCTTTTCCTGGCAATCTTTTCGGCAAGGTCGAGCAGTAAATAGAAATGCTCCTCGCTACGAACATTGAAAAGGTCGATATAGCAGATTCGGAGGTTGCTGTCCTGCGCCATCGCTAACTTTGCAGCCTTATTTACAAGTAAACTATTACCCCAACGACGAGGAGATATAATAATTGTATTGATTAACGACGTAAAGCTCTGAAGCAAGTCGGCAGTTTCTTTCTCACGGTCGGTAAAATTCTTCTCGGTAATAATCTTTCTAAATATAAACGGAGTTTCCATAACGCTCTATTTTTGATTTCCAACACAAACATAATACATAAAATGTAACTACAAAAATTGTTGCAACAAAAAGTGTATATACATTTATTGTAGTATTTTAATGACCTGCATCGTTTTTATATAAATATCATGCCAAAGATTGTACAACCATAATGGGCTTGAGCATTTTTATAGAAACAATATATTGTTTGTTAGAGGTGAAATATGAACTCTATGAATAAAATAATAGTGTTTAGTATTTTTCGAAAACTTATAAGCGGACAAAAAGACGGCTGAAAAACATAAATGCACAAAATAGATAAAGCTATGCGCGGGATAATGACTGATTTGGGTTAAAATCATCATTATCCGATTCTTCGTATTCTAACTCACAAGATGTATTGTTCGGGGATATTATGTCGTTCTATTTCGCCTTCAAACCGGCAGGTATAAATAGAGCCTTGAGAGCGAAACTTCGCTCGCCTTATCACGTAGGAAAAAATACTATTTACGCCTATTTGCCGGGGGAGACCGCGGAAGAAGATGTAAATTGTCGGCGGGCAGGCTCTACTTTTCACCGCGTTCGGGCCACAGGGTGTAGTCTAAGGCGCGGTTGCTGTCGGGAGCAATCTCTATCGGAGCGTTGTCCTGCCGTGCGTCGTCTGATGCCGTGGAACGGTTGTAGAGCGTAACAGCCACATAAGCCGTGAGCGCAGCAACAACTAATGACAGCAATGCAACCACGATGCGCTGACGATTGTCTGTGCGCGGCAGCGACATAACGGCCGACATGTCTGCCGGACGCTCAGAGGCGTTGCGCCGGGTGCAGGCTGCGGCTATGCGGCGCAGATAGGCGTCGCCAGTAAGCCGGGCCATGTCTCTTACCACCATTCCGAACGAATAGATGTCGGCCTTAATGTCGGGCTTGGCGTCGGGCTGAAGCTGCTCCGGGGCGATGTAGCCCGATGAGCCGGCAGGACATTTCAGCACGTTGAAATAGTCGCTGTCCGACAGGCTGAAGTCTATCAGCTTGGTGTTGTGGCCGTTGTGCGTTATCATTATGTTCGAAGGCTTCAGGTCGCGGTGTATTATCTGCTTGCTGTGTATGTATCCGAGCGCGTCGGCCAGCTGCTCAGTTACTCTGCGCGCCATGTCGGGCGTCAGCGTCTTGCTGTCAATGAGGCTCTTCAGCGTGTCGCCGTCGATATATTCCATAACGATGACCGTGCCCAGCTCTGCCACCTCCTCCATGCTTATGGTGCGGCAGATGTGCGGATGGTCCATTTGCAGCCCAATTTCAAACTCCTTGGCAAGGGCCTGACGGTAGACGGGCGTGTAGGCAAAGTCGGGCTTCAGGCATTTCAGCGTATAGCGCTTGCCGAAGCGTGTGGCTGTCAGCAAGCGCGTATGTCCCGACCTCGATACGTAGAATTCGCTTATGTCTCTGAAGGCGTTCTGCACGGGTATGCGCACGGCACTGTCCATCTCGCCGTCTATGTCGCTCATGTATCCTGAGGGGCTGTCGTCCAATATTTCGGTGTCTGAATTGTTCATTTCTCGATGTTGATGACGTTAATTATGGTTAGTCCGCCGTTGCGGCCTGCCACAAAGGGCGCCGTGCGGCCGTCAGGGCGCTCGATGTAGGGCAGATAGAGCGGCTGCTCCTTGATGAAGCATCCTGTGACGAAGCTGTCGCCGGGCACGAGCTTGCTGTTCTGCGACAACACCACCTCATAGCGGCTCTCGCCCACGTAGCGCAGGCGCACCAGGCGGTTGGGGCTCCAGCCTATCTCCACCTCCGTTCCGGCATCGAGCTCGTTGCTGATGAGCTGCTTGGCGTTGAAGAACGACGAGTTGTAGCGTGTGCTTGTCTTGAGCCACGAAACAAAGGCGTAATAGTTGGCATGGCCAAGATACTGGGCCAGGATGTCGAGCGTAAACATGCGCGGCTTGTGGCTGTCGTTGACATATCCCCAGAGCCTCTTGAGCGTCGACGCCGACACGTTCTGTCCGGTGTCGTGGCTCAGATGAACCGAAAACTCCTCAAAGTCGGTTGTCGTGCCGAGCGTCTTTCCATATTTCTGTTCAATGAGCAGCTTCAGCTCCTCTATTTCAGGTGTATTCATTGTCATAAACTTAAATGCTGTTTTGTTTGTAAATGAGCAGCACGCGTCATTCCTCTACGATTGTACCGAAGCGCTTCCAGCTCGAGTCGGCACGATAGAAGTTGCGCCGTCCCTTGGGCACGTGCAGCGTGCATGTTGGCAGAAAGTCGGGCGTGCTGGTCAGGGCGTTGCTGTTGCACACGGGCGGATACTGTGCGTCGACATACAGATGCTCAAGCGGACAGCCGTCGAACACATAGTCGGATATCAGCTCTGTGGCTGCACCGAGGCGCACCGTGGTGAGCTTGTCGCACTTCTGGAAGGTGGCTGTGGGTATGAGTCTAAGCCCTGACGGCATGACCACTTCCTCTACGCTGCTGTCGTAGAACACGGCCTGCCCTATCTCCGTGAGGTTGTCGGGCAGGGTGAAGCGTGTTATGTGGCAGCCCTGGAAGGCATAGTCGCCTATGGCCTTTACGGTAGACGGCAGCGTATAGTCGCCCTGCTTGCCTATGGGGAACCACAGTATCTCTGTGGCACCGGCGTCGAACAGCACTCCGTCTATGCTGCTGTATGCAGTGTTGGCTGCCGACACATTGATGGCGGCGAGCGCCGTGCAGCCCGACGACGGACTGATGTCGGTGGCTGATGCCGGTATGGTTATCTCTCTGAGCGCCGTGCAGTTCATGAAGGCGTCTTTCTCTATCTTGACGGCATCGGAAGGCAGAGTAACGCTTGTAAGCAGGGTGCAGTCGGCAAAGAGGCCGTAACCCACTACATTATTCTCAGTGTATCGCGACGAGCCGTACACTCCTCCGCCCTCCACGATATGGGCGTCGGCCATGTTTACCTGTGCAAGGCGGCCTGCCGTGGCAGAGCCGTCGATGTCGCGTCCCATCATCTGGCGCAGGCACCGCAGGTCGTCGCCGTTCATAGGGCCGGCAATAGACAGCGTAGTATACTCGTATTTGCTGTCGCCCATAAGTTCTTCAAACTCGCCCGCATCGGCCAGCAGAACGGCATCTGACGTGGTTATGGTCAGCGCCTCGCCCACGCTCTCGCCCTCGCCGTTGGCGGCGTAGGCCTTTATCTCATAGGTGGCGTTCTGGCGCAGTCCGCCTATGCGCACCCTCATGCCAACGCCTTCGGCGCCCGGCGTCTCGGCCTCTACGCTCTGCGTGTCGCCCGTCTCAATGTCGGTTACGTAGCACCCCGTGGAGGTTATGGTCTCATTGCCGTCGTCCGTTATTTCATATTCTACAATGACGCTCATTGGGCCTTGGCTCAGCACTGCCGGCACGCCCACCGTGGGCCTGTCGTTTGGCACGGTTACAAAGGTCATCGTGTTGCCATGCAGCTCCACGCGGCCGTTGGTGCCATGCAGTCTGTAGTAGTACATCGTGCCCGGCTGAAGCCCCGTCAGCTGCATTTTCACCTTGTTGCCGTCGGGGGCAAGCACACCCGTGGTGTGGTCCATCTGGTCTGTCGTGCCGTATCTGAAGCGCAGCTCCGGCATGTCGGTGCTTCCCTGCAGCATCACCTCGCCTGCGATGACGGCCTCAGTGCGCGTTACGCCCGAAGCCTCGCCCGTTACGAGGCGCGGCTCAAAGTTATCCGGAGCCTCATCGCTGCTGCATGCGGCCAGCGTAAGCAGCAGCGCTATCAGTGTGGTGAGTGATAATATCCTTGTCTTCATCTTTTGCCAATGTTAATGCCTACACCTATGCAGCCCTGCCACTGGCGTCCGGCTATGGTTACGGCAGATGCCGACACGCTTATCCGTCCGAACGACAGCACCACGCCAAGCTCGGCTGCGAGGCCCTTGTGTGTCAGGCCGTCGTTGAGCGCAAGTCCGCCTCCTTCGCTCTCAGCCAGCTCCCATGCCGTGGCCGTGCGGCCATAGCCAATGCCCTCAAACAGGCTGACCATGCGCCCGAGGCGGTGTATCGCTCCGGCCGTCACGGTGTATGTCGAGTGGCGTGTCTGTCCTGTGTAATATGGTTTTATGCTGCTTCCGTCGGTAAATCCTTCCTTGTCGCAGGTGGTTACGGTCTTGCCTATGCTGCGAAGGTCGGCACTTGCATGAACGAAGAAGCCATGGCGGCGCATTAATGCCACCATGACACCCCACGAAGGTCCGTTTTCGTGCATCGAAACTGTAAACAGGGCATGAGTCCTGAGCGGCAGCTTCGGCCGCCGCTTCTTCACGGCTATTGTGTCGACGATGGTCTTTGTCAGCACAATGGTGTCGTGCTTAAGGGCTATGTCAGGCTTGGGCGAGTTGATGACCATCTCGTAGGTCATGTGGCTCTCAAGCGGTTTCTCAAACTTATAGTCGCGCATGACGCCCCATTCAGGATGTTTTATGGTAATCTTTTTTGTGCCTTTGGGCAGATAAAGCCATATCTCGCCTACATTGTCCTTACGCATGACAATGCCCAAAGGCGACGAGAAGGCATACTCGGGCGTGGCCGTAACCTTCAGCAGGGCGCAAGCCTCGTCGTTGAGGTCGCGCACCGGAGTGATAAAGGCGCTCACGTCGTTGGGCAAGACGCGAAACTTAGTCACGCTGAACTGCTGTGCCAGGGCCGTGCCGCAGCCTGCCATGCAGAGCATGAGCGTCAGCAGCAGTGCCTTTAACGTGCGTATATGTAACATCTTGCCTGTCATATAGGTTTGTTTAAAGTGATAATGTCGTTTGTCTTAGCTTAACTTGTCTTTAGTTACTCCAGGTTGAAGTCTCTGATGTTCATCACTTCGTTGTCATCGCTGATGGTCTCTGTCGGCTGCCATGTGCGCACATGTATCAGCGGCATCGACTCATTGCGGAAGTCCCAGAGCAGGAAGAGGTAGCCGTCGTCAGCATAGCGGTCGCTCTTGTACTGCTGGCGGAGGCTGACGCCGTAGATGCCGTCCATGGTTGGATGGCGCATTATGCGGAAGTCGGAGAACTTTACGCTTATGTTCTTGCTGGCGGCAAAGGCCTTGCTTAGCCGCGATATGTATTCTTTCTTGGTGCGGATGTTATACTCAACACGCGACGCCGGCATAAACTTGCCTTCGCTGCCGGCCTTGGTCTTGACCACGTTGCCCACGATGATGAGGGCCTGCTCGCTGAACACCTGGCGCAGAAAGTCGATGTCCTTGGTGGTGTAGGCCATGCGGAAGTGTTCGCAGTAGTTGAGTATCACGCGGCGGCGCTGAGCGTCGTCAACCGACAGTTTGCCTGCAAGGATCTTGGCAGCCTCCTTATAGAAAGGATTGCTGCGTGCCATTTGTTTCAGGTCGCCGTCGGTCATGCTGCCCGACTTGTCTGCCTTGCCGCTATTCTGTCCGCCTTCGTATGTGCTCTGTCCGGGCGCCTGCGCCATAGTGCTGCTCTCCTCTTGCTCAACCGTAGAGGGTATGCCGGTGCCTGTGCTGAAGAACGTAACGTTGCCGTTGCGGTCGACAAATCCCTCGCGGCCTGTGCCGTTCTCGCGGAAGCGCAGCTGTCCGTTGCGGTAGCGCACGTCGAACATGCAGTTGCGCAGCGGTATTGCGAAGAGCAGTCTGTCGTTTTCGTCTACCACCGCAAAGGTCTCATATCCCTTGCCGTCAACGCGGCCAACAAGCTCGAGCCCCTCATGCAGCCCGTATCTGTTGATGTTTTTTTTGCTGTCAGTCTGTCCGAGGGTGGGCTGCAGCCCCAAAGCCACAGCCACACCCCCTAAAATGAGAGTTAGTATGGATAGTATATATATTGTAGCTTTCATTCAAGTTGATAACCGGCAAGACTATTGCCAACCGACAATCTCGCCTCCTATTTCAATTTTAATCTGTTCAGGGTTGCCTGATATGATGAAGTTTACAAGGTGTTCCGTGCCGGGCTTAAACTGGAACGTGCTCTCGTAGAGATACGACACGCCGTCCATCACAACCTCTATCAGCGGCATGCGGTTGGCCACGCGCTGAGGCACTATTATGGCCGAATAGATATAGCTGCTCATCTGTCGGGCCCTTATCGTGGTGCCGTTGCCCCTTACATATTTTGTGGCAACGCCGGCACTTAGGTCTATGGTCGACTCAGGCACAGTGTTGTGCACATACACCTCGGCGTATGTAGGCATCTCGCCCTCAAAGTCCTCGCCCTTTATCAGGCGTATGGTGAGCTTGCTCATTATGTGCTTGAAGGCCAGGGTTACGGGAGAGTTTGACGCGCTGACGTTGTTGGTCTGTGCATACAGGAAGTCGCTGGCCTCATAGCCGTCGGCCGTGCTCTGGTCGGTCTGCACGCTGAAGGGCAGGTCCTCGATAGAGCTTACGGACGTCATGTAGGGATAATAGGCGTAGAAGTTGTAAGTGCCTTCATCCCAATAGAGCGTGCGGCTTGCGGTCCATGAGCTGCCGCTGCACGTCAGCTGCTCGTTGTTCACAAGATTGCCGCCTATCTCGAGGGGCTTGTCGGTGCTGCTTGCGAACAGGCCTATCCTGTCGCCGTTCTCGAATCCCGAGTCGGTCACCCGTGTGCGCTGTGAAGGATGAGTCACCTCAAACCTCATGGGCGTATGCCTTGCGTCTACCGGTGTGTCGTCTTCCTGGCTGCATCCGGCTGCTATCAGCGCAACAAGTGCAAGACCTATATGTATAATACGCTTTTTCATCGTCTTTATTATTTAATTTACTTAAAAATTTATACTAAAATAGCATTTTTCACGTTATCCACAATTTCAGTTTCATGTTTTTATCTGTGGCGACGTGCCTTGCGCATGTTGCTGAGCGGACTGCCCTTATGTATCTTGGGCGGCATGTGCTGTCCGTGCCCGACGCTTACAGAACCGACACCCATGCCACGGGTTACGATGCCTGCATCACGTTTGTCGTTGGCAACAAATTCCTCGAACGAGAATGTCTCGCCGGCATAGCGTTTGATACGCCTTACGATGCTCTCGCGGCTTATTGTGCTGTAATAAGGAATTTCGTTGTTCATGCATGAATTCTGCTCTGAACGGAACACGCCGCGACTGTGCATAAATCCGCCTTCGTAGATGTCAACAACATCGCTGTAGCGGCTGTCGGAAATAAGGTGGCTCCATGGCACTTCGTGCATCTTGCCCGTAAGCGACAGGTTGTCGTACCAGCCGAGCGACTTTGCCCAGTTGATGGCGTCTACATGGCCGCAGCACGTGCAGTTGCAGAAGTCGATGAAGGCGTTATGGTAGATATACTCGTCGCCAAGCTTGCCGAAGCCGTGACCGCCTGCCTCATGTTGTATCACTCCGCGGGTGTCGAGCGGATAGCCATAGGTGCTCCGCGGACAGAAGGCTATAGCCGAACCATCCTCCCACATCTGGCAGATGCCGCCGTATTCGGTAGTGTTGGGCACAATGATTATCAGCGTCTGGTTCAGGTTGTTCTGATTTACGGTCGGTGCATTGAGAGCATAGCTGAATATCTCGTCATAGTCGGCACGCAAGCCGACACCACTGGTGAATGTTGTGCCGAAACGGTTGTAGCGTATGGTGTTCACCGTGCCTATACCGCTCTCGTTAGACATGGCAAAGCCAATGTAGATGTTAAAGTATTTTGAGTATGTCTTATAAGGCTCTATGGTTATAAGATATTGGGCAGCCTCTTTCAGGGCAGGAAGACAGTCGCCTTCGGCTATGTCTTTGGCGTTGTATCCGTCGCCTATAATCACAACATTTATTCCGCCTGTGTTGCCTCGTGTCGCCTTCTGCAACGTCAGCCACTCGTCTTCACCATAGATGTAGTCATACTGACTTACGCTGCACGTATGGGTATAGTCTTCATTTTTCAGCTTGAACACCACTTCGCCGGTTCTGTTACCGGCACCTTTCGACAAAGTGTTTATACTTATGGTCACCTCCGTCTTGCCTTTGCCGCTCATTGGCGACAGTTCAACCAGTCGGGCTTGCTCTCCACTTCCCATTCGCCTTCGGCATCCAGCACCAATGTCTGAGTATGTCCGTTGTTCAGTGCGCATACCGTAGACGGACGGCATACCAATTCATGATGGGCGGCAATGCGCTTGAAGTCGCACCATCCCGGTGCCGCCTGATACTGAGCTATGGCACTTTCGGGCACTTCAAGCGTGAAGTTATCCTTGGCAACACCTTCAAAAGCCGTGCCTTCAACATAGGCAGGCATTTCTCCCTTACATACAATAGAACCTATGCCGTAGCACTCTTTAAAGGCGCCATCTCGCACACTTTCTATACCTTCTGGAAAGACAATTCCTTCCAAAGAACGACAATTAGCAAAAGCCTCTTTGCCAATGCTCGCCACATCCTGCGGAATTTCGAGTGTTCCCATCAGGCGCCAGTTTCCGTAAAAGGCATCTTCGCCTATATAAGTCAGTGAACTCGGAAGTGACAATACGCCGGAAAAATCACATCCAGAGAAAGAATAATCACTGATAATATTTAATTCTTTTGGTAACTTTAAATCACCACGTAAAGGAACATTGTTAAATGCAGACTTTTCTATAGTTGATATTCCGTCATGCAACTGTAGATTACCATTAAATCCACTTCCAGAGAAACATTCTTCAGAAATAATCTTCACACCCTGTGGAATTGTGATGTCGCCAGTCAGATTTTTACAATTCTGAAAAGCTCTTTTTCTAATTTCTTTCAGCTTGTCGGGTAGATGCAGATTTCCATATAGTCCGGAACATCCTTCAAAACTTCTCTCACCGATAAATTCCAATGATTCAGGCAGAATAAGTTCACCGACAAATTTACAGTTAGTGAAAGTACCATTAGACCAATTAGACTCGAATCCATTACCAATTTTTTTTAGTGTTGATGGAAGGGAGAGTGAACCGTTGAATGCACAGTCACCAAATGCTGCAGTCTTGACTTCTGTTACACCTTCTGGAATTATAAGAGAACCTGTCAGATTTTTACAACTTTCAAATGCGCAACTATTTATAATCTTCAAAGTGTCTGGCAATACAAGTCTGTTTAAACTGTTTTTTTCAGCCATGGCACCCTCTGGTATCTCATCCTCGTCATAAGTCCTTGGTTGTAAATTTCCTGAGCCATAATGCAACTTGACATCAGTGCGGGCTATCTTCACATTTTTCAAGTTGAGAGCCTGTAGTGATGTCATTTCGTCTCTCATAAAGTAGAAATCAACTCCGTTTATCTGTCCCGTTATCTTCAGGTTCTTCAGCTTTGTATAGTCCTTGTTGGCAGCAGTGATAGCGTCTTTAAGATGACCGGGGGTAGAGTTGATTATGACATACTCTTTTGCCGTGGCGTTATGGCTTACGAGATCATTCTCCCATGGCGTGATGCTCTCGCTTACAAGTGTGAGGGCATATTGTCCGCTTACAGACTTTTTATCGACGCGTATTGTGAAGTTGCTCATCTTTCCTGCCGTATACGTAAACGCCTCGTTCTTGCTGAATTTATAAGGTATTCCGCCGATGGTTATGCTGAACAGCGTGGTTCCTGCCGGTACGGTCTGAGGCACAACTATTGCTCGCCACTCGTCGCCTACGCGTGCCGGCATTGTTGATGTCTGCTCTATGCCGCCGCTTGCCTTTACAGTTCCGTCGGCAAGGTTTATCGTAGCCTCGCGTATCAGGTTGGTGGCAAGTACCACACGCTCTGTCTGCTCCCATTCGCCGTCGGCAAAGCCTGTACCCTTTGTGAGGGTTACACGGGCGTTGGCCATGCGGTGAGCCATGGGCAGGCGGATAACCTTATCTGTCGGAGCCACGTCGGCCACCTTACCCCACAGAAAGTCGCTGGCCTCATAGCCGCCCATCGTGCCGTCTTCCGATGGTTTGCTCTGATCGCGCTCTACGGTGAACGGGTAGGCGTCTATGCTCTCGGGACTGCCGAAGGGATAATATCCGTATATGTCCACGTGAGTGTGGTCGTCTTTCCAATAGATATCATAGGCCGAATTCCATTTATAGGCTGCTTCGTCGAACGTATGGCGCACGTTGTCTGCCCTGTTGCCGTTCGGCTGCAGAGTTCCCGGCGTGTTGCCGTTGTAGTCGACAATATACACGCCCATCACGTCGCCGTCGGCAAAGCCGTTGTCGTTTACTCTCGTAACCGCCAGCTGGTCAATCTCGCCCGACAAAGTTATCTTCTTTCCGTTGCCGCGACCTGTGTCGTCAGTAAACAGATCATCAGAGCATCCTGCCAACAGGTGGCAGAATGCTAATATATATATTAAAATTTTGTATTGGTTCTGTCTTCTCATAATCTTATGGCTTTATCATTTGTTAAGACTTTAGCCGCCATCTATATAGACCCGAACGTGGTCAGCGTCTGTGCCTGCGCGCTTTCCTTATGCTCTTTAGCGGACTGCCCTTATGTATCTTGGGCGGCATCTGTCGTCCATGATATGTTGATGTTGAGCCTACGCCGCGTGTGGCACTGACTGCACTGCTTGCGTCAGTCTTGTCGTTGGCCACAAATTCCTCAAACGAGAATGTCTCGCCGGCATATTCCTTTATTCGCCTTACTATACTCTCGCGGCTTATGGCATTGAAGTACGGCACATTGTTGTTCATGCACGAGTTTTGCTCTGAACGGAACACTCCGCGACTGTGCATAAATCCGCCTTCATAAATATCTACAAGATTGCTGTATCGGCTGTCGAATATCAGATGACTCCAGGGCACTTCGTGCATCTTGCCCGTAAGTGACAGGTTGTCGTACCAGCCGAGCGACTTTGCCTGATTAATAGCACCCACATGGGAACAACATATACAATGACATGCGTCGATGAAGGCATTGTGATATATATACTCATCGCCAAGCTTACCGAAGGCATGACCGCCTGCCTCATGCTGCAAAACTCCACGCGAGTCGTAAGGATATGCGTCCGTACTGCGCGGACATATGGCTATGGCAGATCCGTCTTCCCACATCTGAGTTATGCCGCCGTATTCGGTAGTGTTGGGCACAATTATTATCAGCGTCTGGTTCAGGTTATTCTGGTTTACGGTCGGTGCGTTAAGCGCATAGCTGAATATCTCGTCATAGTCGGCACTTAGTCCGGTACCGCTAGTAAACGTTGTGCCGAAGCGGTTGTAGCGTATGGTGTTCACCGTACCTATACCGCTCTCGTTAGACATGGCAAAACCAATGTAGATGTTAAAGTATTTTGAGTATGTCTTATATGGCTCTATGGTTATAAGATATTGCGCAGCCTCTTTCAGGGCAGGAAGACAGTCGCCTTCGGCAATGTCTTTAGCATTGAATCCGTCGCCTATAATCACAACATTTATTCCGCCTGTGTTGCCTCGTGTCGCCTTCTGCAACGTCAGCCACTCGTCTTCACCATAGATGTAATCATACTGACTTACGCTGCACGTATGGGTATAGTCTTCATTTTTCAGTTTGAACACCACTTCGCCAGTTCTGTTGCCGGCACCTTTAGACAAAGTGTTTATACTTATGGTTACTTCCGTCTTGCCGTTACCGCTCATTGGCGACAGCTCACACCAGTCGGGCTTGCTCTCCACTTCCCACTCGCCTTCGGCATCCAACACCAATGTCTGCGTGTGTCCGTTGTTCAGTGCGCATACCGTAGACGGACGGCATACCAACTCATGATGGGCGGCAATGCGCTTGAACTCATTCCAGCCGGTGGCTGTCTGATATTGTGGAACAGCCGACTCAGGCACTTCAACCGTAAAGTTATCCTTTGGCACGCCGTCGAAAGCACCACTCTCTAAATAAGGTGGAATTTCCCCTTCACAGACAATAGAACCTATACCAAAGCAATTTAGGAAGGCACCAGATTTTATACTTTCAATATTTCTTGGAATAATTATATGTTCTAATCCTTTACAATAAGCAAAAGCTGCTGTATTTATCGATTGTATTCTTTGTGGTAATTTTAATGTTCCTGTTAATCTAGGGTTGCTTTGGAATGCACAAGAACCAATAATCGCTAGATTATCAGGAAGTATTAACTCACCAGAAAAATCACAACCACTAAAAGCACCCCCTCCAATAGCATTTATATTTTTTGGCAAAACAAGTTCACCTTTGAAACTACATCCACTAAAAGCATAATCATCAATAAAAGTAATTCCATCGTGTAATTTAAGGTTGCCGTTTAAACCTTGGCATCCACTAAATATAAGTTTATTTATTGTTTTTATTCCTTGAGGAATAGAGATGTCTCCATTTATATTTATGCAATCTTCAAAAGCTCCAGCATCTATATTTTCCAACGTTTCAGGTAAAGCTATCGAGCCATATAATGAAGTATTAGTTTTAAAAGCTTCTCCTCCTATATATTTCAACTTATTTGGAAGTAATAAATTACACGTGAAATCACAATAAAAAAAAGCCCGATAAGAAATTTCTTCCAATGTATTTGGTAATGATAATGTACCCGTTATCCCACTGCAATATGCAAAAGCTTCTCGCCCGATTCTTGTTACCCCTTCAGGAATTTTTAAAGAGCCTGTAATGTTTACACAATGATTAAACGCATAATCTCCAATACAAGTAAGTTTATCCGGAAGTACAAGAAATAACAAAGAAGTTTTATTTTCCATGGCATTTGCCGGAATCACGCCAAATTTATCATCATCATCTTCTGGTTGCTCATTATAATTTCCATACACCTTTACATCCTTAAGATTCAACGCCTCAAGCTGAGTCATCTCATTTCTCATAAACTCAAAGTCTGTTGCGTTTATCTCTCCCGTTATCTTCAGGTTCTTCAACTTCGTGTAGTCCTTGTTAGCTGCAACGATTGCGTCTTTAAGATGTCCGCGTGTCGTGTTTATCACAATATACGCCTTGCCTTCGGCGTCGTGGCTTACGAGGTCGCTCTCCCATGGCGTGATGCTCTCGTTGACGAGCGTAAGAGTGTATTGTCCTGTTTCGGCTTTCTTGTCAACACGGATGGTGAAGTTGCTCATCTTTCCTGCTGTATACGTAAACGCCTCGTTCTTGCTGAACTTATAAGGTATGCCGCCCACGGTTATGGTGAACAGCGTTGTGCCTGCCGCTACTGTCTGAGGCACAACTATGGCGCGCCACTCGTCGCCTACTCTTGCAGGCACTGTGGCCGTAGGCTCTACGCTGCCTTTGGCTTTCACCGTTCCGTCGCTAAGGTTTATCTTTGCCCCTCGTATCAGGTTGGCAACGAGCACAGTGCGTTCTGTCTGCTCCCATTCGCCGTCGGCAAAGCCTGTACCCTCAGTAAGTGTTACGCGGGCGTTGGCCATGCGGTGGGCCATGGGCAGACGTATTACTCTGTCTGTCGGAGCCACGTCGGTCACCTTTCCCCACAGAAAGTCGCTGGCCTCATATCCGCCCATCACGCCGTCCTCCGAAGGCTTGCTCTGGTCGCGCTCCACGGTGAACGGGTAGGCGTCTATGCTCTCCGGACTGCCGAAGGGATAGTATCCGTAGACGTCAATGTGTGTGTGGTCGTCTTTCCAGTAGATGTCGTAGGCAGAGTTCCATTTGGCGTTGGCGGCGTCGTATGTATGGCGCACGTTGTCTGCCCTGTTGCCGCTCGGCTGCAGAGTGCCGGGCGTGTTGCCGTTATAGTCGACAATATACACGCCCATCACGTCGCCGTCGGCAAACCCGCTGTCGTTTACTCTCGTAACCGCCAGCTGGTCAATCTCGCCCGACAGTGTTATGCGGTTGCCGCTGCCGCGGCTTTCGTCTCCGCCGAAAAGATCGTCAGAACAGCCTGCCAATAAATGACAGACTGTGATTATATATATTAAAAGTTTGTATTGGTTGCTTTTTATGGTAATCATCTGCAGACTTTAATTTAATGGCGTTAAATTTTTACATGCTACATTAGTACAACCGACCTGAAACATTATTCTGCCGTTCCGCCATTATCTGTGCCGTCGTCTTCCCAATCATCTATGTCGACGTTTATTCCGTTGCTTGTCTTGCTCAGCGTCACGGTGAATTTGTGGCGCTTGCCGCTCTCAAATGTAAATGCCTTCTGCAGGTTGTAGTCGCGGCCGTCAACGGTTACAGTCACCAGGTTGCCCTGTGCCACTGTCTGCGGCACTATTATGGCCTTGTAGCTTCCGTTTTCTTTCAGCGGTGTTATGCTTGTGGCTGTTCCCGTGGGCGTAACGGCTTTTGTTGCAAGGTCTACCGTGGCCTGTGTCTTTATGCCGTTTATCTTCACGCTTACTGATGCTGCAGCCAGGCTCTCGTCGGTAAATCCGTTGCCTGCCGCCAGATTTATCAGCATCTGGCTCATCACGTGCGATGCAGTTATGCCAACGGCAGCCTCTGTGGGTGCCACGTCTTTTGTAATTCCCACAAGCAGGTCGGATGCCTTATAGTCGCTTGTGTTGCTCTGGTTGGCCATCGTGCTGAACGGCATTGCGTTTACCGATGTCAGCGACGGCGTGTAGGGGTAGTAGAGATAGAAGTCGGCGTGTGTGGTCTCGTCTTTCCAGTATATCTGTTCGTCAGGAGTCCATGTTCCGCTGTATGTAAACCTCATGTTGTCAACATGGTTGCCGACCGGCTGCAGCGTTCCCGGTGTTCCGTCGGCATTGTGGTTCACTACGAACAGACCTATCCTGTCGCCGGCCTCAAATCCGTAATCTGTGGCTCTCGTGCCGTCTACGCTCTCCATCGTAGTACTTATCTTTATAGGCACGGCGTGGGGCGACGGCGGGTCGATTTCGCCTTCATCTCCGTTGTTTTCACTTGATGAACATGCGCAGAATGCAAGTGCGGCAGTCATCCATATAAGTATATTTTTCTTAATCATACCCAACAGTCTTTATAAGGTTTATCGTTTGTGAGTGCAAAGATACGCCAAAAGCAAACGCAAAACAAGTTCACAATGGTTCACAAACTTAAAAAAGTGAATATTTAATATGTATGAGCGTCAAAAACGGATGTTTTATGGACATTTTACCATAAAATAAGACAGAAATTCATGTTTTTTATGTGCACGCATAAACAGCAGCTGATGCCGATGCGTTTTCTGTCTTCAGCGAAAATTGTGTATATCCGCATAACAATAGATAATATAGGAGGCGGCTCGGCAAGACAAACTCAAAAAAAGTGTTTTTTGTTTTGCATTGCACTCGCCTTTCACTATATTTACATAATATAGGAGGCGGCTCGGCAAGGCAAACTCAAAAAAAAGTGTTTTTTTGTTTTGCATTGCACTCGCCTTTCACTATATTTGCATAATGAACGGGCGGGATTCCGCCGTATAAGTCAACCATACATAGAAAGGAAAGACGCAAAAATGAAATATCCAATAGGAATACAGAGCTTCGACCGGATTATAGAAGACGGCTACGTTTATGTAGACAAGACGGACATGATTTACGACCTCACGCATGAGGGCGGAATCTACTTTCTGAGCCGTCCGCGCCGCTTCGGAAAGAGTCTGCTTGTGTCTACGCTGAAGAACTACTACCTTGGCCGCAAGGATCTTTTCAAGGGTCTTGCCATCGACGGCATGGAGAAGGAGTGGAACGTTTATCCTGTGTTCCATGTTGACTTCAACGGCGGAAACTTCACAAATGCGGGCGAACTTGAGCAGAAACTCAACTTCTGTCTGTCGGAATGGGAACATCTTTATGACATGCCTGTACGTCAGAACGAGCTGGGCTACGGCGACCGCTTTGTTGAGATTTTGCGTACTGCCCACACCAAGACAGGCCGCCGCGCGGTGGTGTTGATAGACGAGTATGACAAACCGATACTCGACGTGCTCGACATGAGCCGCGAACTTGAAGACCGCCACCGCAACGTACTCAAGGCCTTCTACTCCGTGTTTAAGGGAGCCGACGCCCATCTGCAGTTTGTCCTGCTAACAGGCGTAACCAAGTTCTCACAGGTCAGCGTGTTCAGCGGTTTCAACCAGCCCAAGGACATCAGCATGGATGCGCGCTACGAGACGCTGTGCGGCATAACGCAGGATGAACTTGAGCATTATTTCAGCAGTCCTATATCCGACCTTGCCGTTGAATACCAATGCACTCCGGATGAGATGCGCCAGAGGCTCAGACGCCAGTATGACGGCTATCACTTCAGCAAGCGTATGACGGGCGTCTACAATCCATTCAGTCTGCTCAACGCTCTTGACAGTCTTAGCGTTGACGACTACTGGTTCCGCTCGGGCACTCCGACATATCTAATCCGCCTGCTTGCACACTTCAACGAGAACATGAACGAGCTTACGGGCAAATATTACGCCATGGAGGAGTTCATAGACTATAAAGCCGACGTGGAGCGCCCGCTGCCCATGATATATCAGAGCGGCTACCTCACGATAAAGGACTACAACATGCGCCACAACACATTCCTTCTCGACTTCCCAAACGACGAGGTAAAGAAGGGCTTTCTCACGATGATTGCTTCTTCGTATCTTCAGCCGCGCGAGCGTCTCAACGGCTGGATATTCGACGTGATTGACGCCATGGAGGCAGGCGAGGCTGACAGTCTGCGCACGCTGTTCACCTCCTTCCTGTCGAGCATCCCCTACACCATGCGCCGCAAGGACAACGAGGCGGAGCGTGAGCGCTACTTCCAGTATACATTCTATCTCATCATGCGGCTTATCAGCGTCTACACCGTTTACACGGAGAAAGTGCAGAGCCAGGGGCGTGTTGACTGCGTGGTGGAAACTCCGCAGTATGTTTATATCTTTGAGTTCAAGCTCGACGGCACGGCAGACGAGGCTCTCAGTCAGATTGAAGACAAGGGCTATGCGCGCGAATACGAATCAGACAGCCGCCGTGTGTTCAAGATCGGCGCCAGCTTCTCGTCGGAGACGGGGACTATATCCGACTGGAAAGTGCAGGATTGAGCTTTCGCCTTACAGCAGATATTGCCGTAAGTTACGGCGACATAATAATAAATTTTTGTTTTACATAGTTCACATTCCGGTTCGGGCTTCGTGTCCGGGCCGGATATTTTTTGTCCCTGACCAGCCATTTTACACCCGGCTGTGTTGCCGTTTTATATCGGGCTTATGGCCGTCTGCCCTACATTAAACGAGAATCCCGGCTGAATAATAAAGCCCTGTATGGGTTAAAAAAACTGCATGCCGTCTGTTTATGATTAGCCAATATTTTTGTAACTTTGCAGCCACCGAAAACCATTCGGATTCTTGAACACTAACAAAAACATATCTTATGGGAGGATTCTTCGGAACAATCTCGAAGTCGAATTGTGTTACAGACCTGTTCTACGGTACTGACTATAATTCGCATTTGGGAACAAAGCGTGGCGGACTTGCCACTTATAATGCGGAGGAGAAACAGTTTATGCGCTCAATCCACAACCTTGAGAGCACATACTTCCGCACTAAGTTTGAAGACGAGCTCGGCAAGTTTTCAGGTAACTCAGGCATAGGCATCATCAGCGACACTGACGCCCAGCCTATCATCATCAACTCACACTTAGGACGCTTTGCCATCGTAACCGTGGGCAAGGTGAACAACATCAGCGAACTTGAGCAGGACCTGCTGGCCAGGAACATGCATCTGGCGGAGCTGAGTTCGGGCAAGACCAACCAGACCGAGCTCATAGCGCTGCTGATAATCATGGGCAAGAACTTTGTTGAGGGCATCGAGAATGTGTTCAACAAGATAAAAGGCTCGTGCTCGCTGCTGCTCCTCACCGAGGACGGAATCATCGCAGCGCGCGACAAATGGGGCCGCACGCCTATCGTGATAGGCCGCAAGGAAGGCGCGTTTGCAGCCACGAGCGAGTCGAGCAGCTTTCCTAACCTCGACTATGAAATCGACCGCTATCTTGGTCCGGGCGAGATTGTGCGCCTCAGGGCCGACGGCGTAGAGCAGATGCGCAAGGCCGAGAAGCAGATGCAGATATGCTCGTTCCTGTGGGTTTACTACGGATTCCCCACATCATGCTACGAAGGCCGCAACGTTGAGGAGGTGCGCTTCGAGATGGGAAAGAAGATGGGACAGCAGGACAAGTCGGAGGTTGACTGCGCCTGCGGAATACCCGACTCGGGCGTGGGCATGGCTCTCGGATATGCCGAAGGCAAGGGTGTGCCCTACCACCGCGCCATATCTAAATATACGCCTACATGGCCGCGAAGCTTCACTCCAAGCCGTCAGGAGCTGCGCAACCTCGTGGCAAAGATGAAGCTGATACCCAACCGCGCCATGCTCAAGGACAAGCGTCTGCTGTTCTGCGACGACTCTATCGTGCGCGGCACGCAGTTGCGCGACAACGTTAAGGTGCTGTTCGACTACGGCGTACGCGAGGCTCACGTGCGCATAGCCTGTCCGCCGCTCATCTACGGCTGCCCGTTCATCGGCTTCACGTCGTCGAAGAGCGACCTCGAACTGATAACTCGCCGCATAATAAAGGAGCTTGAGGGCGACGAGAACAAGAATCTTGAGAAATATGCCACCACAGGCTCGCCCGAATATGAGCGCATGGTGGAGATAATACGCGAGCGCCTGGGCCTCACTTCGCTCAAGTTTAACACGCTCGAAAACCTCGTCGACGCCATCGGTCTGCCCAAGTGCAAGCTCTGCACTCACTGCTTCGACGGCACCGGCTGCTTCTGACGTATTATATATAAGGCGGAGTCTGTAATTTCGGATTATAAAGGATGTATATATTCCCGTCATCCGTTCGGGCCGCTTTCCTGACTTTACCGGTGTCTTTTTGTCAAGTCCTGTCGGGCGTACAGTCAGCTATACTCTACCGGCGGCTTACAAAGATACACTTGCTAGGATGCAAAAAGCGCATCGGCCGAATTGACAGAATCCTGCCGCAAGCAATATTGAAGGTGAAGACCGGGCACTGATGCTTTGGCCGTTCACCTTCTTTTTTATGCCGCAGCAGCCGCAGTAACCTTTCTGCCTGCCTGCATAACGGCATACGGCGTGCATACAAACAAGTCGATACGATATTATTAAAAACATTTCAACAGTTCATACCATGATCATCAGACAGACATTAGTAGTGCTGACAGCCCTTCTGTCGGCATCGGCATGCGCCCTGGCGCAGACATTCAGCGTAGGAAACCTTACTTACTCCGTAACCGACAAGACTGCCGGCGAGGTTGACGTCAGCTCGTGCGAGAGCTACGAGAGCGAGATAGACGTGCCCGCCACGGTAAGCCACGGCGGCATCAGCTATAAGGTAACAGGCATAGGCATAACGGCATTCAGCGTCAAGAGCAACCTCAGGCGCATAGGCCTGCCCGAGGGCATACGGCATATCGGAGAAGAGGCCTTTGCCTATTGCAGCCAGCTTACGTCGATGTCGCTGCCTGCCAGCGTGGAGAGCATAGGCAGCAAGGCGTTCAGCGGATGCCTTATGCTATCACGCGTGAGCATGGGCAACGGCGTCAGGAGCATAGGCAGCGGCGCGTTCATGGACTGCAGGTCGCTTCTGTCGGCTGCCGTTCCGGCCGGTGTGCGCATCATAGAGGCAGCCACGTTCGGCGGATGCAGCTCGCTCAGAGAGATTAGCCTGCCCGAAGGTCTTGCCATAATAGACGACCTTGCCTTCAGAGAGTGCGGCTCACTCAGCTCGATATCCCTGCCCGGCTCACTGACTTACATAGGCGACGAGGCCTTTGCCTCATGCGGCAGCCTTGCCCGGATATCGCTTCCTGCCCGGCTCATGAGCATAGGCGACAAGGCGTTCAGCGGCTGCGTATCGCTCAGTTCGATAGTGTTGCCCGACAGTCTGATAAGCATTGGCGACGGAGCCTTTGAGAAGTGCCGCAGCATAAGCAGCATAACCATGCCCTCAGGCACCACCAGCATAGGCAGCGAGGCGTTCAAATATTGTATGAATCTTGGCAACGTGGTCATAGGCGAAGGCGTTACGTCCATAGGCGACAGGGCGTTCAGGGTGTGCACGTCGCTGCGCCAGATAACGGTAGGTGCAACGGAGCCGCCCGCAGTGGGTGCCGACGCCTTCTTCGGCGTGTCGCGCCGTACAGCGGTGCTTGTGCCCTCAGCCTCGCTCGATGCCTACCGCCAGGCTGCCGTGTGGCGCGAGTTCAACATCCGGCCCATGTAGCCGTGTGGCTGCCCTGCCATGTTTCTTGGCGCAGGGCGGCAGTTCATGCGTGCCGTGGCGCAGGCATCCGCAAGACCCTTGCTGCAAGTATCTGACTGACAGGCGTTTGCGCGTGCGATGCAAAAGACCGCAAATCAGCCTGCAAAAGGTATGCTTTTAGGCTGCAAAAGGCCACATATCGCAGGGCAAAAGGCATGCTTTTAGAAAATGGCCTCAGGCGGCAAGCCTATGACTTAATATAATAAGGCGGCCGGAGGCGTCAGCATGCCCGCACGGCTAAACCTTACACCGGCCTGATGACCGGTATAGATTTTACAGCAGATCACGCCACGAAAAATCTTCACCGGCGTGCCAAAGCGGAGCGTGTGTAGAGGTGTGGAACGGCGTTTCCACACTTTTTTGTGGAAAAATTCCACACCTCTTCCACACTTTTCCACACATTCCACAATTCCCCCAAATATCATAACCGCCTGATAATCACCGATATAGCTGTTTCTGACATAGTTTGGCACGGCTGTTGCAATATGAATAAGCGAGAACGTTGAAAATAAAATTATTAACAATAAAAAAAGAAAGCATTATGAAAAAGTTAGTTTTCGCTGCAGTAGCAGCTCTCGCATTGGTTTCAGTTAGCAACGTATTTGCAGGTCAGAACGAAAATAAAGTACAGAACACAGTAGTATCAGACACAACAGTAACAACTCCCGCTCCTGCAGACACAGTAGCTACAGCTGAATAAAAAGTTCGGTTAAGACAAGAATAATAGGTTAATTCATTTTTTCGGAGATAAGGCGTTTTATCTCAAAAGCGAGCCCCGGAAGCTGTAACAGCCAGCTGACGGGGTTTGCCTTGTTTATATGCATCATGCCCGAAGGTGATACTAAAAAAGGCATAAAACTTACAAAAAGTAAACATTTTGCGGTTATTTTTGCCAAAATAATGCATCGTTGACATATTTTTACTTTATCTTTGCAAAAATGGGACATTGCTCCCGGCACGCCCGGTTGGCATGCAATACGACGCGCAGGCAGCGCTGAAGTCTGCGCTTAGACTAATACTTGAAACGGATGAAGACAGGCGTACAGTTTAAGATAGCGGCGGGATACACGCTTGCAATATTGGTGCTCGCCCTGGCGGTGTGGCTGGTCTACGGCAACACCAGGGCCTTCATGCAGATAGACAAGGCCGAGCGCGAGTTTATGGAGCGGCGCGACGTGGTTGACAGTCTTATCTACTGCTTTCTCGAAACCGACAACTGCGAGAGGTCATTGTGCCTCGGCAACACCGACGAGCTCGACAATTTCGACGCATCGCTCCGCAAGACCATGGCTCTGGCCGACTCGCTGAAGGCCATGGTCAGCGACAGTTCGCAATGCCTGAAGATCGACTCGCTGCGCAGCATGCTCCTGCTGAAGCGCGAAAACACGCTGATGATTGTTGACGAGATGGCCAGAAACAACCCTGACAAGTTCTTCCGCGAGAAGGTTATCAAGCTGCAGGAGGGGCAAGACTCGGTTGTGATACATCCTAAATCCGTGGAAGTGCAGGAGAACAAGGAGGTGGTCTACGACATCGTGAAGAGCAAGAAGGGCTTCTTTGCACGCCTTGCCGACGCCTTCCGCAAGCAGCATGCCGACACCATACAGGTGAGCAACCGCAGCCGCAAGGCCGTAACCGACTCTGCACGCCACAGCATCAACATAGCCGACACCGTGGCCGGAGTGCTCAAGGAGATTAAGCGCGAGGAGCTGAAGGCGCGCAGGGCACGCCAGGAGCAGCTCGACGAGAAGCGGCAGACGCAGCAGCTGGTGGGCGTGCAGCTGGCCCGGCGCATAGAGCAGCTGCTCGAAGACATACGCGGCGAGGAGCACCGCGCGCTGCAGGCAGCTATAGACACCGACCTGTCGGGGCGCCGCAGCGTCATGCTCAAGATAATATCGCTTGCCCTGGTGGCCGTCATGTCGGCGGTGGTGCTGCTGCTCTACGTCAGGCGCGACATGCGCAGGGCACGCATCTACAACGAGAACCTCGAGCGGGCAAAGGCCGAGACGGAGCGCATAATGGCGCAGCGCGAGCGTCTGCTGCTAACCATCACCCACGACATAAAGGCTCCGGCAGCCTCGATATCGGGCTTCATAGAACTGTTGGGCGAATATGTAAGAGACGGAAAGGCGGCATCTTACCTGAGCAACATCAAGAATTCTGCCACACATCTGCTCCATCTGGTCAGCGCACTGCTCGACTATCACCGCCTTGAGAGCGGCAAGGTGGAGACGCGCAGCGTAAGCTTCAGTCCGCGACAGCTCGTCGACAGCTGTGCCGAAGGCATACGTCCGCAGGCCGAGGCCAAGGGTCTTGCCGTCGAGAGCGACACCTCCGGATGCGGCTCACGCCTGTGTCTGGGCGACGCCTTCCGCATAAAGCAGATACTCGACAACATTATAAGCAACGCCCTTAAATACACCGACCAGGGCAGCATAGCCATATCGGCGCGCATGCAGGGCAGCCGTCTGCAGGTGGATGTGGCCGACACGGGACGCGGAATGACGCCCGAGGAGGCGCGCCGCATATTCAACGCCTTCACGCGTCTGCCCGGAGCGCAGGGCACCGAGGGCGTGGGCCTGGGCCTGTCGATAGCCCGCGAGTTGGCCACTCTGCTCGGAGGGCGCATCACGCTCGAGTCGGCCAAGGGCAAGGGCACAACGTTCCATGTGTCGCTGCCGCTTGAGTTCAACGGCAACGGCATAGCCGACGACGGGTCTGCGGCAGCCGAAAGCAGGCCGGCAGGCACCGGCAGAAAGCCCGGACACAGGCCCGAAGGCATGACGGCCGACAGAATCAGCATACTGATTGTTGACGACGACCGCCTGCAGCTGCAGCTTCTGCGCGAGATGCTCACGGGCATTTCGGGCGGCAGATGGCACATAACGGCATGCAGCCATGCCGACGAGGCACTTAGACAGCTTGACGACCTGCGTCCGCACGTGTTCTTCATAGACATAGAGATGCCCGAGATGAGCGGCACGGAGATGGCTGCCCGCATAGCCGGACGATACGACACGCTGCTCATAGCCATGACGGCGCACGAGCCGAGCATAGAGCCAAGACTGCTGGAGGCTGGCTTCGACGCATGCCTTTTCAAGCCGTTCAACACCGACCGCCTGTGTGCCACGCTCCAGGCTGCCACAGGCATTGAGCTTGATGTCGGCAAGACGGCTGCCGAAAAGGCTGATGCTGACGGCTGCGGGGGCACCGATGAAGACGGCAACGGCGATGAATGCCGCACAGACAAGACGCCTGACGCAACGGGAGACGACGACGGCAGCAGGGCCGGAGGACACGACTTCGGAGCCGTAACCGAGTTTGCCGCAGGCGACAATGAGGCGTGCCGCGAAATTCTTTCGAGCTTCATGACCGAGATAGACGGCCACATGGCCACGCTCGACAAGGCCAAGGCTGGGCCCGACCGCGCCGCCATAAGCCGCGTGGCACACAAGGCGCTGCCCATGCTTACCATGATAGGGGCGCGCTCTGTCGACGAGTTGAAGGCCCTGTCGCCCGAACACATAGGCAGCGTGGCCGACGCCGACATGACGGAAATGTGCGAAAAGATAGCCGGCGAGATGCGCCAGATAAGGCATGAGCTCGACGAAGAGATAAAGGCTCTGGGCTAACCGCCGGCCGCGGCGTGTGCAACGGCTGTTATTGCGCACACCCACAGAACATACTACGGCACGCAGGCTCCGTGCCTGATGTGCGTGCCATCCTCTTTATTGCTGCTATTAAGACAAGCCTTATATTAATGAACCCTAACCTGTTATTACCATGAAAGGATTACGACTGATTTTATTTTTGGCCGCAATGATGGCTGTTGTGCCTATGGCGGCTGCCGACAAGCTCAGTGAACTGAGGCAGAAGGCCGACGCGCTGCATGGCGGCGGAAAAAACGACTCGGCACTTATAGTGGCGCGCGAGGCTCTCGACATGGCCACAAAGAGCCGCAACACCACGGCAATAGTGGGCATTAACTCGTCGATGGGCGTGTATCTGCGCACCATGGGCAAGACCGACGAGGCACTCAGACACTATAACGAGGCCATGAAGCTCTGCACCACTGCCGAATTTAAGACCGAGGCCGACGAGGACGCACGCCAGGAGGCTGCCGCCCTCTACCTCAACCTCGCCACGCTGCACATAGACATGCAGCACAAGAAGGAGGCCATGTATTACGCCGGACTGTCGGTAGACTGGACGCAGAAGTGTGCCGACAAGGCCTTCAAGGCGCAGATGCTGTCGCAGAACGGACTGATGTTCCTCATGGCGGGCGACAACAACAAGGCTGCCGACATGCTGACACGGAGCTACGGCTACGCCATGGAACTGGGACAGACCGACGCTGCCATGAGTGCGGCGGCATATATGGTGGCCACGGCCGACAGACTAGGCGACAGGCGCGGGGCCGACATGTGGCGCGGACGGTGCCGCACGCTGGAGCCCAAGGTGGAATCTACGATGACGCTCGTGGCATATTATCAGATATTGTGCAGCATTGAACTAAACCATGAAAACTGGCGCGGGGCGCTGCCGCTGTTCAAGAAGATTCTGACAATCAAGGGCATAGAGCAGATGCCCTTCGTGGTGTACGACTGCTACAACAACATGCACGAGGCCTACGCACGCCTGGGACAGTGGGAGCAGGCCTACGGAGCCATGACCAAGGCCGTGGCCCTGAAGGACAGCTTGTTTGAGAGCCAGAAGGCCGAGAGCATGCGCGAGCTTACCGTGAAATATCAGGCCAAGGAGAAGGAACTCGAGCTGGCGCAGAAGAAAGCCGAGCTGGCCGAGACACGCATGTATGTCAGCACGGGACTGCTCGTTGTGGCGGTGCTGGCTGCCCTGACCGTGGTCTACATCATGAGGCAGAGGCGCAGGGCGCGCATGCAGGCCGACACCGACCGCAGGCTCATGCAGAAGTATGTGGACGGACTGGAGAACGAGCGCGAGAGGCTGGCGCGCGAGCTTCACGACGGCGTGTGCAACAGCCTGTACACCGTGCAGCTGAAGATTGCGGCGGGCAACGGCGACGCCGCAGGACAGGCCGCCATGCTCGACGACTGCCGCGAGCAGGTGAGGCGCATATCGCACGAGATGATGCCGCCGGAGTTCAGCTATGCCGACATAAGCATGGTGCTCGACGACTATCTGTGTCAGGCGGCCGGCGCAGGGCAGTGTGAGATAACGTATGAGGCCGTGCCCGAGGATGCCGACTGGAGCCGCGTGGCCGACGCTACGGCGCTCGAGATATACCGCATAGCGCAGGAGGCCGTGGCCAACGCCATGAAGCACTCGGGCGCAACGCGCATAGACGTGGGCATGAGGCTTGAAGGCAACAGCCTCAGTCTGACCGTGAGCGACAACGGACAGCCACAGCAGCACGCATCGGCAGGCATCGGACGGCGCACCATGAGGCAGCGAGCGGCGGCCATCAACGGACAGATAACCACGGAGAGCGAGGGCGGCACCACCACCGTCAGACTAACCATAAGCAGTCTGCCCGAAAAGAAGACAAGGTCGTAAGACATAAAATTTCTTAAAAAACCACGGATTTCCGTTATTGCAAATATGAATGTATGGTATAATTTTGCCCCGATGAACGAGGCACAAAAATATTTGCTGCAGGACTTGTCGGTTGCAATAGTCGACGACCACGCGCTGATTCTTGAGGGATTCAAGAGTCTGATGCAGGGCTGCAACGCCAAAAACGTCGAGACGTTTGGCTGTGCGGCCGACCTGATTGACGCCATGGGCCGCCACAGCTTCGACATATACATAATAGACATAGGCCTGCCCGACATCGACGGCTTTGAGCTCATCGACAAGATACGCTCGCGCCACGCCGGGGCAAGGATAATAGTCAACACCATACATGAGGAGATATGGCTGCTAAGGCGCATGCTCGACAAGGACGTCAACGCCATACTGTTCAAGTCGACCGACTTCATGCAGATGGTCAGTGCCATAGCGGCCGTGATGTGCGGCGAGCAGTATTTCTGCCCGGGAGTGAAGCGCAAGATATAAAGATACACGCAGCGCATAGAGCATCCGTCGGAGAGAGAGACCGACATACTGAGGGCGATAGCCGGAGGATACACCTCGAAGGAGATAGCCAACATGCTCTTCATATCTGAAAACACGGTTGAAGCCCATCGCAAGCGGCTCTTCGTGAAGCTGGGCGCGCGCAACATTGCCGACCTGATAGTGAAGGCCATCGACCGCGGATACATCAACGCCTCGGAGATAGTGAAGGGCAACAAGAACGACAAGAACACCTGACGCCGGCACCGCTGTTGGCAGCCGACGTAATGTTTTGATATCCAGTATGTTATGAAACACGGCTTTTTGCACTGCAAAAGGCCGTGTTTTGCGTTGTAAAAGGCCACCTTTCAGCCCCTGAAAGGGCACATATTGGGCGGCACGACCGTGCCCGGTAATATATCTTTACATTTCAGCGGCATTTTCCTGCGGCATGTACATGTCTGCCTGCGGCTGCCCCTATACGCAGGCACGGGCACGCGGCCTTGCGCCTTCATGGTTATCTCATTTCTCGCCCTACGCCATCAGGCGGCTTAGGCCTATGTCAAGATTTTTGCCTGTGGCGCAAAAATGAGGGGGCGGCGGCTTTGCGTTTTAATGCAGTTGCATTAACTTTGCATGCGTTTTTCAGGATAAATAATCAAAGCTAAGCAAATGAAGAAAAGTCTGGTGGCTCTGGCCTTCGGCACACTTGCCTTGGGCATAGCCGAGTTTGTCATGATGGGCATCCTGCCCGATGTGTCGCGTTATTTCGATGTCAGCATCCCCACTGCCGGCCACTGCATATCGGCCTACGCCCTGGGCGTGTGCTGCGGCGCCCCTCTGCTGGTGGCGTTCCACAAGTATCCGCTAAAGCGCCTGCTGCTGTTTCTTGCCGGCCTCATCCTCTTCGGGGCTGCGCTCTCGGCCATGGCGCAGAGCTTCGTCATGCTTGTCGTGGCACGTTTCATCTCAGGTCTGCCCCACGGCGCCTATTTCGGCGTGGCGTCCATCGTGGCAGTAAAGCTGGCCGACGAGGCGCACAAGACGAGTGCCGTGTCGATAATGGTGGCGGGCATGACCGTGGCCAACCTCTTCGGCGTGCCTCTTGCCACGGCTCTCAGCTCGCACATATCGTGGCGCTTCCCGTTCATGCTTCTCATCTTCATCAGCATCATCGTGATATACTATGTGTGGAAGTGGATTCCGGCGTCGGTGGGCGCCCTGCCCGACGAGGGCTTCCGTCATCAGTTTGCCTTCCTTCGCCACGGCGCGCCATGGCTCATCCTTGCCGCCACGATGCTGGGCAACGGCGGCATATTCTGCTGGTACAGCTACGTCAGTCCGCTGCTCACGTCGGTGGGAGGCTTTCCTCATGAGGCACTGTCGGCACTGATGATAGCCGCGGGCTTCGGTATGGTGGCGGGCAACCTTATCAGCGGCCGCCTATGCGACCGTCATCGGCCGGGACACGTGGCCGCCGTCACGCAGACCATAACCATAGCCACGCTGCTGCTGATATTCCTTTTGGCCGGCTACGGCTGGATATCGGCCGCACTGATGGTGGTGTGCACGGGCTGCCTGTTTGCCCTGAGCAGTCCGCAGCAGTTTCTTATACTTAAGCATGCGCCGGGCGGCGAGCTGCTTGGCGGCGCTGCCATACAGGTTGCGTTCAATCTGGGCAACGCCATCGGGGCCTTCTGCGGCGGCTTGCCAATGGAGCACGGGGCCACTCCGCGCTGGTCGGCGCTCGTGGGCGTGCCCTTCGTCGTCATGGGACTCGTGGCTTTTATCTGTTTCTGCCGCAAATATGAGCGCCGAAACGCTGCCGTTGACTGAAAATTGTTAACTTTGCATCTGTGAACAACATTCAGTCATCATCCGTTCAGGCCCTGCGCCAGCAACGCCTGCTGTTGGAGATAGAGTACAACAGCGAGAAGGAGGCCTTTCGCCGTCAGACCGAGACAACGGGACTGGCGCGCAAGGTGAAGCGTGGCGACGCGTGGCATCCGCTGCGCTTCGTGCGCAGCTACTACAATTCGCTCAACCAGCTTTCTGTCGAGGTTGTGCGCACTGCCGACACCGACATTGAGCACAACTTCGAGTTCGGACGCCCCGTGTGCTTCTTCCGCATGAGCGAGGGGGCAGAAGGCAAGTCGATAAGATACTTTAATTTCACCGGCACGGTGAGCTATGCCGACGGCGACCGCCTTGTGGTCACCGTGCCCGACAACGCACCCGTGGCAGAGCTGCAGGCCACCGAAGGACTGGGCGTGCAGCTGTTTTTCGACGAGACGAGCTACCGGCTTATGTTCGAGGCTCTAGACCGTGTGATAGGCGCACGCGACAACCGCCTTGCCTATCTGCGCGACCTGTTCTATTCGGGCGTGCCGGCTGCCGAACTGAGCTTTGCCCCGATAAGCTTTCCGTGGCTCAACAGGGCGCAGCAGGAGGCCGTCAACAAGGTGCTGCGCGCCAAGGACGTGGCCATTGTGCACGGACCTCCGGGCACGGGAAAGACCACCACTCTCGTTGAAGCCATATACGAGACGCTGCGGCGCGAGAGCCAGGTGCTGGTGTGCGCACAGAGCAACATGGCTGTAGACTGGATTAGCGAGCGGCTCGTAGACCGCGGAATAAGCGTGCTGCGCATAGGCAATCCGACAAAGGTGAACGACAAGATGCTGTCGTTTACCTACGAACGGCGCTTCGAGGCTCATCCCGACTATCCGCAGCTGTGGAGCATACGCCAGGCCATACGCAAGCTGCGGCAGGAGCGCAAGCGCCGCGACAACGGCTGGCACCAGAAGATGGACCGCCTGAAGAGCCGTGCCGTGGAACTCGAACTGAGGATAAACTCGCAGCTCTTCGGCGAGGCCAAGGTCATTGCCTCAACGCTTACGGGCAGCGCGAGCCACTTGTTGTCAGGGCAGAAGTTCGGCACGCTGTTCATCGACGAGGCGGCACAGGCGCTCGAGGCTGCATGCTGGATAGCCATACGCAGGGCATCGCGCGTGGTGCTGGCGGGCGACCACTGTCAGCTTCCGCCCACGGTGAAGAGCATTGCGGCGCTGAAGGGCGGACTGGGCACAACGCTCATGGAGCGCATCGTGGCGCGCAAGCCGTCGGTGGTTACGCTGCTGACGGTGCAATATCGCATGAACGAACAGATAATGCGCTTCTCGAGCAACTGGTTCTACGACGGACGCGTGGAGTCGGCGCCCGAAGTTAAGTACCGCGGCATACTCGACTACGACAACCCGATAACATGGATAGACACGTCGGAGAGCGATGCTAAGGAGGAGTTTGTGGGCGAGAGCTTCGGCAGGATAAACAAGACTGAGGCCGAACTGACACTCGATGCCCTTAAAAACTACTTCACCAAGATAGGCCGTCAGCGCATAGCCGACGAGCATATCGACGTGGGCGTAATATCACCCTACCGCGCCCAGGTGCAGCTTCTGCGCCGAATGGTGCGCAAGGCGGAGTTCTTCAAGCCCTACCGCGGCTGCATAACGGTGAACACCGTTGACGGATTTCAGGGGCAGGAGCGCGACATCATCGTAATATCGCTCGTGCGCTCGAACGACGACGGGCAGATAGGCTTCCTGTCAGACCTGCGACGGATGAACGTGGCAATAACCCGCGCACGCATGAAACTGATAATAGTTGGCAGCGTGCAGACCATGACTCGCCACGCCTTCTATAAAGAGCTGTATGGCTACGTGCAGGAGTCTGCCGGCATTTAGGCAGCATAGAGACATCAGAAAAAGCAGACATCGAAACATAACAAACAAAGGAAGACATGCTTCAGAGAGACTACATTTCGCGACTTATACGTGAGTTTATGGCGGCGCTTCAGCGCTATCTCGAGAAGAACGAGGCAGGAGCGCGCCGCAAGACGGCCGAAGACCTGTTCCGCCAGTACTTAGGCTCGTATGAGTTTTATCACACGGCAACGCATGACGAGATAATGTCATCGTTCGAAAAGTATCCCGAGGAAGAGCGCATAAGCCGCATGGAGATGCTTGCCGAGCTGTATTATGCCGAGGCCGACGACCGCCCCGAGCCGTTCAGGACGCAGCAGCTCGACATGGCCCTCAGCCTGTTCAGGTTTATCGACGCCCACAGCCGCACCTTCTCCATCGACCGACAGAACAAGATCGGCGCGATAACAAAGATGATATACAGCGGCGGAAAATAAAAAAGGCACGCTTACTTGCGTGCCGAAAGTGTTACTGTTACGTTGCCCTTGCCGAGCAGTTCTTTAAGCTCTGCCTTACTTATGCCGTCTATCTTGCCCAGACGCGTGAAGTTCCACGTGTTGGTGTCGTAGTAGATAACGAAATTGTTGCCCTGATACAGTATCAGGTCGCCAGCCTCCGTGGTTATGTTCTCGTTGTTCTGCGGCAGCGTGTGGCCCAGGCTGCCCACCTTCTCAAAGTTGCCGTAGTCGCTCATGTCTATCACGATGTCGCCCTCTTTCAGCAGGTCTATCAGCGCTCTTGCCGAGCTGTTGTCTGCCATTGTGGCCGTGAGGGTGCGGCCGTTCACCTTTATGTTCATCTTACTGTAATTTATGTTGTTGTCTTCATCTGTTGCGGTTTCCATCGACTTGATCCATTGTTCCACCTCACTGCGCTGAGTGCCTGCGCCAAACCTGCGGCCATCGAGCCATGTTGCCTGCGGTGCGAGGACGTGTAATTGCTCTGCGCTTGAGCCTATGCCGCTCGAGCCTGACGTGCAGAAGGGTATTACGGTCTTGCCGCTGAGGTTGCAGCTCTCAACGAAGGTGTAGACAACGCGCGGCGCCTGCCCCCACCATATGGGGTAGCCAAGGTATATCGTGCGGCACTTGCTCAGGTCGGGCACGCTGCCCTTGATCTCCGGGCGTGCGTCGGGGTCGTTCTGCTCGAGCGACGAGCGCGACTGCGGGTTGCTGTAGTCGAGGTCTGCCGCGGTGTAAGGCTCTGCCGCCTCAATGCGCCATGTGCCTGCGCCGGTTATGTCGGCTATGTGGCGCGCCACGCCTTCGGTGGTGCCGGTCTGCGAGAAATACACCACCATTACATCGTCCGCCTGTCCGCCAGGCGTTGCCGGTGTGGTGCCGGCGGCGTCGCTGCCGTTGTCCTTGGCGCACGAGATATGCGATACGGCAAGGCAACACGCAACGACATAATAAAGAAACTTTTTCATACTTACATAGTTTTTTGGTTCAACAACTGCTCTTGCTGTCTCTTCAGGCTTATGCCCCTGCATGGCGTAACTCGATTAAGAGCGCTGCGGAGCATGCCTTTTTCTGACGCTACAAAATTATTATATTCCTGCATGCGGCATGGTATATTATTTACAGATAAATGTACCCAAAAAACGGAAAACGCCGTCTTCACTGTATTTTGCCGTGTTCTGCCCCCATGTCACCCTGCCTCGGCGGCACTGAAAGGGCGCATCAGGCAGTGCGGAAGACTGACAGACGTGGAACATCATGTGAACATCATAAACAAAACTCTTAGCATGAAAAAGCGGCAACGGAGACGGCCGGAAATGCTGCCAAGCGGCACCGCCACACGACGGCGGCAGGCATCACCGAGCAAAAGGCGGCAAACGGCGATGCGAAAGCTATCCTTTCGGGCGCCAATATGCCACATATTGCAGCGCAAAAGGACAACTTTTACAAAACGGGCAAACAGCCGTGGAAAAACAGCTGAAATAAGTGCGCCCGCCTGCGGCATAAATCTCCGCAGGCGGGCGCACTGTCATCGTGATGCAGCCTGACGCTTTAACCGCCATAAGGCGCTATGACTAGGTCTGCATTTTGCTTTATATTGAGCTGTATTTCGTCTTGTTATCAGCATGAACGGCAGGCTATGTCAATAGGAAACTGACGAAAGAAGGGGAACTGAAAACTGAAAGACGGCGGAACACAGGAATACACATAAAGGATAAAACCGTATGGGGCATAATTGCCAACATGGGTTTATGTCCGCCATTAGTCAGTGTCTCTTCTTCCTGCCGCGCGCCATCTCTGCCCTGATGCGGCTGAGCGACTGGGGCGTTATGAACAGATACGAGGCGATGTATTTCAGCGGCACGTGCTGCAGCAGTTCGGCCTTCTCGTCCAGCAGAGTCTCATATCGCTCGCGTGCCCTCGGCGCACCGCTGCTGAGCAGCCACCGCTCTATCTCGAAAATCTCCTTCTCATAGAGCCTGCGGCCTATGCGCGCAGCCTCAACCGACGACATGAAGAAGTCTTCGGCGTCGCTGCGGCTTATGCCATAGACAACGCCGTCGCTCATGGCCTCGAGCGCTATCATCGACGGCATGTTGCCAACAAAGCACCACGACGAGAAGAGCAGGTCGCCCTTTGACGCAAACCACAGGGTTATGTCGTTGCCGTCGGAATTGACATACGACGCGCGCCATATCCCGTCCACTATAATATATATGTCTGTGTTGCGCCCTCCCCTGCGTACAAGCGTGTCGCCCTTCAGTATCTCCATGCGTGTCATGTGCGCCTTGAGAGCCTCAACGTCGCTCATGCTGAGTCCGCTGCGCCGGCACAGACACTCCTCAAAAGTTTCCATAATCACACGTATTAAAATCGTTCGGCATGCCTTCTGCCCGAATATCTCACAGCCAACGGCCTGCACCGGGCATTCAGCCGTCGTGCGTGCAGCCGCCCGTTACGCCGGCACCGCTGCCCGACAGCGCGTCAGCACACCTGCACCTGCATTCATCCCGGACAAGCCGGCACGGACAGCGACAGGCCGCGGCAGCCGCCGCCATAAGGCCATAGACAGCCGCAAAGGTAGCAAATCATTTCCGATTTCTCAAATACATCACAAAGATTAATACGCACGTAAGCAGCTCTGCCACGGGCACGGCGAGCCATATGCCGCTCACCCCGCACAGCTTGGGCATCAGCCAGAAGCACAGCAGCATGAGCACATAGCCGCGCATGGCCGTGATGAACATGGCGGCAGCGTCGCGCTCAACGCTCTGACAATAGCCTATGGCCACGATGTTGACGGCAAACGGCACGAAGCCCAGCGCAAACAGGGGCATGCCGCCCACGGCTATCGTGTTGGCAGGAAAGCCTGCCGGAATGAACAGCGACACTATGTCCGGCGCGAAGAAATACATTATCAGCAGAAACATCACGCCGCTGCCAAGGGCCGTAAACAGAGCCATGCGCAAGGCAGAGCTTACCCTCCGGGTGAGCCGCGCGCCGTAGTTGTAGCTCAGTATGGGCTGAGCCGACTGCGCTATGGCGTTATACACCATGAAGATTATCGGGAAAACATAGCACGCTATGCTGTAGGCCGCCACGCCGTCCTCGCCGAGATAGGCTATGAACACATAGTTGCCGGCAAACATCATGGTGGCGATGGCCGCCTCGCAGAGCAGCGACGGGAAGCCCAGACGGCACATATAGCCCACGTTGCGGCGCGTCATTCGCAGACTGCGCAGATGGGTCTTAACGCGGCATAACTTTATGGTGCGCCCCATCATCAGCATATACCACAGCACCATGCCGGCACCGGCTATATAGCCAAGACTGGTGGCCACGGCCGCGCCTATCACGCCCCAGTGGAACACAAAGATAAAAAGATAGTCGAGAACGATGTTGAGCAGCGCCGGCACCACGTTGCACATCATGGCGTAGCGCGGCGAGGCGTCGAGCCTTATGTAGAACATTCCGGCACTGAGCATGGCGCTGAACACAAAGAACGGCACGGCGCCGTAGATATACTCGACGGCAGGCGCGAGCAGACGCTCAGAGCTGCCAAGCAGGCATGCCACGCCGGGCGCACGCCACACGATGAGCGCACTGAACGCCGCCACCAGCATGCTGAGGGCTATCACGGCCTGAGTGACGTTTATGCGCGCCGTCTTCGGCTTGCCGTGAGACAGATGGATAGACGCCACCACCGACGCGCCCACGCCGAACATAAGTCCGATGCCGGTATTTATAAGAAACAGCGGCGCAACGATATTCACCGCCGCCAGAGCATCGCTGCCAAGGCCGCGGCCAACGAATATGCCGTCGGTAATAACGAAAAGGGCCGACGACACCATGCCGAGCAACGTGGGCATGAGCAGCTTGCTGAAAAGGCTTGACACCTTTGTTGTTCCGAAATCTATACTGTCCTTCATCATACTTTACGGTTGTTAGTTGTTGATACCGGGGCGCAAAAGTAAGTGTTTAAAAACGAAAGGCAGTTAACAATTGGTAATTTCTGCGGCTGACGGGGGATTTAATGACTGAAAAAGCATGTTTTTCACACGAAAAACATTGCAGCAACGGCTGCCGGAAGGATAAACAGGGGCATAATAAATGCTGCTTGTGATGCCCGGAAATCATTGTGCCGACAGACGGAGACGCAGGCTGCGGGGCATAACAAACAGCATAATTTATGCAGAACAATATATTTATAAAGCTAAAAGTGCGGCACCATCAGGCGCATATCATGCCATGAGAATAACGAAGCGAGGCCATACTGCGCTGCCAACGGCAAGCTGTGCGGCAGCAAAACCCGGCCTTGCCGCACTGTCATGGCGTAGCGCTACGCTGAGCGAGAGCAGGCAAGGCATCACTCGGCCATGCGCTCCTCGTTGAGAGCCTCCCTGATATAGTCGTTGTCGAAGGTGAACACGTGGTTGAGAATGCCGAACGACACGGCTCTCGACTTGCCCTCGATGTTGATTGTACCTATGGAGAAGAGATAATAGTTGTCTACATCCAGAAACTGGCTTACGGCCATGTTGACCACGCCCGAGGCAAATATGTTGCTGAACATGCCCCAGAAGCCCGACGCGCCGTTGCTCTGGCTTATGGCCGCGCTTATCTCGCCTGCCACGGCTTCGCAGTGCTGTTCGCGCGTAGGACAGGTTACGGTGAGCGCAAAGGCTATGACAACGGCCACCACTATGCCTGCCACGCGGCCGCCGATGTGCCTGCGGCGAGGCTCATATATTATCTCTTCGGCAGCATCGGCTCTGCCCGACGTGCCGCTGCCTCCGCCCTGCCCGGCCGAATATGCCGCGCTGCCGGATGCGTCTGTGCGGTCGTCGCGTCCGCCGTCAGCCTGCCCTGAAGCGCTCTCAGCACGTGCCGACGGCTCAAACGGCAGGGGCGGAGGCACGGGGCCGGGCTGCGCCTTGCCCTCCATGGCGTCCTTAAGCTCCCTCACCTGCCAGGCCGGAGTCCACTGCTCCATGCCCTCGGCCCACACAAGAGTCTCCGAAGAGAGGCCGCGCTCCATAAGTTCGCTTACGGAGAAAGGCCCCTGCTGCCGGTTGTCTGCATAAATAAAATATCTCATCAGTTACCCTCCGTCTTGTTCTTTCCGTATTTCTTGCTCCACTGCTCATACTTCTTAAACACCTTAAGAGCCTCAGAGTTGTACCAGCTGTAGCCTGTGCGGCGCTCGTGGCCTATCTCGCTGACGTCGAACTTCATCACGTCGTCGCGGTCGCAGAAGAAGGGGCGGTTGTCCTCGAGCGTATAGAAGCGTGCCCACAGAGGCTTCGACTCCTCGCCCTCGGCACACTTCACCAGGCGCCAGTCTTTCTTGCCGTCGCTGTTCTTGAAGTTCTCTATCTTGTATCCGTCTATCTCGTTCTGGCGGAACCACTCCACGGCAGCCTCAATGCTGTTGACCACCTCGGGCGAGGGCTTTGACAGCGACATGAGGAAGAGCACGATGTCGTCAGACTCCTGTCCGCTGAGCGACGCCAGCTCGAAGGCGCGTGCGTTGGCAGGCAGCAGGGTCTTCTCGTCGTGCTGCGCACACCACACCGTGGGCTTGCCGTTCTGCACATACTGCGTCTTCAGTATGCAGCTGATGCCCTTGTCGAGAGCCGTCTTGGCCTTCATCTTCACGCTGTCGGGGAAGAAGGCGAATGGAGCCTTGCCCAGACTTGCGTCGCGCATGATCTTCATCACGTTGATCATGGCGTCGTCGTTATATGTGATGTGTGTGTGATACTTCTTGTTGTAGGGATAAAACTGCGGCCAGCCGCCGTTGTCATACTGTGCCTCAAAGAGATACTGCATGCCCCTGAGCACGGCGTCCTTATACTTCTCTGTGCCCGTGGCGTTATACAGCTTCGACAGGTAGATTATCTCGGTAGAGGTGGCGCGGTTGTCTATCGTGCTGTACTTGGCAATGCTCTTGTCGGCCTCTGCCTTCTTCTTGTCGGCGTCGGTCATGTTTCTGGCCATGTCGATGTTCTTCGGCCATCCGCCCGTGTTCTGCTGATACAGCAGCACGTTGTCGCCTATGCGCACTGCCTCGGCCGTAGTGAAGAACTCAGGCTCGAGATGTGCAGCCCACGACGTCCACGTCTTATAGGTTTTCTGCTTGTTGTCTTTCTTGTCTGTTTTAGTCTGACTTGTTTTCTTTGTCTGGCCCTCAGCCGGCGTTACGGCGGTAAGCGCGAATGTAGCGGCAAGAGCCATCACGATGAATCCTTTTTTCATAATTTAGGTATAAATGTAACGTTTGTTGTTTGTAAATAGTTAGTCGTTGCCTCATGTTTGTCAGCAAACCTGACGGCATTCATTTTATTTAGATGCACGCAGACAGAAAAGGTTTAGTCATTACTTTGCATTTTAACCCAAATTAGCCGTCTGCCCCGTGTTCATCTGCCTGTCTGGCGTTGCGTGCGGAATGCCTTATCCACCCTGACAGTCATCATACCGCACACAGCTTTATCTATTTTGCGCATTGATGCTTTCAGCCCGAAAGCATAACAGCCTATTGGGGGTTAAGGCTCACTTCATTCTGAGTATCATCTTGCGCTCGTCTTCGGGAAACTTCTCGATGGCATAGCGCAGCATGGTGCGCGGCATCTGTGCATGATGCTCCATGACGAAGGCTCTCAGTCTGCCCATGTCGCGCTTGCCCGCCTCGCGCAGCATCCAGCCCGTGGCCTTGTGCATAAGCTCATGCGGATGACTGATGAAGCGCAATGCGAGGGCATAGGTGTCGTCGAGGTCGCCCTGCTTTATGAAGGCATAGGTGGCCACCATGGCTATGCGGTTGTCCCATAGCAGGGGGCTGCCGGCAAGGGTGTAGAGCAGGTCGCGCGGCTTGTCGAGCAGATAGGTCCCCACGATATGCGGCGCACTGAGGTCTACGAGGTCCCAGTTGTTGATGCGGTCTGTAACAGAGAGATACATGTCGGTAAGTTCGCGGCGCGCTCCGTCGTCGGCCTTCTTCATCTTCTCAACCATTATGAGCAGCGCGCAGAGCCTTATCTCGTGCCATTCCGACTGCATGAGCCGCCTTAACGTGTCGTTGTCAGCCGTCTTGTGCCGCTTTGCCACGCTTCGAGTCGCAGGCACCTTAATGCCCAAGAACTTGTCGCCATGTCCATATTCGCCTTCGCCAGTCTTGAAGAAGCGCTGCAGTTGCTCGCTCTGTGCGTCGTCACGCAGCGCCGTCATCTCTCCGGTTATTATCTCATATTCCGTCTTTACCATATTCATTACCTTTGTTTATTACGGCAAAGATAGTGCAAGGTGAGTGTATGGCAAAATGAATGCATATTATTTTTTATTTTCATTGGTTAAGCGGTATGAGTTGCGGATCACAGATCCTTATATTCTATGCTGTCGGATTGCAAATCCGACAGAACATTAGTCTTACAAAATGATAACACTATTTGTGGCTATATGTAAATCTACAATACGAAAAACAAGACTGATGTCAGCTGTATTTAGTTACATATAAAACATATTTACGATGCGAAAAAACAAGGCTATTGTTCTGTCGGATTTGCACGAGTTGTTGAGCAAAGCGAAAAATCCGACAGCATAGAATATAAGGATCTGCGATCCGAAATTCATACTTCTTATATTATATAAAACAGGCTTCGCCTCGGCAATGCAAACTTAAAAAACTGCGTCTTTCATTTTGCAGTGCACTCGGCTTGCACTATCTTTAAATAATATAGGCGGCGCCTCGGCAATGCAAACTTAAAAAACTGCGTCTTTCATTTTGCAGTGCACTCGGCTTGCACTATCTTTAAATAATATAGGCTTCGCCTCAACACTGCAAACTTAAAAAACTGCGTTTTTCATTTTGCAGTGCACTCGGCTTGCACTATCTTTGCACTCAATAAAGATAATTTCAGGAAAAGAGTATGATTAAGGCTTTATTTTTTGACATAGACGGAACACTCGTGAGCTTCAACACACACGAGATACCACAATCAACGGTTAACGCACTCGAACAGGCAAAGAGAAACGGCGTGGGCGTGTATATATCTACCGGACGGCCGGTGAAACTGATCAACAACCTGCACGCCATAGAACATCTGATAGACGGATATATAACCACTAACGGCGCCTACAGCTTCATAGGCGACAAGGTGGTGAGCTGCGTAGACATTCCGCTCGAGGACGCGCGCACGCTGATACGGCTGGCAGACGAAATGAACTTTGCCACGATGGTGGTGGGGGCGAAAGACCTCACGGTGTATCATCCCGACGAGATGGTTGACAAGGTGTTCCGACAGCTGCTCAACGTCAACGACCTGGGCGAGGACATCAGTCTCGACACAGTGCTAAGCCAGCCCATACTGCAGCTTACGCCCATCATAGACGAGCAGCAGGAGAAGCTCGTCATGCCGCAGCTGCCCCACTGCATAGCCGCAAGATGGTATCCGGCATTTGCCGACGTGACGGCGCGCGGGGCCGACAAGGGCAAGGCGCTGCAGCGCATGGCCGAACACCTGGGCATGGACATCAGCGAGACTATGGCCTTCGGCGACGGCGGCAACGACAAGTCGATAATCTGCGCGGCGGGCATAGGCGTGGCCATGGGCAACGCCATCGACGACGTGAAGGCGCTGGCATCATACGTTACCGACCATGTTGACAACGACGGCGTGAGCAAGGCGCTGCGCCATTTCGGCATAATCTGACGCCACAGGGGCGCACATGCCCCTGCCGGCGGCGGCATACCTACAGGCAGAACACGCTGCACGGAGAGGCAGACTCTTGTAAACTTTTATGACAAAAGGCATGACGCTTGACGCTCTCAGAATGGCCACAGCCGTGGCGCCACGGCCATTTGGCGCGAAAAAGCCGGAAAATCAGCATTTTTGACAATCATCTGACATTCAGGCATTTACATCAAAACGGCTGCTCAGTCGGCCGTGTTAAAAAACATTACTGTGCCGTTTGAGGTGCAAAAACGATAGGTTTAGGCACCGAAAGCGGTGCTCCTGCACCATGAAAAGCGCCCTTTTGGCGTCTGAAAATACCGGTTTTAAGACACACAACGCACACAAAAGCTAACCGATGTTAATAAAAGAATATATTTGAAAACCATAATTTAACATCCGTTATACTTTGATTTTCCAGAACGGAAAATAATTTTGTCCTGAGTTTTTACCATCTTCCTGCCCATATCCAGATGCCCAAAGCCGGCATAACGGCAACGACGGAAGCCCTGCAAACACGGCCGTGCGCACGCATACGAACAAGACCGCTGCGCACGCGCGCACAGGCAGAGACAGGCGCATGCACATACACACGCGGCGCCCATAAGAAAAGTAACGCACAGGCGCACGTACATAACATAAAAGACGCAACTTTACACTTATTAAATAACAAAGGGCAAATAAAGCAGCACAAAGACTTACAATCTGTAACTTTTCGTATTTTCCGATTGATATAAATCAATTACGATAACATAAAACTAAAAAAATATTTCAATTTTAATCTCATTTAAGATAAAAAATATTACTTTTGAAGAGAAATACAACATCAACTTATAATGTTTAACCGACTAAAAGTTAGCTTATGAAGAAACTTTTACTTATTGCATTTACACTGTTCTCAATGAACACATTTGCACAGACACCAATGCTAAAGGCAACCAGACTGAACGGACTGAAAGCTGAAAACAGCATGAAATTTGAGACCTCCAACCGCGTTAACCTGAAAAAAGCAAACAGCACAAACAAGGTGAAGGCACAGGCCGCACCTGAAGGAACAACAAAATCATACTATGCAGACTACGGCGAGTCAGTAACTCAGGTAGGCCTAATGCAGAGACTGCACGTAAAAAACGACATCGTGTTCGGCAATGACGGCACGGTAAGCATACCAAACATGTTCCTTAGCACTATTGTGGGCGAAGGCATATATCTTAAAGGTACATACGACGAGAGCACAAAGGAGATAACCATAGAGAACAATCAGGAGATATACAATCAAGACGGAATATCTCTGTTTGTTTGTAAAATGGACGCTGAGACAGGCGAACCTTTAACAAGCAGCAGCTTCAAGCTGTCGCTCGACCCCGAGAGCGGAATCTACTACTCTGCTGAAGGCGAATATCTCACAGCATTCATCACCAACGGCAGCCAGACAGAGATTTACACCTACTGCACAGAGCTTTATTATTATCCGGCAGAACTCTTCCCCGAAGCCGTTTCACACAAATATACATACAGCGACTACTACGGAAACAGCAAATCTGCAACTGTCGACATAGTAAACCTTGGCGATATTTGCTATATAAAGAGCCTCATGCCCGAATATCCTGAGGCATGGATGATTGGAATGTTTGAAGGCGACAACATCATCGTTTCTTCTTACGGAGTGGCAAGCGACGACACTGCACTGCTCTTTGGAACGACAACAGACTTTGTTGACGACTGCACGTTCACATACAGCAGCTCGAGCGACTCCTACACATCTGAGAGCGGAATAGAACTGACTGACTACTTCTACTATCCCGGCGACAGCCAGAATGATGAAGGATACTATTTCAGCGGATCTTGCAAAAACATGACCATAACAGGCAAGTCTACAACAGCCATCAGCAATGTTGAAAACAGCAACAAGGATGTCGTAGCAACAGAATACTTCGACCTCTCAGGCCGCCGCATCAGCAATGCAGCCCAGGGCGTAAGCATCATGGTAAGCAAGTATGCCGACGGAACAAGCAAGGCAATAAAAATTATGAAATAGGACATTATTTTTTGTGAAGAGCGCTTCATTGCCCGGCGTCAGACTCTCTGGCTCCGGGCTTTATTTATGTCCGCAGCGGCAAATATACGGGCAGCCACCATGCATGCCGCCCGGAGTCATGCAGCCGCCTCATACCATTCACGGCGCCGCATGCTTCAGCCCTGCACATCCGCCCATGCCGCCCAAAAGCCGGCGGCAATGAGGCAGGCAAACTAACGGCAGCCATGCCCTGCGAAGGCAGATATGGGATAAAAGAAAGTCCGGCAGCCACGTCATCAGGACATGGCTGCCGGACCTTTTTAGTTTTATTTCAAAGGCATCGGCCCCGTTATCTTGCCTTCAGCTCATACACGCGGCTGCTAAGCTTCTGCGCGCTGAAGAGCGGCAGACCAACGGTCATGAGATACTCGCCCGAGTAGGTCTTCACCTCGCCCTGCGAGCCGTCGGCACGGTTTATCTCGCGCACGTCATACTTCTTCGAAGCGTCGAGCCCGTCCATCACCACGTTGTAGAGCTTCTCGCTGTAGCGCGGGAATATGTCGAAGGCAAACACCACGGCGCTGGCCTTGTCCTTGCTGACATACATCGTAGAGGTGTGGTTGCCCTCGTATGGCGACACGAGGCGATACTGGTCGCCGTCGAGTATCACGGGCTTCAGCCTGTTGAAGTCGGCTATCGACTGCTTGCAGTAGGCCAGCTCTCCTGCCGGAATGTCGTGCAGGTTGATGTCGAAGCCCATCTTGCCCATCATGGCCACGTTCACCCTGAACTTTATGCTTGCCGCCTTGTTCCATGTAGTTACGTGGGCACACTGCACCTTGGCAGGGAACACCTGCGAGTAGCCCCACTGTATGAAGATGCGCTCCACGGGGTCGGTGTTGTCGCTCGGCCACATCTCTACAAAATATTTCAGCGCCTCATAGTCGGTGCGTCCGCCTCCGCCCGAGCACAGCATCATGGGCAGGTCGGGATATTTTGCCTTGATGCGCTCCAGCACGTTGTAGAGTCCGCGCACGTAGTCAACATAAAGGTGTGTCTGCTTCATCTTCTCGTAGTTAGAGTAGATGTTGGTTATCGGGCTGTTGCAGTCCCACTTGAAGTAGGCTATGTCGGGATATTTCGTCATCAGTCCGTCCACCACGCCGAACACATAGTCCTGCACCTTGGGGTTAGACAGGTCGAGCACGAGCTGGTTTCTGAAGTAATACTCCTCGCGGTTGGGCAGCGTTATCACCCAGTCCTTGTGCTTCTCATACAGCTCCGACTTGGGGCTAACCATCTCAGGCTCTATCCACAGGCCGAACTTCACGCCCTGCTTCTTGGCCTCCTCCGTCAGTCGTCCTATGCCGTTGGGCAGCTTGTCGGCCGTAACCTCCCAGTCGCCCAGTGCCTGCGTGTCGCTGTGGCGCTTGTATTTGTTGCCGAACCATCCGTCGTCGAGCAGGAACATGTCAACGCCCAGCTCCCTGGCCTCGCCGATGAGCGAGAGCAGCTTGTTCTCGTCGAAGTCGAAGTAAGTAGCCTCCCAGTTGTTCAGCAGCGTCATGCGGTCGCCCTGTCCGTCCTTTATCTGATACTTGCGTGCCCAGTCGTGCAGGTTGCGGCTGGCGTGTCCTGTTCCGCTCTGGCTCAGGGTGAAGATAAACTCAGGAGTCCTGAAGCTCTTGTTCTTTGCCACGGTGTACTGCGACGCATAGGGGTTGATGCCGCTTATCACGCGCAGGCCGCCAAGGTTGTCAACCTCGAACGTAAACCTGAAGTTGCCCGTCCATGCCAGCGTGCCCACCAGCACCTCGCCCTCTCTCTCAGTGGCCTTGCTGCCGAGCGACAGCTGGAAGAAGGGCTGGCAGAACATGTCGGCGCGCGCTCCCAGCTTGGTGTCTATCACCTTTTTGCCGAAGTAAAGCTCCTGCGTGTGGCTGCCCGCCTCGGTGGCCCAGTCGCCGTTATACTGTGTCAGGTAATATTTCGGCGCATACATGTGAAGCATCGACGAGGCATACTTCTCGAGCGTTATGGCCGACTTCTCCCTGTTGAATATCTCGGTCCACGCCTTAAACACGTCTTCCTTGGCGTAGGCCACAAAGTGCATTGCCACCTCGTCGGCATACACGGGGTCGGCAAGATATATCACGGTCTCCGTGCCGCCGTCGCATGCCTTTGTCTCGTGCCTCTTGTATTTCAGCAGCGTCGACGGGTTGCCGTCAGAGCGCGTTATGTGGAGCGCAGGCTCAAAGTAGTCTTCCATGCCGTGTGTCATGTATGCCTCCTTGCCCTGCGGCAGCATGGCATACTCGCTCTTGTCCGTAAGGCGCTTGCCGAAGTAGCTCTGGTACAGCCGGCCGTTGTCGCCCACGGTGAACACGAGGCTCGTGCTGCCGGTCTCTACCACAATCTGTTCTTTGGCGCCGGCCTTGCAGACAAATGCCAGCAGGCCAAGTGCCACGAATAGTTTTGTTACGATTTTCATGTCTTTACTGTGTTTTATTAGTTAAAAATATTTATGTCCTTAATGTCCTGATTTTCCTGTGCGCAGGATCTCATGGTCAGCGTGAGCCTGCCTCAAACAGAGCCACGGGCAGCCCCGTAGGCCCGAACAGGTTGCCGCAGGGATAGTCGGCCCAGTTGTATCTCACGGCCACTATGTTTCCGCCTGCGGTTATCCTTATGGTGCGCGCGTCGGTCTTCACGGCTTCGGGCGCAGCCCACTGCCCCTTGTCGGTCAGCACGATGAAGCCTCGCGGAGCCTCGCCCCTGGTAACCACGTCGCCGTCAAACCTCAGCACTGCCTCGCTGCCCTTTATCTCGCAGCTGCTCAGGGCGGGCGCCCTGTCGGTTATGTCGCTGAAGCCGTAGGCGCGCCGGAGGGCCACGAGCGACAGCCTGCGCGCCACCTCCTGCTTGTTCTTCGGATGTATGTCGGTGCTGTCGCCTATGTCTGTCGTAACCACCATTGCCGTGCCGTCAAGGCTCAGCGCGCCTGCCTGTGCCTGCCGCAGCGCCGCCCACTCAGAGTCGGGCTGCACCTGCACGGGCTTAAGATATGCCGCCAGCTGAACAAAGTAGAACGGCAGGCTGTCGTTGCCCCACAGGCGGCGCCAGTCGGATATAAGCCGGCGGAACAGCGGCCCATACTGGGCGGCACGCCCCACGTTGGCGCAGCCCTGATACCACAGCACGCCCTTTATGGGCAACTGCCGCAGCGGATAGAGCATGGCGTTGTATAGCACCGTGGGGAAAGACGCGCTCTCGGCCGACACAGGACGCCGCGGCAGCTTGCCGAAGTCGGCAGCCACCTTGTAGGTCCAGTTGCCGTCGAGCGGCAGGCGGCTGTCGCCCTGCCGTGCAAACAGGTCTGAAGCGCTGCCGCAGATGCCGCCCTCGCCCTCAAAGTCGGTAACCCTTACGGTTATCAGAGCCTTGCCGCCCTTCACCAGCTCTGCCGGAACGGTGTAGGTGCGCTCCACGTTGTAGCCAGAGCCTTCGGCTATCTTTGTTCCGTTAAAGTAGGTAACGTCTTCGTCGTCTATGGCTCCGAGGTGCAGCTCTACGGGCTTTCCTGCCCATCCGGCAGGTATGTCGATCTCGTGCTGCATCAGCACAATGCCGTTGAATCCGGGCAGGGCAGAGCTTTCCCACTGCCCCGGAACGGGCATCACGGGCAGACTGCCGTCGGCTGGCAGGCACACCTTGCCGCCGCTGTCGGCCACACCCTCCGTGGCCATGCTCACCCACTCGGCCACGCGGCGCTCATATTCGGCCTTTATCCTGTCCTTGTCGAAGCCGTTGTCGGCCATCATGCCTGTCTCGTTCTCAAAGCCCTCAACCGAGCTGACGCCTGCATAGCTGCTCCAAGCCTCAGCCGGCGTGCCGCCCCAGGTGCAGTCTATCACGCCCACATGTACGCCCAGGCGCCTTGACATCTCGCGGGCATAGAAGTATGCCACCGACGAGAAGTTCTCAACGGTCTCCGGCGTGCACGTGCGCCAGCCGCCCATGTTCACGTCGGTGTCGGCCGCGGGCACAAAGCTGCGCTGCTTGCTTATCTGCAAGAATCTCACTTCGGGATAATTGGCCGACATTATCTCGTGCCAGTAGTTCATCACCTTTCCCCAGCCGCCCACGGGCATCTCCATGTTCGACTGCCCCGAGCAGAGCCACACCTCGCCCGAATAGATGTCGCGCAGCGTGGTCCTGTCGCCGTCGTCGAAGGTTATCGTGTAGGGTCCTCCGGCCTTGGGCGTGGCCAGCCTGATGCTGAACGTGCCGTCGCTCATCACCTTAGCCGTCAGAGCATGCCTGCTCCACGAGGCCCTGACCTTCACCCTGCTGCCGCTGCTCCTGCCCGTTATGGTCCAGAGGCTCTGCTGCTGAACCACCATGCTGTCGGTAACAAAGTGAGGCAGCACCACCTTTGCGTCTGCTCCGGCGGCACACAAGGCCACGGCAGCAGCTGCCGCAATGCGTCTGAAATTGCTTGTTTTCATAGGTTAAAACATTTTGTCCTTATCATCTTCGCGGTCATGGCACGGGCCACGGCGCCGGCTTTCAGCGCCGGTGCCGGCACACATGCCGTTGCCGTAACAATCTTGGTCTGTCCGTTTTTTTATGGTGCTCAGCCGTTGCCCTGCTTCTCCCTGCACTGCTTCTCAAAGTCCTTCGGGCTTATGCCAAACTGCTTGAAGAACAGCTTGCTGAAATACGACGGCGACGATATGCCCACCATATAGCAGATGTCGCCTATGAGGTGCTTGCCCTCCTGTATGAGCTCGGCGGCCTTCTTCAGCTTGATGAGCCTGATAAGCTCAACGGGCGACATGTTGAACACCGACTTTATCTTGCGCAGCAGGCTCGAGTGGCTCATGCACAGAATGTCGGCCATGCACTCCACGTTGAAGTTGTCTTCGCCCACGTTGTCTTCTATAATCTTTATGACCTTGTTCATAAACTCCTCGTCGGCCTTCGTCATGTGCATGTTGTCCATGTTGAAGAAGGGCTTTTTGGAGAACGACTCGCGCTCGCGCCGCCTGTTGTCGAGCAGCGAACGTATGAGCTGGCGGAAGAACTTCACCGAGAAGGGCTTCTCTATATATGCCTCGGCGCCGAGCTGCAGTCCCTTTATCTTGCTCTCGAGGTCGTTCTTGGCGGTGATGAACACTATTGGTATGTGCGACAGGTTGATGTCTGCCTTGACCGCCTTGCACAGGCTGAAGCCGTCCATCTCGGGCATCATCACGTCAGACACTATCAGGTCGATGTGGCTGCCGGCCAGCTTCTCGAGAGCCTCCTTGCCGTTGCGCGCCGTCTCTATCGTGAACGACATGTTGGCCTGCTCGGCCAGAAACTCGCGCATGTTGTCATTGTCCTCAACTATCAGCACGGTGTATCCGCCTGTGTTCTCCTTTGCCTGGTTGGTTTCCTCCTCGAGCAGATAGTCAGACGTGTCAACGGTCAGCTTGTTGTTGTGCTTTATGCCCTCCTTGTTCTGCGGCAGTATGGCCACAAAGGTGTTGCCGTCGCTGCCGTCGTCGGCCAGCTCAAGACTTCCGCCCAGCAGCGATGCGAGCGAAAGCGAAAGCGGAAGGCCTATGCCCACGCCGTTCTCGCCGCTGTTCGACTTGTCTATCTGGTAGAAGCGCTTGAAGATTAGCTTCTTCTCGCTGTCTGATATCTTGTCGCCGTCGCTCGTAACCTTTATTATGAAGTTGCTGTCGTCTGTAGTGAGCGACACCTTCACCCTGCGGCGGGCATACTTCAGGGCGTTGTTAAGCAGGTTGCTCAAAATCTTGATGACTGCCTCCCTGTCGGTAGAAACTATCACGGGCTCGTCGGCCACGTTTCTTATCAGCTCCTTGTCCTTCAGCGTCATGGCAGGCTCAAAGCGGTCTATGGTCTCGTTCACCAGCGCGCTTATGTCTACGTTCTCATATTTGAACGTAAGCCTGTTGGAGTCGATTTTCTGGAAGTCGAGCAGCTGGCCCGTAAGGTTGAGCAGCCGCTTGGTGTTCTGCCGCGTAACTTTCAGATAGTGCTGCACGCGGCTGTTGTTTATCCCTATCTCCTCTATGGCCTCGAGCGGCGCGTCGATCAGCGTCAGCGGCGTGCGTATCTCGTGGGCCACTTCGGTAAAGAAGTTCACCTTGTTCTGATACAGCTCCTTCTCCTTGTTCACGGCAAAGAGGTGCTGGCGCTCGCGCAGCTGCTTCTCCTTGTGGTTGCGGTAGAGCACAAACCACAGCATAACTCCGGCCACGATAAGTATAATGTATGCCAGATAGGCCCATTTAGAACTGTACCATGGCGGAGTTATCACTATCTCAAGACTTTTGGTTATGGTCTGTCCGTGTGTGTCAACCTTTACACACAGGTTGTATGTGCCCGGAGGCAGGTTGGCAAACGATATCTGGTTGCCCGACATGCTTATCCATTCTGAGTTGACGGGCTCGAGCTTGTAGCTGTACATGCTGCCGCTGGTAACACCGAAGCTAGGCGACACCACCCTCAGCGAGAATGTTGCCATGTCGTAAGGCAGGGTGAGGCGTCTGGTGAACATGATGTTCTCCTTCAGCGGCGAGTTCTTCGTGTCTACGGTAACTTCCTCGTTAAGTATCCTCAGCTGAGTGAAATACAGCGACGACTGCATGGTCTGGTTGTCTTCCTTGTCGGGGTTGAAGGCTATTATTCCGCCTATGCTTCCAAAGTAGAACAGACCGTCGTTGGCCTTGATGGCCGAGTTGTAGTTAAACTGGTTGTTGGGCAGTCCGTCTTTCACGGTGAACACTCTCACAGCCCTTGTGTCGGGATTAAACTTCACGAGGCCCTTGTTGGTGCCGAACCACAGGTTGCCGTTGTTGTCCTCAAGTATGTTGTACGCCACGTCGTCGGGCAGTCCCTCCTCTATTCCGAACGACGTGAAGTTGTCTTCTTTCTTGTTATAGCGGCTTATTCCGCCGCGGTCGGTAGACACCCACACGTTGCCGCGGCTGTCTTCCATAAACGAGCTTATGCTGTTGGAGCGCAGCCCGCTGCGCGATGTCTCGCCCGACACGTATCTCTTGTATTTGCCCGTAGACGGCGTGTATCTCCATACGCCGTTGCCCATGGTGCCTATCCATACGGTGCCGTCGTGAGCCTCAAAGAGATTGAATATCCAGTCGTAGCCGGTTTCGTTGACGTGCCTGAAGTCTTTCTGTCCGGCATCGCGGCGGTAGAGCGCGTAGCCAAGGCCCACCCACTCGTTGCCGCGGCTGTCCTTGAGATATGAATACACGCTGTTGTCCTTCTCCTTGATGTTAAGCACAGTTGACACCCTGCCGCTGCCGTCGACACGCAGCAGTCCGCCGCGCGAGAATCCGGCATAGACGCTGCCGTTGAATGCTGTAAGCAGCAGCACCGTCTTCTGTGCTGCCGTTATGTCACTGATTGCAGATATTATGTTAGTTGACGGATTGAGCGAGAACAGCCCCCTGTCCTCCGTTCCTATCCATATGCGGTTGTCGGCGCTCTGCGTAAGTCCGTTGACCACCCTTCCGGTAAGCCCCGACCACAGGCCGAACACCTTAAAGTAAAACTTGTTTCTTGATGTGTAGTTCACTCCGCCGAAAGACGTGCCTATCCACACGTCGCCGCTCCTGCTCTCATAGAGACAGTAGATTATGTCGTCAGACAGACTGAACTTGTTGAGCGGATCTTCGTGCAGCACGGTCTCAGTGTTGTCATATTTGTTGAGGATATACAGTCCGTGCTGTGTTCCTATCCATATTTCGTCTTCAAAGCACTGCATGCAACGCATGTATATCTTGCCTTCTGCCGAGAAGTTTATTTTAGAGAATGTGTTATGCACAGGATTGTATCGAAACAGATAGCCGTTGGTAGACGCAAAGATGAGCGAGCCGTCGGTGTCTTCAACCACGGTGGTGAACATCACGCCCTCCATGTCCTGTCCGTCGGCTGCCACCACCCTTACAAACCTTCTGGCACGCTTGTCAAACTTGTATATTCCGGCGCTTGCCGTGGTTACCCACACGTCGCCCTTGCCGTCGACACAGATGTTAGACGGGAACTTTTCTTTCAGGTTGTCCTTTATCGGCGTTACTGAATAATAGTCGACGCTCTGTCCATGATAATGAAACACGCCGAGGTCGGGCAGAAGCACCCACACGTTGCCCTTGCCGTCGCCGTCAATGGTCTGCACCCAGTTGTCGGGATACTTGCCGTTGCGCCTGTCCTTGCGGTCAAGAAAGCTGAACGTGTCGGTCTTCGGGTTGTAAAGATACACACCGCGGTCTGTTCCCACCCACATCATCTTGCGTTCGTCTTCATACAGGGCCGCAATGTTGTTGTTGCCCTGTTTCTTTTTGTGGTCAAAGCAGTTAAGCCTGCGCATGTCGAGGCCGTCGTAGCGGTGCAGTCCGTTCTTCGTGCCGAGCCATATAAATCCGTAGCTGTCTTCGGCCACACACTTTACGTTGCTCGACGACAGCCCGAAGGTGTTGTCAATGCGCTTGAACGAATAGTTGCCCGTGGCATAAGCCGGACATGCCGCCAGCAGGGCTGACGCAAGCACGGCCATGATAAGGGCTGCTATGATTTGAGGGGCTTTAACTGTACTTTGCTTCATGATCAATTTGTTTGTTTCTGATAATACTTCTGCCGCCGGGCGGCAAGTGTGTTTCTGATGTCAGCCTTACGGCTTGTGCCATACTGCTGCTTTATGCCGTGTCTGCCGTACTGATGCCGGCCATAAGCATGATGTTATTTTACGAGAATCTTCTTTGCCACCGGGCAGCCAGACTCGAGCACTATCCTTGCCACATACACTCCGGCCTTGGCGTCAAAGGCTACGGCAGCGCTGCCTGCGGCTGACTTGAATGTGTCGTTCAGCAGCAATGCTCCCGACATGTCATAGACTGCAACAGATGATATGGCTTCGGGAGCCTCCATTGTAAGGCTCCCGTTGCTATAGTTGATTTTAACATTCTGTGAGTTTCCTTCGGTTACACCGGCAATGCCTGTGCCGCCGCTGTTCTTGTCGATGCGGTACATTCTTACGTCGCACTGCGGAACGGCAACATTGAATCCGTTGCCTGTAACCTCAACCGTCTGACCTGTCCAGAGCTCCTTTATGCCCTTAACGTTGTCCTTTGATATGCCGAGGCGCTCAAAGTCGGCAGTCTTGGTGTACTGTGCTGACTTGTCGTAATTGAACACTACATAATAGAGAGCGTCTTCGGTGTCGAGCACAAACTCCTGGTCAACTCCGTAAGTGTACTTGTCGTAACGGCTGAACATCGTGGCGAGTCTGCCGTCTACCGGGCGGAAAGAGCGTCCGATGTGTGCCACGGCGTTGATGTCGGCATTAGTGGCAATCTTCATTGCCAGGTCGCGCTCCGACTGCTTGCCGGGATAAGAGCCTGCCAGACTGTAGTTGTCGCCGAGCAGCACCGTGCCCGTCATGGCTCCGCAGGTGTATCTTATGCGTGCGGCGCCTTCGCTCTCAGCTCTCGAGAGCACGAGGTGGTCGGGGTCGTTGTAAGGATAAACGCGGTCGAGCCACCAGCCCAGCTCAATGCTGTTGAGCGTGTACATACTGTTGTCGAGCTCGCCCCAGCTGTCGCATGATATACGGCGTGCATGTCCCTTGGCAGGGAACACGGGCGCGATAGACAGGTCGACAAACATGCCGTCGGCCATCTCCAGAATCTTGTCCATGCCGTAAGTGTAGGCCTGCATACCCGTTGTTATGCCCGGCTCATAGAACTTGTCGGCCTCGAGGGTTCCGTTGTTGATGAAGTCGAGCTTGATATACTCGAAGCCAAGGTCCTTGAACTTCTTGAATCTCTCTCTGTTATACTCGAGCGTACCGGGGTGAGTCGGGTCGAGAGCTATTGAGGCAATCTTTCTGAGCTGTCCGTTGGCCCTGATGGCTATGTCGGCCCATGTGTAAGGACTGCCTTCGTAAGGTCTGTACATGGCAGCCTGCGACTCGTTGCCCCAGTAAGAGAACGGTGTGTGATATATTCCGGGGTGCTGTCCGTTCTGCTTGCAGTGCTGCACGAAGCTTCTGAGCTGGTCGTCGCTGAGGTTGTCCCAGAAAGAGTCGAGCACGATGTAGCACTCGCCGTTCTCGTTGTGGAAGTTGTTAGGCTCGAGCTGCTGCTTGAAGAAGTCAGACACGTTGACTGCTCCCTCATAGTTTACGTGCTCTGCCATTCCGCCCCAGCTCTGCCATGCAAAGATGGTGCCCTTGTCCCACTTCAGTTTCTGGCAGAGCTTCTCGGTAGCCTCGCCCAGCTCCTCAAGACCGTTGCGCCAGTCGGCATAATATCCGAAGAAATACTTAGGCGAGCGCACTCTCTGTCCTGATATAGAGCCGTGCTTGGTGAGCGACGGGCGTCCTTCCCACACGTCGTTGGTGCGGCTGCTCACCACTCCGGCAGCCACCGTAAGGTTGCGCAGGCGGTTCTGTCCGTTAGGCGTAACGGTTATTCCGCTCTTCCAGTTGTCGTGTTCTATTGATCCCACTACGAGTCCCTGGCGGCTGAGCACGTCGTACATGGCCGACACCTCGCACGATGTGTTAGGCTGACCTATGCTCCAGGGCTGTGCCGAGTAGCCCACCCAGTTGTCGTTGTCGTGAGGCATGTCGTACACCACGTTCTCTCCGCCCGAGGGGAGGAAGGTCGTTGACGTGGTGCTCACCATCGGAGCTATGTAGTTGGTCTTTGTCGTTCCGCCCGTTGCCACGATGGCAGCCTCTACGAGCAGATAGTTCTTGCCCGGATAAATGTATATCGACTGCTCTATGTTATCCTTTCCGGCAAGGCCCGAATAGGTGTATGTATACTTTGTTCCGCTGCCGAACACATCGCTTACAGCCTCTGACGTGAGCGACACGCTGGGATAGTCTTTCGACAGGAGCTTCTCCTCGGCTGCGTTGTGCACCTCAACGTAGGCTCCCTTTATCAGCTGTTTGCCGTTCTGCTCGTAAGTGAGCGTCTTGGCCGACTCGTCGAATGTTATGTTCCATGCGCCGTCTGTAATATTGTGCTGTGCCGACATCCACGCAGGACATGCCAGCATAACGGCCATTGATATCACTTTTCCTATTTTCATATTATTATTTATTTTTATTGAAGACAACGCCTGCCGCACAGGCTCTGTGACTGATGCCAGCCTTGCCGCGGCATGTCTTTATGATTACTTTACAACTATTAAACTGCCAGGGGGCTATTTTGTTGCATAACGGGTGCTTATTATTCTGCACCCTGCCCGGCTGTCAGTCTTACTTCCGGAATGAGAGTTCGGCCGGAGATTCTTGACGCCCTTTAAGTGGAAAACCTCCGGCGTCACTCATTCAGAAACAAACTTTAATTAATAATCTTAGAAAAACAATACTATCTGATGATGAACTTTCTCACCACTGCTGCTCCGTCCTTGCCTTCAGCCCTGACGATGTAGGCTCCGGCTTTAAGGCCTGTCTGTACGGCCTGTCCGGCAGCAACCTTTGTGCCAAGCAGCACGTTGCCTGCCATGTCGGCCACAGTCAGCGTTGCGTCTGCGCTCACTGTTATGGCGCTGCCGCTGCACATTATGCTGATGCCGGCGGCTCCGTCAGTTACAGTGTCTATGCCCGATGTGGGGTCATACTTGGCAAATGGTCCTGCCATCTTGCCTCCGTCTATTGCCTGCACGCCCCACTCTGCTATCTTATCTGCGCTGATGTTGAGCGTATAGCTGCGCGATGTCAGCGCGGCATTTACGTCGCCCAGTCTGAGAGCGCCCGTTGCGGGGTCGGCCGGAATGACCGTAACAAGGCTTCCGTCGGTCAGCTTGACATACACGTTGTAGCGCAGCGCCTCGGCAGGAGTCTTGCTGTCAGCGGCGGCATCCCATGTCAGCGTAACCTTTCCGCCGTCAGCCTTCATGGCGAGGTTGGCAGGTGCTGTGGGAGCCTCGTTGACGTTGCGCGAGCAAAGTCCGTTATACACGTGCATGTGGGGCGCTCCGTCGTTGTTGTATCCCATTATTGCTATGTTTGGGAAACCGTTCTTGTTAATATCGTATGCAGCCACGGCCACGCCTCCGCGTGCCTTGCAGAGCAGGTCGTCATATTGTGTGAAGGCCAGTCCGCCCTCGTTGATTGCCACCACTGCCTTGCTCTCGTTGCTTGTCTCGCCCGAGTAGATGATGTCTATCATGCCGTCGCCGTTTACGTCGGCCCAGTCGCATCCGCTCTTGTGTGCTCCTGTGAGCGATGCGTCGATCTTGCTGAATGTCTCGTCGCCGTTGTTTCTGTAGATATATGCCACGCTTGCCCACGACTCTGTGCCGCTCTGTCCCGTAACGAAGAGGTCGAGGCGGCCGTCGCCGTCAACGTCGACAAACATTATCTGGCCTTTCTCTGTTCCGGCAAAGGCGTCAGAAGTAACACGCGTGAAGGTGCCGTCGCCGTTGTTCTTGTTGATTGTTATGCAGTCGTTGCCCACGGCGTCGCTCCATCCGCTCACAGCCAGGTCGGGGCATCCGTCGTTGTTGAAGTCGCCCACGGCCATTGTTCCGTTGCGCTGCGCGAAGAGTCCCGAGTCGGCAACCTTTGCGAAGGTGCCGTCGCCGCCGTTGTTCTTATACATCACCGGATTGCCGTCGGCATCCATCACCACGAGGTCCTGATAGCCGTCCATGTCGAAGTCGGCAATGGCCGTCAGTCCCATATACCAGCACTCCGACGTTCCGTTGTCGTCGCTGATGTTGAGGTTGCTCTCGAGCGCGAAGTTCTCCACCTTGGCAAAGGTGCCGTCGCCGTTGTTTCTGTAAAGTTCGTAGCCGTAGTTGCAGAGCAGATAGTCAACGTGGCCGTCGTTGTTGAAGTCGAATGCGCTCAGCGTGCTCTCATAGGGCATGCTTGCGGGCAGCTTGACAGAGCTGTCAAGGTTGCCGCTGTTGTCGGTGGTTATCAGCACCACGTCTGGATTCCATCCGTTGTTAAGGTCGCGGCCCTTCACGATGAGGTCCATGTTGCCGTCGCCGTTGACGTCGGCATATACCAGGCTTCCGCGGAAATATGCCGTCGACACGCCTCCGGGCAGCGTCATCTCATTGTACTGCGGCTTCTGCGAGGCTGCAAAGGCCGTACCGGCAGAGGCTATAAGAGCCGAGACGAGGTAAAGTTTTGCTTTCATATCTTTTATATAAATTAAATAGGTTAATAATTACATGCTGTGCCTTTGAATGCCGGCTACGCCGCGCTCAGGGCCGCCTGTGCAGCCCGGGCAAGATGCCTGCCGATTATGTGGCACGCCGGCAACAATATGATTGGCTGTATTTTCATTTTTTTATCCTGAAGACTAAGGCTCCGGCAATGATGCCGATGATGCGTGTAAGACAGGGACTGTGTTTTCCTGTTTTGTTTTTTTAAGGCGGGGCATAACCGGGCCAGTGTATGCCTGTAGGTTAAAATTGGTGTATGCTTCAGATATAACAGTTTGCAAGAATATTTTTTATTATCATAAGCACACACGGCCCTGCTATGCCCCGCCTTTATAAGGCAGCGTGGCTGCAGCCTATGGCCAAGGCCGCAGCCCGCTGTGTTGTTTATCTGTAACCCTCGTTCTGGTCGTCCATGGTCATGTCCTCGTTCTGGTTGATCTCTGTCAGAGGTATCGGCCAAAGAACGTTGTAAGCCTGGATTGTTCCCGAACGCTTAGCCCACTTGTTGCGCTCTGACACGTAGTCGAGGAAGTGGCCTGTGCGGATGAGGTCGAACTTGCGCCAGCGCTCGCCGAAGAGCTCGCGCACGCGCTCTGTCATTATCTCCTTGCGGAACTCGTCCTGGCTCATGCCCTCGCTCCATGCCTTGTCGGCAGGCAGGCTGTCTTCCCATGCGCGCTTTCTCACGATGTTCACCTGCTTAACGGCCTCGCCCGTCTGTCCCAGTTCGTTGAGACACTCGGCGTAGAGCAGAATGGCGTTGGCAAGGCGCAGGAACGGAATGTTCTTGCCTGAGTTCCACTCGTTGTTGATGCCAAGGCCTGAGTGAGAGTCGGTGCGGAAGTCTTCATACTTCTTGATGTGAGGCAGCAGCTCGTCGTGGTCGTCGCCAAGCTCCTCCCACAGGATGTTGTCGAGCGTAGGTGTCTGTCCGTAGTATGTGAAGTCGTAGCGTATAGACTCTTCCTTGCGTATGTCGCCGTCTTCCCATATTCCTCCGTCCTCAACGTTGCTGTATGCCCACTGTGAAGGCACGGCATGGTCGTAGCCGCTGTAGTAGCATCCGTCGCCGAAGTATGACTGAACGGCACGCGAGCCTATCTGGAACTGCACGCTGTTGCAGTCAGGATAAACGTTGTTGAACTGCCACTCGAGTATCGACTCGCTTGTGTTTGTTATGCTGTAGTCCCACAGGTCATAGTAAGCCACGAGCTTGAAGGGGCCTTTCACAACGGTCTCGAGCGCATCCTTTGCCAGGCTGAAGTCGCGCAGGCCTGTCTCCTCGGGTGCTGCCATGTAGGCATATCCCAGCATCATAGAGGCTGCATAGCGTGTGGCGCGTCCAGGGTTGTTGGTCTCGGGGCAATACTGTGCGGCGTTCTTCAGGTCGTTGATGATAAACTGCCATACGTCCTTGAGCGGCTGACGGCCGTAGCCCAGCTCGTCCTGACGGCTCACGTCGATGATAGGAATGCGTCCGTAGAGCATGGCCAGCTCCATCATGAGTCCGCCGCGTATGAAGCTTGCCTCGCCGTAGAGTCCGGCTACCTTCTTGTCTTCGTCAAGATTGAGCTTTCCGAGCGAGTTTACTATCTTGGCAGCCTCGCTCACTGTGGGCCAGCGGTTCTCCCACTGCTCCACCACGTATGACAGCTCAGATGTGAGCAGGGCGTCATACTTGTCGAGCGATCCGCGGCGTCCGCCGTCTTCCTTGAGCGCCTGGTATGCTCCCGACTGTATCTCGTCGGTTCCTACCATCTGCTCCCAGAGATACCTGTCGGTGAAGAGTCCGCGCCAGTTCTTGTAGAGAGTCTGCACGTTCGACTCTACATAGGCTGTGTCTGAATATATGATGTCTTCCGGAAGCGAGGTCTTCGGTCCTTCATCCAGAAAATCCGAACATGAAGACATGGCAACGGCTGATATTGCCGCCAGGCCCAATGTCATTATTTTATTTTTAATTTTCATGGTTTTTCTATTTTAATGGTGATAGTGTTAGAAACTGAAGTTTAATCCGATTGTGTACGACCTTGTAGGCGGATAGTTGTAGTCGCCAAGTTCCGGGTCGAAGCCCTTATAGTCGGTTATGGTGAAGAGGTTGCTTGCCGTGAAGTAGAGGCGGAGCGACTTCATGTGTATGCGCTTGAGCCAGTTGTCGGGCAGGTTGTATGCCAGGGTGAGCGTAGCCAGGCGCAGGTAAGACGAGTTCTGGATGTAGCGGTCGGTCTCCCATGCGTAGAACTTGTTGTAGCCCACGGTGTTTGTCATCACTCTTGGGAAGTAGGCGTCGGTGTTGCTCTCTGTCCAGTGGTCAGCCAGGTCGGTAGAAGCATAGCTCAGACCTACAGAGCTTACGAGGTTCTCATAGTAAGAGCTGATTCTGTGTCCGCCGAGCGAGTAGGTGAACACGGCGTTGAGCGAGAGTCCCTTCCATGTAAGGTCGGTAGAGAAGCCTCCGTAGATGTCGGGGTCGGTGTCGCCGTAAACGTAGCGGTCGTAAGAGTCGACCACGCCGTCGGGCTTGCCCTCAGGTCCGTCGATGTCGAGCACGAAGAGGTCGCCCAGTCCGATGGTGCGTCCGTTGAAGTCGACGTTCTCCCAGAGCTCGCGGTTGTTCTCGTTGGCAATGCCTCCGCACTTGTATGTGTAGATGTTGCTGAGCGACTCGCCTATGAAGATGTTGCCCGAGCGGTCGGTGCCGTTGAGTATCTCGTCAACGCCTGCATAGAGCTTCGTAACCTTGTTCTGGTCGTGCGACAGGTTGGCGCTGATGTTCCATGTGAAGTCCTTGGTGCGTATAGGTGTTGCGCCGATGGTGAGCTCGAATCCGTTGTTCTCCAGCTCTCCGATGTTCTCCACGGTGTAGGTGTAGCCCGATGTCTTTGGCAGCGAGTGAGACATGAGGAGGTTAGAGTTTCTGATCATGTAGTAGTCGAACGAGATGTTGAGCCTGTTGTCGAAGAATCCGAGGTCGGCTCCTATGTTGGTCTGCTTCTGCTTCTCCCATGTCAGTCCCGGTGTGCCGCGGCGGCCGTCGGTGCCGTAGAAGGCTTCGCCGTTGGATGCCTGCGGATAGTAGAGCGTGAGATACATGTAGTTGCTGATGTCCTGGTTACCCACAACTCCGTAGCCTCCGCGCAGCTTCAGGCGTGACAGATATGACTGCTGCGGGAAGAACTTCTCGTTGGTCATGTCCCATGCGAGCGAGAATGACGGCAGGAAGCCCCATCTGTTGCCTGCTGCAAACTTAGAAGATCCGTCGTAGCGTCCGGTCAAGGTTACGTAGTAGCGGTGGTCGTAGTTATAGTTTACGCGTCCTACGTATGACATGAGCGATGAGTTCTGCAGGTCAGACTCTATCTCGCGGTTCTCTCTGTCGGCAGAGCTGCCCAGCACGTTCCATCCGAGGTCGTTGCTTGCGAAGCGCTTGCCGCCTGCCTTAACCACATTATATATATATCTTGATGCCGATGTTCCGAGGAAGGCGTTCAGGTTGTGCACTCCGTCAATCTGTGTGTCGTAGCTGATGGTGTTGTCCCACTGCCACTGTGTCTCGCCGAAGCGCTGCTGTGTGGCGTAGGCGTCGCCGTTCTTGTGGCGTATAGACTCCTGTATGCCTGTAGGTATAAACTGGTTCCAGCTCTGCTCTGATCTGTTCAGGGCGAATGTAGAGCGTATGTTGAGTCCCTTTATCGGGTTGATGTTCACATAGTTTGCCGATGTGAAGTGATAGCGTGCGCGCTCTGTCTTTATCTCCATAGAGTTGAACGGGTTGAAGTCGTTGTTGTTCTCCTCTGTGTGCACGCGCCAGTAGAGAGTCAGATATTCTTCGTTGTGGCGTGTGGCGTCGTCCATGTAGGGAGTGTAGTCGATGAGCGGGTTCGACTTTTCGAGAGCCTTGTTATATACGTCGCCCGACGGCATGTCGTCGTGCATGTAGGTGTAAGATGTGTTTGTACCTATCTTCAGCCAGGGCTTTATCTGTGTCTCGGCGTTGATACGGCCGTAGTATTTGTCCTGCTTTGTGCCCTTCACGATACCTTCGAGTCCGCTGTATCCGAGGCTTACATATACGTTGCTGTTGTCGCTGCCCTTAGAGAAGCTAACGCTGTGGTTGTGCTCAACGCCTGTCTGCGTAACCTGCTTCAGCCAGTCGTATGTCTTGCCGCTGCGGTAGCCTGCAAACTCCTCGTCGGAGAACACTGTGTTAGAGCCCATTATCACGTTGTCCCAGTAAGCCTGCTTCTCCTCAGCCGTGGCGTTGGGGTTGTTGAAGGCGTATCCGTTGGCAAAGGCCTCGGCGCGCAGCTCGAATGTCTGCTGTGCGTTCATGGTCTCGGGGCGGTGGCCCATGGTAGAGAAGCTCACCCAGCCGTCGTAGCTCACTGTGCCTTCGCCCTTGCGAGCCTTCTTGGTTGTAACCACGATAACACCGTTGGCACCGCGCGAACCGTAGAGGGCTGTGGCAGAAGCGTCCTTGAGAACCTCGATAGACTCAACGTCGTTGATGTTGATAGAGTTGAAGAATCCGAACTGGTTGTCCATAACCAGACCGTCTACTACATATATAGGTGACGAGCCCGAGTTGATGGTGTTGGTACCGCGGATCTTTATCGACGAGTCGTCGCTCGGAGTGATACCCTTTGTGATGTTCACGCCGGCAACGCGTCCCTGCAGTGCCTCGTTGATGGTGGTTACGGGCTTCTCGGTCAGCACGTCGGCGTCGACATGCGACACGGCTCCCGTAAGGTCGCTCTTCTTCATGAGCACACCCACTACGACAACGCCGTCGAGTGAGCTTTCTGATGCCTTGAGCACAATCTTCATGCTGCCCGATGCCGGCACCTTCACCTCGCGGGTGTCATATCCGATGTAAGACACAACAAGCGTCTGTCCGCTCTTTGCGTCGACTTTGAAGTTACCGTTGATGTCGGTAGGCATTCCCGTGGATGTGCCTTTCAGCTGCACTGACGCGCCGATGAGCGGCTCAGCGTTTTCATCCACCACTTGTCCTGTCACTGTTGTCTGGGCAAAGACTGCCTGCGTGCAGAACAATGCCAGGAGCATTAATAAAGTAGAAAGTTTCCTTTTCATGTTAATTAGTATTGATTATTAATTATTCTTAATTTTTTCTTTTCTCGGCTCAGCCTCATTATGCCGGCTGACGTCCGCTCTGGGTTAAACTTGGAAATGTTAATGTTTACATGATTTTCTCTGTTTTACTTTTTTACGGTATTAAATGATTCAAGGTTTTTATTTGTTATTAAATAAATTGTTCAGGCTGCTTTATCGCATTTTTCATTTTCAGCCATTTTGCCACAAATTTTCTGTTGCAAAAATATAATATATAGGGCGACGAAAATGGAGCAAATTTGGTAAAAATTAGCAAAAATGGCTCAAATTGGCCAAAAAGCGGGGGCTGAGGGGCGTTTTTTTGCATTTTCAGGTCTGTATGTATAAATAATTTAACAGATTAGGGCCAACAGCCTACGGCGGCAAAAATCATTGACGGCATCAGCAGTCAGGGGCTGCACGGCGACTGGACAGCCACAGCCTCGGCATCATATTTCTTTACAAAAACGCAGGGCTAAATTGTGATTATATTGTCATCATGCACGGCTCTTCATATCTCTCTATTTTGCTGAAAACGGCAGCCGGAGGCAGCGGAAAAGGTAAAAAGTCAGGACAAAAATTTTTCTCAATCTGGAAAATCAATTCATAATGGATGTTAATTCAGCAGGCTCACAGATGCCAAATATTTAACATACGTTCACCTTATGGTATCTTTCTCTGCTGCGAAATGATGCCTTTCGGGGCGCAAACGGGCTGTTTTTGCGCTGCAGAAGCACCTCTTCCGTGGCTTAAACCTATCGTTTTTGCACCTCAAACGGCACAGTAATGTTTTTTAACAATGGGCACGGCAGACCGCAGAACGGCTTAACGCCCTGCACATCAGGCGGTTAACGCAGAAGTGCATTTTTGTGCAATTTTCAGCACCCAACCGCGGTTTCGCCACGGGCATGGCCATTCTGAGAGCGTCAAACGTAAATCATCGCGGCGCCACGCTGCCCCAATTTTGCCGTACATCAACGGCAGTTTTTGTTGAACATTCCGCCGGCTGCTGCGCCATACTGCTGGCGAAAAATGCTGACTGAAAACTAAAAGACATCTGAAGGAAAGCAGCATGACGGCAGACTGAAATCTACAGAAATGATGAAGGAGAACAGCACGACGGCAGAAGGAATAAGTCTGCCTGCAGAGCAAAGATATATGCGGCATGATGATCTGCCCGGACTGAGCGGCGACAAACTCCCGACAGAACGGGCATGCACGGCAGACGGACGGCAAGAGGCTGACAGGGGATATAAAAGAAGAGCGGCCTTCCGTCACCGGAAAGCCGCCCCTGTATATTACCCTGAATTGTGATTGCCCGATATTAATTAATAAAACAATTTATGGTAAAACTAAATCATGCAAATCTAAACTCAAACGTCAATAAACATATAATCATATAACATCAAAAGAAACTTTTTCTTATAGCAACCACACGGCCCGAAGGCCCCAACCTCTTTTTCGTTCGCGGCAGGAACATGCCGCTAATATAAAATCACTACACATTATATTTAAGACTAAAGACTTCGTATATCGTCATGTTTAAACAATATAAAATTCATAAAATTATATTATCAGATCAGAAATTTATGAGTTTTTCCTCTCCTTTCTTCAGCCTGATCTTGCCGCTGATGCCCTTCACGCTGAAAGTGCAGTCGGCCGTGGCCTTTATGCGTGCCGACGTCATCTTGCCGTCGCGCCAGCTCATGTCCACCACAAGTCCGCCCTCGGCACACAGTCCGCTGACATGGCCCGTGCTCCACTGGCTTGGCAATGCCGGCAGAAACTCTATGAAGCCGTCGTAGCTCTGCAGCAGCATCTCGCACATTCCGGCAACGCTCGCCTCGGTGGCGTCGAAGCTGAATATGTCGTACTCTGCCATTGCCACTCCTGCCGGCGACACGGTCATGAGGTTTTCGCGGGTGAACTTTCTGAACAGGTTCTGCAGCCATCCGTAGGCAGCCGGCGCGTCTTTCATGCGGGCATAATAGCAAAGCATGTTGGCCGTGCTCCATTCGGTGTCTTCCCATCCCTTCTGTCCTGTCTGCATCTCGAGCCCCTTGCGCGCTGCTGCCATAAGGTCGGGATTGCGCGTATAGGATATCTGTCCGAAGGGAAAGAGCGTCAGCAGATGCGACGAGTGGCGGTGGGCAGGGTCGCTGCGGCGCACGTCGTCGAGCCATTCACGCACTTGTCCGTCGCTGCCCGTCATCAGGGGCGGCAGCATCTTTATGTCGCGCTCAAGGCGGCGGCGCATTGCCTTGTCGGTGCCGAGTATCTTCGACGCCTCTATGCATGCCGAATATATGTCGTAAACCACGGCGCGGTCTACCGTAGGCATCATCGACAGGCTTAGGTGGTTGCCCTTCTCCGACACGTATCCGTTCTCGGGCGATATGCTCGGTCCGGTTACGAGATAGCCCGTGCGCGGGTCTTTCACCATGTAGTCCATGAAGAACTCTGCCGTCCTTTTCAGCAGCGGATAGCCCGTGCGGCGCAGATAGTCGTTGTCGCGCGTGTAGAGATAGTGGCTCCACAGATGCGTGGCGAGCCATGCTCCGCCCGTTACGTTCATGCCCCAGCCTACGCCCCAGCCCGGCGATGTGTAGCCCCATGCGTTGCACACGGTGTGTGCCACCCATCCGCCGCAGCCGTACATCTTGCGCGCCGTCACGGCTCCGCTGTCGGCAAGCATGCTGATATAGCTGAACAGCGGCTCGTTGCATTCGGCCAGGTTGGCGCGGTTGGCAGCCCAGTAGTTCTGCTGTATGTTTATGTCGAGATGATAGTCGCACGTCCATGGCATGTTGCATGCCCCGTTGTCGTTCCATATTCCCTGCAGGTTGGCACACAGAGGCATGCCGCTCGGACGCGACGACGATATGAGCATGTAGCGTCCGTACTGAAAGAAGAGGGCGTCGAGCATAGGGTCGGATGCCCCTGCCTGCGCCAGCCTCAGGCGTGTGTCAGTGGGCAACTGGCAGCCTGCGCCCTCGCCCAGGGATATGTCCATGCGCCCGAAGAGTGCCGTATAGTCGGCCACGTGGGCATTTCTCAGAGCTTCGTAGCCCTTGCCTGCTGCCTTGTCAACAGTGGCAGCGCAGAGCTGCATATAGTCTTTGTTGTTATAGTCGGTGCGCACATCTATTATAATGGTGAGCGCGTCGGCTCCCTCTATGGTTACAGTGGTGTCTGTCGTGCTTACGGTTCCGCCCTCAGGCAGCAGTCTCACCTCACCGCAGAAGCTCACTCCGCCCGCTCCGTGCAGCGGAAAGTCTACCTTGCCCGCCAGCGTCAGTCCGCCTTTCGTGGCCTTCACGCCGGCCTTGCGCAGCAGGTTAAGACCGAACGTAGCCGTTATCGCTCCCCTGCGGCTGGCAGTGTAGCGCATGGCTATAACGTCGTCGGGATAGTCGGCTATGTATTCCCTGCGGTAGTCTGTGTCGCCGCAGCTGAACGTAACGGCCACCACCGAGCTGTCCATGTCGATGCTCCTGCGGTAGTTGCGTATCTGTCCGCACGGATATCTGAAGTCGGCCACCATGTCGCCGAGCGGCAGATGAGTGCCGAAGGAGCGGCCCAGTCCGTTGAGATATTTGTTGCCCAGCTCGTTGCCGCGCTCCGGGTCGCCGTTGAAGAAGCAGCGGCGCATCTCGTCGAGCTTATCCTTTCCGCAGATGTCGTTGTTAGATGCGTCGGGCTTTCCCGACCACAAGCTGATCTCGCCGAGGGCTATCCGCTCGCGGGCTATGCCTCCGTAGACCATAGCCGACAGGCGGCCGTTGCCCGCAGGCATGGCTTCCATCCATTCGCCGGCCGGCTGCTGATACCATAATATATTGTCGGCCCCGACCTGCAGGGCAGCAGTCATAATAAAGGCTAATATGAATGTTATTCTTGATGTCATTTTCAAAGTATCGGTTTAAGTTACAATTTTACGGCTGCAAAATTAGCAAACATCGCAATACTATACGGAAACAAAATATTCAGAAAATATAAATTTTACGCCAAAAGGAGCGAAATAGGCCAATAACAACAAGTTAGAGCTATGATGTAAGAAACAAGAAGTATAAATTACTAATTATGAAATCTTAAATTAGGAATTATGTATTGTGGATACGAAGTCCGGCATCAGACAATTATGAAACGAGGTTCGGCGTCAGATAATTGTTAATTATGAATCATGAATTATAAATTGTGAATACGAAGTCCGGCATCAGACAATTATGAATTACCCCCAAAGAAATCTCTCCCCCGTCAATTTTTAATTTTTACTTTTTAATTTTTAATTTAAAAAATCCCGCTCTCTACGCCTTCGGCTTCGTGCGGTAAGCGCGCGGACTCATGCCCATTATCTTGCTGAAAAGGCGCGAGAAGTAATACGGGTCGTCCATGCCGAGCTTGTGGCATATCTGGTTCATGCGCATCTGCGTGGTGTCGAGCAGCAGGCAGGCACGCTGAATTTTCAGCAGGTTGATATAGTTTAGCGGACTGTGCCCCGTCTTTGCCTTGAACAGCATGGAGAAATGCGACGCCGAATAGCCCGTGAAGTCGGCCACCTCCTGCAGCGTCATGTGGCGCTCTATGTTCTCTTTCATATAATGTATGGCTGCCTCCACCACGTTGCCTTCGTCTATCTTCTCGCCCGCGCTGCGGTACTGGTGAACATAGCGGAGCGAGGCAAGATAGTGGTGAAAGAGCGACATGGCGTAGCGGATGTTCTCTATGCTGTAGCCCGAATTGAGCGTCTCAAACAGCTCCTCGAACATGTTTATGCGGTTGCTGATGCGCGAGTGTATGCCGGGATTCACCGACGTGGGGGCTATGGCGTCGGCGGCATAATGCGGGGCGAGCACGCCCTTGAAGTGGATCCAGTAGATAGTCCACGGCTCTTCGGCGTCTGCCTGATATCTGTGGGGCACTCCTGCGGGCAGGATAAAATACTGGTTGGCAGACACCTCGTAGCTGTTGCCGCCCACCTCGTAGCTCCCGCGGCCGTCGATGCAATAGATAAACACATACTGGTCTATTGGTTCGCGGCGCTCGCGGTAGTGGTTTTCGGCCTTGGGATAATAGCCTATGTCGGTAACGTAGAGCACCGATACGATGGCGTCGGCTGCCATCATGTCGGTAACCATCTTGGGCAGCACAAGCGAGCGCTCGCCCGAAAATCCGCTCTTTATTCTAAGCATGGCGTCAAACGGTGATAGACTATGATGCAAATATACTGAAAACAATAATAAGATTGTCCATTTTATTCTGATTTTTTTCTATTTTTTATATTCTATAATGTCCGTAACTTTGCGCTGTCAAACAATATAGCGGGCAACGGCTGCCGGCGGCACAAATAATAAGATAATAAAAAAACGCCGTAAAAAGGCTGCGGAATGCATGACAACAGACAAGCTGCGGGCCATAAGAAAACGGCATGACGGGCACACGGAGGGCAACAAACATTGCCGGAAGTCGGCGCCATGGGAATATAGAAGAATGTCAAACTAAAAACCATAAGCAACCTATGAAAACGTTTAACAAGGGTTTTGTATATTTTATCTGCATCGTCTCGGCCATGGGCGGACTGCTGTTCGGCTACGACTGGGTGGTGATAGGCGGCGCCAAGCCGTTCTACGAAGTGTATTTCAACATTGCCGACGACCCTCAGATGCAGGGTCTTGCCATGAGCATAGCCCTCGTGGGATGCCTCACGGGAGCCATGACCGCCGGCAGTCTTGCCGACCGCTTCGGCCGCAAAAAGCTGCTCATCGCCTCGTCAGTGGTGTTCCTGCTGTCTGCCTACGGCACGGGATACTTCAGCCATTTCAGCTATTTTCTGGCGGCGCGCTTCCTCAGCGGCGTGGGCATAGGCATGGCTTCGGGGCTCTCGCCAATGTATATAGCCGAGGTGGCACCGTCGCACATACGCGGCAAACTGGTGTCGCTCAACCAGCTGACGATAGTGATAGGCATCCTGGCGGCACAGATAACCAACTGGCTGATAGCCGAGCCCGTGGTGCACAACACCATTGACACATGGAACTGCCAGATGGGATGGCGCTGGATGTTCTGGGCGGGAGCCTTCCCGGCGCTTGCCTTCCTCATCCTTGTGTTCTTCATTCCGGAGAGTCCGCGCTGGCTTGCCATGAAGGGCGACAACAGCAGCGCACGCGACATACTTGCACGCATAGGCGGCGAGAGCTATGCCGACGAGGAGCTGTGGGCCATATCTGCCGCAGCACAGGCCGACAACAAGCAGTACGGACTGCGCACGCTGTTCCGCCGTCCGCTCGTCAGGATAGTCATAATAGGCATCGTGGTGGCTGTGTTCCAGCAGTGGAGCGGCACCAACGTGATATTCAACTACGCCCAGGAGATATTCCAGTCGGCAGGCTATTCGCTCAGCGACGTGCTGTTCAACATCGTCGTAACGGGCGTCATCAACGTGATATTCACCATCGTGGCCATATTCACCGTCGAGCGCCTCGGCCGCCGCAAGCTGATGCTTATAGGCGCATGCGGACTGGCAATAATATATCTGGTGCTGGGCACATGCTATTATTTCGAGATAAAGGGCGTGCTGATGGTTGCACTGGTGGTGTCGGCCATAGCCTGCTACGCCATGACTCTCGGCCCCGTGGCGTGGGTGCTGATAGCCGAACTGTTTCCGAGCCGCGTCAGGGCTGTTGCCGTGGGCACATGCACCTTTGCGCTGTGGACGGGCAGCACCACGCTGACCTACACCTTCCCGCTGCTCAACAGCTCGCTCGGCAGCTACGGCACGTTCTGGATTTATGCCGCAATATGCGCCGCAGGCTTCGTCTACTTCATGCGCGTGCTGCCCGAAACGAAGGGCAAGTCGCTCGAGGAGATAGAGAAGGAGCTTACCAGATGACGCCGCAACAGGACGCCTGCCGCGCACAACTGGGCATGAAGCGGCCATGGACATGACCGCAGGCAGACTTTATCGCATGCATGACATACAGCCACAAACATTGCTGCAAAAGAAAAAACAAGAACAAATAACATAACAAAGGATTAAGAAAAATGGTAAAAGCATGGAGAGAAAAGGTGGTGATACCTACCTACGAAGTGGGCTCACCTGAGAAAAATCCTATCTTTCTTGAAAAGAGAGTGTATCAGGGTTCGAGCGGAGTGGTTTATCCATATCCCGTGATCGAGTCGATTGCCGACGAGAAAACCGACAAGGAATATGAGGTTGTCTTCATTGAGAACGAATATATAAAGGTGATGATTCTGCCCGAACTGGGCGGACGCGTGCAGATGGCTTACGACAAGATACGCCAGCGCCACTTTATCTACTACAACCACGTGATAAAGCCGGCACTGGTGGGTCTGGCAGGCCCCTGGATTTCGGGAGGCATCGAGTTCAACTGGCCGCAGCATCACCGTCCCAGCACCTACATGCCCGTTGACACGGCCATAGAGCACAACAGCGACGGCAGCGTGACGGTGTGGGTGAGCGAGATGGAGCGCATGTTCCATCAGAAGGGCATGGCAGGATTCACTCTGAGGCCGGGACATGCCTATCTTGAGATAAAGGGCGCGGTGTATAACCGCACCGACGTGCCGCAGACGTTCCTGTGGTGGGCAAACCCTGCCGTGGCAGTTAACGACCATTACCAGAGCGTGTTCCCGCCCGACATCAACGCGGTGTTCGACCACGGAAAGCGCGCCGTAAGCTCGTTCCCGATAGCAACGGGCACGTATTACAAGATGGACTATTCGGCAGGAGTGGACATCTCTAACTATAAGAACATCTTTGTGCCCACGAGCTACATGGCCGTTAACAGCAAGTATGACTTTGAGGGCGGCTACGAGAACGACACGAAGGCCGGAGTGCTGCACGTAGCAAACCACCACATCTCGCCCGGAAAGAAGCAGTGGACATGGGGCAACGGCGACTTCGGACGCGCATGGGACCGCAACCTGACCGACACCGACGGCCCTTACATTGAGCTTATGGCGGGCGTGTACACCGAGAATCAGCCCGACTTCACATGGCTTCAGCCCTATGAGGAGAAGTCGTTCGTGCAGTATTTCCTGCCCTACCGCGAGCTGGGCGTGGTGAAGAACGCCACGAAAGACCTGCTGATGAACATCGATCAGGACGGCAAGTCGGGCAAGGTGAACTTCAAGATATTTGCCACATCGGAGCAGCACGTATGCGTCGAGCTGCGCAACGACGACGGAACGGTGTATTACAGCAAGGAGGTTACGATAACGCCTGAAAACATAATGGAGGAGAATGTGGACGTGAAGGGCGCCAAGCTCAGTCAGCTCAACCTCAGCATAACAGCCGGCGGACGCACGCTGCTGACATGGCACAGCGAGCCCGACGAGGTAAGACCTATACCCGACGCTGCCGAAGCTGCCCTGCTGCCCGAAGAGATAAAGACCACGGAGCAGCTCTATCTGACAGGTCTGCACCTTGAGCAATACCGCCACGCCACATACAACCCCGTTGACTACTACGAAGAGGCTCTGCGCCGCGACCCGCTGGACGTGAGAAACAACAACGCCCTCGGCCTGTGGTACATCCGCAAGGGGCGATTTGAGCGTGCCGAGAAGTATCTGCGCACGGCTGTCAGGGTGCTGATGAAGCGCAACCCCAACCCGTACGACGGCGAACCGATATACAACCTCGGACTGGCGCTGAAATATCAGGGGCGCACCGACGAGGCTTACGACCAGTTCTACAAGTCGACATGGAACGGCGCATGGCAGGATGCGGGCTATTTTGCCTGCGCACAGATATCTCTGATGCGCAACTGCCTGACTGACGCCATGGACGAGATAGACCGCTCGCTGATACGCAACTGGCACAACCACAAGGCGCGCGCGCTGAAAACGACCATACTGCGCAAGGCGGGACGCAACGACGAGGCTCTGAAACTGATTGAGGAGTCGCTCGGGATAGACAGATTCAACTATGGCTGTCTGTTTGAGAAATATATCATAACTGGCGACGACGACACGCTGCAGCTGCTGAAGACGATGATGAGACGATGCGCCAACAACTACGACGAGATAGCGCTCGACTACTGCGCGGCAGGCTGCGCCTGCGAGGCGCTGAAGCTGTGGAGCATAGCAATAGAAGAGGGAGCACTGACGCCGATGACATACTATTATATGGGCTGGTGCAACGCCGCAACCGACGCCGAGGCAGCCAAAGAGCTGTTTGCCAAGGCAGAGGCATATCCTTCAGACTACTGTTTCCCCAACCGCCTCGAAGCCGTGCTCGCGCTAAACTGCGCCATGGCATATCTGCCTCAGGCATCCAAGGCACCTTACTATCTGGGCTGCCTTTACTACGACAAGCGGCAGTATGACCTTGCGATAAAGGCATGGGAAAGATCGGCCGCAGCCGACGACAAGTTCCCCACGGTGTGGCGCAATCTTGCCCTGGCTGCATTCAACAAGCAGGGCGACAAGGACAAGGCCGTGAGACTAATGGAGAAGGCTTTTGCGCTTGACAACACCGACGCCCGCGTGCTAATGGAGCTCGACCAGCTGTATAAATGCGTGCGCCGTCCTCACGCCGAGCGTCTCGCTCTGCTAAGAAAATACGGCAATCTCGTTGCCAAGCGCGACGACCTGCTGCTCGAGGAGATAACCCTGCTCAACCAGACAGGACAGTATGAGGAGGCTAAGACCAAGCTCGACGCCCACATATTCCACCCCTGGGAGGGCGGCGAAGGCAAGGTGCCGGCACAATATCAGTTTGCACGCGTCGAACTGGCAAAGAAGGCCATAGCCGAAGGGCGACATGCCGACGCCGTGAGCCTGCTCGAAGAGTGCCTCACATATCCTCATCATCTCGGTGAAGGCAAGCTGCACGGAGCGCAGGAGAACGACTTCTACTATCTGATGGGCGTGGCATACGACGCCATGGGACAGACCGACAAGGCGCGCCAGTGCTGGCTGAAGGCAACCGAAGGACCCACAGAGCCTGCCGCAGCGCTCTACTATAACGACGCAAAGCCCGACAAGATATTCTATCAGGGCATGGCGCTGCTCAAGCTGGGCCGCACGGGCGAGGCCAACGGCCGCTTCCACAAGCTGGTGAACTATGGCGAGAAGCATCTCTTCGACAAGGTAAGGATGGACTATTTCGCCGTCTCCCTGCCCGACCTCCTGATATGGGAAGACGACCTGCAGGTGCGCAACGAGATTCACTGCAAGTACATGATGGCACTGGGCTACTGCGGACTCGGCAACAAGGACAAGAGCATGCGCTATCTTGGCGAGGCCGAAGCCCTGGACATCAATCATCAGGGAATACAGGCATTCAAGACTTTATAATTAATTTGTCTGTTGTTAACAAAACATGTTTTAATTACAGATGCGGCGGGGCTGTGACAGTTCTGCCGTATTTTTTATGCCGTCATGAAGTGAGCCGCCTGCAGTGCTGCTGATAAGGCATCGGCATACGGCTCGACATAAGGCGGCATATTGCAAGACGAAACGCGGCCTTTAACACGCCGGAAAGCCACGTTTTGCGAGCTAAAATGCCATATTTTATATTGTAATTAAAACGAAAGTGTTTTGTGTCAGTCAGTATTTTTTATATACATATAATAAACATTTTGTCGGTATAACAAGCATTTTTGCTTACATATTTTAAAGCTATAAATACACGTAGGCAAAGATCCTTACCGCAAAGCAACAAAAAAACGCGCCCCGAAAGCCTATGGCAGGGGCGCGCTCCACGGTTGAAAACAAACCATGTTACTACTCTCTAACAATTAATCGAAAATGCGTATTTAATCACATGGCGGTATGTCTCGCCCGGCATCAGCACCTGGCACGGCAGTGAAGGATGGTTGGGAGCGTCGGGCGCACCCTGACACTCAATGGCCACGCCGTCGTGGTCGGCATACCTTCGGCCGCTCTTGCCCACGGGCAGGTTGTCGGCAAGCCAGTTGCCCGTGTAGAGCATGGCTCCGCACTGTGTGGAGTAGACGCTCAGACGGCGGCGGCTCTCATCGTCGTCGAGCACAGCCACGAGCCTCAGCTGCCCGTCGCCGTTCCATCCGTCTACGAAGAAGAAGTGGTTGTATCCCTTGCCCATCCTCATGTTGCTGAAGTCGGCACCTATGTCCCTGCCCAGCGCCTTGGCCTGCAGAAAGTCCATCGGAGTGCCCTCCACCGGCTCTATGCTTCCCAGCGGAATGTCCGTGACGTCGGCAGGCAGCCATCTGTGGCAGTTAAGCCTGAGCCGCTGACCCAGGCACGAGCCCGAGCCTTCGCCCGCAAGGTTGAAGTAGGCATGGTTGGTAAGATTGACAATGGTGGGCCTGTCGGCAGTTGCCTCATAGCTTATGGTCAGCTCGTTATCATCGTTCCACACATAGTCAACCGCCACGTCCATGGCTCCCGGATATCCCTCCTCGCCGTCGGCGGCATGATACGTGAACCTTACACCGCCGTCATGAGGCTCGGCGTCCCATATCACGTTGTGAAATCCGTCGTTGCCCCCGTGCAGCGCATTGGGCGGATTGTTGATAGCCAACTGATACTCGTCCCTGCCTATGCTGAACCTGCCGCGCGCAATGCGGTTGGCATATCGTCCGGGCGTCTTTCCGGCGCAGGCGCTGTCGTAGAGATAGTCGGCAGGCCGGGCATATCCCAGCACCACGTCGTCTATCCGTCCGCGTGCGTCGGGCACCCTTATAGCCGTGATGCCCGCGCCAAGCGACGACAGAGCAGCCTCGCAGCCCTGCGAGTTGACAAGGCGGAACACCCTGAACGTGCCCTTTGCCGAGCTTATATCGTTGCTGAATATATCCATCTTTTTTGCATGCAAAGTTAGCATCATGCGGCTGAAGGACAAAGCACGCGCATGTCAGAAAATGTAAATTATTCGTCAAAACGCCTGCCTGAGCCCTGATTTTCGGCAGAAAATAACAAGTGTTACGGCCAACATCATAAAGCATATCTTTGCTTTTATGGTAAAAAAATATTATTTTTGCCAAAACGTTAACAATATATTATCACACAATCTAAAATCATTCACAACATGAATATTAAACATTCAGCAGCGTCGGCAGCATATCTTATTCTGGCATTCATGGCCATATGGCTTGCACCGACTGAGACAAAAGCACAAGTAACCTACGAGACATTCATATACACGAGCGACGCCCTGAGCAGCGAGATACAGGACCTGAGCAACGAGCGCGCTGCCCGCGGAGGCTACATGGCCGACCTGGGCATGGCCATGGCCAACGCCGGAAAGGGCATTGCCGGGGGATACGTGACGAGCTTCATCGACATGGGCGTCAACGCCATAGCATCGCTCATAACAAGACCGTCGCGGCTGAAGAACGAATGGGAGGAGACGGTTAAGGCCGAGAGCACCTTCGAGACCAAGTTCGGCACGGTGAGCGAGCTCAACGACTTTTATTCGGTGCCGTCTACAGACGGGGCGATGGACCCGCGCGGCATGCGCTTCAACGGCATAGGATGCCTGCGCCGCGGCGAGAAAGGCGACACCGTATTCTACATATCATGCCACGTGGACCACAGCAAGCTCTACCGCATAGTGAACCACTCTAAGTTTGAGCTGGTGCTCGACACGCTCATACTATGCCCGAAGGAGTCTAACCTGCCCAACTCATCGCTGCCCCTGCCCTTCTATTTCAGCGAGCGCGGCAGCTATCAGATAGACATGACCATGACGCTTACATCGTCGTGGATAAACGAGCTGACCGTGCTTCAGAAGGACAAGGAGCTGGGACGCTTCGAGCTGACCGTGCCCATCGACTCGTCGCAGGTGGCGGCCGACGGCAAATACCGCTACGTGCGCGGACGCAGCAAGGGCTCGCCACTGGTGATAAAGGGCGAGAGCTTCATCGTGCCGCGCTCGTTCATGGCATACCGCGACGAGAACGACCAGTATCACAACAGCTGGGGAACGGGCGAATACAAGATGTCTGTAACGCTGAAGGAGAGCTGCGACGTAACAGACGAATACCGCGACGAATGGAGAAACGACCGCAAGCGCCGCAAGAAACTGACGCCGAAGGAGGGCTGGACCGACAACGTATGGAAGGTGATAGAGTCGCAGAAATGGGACGAGATATCAAAGCAATGGGTGATAACCACGCTGAGCGCACCTGCCGACATGATAACGGGCGACATAATAGACAAGCTCGACCTGGCACCCGACAAATAGCAACAGGCACATGCCTAAAGCCGGGAGGACGGATGGACAAGGCGCAGGCACGACATCAACAGGCACCCGGCAACGGCTGGACAACAATAACATAAAACGGCTTATGAAACCACTGTTATGTCTATTTATACTTATGTCGCTTCTTGCCGCGCCGACGCATGCCGGCAAGACCTATGCTGCGGCAGCAAGCCACGCCGCACACAGGGCCGCCGCGCAGCAGGATGACGACAAGGCAAGGAGCGAAGCCATAACCGACATATTGGCCCACCGCAAATGGGCGGCTGCCAACGTAGACACGGCATTTGCCACAGACGCCGACCTGCTGAGGGCTGCCGCCGACGCCGCTGCCACGCTGTCGCGCGAGCCGGCATACACGGCAGTGCTGCGCAAGGCCGCAGCACTGGTGCCCGCACTTGCCGCATATGCATCATTCAGACAGACCGACAGCCTTGACCATGCCGACAGGCGCAAGACCGAAGCCCTCGAGGCCATAGCCCTGGCAGCACAGAAGACGGTGCCGCAAAGGCCCGACGTGGAGGCAAGGGCAAGATACCACATAGCCGTAATATCCGTGCAGACCGACGCAGGCCGCGCATACAGCTCGATATGCGACGCCTGCAGGCTGGCAGAAAAGAGCCGCGGCGGAATAAGCAAGGACAGGATTACGGCCGAAACAATGCTCTACAACGCCACACGACTCTTCATAAAAGCCAACTACACCGAGGGCGACTCTCCGCTGCTGTATGCCGAGGAGAGCAGGCTCGAGCACGATTTTCTCAGATACTTCAGAGGACGCAAGGGCACGGCAGACGACGCGCTGACCATGTCGATGCTTGCCATGATAAGGCAGGGGCGCGGCTTCGGGCGCGAGTCTGACGAAGCCGACGTGGCAGAATTCGGCGACAGCAGACCGGCAGAACTGCCCGACAGCGTGGCAACGGCCGAATGGCTCTTGGGCAGATACTACGTGAAAGAAGCCTTCAGGATAGCATCGGGAGCGTTGGGATACAGCCATCCCGACGTGATGTCAATGCGGCTTATGACGCTTGCTGCCGGCTCGCCGTGCTTCGACAGCATGTTCGTCTACGCCCTTGCCTACTGGCCGCTGGGCACACCGATGCTCTGCGAAGTAAAGATAGCCAAATGGACTACTGCCCTTAACGAGGGGACAGATGTGTCGGAAAGCAGAAAATACGCCACATATCTGAAATATTACCGCAACTATTACGGCGAAGACAGCAGGGCGTATGCCGACATGCTGCAGCAGGTGGCACTGATAAGACTCATGGACAACATAGCCGACGGACAGGCAGGCGACGGCTCGCAGCTGGTTGAGCTCTACATAAAACTGATGAACCGGACGGGCAGATGCGACGACAGATACATCGATGCGTGCGACGGATTCATGACGCTGGCATCGCTGGTAGACCCGAAGATATATCTCCGCCTGTCTGAAGAGATAATGAAATGTTATGCCGAAAGGAGCACGCAGCCCAGCTGGACGCGCGTGGCAACAGGCGGAAAGATAGCCACACGACTGGCACAGAACGCCGAACACGACAAGGCGCTCGACATGCAGCGCAAGACGGTGGACGAGGCAACGATGCTGCCCGGAATCATAGGACGCAGATATGAAGCCAAGGCACGATACGACCTGGCTGTGCTATACGGCAGCAGCGGACAGCCCGCCGACTCGGCAACGGTGGACAGCTGCTGGCAGGCAGCACTGAAAACCTACGGCGAGGCAAGGCTCGAAAAGTTTATGCCGGCCATGAGCTATGCCGTGCATCTCGCTGACGAATACCGGCTCGACGATGCCGCCGGCGTGGTGACAAAGCTGATAAAGGACGACGGCAAGACCATGCGCAAGGCATATCTGGCAAGCGCCCGCACCCTGCTCGGACGCATAAGGATGATGCAGGGCAAGAACGACAGGAAGACAAGGCGACTGTTTGAGTCGGCTGCCGAGCCGCTGCTGACAGACACCGCACAGCTGCCGTCGCTCGCCGTAAACGGATATCTGTATCTCAGCGCATGGCACATCAGCGAGAACAGGCCCGACTCTGCCGAATTCTACCTTCAGCGAGGATACCTCCTGGCAAAGAAGATAACCGACATTTCGCCCGGATTTTATCTCAACTTCTCAAAGAATCTTTACACTCTGTACATGGCTCTCGGACAAGACCACAAGGCTGAGGAGCTGAACGAGAGCATGATAGAGGAACTTGAGAGGGACAAACTGCAGGGCACCACGACATATCTCGACTGCATGTGGAACCGCGTGGACATAACGCGGCTGAGGACTCCGGGCAACCTCAACAAGATTTTCACGCAGTGCACGGGCATAATATCGCCCACATTCCTCGTATATAAAAGGGGCAACTACAACAAGGACATAAAGTATTCGTATGTGTTAAGACTGCTCACAAACATTGTAACCAACGGCACCAGACTGTATGCTACCACACCCGCTGCGGCGGAACAGCAGGACGGAGCCGGAAACTCGCGCGAATACATAAGCAGCCAGCTGGGCGAACTGATACCGCAGCTGCTCGACATGGAACAGGGATATCCCGGCTTTGTGCAGGGTGCCGACTACCGTGTACTGCCCGAATACTATATGCTCATACAGGCTCTTGCCAACTATTACGGCATGGTAAGAGACACATCAAAGATAACTCACTACTACAGACTGATGGCCGAAGCCGACTCGCTGTGCCACAGGCCGTGGACGGCGGCACAGAACATGGCAGGACTTTACGTCATGCGCGGCGACTTCAGGAGCGCGCTGCCCTACAACACCGAATGCTACAGGCAGCTTGACCGTTTCTCAATATTCGACCAGATACAGATAAGCCGCTGGCAGGCAGAGCTGTGCTATGCACTCAACAGAGACGACGAAGCCGTGGAAGCGGCAGCCGGATACGCCGGTCAGATACGCAGATATGTGCTCTCAAACTTCGACTATCTTGGCTCTGACGAACGCGCGCAGTTTCTTGCCGACCACAGCACAAGCGGCCTGATGATCAACTGGATGCTGCCGCGCAAGAGCCGGGAGCTGGCAGCTCAGGCCTACGACGCAGCACTGTTTGACAAAGGTCTGCTGCTGCATTCGTGGGAACGCATACGCCGCTCGATAATACGCTCGGGCGACAAAGCGCTGATATCTCAGCTCGACACGCTTGCACGCCTTAACGAAGCGGCACGCGCTCTCAACGCAGGAACAGGCGACACAGAGACGAGCAAGCAGCTGAGCGGCATACAGCAGCAGATAGAGCGCATAGAGAAGAGCCTGGCACGCAGCACCGAGGCCTACCGCACAGACACCATGAGAGTTGTGTCGTGGCAGGAGATTAGAAAGGCACTCAGCCCCGGCGAGGCAGCCATAGAGTTTGTAGCCACCGACACGGCCATGGCAGCCCTCATAATAAAGCCCGGACTTGAACGTCCCGCTGCCGTGATGCTCAACGGTGCAAGACAGCTGACCGCGCTGCTCAGACAGACCGACTTCATGCCTGCCGAAACACGTGTGCGCAGGCTCTACACCTTCGGAAGGTCAAAGCTCTACGACATAATATGGCGGCCGCTTGAGCAATATCTCGGCAACACGGCCACCGTATACTTCTCGCCCACAGGCGAACTCAACCGCATTGCCTTTGCCGCCATACCCGTATCGGCCGACAGCTGCCTCATAGACAGATACGACCTGCGACAGCTGTCTACCACGGCAAGACTCGTAAGCAGAGCCGGAAAGCACGACATAAGGACGGCAACCGTGTTCGGAGGCATCTATTACAGCGACGGACAGGCTGCGCAGGCAGCAGGCAACGGCAGCAACAACACACGAGCAGCGATGCAGGAAGCCTTCGTATATCTTGACGAGACGCGACGCGAGACCGACGCCATAGCCCGATGCATGGCCAAAGCCGACATCAAGGCCGACACCATAACGGGCAGCAACGCCACCGAAACGGCATTCTACAAGCTCGACGGACAGAGCACGGACATAATACATCTGGCCACGCACGGATTCTTCATAGACGGCTCAAAGGATGCCGACGAATATGCGTTCCTGCGCAACCATCCCGGCTCAAAGCACCACGCCATGCAGCGCACGGGACTTGCCTTCGTAGGTGCCAACGCCACATGGACGGGCGAACGCAAGCCCGACCGCGAAGACGGCATACTGACCGCCAACGAGCTGTCGCTGCTCGACCTTGGCAACACCGACATGGCTGTGCTGTCGGCATGCGAGACGGCGCTGGGAAGCTACACCACCGAAGGCGTGTACGGACTGCAGCGCGGATTTAAGGAGGCAGGCGTCAACACGCTGATGATGTCGCTATGGAACGTGAACGACCGCGCCACGGCGATATTCATGCAGGACTTCTACAGGCTGTGGCTCGGCGGAATGACCAAGCGCGAGGCCTTCAGGACTGCCGTGAACAACATGAGACAGCAGCACCGCGAGCCGTTCTTCTGGGCTGCCTTCACTCTGCTCGACGCCGAATAAGGCCGCTCCGACCCGACGGCACCTCGGACAGAGGCAAGGGGAAAGACAGCAGAAAGGACGTGAATGAACATTGACTGACAACTAAAATATTACTGACATGAGAAAAATATTATTGCTTGTGCTTGCCGTATGTGCATCGGCCATACATGCGCAAAACACAACCGAACTGATGATGAAGGCCGAAAAGGCGTGCATGATGATACGCGACGCCGTTACGGCACGCTCTGCCGACAACGTGATGGCGGGCATGGAGATGATAAGCGAGATACCGTTCAGCGAACTGACGCTAAGCTCTGTCGACACCAAGAGCGCCGTGCCGATGCGCGGACATCTGCAATATAACGTTGAATATCTTGACGAACTGCTGCTGAAAAACCTCGACATGGGGCTCATAGAGGTTGAAGACGCCTACAAGATGAGGGCAACGGGCGCCCCGCTAAGATGCACCCACCGCGCCGTGGCGGCAGGCGGCAGCGTAACTTACTCGATGATGGCGCAGGGCGAACAGCAGCTGATGGTGGTGCCCGAGTGCGGAGGCAAAGTGAATCTCTACGTCGACGACAAGGGCAGCGGCCGCAAACTGGCAGACAAGGCCGACGGAGGCAAGGACTGCTGCACGCTCAACTGGACGATAGAACGTGCCGGCGAGCTGGTGATTACCGTTGAGAACAAGTCGGACAAAGACCTGAGCTTTATCATCGTGTCCAACTGAACAGCCCCAGGCAGCTAAAGGCATCAGACAAGCCGAAACGGCTGAAGCGGCATGACAAGCCATAAATGAGGCTCACTAAGCCCTGACAGGTTATCAGAGTGCATGATGTTTTGTCTGTTTGCGTATCGGTGCTTCCATCCGGATTATCACCACATATTCGGGTTATGACAAAAAATCCAGCTGCCGCAATATTATTTATACATGTTTTCTTAATTCTTAATTTTTAATTCCTGATTATCATCGTGTTTCGTTTTCTTGCATTATTGATATTATCAGCCGCTGCCGCCACGGCAGAAGGACAGACGGTGGCAACGCTGCTCAGGGCCGACTCGCTGCGCAACGCGGGGAGCTATGCCGAGGCTATTGAAGCCTACCGTGAGGTGAACGACAAGAAAGGCATACCCGGATCGTGGCGGCTAAGGGCGCTGACGGGCATGGCCACGTGCAACAGACAGACGGGAAACTATCGCGAGGCGCTCGAAAACTACCGCACAATTGACAGCGAAGGACTGCTCGACGTGCGCGGAAAACTGAACATGAGCAACCTGTATCTCACTCTCGGACTATACGCTGACGCCGTAGACCTGCTCGAGCCGCTCAACGCCACAATAGGACAGGACACACGGCTGATAAACCTTGCATCGGCGTATGCATATCTCGGACGCGGCGGCGACGCACTGCAGCTGCTCGCCACGGCACCGACCGACGGCATAAGCGCAGAGCAGAAGGCCACGCTGACGGCCAACCGCGGATTTATAGAGATGTCGCTCGGACAGCACGAAGCGGCGGCGGCATCGCTCGGCAAGGCTGCAGGCATGCTGGCAGAGGGAGCCGGACGATACATCGTGATGGCAAACCTGGCGCTGGCTGAGAGCGGATGCGGACATGCTGACAAAGCCCTGGCGCACATAGACTCGTGCCTGACATGGCAGAAAATAAACCTCGGAGAGAAACATCCCGACTATGCGATAAGCGTAAGAAAGCGCGCCGAAATTCTGCTGAAAGCCGGACGGAAGACAGAAGCGGCGGCGTGGTTTAAGACGTATTTCGGCCTTATGCGCAACTATGTGTGCCGCTCGTTTGCCTTCCTTACCGACAAGCAGCGGCAGGACTTCTGGTTCAGCAACGAACCGCTTGTAACCGAATGTTACGCCACCGAGGCAGCCGACCCGCAGCTGCTCTACGACGTGGCGCTCTTCTCCAAGTGTCTTCTGCTGCAGGTTGAGCGCAACATAGAGGCCGAGGCACGGCGCGACACATCTGCATCGAGGCTTTATGACAGCATAGCATCACTGAGACGTGAGGCCGACAAGGGCAGCTCTGACGCACGGCAGCGCGACTCGCTCTACGCCGAAGCCGACAGGCAGGAGCAGAGGCTGATGGCCATGATGGACGGATACAGGAGCTTCAACGCCAACATGAGGCTGACATCGGCCGACATAGCGCGGCGTCTGGGGCGCAACGAGACGGCAATAGAGTTTATAAGATACGGCAGCACATCGGCGCGGCGCTATGCCGCACTGACCCTTGACGGCACTGGCAAGGTGGGCTTCGTGCCGCTGTGGACAGAAGACAGTCTGCGCAACTTCAGGCTGACCGACGGCCGAACGCTCAACGAGGCGATGAACTCGATGCGCGCTGCCGACAAGAACGCCATATACACCGACACGAAACTGAGCTCTATGATATGGTCGAAGCTGAAACCGCTGCTGGCGAAGCGCGGACGGATATACTTCGCGCCCGACGGTCTGCTGCATCTGCTTGCCATAGAGAACATGGCCGACGCCATGAACGGCAGCGACGTGTGCCGCCTCAGTTCTACGCGCGAGCTTGCCTATGACGACAAAGACATCAGGGGAAAAGCACTGATAATGGGCGGAGTGAGCTACGACGAATGCGACGCAAAGACTCAGGACGACGCCACAGCAGCGCCCGACCGCAGCGCAAGCAGCATACTCTCTGCCCTGCATCTGCCGCCCGCAGCCAACGGAGCCTACGCCTATCTGCCCGCCACGGCGGCAGAGGCTGACACCATAAGGAGCATGATAGCAAAAGGCAACGGCATAAAGGCTGAATGCATAAAAGGCACGCAGGCCACCGAAACGGCCTTCAAGCTCACCGCCCCGTCGTGCTCAATGATACATCTTGCCACCCACGGCTTCTGCTTTGCCGACACCGACAGGCCCGAGCCGCTGGCGTTCTGCCGCGACAGTCTGCGCGAAGACGACACTATGAGCCGCAGCGGACTGGTGTTTGCTGGTGCCAACCGCATGGTGCAGCCGGCATACAGCGCCTACGACGACGGCATACTGCTGGCACGCGAAGCCTCAGAGATGCGCCTCGACAGGGCAGCCCTCGTAGTGCTGTCGGCATGTCAGACGGGTCTCGGACCGATAACTTCCGAGGGTGTGTTCGGCTTTCAGCGCGGACTGAAGAAGGCAGGAGCCGGCGCGATAGTGGCAAGTCTGTGGAACGTTGACGACAAGGCCACCAAGCTGCTCATGACCCGTTTTTATCATCATCTGCTCGGCAGCATGCCCATGTCGGAAGCCTTCGCCCAAGCCAAGACCGACCTGCGCTGCCATGAAGTGAAGATAGAAGTGGAGACAGACGAGGACGACAAGTCGCACGGACAGATAAGGCGCTTAGGCCGCTGGGTGTGGCCGAAGAAGAAAGTAATGAAGACCGTTCGCCCCTACTCGAAACCACAATACTGGGCAGCGTTTATTTTAATTAAGAAGTAAGAAAGTATGTATTAAGACAATAAAGAACGTCCCGTTGCTTGTTATTGCAATGGAACGTTTTTCTTTTGTTTGTCAACATCTGAACACAAAACATTTGGATTTTTCACTCTTAACTTTTCGCTTCCGTCAGGCGTTTTTCATTTTTAATTTTTCATTTTTAATTGCGCTTTTGCGCCTGCTCTTCATTTAAACAAGCGGTATTTTAAGCGGATCTGGAGATCCTTATAATAAATTCCGGCGGAGCGCAGATCCGCCGGCACAATAGCAAACGTAGTGCTTGCGAAAAGAACAAATAATGCATTCGGATTTAATTACTCTAACTACTTTAACTACTAAAACCAACAATGCATTCGTCTTAACTCCTTAACTACTTTAACTCCTTTAACTACTAATACAACGTCTTTCACTTTCAATTGCGCTTTTGTGCCTGCTTTTCACTTAAAACAAGCGGTATTTTAAGCGGATCTGGAGATCCTTATAAGCAATTCCGGCGGAGCGCAGATCCGCCGGAACAATAGCAAACGTAGTGCTTGAGAAAAGAACAAATAATACATTCGGATTTAATTACTCTAACTACTTTAACTTCTAAAACCAACAATGCATTTGACTTTAACTACTTTAACTACTCTAACTCCTTTAACTACTAAAAGAAAAACATTCGTCTTAACTACATAACTCCTTTACTCCTAAAACCAACAATGCATTTGACTTTAACTACTTTAACTACTCTAACTCCTTTAACTACTACAATAAACAATATTTCCCAAATTCCGCCGTTCTATATCTTAAATGGATAAAGACGAAAGTAAAGACAGCTACGGACATGTGCTGAAGTATACTGGAATATTCGGCGGCGTGCAGGGACTCAACATCATCATCGGCCTTGTACGCAACAAGATTACTGCCCTGCTGCTCGGACCTGCCGGCATGGGACTGGCGTCGCTGCTCAACTCTTCGGTCAACTTTATCTCGCAGGCCACCAACCTCGGAATATCCTTCAGTGCGATAAAGCACATATCAGAACTCTACGATCAGGGCGACACGGAAGGCATGGAGCGCTTCATCAGGATTGTCAGGGCATGGAGCCTCGTGGCAGCACTACTCGGCATGCTCGTGTGCATAGCCGCCGGACCGCTGCTCAACAGCCTCGCCTTCTCGTGGGGCGACCACACGCTCCACTTCATGCTGCTATCGCCTGCCGTGGCGCTGATGGCCATAACGGGCGGCGAAACGGCCATACTGAAGGCCACACGACGGCTAAGGGCGCTCGCCGTGGTGCAGATATGGTCGGTCATAGCCTCGCTGCTGATATCCGTGCCCATATACTGGATGTTCAGATGGACCGGCATCGTGCCCGTGATAATACTCATGGCGCTTGCCACGATGATAATAACGGTGGTGTATTCTTACAGGGCTTATCCGCTGCGCCTCAGCGGAACCAAGGGCCTGCTGGGCGAAGGCATGGAGATGGTAAGGCTGGGCATAGCCTTCATCATGTCGGGCATAATGGCAAGCGGAGCCGAGATGCTGCTGCGCGCGCTGCTCAACGCCGAGGCCGACCTCGACATAGTGGGACTATACAACGCGGGATTCGTGCTTACGATAACCTACTCGGGCATGGTGTTCTCGGCGATGGAGACCGACTACTTTCCGCGCCTGTCGGCCGTCAACCACGACAACCAGGCCATGAAGCTCACGGCCAACCGCCAGATAGAGGTGTCGCTGCTCATCGTGGCACCCATGCTCACGCTGCTCATCGTGGCCCTGCCGCTGGTGGTGCCGATGCTCTACAGCCGCAAGTTCACGCCCGTGGTGCCCATGGCTCAGATAGCCGTCATGTCGATGTACCTCAGGGCCATAACGCTGCCCATAGCCTACATGACGCTCGCCAAGAGCCACTCTAAGGCCTTCTTCGTGCTCGAAACGCTGTCGGCAGCCATGCAGGTGGCAGCCGTGATGGGCGGATACCGCCTGATGGGACTGACGGGCACGGGCGCCGGACTGCTCGTGTCGTATCTCTTCGAGCTGACGCTGATATACACCTATGCCCACACACGCTACGCCTACCGCCCCTCGAAAGGCGTATGCACCTATGCCGCCATACATCTGCCGATAGGCATAGCGGCATATCTTTCAACACTTATCGGCAACACTCTGCTGAGCGCCTGCCTCGGCATAATGCTCACCCTGGCGAGCACTGCCGCCTCGCTGTTTATACTGCACAAAAAGACATCGCTGTGGAACAGCTTGACAGAACGGCTGAAAAAACTGCGCAGAAGATAGGCACATCAGAAGAACACACCGAAAAGAATAAGCATAACGGCACTTTTCAACAAGATTTCAACATATCATAAAAGCGTGAGCCTAAGGCCGTTACAAAACTTATCAACAAAATAAACACCATTTATCAACAAGCCGAAAGCACATCTTTCAGCACACGAAAAGGCACATATCGCAATGCAAAAAGCCACCTGTTGCAAGGCAATAGACGGCATATCACAACACGAAAAACGCATAAAGCAACGCCAAAACCGGGATAAAGCCACGCCACAGACCGAAAACAACGCAGAAAACACCATGAAAACAGGCACAAACGCCACAGCGGACAAAGAACACCGGAACACTGTTGAAAACCCTGTTGATAACCATGTGGAAAACCATTGGAAAAATATGTGGATATCAACACGCCACATGGGCACGACATTATACACGTGTATATCAACACCTTTATACAGACAAAATAAGCAAGTTTTCAACAGATAAATGGCGAAAAAAGATATAAACTTATTAAATTTGCAGTCTGACAGGAGAATTGTGGATAAGATGCCTTAACGCCTGACAGTCAGACAGAAGATATTAATGGCACATGTTGAAAACACATAACCACGGGTTGATAACGAAATAAGCAAACTTTCAGCCCTAAAGTTTTGAACAAATCAACGGCATATCATACAACTCATTCTCTTTTTTAAAAAAGGAAAACAAAGGATAAGAATAATTATGTGGGTGTGGAAACCTGAGGGTAACCTGAAAGCAGGACAAGCACACACGGCAAAAGAAACAAACACTATGGTTAAAGAAGAATGGACAGAGAAGGGCTACATAGACGAGCCTGCTGACAACGGCACCGACCTGGCCGCCGAGATAAGAAGAATGTGCAAGGAGAAAGACGCCATAATACTGGCCCACTACTACACCGACGGATCGGTGCAGAAGGTGGCAGACTTCATTGGCGACTCGCTGGCCCTGGCGCGCAAGGCTGCCAAGACCGACGCCAAGATTATCGTGATGTGCGGCGTTCACTTCATGGCAGAGACGTGCAAGATACTTTGCCCCGAAAAGCTGGTGATCTGTCCTGACCTCAACGCCGGATGCTCGCTGGCCGACTCATGCCGCGCCGAAGACCTCAAGAAGTTTAAGCAGGAGCACCCGGGCTACACCGTGGTGAGCTATGTCAACACGACGGCTGCCGTGAAGGCGCTGACCGACGTGGTGGTTACGAGCGGCAACGCAAAGAAGATAGTAGACCAGCTGCCGAAGGACGAGAAGATTATCTTCGGACCCGACCACAACCTGGGCAGCTACATCAACGCCGTTACGGGTCGCGAGATGTTGCTCTGGAACGGCGGATGCCATGTGCATGAGCGCTTCTCGCCTCAGGCCATCGTTGAGATGAAGAAGGAACACCCCGACGCCATCGTGCTGGTTCACCCCGAGTGCAAGGGTCCCGTAGTGAAGCTTGCCGACGTGGTAGGCTCAACGGCAGTGCTGCTCGACTATGCCGTGGCACATCCCGACAAGGAGTATATCGTGGCAACAGAGCCGGGCATACTGTTCGAGATGCAGCGCCAGTGCCCCGACACGGTGTTCCTGCCCGTGCCGCCCGAAGTGAGCGAAGGCTCCGTAGGCTGCTCTTGCAACGAGTGTGAATACATGAAGATGAACACTCTGCTCAAAGTTTACAACGCCCTGAAGCATGAATGGCCCAGCGTAGACGTTCCTGCCGACATAGCAGCCGAGGCAGTGAAGCCGATAAACCGCATGCTGGAGATGAGCTAGAGATTGTTCATAATTAAAAATTAAAAAGTAAAAATTAAAAGGCTGGGAAGAATGAAGGGATAATAAAAGACGGAAAACTTTAGCCGGCTATTTCATGCAAGCCGCAGAGCCGTTAGTTTCCTGACATTCCGTTCTTTCCCGCCTTTTAATTTTTGCTCCTTAATTTTTTAATTTTTACTTTTTAATTTTTAATTCCAAATATTCCGTGCGTATATTATTAATTGGTGAGGCGAGCTATCTGCACAACACTCTGAAGAAGGGACTTATTGAAGACGGTCATCAGGTGGTGCTGATGTCTGACGGCAACAACTGGCACAACTCTCCGAGGGACATCGACCTGAAAAGAGACATGCGCTGGGGAAAGCTGAGCGGACTGAAAGTGCTGTGGCAGCTCTTGAGGCATTATAAATGTCTTGTGGGCAACGACATCGTGCAGATACACAACTATCAGTTTGTGCCGCTGAAGATGGGGTGGAACAGACATCTTATCAGCTTCCTTAAACGGCATAACAGGTATATGGTCAAGGGCTGCTTCGGCGACGACCCCGTGGTATTAGACAGTCAGGCTGAAGGAGTACCCGAATATTCGGATACATACTGGGACGGACGGCCGCAGAACGTTGAGCTTAACAAGGAGCGCACAGCCGAGATGAATATGGTGCCGGTGCGCCATTGCAGCGGCTTTGCCAACCGCGAGTCTGACGCTCTTGTGGCATGCCTTTACGAATATTATCTGTGCTACCGCTCATGGCTCAGCCACGGCAAGCTGCACTATATACCTCTGCCCATAGAGATTCCTGAGGGAGCACGCGCAAAGCATATTGCCGACGGCCGTAAGCTGAAGGTGCTCGTGGGCATACAGCCTAAGCGCGACTATCTTAAAGGTGCCGCTTATATAGGGCGGCTGGTTGAGCAGGTGGCGAAGGAGAACGACGGACTGATTGAGGTTAACACGGTTGAGGGCGTGCCCTACGACGAATATTGCCGTATGCTCAGTGAGACCGACGTGCTGGTGGATCAGCTCTACAGCTACACGCCGTCTATGAATTCGCTGGCTGCCATGGCGCGCGGAACGGTGGTGATAGGCGGCGGCGAGGAAGAGTTCTATAAGTTTATCGGCGAGGACGAGCTGCGGCCTATAATAAATGTAAGGCCGGGGCGCGACGAAGACAACCTGAACACGCTGCGCCGGACGCTGACCGACCGAAAGTTGCTTGAGAAGATGTCGCAGCAGAGCATTGATTTCGTAAAGAAGTATCACGACTACCGCAAAGTGGCGCGACAGTATGAGCATCTGTATGAACGGCTGCTTGCCGGAGAGTTTGACATCTATTAGAAAGATACATCAAGCCCAAACCAATGCACACAGACTGAGGCTTTCAGCCGGATTTGGGATAAATAATAAAAAAATAAGCTGACAGAACCGTGTTGTTGTCTGTCAGCTTATTTTTGTTTATATTCTGTGTCTGTAAATAATATTCTTTTGTTCAGATTAAATCGGCTTGTCATTATTTATGCCTTATTTCTTGCCTAAAAGCGTCTTATTTCTTGTCGCAAATCGAGCCAATCAGCTCTTTCCATTTGTTCATGATGTTATCTCGGTCAAACTTGTTGATTGTGAGCCTCGCATTTGCCCCATATTTCGCTCTGAGAGCCTCGTCGCCCGCCATGCGGATAATTGCCCGCGTGAGAGCCTCCGAGTCGTTCTGAGGCACAATAATGCCGTTGTAGCCGTCTTCTGCGATGTCTCTCGCGCCGTAGATATAGTCAACCGTAACGCAAGGCAGTCCGCAGGCCTGTCCTTCGGCAAGCACGAGCGACAGTCCTTCGTATCGCGAGGTTACAATCTGCATGCTGTGGCTTGCGTAAGCCTCGTTCATGTCTTCGCACCTTCCGCGCAGCACCACCCTGCCGTCGAGTCCGCACCGTGTTATCTGCCGTTGCAGTTCGTCGTGCAGCGAGCCTTCGCCGTATATGTCGAGTTGCCAGTCGGGGCATGCCTTGGCCACATCCTTCCAGCAGTCTATCAGCAGGTCGAAGCCCTTAACGTGTTCGAGTCTGCCCACGGCTATCGCCCTTTTCACGCCATAGTCGGCCACATATTTGTCGGGCGTGTTCACAAAGTTAGGTATCACCTCCACCCTCTTTGCCGCCTTATATTCGCGTGCGTCGTCGGCCGTAAGGCACACCACGGCGTCGGCCTTTCGCTCCATTAGCCCGAACATACGGCTGTAAGGCGTGAACCTGCGTGCCGAGTGCGACTCAAATATCTTTTTTGACTTTATATTGCAAAGCGGCAAAAGCAGTGCGCTAAGCGTGGTTGCAAAGAATATTATGTCGGGATTAAGTTCTGAAAGTGTGCTGTTTAACTTTATTGCCGCATCAGCTAATGTCTTTATGCGATTAACGGTTCTTGTTATAGTGTTATTACTTTTCTTTGCCATCGGAACATCAAGAAACAGCAGCCTGACGTTCTTGTTGAGGTTATATGTCTGGCGTGGTGTGTCGCGATATATAGAAATGATGGTTACTTCGTTTCCCCATTCTTCCGACATTATGTTTGCCTTTTCGGATATTATGCGCTCAACACCGCCACCTATATAGAAATCTTCAATAATATATGCTATTTTCATTGTCTTGAAATGAGTTTGAAAATTTTACAAGATAGTTTCAGACCAAATAAATTTAGCATTACGGCTTTTATCCAGTCCTTGTTTCCTGCATAACTTTTAATCTGTATCCGTTGTGGCCAGAGTAATATTTTTCCTGTTTTTCTGTAAGAGTAAAGTTGCGATGTCAGCATGTTTAGATAAAGCCTGTGCCAGCGCTTTTCCCGTGTGTTGAGGTTTAATTCCTTTGTCAGGCTTATTTGCGCTTCAAGCAGAGACGTAAGTCCGTTGAGGGCTTCTTTGGCAGCTATTCCGCTTTTGTTCCAGCAATAGTTGTACATGCCTTTGTCTGTTGTGGCTATAACTGGGTTGAGCTTTATAAGGCTTGCAATGTTATATACGTCTTCATAAATTTTTCCTTTTGGGAAACGCACATTGCTGAAAAGCTCTTTCCTGTATATCTTGTTCCATGCCCAGCAGTGTTCAAGGCCATTTGTCGACAGCCAGTCAAGGGCATTGTCGTATACAGTAGTACCGGGATTAAACATCCGTTCGTTTTTGCATCCGGGATTTTGCAGCACAGGATATTCCAATATGTCGTATTCCTTATGTCCGTCTAATATAGGCATAAGTTTGGCATAAGTATTATTTTCTACAAAATCGTCGCTGTCTACAAATGTTATGTAATCTCCCGTTGCCCGGCTTATTCCATAGTTGCGCGCGTCAGAAAGTCCTCCGTTAGGTTTATGAAAAACTTTTATATTATTGCTTAGTGATGCTGCCTTGTCAGTCAGATTTCCGCTGTTGTCGGTTGAGCCGTCGTCAATTATAAGTATTTCATAATTGTCGATGCCCTGTGACAGCACGCTGTCGATGCAGCGCCGGAATGTCTTTTCTACGTTATATACCGGAATAATAATGCTTAATTTCATGAAAAAATGAATTTAAAAGACAGACATTTTATCACCGTCCATCTTATCATCAGCATCCGGAATAATGAATTTCCGCTCTTTACTGATGCTGTGAATGAACTGTTTCTGCCGTGACAACGAAACTGAATAAGTTTGTTTGGGATAAACTTTACATTGAATCTGTAGGCGGCAATGTTGCCTATCCAGATGTCGTGCATAGGTATGTCTTTCGGAAATGGTAGAGATGCCTTTAGCACTCTCTTTGTAAAGGCCATGCAGCAGCCCATATAACCGTTTTTAATAAGGGTGTTATAAATGCGTGACTGCTTGGTGTTGTGTACTTTATAATATGATTTTTCAATAATGTTGAGATTCTCGTCTACCATTTCTGCGTCACTTATCACGCAGTCGTAATGTTTGAGATACTGCATGCAAATGCTTATTTTATTATCTTTCCAGACATCGTCTTGATCTGATAGAAATATATATTCGCCTTTGGCATGCATCAATGCGTTTTCAAAGTTTGATGTGGGCGATTTCTTTTCAGGACCTTTAATCAGCTTTATCCTTTTGTCGTCGATTTCTTTTATAATGTCTATGGTTGAATCGGTAGAGCCGTTGTCAGATATAATGATTTCGTCTTCGTTATCGAGTTGATTTATTATCGAGCCGATTTGCTCTCTGATAAATCTCTCACCGTTGTATGTGGCTATGCAGACTGAAATCATTTTATGCGACAAAAATTATCTTTATTATTATGTTTTATAATGAAAACGTTTATCTGTTTTTGTTTTATACATCCGTCAGTTCACTATGGCAATCTTGCACACGGTGCCCTTGTCGCCCGACGATGTGGCCGTCTGAACCATATACACGCCCGATGCCACACGCTTGCCGTTGAGGTCGCAGCCGTCCCATGTGTACGATCCGCCCGTGCTTCTGCCTTTGTTTACCAGCGCTCCGTTGGATGTAACAATCTTTATGTCGGCGTCGTAGGTAAGGCCGGTTATGGTTATCAGTCCTGTGTAGTCGGGTCTCACGGGGTTAGGATATGCGTAGACGTTGTCCTTGGTCATCTCGTCTGTCGGCTCGGTTGCGTCGCTCTGATAAGAACATAAGCCCTTGTCTGTGGCGAAATATACGCGGCCCGTGTTGCCGTCGATGGCTATGTCCTGCACAAGGTTTGACGGCAGAGGCGAGTTGTCTGTGGTGAAGTGGCTTATCTGCGTGTTGTTGTCGGCGCTGATGAGGAACACTCCGTTAGAGTTGGTGCCTATCCATTTGCGGTTGCCGCCGTCGATGGCTATGGCGCGCACGTCGATGCCCGATAGCAGATAGTCGGCATAGTTGGTGCCGTCGTTGCGCGGCACTTTGTGCTGCGTGAAGTAAGTGGAGCCGTTCTGTATGGCGCTTGCCGAGAGATAAACAGGTCCGGCGTTGGTGCCTACCCATACGTTTCCTTCCCTGTCTTCAACCGGACTGAATATGTAGTTTGCGCCGAGGCTTGTTCCGTCTTGGTTTATTATGCTCGGTCCGTATTTTGTCAGCACGTCGTTGGCATAGTCGTATGAGTAAAGTATGGTGTTGTTGTAATAGTTGTTGACAAACCACATCTTGCCGTTGGTCTTGCTGATAAAGGCTTTTTCAATGTCGTAGCTGTTAAATTCTGACAGTTCTGTATGCTGATAAGTAGTCCATTTATTTTCGTCTTTAGATATATATATAATACTATTTCCTGCATAAGAATTAAAAACCCACAGATTACCGGCAGCATCATATTTAACTGAACTTACAATTGTGTAATCTTTTGACACCGGATCTACAGCTGATTTTAAGTCGCTGTTGTCATAATTGTAGTGCTTCACGAACTTGCCGTCCTGAAACTCATACATGCCGCTCTTGGCACCCACCATGACGTGTCCGCTTATTGTTGGGTCGAAGTCGAGGCACAGCACGTCAACGTAGCTGTGGCCTATCTTGTCTGTTGTAACCTTTTCAAACTCCGACCAGCTGTCGCCGTTCCACACGTGAATTTCGCCCGGGCGGTTGCCGTCGGTCTCCTGCGACCACAGGCCGCCCACGCCGTAGAGGCTTCCGTTGTTGATGTATATGCGGTAGAAGTTGTTGGATGCGGGGCCGTCGGGTGCAACGCCTTCGGTTACATACACGGGCACGTTGTCGCTGTTTATCTTATATCCTGTTAGCTTTCCGTCTTCGGTCTTGGTCCACCATGTGCCGTCGGTTTGGTCGTACACCTTTGTGCGGTCTATGTTCTGCGCCACATAGTCGCCCGTGCGGCTCCAGTTGCCTTTGTCGAGCAGGTTGTCCTGCATGTTGCCGCGGTAGATGCCTTGCGTGCTCGATGCAGCATAGATGTAGTTGCCCTCGATGTAGCAGTAGTCAACCTGAAATCCGAGCTGATACGAGTCGGCAATGCTTCCGTTGCTGACGTTCATCTTCACTATGCCGAAGGCTGTCGACAGATAGGCATATTGGTTATATATATAAATGTTGTTTATGGTCTTGTCGTAGGTAGCTTCCTTCATGTAGAGGTCGGGCACGTTGATCACGTTGCCGTTTCTTGAAAGCAGGTCGATGTTAGAGTTTGTGTAGGTAACGATAAGTCTGCCGGCCGATTTTGACCATGCTATGTGCGATATCTCGATGTCCGACAGCATATTTGTCTTGTCGTAGGTGGCAACAAGTCCGTCTGCGGGGTTATACGAAAACAGACTGTTGGATGCCAGCACGTACACCTCCTTGCCCGTGGGCTCTATTTCTGTTATGTTGCCGTAGCTAGGATAGAGGGTCCAGCCGTCTGTGCTGCCGCCGTTTATTGCATTGGCCGGCACTGATAATAGCAGAAAAAGGCACGGCAGACAGCATGACATGATATGTCTGAGGATATGGGTGTTTATTTTTCGCATAATTGTTTTGTTTACAGCTTGTGGCTTGTTGCTCAATGATATAACGCCGGCAGGTAAGATTTGTTTTATAAAATGCCAAAATTCTTCGTTCAGCGGCATTGCCGTTGCGCCGCCAGAGCGCTTTGCGCAGCGCTTTCCGGCGGCGGTGATGATAATATAAAGGCAGGCGGCTATCTGTTGCCGCTTGCCTGTTTAAGATATTCTACAAGTTTCTGCACGGCCCTGGCGCGATGAGATATCTTGTTCTTTATCTCGTGGCCCAGTTCGGCAAATGTCTTGTCGTAGCCTTCGGGGCGGAATATTGGGTCGTAGCCGAAGCCCTCTCCTCCCCTCTTCTCGCGTATTATGTCGCCTTCTGCCACGCCTTCAAACAGCTTCACGCCGTCGTCGCCGCTGCCCGTTATCAGGGCTATCACCGTGCGGAAGCGCGCCTTGCGGTTGTCGTTGTCGCCGAGCTTCTGCATCAGCTTTGCCATGTTGGCCTCGCTGTCGTGACCTTCGCCGCCGGCATATCGTGCCGAGTAGACTCCCGGCTCTCCGCCCAGCGCGTCCACCTCGAGTCCGGTGTCGTCGGCAAAGCAGCTCATGCCGTATTTGTCAAACACGTAGCGAGCTTTCTGCAGGGCGTTTTCCTCCAGTGTGTCTGCCGTCTCGGGTATGTCCTCGTGGCAGTTGATGTCGGCCAGCGACATCACTTCTATCTTGTCGCCGAGCATGTCTCTTATCTCGGCCAGCTTGTTCTTGTTGTTTGTTGCGAAAACTATTTTCATCTTTTCTTTATTGTTTCTCTGTGCGCCCGGCAGCGGCCTTTTGCCGTCACTTGCCGTTAAGCGTATTGTCTTTCATCTTCTTGGGCACTTTCACCTTTATCTGGTCGAAGCCCTCGCCGTATACGCCTATCACGGAGCTCTGGCTCACAAAGGCGTTGGGGTCGATTACCTTTATCAGTCGGAATATCGTCACGCTCTCGTTCTTCTTTGCCAGCAGACAGAGCACCTTGGTCTCCTTGCCCGTATACCATCCATGACCGTCGAGTATGGTTATCGTGTGGTCGGTGGTGGTGGCTATGGCGTTGGCTATCTCCTGATATTTCTTTGAGAATATCATGAACTGCACCGACTGGCGCTGCCAGTTCATCACGTAGTCGAGCATGGTGCACTCGATGAACATGGTGCAGAAGCCGAACACCACCTTCTGGCAGCGTAACTGCACGGGACCGAACGTGTCGATAAACAGACAGCTGCCTATGATGCACACGTCGATTAGCAGGATTACGCGGCCGAGCGATATGTTGCGGTACTTGTTGACCGAGGCCGCTATGATGTCGGTGCCGCCCGTAGAGCCGTTGTTGAGGAACACTATGGCAAGGGCCGTGCCGGTCATCATACATCCGATGACGAGCGACATGAAGTCGTTGCCGTCGCCCAGCAGCTTGTAGAACGTGCCGTCGGGCTGTATGACAACTCTCTGGGCCACGTCGAGCAGGAACGTCAGCATGAACGTGGCGTAGATGGTCTTCATCAGGAAGCGCCAGCCCAGTATCTTCAGCGCGGCCACGATGAGCACGGCGTTGATTATGAAGAATGTGTACTGAACGGGGAACTTCGTGGCGTAGAACACCACGGCGCCGATTCCCGCTATACCTCCCGTTACTATCTCGTAAGGCAAGAGGAACACCGTGAAGGCGAACGTGTAGAGCATCAGCCCGAGGGTGATGTTGAAGTAGTCTTTGGCTTCACGAATTAATATTTGCTTCTGCATGGCTTGTGATTTTTTAAGGTGAAAGTGTGTTTCTTTTTAATTCTGTTGACATAACGGTTTTATCATGAGCGCGTCGGCTCCTGTGAGTGAGTCAGGCCGGCTCAGTGGCCGGGCTCTGCTGTGTTGCCCGGCCTTTGCCGCCTGTGTGTGTCCTGTTATTTTGCTGTTTGCCTTAGTGATATGGGTGCGGCTGTTATTTAACAACCACGTTGACCATTCTCTTCGGCACGATGATAACCTTTACTATCTGTTTGCCGTCGATGTATTTTGCCGTTCTCTGGTCGGCCATCACAGCCTGCTCTATGGCTGCGTTGTCGGCGTCGGCTGCAAACTGCATCTCGAAGCGGCGCTTGCCGTTGAAGGCTATACCCATCTGAACGGTGCTCTCAACGAGGTATTTCTCGTTGTATTCGGGCCAGCATGCGTCGAATATGCTGCCGCTGTTGCCCAGTGCGTGCCACAGCTCTTCGGCTATGTGCGGAGCAAACGGAGCTATCAGGCCTACCACGTCGGTCAGCAATGCCTGGTTGTGGCATTTGAGCTGATGCAGCTCGTTGACGCAAATCATGAAGGCAGATATGCTGGTGTTGTAGCTGAACTGCTCGATGTCCTGCGTAACCTTCTTGATGAGCTTGTGGACAGACTTATACTGCTCCGGCGTAGGCTCGCTCTGGTCGGGCAGGAACTCGCCCGTGCGCTGATCGTAGAACAGTGCCCAGAACTTCTTCAGGAAGCGGTGGCAGCCGTCTATTCCGTTGGTGTCCCAAGGCTTGCTCTGCTCTACCGGACCGAGGAACATCTCATAGAGACGCAGCGTGTCGGCTCCGTATTTGTCTACAATCATGTCGGGGTTGACAACGTTGAACATCGACTTAGACATCTTCTCTATAGCCCATCCGCACACATACTTGCCGTCTTCGAGTATGAATTCGGCGTCGTTGTATTCGGGGCGCCATGCCTTGAATGCCTCTGTGTCGAGCACGTCGCCGTGAACGATGTTTACGTCAACGTGTATAGGTGTTACGTCATACTGGTCTTTCAGTCCGAGACTAACGAAGAGCGGCTTCTTAGAGTGGTCGTCGCTGTTTACGCGGTAAACGAAGTTAGAGCGTCCCTGAATCATACCCTGGTTGACGAGCTTCTTGTAAGGCTCCTCCTGGCACGACACACCGAGGTCGAACAGGAACTTGTTCCAGAAGCGTGAGTATATCAGGTGGCCTGTGGCGTGCTCTGTTCCGCCCACATACAGGTCAACGTTCTGCCAGTAGTGGTCGGCCTCCTCGCCCACGAGGGCGTTGTCGTTGTGCGGATCCATGTAGCGCAGATAGTAGGCTGATGAGCCTGCAAAGCCCGGCATGGTGTTGAACTCGAGCGGGAATATGGTCTTGTTGTCAATCAGACTCTTGTCCACAACCTCGTTCTTCTCTGTGTCCCAAGCCCATTTCTTTGCGTGTCCGAGCGGCGGCTCTCCTGTCTCTGTAGGCTTATACTGGTCAATCTCGGGCAGCTCGAGCGGCAGCTTGTCTTCTGAAATCATGTAAGGCATGCCGTCCTTATAGTAAACCGGGAACGGCTCGCCCCAGTAGCGCTGGCGTGAGAAGATGGCGTCGCGCAGACGGTAGTTCACCTTCACGCGGCCCATGTTGTGAGAAGTTACAAACTCCTTGGTCTTCTTTATAGCCTCCTTTACGCTCAGGCCGTCGAGTGAGAATCCGTCGAGAGTCTCCACTCCGCTCTTAGGCGAGTTGCATACGGTGCCCTCCTTGGCGTCGAAGCTCTCCTCGCTCACGTCGCATCCCTCTATGAGCGGACGTATCTCCAGTCCGAAATGCTTGGCGAAGGCATAGTCGCGCGAGTCGTGCGCAGGCACAGCCATGATGGCTCCTGTGCCGTATCCTGCCAGTACATAGTCAGAAATCCAGATAGGAATGTTCTCGCCCGTGAACGGATTGATGGCGTAAGAGCCTGAGAACACGCCCGTAACAGAGCGGTCGCTGATGCGCTCGCGCTCGGTGCGCTTCTTTGTGCGTTCTATATATGCGTCCACCTCGGCCTTCTGCTCAGGTGTGGTAAGTTTCTCTACGAGTTCGCTTTCAGGTGCCAGCACCATGAACGTTACGCCGAATATTGTGTCGGCACGTGTTGTGAAGATGGTGAAAGCCCAGTCTTGTCCGGCCACCTTAAACTGCATCTCAGTTCCTTCAGAACGGCCGATCCAGTTGCGCTGAGTCTCCTTCAGCGACTCAGTCCAGTCTACAGTGTCGAGTCCGTCGAGCAGGCGCTGTGCATAGGCGCTTACGCGCAGACACCACTGCATCATCTTCTTCTGAACAACGGGATATCCGCCGCGCACGCTCACGCCGTCTACCACCTCGTCGTTGGCAAGCACGGTGCCCAGTCCGGCACACCAGTTAACCATCGTCTCGCCCAGATAGGCTATGCGGTAGTTCATCAGCACTTGCTGCTGTTCCTTCTCGCTCATGGCGTTCCATTCGGCTGCCGTGAAGCTCATCTCCTCGCTCTGTGCCACGTCGAGTCCCTCGGTGCCCTTCTGGCTGAAGTGCTCTATGAGCTTCTCTATAGGCTGTGCCTTCTGGCAAGTGTTGCAGTAGAACGAGTTGAACATCTTCTGGAATGCCCACTGCGTCCATTTGTAATATTTAGGCTCGCAGGTGCGCACCTCGCGGTTCCAGTCGAACGAGAATCCTATCTTGTCCAGCTGGCTGCGGTATCTACTTATGTTTTCGGCCGTAGTTATGGCCGGATGCTGTCCTGTCTGTATGGCATACTGCTCGGCGGGCAGTCCGTAGGCGTCGTATCCCATGGGGTTGAGCACGTTATATCCCATCAGCCTCTTGTAGCGGGCGTAGATGTCGCTGGCTATGTATCCCAGCGGATGTCCCACGTGCAGTCCTGCTCCCGATGGATAAGGAAACATGTTGAGCACATAGAATTTCTCCCTGCTCTTGTCTTCAGTAACCTGGTAGGTCTTCATCTCGACCCACTGTTTCTGCCATTTCTTCTCAATCTCTCTGAAATTGTATTCCATTGTTCCGTATCGTTGTTTTTTATTCTTTGTGTTATTTATGCCGCTCTGTTGCAGCCCCGTCCCGTCCAGCCCTGTTAAAGGCTCAAGGCCGTCATTGTCAGGCCGGAGGTTTGCTTTTTCGTAAGGCATGACACATAATTATAATATGCAAAGATAATGCAAAAATTCGATTGTACGAAATAAAATTGTTTTTATTATATTTTGTAAACTATGTTGCAAATTGAACATCATCCGCCCCATATCCTTCTCGTAAAGGGATATATGGGACGGATGATGTGTGTTCAGCCGCCGTTGCGTCCTGTAGTGTCTGCGGTGTGCGTGTTGCCTGCGTCGTCATTGTGCCGGCTGCGTGCCGTATAGAGTGTCTCCTGCGTCGCCTGCCGTAATCACCACTTTGAAGGTTCTTTCCTTTTCTGTATTGTTTGGTTGTGCCGTTACATACAGATTTTCGCCGTCGCGCTTCACGGTCAGCCATTCGTAAGTTTTTTCAAATTTGCCCGTGTCTGCGCAGTTTTCTTTTTCATCCAATGTGGCATAATAGATATTATCGTTAATGTAAGTGCAGTGTATTATCCATGCAATGTCTTTGTCTGTCGTGCATGTCTGTGTGCCGCCTTCTGCCGGTATCGTAACTTGTTTTGGCTTTAGGTTTATGGGGGTGCCTCCTCCCGTCATCAGCTCTTCCTGCGTGCCGTTAATATAGTCAAAGTAATCGCCTGCTGAAAGGCATATTTTGAATGTCCTGCTCTCTTCGTAGTTCGTGTCTGCCGATATGTTCAGCGTCCAGTCGTCCGCCTTTACGTTGAGCCAGTCGCACTTTTGATAGAACTTTCCCGTCTGAGGCATATTCCAATTTTCAGAGCTGTCAGTGAGATGATATATTATCTTTCCGTCAATCTCTATTGTTGTTATCCACCAACTTTTTCCTTTGGTATTGACTGTTACAGGTTCTCCTGCCCCGTTAAGCGTCACTTCGTGTGTGGACAATCCTATTACATCGCCCCATCTCATATCTTCCTCGGTGCATGATGTAACACACAGCAATGACAAAATGAAAAGTATATATTGTTTCATGGCATAGTGTTTTTATATGTTTCAAGTTTATCAGGTATAAATATTTCAGTGTTGGCCTCTGCCTCTGATTTATGTTGCCATGTTGTGTCACGGCATACGGCATTACCTTCGTAGCTTTTCAGTATATTTAAAATATTTCTGCATGATAGTTGTTTTTGTAAAAACTATTTTCCCATAGGCATCAAGGTTTATGTGTTATATGTTTGAGTTTAATTTGCCAAATATAGCGATTTATTTTTACATTATGTGGCTTTTGTGATAAAAAGTACACATATTTTATGTATATATATTGAATAAACATAAAAATCCGGCAGACTGAAATGCCTGCCGGACCGGTTGGTTGATTTTGATTAACTGCATCATTTTCAGATTGCCGCGTTCACTCCGAACACGCCCAGGATGGCTGTTGCCACTGCCACTATCACCTTCAGAATTATCGAAATGTTGTTCTTGTCTTTTGTTCCCATTGTCTGTTTTGTTTTTGTAAGTTTTTTAATCCAAATCGGTCATCAGACCGCATATTACTTTATCAATTTTGTGCATTGATGTTTTCATCCAGTCTTTTTGTTTCTATTGGCGTCTTTTTGTCAGATTTTTCTTGACATAGCCCGCTATGCCTGCTAAAAATATAACGAAAATCCGCTCAATATAAAGCTAAATCCCGACCGAATCCTAATGACCGTTTTGGGTTTAATTTATGTGTGTTACGTTCATCGCCTGCATTCATTCATGCCCTGCTGCTACACGGCTTCCACGTCGTCGAGGGCGTCGCTGACAGCGTTCTTGGGCAGCTCCTGCACCTTGCAGCCCGTAAGCAGTGCGCGGGTGCGGGTCTTGTTCTTGTCAATCTTGGTCTCGGGCTGAAACAGCACGTGCACCGACTTGACGTTGCCGCTTGCCGTAAAGTCCTTCACGGTGTCGGCCGGACTGGTGTGCATGCCGATCTTGAATGTGCCGAGGCGGTCGAGCTTCACGCGGTGCGACATCTGCAGATGCTTCTGCATCGTCTCCACCAGCTCGCTCAGTACGGCCACGATGTCGGCTCTCTTCACCGTACAGTTGGCCTGCATCTCGTCTGCCAGGTCGTCTATTGTAACTGTGCCCGTGTGCACGGCGCGTGCATACCACTTGCCCTTGTTTGCCGAACCTTCTCTGTTTTCCTGATACAACTTATAAAAAACTGCCATAATCTTTTTTCCTTTCTTTTTTTAATGGTTAATAATCTGTGTGTGTTTCTCTCTGCATTCAGAAGCTTCTTTGTGTCAGTTGTGTCTTTCATGCTGCCCGGCGCCGTTTCGGCGGCTGATGGGTTGCCGGCTGTCCATGCAGTCCTTAGAGGTGCCTGCGGCTTCATGTCGTTCACGTTTGCAAAGATACACTTTCTGATCAGCGATGTCAAGTTTTACCACGATAGACTGTATGCTCAACTGCTGTTAGTATGTTTTCATGATCAGTTTCGATGTTTCGTTTCGTGCTGATTGTCAGGCGCTTACGCCCGCATGGCTCTTTGCCGTGCTTATGATGCTTTCGGCTCGCCGGGCTGTTCGTGCCTTGGCTGACTGCCGTCGTAGGCCGTGCTTTGCGCTACAGCTTGTGTTGCTGCTTGCTGTTTGGTTAAAATAAGTTTTCGGGATATGCGTATATTGAAAAATACATTAAAAAAACAGTTTCCCGATAGGTGGTTTTCTGCATTTCCGTGTGATATCTTTGCCGGTTTATGCCATCGGCAATGACATTGCTTGACACACCGGAAAAATTAACGAAATGATGAAAAGTAAAGAAACGTTCAACTTCAGGATCATCCTCATTATGCTGCTGCTCTGTGCTGCTTCAGGCGTCAGTGCGGCCGACAGCCTTAGCTGCGATGTGCAGCGGCGTTGCACCTTCGACGACGGCCACAGGCTCAGGGCTGTCGACATAGTGGTGCCTGCCGCCCTCGTCGGCGTGTCGGCGCTGTATATCGAGAACGGATGGATGGTCAGGCAGAAGCGTGCCGTGAGATACGCCCTCGTGCCGAAGGACAGGCGCAAGATGCATGCTGACGACTATGTGCAGTATTCGCCCGTGGTGGCTGTCTACGGGCTCAACCTTGCCGGCGTGCGCGGCCGCCACTCGTTCAAGGACCGCACCATCATGCTTGCCATGTCGTATGCCACGATGGGCATCATCGTCAACACCATGAAGCTGGCCATAAGCGAGCGCCGCCCCGACGTAAGCACGCGCAACTCTTTTCCGTCGGGACACACCGCCACGGCCTTCATGGGCGCGCAGTTTCTTTATGAAGAATACAAGTCGGTGTCGCCCCTTATAGCCTGGTCGGGTTTTGTGGTGGCTCCGCTCACGGCCTATCTGCGCGTCTACAACGACCGCCACTGGATAAACGACGTTGTGGCGGGTGCGTGCATAGGCATCGTCAGCACCAAACTGGCCTACAGGCTCTATCCCCTGCTGTTCCGCAAGTCGTCCTGCCGCCGCTCCACGGCTCTTGCCGCCCTGCCCTACTACGACGGCCGCAGCGTTGGCGTGAGCATGAACATGACATTTTAGTTTCATACCTATCCGGCCGCATTACGTTCATGGCGTTTACGGTGTTTTTCCTTTCTGTTTCCCGTGTTTGCCATGTTCGTTTTGCGGCATATATTTGCCTCGTATGCGTATGTTGATTATAATAACATGGTCATGTATACAGGCAGATAGTTGATGCCGTTTTCCCGGCGATAATCCTTGGTGTGTTTCACACATAGATGCCCGTAATTCCGCCTTCCACCAAATTTTTTCAGTGCAAAGTGTCGGTATCCACCAAATCTTTTATAAATATACGCTATGCCGTGCATAACAGAAAGGCCGCCTTTCGGAGCGTGAAAGACGGCCTTTTGCAGGGTGAAAGATAACTTTTTGCAGCACGAAAGGCTGCCTTTTGCAATGTGCTGGGTGTCAGCGCGTTGCGCAGCCTCATGCCGCCTTGTAGAAAGGTATGGCCTGGCGGCGGTTTTGGCCCTTGCCGGCCTTGTAGGATACGTGCAGCCAGCATGCCCCGTTGCTCATCGAGTGTTCAAAGAGCAGCTGGTCGAAGTCGAGGTTGGCGGTTATGTAGGCATACATCTTGCGCCCCGTCTCCATGCCCGATATGTGTATGTCGGCAGCCTCGCCCCTCATGTGCTGCGAGGTGTTAGCCCCGCCCACTATGGCGTTGAGCCGCTCGGAGCGGAATCCGCTCGTTATGCGTATCACGCCGAATCGCCTGCGCAGCGGTTCCAGCACGTTCAGGCAGAGCTGCCTGAGGCGTTCGGTCTGTTCTCTGTCGGGCGTGTTGTCTATGCGGTGTCTTACTGCCGCGCCCGAGCGGCACATCTCCTCCAGCGTGAAGTGTTCCGACAGTCTTGTCTGTGTGTTCTTGTCCATTGTCTTGTGTTTTATGGTCTGTTAATGTTTTTCATGGTTACCTTGCCGTTGCGTTGTCTGTTCAGCGCATGCATCTTATCATGGCGTAGAGCGGGTTGCGCGAGTGCCTGCAGTACATCAGCCAGCAGTAGCGGCTGAAGAACGACTTCTGCTTCACGCCCTTCCTCTCCCTTGCGTTATACACCATGGCGTAGGGATTCTTCGGCATGGGCACGTGCAGCACGGTGCATGCCCTGCGCGCCATCTCGCTGAAGCTGTAGGGGCGGCCCAGCCTGTCAACGGGGCTTTCGGCCATGTAGACGTCGTAGACCAGCTCCATCAGGTCGGTCTTGCTCTCCGTCCAGTACAGGTTTTCGGCCGGGTTGCGTGTCAGCAGCTGGCCCAGCTGCTGCGCCATTATGCGCCTTGCGCTTTCGCGCTGTTCCTTGCTCAGCATGTCGGCAAAGTCTTTCTGTCTCTCTTCGTTCAGGTTAATACTTACAATCATTTCTAAAATCAGTTTTAAAGGTCTGTTGTATTTGTGCCCTCTGCCCTGCCCCGCGGTAGCTTGCGTGGCGGCGCCGGGCCCGTGTTATCTCATGAAACAATCTCTCCTTGTCGGGCTAAGGTCCTGTTCCGGGGGCAAAATTATGCCGCTTTTGTGCAATATATGTTCGCAATGCGATATAAAAACATTAAAAAAGTTTTATTTCCTGCCTCCTCTGCCCTGCCCTTCAGGCACGGCAGTCGTGCCCGTCTGTGCCGTGTGCGGGGGCAAATCCCGCTGAATTGTAGGGAAAATCCGATGCTGTTGTAGGGTAAACTGCTTGCACTTTAGCCCAAATTTCACTATCTTTGCTCTCAGAACATTTGTTTGATACTGCTGATTGTCTAACATTTTAAAAATTGACGGTTATGAAACGATTACTTACATCCTTCATCATAATGATGATAACCACGGTTACGTTGCAGGCAATGACATATACGCAGGCCCGTGAGGAGGCCCTGTTCCTGACAGACAAGATGGCATACGAACTGGGACTGTATGAGAGCCAGTATGATGCCGTGTATGAAATAAATCTCGACTATCTCATGGCGCTCAACTATCAGGACGACCTTTACTCTACGTGCTGGACGCGCCGCAACCTCGACCTGAGCTATGTGCTCACCGCGGCACAGTATAACCTGTATATGTCAAGGACATATTTCTACCGTCCGGTCTACTGGAGTTCGGGCTTCAGATACAGCATCTACACGCGCTACACCGACCGCTCTTACTATTATTACAGCCGCCCAAGCGTCTACACCACCTACCGCGGAGGCCACAGCTGGCGCAGCAACGGCGGCAAGAGCTGGTATAAGGGCCGCACATACAGCAGCGCTCACAAGCTGACGCCGGTAAGGACAGGCACCACAAACCACTCGGGCCACAGCGTGACGACAACCCCGAAGCCCTCTAAACCGACTAATCAGGGCCACACGGTTACGGCTCCCAAGCCTTCTACGGGCACCGCGTCGCACGGCCGTCCCACTACCAACAAGAAGCCTACAACCTCAGCCGGCAAGCCCGCTACGAGCCGTCCGTCGAGAGGTACGGGCACATCGGGCAGCACAACTGCAAGGCCTTCAGGCTCGTTCAGCGGTTCGCGCCCCACTCGCACCACGTCGGCTAAGCCATCTACAACAACGCAGAAAACCACTCCGACAAAGGGCTTCAGCGGAAAAAGATGACAACAAACTTATAAGAAATAGAAAATTGGGATTTGAAAACTGGGAATTGGAAGAGATTAAGAACAGCCGCTTAATTGTCTTTCAATTCTCAGTTTTCAGCTGTTTTTCCTTTTCTGTCAGTCAGAAATTGGAAAAAAATTAGTAAGTTTGCAGCTTGAAAATAACCCATAGTGCCTGACTTACAGACCAGAACAGGCAGGCTATCCACAACAGATCATGGCAAAGAAAGACAACGAACTAACCCCGATGATGAAGCAGTTTATGTCGCTGAAGGCAAAGCACCCCGACGCGCTGCTGCTGTTTCGTTGCGGAGACTTTTATGAGACATACCTTCAGGACGCCGTAGACGCCAGCAAGATACTGGGCATAACGCTCACCAGGCGCAACAACGGAGGCTCGAAAGACCCTACGGAGATGGCCGGATTTCCGCATCATGCGCTCGACACGTATCTGCCAAAGCTTGTAAGGGCGGGCAGGAGAGTGGCCATATGCGACCAGCTGGAGGACCCCAAGCTCACCAAGAAGCTCGTTAAGCGAGGCATAACCGAACTGGTTACGCCCGGAGTGGCCATGACTGACAATGTGCTTAACTACAAGGAAAACAACTTCCTGGCAGCCGTCAACTTCGGTAAGACGGCGTGCGGAGTGGCGTTTCTCGACATATCTACCGGCGAATTCCTCACGGGCGAAGGCTCCTACGACTATGTAGAGAAGCTGCTCGTCAACTTCTCGCCTAAGGAAGTGCTCTTTGAGCGCGGCCGCAGGGCTGAGTTTGAGCGCTGGTTCGGCAACAAGTTCTTCACCTTCGAGCTCGACGACTGGGTGTTCACCGAGCAGTCGGCCAACCAGAAGCTGCTGAGCCACTTCGACGTAAAGTCGCTCAAGGGCTTCGGCGTGGAGCATCTCAGGAGTGGAGTGGTGGCGAGCGGAGCCATACTTCAGTATCTCGAGATGACGCAGCACACGCACATTGGCCACATAACGTCGCTATCGCGCATTGAGGAAGAGCGCTACGTAAGGCTCGACAAGTTCACCATACGCTCGCTCGAGCTGCTGCACCCCATGCAGGACGACGGCTCGTCGCTGCTCGACGTGATAGACCGCACCGTGTCGCCGATGGGCGCCCGCATGCTGAAGCGCTGGGTGGTGTTCCCCCTGAGAGATGCCCGCGTGATAGAGGACAGGCTCGACGTGGTTGAATATTTCTTCCGCCATCCCGAATTCAAAGACCTTCTCGACAGTCAGCTCCACCGCATTGGCGACCTGGAGCGCATCATATCAAAGGTGGCCGTGGGCCGTGTGTCGCCGCGCGAGGTGGTGCAGCTCAAGACAGCCCTGCAGGCCCTGGTGCCCGTAAGGCGTGCATGTCTCGAGGCAGACAACGCCGTGCTGCGCCGCATAGGCGACCAGATGGCGCTGTGCGAGGGCCTGCGCGACCGCATTGAGCGCGAGGTGAACGAAGATTCGCCGCAGCTCGTCAGCAAGGGCGGCGTGATAAAGAACGGCGTAAGCAGCGAGCTCGACGAACTGCGCAACATTGCCTACAGCGGCAAAGACTATCTGCTGAAGATACAGGAGCGCGAAACCGAGCTTACGGGCATATCGTCGCTGAAGATAGGCTACAACAACGTGTTCGGCTATTACCTCGAAGTGCGCAACATCTACAAGGACAAAGTGCCGGAAGAGTGGGTGAGAAAGCAGACTCTTGCCAACGCCGAGCGATACATAACGCAGGAGCTGAAGGAATATGAGGAGAAGATTCTGGGCGCCGAAGACAAGATATTGCAGCTGGAGAGCAAGCTGTTCTCCGAGCTGGTGCTGTCGATGCAGGAGTATATCCCCGCCATACAGACCGACGCCTCGCTCATAGCCCGTATCGACTGTCTGCTGTCTTTCGCCAAGACTGCCGCCGAGCACGGCTACATCCGTCCTGCCATTGATGCCGACAACATTGTGCTCGACATACATCAGGGACGCCACCCGGTGATAGAGACGCAGCTGCCCGTGGGCGAGAGCTACGTGCCCAACGACATATATCTCGACGACAAGAAGCAGCAGATAATAATAATCACAGGTCCGAACATGGCCGGAAAGTCGGCCCTGCTGCGTCAGACGGCACTGATAGTGCTGCTGGCCCAGATAGGATGCTTCGTGCCGGCAGAGAGCGCGAGGATAGGTCTGGTGGACAAGATATTCACACGTGTGGGAGCATCGGACAACATATCGCTGGGCGAGTCGACCTTCATGGTGGAGATGACCGAGGCCGCCAACATCCTCAACAACGTTACTCCGCGCTCGCTGGTGCTCTTCGACGAGCTTGGCCGAGGCACGTCCACATACGACGGAATAAGCATAGCGTGGGCCATTGTGGAGTATCTCCACGAGTATCCCAAGGCTCAGGCGCGCACGCTCTTTGCCACTCACTATCACGAACTCAACGAGATGGAGAAAAACTTTGCCCGCATAAAGAACTTCAACGTAAGCGTAAGAGAGTCGGGCGGCAAGGTTATCTTCCTGAGAAAGCTCGAGCCGGGCGGCTCTGAGCACTCGTTCGGTATACACGTGGCGCAGATAGCCGGCATGCCAAAGAGCATCGTGAAGAGGGCAGAGACCATACTGAAGGAGCTTGAGGCCGACAACGCCCAGGTGGGCGGAGTGGGCAAGCCGTCGGCAGAGAAGATAAACATGAGCCGGCAGGGCATGCAGCTCAGCTTCTTCCAGCTCGACGACCCAGTGCTGTGCCAGGTGCGCGACGAGATACTGGGGCTCGACATCAACAACCTGACGCCCGTGGAGGCGCTCAACAAGCTGAACGACATAAAGCGCATAGTTACAGGCAAATAGGGCAGGGCAGGGCTGCTGCCGTGGCGCGGCGCGAGCTGCAGTGGCGGCAGAAAACTAACCCCCAACAGGTCATCATACCGCACATGGTTTTATCACTTTTGTGCATTCAGGCTTTCATACCGAATCATAATAGCCGATTTGGGTTAAAGACAAGGCGCCGCATGGCAGCCCCTCAGACATTTTAAGTCTATGACTGTCGGCATGAATGAATGTCGTAAGTCATCAACATATACGCACACTGATAATAAGTTCTGCGCCGTGATTTAAATCAGAATACAATACAAAGGAGAACATTTCTCCGTGGAGAATAAAGACAAAAGAAAGGATAGCATAATCAGAAAGGAGAACTGAATAGTTGCAGGGGACAGCATTACAGCCGTAAAAGACAAAATATGCCGGCAGAAGACATAATAAATTGGTTACAGCGGACAAAATACACCGGCCACAGAACACCCGACACACCGGCAATAAGCTCAACATCAGGCGTCCACATACTCCTCAAGTCAAATCAAAATTGGCTGACGCCGAACTTCGTTTCTCCATTCTCAATTCTCAATTCTCCATTAGAACAGATTTGTTTTCAAGTCAAAATATTATGCAGAAAAAGACAATATTTCTAACAAGGCGTTACATCCTTTTTATCATTTCGGTGTTTATCAACGCCTACGGCATTGCCTTCATCACAAAGGCTCTGCTGGGCACGTCGCCCATAACGAGCGTCAACTACGTGCTGAGTATGTTCACGCCCCTTACCATGGGACAGTGGACCATCATCGTAAACCTTCTTTTCGTGGCCACAGAGCCGCTCATGATGAGCCGCTCACAGCTGCGCGCCGACCTCCGCATGTATCTCATACAGATACCCGTTACGCTCTGTTTCGGTACGTTTATCGACATATCCATGTCGTCGCTGTCGTGGCTTCAGCCCGAGGCCTATCCCATGCAGCTGCTCAGCATGCTCGCCGGATGCGTCATTCTGGCGTGCGGCATAACGCTCGAGGTTAAGGCCGACGTGGCAATGGTGGCGGGCGAGTTCTTCGTCAGGGTGTTGGCAAGGCGCATAGGCGGCGACTTCGGCTACGTCAAACTGGGCTTCGACGTGGGCAACGTTATCCTTGCCTGCGTGTTCTCTATGCTCTTCATAGGCGGCATACACGGCGTGCGCGAGGGCACGGTGGCTGCGGCGCTGCTCGTGGGGCCGATAGTTCACTTCCTCACACCGTTCTGCCGCGTGCTCAACGGCGTGCTGGGCTACTCTGAGCAGACCGAAGGCAAGGCAGCCGCGGCGCCTGCCGACGTGGTGGTTACCATAGCCCGCGAGTTTGGCAGCGGCGGCCACATGCTGGGCGAGATGCTGGCGTCGAGACTCGGCGTAAGGCTCTACGACCGCGAATTTATAAAGATGGCGGCGAAGAGCAGCGGCATCAACGAAGACTACATAAGGCGCAACGAGCAGACCATACCGTCGTTCTGGCTGAAGTGCATACTGTCGCAGGGCTACGGCACGCAGGCGGGCAGGGGACTGTCTGACGACGACGTGCTCTTCCTGGCAGAGAGCAAGATAGTGCAGCAGCTGGCCGACAAGGAGCCGTGCGTAATCGTGGGGCGCTGCGCCGACTTTGTGCTGAAGGGACGTCCGGGCGTTGTGCGCGTGTTCTGCTATTGCGACCGTGACACGGCCATCGACCGATGCACGTCTGAATACGGCCTGGACAAGGTTAAGGCGGAGGCCGAGATAAAGAGGCTCAACAAGGCCCGCGGCACTCACTATGAATATTACACGGGTCAGCGCTGGGACGATCCGCGCAACTACGACCTGATGATAAACACAGGCTCGATGACGTTAGACCAGGCGTGCGACATTATCGTGCGCATGTATGCCAACGCCAAGGCAGGCATGAAGGCTGCCGGGGCCGGCCGTACCTAGGCCTGACGCTGCCGTGGCTTATACCCTATGGCGTGCCCTACGGTGGCATGGTATGCATCAGTCTGCCGCCGACGCTGGCGTGCATCGCCCTATATTGTATAACGCATTGAAATTCAATGTATTATAAAAGGCCGTCTTTCGGCTACTGATATGTGCTCTTTTGCCGTGCAGAAGATATGCTTTTGCAGTGCGAAAGGGCACATATCGTTTTTTGGCGGTTCGTTGCAGGTGTTTTATTTCCGTAAAATATCCCCAAAACCTGCCGTCGGCATTAAGGGTGGGTTGATGCCATGCAAGGCGTTGGTCGACACAAAATGCTGTTTTTTCGGGCAGGACCTTTCGGTTTGTTGTTTTTTTCTTATTTTTGCACGGAGAAACGATCGGCTATTTTTACAAATAAAACAAGTGAACACATACATTTCTTGAACATTAAAAAAACTATTTATGAAGAAAATTATCCTTACATGTCTGGCGGCGGCGATGACCCTGGCAGGCAGCGCACAGGAGACGGCTACAATCGACGGAATAACTTATCTGCTCGACGGCGACAAGGCGTCTGTTATGCAGCAGAAGGGACTTACGGGCGACATCGTGATACCTGAAACCGTGAGATACGGCGGAGATGACTATACGGTTACCACCGTGCAGAGCAACGCCTTCAGCGGAAACGACATTACGGGAGTTGTGCTTCCCAACACTGTTACCGTGATGGGCTCGTCGTGCTTCTCGTCGTGTTCTAAGCTTGTATCGGCAGACCTGCCCGACAACATAACTTCGCTGGGTGGCAACAGCTTCTCTTTCTGTTACTCTCTTAAGTCGGTAGACCTGCCCGAAAATCTCGTATCGCTCGGAGATATGTGCTTTGAGAGCTGCAACATGCTTGAGGCGATTGAGCTGCCGGCAGGAGTTACATCGCTTGGCAGCGCATGTTTCTCAGGCTGCGACAGGCTTAAGGCAATCAGTTTGCCCAAGGGCATCACGGAGCTTGGCTATCAGTGCTTCTACGCCTGCAAGAGCCTCACGTCGGTAACTCTGCCGGCAAGTCTGACCACTATGGGCGAGAGCTGCTTCCACAGCTGCTCGTCGCTTGGATCGGTGAAGTTTGAGGGAAGCCTGACGGAGCTGAAGAAGAGATGCTTCTATCATTGCACTTCGCTCGAGTCGATAGACATCCCGCAGGGTGTGAGGGAGCTTGGCGAGGAGTGTTTCTCGGGCTGCACTTCGCTCACGTCGGTCAGTCTGCCCGACGGCATCACCGACTTAAGGAGCAGTTGCTTCTCAGGCTGCACCGCTCTTCAGTCCATAACATTGCCCAACAGCATAGACAACATAGAGAGCAGATGCTTCGAGAGCTGCTCAGCCTTAGAGTCGATAGTCGTGCCGAGCGGCGTAACGAGGCTCTACGAAGAATGTTTCAGCTACTGCTCAAAGCTGGCTTCGGTAACCCTGCCGGAGAGTATCGAGAAGCTGTATGATGACTGCTTCAGCAACTGCACCTCGCTCAGCGGAATCACTCTGCCTGCCGGACTTAAGAACATTGGCGCCGGATGCTTCCGCAATTGCAGCGGACTGACCTCGATACTGCTGCCAAGGAGCGTAGAGACGCTGGGCAGCGGCAGTTTCTCGGACTGCACTTATCTTGCCGACGTAACCTGCCAGTGGGACGACCCTGACGAGGTGAGCACGAGCAATTTCGTGTTCGGCGACATATATACAGAGTGCCGCCTGCACGTGCCGGTAGGCACCACGGCGCTCTATAAGGTCAAGGAGCCGTGGAGCGTGTTTAAGTTTATCATAGAGGAAGACGGACAGGTGGTTGACCCCGTGAGGTGCGCCACGCCGACAATAGCCTATGCCGACAACTCGCTGACGTTCGGATGCGCCACCGAAGGGGCGGAATATCACTACACGATAAGCGCGTCTGACGCCGTTGAAGGAGCCTACTCGGCCGACGGCAAGGTGGCTCTCGGCGCGGCATACGACATAACAGTGTATGCATCGGCACACGGCTATCTTAACAGCGAGGAGGCAAAGGCCGTGCTGTGCTTCATCGACGCCACGCTGAACACTGCCGGAATAAACCTTGACGAGCGCCGCGGCGTAGTGGTAAGCTCGCATGACGGCAGCATCACCGTAAGCGGACTTGCCGACGGCGAGCAGGTTGCGCTCTACAGCGTGGGCGGCATGATGCTCTCGGCAGGCAAGGCGTCGGCAGGCAGCATAACGCTCAGCGCAGGCCGCACGGACGGCGTCGTGCTGGTGAAGATAGCCGACCGCAGCATTAAGATCAGCGTGAACAGACAGTAAAGCCACGCCGGGCCTGTCACGGCCTGTGCTCGGATTATTCATACTGCAATCGAGGTCAGGCGCATGTCAGGCGTCAGGCTTCGATTGTGTTGCATGTATGCAAGGGCGCCTGAGGCATCTGTCAGCGCATGGCAGGCAGCGGCACGTAGAGGATAAAGAGATAAAGCAAACATAAATTATACAGAAATGATACGTTACGTTGAGGAAAAAGACATTCAGGAGATAACCGCGCTCTACAACAGATACATCGTAGAGGGCGTTGAGACATTTGAGACCGAGACGCTCACCGAAGAGCAGATGGCCGAAAGGGTGGGGCACATATCGGCAAACTGCCCTTATCTCGTGGCTGAAGAAGACGGACGCGTGGCAGGAATATGCTATGCCCATCCGTGGAAGGAGCGCGCAGCCTACTGCAACACTTATGAGACGACGATATATCTCTCGCCCGACTTCACCCGCCGCGGCCTTGGCACCGCCCTGATGCACCGCCTGATAGACGAGTGCCGCCGGCGCGGATACAAGGTGCTGATAGCCTGCATAACGGGCTGCAACGAGGCGAGCATAGAGCTTCACCGCAAGCTGGGCTTTAGTCAGGCTTCGCATTTTCACGATGTAGGCTACAAGCTCGGGCGCTGGCTCGACGTGGTGGACTTCGAGCTGAAGCTTGATTAATCCTTGGCTGTTTATATGCATTATATGTCAGCATGGCATCATTGTTGCGCGTCAGCATCATTGAGTCATGCTGACATTCTTTTATAACGCCATTTTAAGCCCGCGTGAGCCGTTTTCTCATGCACAGCCCTACATCTTCACGCTGAACACAAGAAAACGCGTCAGAACGGATTTTATGTCCGTCAGAAAATCCCTTTTGTTATGTTTCTTGGCTTGAATGTAATGGGCAATAAAAAAGAAATTAGGGGAAATTTTCCGCAAATTTCCCCTAATTTCCCTTGTTTTACTTTATATTTCCCTTACTTAATTCATTTATTCTCTCCTCAAAGTTGTCGGCTCTGACATATCCCGTCATTCTGTTGTTGAGCTTAATCTCGCTCATTATTCCCATTTGTACAAGAGCCTGGAGGTCTGTTCTTGCCGTCTTGTCGGTTACGGCAAACTGCGTTGCTATCTCCTTGGCGGTTATTATGTTGTCGCCGTTTTTATACAGCTCCTTTATTATCCTTGCCTGTCTTAGGTTTATGCCGTTCATGCCGCTTAGGGCAGTCATGCTTTCGCGTTCGCTTATCTTGCGCTGCAGGTAGAGTTTAAGTTCCTCGTATGCCTTCTTCATCGTTATCAGATTATACTGTATGAAGTAAGACAGGTCGTTGCCGTCGGCCTCGGTGTATAGGAACGCCTTTTCGTATTGCGCCTTGTTGCGGTAGATAATTCTCGATATTGAGAGATACTCCGTGAGCCAGTAGCCCTTCTTCATCATGTACCAGTAGACCAGCGAGCGCGCCGTGCGCCCGTTGCCGTCTACAAAGGGATGTATGAAGGCAAGCATGAAGTGGATTATTATCCCCTTGATAATCGGATGTATAAAGTTGTCGGGGGCGTCATTGTTGGCAAAGTCGCACAGCTCCCTCAGCATGCCTTCCACCTCGTCGTGCGGCGGCGGTGTGTGGGCTATCTCGCCCGTTATGCCGTTCATCACCACTATGTCGTCGGTCTGCCTCAGGCTTCCTTCATATCCGCCATTGTCGAGAGTGTCGGCAGATATGTATCTGTGTATCTCGAGAATCCTTTCGAGCGAGAAGTCGTCGTGCCTGTGTTCGGCAAGATAGTTTATCGTGGCATAGTTGTTGGCAATCATCTTCTGACTCTTGTCGCGCGGTTTCTGTTTCTTCCGCAGCATCTCTTTCGCCACCTTGCGTGTGGTCGACGCTCCCTCCATCTGGCTCGACGCGATGGCTTCTTCCATAACGGAGCTTACGAGATAGAAGTTCTTGTCGCTCTCGGGTATTATGCTGTCGGTGCCGAGGTTGCCGCCTATGTTCATGTCAAACTCGTGCATCATGGCGAGCATGTGTTCTGTAACGGTGAAGCTGAACGTGTAGCGTCCGAAGCTTATCTGCTTTGAGTTGAGCATCCGCTGCAGTTTTACGGCATGCCACAGCGCCTTGCTGCTGATGCCCTTTGGCGCGAGATATTTCACCTTGTCCCAATAGTCATACTCGTTGCTGATCTTTTTCAGCAGCGGCATGTGGCTCTTGTCGGTAAGCAGCTTCATGGCTTCCGTCAGGTCGCTTTGGGTAATTTCGGGTGTTTTCTCAATCATTTGCGTCGTTATCTTTTGCGCAAATATATGATTAATTTCGCATAAATACACAAAAATAGGGGAAAATTTCCGCAAATTTCCCCTATTTTCCTCTATTTGTTTCCTTTCCGGCCGTTAAGCCGCAGGATACCGGTCTATTTCTCAATGCCCAGTTTCTGCATCCATTTTCCGCCCTTCATGCAGAGCAGTCCGACGATTACGAACGGTATGCTGAGCAGCTGTCCCATGTTGAGCAGCATTGAAGCCTCAAACTCTTCCTGTATGTCCTTTGTGAACTCGATGAAGAAGCGTGCCGTGAAGATGAGCGTTATACAGAGTCCGAAGAAGAATCCTGTACCAACGCGCTGCGGCTTTTTGCGGTATAGATACCAGCCTATGACGAAGAATATGGCGTAGGCTATGGCCTCGTAGAGCTGTCCCGGATGGCGCGGAGTCATGTCGACGCGCTCGAAGATGAACGCCCAGGGCACGTCTGTTGCCTTGCCTATGATTTCAGAGTTCATGAGGTTGCCCAGTCGGATAAAGCATGCCGTTACGGGAGTTGCTATCGCCACGTTGTCGAGCACTCGCCAGATGTTCACCTTTGTGCGGCGCACGTATAGCCAGAGGGCAATGATTAGTCCGATGGTTCCGCCATGGCTTGCCAGTCCTTCATATCCGGTGAACTTCCAAGAGCCGTCGGCCATGAAGTGTATTGGCAGTATCATCTCCACTATATGTTTGCCGCTCGACAGGAAATAGTCGGGCTCATAAAACAGACAGTGGCCCAGACGGGCGCCTATCAGTATGCCCACGAAGCAGTAGATGAACAGCGGATCAAACAGTTCCGGCTTTATCTTCTGCTCCTTGTAGAGCCTCTTCACGATGAAATATGCCGACGCAAGGCCCAGGAGCCAGCACAGCGAATACCAGCGTATGGACATCGGCCCGAGATGAAATGCCACCAGGTTGGGGTTCCACAGGATGTATAGTAATTCGGAAATCATGATAGGTAATATTTATGTAGTTAGAGTAGTTAAAGGAGTTATCGCAGGCTTGGGCCTGCCGGTAGTTAAAGTCATTAGCCTTGCCTGTTGAGCAGAGCCTGTGCAGTTAACGTTTTTATGGTACGCAGGTTTAAAGGCATTTGACTTTAACTCCTGAGCGACCACAGGGAGCGGTAACTGCTTTAACTCCTTTAACTACTCTTTCAAGCCTCTTTTGCTCTTAAAATTTATACATTAAACCTGAAGTGCATGATGTCGCCGTCCTGCACAACATAGTCTTTGCCCTCGATGCCAAGCTTGCCGGCTTCGCGCACTGCAGCCTCAGAGCCGTATTTGATATAGTCGTCATACTTTATCACCTCGGCGCGGATAAAGCCCTTCTCGAAGTCGGTGTGGATTACACCGGCACACTGAGGAGCCTTCCAGCCCTTGTGATATGTCCATGCCTTAACCTCCATCTCGCCTGCGGTGATGAATGTCTCGAGGTTAAGCAGGGCGTAGGCTTTCTTTATCAGACGGTTTACGCCGCTCTCTTCAAGGCCAAGCTCGTCGAGGAACATCTGCTTGTCTTCGTATGTCTCAAGGCTTGCTATGTCTTCCTCTGTCTTGCCTGCTATTACGAGCACCTCGGCGCCTTCGGCCTTTGCCACCTCCTCAACGCGGCGGCTGTAGTCGTTGCCGGTCTTGGCAGATGCCTCGTCGACGTTGCAAACATACAGCACGGGCTTAGCCGTCAGCAGGAACAGGTTGCGTGCGGCGTCCTGCTCTTCCTTGCTGTCAAACTCAACCACGCGTGCGTTCTTGCCCTGTTCGAGCACTTCCTTGTATGCCTCGAGCACCCCTACTTCTATTTTTGCCTCCTTGTTTCCGGCGGCTGCCACCTTCTGCTGCCTGCTCAGGCGTCCTTCGATGGTCTCGAGGTCCTTCAGCTGCAGCTCGGTGTCAATTATTTCCTTGTCGCGTATAGGGTCAATGCTGCCGTCAACGTGAGTGATGTTGTCGTCGTCGAAGCAGCGCAGCACGTGTATGATGGCGTCGGTTTCGCGTATGTTTCCGAGGAACTTGTTGCCCAGACCTTCGCCCTTGCTGGCACCCTTTACGAGTCCGGCAATGTCCACAATCTCGCAGGTTGCGGGCACGATGCGTCCCGGATGAACTATCTCGGCGAGCTTTGTCAGGCGTTCGTCGGGCACGGTTATCACGCCGACGTTAGGTTCGATGGTGCAAAAAGGAAAGTTGGCTGCCTGTGCCTTCGCGCTCGACAGGCAGTTGAAAATCGTAGACTTGCCCACATTAGGCAGTCCTACTATACCACATTTTAATGACATGTCTTATAAACGTTTATATTCCGGGCGCAAAGTTATAACAAAAAAGTGATATAACTGTCATTGTGGCGGCATAATTAATGTTATGATTTGTTGCGTGGCTGTCTGCCTCCGGCTTAATGTTGCCGCCGTTATGGCTGCATTATCTCAGTCATGGCCCGCCGCACAGGCTGAAAAAGCATATGCCGTCCGGCGCAATGTCATACGTCGTTAAGGCCTTGTTCAGGCGGCAGGATAGGGCTTAATTTACGGCAAAAAGACAAAAATAGCGGATAAAGTGGCCACGTTTTGATTAATAATTCGTACCTTTGAGACCGGCCTTGTCTGATATTATGTTTTGAGTATTGCGGCTCTCTATGCATACAAGTCTTACACCATGGCCTGCCGTCATGCAGCGTGATGCTGGCATGGGCGGTATTTCTGAGTGATGTTTTGCCGCTGAAATTAATTTTATCTGTTATGCGCTTGATGTATACCCAATACGGCAGACCTGCCTTATGTCTGCCTTTCCTTTTAGCCTGTGTCATTGAATGTTGCGCTGCGGCATGCCGCTTTTTGTGCCGCGGTGTGCGCTGCGTGGCTCTACGCGCCGCCGTGGCAGCATTGCTGTTGTCGTGTGTGTGTCCTGCGGTGGCAGGCGGGGCAGAAAAGAATGCGCTGAAGGAGCGGTGGACGGCATATCTGAAAGAGTATGTGCAGAATACTCCATCCAGCAAATTTTATATGAACGAGATCAACAAGATTAACCGCAGCAACGCCGACTCGCTGAAGCCTGCGCAGCTGGCAGCGAGCTATTATCCCATGTGCAAGATGTTCACCGATAAGGGAGACTTTCTGTCTGAGGTGCTCTTTGCCAGGATGGTGTTCAACGAACTGAAGAAGACAGCCGCTACGAAGACCGACTTCCTGATAATGGCAAAGTATGCCAACTCGGCCGGAATAGGCTACACGATGCTCGGATTTCATGAGGAAGGCCGCAAGATGTTCGACAGGGCAGCGGCCATAGCCCGCAAGCACGGCTTCAGGAAGGTGCTGTCGCAGATATACACCAATCAGGCACAGCTCTACTATGACACGCATGACTATGCCAAGGCGCTGAGGATGCTGATAAGTCTGAAGAGCCTGGCAGGGGCAAGCAGCATACTGTATAACAACATGGCGCTGGTCTACTGCGGACAGAAGGACATGCCCAAGGCCATTGCCTGCCTCGACAGTGCGATACAGTGTGCCGCCGGCAACAGGGATGTGCTGTCGCGCGTTTATATCAACAAGGGCGGACTGCTCACCGAGATGGGCAAATATAAAGAGGCTGAGAGTGCTCTTGTGATGGCCGAGAAGACGCTGCCGAGCGAAAAGTTTACGGTGTCAGAGCTGATGATAAGGCTCAACTTCGTGCAGCTTTACATAGCCATGGGACAGAAGCATAAGGCTCTCAGCGAGATTGGGTATATCGAGGAGAAGGTGATACCGAAGCAGTCGGACGCCATAAAGGGCAAGTATCTCAAGGAGATAGCCACTCTCTACATGAAGCTCAACTATTACGAAATGGCGTCGAGATGCCTGCAGGAGAGCATGAAGCTCAACGACTCGCTCAACTTTGACAACCAGAAGAGGCAACTCTTCCAGATGATGACATGGTATGACATAGCACAGCTGCGCAACGACAACATGGAGCTGAAGATGAAGTATGATTTTGCCAACATCAAGCTGCGCAACAGTATGATAATAGTTGTGGCCACCATACTCGTGGCCGTGCTGCTGTCGGTGCTCGTGGTTGTCAGCATAAAGAAGCGCAAAAACGAGCAGAGGCAGAGCGCTATAATACTCGAGCAGGAAAAGAAGCTGAGGATGCTTGAGCAGAAAGAGCACGAATGGGAGAAAAAGAGAATGGAGAGCGAAATAGGAAAGAAGAGCCGCGAGCTGACGACATTCTCGATAGACCTTTCGTCGATAGACAATCTGCACAAGAACATCTGCGAGGAGCTGGCCGAGCTGAGCAAGGACATAGCCGAGGAAGACACGCGCAAGCGCGTCAACGGCATATCGCTGAAGCTGCGCCAGCAGACCGCCAATAGGCTCAACGAGGGCTTCAAGACATACTTCAACGAGGTGTCGCCGCTCTTCGACGCCAAGCTCAAGGAGGCTCATCCTAACCTTACGCAGAACGACTGCCGCCTGTGTGCCTACATATACATGGGACTGACCTCGAAGGAGATATCGCAGATAACGTTCCGCGAGGTTGAGTCGGTAGAGAAGAGCCGCAACAGGCTAAGAAAGAAGATAAGCCTCGGCAGCGACGTGTCGATACGCGGATATCTGCAGTCGATAATTGACGACGGGCAGGACAGCGCGTCATGATATATATATGGGCAATAGGCCGCCTGATATATTTATCCTTATTCTTTACCCGACCCCGGCATCATCATATCAACAGCCGCCACGCGTCACTCCGATGCGCATGCTGCCGGCTGCCGGTGTCTTTATGTGTGACTGTAGGTATGGCAGAAGTGTCCGGCAAATATATTCCCGGTGTGGCGTATGGGGTTAAACATTCAGGGGTAAATGCCTTACCGGGATAGCTGCCTGCAGGCTGTGCATCTTTGTGGCGGTGACGGCTGTTAAGATAATATTTTTTATGCTATGAAGCCGTGTCATAAAAAGACGGGGCGCCGGCCTTAATGTTTCACAACAGTTATGTCATGCCGGCGCCCCATTCAATATGCCGTGCCCATACGTGATTCAGATTAAGCACGGCATGCTAATCAGTGAGTGATGTGCATTTTTCTTACTGTCTTGTTCTTTCCGTTATCCACCACGAGGATATACATGCCCTCGGGCACGTCGGTTACGTTCATCGTGGCTGTTGTGCCGCTCTCTGCAGCTGTCTTGACCACGTTGCCCGTCAGTCCGTAGAGGCTAATCTTCACGTTCTCTGCCGAGTTGAGGTCGATGTGTATCATGTCTGATACCGGGTTAGGATATATCCTCACGCTGTTGTCGGCTGCTGTCTCGCCGAGGCTGATGTCTGTGCCTTCAGCATTAAGGTCGATGACGCAAGCGCCTGACTCGCTGCCCTTGCGGATTGAGCATACCAAATATTGTCCGTTGTCAGACACGTCAGATATTGTGTAAACCCTGTATCCGTCTAAATCAGCGTTGTATTTCTCTGCTATCCAGTCGTTGAGGTCGCGCATGCCGTCTTCCTTAGTCCAGATGAACGGCACACCCCATATCTCTATGCCGGGCATTGTGGTCTGGAATGTACCAAAGGCCAGTGAGCCGTCGTCAGACACTCCGTTTACAAGACCATAATAACCGTCCTTGGCAGGTGCGTTCTCGAGCATGCCTAACTGTATCACGCCTGTTTCCTCGTTCCATATATAAGGCTCGTTCATCAAGTGTTCGTCGGCTGTGCCGTCTGCTGCATAGGCAAGCGGTCCTGTAGGTATGTATAATCCGAGTCCTCCAACCCATTTGCCGTTGGGGGAAACGCATGAGCACTCCTGCATTACGTTCTTGTAGTCAGCAAGGCCTACTTCATTGTCCTTGAACAGAATGACGCCGTCGCCCCATACACCGTTTTCCTTCTTCCATACAGATGACACCCACATGCCGTCAATGTCCTGATATCCCGCAGCTACTGTGCCGTCGGCGTTCAGTGCGTCAACGCGAGCTATAGTGTTTCTTTCCTGATACAGTCCGGGCAGTTCAGTCAGTTTTCCGTCTTCTTCGGTCCATATTGCAGCCACGGCCACGCTTTTCGAATTGAATGAGTCGCCGTTGCGCATTGCATAAGAGTTGCCGCCTACGGTCTTGCCGTCGCCCGACACACAGTAGCCTCCGCTGGCACTTGTACCCATGGTTGCGAAGTAGCCCAGAGGAGTCCATTCGTCAGCGCTTCTGTCATAGCGTGCCATCTGGCATATCTCGGTCTCGGCAGACTCAAACTGACGGAAATAGAATGTGCTTGAAGTTCCGCATGTGTAGAACTCGGCTCCGTTGTATACAATGCTGTTTACTGTTCCTTCTGTGTCGGCCAGGTCAGTGTTTATCTGCTCCCATGTCTTGCCGTTGTCGGCTGAATATATTATGGCCTCGCCCTTGCCTGCCACGTAGACATCGTCGCCGTTCCATACGGCAGATAGCCATGTGCCGCTTGCATAGGCTTCAATTTCAGTCCATGTGGTTCCGCCGTCTGTGGTTACGGCTATGATGTTGTCGCCTACTACTATTCCTTTCTCCGTGTCAGCGAAGCTTACAGCCTTTAGCGCCTTGCCAAGGTCGCCGCATTGTGTCCATTCGCCTGCGCCTTCAGATGTGTATATGCGTCCTTCCTCAGTAACCATGTAGAACTTCTTGTCTGATGCATGGCATATAGCTGTGGGATGGCCTTCCCAGCCTGTAGCTGCGCTCCATGTCTCTGCACCATTCTCCGAATAGTAAAGCGCGCCGCTGCCGTCAGCCAGAACTGCTGCTGCAGCACCGTAGAACTCGCCGCTGAAGTCTATTGCCACAAATTTGTCTACATCGTCGTCCTTGCCCGGATGCTCATATTCATCAGTCCACCATGAGCCAGAGCTAGTGGTAACTTGATAAAAAGCATTGTCACCTGCAATTATTCCAACATAATCGTTAAGGAAACATATTGTATTTATAGGTGAATCCATATTAGTAGGATTCCATCTTGTATTGAATCCTGTGTTTCTGATGACAATACCCTTATTGTCTTCGGTCTTGCCTACTGCTATGTATCCTTTGTTTACGTTAACGATATCATTGAATGTGTATTTCTCTATATAAGACTTGCGTTTCAGCTCGGTATCTGGCTTTAGTATCGTATGTGCAACACCCGAAATATATTTGCCGTCGGCTGATATCACTCCGTTGCCTGCCGACCCCGGACCGTTTGACGATCCGCCTATATCTGTCATGTTTCCGTCCTGCGACGACCATAAGAAATATGGTGTAGCCTGTCCATAGGTTCCGCAAACAGTTCCGTCGTTAGAGATGCTTAACGGAATAAAATTGTCTTTCTGCATTTTAATCTGAGCAGAAGACGGGGCAGAAGCTAATAATGTTGCAACTGCAGCGAAAAGTACTTGCTTTTTCATAGTTCGTAATTATTAAGGGGTTAATACTTTGGTCTGATAAGGCGAGTGATGTATTTAGATTTATCTTCTAAATATTTTTATGTTTAATCCCAATCTTGCATTATGCACGGTTTGGGTTTAATATAGAGGTTAATATGCTTGTTTTTTATTTTTTCTTTCTTTTTTCGTCTCCTTTCTTTTTGTCTTTATTGCAGCTCTTTTTTATATGTCAAGATCGTTTTATTATTTGCCGGCACATGACAGGATGTGCCGGCTTTTAGAAAAACGTTACTTTTATTTTACCACAATTTTGCGGCCGTTGATAATATATATACCTCTTTTCAGATTATTTCTTACCTCGTTGTATTCGCCTTCAGCCACGATGCGTCCCTGCAGGTCGTATGCTTTCACGTGGCTGTTGCCGTCCTGCTCAATGTCTGTTATGCCAGTAGGCGTCTCGTCGAGCTTGATAATCCAGCTGGTGTAGTTTCCGGGTGCTCCATAGAATCCTGATATCACGCGTCCGTCACCGCTGCATATAGCTGTTCCTGTTTCTCTGTCCGACAGCCACTCGGCTGCTTCTGTTTCGCCTTTAGACTTGAGCCAGTCGATAAGAGTTACCTTTTCTGTGCTGTTTGCAGGATATACATAAGCTGTGCTGAGGTTTGACACAAAGAAGTCACCGTCGTCGGTTACGCAGTAGCCGTAGAGTCCGTCTTGATAGTCGTGCGGTTTGAGTGTTTCGTCTATGGTGAATAATGCTGCATCGCCTACAGCATAATTCTTTTCACACGTTGTAGCATAATATTTTCCATTAGTAGACAGCCACACACCATTTTGTGCGTAGAAGTTAGGTGTTACATGCTCATAATAGAAGTTTCTGAAGTTCATTAGTTGTTTTGAGTATTCGTCACTTATTGCCACATACTCTTCCCATGTCTCATTATAGAGATTCAGATTTTCTTCTGTCATATAATTTTTCGGGTCGGGATAATATACTGGCCATTCGGTAGACTCACCAATGTTGTATGCCCAGCAAGAGTCTTCATATTCGGTAGAGTCTTGCCTGTACGCATCTATTTGTTCTGGTGTCATATAGTCGTAATAACTTGGCTCTACAGGTTCTTCTGTCGGGAACTCAGGAAATTCCAGCCCTTCTTCGCATAGTCCTTTGTCATAAACCTCATAAGTCCATGTGCCGTCTTCTGCTTTTCTGTATACCATCGGCAGACATTCGTTGTCTTGTCTCATGAGCTGAGCTGCTATCACCGTACCGTCTTCTGATATACAGTTTGGGAGTATATAATTAGGAGCAACGCCAGTGAAGTCTTTTTCCGGATAAGGCAGGTCTTCATATTCTCCATAAGTTCCGTCGCTGTTCATTGTCCATATTACTGGCTTTATTTTTGTATTTCCGAATCCTTTGTCTGTGCCTATATATCCTGCTATGTATTTGCGCGAGTTAGTTATGGCGTTTGCTGCTGAATAAAATGTGTCTCCTTTTCTTACGGGGAGCTCCTGCCATTCCTGTTTTTCTATATTCAGTATCGCAGGTTTGCCATCTATACAGCCTACAAGGAATCCGTCGTTAGTAACCATGTTGCCCATGCCGAGGTCATATCCTATGTCGCCTCCGCCATATTGCTGAAAGTCGTCAGTCTCAGTGTTAAGTATTCCTATCCATCCCTGTTCAACGGTTAACATCCATTTTCCGTTTTCGCTCATGGCATGGTAGCGCAGTCCGGGGAGTTCCTTCATCGTCTGTGCTGGCATTAAACTTGTGCTCAGCAACGTCACTACAAGTAATAATAACTTTTTCATAATCGTTCTTTTTTAAGGTTGTGTAGGATTTTTTTCTGCTATATGTACCCATATCCGGATTATGGGAACTTTATGCAATTTCTTTTATGTATCTTCATGTTTTTTGCTTGCGCAATCATGATTTACATCGCAAAATTATTAAAATCATATCTTAAAGTCAAGTTTTTCTACCCTGACAAAACCCTGACAACCTTCGAAATTCCCTTATTTTAGGCTGTTTTTATGCCTAAATGTGGCTTTTTAGCAGAAAAATATGTGTTTTTATAATTTTTGAGTATCGTTGCCGCTCTCTTGTCCTGAAATGTATTTTCAGCCTTGTTTAAGGCGCGATATTTTGGCTTTGCCGGTGTCGTGCCGTTCTTTTCCTGATATATGGCGTGTTATGGGCGTCTCCCGTCGCTGCTGAAGGCAGTCTGCGTGCTGCGCCAAGACTCATGATCTGATGCCTGCCTTATGCAGCCTGACGGCTCTGCTGACGCTATTATATGACAAAGCCCCTATGCGCCGCGTTGTGCGCATAGGGGGCTTTGCTTTGTTATGGCGGCAGCTGCCTGAGGCTTTTGTCCCGTCAGCTGCCTGATGTGCTTTTGAAGAAAATTACTTCACGATAACTTTTATTGTTCTGCCGTCAGACATCTTTACGATGTTCAGACCCTTCACAGGCTTGCTTATCTTGCGGCCGTCTACTGTGTAGCGCTCAACCTCTACGCCAGTGCCCTTGTCTGTTATCGGGGCTTCGATGCCGGCTGTGATGCTTTCGCCAAGCTTACATGTCTCAGCGTTGTTTACATACACGTCGTCTATGCTTGTTTCATTGCCAACAGGTCTGTTGATGAATGCCACTACGTGCATGTTCTCGGGCTTCCATGAGCTGTCGAGAGTGATAGTGTACTTGTTGCTGTATGTGTTGCCGTTCCAGTTGATGGCGCCTCCGAAGGCGTCGCTTAGTGCCTTGCGTGTAACGTGGTTATGTATGGCGTCTCTGTCTCCTCCTGACTGTGCAGACTGTATGCCGTCTTCAGTAAGGAACACTGACAACACTGCGTCTTCACCCATAATTTCGTTAAAGCCATTTGCACCGTTGCCGTAAACCTCAACGTTAAGCTCTCTTGTGCTTTCGTTGTATTCGCTCTTTATGTTGATGTTTGCAAATGAAGGCATAGTGTTAGAGTTTTCTATTACCTGATTAAGCATCTCGGCAGCCTGATTTACATATTGTGAGTAGTATCCGATTCCGAGTGTGATTGTCTGGGCGCTGTTCAGCTCGGTGTTTGTCTCATAATATCTGTTGAACATTGCACATGGATCACCGGTTTGATTGTATGTATTTGATAATGCCAGTGATTCGTCGCACACCATCGGGTCGCCAGGCTGCGGTATGTTGTCGTGGTGAGCCATTATTACGATATCGTTGCGCAGTTCTGTCAGAGCTTCGAGCACAGGCCATGCCAGCGGACAGTTCGGGCATTTTGTTGAAGTGAACTCCTCAACGAGGTTCTTCTGTCTCAGCATGCTTTCGGTATATACGCTGACGTCCATGCCGGCAATGTCGTCCTCGGTGTACTCTGTAGGAGCTTGTCCGTTTATCTTTGTCACCTTAACGGCCAGTGTGTGCTTGCCTGAAACAGCGTCTGCAGGTATGGTGGCGTTGCCGTTCACGGTCTGCGGGCTGTTGGTCAGCGCAATGGGTGTTTCGGCTGTAGCTATCACGTTGTTGTCAAGCATCACGTCGATGGTGTATGCAGACGGGATGTTGTTTCCGTTGTTCTTTATTGTGTAGCTGTAGGCTATGTTCTGTCCTGCCTGCACGAATTTAGCTGATGTGAATGAGCTTATGGTGATGTCTTCGTCGGGGAAGCTTCCGCCCTTAACAACGGCCTGTATGCAGAAGTTGCCGTACTGTGTGCCGAAGTTGTACCATCCTGTGCCGCCCTGTCCCAGGTTTCCGTACATGAGGCATCCGCCGTCAACGCCGCCGGTGGGGTTTGCGCCCAGGTCGGTTGCTAGAGGATATTTTCCAGGAACTGATGTGAAGTCGTAGCAGATGAGATAGTCAACGCCGTCTTCTATGGTTACGGGTGTTGCGAGCGTAACGTCGTTCCATCCCTTCTGTGTGTTAGCCACGGCCTCTTCTGACATGAGTGTCAGTTCACCGCTTTCGAGCGCAACCTTGTAGACGCTTACTTTAGATGCTCCGATGAGTTCGCCGAGGGCGAAGCGCACTTTGGTTATCTGTCCGCCTACGAAGTGGCCTATCTGTGCCTTGGTGAACTCTACACCGGCCTTAAACTGGCCGCTGGTGTTCAGTCCCAGAGGGTTTTCGCCTATTGCGTCAGAGTCGTAGAAGCCCATTATTCTCTCGTCTGCGTCCATCGCTATGCGGTTGGGACCCATTGCCGGAGCCATGTGCTTGTTAATTACGGCTGTGTGTTGTCTTGTTACTGTGATGCTTCCGTCTGGTGTGAGCATCTGTGCGTTGACTGTCGTGAGCGACAGCAGCAGTGCAATCAGTGTAAAAAATGTTTTTCTCATAACGTGATGATTATGGTTAATGATTTTGATAATTTGCCGTTTCAGACTTCCAAAGATAGCATTCTTTATTGATTTATGGTGCATAAAATAGGGGATAAAAAGGTGGACAATGGTGTTAAATAATGTTTATCCCCTGATAATCAGATGTTTACAGACATGCACCGCAGCTATGATTTTGCCGCGGTGCATGCTCTTCTACTCTCATTTTACTACAACCTTTCGGCCGTTGATAATATATATACCCCTTTTCAGATTGTTTCTTACCTCGTTGTATTCGCCTTCAGCCACGATGCGTCCCTGCAGGTCGTATGCCTTCACGTGGCTGTTGCCGCTTTGCTCAATGCCTGTTATGCCAGTAGGCGTCTCGTCGAGCTTGATAATCCAGCTGCGGTAGCTTCCCATACCTGAAAATCCTGATATAACGCGTCCGTTGCTGTTGCATATTGCCACACGTGTGTCAACGGTGCCCAGCCATTCGGCAGCTTCGTTCTCGCCTTTAGATTTGAGCCAGTCTGCCAGGCTTATGCATTCAGAGCTGCCTGCTGGATAGACAAACGGACTGTTCTTGTCTGACACGAAGAGATCGCCGTCGTTGGTTACAGTGTAAGCCCAGTTGCCGTCTTCAAAGTCGTGCAGCTCGAATCCGTTGTCAACGGTGAACAGGGCGGCATCGCCCGATTTGTAGTTTTTGTTGCATGTCGTTGAATAATATTTTCCGTTGGCTGAGAGATTTACAGAGTTTTGGGCATAGAAATTAGGCGTAACGTGTTCATAATAGAAAGTCCTGAACACTTTAAGCTGGTCGGAGAAGGCATTGTTGTCTTCAAGATATTTGTCCCACGCCTCTTTGAACAGATTGTTCTCCTCGTCAGATGCATAATAGCTCTTTTCGGGCTTATATTCAGGCTTCTTGTCTATTTCATGGTTGTTATACTGGCGCAGCGAGTCGGCGTATGCCGTTGAGTCTTCTTTATATGCCGCAATCTCTTCTTCTGTCATAAACTCATAGAGGTCGGGGGCAATGGGCTCTACAGGAAACTCGGGGAACTCGAGTCCTGGCTCGCACAGGCCCTCGTCATACACCTCGTAGGTCCATGTTCCGTCTTGAGATTTGTGATATATGATAGGCAGGCACTCGTTGTCCTGGCGCATCAGCTGTCCGGCTATCACGGTGCCGTCTTCAGATATGCAGTTTGCGAGGATATACATCGGCGTAACCCCTGAGAAGTCTTTTTCGGGGTAGGGCAGCTCTTCATATTCGCCATAGGTGCCGTCGTCATTGAGGGTCCATAACACAGGCTTGTATTTAAGTTTTCCGTAAGGTATTCCTTTCAAACCAACTATTCCTACTATATATTTGCGTGAAGGCGTTATGCCGTTTGCCATAGAATATTGCAGGTCGCCTTCCTTCAGTCCCAGCGGTATCCATTTCTTGTTTTCTATGTTTAATATTGATGGCATTCCGTCTACTGCTCCTACCAGGAAGCCATCGTTTGTGACTATATTGCCCATTCCAATTTGGTAGTTGGTTTTCATACCATCATAATATTCGTCAAATTCATCTGTTTCAGTATTGTATATTCCTACATAAGCTTGGTCGTTTGTAATCATATACTTACCGTTTTCGCTCATTGTATGAAATCTCTTTTGTACAGGAATTTCCTTCATTGTCTGGGCAGACATGAAACTCGCACTCAGCAGTGTCACTACAAGTAATAGTAATTTTTTCATAATCGTTGTTTTTTAAGGTTCATGTTGAGTTACTTTCATTATGCTTATCCCATATCCGGATTATGGTAAGTTTTGTAAAGGCACGCTTTATTGTGTTTTCACTTCGGTTTTGTTAAGAAACAGATGTGGTTCACATCGCAAATTTATCTTAATCATGCATCGCCGCCAAACTTTTTTACCCGGACAAATCCCTGACAACCCCTTATTTTCCTTGATTTATGTCTGTTTTTATGTCTAAAATCATGTTTTTAGCCTGAATCATGCATGATGTGGGTGATAAAATTCATATTGTCGCGCTGATGTTTGGGCTGGCAGCGCCAGCTGTTGCGCGTGCGCTTTTTGTAGGTTGCTGCCGGCATGGAAAAGCCGCGGGACAGATTTATGGCAAAAATCTGTAAGCAAAACGCCCTGCTTTGCTTAACGTGCAGTCTCGGTATGGCGTCGTGCGACATAAACAGTAAGCAAAACCTTGTCTGCTGCTTTCAGACTGTTACCCTATCGTTTTCGAGTCGTAAACGGGCCACTTTTGCATCGAAAGTGGCCCGTTTTTTATCGGCAAACAGCAGGTTAATAGTTTGAATTAAGAAGGAATGTGTTGAGTAGCAAAGATAAATCTGAATGTTTTTCGGTGCAGGCTGATTATGGAAAAAAATCGGAATGCTTTTCGGATCACAAATCCTAATATTCTATGCTGTCGGATAGCATATCCGACAGAACAATAGCCTTGTAGTTTCGGTTCTTGTTGTTCTCATTCAACCAACGATATAAATCCACAATGCAAATGTGCCGGCGGATCTGCGCTCCGCCGGAAATAAATATCAGGATTTTCAATCCGCTATCTTCCTTTTTCTATTCAACGATAGCATGATGCAGATTAATTTGTAGAAAAAAATCTGAATGTATTTCGGATCTCGGTGCAGGCTGATTATGGAAACAAATCTGAATGCTTTTCGGATCACAGATCCTTATATTCTATGCTGTCGGATAGCATATCCGACAGAACAATAGCCTTGTTGTTTCCGGTCACCTTGTTGGCGCTGACTCAGCCATCCAATGTCTCCACCTTTAGCAACCAACGATATAAATCTACAATGCAAATGTGCCGGCGGATCTGCGCTCCGCCGGAAATAAGTATCAGGATTTTCAATCCGCTGTCTTCCTTTTTCTATTCAACGATAGCATGATGCAGATTGATGTGTAGAAAACAAATCTGAATGTATTTCGGTGTAGGCTGATTATGGAAAAAATCGGAATGCTTTTCGGATCACAGATCCTTATATTCTATGCTGTCGGATAGCATATCCGACAGAACAATAGTCTTGTTGTTTCCGGTCAATTTGTTGGCTTTAACTCCTTTAGCTACTCGATATATGTCATCTTGTTTTTACTCTTTTTGATTTAAATTCTCAGCCATCCAATGTCTCCACCTTTAGCAACCAACGATATAAATCTACAATGCAAATGTGCCGGCGGATCTGCGCTCCGCCGGAAATGAGTATCAGGATTTTCAATCCGCTGTCTTCCTTTTTATTATTCAACGATAGCATGATGCAGATTGATGTGTAGAAAACAAATCTGAATGTTTTTCGGATCTCGGTGCAGGCTGATTATGGAAAAAAATCGGTATGCTTTTCGGATCACAAATTAGCTGCGCTGACCTTCGGTTCTTATATTCTATGCTGTCGGATAGCATATCCGACAGAACAATAGCCTTGTTGTTTCCGGTCAACTTGTTGGCGCTGACTGCTTTAACTCCTTTAATTTCTCGATATACGTTATCTTGTTTTTACTCTTTTTGATTTAAATTCTTTAACTTTAAAAAATAAAGTATGTTAATTGTATGTTACTTTTACACTTATTCTCCGTCTAATATCGGAAATACTTGAAAATTTAATTAGGTTTAAACACGTTATATATGAAAAAATCATTGGCAATTATGGCCGCTGTGACAGGACTGTGCGCACAGCAGGCTATGGCTCAGTATCCTCAGATTACGCCTGAAGCAAAGGCTAAGTTTGAGGCACAGCGTGCCGAGTGGGAGGCTCATTCAGACTCTGCTTGGCAGGTAGCGTTCCCCATCGTAAAGAAAGAGGCCATGGAAGGTCGCCCCTATGTGCCATGGGCATGGCGTCCTTACGACCTGAAGCAGGCCAAGATACCTGCATTCCCCGGTGCTGAGGGCGGCGGTATGTACACTGCCGGCGGACGCGGCGGCAAGGTGCTCGTCGTAACCAACCTCAACGACGACGGTCCCGGCTCATTCCGTTGGGCTTGCGAGCAGGGCGGTGCGCGCATCATCGTGTTCAACGTGTGCGGTATCATCAACCTTAAGACTCCTATCATTCTGCGCGCTCCTTACGTTACCATAGCAGGACAGACAGCTCCCGGCGACGGCGTGTGCATTGCAGGCGAGTCGTTCCAGGTGAACACTCACGACGTTATCGTGCGCCACATGCGCTTCCGCCGCGGCAACACACACGTGTGGAACCGTGAAGACTCTTTCGGCGGCAACCCCGTAGGAAACATCATGATAGACCACTGCTCTTGCGAGTGGGGACTTGACGAGAACATCTCTTTCTACCGTCACATGTTCGACATGGGCGACGGCAAGCCTTCGCGCAAGGAACCTACAGTGAACGTTACAATACAGAACACTATCTCGGCTAAGGCGCTCGACACATACAACCACGCCTTCGGCTCTACCATCGGCGGCGAGAACACCACATTCATGCGTAACCTCTGGGCCGACAACACCGGCCGTAACCCGTCAATAGGATGGGGCGGTGTGTTCAACTTCGTGAACAACATCGTATACAACTGGGTTCACCGTACTGCCGACGGAGGCGAGTTCTCTACAATGAGCAACTTCATCAACAACTACTATAAGCCCGGACCTCTCACTCCGAAAGATTCGCCTATAGGCTACCGTATCGTCAAGGCAGAGAGCCGCAGCAAGAACCTCTTCCCGTATCAGCAGTTTGGCCGCGTGTATGCCATCGGCAACATCATGGAAGGCAACGAGGCTGTTACAAAAGACAACTGGGACGGCGGTATACAGATTGCCGACAAGGACCTGAAGGGCGAGGGCGGCGTGCCTGAGGACGTACTGGCCCTGATGAAGTCTAACGAGCCGTTCCCTATGGCTCACATGACCATCATTCCGTCTGAAAAGACATTCGACTACGTGCTCGAGAACGTAGGTGCAACGCTGCCTATACGCGACATCGTTGACCAGCGCATCATCGAGGAGGTTCGCACAGGCAAGGCTTACTATGTGAAGAAGCTGCCGAAGGAGAATCCTTATGGCGACATGTGGGGACTGAGCGACAAGTCGAAGAACGAGGACGGCTTCTTCAAGTATCGCCGTCTGGACAAAGACTCTTACAAGTACGGCATCATTACAGACCCGGCTCAGATGGGCGGATATCCCGAATATAAGGGTGAGCCCCGCGTTGACACCGACGGCGACGGTATGCCCGACGAGTGGGAGATTGCCAACGGTCTTAACCCCAACGACCCGAGCGACGCCAACGGCGACTGCACAGGCGACGGATATACCAACATCGAGAAGTATATCAACGGCATCAGCACCAAGGTTAAGGTTGACTGGACTGACCTGAAGAACAACCACGACACTCTGGCCGGAAAGACAAAGCTGTTCTAATAAAAAGTAGTTAAAGAAGTTAGAGGAGTTAAAGTAGTTAAAGTCAAATGTCTTGCGGCTGTTTACGATGTCGTCAAGGCTTTATTTAAAGACTTTTAGCTACGTTAGCTCCTCTAATTTTTGTTTATGACAATGCTTCTTGCATAATCATAAGAACTAAGATAAATCTTTGTTGTATATCTTATTTTCTATTCAATTTATTTGATATTTTTAATCGGCGCTTTCCTTTTAGTGCATTTGGCTTTAATTCCTTTAACTCCTACGAAGAAAGGCATTTGGCTTTAACTCCTTTAACTACTCTAACTCCTTTAACTCCTTACATAGTGCGGCATCTCCTCCGGTATCACCATCGAAATCTCTACCAGGCCGGCCACTTTGCCGTCGCGTTTCCACGTTGTCTGATATATCATTTTCTTCACTCCGTTCTTCTGTATCGTGTACGAGTTAGTGCCGTCTGTGGCCATCAGTTCGCGTATCTTGGCCTGCGACTGCGGGCTGTGACATTCGAACATGTTGTGCCCAATCAGGTCGCCGTGGCTGGCAAACGTGGCTCGCGATTTCTCGTTCATATACAGTATTTTTCCCTCTGTGTCGCACACTGTTACGGCACAGTGCATCTGCTCGGCCCATTCGTCGTCGTAGAACGGCTCAAAGAGGTCGAGGCTCTCGTCGTCAATTTCTTCTTCCATTATAAATTTCAGATTTTTAAGTTCTATGTTAATTACGTCAAGATCAAGTTTGTAGTCTTCAATGCGCTCACCCTTTTTCAGCCCCAGTTCAGCCCTTATGCGGCGCGCTTCCGCGCTGTTAGGCTTCGTCTCGAGCGTTTCCTTCAGCATCTCATAGCCCATAGGTCCGCCGCAGTTTTCGGGCGGGCAGCAGCCCTTTCCGGCGGTGCATACAGGGTGAGGATAAATCACGGTCAGAATGTCCTCGAGCACTATCTCATGCACCCAGTCGTCGCCGAAGTCGTAGACATACAGCAGCTTTTGGCGGTCAGTGCCGAACACGTCGCACAGCTTTGTTTCCTGCTCATCAAGGCTTTTTCTGTACATATTGCTGTCTACGTTGCTTAACATGTCGTCATCGTAGCATCTTGAGCTTATCTCAAAGTTGCCTCCGTAGGGCTTCTCGCCAAATCTGTGCAGATGTTCGTTGTTCCATCCGAAGCTTATCTGTATTGTATGGTGAAATTCTTCAAAAGTGCAGTTCTCTGGTATGATGACTCTTCGCCATACAGGCGGTTTCTTCACGTTCAGCAGTTTAATCTTAAATTGGTATGCCATAGGTTAGATGAAATTAGGTATTATTGTATGGCAAATATAGTGTTTTTTGGCGAATAATTAAGTGTTGAGGTGTTTAGTTTTAGCTAATTTTCTCTGCTTTTTTCTTGTTGCACGCTTATGTGCTTTTGATATAGTTTTGTCATGTCTGTTTATGTCTGCATAATGTTGCTGTATAATATTCTGATTGACAATATGTTGAGCGGTTCAGCCCATTGCGTTTCAGGTTGTCGTCAGGTTTTGGTCTTAGGGCAAGTTTTGATGTCTTTCTGATATAATTTAAAAGTGCAACAGTCGGAATTGACCGTTGCACTTGTCTTGTTTATTGGCATACCTGAATATTTCGTAATGTCATTTTCACTTAAATTTAGTGTGCTTCAAGCCAGTTGGAGCCCCAGCCGCAGTCGGCAACTAATGGTACGTTGAGCTTGTATGCGCCCTGCATCTCTTCCAAAACTATGCGTTCAACGGTCTCTTTCTCCTCAGGCACAACGCTGAAGTTGAGTTCGTCGTGCACCTGAAGAATCATCTTTGAGCGCAGATTTTCGTCCTTGAAGCGCTTGTAGATGCGTACCATGGCCACCTTTATTATGTCGGCTGCAGAGCCTTGTATCGGGGCGTTGATGGCGTTGCGCTCGGCAAAGCCGCGCACCGTGCCGTTGTGCGAATTGATGTCGGGCAGATAGCGGCGGCGACGGAAGAATGTCTCTACGTAGCCCTGTTCGCGCGCCGTCTGCTTGGCCTTCTCCATGTATTCGTGCACCTTCGGGAAGGTGATGAAGTAGCCGTCTATCAGCTGCGACGCCTCCTGCCGGCTGATGTCCAGACGCTCTGCCAGACCGAACACCGTGATGCCGTATATTATGCCGAAGTTGGCGCGCTTGGCCTTGGTGCGCTGGTCGCGCGTTACGTCGGCAATGTCCTCTTTGTATATCTTTGCTGCCGTTGCGGCATGTATGTCGTGGCCCGAACGGAAGGCCTCTATCATGTTTTCGTCGCCGCTGAGATGAGCCATTACGCGCAGCTCAATCTGGCTGTAGTCGGCCGAGAAGAACAGGCAGCCCTCCTCGGGTATGAACGCCTTGCGTATCTCCTTGCCGTCCTCGCCGCGCACGGGGATGTTCTGCAGGTTAGGGTCAGACGAAGAGAGTCGGCCGGTGGCAGTGGCGGTCTGGTTGAACGATGTGTGTATGTGTCCGGTTCGCGGGTTTATCAGCTTCGGCAGCGCGTCGACGTATGTGCCTAACAGCTTCTTTAATCCTCTGTGTTCCAGTATTTTACCCACAATCTCGTGCTTTCCGCTGAGCTGTTGCAGCACCTCCTCCGATGTAACATATTGTCCCGTCTTTGTCTTCTTGGGCTTCTCCACAATCTTTAGCTTGCCGAACAATATTTCGCCAACCTGCTTGGGCGACGCTATGTTAAACTCTTCGCCCGCCAGCTCGTATATGCGCTTCTCTATGTCGCTGAGCCTCTTGGTCAGAATTTCTGATGTCTCGGCCAGCGCCGCCGTGTCTATCCTCACTCCGTTTAGCTCCATCTCGGCGAGCACACGCACCAGCGGCATCTCTATTTCGTAGAAGAGTTGGGTTACGCCTACCTCCTCGAGTTTCGGTTCGAGATAGTTTTTCAGTCGCAGCGTTACGTCGGCGTCCTCGGCTGCATAGTCGACGATCTGCTCGGGCGGCAGGTCTCTCATCGACTTCTGCTTTTTGCCCTTCGGTCCGATAAGCTCCTCTATGTGTATGGTCTGATATCCGAGACACGTCTCAGCCATGTAGTCCATGTTGTGGCGAAGCTCGGGTTGGATGAGGTAGTGGGCTATCATCGTGTCGAACAGCTGACCTGCCACGCACACGCCGTAGCTTGCCAGCACCTCCATGTCGTACTTGATATTTTGTCCTACTTTGACGATTTCGGGGTTTTCGTATAACGGTTTAAATATGTTAACTATCTTTTGCGCTTCTTCACGATTGGCAGGAACGGGCACGTAGAACGCCTCAAATTCCTTCACAGAGAAGCTCAAACCGACCAGTTCGGCATCGATTGCGCTCGTTGAAGTGGTTTCTGTGTCTAGACTGAGAATTTTTTTTGTCATGAAAAAATCACAGATTTTCTTCATTTCTTCCTCATTATCAATGAGTTTGTATGTGTGAGGCAGTTCGTTTAACGCTCTCAGACTAGCGTTTTTTGAAAAAACTTGGCCGTCGGTCGGATTTTCTGCGAATAAATCGAGTTGAATTTGAACGCTTTTTTTATTATTTTCAGCTTTGTTAAGAAACTTGTCTGCGAGCGTCTTAAACTCCAGTTCGGTGAAGATTTTGCGCAGTTCGTCGGCGTCGGGCTCGCTCACCTTCAGTTCGTCGAGATTGAGTTCAACCGGCACGTCGGTTTTTATCGTTGCGAGGAATTTCGAGAATTTTATCTGCTCGGCATTCTCCTCAACTTTTTTCTTCAGTGCACCCTTCAGCTTGTCGGTCTGCTCGAGCAGCTGCTCCACGCTGCCAAACTCGTTGATAAGTTTCACGGCAGTCTTCTCGCCGACGCCCGGACATCCCGGAATGTTGTCGGCCGAGTCGCCCATCAGTCCAAGGAGGTCGATCACCTGACTTGTGTTTGCAATGCCATACTTGGCGCACACCTTCTCGGCATCGAGCGTTTCGTATCCTCCGCCGTGGCGCGGGCGGTACATCATGACGTTCTCTCTTACCAGCTGTCCGTAGTCCTTGTCGGGCGTAAGCATATATGTCATCACGCCTTCAGCCCCGGCCTTGAGCGCCAGCGTGCCTATCACGTCGTCGGCCTCGTATCCGTCGGCCTCGAGCACCGGTATGCGCATGGCCTTGAGCAGGCTCTTTATGATGGGCACAGCGCGGCGTATGTCCTCGGGCGTCTCCTCTCTCTGCGCCTTATATTCGGCGTAGGCCTCGGTGCGGAAGGTAGGGCCGTGGGGGTCGAAGGCCACTCCCAGATATGTGGGTTTTTCTTTCGTGAGCACTTCGTGCAGCGTGTTGCAGAAGCCCATCACGGCCGACGTGTTGAGCCCTTTAGAGTTGATACGGGGGTTCTTTATAAATGCGTAATACGAGCGGTATATCAGCGCGTAGGCGTCAAAAAGGAACAGCTTATCCATGTAATATGAGTTTTTTACGTGTAAAATTACTAATTTTTTAGCATTAATCCGATAAAATAATTACTTTTGTATTAAAATTGCAGCATGATGGATTATTTATCTCTTATTAAGGAGCCCATAAAAGCAGAACTCGATGACTTCATCAGTCTGTTCAACAAGTCGCTCACACATACGGACAACCTGCAGGAAGAAATCTTCAGGCGTATACGCCAGCGCGCCGGAAAGCGCATGCGCCCCATGCTAATACTGCTCATGGCCAAGAACTATGGCTCGGTGAGCAGCGCCACACTGCACGCTGCAGTGGGCCTGGAGCTGCTGCATACGGCCAGCTTGGTGCATGACGACGTGGTTGACGAGAGCACCGAGAGGCGCGGCCAGGCATCGGTCAACGCCCTGTATGACAACAAGGTGGCAGTGCTCATTGGCGACTATATCCTTTCTACGGCGCTGCTGCATGTGGCTGAGACACACAACGAACTGATAATCAAGTATTTGGCTGAACTGGGTAGGACGCTGTCTAACGGCGAGATACTGCAGCTTACGAGCATATCCAACGAGCAGATTTCAGAAGAAATCTACTATAATGTGATACGTCAGAAGACAGCCGCGCTCTTTGAGGCATGCTGCGCAATGGGTGCGATATCTGCCGGAATGCCTGAAAGCGAGATAGGCAAGGCCATGAAATTCGGTCAGACGCTGGGTATAATCTTCCAGATAAGAGACGACATCTTCGACTATTACGACTCGTCGGAAATAGGCAAGCCTACGGGCAACGACATGGCTGAGGGCAAGCTGACGCTGCCTGCCATTTATGCCGTGAATAATTCGGCGCCAGACAGCATACGCAAGCTGGCTTACAAGGTGAAGGAGCGCACGATAACTCAGGACGAAATAGCCATTCTGGTGGACTATACCAAGGAGCACGGGGGTATTGAATATGCCGAGAAACGCATGGAGGAAATGCGCCGCGAGGCAATGGAGTTTATCGAAACTGAGGTTACTGACGACGCGCTTCGCCGCAGTCTCGAGGCCTATCTGAGCTTTGTCATTGAGAGGACAAAGTAAAGTAGGGTAGAGAGCGATAGAGAGATTTTGGGGGATGATGTCCTCTGATGGGAGCGATGAGAACTGTTATGGGAGTAATGGGACTTATGCGACCTGTAAGTTGTTGAAAATCAGAGATTTTAGATATTGCGCAGAGCTTGCTGAAAGGGCAGGTTCTGCGTTTTTTATGTGCTTATTATTGGTTCTGTCTGCTCCATTCTTTGCGTGCCGCATACATCTCTTCTTTTATTCCTCCGTGTGTCAAGAACTCGGTTTTCAGATGATCTATGAGCTTTCTCAGCAGCGAGTCGGTCTGATGAATAAGAGTTATCGCTATGTTGGCTATTGTCTCGTCCGGCCTTACCGTTATGGCCTTGCGGTAATAGGCGCTGTCAGTATGATTCTTGCAAGCCATCCTTGTCTGCATGGCCTTAATGCTGTTGACGCTCCATTGTTCAAGATTTCTTACTCTCAGATATTCCTCATAATCAATTAAAAACTCCTGCAGACTGGCTTTTGCAACGTTTGTAAGCTTCAGTTCGGTCTCTCTCCAGGTGTTGCTTGCTGCGCTTCCCTCGGCAATATTCTGCTTGCCCGAGCGTGCAGATTGAATCATCTGGTCGATGGTTCGGTCGGCCTTGTCGAGATATTTATGCGCAAAATAAAAAGTGATGTCATAAATACATTCAGCCTTCTGATAAACAATGAGTTATCTGTAGTGTCCCCGCTGCTGAATAAAGTTGTTTTCCATGTGTTTTTGTTGCAGGTTAAATGCCGCGTTTTGCGGCTTGTTGTTAAGGTTAAAAATGACTTATGAGGCTGTAAAACATGGCTAATCAGCTGTCAGTTAGTCTGTTATGCTCATGTTGTATCAGCCCCATAAGTCTTATAGGTCCCATCATCTTTGGGCCCTCACAATCCCTCTTTTAGAAGAATTTTGTCTCTTCGCCGAGCAGTTCGCTTAGCAGCATGTTGGCCAGACGGCTTGTGCCGAGGCGGAACCACTTGTTGGTGAGCCATTTTTCGCCCAGAACCTCTTTAACGATGGTGTAGTAGATAAGTGCGTCCATCACCGAGTTGATGCCTCCTGCGGGCTTAAAACCAATCTGTATGCCTGTTTCGTCGTAGTATTCCTTGATGGCCTGGCACATCACGTAGGCAGCCTCCGGCGTAGCGGCAGGCTCAAGCTTGCCCGTAGATGTCTTGATATAGTCGGCACCGGCATACATCGCTATTATTGAAGCCTTCTTGATGTTAGAGGCTGTCTTGAGGCATCCTGTCTCGAGGATAACCTTCATAGGAGCTTCGCCGCATGCCTGTTTCAGCTCGTTGATGTCGTCGGCCACGCCCTCATAGTCGCCGCTGAGGAACTTGCCCACGGGCATAACGATGTCAATCTCCGTTGCACCGTCTTTAACGGCAAGCGCTGTCTCGGCCACCTTGACCTCGATAACGGCCTGAGAAGACGGGAAACTGCCTGACACACAGGCTATCTCAACACCGTCGATTTCGAGCGACTCGCTCACCGTCTTGGCAAAGCATGGATATACGCAGATTGTTGCCACGTGGGGCAGGTCGGGGTAGGTGGCGTCAAACTCGTTCACCTTCTCCGTGAAAGCCAGTATGCTTTCCTCCGAATCGGTGGTCTTGAGCGATGTCAGTTCGATGCTTCCGAAGAGGAATTTCTTTATCTCCGGCGTGTCGTTCTCGTGCACCTTCTCGGCTATAATCTTCTTTACTGCCTCGCGCACTTCAGCGTCGTCGATCTCGGTGTTATATTTGCTCAGAGCCTCGTCGTATTTGCTCATTTTCGGAAACTCTGTCTCGTGCTTGTGCTCGTGTGAGCATTCGTGCTTCTTGTTGTCGTTTTCTGTTGCCATAATGATATAATTTTTAATTTTTACTTTTTAATTTTTCATTGTTTATATGCCTCGTCTTGTCGCGGCTGGTCTTCTTTTCGAGGTTCTTTCTGAGTGCCTCCGTGAGGTCAACTCCCGTCTGGTTTGCCAGGCACATCAGCACCCACAGCACGTCGGCCATCTCGTCTGCCGGGTCTTGTTCTTCGCCCTGCTTGAAGCTCTGGTCGCCATACTTGCGTGCCATGATGCGCGCCAGCTCGCCCACCTCCTCGGTGAGGCATGCCATGTTGGTCAGTTCGCTGAAGTAGCGCACGCCGTACTGCCTTATCCATTGGTCTACGAGCTGCTGTGCCTCGCGTATTGTTATATCGTTGTCCATATATTTGTGCGTTTATTTTGCCTGTAAGGCGTTTTCTCTTCTTTTGCCTACAACTATGCCGCCGGTGCTGTTTTGTGGCCTCAGAGGGGCTTAAATGCGCTCTGTCGTGCTTTCAGCTGCCGTCTTGGCCTGCCTGATGCACCGGGCGTGGCGGCTATTCCTTGTGCCTGGTGTCCATGCAGATGGTTACGGGACCGTCGTTCACCAGCTCAACCTTCATGTCGGCTCCAAACTCGCCCGTGCCTACCTGGCGGCCTATTTCGCGGCTCAGCTTGTCGCAGAACTCGTTGTATAGCGGAATAGAAACTTCATGCTTGGCGGCATGAATCCATGAGGGGCGGTTGCCTTTCTTGTAGGATGCCAGCAGGGTAAACTGGCTAATGACGAGTATCTCGCCGTTGATGGCTGTTATAGGTATGTTCATCACGCCCTGCTCGTCGTCGAAGACGCGCAGCGATGCCACCTTCTTTACCAGCCAGTCGACGTCTTCCGACGTGTCGCCTTCTGCCACTCCGAGCAGTATCATGTAGCCCTTGCCGATGGCCGACTTTACCTGTCCGTCAATCGTTACCGACGCGCGGCTTACGCGCTGTATTACTATCTTCATATCTCTTCTTTCTTTTTTTGTTCCAGGTTATTCCCAGTTATATTTGTATATTTCGTGTGAACCGAGATTGTCGCCTAATTTGTGAAGGATGCTGTACATGCATTCTTTTGTAGATGAGTCAAGACCGATATATCCGATATAGTTCTTGTTTATGTCGCTTAAAGTTATAAAGCTGATATTCTTTTTTGTAAGACGTGAGTTGACATATTTCAGCTTACTCCAGATATTCCATGTGCCATCGTTTATCTCGTCGATTCGGTTGCTTTCTTGTGTTTGGCTTAAGATGAGGTAGATGGCGTGGTAAGGAATTTTTGCATCTTCCTTGTAAGCGTACATCATAATGCATGTAAACTCTTCTTCATCATCGAACATTATAGTAGCATAGCCTATCATGTCGTATTTGGATTCATGCTTTTGTGATGAGCTCTTCATCTTTTGCAGTACGTCGTTGTTTGATTCGCTTCCGTCGTTGCTTGAGAGGTTCAGTGTCAACACTGTGTGCATTGTTTTTTCGTCGTAGCTGTACTGCGGTAATATGATTAGTTGGCTGTCATAGCTGCCGGTGCTGTCTGTTGATGCATTGAGAAATTTTTTGTACATTATTGATGTCTTTTTGATGTCCAGGACATCGCTTTCGTCATCGTAGGCTGTATTGTGTTCTTTACTGCTTGCACCTTCTTCAGGGCTTTGTATTGTCGTGCTTTTTGATGATGAAATGTTGTTGGCTGTTATGCCGTTTGACACGGACGGCAATGGTTGGATTAGTGACAGCAGGACAGCGCAGATTGTTATTATTTTGTTCTTTATCATAAGGCTTTGTTTTGTTGCATTCTAAATCACAAATATACTTTTTTGAGTGCGAATATCATCGTATTATATAGTTAAAGAATGTCAATGTGTATAGGCTTTTATACGCATTATGTTGTTCTTTGTATGATATTTTGTCCTTATTTTTATGTGTTTTCAAAGTGTTCAGCAATTATTTTTGCCTTAGAAGGCCCTATAATCGCTGCTATTTCTTCAATGCTTGCCTCCTTTATGCGCTTCACCGTTTTAAGTTCCTTCAGCAGCAGGTCTTTTGTCTTGGGTCCGATGCCCTTAATGTCGTCCAGTTCCGAGTGCAGTGCATGCTTGCTGCGCTTGTCGCGGTGGAAGGTTATGGCAAAGCGGTGCACCTCGTCCTGCATGTGCGTAAGCAGGTGGAAAAGCTCGCTGTCGGTCTTCATTCCGACCACTACGGGCGGCCATCCGTAGAGCAGTTCGTTGGTGCGGTGGCGGTCGTCTTTGGCCAGTCCGGCTATAGGAATGTCGAGGTGAAGTTCGCCCTCAACAACCTCTCTCACAACGCTCATCTGTCCTTGTCCGCCGTCGGTTATTATGAGGTCGGGCAGGGGCTGTCCTTCGTCGCGCAGACGGGTGTAGCGGCGCCTTACAACCTCCTGCATCGAGGCATAGTCGTCGGGGCCTGTAACCGTCTTTATTATGTATTTCCGGTAGTCTTTCTTGCTCGGTTTCATCTTCTTGAACACCACGCAGGCCGCCACGGCGTCGGTTCCGCTGATGTTAGAGTTGTCGAACATCTCTATCTGATAAGGCATCTTGGGCAGCTTCAGGGCGTTCTGAATTTCCTTCATAAGGCGCACTGATTTCTGCTCCGGATTGAGCTTTTCGGCCTGTTTCAGGCGGTCGAAACGATACTGCTTGCCGTTCATCACCGACAGGTCGAGCAGCGTCTTCTTGTCGCCTCGCTGCGGCACGGTGAACGTAACGCCTTCGAGCGTCATGTCGGGGATAAAGGGCACTATTATTTCGCGCGACGTACTGCCCACTTTCTCGCGTATTTGCAGTATTCCGAGCTGCAGAATCTCGTCTTCGCTCTCGTTCAGCTTCTTCTTCATCTCGAACGTGAAGGCCTGGTTTATGCTGCCGTTCATCACGTGGATATAGTTCACGTAGGCCGTTTTTTCGTCGTCTGTTACCGAGAAAACGTCTACATTATTGATCGTGTGGCTCACCACTTCGCTCTTCGAACAGAAGTTTTCGAGCAGCAGATACTTCTGTTTTATGGCTTCTGCCTCCTCAAAACGCAGCTCTTCGGCCAGTTTCTGCATCTGCGCGAAGAGCATTTTCGACAGCTCGCGCGTGTTTCCTTTCAGTATTTCGCGCGCCTGGGCGATGCTCTCCTGATACTCCTCGTAGCTCTGCTTGCCTATGCACGGCGCGCCGCAGTTCTTGATGTGATACTCCAGGCAGGGCTTATATTTGCCCTGTTCGATGCCTTCGCGCGTTATCGGAAAGCGGCAGGTGCGCGGCTTATACAGCTTTTTTATCAGGTCGAGCACGGCATACATCGAAGGCAGATGGCTGTAAGGGCCGTAATAAGAGCCCCATTTCTTGTTTATGGTGCGCGTCTTGAATATGCGCGGCAGATATTCTTTAGTTACGCAGATAGAGGGGTAAGTCTTGCCGTCTTTGAGCAGAATGTTGTATTTGGGCTGATATTTCTTTATCAGACTGTTCTCGAGCAGCAGCGCGTCTTCTTCGCTGTTCACTACGGTATATGTTATGTCGTGAATCTTGCTTACAAGCACCTTGGTCTTGTATCTGTCCACTTCCTTATGAAAGTAGGACGACACGCGGTTCTTCAGGTTCTTGGCCTTGCCAACATATATTATGGTGCCGCTCTCGTCATAGTATTGGTAGCTGCCCGGCTTGTCGGGCAGGTTGCTCACAATGGCCTTCAGCCGTGCCAGCCTCTTCTCGTTTTCTTCTTTAGTCATGCCGCGTAAGTGCCTTATTTAAAATGGTTTTGAAAAATTTTGTTTCACGTGAAACTTTAAACAGAGGGTGGAATAGTTATAAGGAGTTAAGGAGTTATGTAGTTAAGGAGTTAAGACGTATGCCTTGTTGTTTTCGGTGGTGTACGTGATGTCTTTGAAGACATTGTGTAGATATGAATTCTGCTTTAAAAATAAACTTGATAAAGGTCTTGGCCCTTAGCTCTCTGATAAGAAAGTCGAGCCATGTGCAGACTCAATAAACAGATGCATTTGTCTTAACTCCATAACTTCCTAACTCCTTAACTCCCGAATATAACTCCTAAATAATTATACCTGCAGCAGGCTTGTTATGTCAGTGCCTTCTTCGAAGTTGCTGCGGCCGTTGAGGTCTTCGTGTATAAGTTCGATGAGGAAGTTTACGTATACTTTCTTCGGATTAAACTTCTTCACAAGGTCGTACGCAGCCTTCATGGTGCCGCCTGTAGCCAGCAGGTCGTCGTGCAGCAGCACGATGTCGTCCTCGGTGATGGCGTCCTTATGAATCTCGATAGTGTCGGTGCCGTACTCCTTCGAGTAGCTCTCCTGTACGGTTTCGCCTGGCAGCTTGCCGGGCTTACGGCACAAAACAACGCCGGCGTTGAGCTTTATGGCCAGTGCAGAGGCCATGACGAAGCCGCGGCTCTCTATGCCCACAATCTTGGTTACGCCCTTGTCTTTGTACATCTCGTAAAGCTCGTCTTCCATTATCTGGAGACATTTCGGATTCTTAAACAGTGTTGTTACGTCTCTGAAATTTACTCCTTTCTGCGGAAAATCAGGAATACATCTCAGATTCTCCAATAGTGTTTTGTTGTTCATCTTTTCTTTTTAGTTACGTACTTTATACTAATATTATCTCTTGTTCACTGTTTTCGGCGCGTTGTGCGCTATATATATTATATGTGTGAGGCATGGCGTTGCGGCGGCCTCGTTTTTCGGCTGCGCTGCCGCATGGTTTTTCCGCCTGCGGCGTTTTTCAGCCTTTCCGGCGCATATTCTCGCCGTGGGGCTTTTTCGTCCGTGCTTCCGCCTTTTTCGCCCGCTGTGTTGCATTTTGCTGCTGCGGACATATACTGCCGCGGCTTGAGCTGTTTCTGCTTTTTTGCCGTCAGATATTTCTGCCGAAATCGTGGCCGCATTCTTCGACGGCAGACCGCTGCCGTTGCAAAGGGCTGTTTTTCGGGACTTTCCAAAAGGCCGTCTTTTGGCTCGCAAAAGGTGGTCTTTTGCAGCCCGAAAGGATACCTTTTGCACGCTGAAAGGCCACCTTTTAGAAAGTGGCTTTTCGGTGCCTCTGGCATCGCCTCACAGCAGCCGTCGGGGCAGGGCAGAGCCGTGCCTCGGCAGGGGCACCCGGAGGGCATAATAAGAGGAGTCAGACGTTCTGAAATATTGCTCCTTTTTATCGTGAGGAACATCAAATTTTACGTTAAAGTAAATTTGTGTCCCGATTTTGTATCTTACTATCTTTCAGTCGGTTCCAACGTTTTCGCTTAACAAAAAATGCTCATTTTGTTTCACGTGAAACATATGGCTGTTTTACCTTTTCATCAGCACCAGCATGATGTTGATGTCGCTCGGCGAGACACCCGGAATTCGGCTTGCCTGAGCCAGCGTGTCGGGGTTGATTTTTGCAAGCTTTTGACGGGCCTCGGTCGAGAGCTGTTCCATCTCGAGATAGTTGAAATGGCCCTTTATTTTGATGTTCTCCAGGCGGTGCATTTTGTCGGCCACAATCCGCTCGCGTTCGATGTAACCCTTGTATTTCATTTTTATCTCAGCAGCCTCTGCCGTTTCATCGTTGCGGTTGGGCAGCGAGGCGATGAGCTGCTTCAGTTCGGGCACAAGCTCGGAAAGATTCTGCAGGTTGATCTGCGGACGGGCCACGAGGTCGATCAGCTTGCATCCTTCGCGCAGCGGGGTGGTGCCGAGCGACTCGAGCGCCGCGTTGATGTCCTTCGGCTTGACGTGAGTAGTGGCGCAGAAGTTTATGATGCTTTCCATTGCTTCCTTCTTCTGCATCCACCAGTCGTATCTGTCGCGCTTTGCCAATCCGAGGTTGTAGGCCTTCTCGGTCAGTCGGGCGTCGGCGTCGTCCTGTCGGAGCAGTATTCTGTATTCGGCGCGGCTTGTGAACATTCGGTAAGGTTCGTCGACGCCTTTCGTCACGAGGTCGTCAATGAGCACGCCGATGTATGCCTCGTCGCGGTGAAGGATGAACGGCTCGCCGCCGCCGCATCTTATCGCCGCATTTATTCCGGCAATGGTTCCCTGGCCGCCTGCCTCCTCGTATCCTGTGGTTCCGTTCACCTGTCCGGCAAGGAACAGACCTTTTATTATCTTAGACTCGAGCGAGTGGTCGAGCTGGGTAGGGTCGAAGAAGTCGTACTCGATGGCATAGCCCGGACGGTAGACCTTGGCGTCGCGCAGCGCCGGAATTTTTCTCAGTGCTGCAATCTGCACCTCCATCGGCATGCTCGACGAGAATCCGTTGAGATACATCTCGTTGGTGGTTTCGCCTTCAGGCTCGAGGAAGAGCGGGTGCTGCTCCTTGTCGGGGAAGGTTACCAGCTTTGTTTCTATCGAGGGGCAGTAGCGCGGCCCTATGCTCTGTATCTGTCCGTTGTAGAGCGGCGAGTCGGCCAGTCCGCTTCTCAGCGTGTCGTGCACCTCCTTGTTTGTGTAGCATGTCCAGCACGGCAGCTGCCTGAGCTGTCGGTGGGGAGCCATGAAGCTGAACTGGTGGAAGTCGTTTTCGCCCTCCTGTATCTCCATGTCCTCAAAGTGCACCGACCTCATGTCTATGCGCACCGGCGTGCCGGTCTTCATCCTTGCGCTTCTTATTCCGTGGCGTGTTATGCTTTCGGTCAGGTCTTTCACGGCCGGCTCGGCTATGCGTCCGCCTGGCAGCTGCTTGCGTCCTATGTGCAGCAGTCCGTTCAGGAAGGTTCCCGCCGTTATCACCACGCTCTTGGCTCTCAGCTCAACGCCCCACACGGTCTTCACTCCCGCGGCCTCGCCGTTCTCTACTATGAGCTCGCAGGCCTCGTCCTGCCAGATGTCGAGGTTGGGCGTCGTGTCGAGCACCTCGCGCCATTTCCATATAAACTTGCCTCTGTCGCATTGTGCCCTCGGGCTCCACACGGCCGGGCCTTTTGAGCGGTTGAGCATCCTGAACTGTATGGCTGTGGCGTCGGTCACTATTGCCGTCTGTCCGCCCAGCGCGTCGATTTCCCTGACAATCTGTCCCTTTGCTATTCCGCCGATGGCCGGGTTGCAGCTCATCTGCGCAATTTTGTTCATGTCCATCGTCACAAGGCAGGTGCTTGCGCCCATGTTGGCCGAGGCCGTGGCAGCCTCGCAGCCGGCGTGTCCGCCGCCTATCACGATGACGTCATATTTAAGAAGCATATTATCCTTATAATTTTTAGAGCAATATCAATTTGGCGCAAAAGTAAGAAATTAAATTGAATTTTTGATGAAATAGTTTGATTTATCGCTAAAATAGAGTATATTTGCATCCTCATAATAAACGCTAAAATACCTAAAAGAAGGTATTGCGGCGGGGCTGACCTTGGGTTATGCAGTACACTTAAATGTAGAGAAACATTATTAATTAATACAGTTAAATACTTAAATTTCAATCATTTATGTGGTTATGTAATTCATCTATTGGAAGGAAAGTCGTGATGTCCGTAACAGGTATTGCGCTTATCCTGTTCTTGACGTTCCACATGTCAATGAACGTAGTAGCTCTTTTCTCAGGAGATGCTTACAACATGGTTTGTGAGTTCCTCGGAGCCAACTGGTATGCACTTGTTGCAACTCTGGCTCTTGCGGCTCTTGCGGTGATTCACATCGTATATGCGTTCCTGCTGACAATGCAGAACCGCCGTGCACGCGGAAACGAGCGCTACGCTGTGACAACACGTCCCTCTAAGGTGGAGTGGGCTTCTCAGAACATGCTGGTGCTCGGCATCATCGTTCTGCTCGGTCTTCTGCTTCACTTGTTCAACTTCTGGTACAACATGATGTTTGCCGAACTGACAGGCATCAGCGTTCCTCATCATCCGGCTGACGGATTTGCCTACATCGTAGACACATTCTCTTGCCCGGTTTACGTTGTGCTTTACATCATCTGGCTTGCTGCTATCTGGTTCCACCTCTCACACGGATTCTGGAGCGCAATGCAGACTTTCGGATGGAGCGGCAAGGTTTGGTTCCAGCGCTGGAAGGTCATCGGCCTGGTTTACACAACTCTCCTCATGCTGGGCTTCCTCGTTGTAGTGCTTGCTTTCGCTTTCGGATGCGCACCGAGCCTGTTGTAATTGTAGTTCAAAATGCGTAACTCAAAATTCATAATTATTTAGAAAGAATATTATGGCAAAACAAATAGATTCCAGAATACCTGAAGGTCCGATAGCTGAAAAATGGACCAACTATAAGGCACATCAGCGCCTGGTTAACCCTAAGAACAAGCTGAAGCTCGACGTTATCGTCGTAGGTACGGGTCTGGCAGGTGCCAGTGCAGCAGCCAGCCTGGGCGAGATGGGCTTCAACGTGTTGAACTTCTGCATACAGGACTCTCCGCGCCGCGCTCACTCTATCGCTGCTCAGGGCGGTATCAACGCTGCCAAGAACTATCAGAACGACGGCGACTCTGTTTACCGCCTGTTCTACGACACAGTGAAGGGTGGTGACTACCGTGCACGCGAGGCTAACGTTTACCGTCTGGCTGAGGTGTCTAACAACATCATCGACCAGTGTGTTGCACAGGGTGTTCCTTTCGCACGCGAATACGGCGGCATGCTTGCCAACCGTTCGTTCGGCGGTGCTCAGGTGTCACGTACATTCTACGCTAAGGGTCAGACAGGCCAGCAGCTGCTGCTCGGTGCCTACTCTGCACTCAGCTGCCAGATACACGCAGGCCGCGTTAAGCTCTACACACGCTACGAAATGGAAGACGTTGTGCTCGTTGACGGCCGTGCACGTGGTATCATTGCCAAGAATCTCGTAACCGGAAAGCTGGAGCGCTTCTCTGCCAACGCAGTGGTTATAGCTACCGGCGGATACGGTAACACATACTTCCTTTCAACCAACGCCATGGGCTGTAACTGTACAGCTGCCATGTCTTGCTACCGCAAGGGAGCTTACTTCGCCAATCCTTCTTACGTTCAGATCCACCCGACATGTATCCCTGTACACGGAGACAACCAGTCGAAGCTTACGCTTATGTCTGAGTCTCTGCGTAACGACGGTCGTATCTGGGTGCCCAAGAAGCTTGAGGACGCCAAGGCTCTGCAGGCCGGAACAAAGAAGGGAAGCGACATTCCTGAGGAAGACCGCGACTACTATCTGGAGCGCCGCTATCCGGCATTCGGTAACCTCGTTCCCCGCGACGTTGCTTCGCGTGCTGCCAAGGAGCGCTGCGACAAGGGCTTCGGCGTTAACAACACAGGTCTGGCCGTGTTCCTCGACTTCTCTGAGAGCATCGAGCGCCTCGGCATCGACGTTGTACGCCAGCGCTACGGCAACCTCTTCGACATGTATGAGGAAATCACAGACGTCAATCCGGGCGAGCTTGCAAACGAGATTAACGGCGTGAAGTATTACAACCCGATGATGATCTATCCTGCCATCCACTATACAATGGGCGGTATCTGGGTTGACTATGAGCTCATGACAAGCATCACAGGTCTGTTCGCCATCGGCGAGTGCAACTTCTCTGACCACGGTGCCAACCGTCTGGGTGCGTCAGCTCTTATGCAGGGTCTGGCCGACGGCTACTTCGTTCTGCCTTACACCATACAGAACTATCTGGCCGACCAGTCTATCTGGCCTCGCATCTCTACCGACCTGCCCGAGTTTGAGGAGGCTGAAAAGGCCGTTCAGGCTGAAATCGACCGCCTGATGAACATCAAGGGCAAGCGCTCTGTCGACTCTATCCACAAGGAACTTGGCCACGTAATGTGGGAGTATGTGGGCATGGGCCGTACAGCTGAGGGCCTGAAGACAGGTCTCGAGAAGATCAAGAAAATACGCAAGGAGTTTGAGACCAACCTGTTTATCCCGGGCTCAAAAGAGGGTCTTAACACCGAGCTTGACAAGGCTATACACCTGCGCGACTTCATCACAATGGGCGAGCTCGTGGCTTACGACGCTCTCTCACGTAACGAGTCATGCGGCGGTCACTTCCGTGAGGAGTACCAGACTGAGGAAGGCGAGGCTAAGCGCGACGACGAAAACTTCTTCTATGTAGGCTGCTGGGAGTACCAGGGCAGCGACGAGAAGGCGCCCGAGCTTATCAAGGAGCCTCTGCACTATGAAGCAATAAAAGTACAAACCAGAAATTATAAGAACTAAAAATATGGCAAACATTTCATTCACACTGAAATTCTGGCGTCAGAACGGACCGAAAGCCGAGGGCCATTTTGACACACGCGAGATGAAGGACATCCCCGATGATACATCTTTCCTCGAGATGCTCGACATTCTGAACGAGCAGCTCATTGAGGAAGGCAAGGAGCCGTTCGTGTTCGACCACGACTGCCGCGAGGGCATCTGCGGCATGTGCTCGCTCTACATCAACGGACATCCTCACGGCCCTAACACCGGAGCTACAACATGCCAGCTGTATATGCGTAAGTTCAAGGACGGCGACGTTATCACCGTTGAGCCGTGGCGTTCGGCTGCATTCCCTGTTATCAAGGACTGCATGGTTGACCGCGGAGCATTCGACAAGATCATACAGGCAGGCGGATATATCACCGTACGCACCGGACAGCCCCAGGACGCTAACGCCATTCTTATACCTAAAGAGGCTGCCGACGAGGCTATGGACTGCGCTACTTGTATCGGTTGCGGCGCTTGTGTCGCTGCCTGCAAGAACGGTTCTGCCATGCTTTTCGTAAGCTCTAAGGTAAGCCAGCTGGCTCTTCTGCCCCAGGGCCGTCCTGAGGCTGCTAAGCGTGCCAAGGCAATGATAATGAAGATGGAAGAGCTCGGATTCGGTAACTGCACCAACACCCGCGCCTGCGAGGCTGAGTGCCCGAAGAACGAGACCATCGCCAACATAGCCCGTCTGAACCGCGAGTTCATCAAGGCTAAGTTGAACGACTAATGGAAAGAACGCTATAAATTTATTTTTTCATAGTCTCCATGGGCGGGGCGCCGTTGTGCGCCCTGCCTTTTTTTGTGCCCCTGCCTTTCGTTTGTGCCATTAGCGGCTTTTGTCTGTTTCATTCCCGTTGGTTCTCCATGCTTGCGTTTTACGCCATTCAGCCTGCCATGCCGGCATTTTGAGTAAAATTCATGCGGTTGTCTCCGTTATAATATTTGCATGTTGTGTAATATATTGATAATCAGGCGGTTATCTGTTTTATGGGCGTTCGGCTGCAAAATGCCGTGTTTCAGCCTGCAAAAGTTGCCCTTTTGGCGTGTAAAAGATATTCTTTTATGATGCAAAAGGCATCCTCTTAGAAATTGGGAGCTTGCGCGGCTTTTGCCTGCATGATGCCGGGCCTATGCCTTAATTTAGGGCTACGGCATAACGATAGTGCATGTTTTGGTGCTGCGAAGGGTGGGGCTGGCTATCATATTCTGACAAAATGCTAGTGTTTTCAGCTCGAATGTTTAAATAAATTAATCATTTCTGACAAATTGTCAATTAATAATGCCAATTTGTCTAAATCTGTAAGTGGCACGCATGTTGCACTTATGTAAGCGAAAGCCTTTGGCTCAGGAGCCTCAGGCAGCCGCAAGGCCGCGGCCGGGAAACCGGCGGGCAAGGCGGCAGAAAAATGAAAGGATTAAAAAAATTATAAGGAGGATTTATTATGTTACCAGTAATTAGCAGAAACAATTGGATGCCCGAAGTTTTCAACGACTTCTTTGACACAGACTTCATGACAAGAACTAAGGCTACGGCACCGGCCATCAACGTCAAGGAAACCGAGAAAGACTACACCGTAGAAGTGGCTGCCCCGGGAATGACCAAGGACGACTTCAACGTGAACATCGACAAGGACGGCAACCTGCACATACACATGGAGGCCCACACCGAGAAGAAAGAGGAGGACAAGAAGAGCCACTATCTGCGCCGCGAGTTTGCCTACAGCAAGTTTGAACAGACGCTGCTGCTGCCCGACGACGTTGAGAAGGAGGCTATCGCAGCCAGAGTAAACGACGGCGTGCTCACCGTAACGCTGCCTAAGATGGCTAAGCCCGAATGTCCTGCGGCACGTCAGATTGAGGTGAAATAACATCCCGTTTAGCGCCGCTTGCGGCAACTTTAAGATGAATATATCATAGCCCAAGGGCGCGGTTCGTAAGAGCCGCGCCCTTTTTTTGTGCCTTATTTAGCTTGTTTGCCTTAGTCATGGTATTCAATAGTTCACAGTCTAAGCACCCATCTGCATCCGCATCCTGCGTTGCCGCCCACGGCTTATTTCCCTGTTGTAGTGGCGCCAAGGTGACGGACGGCAGTCTTGTGAGCATTAAATATTGCGTGTCTGCCGTGCATGGAAGGGTATTGTTGAGCACCATGCTGTAAACTCGAACAGGCTAAGTTTATCCATATTTTTTTGAATAAGATAGTCATCGGTTCGGCAATAAAAATAAAAAAAAGTATTTTTTCATTTTGTATTGCTCTCACCTTTCACTATCTTTGCTGATATTTTGGCTTTCTCTACAGGCCTTGAATATAAACGTAGAAATCATTACGGATAATGAAAATCATCATAAGCATTATAAATTCATCCTATAATCCGGCATCACAGATATCTCGGAGCCTTGGTTCGCAGCTCTCTACGGCAGAACCTGCACACGATAAGGCCGGTGCCCTTCGTACAGTTTTAAATTCTTGCTTCATGGCGTTGCGCACGCTTCTGCTTGTGCAGCTGATGCTCCTGCCCTCATGCGCCTGTGCCCGCGTGCTGGCGAAAGACTATATGACTTTGGTCAAAAAGACGTCAAAGTCGTCGATAAAGAGTGTTATGAGGCAGGCCGACCGCTATCTTGAGGCAGGTCATCAGGACACGGCGCTGGTGTATTACATGGTTGTATGTAACCGTATGGACGACAAGCTGTCCGACGAAGACAAACATCATTGCGCCATGGCGTTCCTGAAGAAAGGCAACATTTATTACATGAAAGGAGGATTTGCAGATGCCCTAAAGGCCTATTTCAGCGGCTTGCGGATAATAAAGACGTGTGAAGACCAGAAAGGAATAGGACGGTTTTATAATAATATAGCAAACGTTTACTGTGCGTTCAATGAGTTGGAGAAGGCTTATACGTATTATGAGACGGGATACAAGTGCTGTAGTAAATACCGTGACCATCAAAATGAGTATAAAATATTAACGAACCTTACCATATTGAATGTAAAGTTAGGAAAGACACGCGAGGCCCGTAAATGTTTTAATTTGTCTGAAAAGTTGAAGGACAAGAACAGCAAGGCTGACAATTTTATGGGGCGCTTTAATTATGGCTTGATACTTATAGCAGAGAAGAATTTCGCCCAGGCCGTCAGTAATTTCAAGAGTTTGTTGTCATATAGCTTTGATGTCGGCATGGAGCCGAGATTTATTTGTTCAGCTTATAAAAAGCTATATAAAAGCTATATGGAGCTTGGCGAGCGCGACTCTACGCTTAAATATCTCAAGCTGTGTGAAAACACTGCTGTGAAGCACGGCATTCATTATTTCTATCTTGATGTTCTTTTGGACCATGCCGACTATTTTGATGCCCAAGGCGACTACAAGTCGGCAAGCAGATACCGTGCCCGTTATCAGAAAGACAGAGACTCGGTTTACAATATACATGATTTCGATAGAGTCAAAAACGAGCAGACGCTTTATGAGATGGACAAGTACGACAAATACATAGCCTCGCTCAACGAGCGTGAGAAGGAGCGTGTGCTCACAATCTCGGCGCAAAGATACACCATAGCCGCCGTGTCTGTTGTAACGCTTGTCGTAGGGCTGCTCTTGCTTGTTGTATATAGACAGAAAAAGCGTATAGACAAGAGCTACAACAATCTGTTTGTCGTCAACCGCAACTTTGTCAATAATCAGGAGATAATGAGGCAGCGCCTGAACGATGCGGTAAGCCGTCTTAAAGAGTCGGAGGCCGAGGCCGAACAGCTTCGGGGTAGGCTGGCTGCCTATGATGCCGATGATGTAGTCAAGGATGCCGGTGCCTCAGAGCAGTCTGACGATATGGCACATAAAGCCAAGTCGGGTGGCATCAATGACGACATGCGCAGAAAGCTGCTCGATTCAGTGATTGATATAATGGAGAACACAACGGAATTTTGCCGTCCCGATTTTTCTCTTGCTCGCCTTGCCGTTTTAGTGGGCTCTAACAACAAGTATGTTTCGCTTGTAATACACGACACGTTCCATAAAAGTTTCAAGAATTATGTTAACGATTACCGCATCCATCTTGCTTGTCTGCGTATGTCCGACACAGCAGGCTATGGTTCTTATACGTTGAACGCCATAGCGGAGAGCGTAGGGTTTAAGTCGTACACAACATTTGTTGAACTTTTTCGCAAGATTGTTGGAATAACACCTTCCATGTATAGAGACAAACTGAAAGAGTCTGTTTGATACTTGCGTGTAAGGTTTTTATGCCATTTAAGATTATTTCCTGAAAATTGAAGTCTGATTGTAAATATAATCAGACTTTTTATTATTTATTATCACCGATTTTCAGAAAGTTGGATATCTTCGATTTGCATTTGTTTAAAGCAATGCATACATTTGCAAGTGAGAAAAGTCTGCCGGACATAATGCTTTCTTGAAGATATTTGTTCTGTTTTCTGGCAGACGTAAATCGGACGATGAATATTTGTGTGAAATAATTGTTTTAAAAACTTTAAACCTTTTTGCTTATGAAAAAGATCTTCATTTTTCTAATGGCTGCTTTTACGGCATTACCGAATAATGCCAACGCAGAGAAAGGATTCAAGATCCTTGGCGAAAACATCAGCGGATGTGGAATATCATCCAACGGCCAATACTTTGTCGGAACGTCATTAGCCACTGAGCATTCCATAAACGGAATGAACATGGAAAGCTTCATTTACAACACAAAAGACGGAACGCTTTCATGGATCACAGAGGCTGACCCGAGCGACTTCACAAAGTGTGGCAGATTTAAGGCCGTAAGCAACAATGGTATTATTTGCGGAGACGTCATCAACACAGACATTAAGCTGGCTTCTGAAGAGAACCCGATTTCTGCCGCTATATGGGAAAACGGAAAACGCACTTTATTAGAGTATGGCGACTTTGACATTTCCACCATTTCAAGTTCTGCCGAAGGCGCCTTCAGCCAAGACATTTCTGAAGACGGCAACATTGTGGTAGGAAACTTCAATACCGGTTCAGGCGCTTTTATTACTCCGTGTAAGTGGGTCAAGAACAGCGAAGGTAAATACGCTATAGATTTTCTTACCGTACCCGAAAATATGAAAAACGGATACGCGATGAAAATATCATCAGACGGAAAAATATTCGGCATCATAACATCTAATGAAGATGACGACAAAGGCACTTACCTGTGCATCTGGGATGACGACAAGATAACCGTCCTGACACACGAAGACCTGGGCATAGAATTCCGTTATTTATGCGTAATGAATCTTATTGATGTAAGCCCGAATGGAAAATTCGTTATTTTCAGCGAAAGCAACACGTTCAAGACTTATATATACAACACAGAAACAAAAGAATGCAGACCTTTGCCTTCTTTTGGTGAATATGACAACTGGAACAACTTCAGGTATGCAAGCATTGACAACAATGGAAACGTTGCCGGAGCATACGACTATGGCAACCCAATCTTAGGTCCGATGCCTTACACACATCCTTTCTGGTATTCATACGAGCGTAATGCAATCTACGACTTCAGCTATTACATGACAATAGCAGCTGAGGGAGTAAATCCTGACATTGATTTCACTTTCGATGAGGAAACACTGTCAATACCATCATTCATCTCTGCTGACGGCCAGACTATTGCAGGAAATGCAGATATCTACAACACATTCCTCCAGCAGACACCTAAATTCTGGGTGTTGAACGTAGATGACATCAGCAACACTGAAATACCATTGACCCCAACCGGACTCAATGCAAAGTCTGACGCACTGAAAGAGGCAAAGCTGTCGTGGACAAAAGACGAAACCGAATATAAGACTCTTACACTGAAATCATATAACATATACCGCGACGGTGAACTTATAGGCAATATAGAAGCAACAGAGCAGGAAATGTCTTTCAGAGACAAAGACATATACGGACACCCAGAATATACTGTAGAGGCAGTTCTGGCAAAGGCTGACGGAGGCACAATGCTTTCACAAAAATCAGTTCCTTTTAAAGCATCTGTTCCCGACACTTACGCCCTGCCATTCTTTGACGACTTCGACTCAGGCTCACTCGATACAAACTATTGGACTACTGAGGCTGACTATGGCGAAGGCGAAGACACTAAATGGATTTTGGACGGCTACGGACTGCTTCAGACAACATGCGCCGCTATATACGTAAGCAGCGCCAAGCCCCACTCATCAAGTCTTGTATCAAGACCTATGGACGCCACCAACGAAGAATCAGTGAATGTTTCATTTGCCAATATCTACGGATTCATCAACATTGAAGACCAAGCTCTTGACAACGACTCGATAAGCCTCGAAGTGACAACAGACAACGGCGACACATGGAAATCTGTAGGCGACTGGTCGATTGCAGAATTAAACCCGCAGCACAAATGGAACATGATAAACGTGGACATATCAAAAGAGGTTGCAGGCAAGATATTCTCTATCCGTTTCCACAGCCACGGCCAAGGCAAGTCATTATATTACGTGGATATTGAGAACGTGAAAATAACAACGGGCAACGAAATAAAGAAAGACGCTCCCGAAGGACTTACAGGCTGCAAGAACAGCAGCGACACACCGCTTTCACTTATATGGAAGAACAATTTCGGTGCTTATCAGCTGAATCATATCAACAGCGTGGTTGAAAGCATGTTTACGCTCGGCAACGAAGGAAAAGAAGTAATCGGAGCCAACGCCTTCGATAAAGACGACCTGGCACCATACAAAGGAAAGTATCTGACAGGAGTAACAACCATCATCAATTTCTACGACTGGTATGAGGTGGACAAAGGCATACACGCAGCAATCGTTGTATTTGAAGACGGCAAGCTTGTAAGAGAACAAGAAATAGAAGATCTGCCATACAATGAATACTTTACGACAGCACTTGACGAGCCTCTGCTCATTGACGGAAGCAAAGAGCTTAAAATAGGCATCAAGGTACACGACTATGATGCAGAACAGATACCTCTGCTCTACGCCGTTTCAGACAAGTTTATTGCAGGAAAGAGCGACCTGTTCTCTGAGGACAACGGAGCAACTTGGCAAAAAGTGTCAGAATTTTACGGTGAAAACAACGAAAAATCACCTTGCTGCTGGAACATTACCGGCTGCGTGACAGACGAACCGGAACTGAAGCCATCAGAAACAGAGAACATATACTACAGCGTCTTCCGCAACGGAGAGTTGTTGTCTACAGCTGTTCTCGACAAACTTCAGACCCACTACTTCGACAATGACGCAAAGGATGGCGACAGCTATTACGTAATGGCATATTATACTGACGGTTCTGTGTCTGACGCATCAGAAGCCTTCATCTTCGACAGCAGCACTGACATCAGCCAATATACTATCGACGACCTTAGCATATCGTTCAATTCTGAAACGAAGAACATCAATATTAACGGTGAGTTTGACAAAGCAGAAATCTTTAACACAAACGGTATCTGCGTATCACAGTCTGCTGCAAACGCCATATCACTTAACGGCGTAACACCGGGTATTTATGTTCTAAAAATAAGCAAGGGTGGAAAAGCTGTTGTGAAAAAGATAATTATCAAATAACACGTTTCCATGATTAATAGCCTTTAAAAACGTTATAACTTATGATGAACAAATGAAATTGACGATGTCAGCAACCAACAGACTACATATACATAAAACCTGGACAAGTTAATTTCAGATGTTAACAGACAAAAGCCTTCCCAAGCAACGGTCTTGAGAAGGCTTTTGTATTCAACAAAGACGAGATTTGTCCCGAATAGCCTCAGGAGCCGAAAAGCCCGACATCCCAGAGTATTTTACCGAAGAGGAACTGGCCGTCTATAATCACGCCCTTGAACTGTATAAAGGCTCTTTGGCTAAAGCAAGCTGGCCTGTACCTGTTGATGAAGGAGGCTATCGCAGCCAGAGTAAACGACGGCGTGCTCACCGTAACGCTGTCTAAGATGTCTAAGCCCGAGTGTCCTGCGGCACGTCAGATAGAGGTGAAATAACATCCCGTTTAGCGCCGCTTGCGGCAACTTTAAGATGAATATATCATAGCCCAAGGGCGCGGTTCGTAAGAGCCGCGCCTTTTTTTTGCCATATTTTGCTTGTTTGCCTTAGTCATGGTATGCAATATGTATTGCTCTCGCCTTTTACTATCTTTTGATAATATAGTCATCGGTTCGGCAATAAAAATAAAAAAATACGTTTTTCATTTTGTATTGCTCTCACCTTTCACTATCTTTGCTGATATTTTGGCTTTCTGCAAAGAAAGCCTTGAATATAAACGTAGAAATCTTACGGCTAATGAAAAACATCATAAGCATTATAAATTCATCCTATAATCCGGCATCACAGATATCTCGGTGCCTTGGTTCGCAGCTCTCTACGGCAGAATCTGCACACGATAAGGCCGGTGCCTCTCGTTCTGTTTTAAATACTTGCTTCATGGCGTTGCGCACGCTTCTGCTTGTGCTGCTGATGCTCCTGCCCTCATGCGCCGGTGCCCGCGTGCTGGCCAAAGACTATATGACTTTGGTCAAAAAGACATCTGACGCCTCGATAGACTATATAATGAAGAAGGCAGAATATTATCTCAATGCCGGACATTCCGACACCGCCCTGGTGTATTACATGGTGGCGTGCAACCGCATGAACGACAAACTCTCCGACAAAGACAAGCAGCAATGCGCAATGGCATATCTGAAAAAAGGCAATATTCTCTATATGAAAGGCAACTACGCAGGTGCTCTCTCTGCCTATTTCAGCGGACTGCGCATTAACAACGATTGCAAGGCCAAGCACGAAACAGGGCGTTTCTACAACAATATAGCCAACGTATACTGCGTATTCGGCGACTATGTAAAGGGCTTGTCGTATTACAAGAAAGGCTATGAGTTTTGCCATAAATACGGCGACAAGGCCAATGCATACAAGATTCTTGCCAACATGACGAAAGTAAACATTATCAAGGGTAATACGTCCTCTGCCAGAAAATACTATAAGATGTCCGAGAAGGTGAAGAATCCTGCGGACAAGGAAAACTGTTACATGGGTATTTTCAATTTCGGACTGATTCTCATGGCGGAGAAAAACTACCCCGAGGCCATAAATACGTACAACGAATTGTTGAACTATGCTGTTAAAAACAAGATGGGACCGCGATACATTTGTTCTGCTTACAGAGAGCTATATAATAACTATATGAGTCTTGGCAATCGCGATTCAACATTGAAATACCTGCGTTTGTGCGAGAGTACAGCTGTAAAGCACGGCATATTGCATGTCTATCTTGATGTCCTTGTAAAATATGCTGACTTTTATGACTCAGTAAGCAATTACAAGGCAGCAAGCCGCTACAGGGCCCGTTATCAGCATGAGAAGGACTCGATATTCGACACAAACAAGTTTGATGCCGTTAAAAACGAGCAGACGCTTTATGAGATGGACAAGTACGACAAATACATAGCCTCGCTCAACGCCCGCGAGAAGGAACGCTTGCAGACCATTTCACGCCAGAGGCTCACCATCGCCGGCGTCACTGTCGTGACCGCTGTGATAGGAGTGCTGCTCCTGCTTGTGTACCGCCAGAAGGGCAAGATAGACAAGAGCTACAACGACCTGTTTGTAATCAACCGCGACTTCGTCAAGCAACAGGAGTTCACCAGGCAGCGCATGCTTGAGCTTAGCAACCGGCTTAAAAGCTCGGAGGCCGAGCTGGCAGCCCTGCGTGCGTCGCAGGAACATTCCGACGGAGCCGGCGAAGCGCCAGATACTGCCGTAGCCACTACTGCTGACGATGCTGACGGCAAGAACAAGACTCTGGCAATCAGCGAAGACATGCGCAGGAAACTGCTCGACGCGGTAATCGACGTGATGGAAAACTCGACCGAGTTTTGCAGCAGCGACTTCTCTCTTGCGCGCCTCGCCACGCTCGTAGGCTCCAACAGCAAGTACGTGTCTCTCGTGATAAACGACACCTTCCACAAGACTTTCAAGAATTACGTCAACGACTACCGCATACGTCTGGCTTGTCTGCGCATGGCCGACACCGGCACTTACGGCTCTTACACGCTCAACGCCATCGCAGAGAGCGTAGGCTTTAAGTCGTACACCACCTTCGTCGAGCTGTTCCGCAAGGTGGTCGGCATCACCCCGTCAATGTACAAAGACAAGCTGAAAGCGTCTGTCTGACAATGCGCAGACATGCATTGCGTCGCGCATTTTATGACCATATTACACTAAGCATGACAGTTTTATAACTAAAACCGCCGCTTTTATTGCGTATTATCACCAATTTCTTGAAATTGGATATTTTTGATTTGCATTTTCTTTTGTCATGTCATAATTTTGCAGGTGTGACGAAACAGTCACGCATAGGGAATTGATATTTAATAAAGCGCTTTTTGAATTTGTCTGTTATCTAATTTAAATCTTAACCGTATGAAAAAAACTTTATTATCGTTAGTGACAATATGTTGTTTTTGTGCAGCGCCGGCACAAGAGTCGCTCATACCATTCCAGACCCACGAGGCTATAATAACGAACGTGTCGTCAAACGGCAGCTATGCTGTAGGCTCGACTCAGGGCATAGGCTATTTTATTAACGCCAAGACTGGCAAGCTGAGCGTGTTTGAAGAAACAGGTGTGATATACGACATTAGAGCCGTTGCCGACTGCGGTATTGCGGCAGGCTCGTACGCTCCCAACAACAGCGCCCAGATGCCGTGCTATGTCACCGAGGGTGATGGTTTTGTGCCACTGCCCACGCCGGAGGGCATTTCGGGTACGTGCTATGGAGTGCCCGAAGACGGTTCTTTCATCGCTGGCAATGTGTCGATTTCAGGTATCGACAATAACGGCGAACGTTTCAGTTACTACCAGCCGGTGATATGGTACCGCAACGAATCGGGAGATTACGATATGTACGAGGAATTGCCTTTCGATAAGATAGGTTTTGACAACCGCCTCACACAAGGCGCGTGGCTTCTTGGCGTTTCTAGCGACGGATTGACTATATACGGACGACTAATCGATGCCTCCGGCACCATCTACTTCCCTGTAATGTGGAAGAGGGCTTCGGCGCAGACAAGGGATTGGACTTACAAGGAGCTTTGTAGCGACTTCTGTTTCAACAAGGACGAGATAGCCCCCGAGTGGCCGCAGTATGTGCCCAAAGAGCCTGACGTAACAGAATACTATACTGCCGAGGAACTTGAAGCCTTCAACGAGGCTCTTGCCGCCTATAATGATTCCGTAGAGCATGCAGGTTTTACCATTCCGGAAGAAGAAAGGTGGCCGTGGCCGACGTACAACCCCAACCAACACAAGACCGATTTCTTCAACACTGATACGCCCGACGGTGCAGACCGCAAAAACAGATACGCCGAGGACTACAACAAGTTCTTGAGCGACGGACAGGCTTATAATGACTCTATCATGCTGTATTACGATCGTCTAGGCAAATACCTAATCGGCGAAAACGTGTTCCACATCCTTGAAATGAACCTTAGCAACAACGGTAAATACATGGTAACTACCACCGAGACTAAGCCGGTCATAATTAACCCTGAGACCGAAGAGGTGACCGTACTTGAGGGAGTCGACGGACTGTTCCCTACGGCCGTGCTTGACGATGGTACCGTATTCTTGGGTCAGCCGGCATACATGCCTCCGCTCGACAGAGTTCCGTACGTACATAAGAACGGCGCAGTGATGGACTTTGGCGACTGGGTAAGGGAGCACAGCGAGAAGGCTTACAACGAGCTGATGGAGAACTTCCCCGACGGGCACTTTGGTGTGATATATTCAAATAATCCTGAAGGACTGACTTTCGGAGGCTTCAACCAGAAAAATGAGTATGGTAACTTGGGCTGGATCATGAACCTTAGTGCATATGATGACCTGACAACGGGTATTACCGAAAATAAGATTGCTGACGATGTAGAGGTATCATTCAACTCGGGTGAGGGCACTATCGACATAGCAGGCACAGATAAGGCTGACGTGCGCATATATTCAGTAAACGGCGTATGCGTATACAATGCTGCCGGAGTAAGCGGCCATGTATCAGTAGCATCGCTTGCACGCGGCACATATGTAGTCGAGGTTAAGAGCGGTAACAGCTTGCTACGTAAGAAGGTAATGATAATGTAGAATTTTTTTATAATCTTTAGGCGCGCCCTGACCGCCCGGTTATGTGACTGGGTGGTTGGCGGCGCAGCCTTTACATATAAGGGATTTATGTCTCTGCGGAAGCATTTGTATATTTTTGGTGGATGACGTTGGCGGAACGCATCTGATTATTTATCTTTTTCGTTATCCAGTCCTGTGTGTTGCTGTTACCTGCATGCAGTTTTAGGTATTATGCCATGTAATGTTATTGTCTGCCGGATTTTGCGCTATTTCTGCAAGGTTCCGCTATAACATGGAGTTTTTATAGATTATAAAAGCAGCCTATTTCTATCTCTCTGTTCATCGCCTTCCGTATGTTCCCGTTATTTTTGCCGTGTTTCTGTCCTTGTAGATGCATGATGCAGTAAAATATTTTGTCATCGCCGTGCAAGGAAGGGCAAAAGGGTGGGCTTTTATGAAAAAAGCACTATCTTTGCACCCGTTATGCACTTCACACTGAAAAGATACACAACACACTACCGCGCGCTCGTTTCGCTCGGCGTGCCCATCGTGGTGGGACAGATCGGAAACGTGGTACTCGGCTTTGCCGACACGCTCATGATAGGCCACCACAGCATGATGGAGCTGGCAGCCGCCAGCTTTGTCACCACCATGTTCACTCTGATCGTTATCTTCGCCATGGGCTTCTCTTATGGCCTTACGCCCATCGTTGGCGCCATGTTCGGCCGCGGCGAGAAGGAAGAGATTGGCGGCATACTGCGCAACAGCCTTGCCGCCAACGGACTGATGGCCGTCATCCTGCTTGCCGTCTCCGTGGTGTTCTATCTTAACCTGCACCGCATGGGGCAGCCCGTAGAGCTGTTGCCCTACATGCGCTCATATCTTCTGGTGAACATCGTGTCGCTGCCCTTCCTGTGCATGTTCAACGCCTTCAAGCAGTTTTACGACGGAATAACCGACACGCGCGTGCCGATGTTCGTCATCCTGGGCGGCAACGTGCTCAACATCTTCGGCAACTATGTGCTCATCTACGGAGCCTTCGGCATGCCCGAGCTGGGCCTTCTCGGTGCCGGCATCAGCACCATGGTGTCGCGCATCGTTATGTTCGTGGCCTTCGTTGCCGTGTTCGTGTTCCACCGCAGCTATGCCCCTTACCGCCGCGGATATGCCGCCGGACGGCTCAACCGTGCCGACTTCCGCCGCATCAACACCCTTGGCTGGCCCGTTGCCATGCAGCTCGGCATGGAGTGCGCGGCCTTTTCGCTCTCTGCCATCTTCGTGGGCTGGATAGGCATAACGGCCCTTGCCGCACATCAGGTTACGCTCACGGCCTCGCAGCTGCTCTATATGGTCAACAGCGGCATGGCTGCCGCAATAGCCGTCAGGGTGAGTTATTTCCACGGACAGGGCGACACCGCCGCCGTGCGCGACGCTGCCTATGCCGGCTTTCATGTCATCATGCTCATAGCCTTCGTGCTCTCTGTGCCCGTGTTCCTGCTGCGCAACACGTTCAGCTACTGGTTTACAGACAGCGCCGAGGTGTGTGTGCTCGTGTCGCAGACCGTCATACCGCTCATCGTCTATCAGTTTGGCGACGGCCTTCAGTACACCTTTGCCAACGCCCTGCGCGGCATTTCGTGCGTGCGTCCGCTCATCTGGATAGCCTTTTTCTCCTATTTCGTGGTGTCGTTGCCGCTCGGCTGGTTCCTCGGCATACACAGCGGCTGGGGCCTTGTAGGCGTTTGGAGCGCGTTTCCCGTGTGTTTGCTGTGCGCAGGCATACTTTATTGGCTCTGCTTCATTCGACGCCTCAGACGGCCTTAAAATGGCTCCTGCGGCCATTCTTCATGCCGTATGTCCTGCGGCGCTCATGTTTTGTGGCGATAAATCCATTATAAAACGATATTAACCCAAATCGGTCATTAGACCGCATATTACTTTATCAATTTTGTGCATTGATGCTTTCAGCCAGTCTTTTTGTTTCTATTGGCGTCTTTTTGCTAGTTTTTTCTTGACATAGCCCGCTATGCCTGCGAAAAATCTAACGAAAATCCGCTCAATATAAAGCAAAAATCCCGACCGAATCCTTATAACCGATTTGGGATAAACAAGAAAGGGAGACATGCCTGTGTCGGCGTGTCTCCCTTTCTTGTTTTATAATATTGCGATATCAGCATGCTTCTTGTCAGGGCATGCTTACTTCAAATCCTGCCGCCAGTTTACGTGCAGTGTTATTTCTTCGTGCCCCACATCATTGTGTCAATTAGCTTATACCGCTCTTCGGTCTGCCTGTCTGTGGTCATCGTCGTGTTTACGTCGAGCCGCAGCACGGGCACTGCCTCTTGTCCGTTTGCAGGCGTCCAGTCAGGCAGACCCAGTCCGTTGGGGTTGCCCGTCTTTATGAAGTTGGCGTAATATCCCGAGAAGATGTCCGACATAAGGAAGTCTTCCGGCTGCCAGTCGAACACGCGGTTGGTGGGCAGCGTGCCCATGGCATACTCTATGTCGGCCGAGTGTACGGCTCCCTTTGCCTCTGGCGCCTTGTCGTCGCCGTCGCCCTTGTCCTTCACTCCGCCAGCCAGTCCTGCCACCTTTCCGCTTATTCTCATTGCCGGGCGCGGGTGGCAGTAGACGTATCTGTATACGGGCTGACCGCTGCTCATGGTGTGCATGTGTGCCCATTTCCACGTGCCGAAGCCTATGAACATGTCGGAGGCAAGCATCATGCCCGGCTCTCCGCTAACGTCGGCGTCGGTGCTGATGCCGTAAAGCTGCACAACCTTCTCGGCGTTGCTGCCGAACACGGCTCTGGCAGCCTCTGTGGCGTTGGCCACCGTGGCCGGCTTGCCCTGCAGGATGAATGACGGCTGAGCCTCCTCAGAGTTGCCGCCAACCAGCAGCGGCACCCTGGCCTGTCTGCCCCCGGCAAAGGTCTGTTCGGGCTGCTCGGTGAAGAAGTAGCCGTCTATGTTGTATGCCGGCCTGCTCCTTACGGCCGCGCGCTCCATCAGTTCGTCGGCGCTGAGAGCCCTGAGCTCCTCGAGCGACTTGCACCCCATCTGCTTCATCTTCTCCTTTCCTGCCTTTTCGGCCTCCTTCAGCGTGGCAATCTTGCCGAAGGCTATCACCGAACCGCTCGAGCCTATTGCCCTGCAGAAGAGGTTTCGCGACACGGGCGATGCCATGAGCGCGCTCACCGACATCGAGCCTGCCGACTCGCCGGCAATGGTTATCCTGTCGGGGTCGCCGCCGAATGCCGCTATGTTGTCCCTGAGCCACTGTATGGCAGCCGCCTGATCCATAAAGCCGTAGTTGCCCGAGCCCTTGTATGCTGTCTCCTTTGACAGGTCAGGATGCGCGAAGAATCCGAATATGCCCTCGCGGTAGTTTGCCGTAACGGCCACGATGCCCTTGCGCGCCATGCTCATTCCGGCATACCGCGGCTCGCTGCCGCTGCCTGCCATCAGTCCGCCGCCGTTGAAGTAGATCAGCACGGGCAGCTTCTCGTCCATGCTTTTTGCCGGCGTCCAGATGTTAAGATACAGGCAGTCTTCGCTCATCTTCTTTGTGCCGAAGTTCATGTCGCCGTATATAGGCTGCTGCATAGGGTTGGGGCCAAACTCCGTTGCCTTGCGCACGCCCTGCCATCGGGCTGCCGGCTGCGGTGCCTTCCAGCGCAGTGGGCCTGTGGGCGGCGCTGCAAAGGGTATGCCCTTAAACACCTTTATGCCCGACTCGCAGGTGCCTTCAACCACTCCGCAGGCTGTCCTTACCTGCGGTCCTTGTGCCGTTGCCACTGCCGCAAGCAGCGCTAGTGCCAGCGATAATATAGATTTTTTCATTGCTGTTTATGTTTTTTGTTATGTCGTCATATCTGTTCCGGCTCACTCCTTGGCGCATATTATCAGCACGTGCGAGCCGTCGGCCGTTGTGGTGGCCATGATGTAGCAGTCGCCCCCGTCGCCCAGCTTCAGCCGCTTTCTCAGTTCCTCGGCCTTCATCGGAAAGTTGCGCGTGGTTATGTTTGCCTTGCCTATGCCGCCGAGCGCCTTCTTCAGCTCCTTGCGGTTCATGCTGCTCACGGCCTTTATGACGAAGGCGCGGCCCGGAAATCCGTCGGCTCTCTGCTCCGACACGAACAGATGGCTGTCGCGGCTTATCTGTCTTGCGCCGAAGGCTGCCTCTATGCGGCCGAAGCATCCTGCCTTCATCACCGACGGATTAGGCTCATACAGGCTCATGCCCGGCTGCAGGCTCAGCGGCGTGCGGCTGCCGTTGCCGCCGGCATCATCGCCAGTGCCGTCTTCATCCGTTATATTTCTCTGTATGTCTGTCTGCGGATTATAGCTGAATATGCTGCCGTCGTTGACGCACGTAACGCTGGTCAGTCCGTCAAAGCGTGCCGACATGACGAGCAGCAGCTCCTTACACTCGTTGCCTGCCGACACTATGTGCACCTCGCCCACACAGCTGCCGAAGTCGGCCACCGTCTTGTGCCAGTCGAGCATGGGCGACAGCTTCAGCATCACGAAGTCGGCCTTGGCCAGCATATCGTCGCGCATGGCCAGCACGTCGGGCGTGCAGTCAGCCACGGCAAAAGTCCTTCCGCCATGGCTGTCGCGCCGTGCCGGGTCGGCAAATATCATCGTGACATGCCCCATTTGGCCCATAAATTGCTCAGAATCGGCGCATACCACCTCGGCCTGACTGATGCCCAGCACGCCCATGTTATGCCGCGAGAGCTCACACAAATGGCTCTGGCGCTCAACGTAGACGCCACGGCTGAAGCGGCGCGCCATGTAGGAGAAGTCGACGCCCAGTCCGCCCGTCAGGTCAACGAGCACGCTCTCTGCCTCGCGTGGCAGCCCGCTGATGAGCCTCTGCGCCACGTCTGCCTTGTAGATGGCCGTCTGTTCCGACGAGCACTGCTCCATCGACAGGTGCGGCGGATACTTTATGCCCTCTGTCGCGGCCCATTGCGGCAGCTTCCTGCGTGCCGTCTGCCATCCTGCTATCTGGTCGAGCGCGTAGCCCAGGTCTATATCCTTCGCTCCGGCAGCCTTAAGGGCTAGTGCCCTGACGTCGTCGTTGCGGTGGAGCATTATAAATTCTTCAGTGTTCATTGTCTTCATATAAGTTTGTTGCGGGCTAATTGTGCCGTTACCGTGGCCGGTATGCCGTGCGGCGTGCCATGCGGCGGTGCAGCCCTTCGTCAGGCACAAATATACAACGTTTGAGGCTCACGCACAAGTAAGGAGACCATAAATTTTGCCTGCCGGGCATGATTGTGCTGCCGGGGCAGGGTGGTGTGGCGTAACGGCGTGATGTAAAATATTTTCAGCATTGATGCCTTCTGTTAGGCATGCCCTGCGATGCCGTTTTCCGAAATGCCGTGTCTTGCGCTGCAAAAGGCCATGTTTCGCCGCCCGAAAGGCCACCTTTTGCAGGCTGAAAGGGCACGTTTTGCATGGCTATTTTTATGTGGTTGATTGTCAGAAAGTTACGAAGTCCGTTGGCGTCAGCCGTTTTTGCACATCGAATACACATGAAGAGGCACGCTTTCCGGGCGTGTAAGCATGCCGCAAGAAAAGCAAAAGGCGACAGGGATGTTGTCCTTGCCGCCTTTAATAGTGCTTAATTTTAAAGAAAAAAGAAGAATTTGTTATTTCTTGTGGTTAACCGTGTATACCACCTTTCCGTCCTTGTCGATGAGATGGAGCGACAGGGTGGTCTTGTCGGCACATACCAGCGAGAAGCCCGTCACGCCGCTGCAGAACTGTGTTCCGTCTACTGCCTTTACCTTTGGACGGCTCAGCGAGCCGCTCGTGTTCACCACGTAGTCGATGTTGCAGCCCGGCTTGCGTATGTGCTGGAAGTTGTGTATGTGTCCGCATATATACATGCTCACGTTCTTGTGCTTGGTCAGTATCGGGTTCAGGCGTGCCTGCATGTCGCCGCGCTCAGATGTGTCCTTGCCCGTGTCGGCATAAACGGGGTGGTGGCCCAGCACGATAACCCAGTCTTCCTTAGCCGAAGAGAGCACAGAGTCGAGCCATTCGAGTTGCTTGTTGTAGTCCTGCTTGCCTGCGTCGGGATATTTCTCTGTGTCGTTGCGGTATTTGTCAATCATCGGTGCAGTGTCTATGAACACCAGTCTTACGGTCACTCCGCCGTCCTCAATCACCTTTGTGTAGTATCTTGCCGGCATGGCCCAGCGTGCGCTCACGTTTGTGTAGTCGAGCACGGCCTGCGTGTTGCCGCGGTACTCGTGGTTTCCGAGCGTCGGATACCAGTCGAGCATCAGTTCGGGATGGCTGTATATAAGCTCATAGTTGGTCATCCAGAGAGGGTCCTGCGTGCTGCGCACACCCTCAAAGTGGTGCACGTCGCCCGGCGCTGCCACACATTCTATGCCCACGGTCTCGGCCATGCGTCCCATAAGTTCAGCTATAGGTTTCTGGTCGTAGTATCCGTTGCGTCCCAGGTCGTTGGCCACGTAGAAGTTGACGTCCTTCTCCAGCTTGGCCCACTGCTCGGGAGTCTGCGCCATGATGCCCATCACGGCCACTAAAAGCAAAATCAGAGTTGTTGAAAGTTTCTTCATTGTTGTGATGTTTTTGTTGTTTATATTCGTTTTGAAAGCAAAGCCGGGACAGCAGGCTGAGCACATACTGATAACTTGCTGTAAGTCATTTTGTACTCTCTCACGCCTGTTTTCCCGGTTTCATCTGTGTTAATCCGTTTCAGGAATTCATTATAAATCTATTCTTCTTAAACATTACTCTCACGGCCGTTCTGTCGTTTCCGGCTTAGAAGCTGAGTTTGAATCCGGCCTGGAGCTTCACTCCGTAGTACTCCACCTGCATTGTGCGGTCCTTCTCTCCCTGGTAGTAGCGCAGCGGCTGGTTCAGCAGGTTGTTGGCAGCGGCATAGAATGTGTACTTGATGTCCTTGCCCCATGTGTAGCTTGCGTTCAGGTCGAGATAGTTAACCTTGTCGTAGTAGCGGCGCAGCTGTGCCTCTTCCTGATACTCCTCGTCGTCCTGGAAGGCAGAAGTGAAGTTGTAAGAGAGACGCACGTTCAGTCCGCCCTTGTCGAAGTAGAGCGACGCGTTGGCCATGTGCTCTGGCGAACCGGGCAGAGCCTGCTCGTCTTTGTTGCCGAATACTGACTTGACCACGTTGCTGTGAGTGTAGGTATAGTTGCCGTAGAAGCCGAAGCACTTGAGTGACGGATGTATGAATCCGAAGTCGCGCTGCAGTCCGAGCTCAACGCCCAGAAGGTCTGCGTCGAATGCGTTTACGGGTCGTGTTATCTTGCAGTCGTCGTAGTTGCCGTAGCTGCCTTTAGACACATGCTCAACCATATAGTCGTTGATGCGCTTGTAGAAGAGTGATGCAGACACCAGACCTACGCTCTTGAAGTAGTATTCTGCCGACAGGTCGTAGTTGTTAGAGATAACCGGCTTCAGGTCAGGGTTGCCCACGAACACCTCAACAGGCGATTCGGTGCGGTTGATGCTGCTGCCCGGCATCATGTGAGAGTATTTAGGACGTGCCAGCGTCTTGGTGTAAGATGCGCGCACCTTCAGGTCGTCTGTGGCGTTATATTTCAGCAACACGCTCGGCAGCCAGTTGATATAGTTGTTCTTGTAGGTGCCGGTCGGCTCGAGATATTCGTTCTCGTCCTCGTCGACAATCCAGTTGAAGCCGCTTGTCTTCAGGTTTGTGGCCTCCATTCTGAGTCCGAGCATAAGCTCAAGTTTCTTTCCGAGCTTCTGCTCAAAGCGCAGATAGCCTGCCGAAACCTGCTCTGTTGCGTCGTAGTTGCCTGCCGACTCCTCGAGCACCTGCTCGCCGCCCATGGCTGCCAGGTCAACGTGGCTGATGCCTCCGAGGTAGTTCTTGTCGATGAACATTGTCGACTTATACTGGCTTCCGGGCATGAATCCGTCGCGTATGCGGTTGATGTAGTAGTTAGAATAGTCGTCGCCGAACATTGCTTCGTAGCCGTCGGTGTAGTCGTAGCATACAACGTCCTTTGTCTTCGACTTGCGTGTGTATTTTCCTCCGAACTTAAGCTTGTTGCCGTAGAGTCCGTTTGCGAGCGGCAACTCGAAGTCGAGCTTGAACTTCCACTCGTTCTCTATGATGTTCTCGTTGGCGTTTGTAAACTCGTCGAGCTTCCATTCGCCCTCGTCGAGGTTGATGTATGTTGTAGAGTAGGGCTGGCGCAGTCCGGCGTCTGCCATGTTGATGGTTATGTCTTTCTGCTCAAGGCTCATGTAGCGCTCGTCGGGGCGTCCCTCAGAAGCTCTTGAGAACGATGCCGACCAGTCGGCAGAGAGCTTGTCCCAGAGCAGGTGCTCGCCGCCAAGGGTGTAGTCCATGGTCTGCTGGCGCTCAAGTCGTGCGCCGCGGTTGTCGGCAGATCCTCCCTTGGTTTCTATCGTGGCCTTCATCTCTCCCTCGCCGTCTGCCAGGTCTTTGTATGACACGCGGTAGCGGTTCTCCCAGTCGTTGCGGCGGTTGTAGATACCGTTGAAGAACACTTTATGGTTGGGGTTGAACACGTAGTCGAGTGAGAGCGAGTAGCTCTGACGCTCACGTGTAACGTAGTATTGTCTTACCTCGGCGTCGGTGAGCACCACCTTGCCGTCGTCGTCGATGTCGTATTCAAACTCAGTGTTGTCCGATCCTGCCGGTGAGTTCTGGTAAGATATGGCTGCCATGAAGCCCAGCTTGTCGTTGAAGAAGCGGTTGCCGTAGGTCAGTCCGAGGTTAAGCTGCGGCTTTTCGCTTATCCAGCTGTAGCCCGTTCCAGCCGTTATGTTGAACACTTCCTTGTACGGAGTGTTTTTGGTTATGAGGTTTATCGATCCGCCGATGGCGTCGCCGTCCATGTCGGCCGTAACAACTTTGTTCACTTCGATGGTCTGAATCATGTCGGCCGGTATGAGGTCGAGCTGCACGTTGCGTATGTCGCCCTCGGCAGAAGGCAGACGGTTGCCGTTGACGGTTACCGATGTGAGGTCGGGTGATGTTCCGCGCACCTGTCCGAAGCGTGCCTCGCCCTGGTCATACTGCACGTTGATACCGTTGATACGCTTCAGGGCGTCGCCGATGTTAGAGTCGGGGAACTTGCCGATCTGGTCGGCCGACACGACGTTGGTTATGTTAAAGTTATTCTTCTGAGTGTTTATCGCACGGCTCTGTCCGTGGAACGCTCCTTTTACCTCAACGCCCTTAAGCTCCATTCCCTCTGACAGCACGAAGTCTTTCACTTCTGTCTTTTCGGCAGATATGGTCAGTTTAGCCGTTGTCGGCTGGTAGCCTACGTAAGAAACCTTCACCGTGTAGACTCCCGGTTTCAGGTTGGGTATTGTGTAGAATCCGTTAGCGTCGCTAACAACTCCTGTGTGCAGATTCTCGATCATAACGGTTGCGCCGGGCAACACCTGATTAGAGTTGTCGACGATTCGTCCGCGCATGGTTCCTAAGTTAGCTTCGTTAGAGTCAGTAACAGCCACTGCTGCTACAGAAAGCATCGCAGATAAGCAAAATAGCGATAATTTTTTGTAATTTTTTCTCATAAAAAACTAAAATAATTTTAACGCTGCAAAGGTCTGCATTCTGTGTTACAAAGCCGTTACGCTGCGGTTATAGTGTATTTAACAACTTGTTACAAATTTATTTCAATTTATTAAAATCTGTTTAAATACCTATTTATATACTCTCCGCGTTAACATAATATGACATTCTGACGGCTTTCGGGCAGGTTTTAAGGCGTGGCGCACGGGTTGGCGTGCGTGTGGCGGCGGGGGTGCTGTATATGGCATGGCGGCGATGCGTCGGTATGCCCCTGCGTAACGCCCTGATGCTCAATGCGTTGCAAAAGGCCATGTTTTAGCCTGCAAAAGACGGCCTTTTGGCGTGTAAAAGGTGCCCTTTCGGAATGCAAAAGGGCACATATCGGAAAACGGCCGCTGCACGGGCACATTTCAGCACGGCACGGGCGTCGGCACGACATGCCCCGCAGGCAAGACAGAGCGGCGGCAGGGCGGCCTGCCGGAAACAGTGACGCCGCCGTCTGCCGCGGCTGAGATATTCTTATGGTTTTGCGTGATTATAACAAATAAAATGCTTAACTTTGCATTCGACTGAAAGATAAAAGAATAATGGACGATAATTTCGATATAAGAAAAGAGTCGCTGTCGTCGGCCGAGAAGGAGTTTGAGAACGCCCTGAGACCGCTGCGCTTCGGCGACTTCAGCGGACAGCAGAAGGTGGTGGAGAACCTCGAGGTGTTCGTAGAGGCCGCCAAATACCGCGGCGAGCCGCTCGACCACACCCTGCTGCACGGCCCTCCCGGACTGGGAAAGACCACGCTGAGCAACATCATTGCCAACGAGCTGGGCGTGGGCTTCAAGCTGACGAGCGGCCCCGTGCTCGACAAGCCGGGCGACCTGGCAGGCATACTGACGTCGCTCGAGCCTAACGACGTGCTGTTCATCGACGAGATTCACCGCCTGTCGCCCGTCGTCGAGGAGTATCTCTACTCGGCTATGGAGGACTACCGCATCGACATCATGATAGACAAGGGACCGTCGGCGCGCTCGATACAGATTGACCTCAACCCCTTCACTCTCGTGGGGGCAACAACCCGTAGCGGACTGCTCACCGCGCCGCTGCGCGCCCGATTCGGCATCAACCTGCATCTGGAATACTACGAGCCTGAGACGCTCACCAAGATACTGAAGCGCTCGGCATCGATACTCAAGGTGCCCATCGACGACGACGCTGCCGTAGAGATAGCCCGCCGCAGCCGCGGAACGCCACGTATAGCCAACGCCCTGCTGCGCAGGGTGAGAGACTTTGCGCAGGTGAAGGGCACGGGACGCATAGACACAGCCATATCGAAGGTGGCGCTGACGGCGCTGAACATCGACCAGTATGGTCTCGACGAGATTGACAACAAGATTCTGCTGACAATCATCGACAAGTTCAAGGGCGGCCCCGTGGGCATAACCACCATAGCCACGGCAATAGGCGAGGACGCCGGAACGGTTGAGGAGGTGTATGAGCCTTACCTCATCATGGAGGGATTCATCAAGCGCACGCCGCGCGGACGCATGGTCACGGAGCTTGCCTACAACCACTTCGGCCGCAATCCGTATGCCGGCAACGTGATGGAGCCCGACCTTTTCGGCATGGGATAGGCTATGCTCACGGTGCAGTCAGACTGAATGTATATATAAAAATCAACAAAACAACAGATAGAATTCAATGCAGAGAACAGGCATTTTCGTAGGAAGCTTTGACCCCTTCACCACCGGTCATCATGCCATCGTCAGACGCGCGCTGCCGCTGTTCGACCGGATTGTCATCGGCGTGGGCTTCAACGAGCGCAAGAAATACATGTACAGCGCGCAGACAAGGGTGAAGGCCATTGCGCGCCTGTATGCCGACGAGCCTAAGGTGGAGGTAAAGGAATACAGCGACCTCACCGTCGACTTTGCCCGCCGCGAGGGCGCCGGCTTCATCATCAAGGGCGTGCGCAGCATCAAGGACTTTGAGTATGAGCGCGAGCAGGCAGACATCAACCGTAAGATAGGCGGCATAGAGACCATCCTGCTGTATGCCGAGCCTGAATATGAGAGCGTGTCGTCGAGCATGGTGCGCGAGCTTATCCACTTCGGCAAGGACGCCGCCGAGTTTCTGCCCGCACCTGAGCAGGGACGCAAGACAGAGATTAAGGAGCCTTAAGACGTGCCCGCAGAGGGCAATATAACGCCTTCTGACGCATTTAAGCGCATCTTGGCTATAACTTACCGCACGCCGTGCGGCAAGCCTTCAGAACGAAAATAAACAGCAAAATATGATAACATACAACACCGACGGCGTAAAAATGCCGGCAATAAGAAAGCGCGACACATCGGCATGGATAAAGGCCGTGGCCGCCGAATATGGCCGCAAGGTTGGCGAAATAGGATATATGTTTGTCAACGACGACAAGATTCTTGAGGTTAACAACGAGTATCTGGGCCACAACTACTACACTGACATCATCACGTTCGACTATGACGAGGACGACACAATCAGCGGCGACATAGTCATCTCGCTCGACACCGTGCGCTCAAACGCCGAGCAGCTGGGCAAGGACTACAACGAGGAGCTTCACCGTGTGATTATCCACGGCATACTGCATCTCTGCGGCATCAACGACAAAGGCCCCGGAGAGCGCGAGATTATGGAGGCTGCCGAGAACAAGGCGCTTGCCATGATTAAGCTCTGAGAAGCCCCGGGGGGATAAAAGTAATGGGACCAATAAGACCGATGGCCGTGCAACAATATCAGCACAGGCGCCATATCAGTCTTATTGGTCCCATTTCTCTTATCCCGTCAGCCCTTTATTTGCCTGCCGAGAGCTCCACTCCCTTCTTCACGATGTCGCTTGTCTCGTTGATAATCTGGAAGTATTCGCTCATGTCGAAGAGGTCGCGCGCCACGAGAGCCTTCAGCTGCGATTTCAGATAAGGCAGCGTGCGCTGCAGCTCCTCGTCGTCTTTCGGCTTTATCTTCTGCTTCTCCGCCTCCTTCATTATCTCGTCGATAAGTTCCTGCGGCACCTCAAAACGGCTTCTGAACGCCTCGAACGTCGGGTAGTCGCCTACGAGTTGCTTGCGGTTCTTGTCGATATATCTCAGGTCGGTGTTTATCACTATGCCCTTCAGCACGAGCTGGCGGTGGAACTTGGTGTACTGAAGTGTGTCCAGAGGCACGAACGTGTCGGGCATTATTCCGCCTCCGCCGTACACCGTGCGGTGCTCTTTCAGTGTGTAGAACTTCAGCGAATCGGCAAAGTGAATGCTGTCGCGGTTGGTCAGTTCGCCGTGTTTCAGGCGCTTCTCAAAGTCCATTGCATAGTCCTCAATGTCTCCTTTGGTGTATGGCTTCTGTATGCATCGTCCCGAAGGAGTGTAGTAGTGGGCAATGGTTAGTCGTATCATGGAGCCGTCGGGCAGGTCGATCGGGCGCTGAACGAGGCCCTTTCCGAACGTGCGGCGGCCGATTACGATGCCGCGGTCGTGGTCTTGTATCGCTCCGGTAACAATCTCTGCGGCCGACGCCGTGAACTCGTTGACGAGCACATACACGCGTCCTGTCAGGAAAGAGCCGTTGCCGCGCGCCTTATAGTCCATGCGTCTGATGCGGCGTCCGTCGGTATATACAATCAGATCGTCCTTCGGCAGGAACTCGTTGGCTATCTCCACGGCAGCCTGCAGATATCCTCCGCCGTTGTCCTGAAGGTCGAGTATCAGGTCTTTCATGCCCTCGGCTTTCAGCTTCTCCATGCCTTCCATAAACTCCTTGTATGTCGTCGCGCCGAAGTTTCCTATCCTTATGTAGCCTATCTGCGGACGAATCATGTAGACGGCGTCCACGCTCTTCACCGGAATCTTGTCTCTCTTCACCGTGAAATACATCACGTCGGGCACGCCGCGGCGCACAATTCCCAGCTTCACCGTTGTGCCTCGGGGTCCGCGCAGACGCTTCATTATCTCCTCTTTCTTCATCTTCACGCCCGCAATGGCAGTGTCGTTCACGTTCACTATGCGGTCGCCTGCCATGATGCCCACCTTCTCCGACGGGCCTTTTGACACGGGCTGGATGACGAGCAGCGTGTCGTCAACCATGTTGAACTGCACGCCAATGCCGTCGAAGTTGCCCTGCAGCGGTTCGTTCATGGCCTTCACTTCCTCTGGGTCGGAGTAAGATGAGTGGGGGTCGAGCTTCTCCAGCATGCCCCTTATAGCGTCTTCAACGAGCTTCTTCTCGTCAACCGAGTCGACGTAGAGGTTGTTTATTGCCATTTCGGCTATCTGCAGCTTGCGCAGCGGACTGTCGTAAGAGAAGTCGATGTTCATCTGCGCGCCGGCCGGAAGGCACGACACGACAGCCGGTGCCATGGCAACGAGGGCCTTTGCGGCAGTCTTTGCCAGTGCGGCTTTTATCTTTCTGATGGTTGTGTTTATCATTGTTGTGATGTTTCTTTTATGGGATGATTGTGGGGGATGGGACATGTGGGAGGAACGGATGTTGTGGGAGAGATGGGAGGAATGGGACTGATGATGCACGGATGGATGACTCTTGCATTGTTTTCATGCTTATTCTGCATGGCTTTTGTGCTTACTTTGCATGGTATTCATTCTTCTACCGCATATCATTAATTCCCTTTCCACGTATCATTAATGCCCTTTCCGCATGCTCATTATGTTTCATCAGCATTGCCGTTGAACTTATTCTGCGTCTCCTTTACGTTCCTTTTGCCCCTTGTCAGAACTTTTCTTCCTCTTCAGGACGGTCTTCCTCTATCACCAGGTTGTCTATGATGAAGTTCTGTCGCTCGGGCGTATTCTTGCCCATGTAATACTCCAGGAGCTTCTGCACCTGGTCTGTCTTGTGCAGAGTTACCTGCTCAAGGCGCATGTCGGGGCCGATGAAGTTGACAAACTCGTCGGGACTTATCTCTCCAAGACCTTTGAATCGGGTTATCTCCGGGTCGGGACCAAGCTCCTCTATTGCCTTTACGCGCTCCTCGTCGCTGTAGCAATAGCGGGTGATGAAGTCGCCCTTCTTGCCTTTTACGTCCTCGAGCGCCTTCTTGTTGCGCACCTTCGTGCGGCGGTTTCTGACGCGGAAGAGCGGCGTCTGAAGCACGTATACGTGTCCCTTCTTGATGAGTTCGGGGAAGAACTGCAGGAAGAAGGTTATTATGAGCAGTCGGATGTGCATGCCGTCGACATCGGCATCGGTTGCAACAATCACCTTGTTGTAGCGCAGGGTGTCGAGTCCGTCCTCAATGTCGAGGGCTGCCTGAAGCAGATTAAACTCCTCGTTCTCGTACACCACCTTCTTGGTTAGTCCGAAAGAGTTGAGCGGCTTGCCCCTGAGAGAGAACACAGCCTGAGTGTTTACGTCGCGGCTCTTGGTGATAGAACCGCTCGCTGAGTCGCCCTCGGTGATGAAGATGGAGCTTTCCTCCTTGCGGTTGTTCTTCACGTCGGAGAAGTGTATGCGGCAGTCGCGCAGCTTCCGGTTGTGCAGGTTGGCTTTCTTGGCGCGCTCGCGTGCCAGCTTTGTAACTCCTGCCATCTCCTTTCTTTCCTTCTCGCTGGCCTGAATCTTCTGCAGCATCACCTCTGCCACGTCAGAGTGTTTGTGCAGATAGTTGTCCACCTCGTTCTTGATGAAGTCGCCGACGTACTTGTTCACGCTGACGCCGTCGGGGCTCATGGTGAGCGATCCGAGCTTAATCTTGGTCTGACTCTCGAACATCGGCTCCTCAACGTTGACGGCTATGGCAGCCACGAGACCGTTGCGTATGTCGGTATATTCAAAGTTTTTGTTGAAAAACTCCTTTATCGTGCGGGCTATGTGCTCCTTGAACGCGCTCTGGTGAGTACCGCCCTGCGTGGTGTGCTGTCCGTTTACGAACGAGTGATACTCCTCGCCATACTGGTTGGTGTGCGTGAACGCTATCTCGATGTCTTCGCCCTTGAGGTGTATTATGGGGTAGATGCCGTCGTTGGTCATCGTGTCGTTGAGCAGGTCTTCAAGTCCGTTGCGGCTCAGAATCCTGCGTCCGTTGTACATGATGGTCAGTCCTGTGTTCAGGTAGGTGTAGTTGCGCAGCATCGTCTCCACGAAGTCGTGGTGGAAAGAGTAGTTCTTGAAGAGCGTGTCGTCGGGCACGAAGTATATGTATGTACCCGTCTCGTCCTGCGTCTCCTCGGTTGTGTCGCTCTTCAGCACGCCGCGTTCGAATGTCGCCGTGCGCACCGTTCCGTCGCGGTAAGACCTCACCTCGAACCTGGAACTTAGCGCGTTGACGGCCTTGATGCCCACACCGTTGAGTCCGACGCTCTTCTTGAACGCCTTGGAGTCGTATTTACCTCCGGTGTTTAGCACGCTTACGGCCTCGATGAGCTTGCCCTGCGGTATGCCTCGTCCGTAGTCGCGCACCATCACGCTGAGGTTGTTGTCTATGTCGATCTCGATGCGCTTGCCGGCGTTCATCTTAAACTCGTCGATAGAGTTGTCGATAACCTCTTTGAGCAACACGTAGATGCCGTCCTCGGGCATGGATCCGTCGCCAAGTCGGCCGATGTACATTCCCGGTCGGGTGCGCACGTGCTCCATGTCAGACAGGTGCCTGATGTTATCATCCGTATACTCGGTTGTAATTTTATTCTCTTCGCTCATAAAATTCCAAAATTAACAATTAAAAGTTAAAAATTAAACATCGTGGCTGAAACAGGATGACGGATGCATGTGGTATTGTCAGCTATTTCTTGCTGTCTACACCCTTCAACGCCCTCAATATTGAGACAAGAAGACTTATTCGTGCGATATGATCACCGCCTGCCATCCCCCTCGCTGTTTAATTTTTACTTTTTAATTTTTAATTATTTTCTGCCGTTTGCCGGCAGAAAATCTATATCCACTTCTTGTAGCAGCGTCTTCTCTTGTGGAGGATGGTCTCGAGATACTGCCACTGGCTCTGCACGTTCTCGTTGGTCTCCATCTCAACCTGGCTCTCGCCCCATTTGAATCCGTAGGCCTGATAGCGCGGGATGAGGTCGTAGAACATAAGGGCGTTGGCGCCCTTCATGCGGTATTCGGGCAGCACTCCGAGCAGCAGCAGGTCTACGCCCTCGGTCTTGTGAGCCTTCAGAGCCCTCAGCACGTGCCACCATCCGAAGGGCCAGAGCCTTCCGCGGCGGCACTTCTGCAGCGCCTTCGACAGCGACGGGATGGTGATGCCCACGGCCACGGGCTTGTTGCCGGCGCTGCGGTCCTCTACAACGGTGATGAGGCTGAGGTCGGCCAGGGGGAAGTACATCTTGATGTACTGGTCGATCTGCCTTTCAGACAGCTCCGAATATCCGTACAGGTCCTTGAAGCAGGTGTTTATCAGCTCAAACATCTTCTTGCCGTAGCCGCCCTCAAACACGTCCTTCTTTGTCAGTTTTCTGATGTGCAGGTCGTAGCGCTTCTGTATCATCTCGGCTATCTTGGTGTATTTCTCGGGCACCTTGTCGGGCACCATGAGCTTAAACTCCACATAGTCGTTGTCCTTCTCGAAGTCGCCCAGCTTCTCCATGTGCTCCGGATAGTACGGATAGTTGTATATGGTGGCCATAGTGCCCAGCTGGTCGAATCCCATTGTGAGCATGCCTTCGGGGTCGAGGTCGGTGAATCCGAGCGGACCTATCATCTCTTCCATGCCTTTCGACTTGCCGTATTTCTCCACGGCGTCGAACAGGGCCTTAGACACGTTGATGTCGTCGATGAAGTCTATCCATCCGAATCTGACGCACTTGCGCCCCCAGCGCTTGTTGGCGCGGTGATTGATTATGGCTGCCACGCGGCCCACCATGCGCCCACGTCCGTCGAACGCCATGAAATACTCGGCCTCAGAGAACTCGAACGCCGCGTTCTTGTCCTTGCTCAGGGTGTTCAGGTCGTCGCTGAACAGTGTGGGAACGTCATACTCATTGTCCTTGTAGAGGTCATAGTGAAAGTCTATAAACCGCTCAAGGTCTTTCCTTGTTTCTACTTTTTTGATTTTAATAGTTGACATTTGTCTTACTTTATATTAGACAACTTAAACATGCAAAAATACGAGTTTTGCGCCATATAAAAAAATAAATAACGCTAAATCAGCCTTTTTAAGGCTTTTTGGGCATGGTATGTAAGCTTTTTATGCACATCTGCCACATGGTCTGCGCCGCCTTCAGGCGGTGTCCTTGCTGCCTGTCTGTGGCCGTGCCGAGGCGCGCCCTGATGCCGCCTGCAGTGCGCCTGTTTTCCGAAAGGTGCCCTTTCAGCCTCCAAAAGGCCACCTTTTGCACGCCGAAAGGCCGTCTTTTAGAGCCTGAAACGTGGCCTTTTGCAACGCGCTGAATGTCAGTATGTTACAAAGGCGGATAAAACCGGCGTCTCATCGGGCCGCAATCAGCGCCGCGATGTCATTTTTTCGGGTCTCCGGCACGTTTTTCAATGTATCTTTAAGGCTTTTTATTCATTGCGCCTGAACATGCGGACGATAATTTTAGTATCTTTGCACATATCAATCATGCCGCGGCATAATGGCAGTCAGTCTGACGCTCCGCGGCATGTGAAAGACAAACTTTTTAACCAGTAAAGATTATGAACACAGTTATAGAAAACATGAAGACACGCCGCAGCGTGCGCGCCTTCGACCCTGACCGGATGCCGGAGCGCAGCCTTATCGAGGCTGTGGCTGAGGCAGGAACCTACGCCCCCACGGGCCGCGGAGCGCAGTCGCCGCTCATCGTTGCCGTAACATCAAAGGCCGTTCGCGACCGCCTCTCTGAGCTTAACGCCGCCGTGATGGGCACCGAGGCCGACCCCTTCTACGGCGCGCCGGTGGTGCTCGTGGTGCTGGCCGACCGCACACGCCCCACTTATCTCTACGACGGATCGCTCGTAATGGGCAACCTTATGAACGCCGCACACGCCCTCGGACTGGGCAGCTGCTGGATTCACCGTGCCCGCGAGGTGTTCGACAGCGAGGAAGGCAAGGCCATGCTGCGCGCATGGGGCATTGAGGGCGACTATGAGGGCATAGGCCACTGCGTGCTGGGATACCCGCTCGAGGGTGCCGTCAGAGAGGCTGCGCCGCGCAAGGATGACTACGTAAGATTTGTTGAATAACACATAACGCACACACACAGATGAAGATAAACATGACCGAATGGGCCAAAGCCGTCATCGACAGCAAGAAGGTGATGGCTGTGCCCATAATGACACATCCCGGCATCGAGATGATAGGGCGCCGCGTGATCGACGCCGTGAGCGACGGCGAGGTGCACTTCAACGCCGTCAGGGCGCTTGCCGGACGCTACGACACGGCTGCCGCCACAGTGATAATGGACCTCACCGTTGAGGCTGAAGCCTTCGGCGCCGACATCGCCTTCGAGCCCGACGAGGTGCCGGCCGTGAGGGGGCACATGCTCAACAGCGCCGACGACATAGCCCGTCTGCAGGTGCCGTCGCTCAGCGCAGGCCGCGTGCCGGCATATCTCAAGGCCAACCTGCTTGCTGCCCGTGCCATAACCGACCGCCCCGTGCTGGCCGGATGCATCGGACCTTTCTCGCTTGCAGGCCGTCTCTACGACATGTCGGAGATTATGATTCTGATATATCAGAACCCCGAGGCTGCCGCCATGCTGCTCGAAAAGTGTACCGACTTCATCCTGAAATACTGCATCGCGCTGAAGAAGACGGGCGCCAACGGCGTTGTCATGGCAGAGCCTGCCGCCGGACTGATGTCTGACGACGACTGCATGCGCTTCTCTTCGGTCTACGTCAGGCGTATCGTCGAGGCCGTGCAGGACGACTATTTCACCGTAGTGCTACACAACTGCGGCAACACCGGGCAGTGCACCAATGCTATGGTGGCCACCGGAGCCGCTGCATATCACTTCGGCAACAAGTGCGACATGGAGCAGGTGTCGCGTCAGGTGCCGCCCACGGCTCTCACCATGGGCAACCTCGACCCCGTCAGTCTGTTCAAGTCTGCCACGCCCGACGAGATGCGCCGCGCCACCACAGACCTGCTGCGCAAGATGAGCAACTATCCAAACTTCGTGATATCAAGCGGATGCGACACTCCGCCGCACACTCCGTTTGCCAACATCGACGCCTTCTTTGAGGCCGTCGGCGAGTGGAACAGCAAGCTGTAAGCGCAGGTTCTGTCAGTTCGCCAGAGGCCTTGCGGCATGACGTAAAGGTCATGGTCAGCCTCAATTCATATTGACAGACTCCGCCCGACATACTTAACTACATAAGCCGCTGCACTCTCCGAGGGCCGCAGCGGCGTCATGCGGCGCAGTGTTGTGCCGCTTTTTAATCAGAATAAAATGCTAAAACAGGAAATAACTTTCGACGACCTCAATATCCTTCCGTCTGAAGTCTACGAGCAGATGGGCTATGGCGACGCCGTGCCCGACGCTGCCGTGCAGGCCGAGACCTCTGCCGTCATGGAGCGCATAAAGGCCGTTCTGCGCCCGCGTTTCTGCTTCTTCATCACCCCCGGACAGCTCGATGCAGAGCAGCACGTGCTCACCATAGGCTCAGTCAGCTTCAGCGTGGGGCGCATCATCAGCCGGCAGCTGCGCGGCTCGCAGGCTTTCGCCTTCTTTGTGGCCACCGCCGGCGAGGAGTTTGAGCAGCTTCAGTACCGCCTTAAGGACGAAGACGACATGGTGAAGGTGTTTGTTGCCGACTCAATAGGCAGCGTCATAGCCGAGAAGGCTGCCGACTGCATGGAGCTTTCGCTGCAGAAAGCCATTGATGAGCGCGGCTGGCGCCACACCAACCGCTTCAGTCCGGGCTACTGCGGGTGGCATGTCTCTCAGCAGCAGATGCTCTTCCCCCTGTTCGGCGAGGAGCGTCCGTGCGGCGTAAGCCTTACCGACTCGAGCCTTATGGTGCCCATCAAGTCGGTGAGCGGCGTGATAGGCCTCGGTCCTTCGGTGCGCAAGCTCGAATATTCGTGCGGTCTCTGCGACTTCAAAGACTGCTACAAGCGCCGCCGCAAGAAGTAGTATGCGGCATATTTTGCCTTATGCCGTGTATCGTCAAGTGTTGCGTTGCCTTTCATTATACGCCATATCGCCTTACATTATATGCCGTGTCGCTTTTCATTATGCGTTCAGTTGTCTTTTATAGTCTGGCATATCGTCTTTTATTATCGTGCGTATAATCCTTTAAAACGGGCCTTTCTGCCTTTTTGTTGCGCGTCAGACATGGCTTGAAATATATAGAAAAGCGCGGCAAGTCCATATCGGGCTTGCCGCGCTTTTTGCTGTATCATAATTCAGTTTTGTTGTCAGTGTCCGTTGAAGAATATGTAGAGAGCCACCATAACCACGGCAAGCAGCGTCCATGCCACCACAACCGTGCGCTTGGGTCTTTCGCTCAGCTTCACTATCTCGGGGCTTACCGTTGCCTGCTTGTTGCATAGGCTGACGATAATCATGCTGATGATGAGGATTACGAAGATGTAGAACGACAGCATCATGAAGTGCACCTGCTCCGTGGCTCCCGGTATAACCCACAGGTAAAGGATGCCCGAGCCGATGCTGAAGATGGTTCCGAAGGTGAGCGTTACGTTGGCGGCGAGCGTCGTGCAGCGCTTCCAGAACACGCCCATGACGAACACTGCCGCCATAGGTGGTGCGATGAAGCTGAGCACCGACTGGAATACGTTGAAGAGGTTCATGCCCTTTATGTTGTCAACAGCCACGGTGATGACTATCGACACCAGTGCACCTATGACGGTTATTATGCGTCCTGTGCGCATTATTTCCTTCTGCGTGGCCTCCGGGCGGATGTTCTTTACGTAGATGTCCATCGTGAACACCGTGCTCAGGGCGTTGAGCGCAGAGCCTATGGTGCTGATGAGCGCGGCGGTGAGAACGGCAAGCACGAGGCCAACCATGCCCACGGGGAAGAGGCTCGACACGAGAGTCATGTAGGCGTTGTCGGCCTCAATGGTCATGCCTCCGAAGAAACCGGTCTTCCAGAGGGCGAAGCATACGATGCCGGGGATGATGTATATGGCCACGTCGAGTATCTTCAGCCAGCCTGTAAAGTTAGCTCCCTTCTGTCCTTCGCTGAGGTCTTTGGCTGCCAGTACGGGCTGAACCATCGACTGGTCGGTACACCAAAACCACAGTCCGCTTATAGGATAGCCCAGCAGTATGGGCAGCCAGGGGAAGTCTTTGTCGCTGTTGGGCTGAAAGAGGTTCCAGTAATTAGACGGCACAATGTCGGGATTGGCCAGCACGGCGATGCCTCCGGTGAACGAGTCGCCGCCGAGGCGGTATATTCCTACGAATGTCAGCGTGGCCGAAACGAGTATGAGCAGCACCATCTGATAAACGTTAGTGTAGGCCACGGCCTTCAGTCCGCCGAGCATTGTGAAGAAGGCGGAGATGCCGAGCAGCAGGAATGCCGACATCCACATGGGTATGCCGAACACCTGGCGTATGATTATGCCGCCCGCGAAGAGCGTCAGCGCGAGCCACGAGATGAGTATCGTGACGATGGTATACCACGCCAGCATGTTGCGTGTGGACTGTCCGAAGCGCAGGCCCATAAACTCGGGCAGGGTGGAAACCTTGCTGCCGAGATAGCGCGGGGCGAAGACAAAGGCGAGCAGGGCTATGAACACGAAGGCGTACCATGCGTAGTTGCCCGACACGACGCCCGTGGTGAAGCCGGCGCTTGCCGACGCTATGAGCATGGAGGGGCCTACGTTGGTGCCCCACATGGAGAATCCTATGTGGTGCCAGCGCAGAGAATGTTCGGCAAGAAACAGGCTGCTGCCCTTCTTGCGCTTGGTGCTTGCCCATATGCCGATGGCAAGCAGGATGACGAAGTATGCTATAAGTATGCCCCAGTCGAGGCCATGTAATGATTGTGAGTTCATGGATATGTTGTTTATTTGGTAGTTATAGTAGTTAAAGGAGTTATCGCGGGCTGTGCCCGCTCAGTAGTTAAAGTCATTAGCCTTGTTGCCTGTTGGCGGCTTTATGGGGGATGTATGACTTATGGGAGTAATGAGACCGATGCGCTGCAGATGATGTAATGACCGGCGTATTTAGCCTTGTTAATAACCGGCAGGGCATTTGGCTTTAACTCCTTTAACTACTCTAACTCCTTTAACTCCTTGAAATATTATTCTTTTCCCTTCACCAGCTCCCTTGCCACCTTCACTGCTTCGTTGGCATTGTCGCTGTATCCGTCGGCTCCTATCTCGTCGGCGAAGGCCTGGCTTACGGGTGCTCCTCCCACCATAATCTTCACCTTGTCGCGCAGTCCGGCGTCTTCCACGGCCTTGATTACGTCCTTCATGTATGTCATTGTCGTGGTAAGCAGGGCGCTCATGCACAGGATGTCGGCGTGGTTGTCCTTCAGAGCCTCTACAAACTTGTCGCTCGGCACGTCGATGCCGATGTTTATCACCTCAAAGCCGCTGCCCTCGAGCATCGATGCAACGAGGTTTTTGCCTATGTCGTGCAGGTCGCCCTTCACCGTTCCGATGACCACGCGGCCTATCGTAACGTCGGCCTTGCCTGCCATGAGCGGCTTCAGCAGCACGAGGGCGGCCTTCATGGCGCGTCCTGCCATGAGCAGCTGGGGCACAAAGGCCTTGCCGTCCTGGAAGCGCTGGCCCACCTCGCCCATGGCGCGTATCATCTGACTGTTGATGATGTCCTGCGGAGCCATGCCTGCGTCTACGGCCTTTTGCGTCGCTTCGGCTGCCTTGTCGGCGTTGCCTTGCAGTATGGCGTCGAATATCTCGTCGGCTGCCGACGGCTCGTTTGCTGCCTTCGGCGCGCAACATTCACAGGGTTCGGCGGCATGGTTGTGCCCGTGGTTTTCTGAAAGACCACCTTTTGCATTGTGAAAGGCTACCTTTTGCACGCTAAAAGACGGCATATTGGAGCCTGAAAGGCCACCTTTTGCAACGCCCTCATTATCAGATGGTTGCGCAGGGTGGGGCGAAAGGGCAAGTCCTTCGGCAGGAACCACGGCTTCGGCAAGCTTTCTGATGTGCATGTCGGTGGTGCCGCAGCATCCTCCCACGATGTTGAGCACGTGCCACTCTATCAGCGGCCACAGCTCGCGCTGCAGCATCTCGGGCGTATGGCTGTAGCGTCCCTCGGCGTCGGGCATGCCGGCGTTGGGGTAAAGGCTTATCATGTAGGGCGTAGTCTTGCCGAGATGTACGAGCATGTCGGCGGCAAGGCTTACGTCAGAACAGCAGTTTACGCCAACTGACATGATGTCGCTGCCTGCAACGGATGCGAGGAACTCTCCGATGCTCTGTCCCAGCATGTTGTGTCCGTCGGCAGTGGCTATGCTGAAGCTCAGCATCAGCGGCAGACGTTTGCCTGCCTTGCGCATTGCTCCGCGTGCCGCCTCGATGGCCGCCTGCGCGTTCTTTGTGTCGAATATCGTCTCTATCAGCAGGGCGTCGACGCCGCCTTCAATCAGCGCCTCGGCCTGTTCTGCGTAGGCGTCGCGCAGAGTGTCGTAGCTGAAGGCATGCCAGCCCGGCTGTGTGGTGTCTGATGTTATTGAGCAAGTCTTGCTCGTCGGACCCATCGAACCTGCCACGAAGCGCGGCTTGTGCGGTGTCTTGGCGGTAAATTCGTCGGCAGCCTTGCGCGCTATGCGGCACGCCTCGAGGTTTATCTCACGACAGAAGTTCTCCAGATGATAGTCTGCCATGGATATGCGCTGCGCGTTGAAGGTGTTTGTCTCGATGATGTCGGCGCCGGCTTCGAGATACTTACGGTGAATGTCCTCAATGACGTCGGGGCGCGTAAGGCACAGAAGGTCGTTGCATCCCTTCACGTTCACGTCATGCCCTGCAAGCCTTTCGCCGCGGAAGTCGGCCTCGCCGAGGCGTCGGCTCTGTATCATCGTGCCCATGGCTCCGTCGATAACGAGTATGCGGTTGCGTCCTGCCGATATGATGGGGCAGCCGTCGAGCCAGTCGGCAGGAGCCTTTTCGTCCTTTCCTGTAAGCTCCTTGAATTCGCGTTCGGCGCTCTCTATTATAGCCTCCACCTCTTTGTCGGCGTCGCTCTTGCCGCTGTTTATGCGTATGGTGTTGTCCTCCTGCTGCGGCTTCTTGGCCTCGTCTTCCTGATATTCCTCAACGATGCGCATGGCTTTCTCCACCTCGTCCTCGTTGTGGAAGTCCATCTCTATATGCACTCCGTTGCCCCCTATGTTGTCGAGCAGCGGCCGCAGCTCGTCGAGCGTTACCCAGCATGCCATTATGCTCTTGCCTCCTGTCAGTATCTTCTTGTACAGGTCGTACCATTTTGGCGAGCCTCCCTGCGGCTCTCCCACGCCCGGCGTCCACTGTATGGCGTTGAGTTCCTCTATCTCGAGCAGCGCCGGCAGATGATGAAGAGCGCCAACGCCGTCCAAGTGGTACAGCGTATAGTCAATCTTCTGGCACTGCTGGCGAATGAACGGCTGCACAAAGCGTCGGTAGTCTTCCACGCTTATCATGGTCGATATGTCGCTCTGCAGCTTGCTCATCTTGCCCGGTGCCCACGAAGAGAAGTAGCAGAAAGCCATCTCGTCGCCCTCGCGCACTATGTCGTAAAGCTCGTCGAACACCTTGAAGTAGATGTCGTTTATCTGCTGCATCTGTCGTTCCAGCACCTCAGGCTGCGTAACCGTGTCCATCAGCACCTTGTCCGTGCCCTTCAGAGCCGCCAGAACGTCCATGCCTTCCATGAGGTCGGGCATGCCCACATAATAGTTGCCGTTGGCCTTCTTCTTGCATTCTGTCAGCAGTTGCTTGTGCAGCAGCCAGTTGGGATGCTCCGGATTAAACTTAATGTCGTCGGTGAAGTCAGGGTCGGGGTGTATCCATATTGTGTCTTCTCCGCCCTCGAACACGCCTCCCAGGATAGCGGCGAGCGAGCCGGGGCCCAGCTGTGTGTTTGCAACGGGCAGCATATCAGCCTTCAGACAGCTGTGAGCCACGTACCAGTCGAGATATTCGGCGCGCCATTTCGGGTCGAACCATTTCTGGTTGAGGTCCTTCGGGGCTGGCGGTGCAGGCACATCGGCATGCGGCTTGACGCCTTCCTGAAAGTGTTCCCACATGTTCAGCACAATGCCTTTGTGGTTCCACCATTGTATGTATCGCTGTTTTGTTTCTTCAAGATTCTTTTTCCACATGTTCAATAAGTAGTTATAGTAGTTAAAGGAGTTATCGCCGGATGTGCCGGCTAGGAGTTAAAGTCATTTGTCTTGTTGGCAAATGACTTTATATTTTTATTTAATTGCTGATTGTCAGGCGGTTAGATAGGTCTGAGATGTTGTCTCCGGCCGTGCCGGTTAAGGGCTAAAGCCATTGGCATTGCGGGCAAAAGACTCTATATTTTCTATTTTGTTGCTGATTGTCAGGTGGTTATGGTGGTTAAAGAAGTTATCGCTTTGCGTTCCGGCTTATGGCAGAAGCTATTGTCTTAAATGTCTGTTTACTTATTGTAAGATTGACGATAAGCGTTCAGACTAATGGCTTTAACTCCTAGCCGGCACAGCCGGCGATAACTACTTTAACTCCTTTAACTACCAATTTAACCTATTACCACTCAATCCCTCCAAACCTTCCGTCAATCTTTATATATTCTGTCTTGCTCAGGTCCATGTCGTCCGTGCAGTCAACGGGCTCGGGATAAACCGGGATGACGGCACCTTCGCGCACATAGACGGGCATCAGTTCGAGCGGCACATTGAGGTCTTTGAGCCACTTTCCGCCGCTGTAGCGCTCGCCGGTGAAGAAGTTTACCCAGTTGCCTTCAGGCAAATAGACGTCGCGGCGGCCTTCGCTGTTCATCACGGGAGCCACGAGGAAGTCGTCGCCGAAGTAATATTCGTCGTCGATATGCCAGCACATTGGGTCGTCCGGGTGATGGAATATCAGCGCCTGGAGCACCGTTGAGCCGCCGCTTACGGCCTTCTGGCTCTCCTGAAGGATGTAAGGTATGAGCTTATAGCGCAGCTGCCACCATCTCTTCACTATCGGGGCGATGGCAGGGTAGTGCCAAGGCTCGCGCTTGTTGGTGCCGTGATAGCGGATGTGTGACGAGAATACGCCGAACTGAGTCCAGCGGACGTAGACGTCATCACGTACACGTGAGTTCATGAAGTTGGGCAGAGTGTGGAATCCGGGCACGTCGTGGCTCCAGAAGGCAAAGCCCGACAGACCGAAATGAAGTCCGCCCTTGAGCGATCCGGCCATGCCGTCCCACGAGCTGCAGGAGTCGCCTCCCCAGTGCAGAGGATAGCGCTGGCAGCCCGCCCAGGCAGCTCTTGCCCATACTATGCCGTCGCCCGTAACCTCCTTTGTAACCTCATAGGCAGCCTTCTGATACAGCAGCGCATAGAGATTGTTGAGCAGTTCGGGCTTCATGTTCTTGTAGATGGCATCCATGTGGATGTTTTCGCCGAAGTCGGTCTTTATCGCTGCCACGCCCATGTTCAGCAGACGGCGCAGCAAACCCTTGTACCACTCGGTGGCGGCGGGGTCGGTGAAGTCGATTGTTCCGGCGTAGTCGAGGGCCGAGAAGTTAGAACCTTCGCCCTCCTGCTGCTTTGTCAGCGTGCAGATATAGTGGTTATTGCGCGCCTCGTCAATCTGTTCGGCATCCTCAGCCACATAGGGCAGCTGCCACAGAGTTACGCGGTAGCCCTTGTCCTTCAGGCCGCGGATGAAGCCTTCGGGGTCGGGAAAACGCTCCTCGTTGAACTTCCATTCGCACAGCCAGTCGGTCTTAAACCATCCTGTGTCCAAGTGTATCACGTCGCAGGGATAATGTTCGCGGCGCATGCGGTCGCAAATCTCGTTCACCTCGTCGGCGCTGAAGTAGGTCATGCGGCTCATCCACACGCCGAAGCTCCACAACGGGGGCATCGAGGGGTAGCCCGTCAGGTCGCGGTAGCCGCGGATAATCTCCTCCATAGAGTCGCCGCCGATGAGGAATACGTCGAGCATGGCCTGGTCGCTGAGGAACTCTACCGAGCGCGTTGACACTCCGGCGAGCGACAGCTTGCTGTGTGCGCAGGTGTGATAGAATGCTCCGTACATGCGGCTCGACACGTAGAACGGAATGTTCTTATATGTGCGGCGGTTGTTTACGCCCTGTCCGTCCTGGTTCTTGAGGAAGAACGTCTGTCCGCTGAGGTCCATCTTGGTGAAGCGTTCGCCCGTTCCGGCAAAACATTCGTCGGCCTTGCACTCGAACGACATTGTGGCGCGCTCCTTCTGTCCGTCAAGTTTGCAGAAGCCTATGGGCAGCGCGTCGTAGCGCGGAGGCGAGAAGTGGTCGTAGGCGGCCAGGCGTATCTCGCGCTTTCCGTCGGGATACAGCCTTATGTCGAGCGTCTCCTGCGGGTCGGGCAGCAGCGTGCTCCAGCGGTCGAGCTCGGGCTCCTGTATGTTGATAACGGCCCTGACGGTGCCTTCGGGGTCGGTGACGGTCCATCGGCCATTGCCGAAGCTTACGCTCAGCGGCGTCTTCTTAACCCTGTCGCTCATCTGCAACATCTCCGACTCGTCGGTCATCTGCTCCTCGCCGAAGCCTATGAACATGCGCAGGATCTTTGGCTCATACTGCCTGATGATGAGCGTATATTCCTCACGCGGCACGCCGGTGTCGGCTGCCATGTCGTTGGCCAGTATCTGCTTCTGGAACGGAACGAGCACGCAGATGTCGCCGTCGTTCTCGAACACGGCCGAGGGTTTGCATGCCTTCCATAGCGACTCGTTGCGGCTAAGGCTGACGTCGAAGTCGAGAAAGTCGAAAAGATGGTAGTTTGTGGGTTTCATTTTTTTGTTTGTTTTTATATGTTTTTTGCCGGCTTTTTCAGTCCTCCGTCCCCTTGCCGTTAGTGTTTCGTGGCCGGGGGCGCGGCTGTGCTAATTATGCCTTCTGTTATTATGCTTTTCAGGTTTTGTCTTGTGGCCGTGTGGCTTGTGTGCGCCGGCTGCGTGCCGGTGTGCCGTTGCGGCCTGCGGCGGCATGAGTTGCCGTGGCTGTAGATATGACGCAGCAGTGTTGTTTTTGTACTATGCCATAAGGCATAATGTCCGAGCGTCGCTCTCTGTCCATTGTTGTTTGCGTATTATCGTGTTGTCCGTTGCCGTAGCCGGGTGTCCGCGTGCGGTCTGCTTACGGCCCGTCCTGCAGCCGTTGCCTGTAGTGGGCGTGCAGGAGCTATGTTGCAAAAATAAGAAAAATAGCCTTAACGGCAAAGGATTATCCCAAATGTTTCAGTATTTTCAGCCCTTGTCATGGGTAAGTGTTTCCCCCTGGTTTTCCAATATGTGCCCTTTCGCATTGCAAAAGACCACATATTGCACGCTAAAAGGCCATCTTTCAGAAGCTAAAAGATGGCCTTTTGCAACGCATTGAGCGTCAATGGGTTATGCAATGCTCGGGCTGTAGGCCGCCGTACCTTGTGCGATTGCTGTCAGTATGGCGTTATGTGTTATTGCGCCGGGCCGGCTTCAGACTTGCCGTCGCCTTCGGTCTGCGTGTGCTGCGGCACGCCTATCTCCTTCACCTTCTTCTCAAACTCGTCTCTGCCGCATGTCGCGCCGTTCTTGATGCGTGCGCGGTAGTTGTAGATTGTGTTGACCGAATAGTGGAGAAACTCGGCTATCTTTGAGCTGTCGTCGATGCCGAGGCGTATCAGTGCGAATATTCTTATGTCGGTGTTCAGGCGCGACGTGTCGTCGAGATGTATGCGCTCCTCGGGGCGCAGCAGCTTGTTGAAGTCGTCGACGAAGGTGGGGAAGAGGTGTATGAACGTGGTGTCGAATATGTCGAAGAGCTCCTGCTGCTGGCGGTCTCTGAAGTCGTGCGACTTCATCTTGCTCATCAGTTCCGTGTGCTGCTTGTTCTTCAGCATCGTCAGCACCTCCTTTCTCATCCTCTCCATGTTGTCTATGTATATAGAGCACTGCCTGAGGAACAGGCCGATGTATTTCTCCTTCACCCTGTTCGACTCGTTCAGGCTGCCTATGGTCTTGTGCAGCTGGCGGTCGGTCTCGGTCAGCTGGCGGTTGCTCTCGTCCAGGTTCTCGTTCACCTGCTGCATCTCCTTGTTGAGCTTCATCAGCTGCCTGTTCTTGCGGCTGAGCTCGTCGCGCGTCAGCTTCAGCTTGCCGCGCTGCTTGTTGACATATATGAGCAGCACAAGCACTGAGACGGCAAATAGGCTTATCACGAGCACCATGATTACGAGGCGCTCCTTCTGCTTCTGCATTATGGTCTGATAGCTGCTGTCTATGGATGTGAGCACGGGCGAGATCTGGTTGCTTCTCACCCTCGTGCCGAACTTCTCGGCGCAGTTCCAGGCAAAGTTTATGTATTTATACGACCGCGCCATGTCGCCCGTCGTGTTCAGATAGTTGGCCAGTTCCCACAGCGCGCCCTGGTCCATCACGGCGTTGCGTATGTCGCCCAGCGCCGACATTGCCAGCCAGTAGGTCCAGTTGTCGGTGTCGTTCATCCTCTTGTAGTCGAGAAATCGGTAGAAGGCAATTATCGAGAACTCGTGCGACTGTCGGTCTACGCCCTTCATCCTCATGTCGTTGTAGCGCAGCGCGCCGGCCGGGTCGTTGCTGTTGTACCGCTCAATTTCCATCAGCTGCAGATACATGTCGCTGTTCTTGTCGGCCAGTGCCGCCAGCGAGTCGGCATACATTCTTTCCAGGCGGCCATAGTTTTCCTTCAGTCTGCCTATCTTTGTGTAGAATCCCAGCTCCTTGTAGAGATGGTTGCGCGCGGCGTAATATGCCAGCCTGCCTTCGCGGTTTAGATCACCGGTGTTGATAGAGGCCAGCAGCTCGTCCGACTCCATATACATTCCGGCCGTTGAACACTGAAAGGCCCTCAGCGCAGTGCAGTGGTTGGCGCTCATCATGTCGCCCTGGCTGCGCGCCATCCGTTCGGCCCTGCCGAGCCATGCTATGGCCGAGTCGTTCACGAAAGCCTTGTATTCCCTGTATATTCTGAATGCTGCCGCATATCGCGCGGCATATCCGCGGCTCTTGTCAAACTGCCGCTTGAGGCCTGCAATGCGTGCCTCGCGCTTGGATAAATAAACAGATGCATTGGCGATGGCCTCGTCAATGCATCTGTAAACCGAGTCCGTGCGTGCGGCATCAGCTGACGCCACCACCGGAACAAGCCATATAATAAGTAAAAATATGTTTCTCATCGCTGTCTTATGCTTAGCCGGAACATGCCTCCGCGGCCTTTGTAAGGTTCTGTGAGACATAGGTTTATCTCTTCCTGCAAAGATAAGACAATATTGCGAACACACAAAATTTACGGCCCGTTTTTTTTTATTTTGCCGTTATTGTCACGCTCTGCAGCGAGCGGCTGTCGTGGCCTGCCATGATATGAAACTCGCCCGGCTCGAACACCTTGCGGCCTTCGGCGTCGTAGAACGACAGGTCGTCTTCGGTGATGTCGAACTCAACGGTGCGGCTCTCGCCCTTCTTCAGGTGTATGCGGCTGAAGCCTTTCAGTTCCTTTACGGGGCGGCTGATAGATGCCACGGGGTCGCGCACATAGAGCTGCACCACCTCGTCGGCGTCATAGTTGCCCGTGTTGCTCACCGTCACCGCTGCCTTAAAGTTGCGTCCGCTGCCCGTAACGCTCAGTTTGCCGTAGCTGAAGCTCGTGTAGCTCAGGCCGTAGCCGAAGGGGTAGAGCGGGTCGTTCACCTCGTCGAGATAGTTGCTGGCATACTTGCGGAACTCTTTTGTGCCTTCGGGCACGGGGCGTCCTGTGTTGAGATGGTTGTAATAGATTGGAATCTGGCCCTCGTTGCGCGGGAAAGTCATGGTCAGACGGCCGCTCGGAGCCACGTCGCCGAACACCACGTCGCATATAGCGTCGGCTGCCTCGCTGCCTCCGAACCATACGTTCAGTATCGCGTCCACATTATTTTGCTCCCATGTAAGCACCGTCGGACGGCCCGAGAAGTTGAGCATCACCACCGGTTTGCCCATCTTTACAAGCTCGGCGAGCAGCTCGCGCTGAACGTCGGGCAGCACAAGACTCGTGCGGCTCGAGCATTCGCCCGACATGTCGGCACTCTCGCCCATGGCACACACTATCACGTCGGCCTTGCGTGCCGCCTCGAGAGCCTCTGCCTTGAGTTGTGCGTCGTCGCCTCTCGTTATGTTCTTGCCGAACTCTGCCGCGCGCTGACGTGCCGAGTCGGCCATCAGGTTGCATCCCTGCGCATACAGAAGTTCAGCCTTTCCGGCCAGCGCGCGCTCCATTCCTTCCTTCAGCGTCGGGTATTTGTCGGGAGTGTAGGCCACGCACCATGTGCCAGCCATGTTGGCGCGGGTGTCTGCCAGCGGGCCTATCAGCGCTATCTTGCCCTGCTTCTTCAGCGGCAGCAAAGACTTGTCGTTCTTCAGCAGCACAAAGGTCTCGGCAGCAATGCGCCTTGCCTCGGCGCGGTTTTCTGCCGTGAAGATGTCGCGCTTGCGTCTTTTCGTGTCGCAGTATTTATACGGATCGGCAAAGAGTCCCAGCTTATATTTAGCCTCGAGCACCCTGCGGCATGCCTTGTTGATGGCCTCCTCGCTCACCGTTCCGTCCTTTACCGACTGCTCCAGCGTGCCGATGAATCCCATGGAGCACATGTCCATGTCGGTGCCGGCATTGAGGGCAGCTGCCGAACAGTCTTTCAGCGAACCGCCAACGCCGTGGCTCAGCATCTCGCCAATAGAGCCGTAATCGGTAACAACGAAGCCGTCGAACTTCCACTGGTTGCGCAGCACATCCTCAAGAAGCCACTTGTTGGCAGTTGCCGGCACATAGTCAACCAGGTTGAACGATGTCATCACGCTGCCCGTTCCTGCCTTTACGGCGGCGCGGTAAGGCTCGAGATACTGGTTATACATGCGCAGACGGCTCATGTCAACAGTGTTATAGTCGCGTCCCGCCTCAACGGCGCCATACAGGGCGAAGTGCTTCAGACATGCCATAACGTTGGCGTTGCTGCTGTAGTCGCCCTGATATCCGCGAATCATGGCCTCGGCTATGCGTGAGCCGAGATAGGGGTCTTCGCCGTTTCCCTCAGATATGCGGCCCCAACGGGCGTCTATGCAAATGTCTACCATAGGGCTGAACACCCAGTTTATGCCGTCGGCCGTGGCCTCCTTTGCGGCTATTTGGGCAGCACGCTCTATGGCGTTGAGGTCCCAGCTGCATGAAAGCGCGAACGGAATGGGGAATATCGTCTCGTATCCGTGTATCACATCCATGCCCACAAGCAGCGGAATGCCCAGCCGGCTCTTCTCGACGGCCAGCTTCTGCAGTGCTTTTATCTTGTCTACGCCCTTCAGGTTGAACACGCCTCCAATCTCTCCGGCCTTTATCTTGCCGCTTACTTCAGAGTCCTGGGCCTGTCCTGTGGTTATGTCGCCTGCCACCTGAAGGTTAAGCTGACCAATCTTCTCGTGCAGAGTCATGCGCGACATGAGGCCGTCAACAAACTTATCCATCTCCTGGTTCTGCGCGCTCACCGCCCCGGTCAGCAGCAGTGCCGCCGCAGTTGTCAGTATTTTGCTTATTTTCATCATATGATTTATGTCTTTAGATGTCAATGACTATTTCAGAGTAAACGCCACTTTGCTCACAATATTGTCTGAAGCGTTGCCCACGAGAGCCTCAAACAGTCCCGGTTCTGCGGTCCAGCTGGCAGCCTTGTCGTCGTAGAAGCTGAGAGCGTCTTTGCCTATTGTTATTGTTACTTCCTTGGTTTCGCCCGGCTGGAGATAAACTTTCCTGAATCCTTTAAGCTCCTTGTAGGGGCGCGGAAGCGACGACTCGCAGTCGTGAATGTAGAGCTGCACCGTCTCAGAGCCTGCCACCTTGCCCGTGTTGGTGACGCTGACGGTGAACGAAAGGCTGTCGGCTGTGGTGATGCTTGCGGCACTTGCCTTTGCCTTGCCTATCTTGAAGCTCGTGTAGCTCTCGCCGTGTCCGAAGGCAAAGAGCGGCTTTGTCTTCTCCTTGTCAGCCCAGCGGTAGCCCACAAAGATGCCTTCTTTATACTCTTCGTCAATGATTTTCTTGTCGGCGCGCCATGTTCCGGGATATGTGTTGAGCTTGTGCGCACCCACATCGTTGAGCGATGCCGGCCATGTGAAGGGCAGTTTGCCCGACGGGTTGGTGCGTCCTGTCAGCACGTCGGCAAGAGCATGGCCTGCCGTTGAGCCGAGGAACCAGCCCTGAACTATTGCGGGCACCGAACTCTTCCACGGCATTGCCACGGCGTTGCCCGATATGTTGACGAATATCAGACGCTTGTTGGCCTTGGCAAGAGCCTCCACCACCTTGTCCTGGTCATAGGGCAGGGCGAAAGACTTGCGGTCGTGGCCCTCGGCATCCTGATAGTCGCTCTTGTTGAGTCCGCCGAAGAACACCACGTAGTCGGCCTTGCGCGCCTTGTCTACGGCCTCGGCTATAAGCTCTTCGGGCGAGCGGCTGTCAGCAAGTTGCTGTCCTGTGGTTACGCCGTTGTACTCGCCTGTGATGTCGCCTACATATCCGCGGGCATAGTCAACCTCGATGTTCATGCCTTCGAGACAAGCCTTCAGACCGTCGAGAGGCAGTTCCTCGTGCTGCGCCTTGAGCGAAGAGCTGCCGCCGCCTACGGTCATCATCTTGATGGCATTCTCGCCGACGACGAGCACGCGGCGTGCCTTCAGCGTGTCGATGGGCAGCACACGGCCCTTGTTCTGCAGCAGGACGATGCCTTCGGCGGCTATTTTGCGTGCGGCGTCGTAGTGAGCTTCAGAGCAGAGCGAGCCAAACTGGCGGTTGCGGTTCATGTTGGTGCGGAAGAAAAGGCGCAGCACACGTCTGACCTTGTCGTTGAGTTCCTTCTCCGTGTAAGTGCCGTCCTGTATCAGTTTGCGGTAAGGCGAAGCCAGATAATAGTTGTCGTAGGCGTCTGAAGTGCCGAAGGCAAGGCCGTCGGTCCATGTTCCGAACTCCATGTCGAGTCCGTTCTCAACGGCCTGACGGGTGTCGTGTGCGCCGCCCCAGTCGGATACCACCACGCCGTCGAAGCGCCACCGGCGCTTCAGTATGTCGTTGAGCAGCCACTGGTTGTGGCAGTTGTGCTGATTCTTATACATGTTGTAGGCACCCATTATGCCCCACACTCCGGCCTCGGTTACGGCAGCCTTGAAGGCAGGAAGATAAATTTCGTGGAGCGCACGGTCGTCAACTATGACGTTTACCTGATGCCGGTATTCTTCGTCGTTGTTGAGAGCGAAGTGCTTGACGCAGGCTGCCACGCCCTTTGACTGCATGCCCTGGATGTAGGGCACCACCATGCGTGAGGCAAGATAGGGGTCTTCGCCCATGTATTCAAAGTTGCGTCCGCCCAGCGGAGTGCGGTAGATGTTGACGCCGGGGCCAAGAATCATGTCCTTGCGGCGATAGAGAGCCTCCTCGCCGAGGCTTTCGCCGTAGATGCGGCTTATGGCCGGATTCCATGTGGCGGCAAGGCACGTTAGCGCCGGAAATGCCACGCACGAGTCGTTGGTCTGGCCTGCCTGCTCCCATTTGTCCCACAGCACGTCGGGGCGCACGCCGTGAGGGCCGTCGTCGGTCCAGAACTCCGGTATGCCCAGACGCTTCACTCCGGGCGAGCTGAACTTGCTCTGAGCGTGGATTACGGCAATCTTCTCGTCGAGCGTCATGCGCTTCAGGGCGTCTTCCACTCTCTCTTCTATGGGTTTGGTCTCATCGAGATACACCGGCGTGCCCTGTGCGGCGGCGCTCATTGAGCATACGCCGAGGAGCAGGGCCGGTATGGATTTAATAAAGATTTTCATGTTATGTAAGTGTTTTTAGTTTCATTATGTGATGTGTCTGAGGGCTACTTCTGGAACACGCGCACGTAGTCTACCTTCATAGTCGCCGGCAGTGCGCTGTCGTCGGTGCCCTTGTATCCGCCCCAGTCGCCTCCCCATGCAAGGTTGAGGATGATGTAGAAGGGCTTGTCGAAGGGCCATGCCTCAACGCCTGAGCCGTCGTTGGCATAGTCGAGAATCATCTTTCCGTCGACATAAAACTTCAGATGGTCGGGCGTCCACTCGCAGGCATACACGTGGAACTCGTCTTCGGCGTCGGCAACGTGCAGCGTCGCATGCTCCGTGGCAGTGCCCGTGTTGTTGTATTTCTGGCAGTGTATGGTCGACGACACGTCGCCCGGGTCGGCTCCCACTTCCTCCATGATGTCTATCTCGCCGCAGCGCGGCCACGGGTTTGTGGCGAAGTCGTTGTTTGCCGGCATCATCCAGAAGGCAGGCCATGTGCCTTTGCCCTTGGGAAGCTTTATGCGTGCCTCAAACCATCCGTACTTCCAGCCTGTCGACACGTTGGCATATACTCGTCCTGAGTATATCGCAGAGCCTGCCTTGAAGCAGTTGATGCTGAGCTTTCCGTCGGCAATCTCGGTTACGCGGCGGCCTGCAGCCTGTCCGTCCACATAGGTCTGCAGCTCGTTGTTTACCCATCCCGGGCCCTGCTCCTCGTGAGTCCACCATGCGGTGTTGAGCGTTGTGCCTTGGTCAAACTCGTCGTTCCACACCAGGCGGTAGCCTTCGGGCACGCTGATGTTGTTGTCGGGCGCCGACTCCTGCACTACGCTTATCTGCTGAGAACCTTCGGATGAGGCTACGGTAACGATGCCCGAGCGCGACTTCAGTTCGTTGCTCGGCTCCACTTCTATGCTCACCGCTCCTGCCGCGGCTGTGGCCTTTATCCATGCCACGTCGGCAGATGCCGTGAAGTTGCCGTTCGAACTCACCCCGACGCTGAACGTTCCGCCGGCAGAAGGGGCATAGACCGAAGTTTCGGAAACGCCTATCGTGGCGGTCTGACTTACCTTCACCGTGTCGCGCACAGTGCCCGAGCGCACCACCACCATGCCCGAGCGTGCCTCCGTGCCCTTGTTGGCGCTGACGCTGAGCTTGATGGTTCCCTTGTCAGCCGTTGTGCCGTCGAGGCTGATGCTCATCCATGTGTCGGGCGTGTAGGCTGTCCATCCCTTGCCGGTAGACGTTACGTCTATGCTGAATGTTCCTCCGGCTGCGCCAGCCGTTATCTCTTCGGGCGAGCACTTTACCGATATGCCGGCCTCAACCTGACCGTCGTCGTCGCTGTTGCTGCAGCTCGACGACGTGAGGGCAAACACGGAGAATATTGTAACAAAAATATATTTCTTCATATCCATGATGATGTCTTTCTTTCGCATTTACAGTCCTGTGCCGCATTGGTTTTGCACGGCTGCGTAACGCCTTGACCCTCAATGCGTTGCAAAAGGTGCCCTTTTAGCTTCCAAAAGACGGCCTTTTAGCCTGTAAAAGGTGGCCTTTTGGAACCTCATTTGCGGTCTTTTGCAAATAAAGCTGCCGCAGACGCTCCCCAAGCTCCCCGCAGGTGTGCCTTGCGTGGGTGCTGTGCGGCCTTTACGGCGGTGTGGGATATGTCTGCGACATGCATCGAAAGGTAAAAAAATTAATTTAGAAACGAGTAAAAGAAAAGTCCCGGCGGGCAAGAGCCATGGGCCCTTTCCGCCGGAATATGAAAAGGATTATTCTATTGTTTTCTGCAGAACTATATTGCTTATAGATGCCGTCAGACCGGCCGGATTGCCTCCGTAGTCGACCACGAGAGTCAGTTTGTCGGCAGCACCTGTAGCCATCACGCTTGCCGGAACCTTCAGCGTGTAGTCGGCATCGGCGTCGAGGTCAACCTTCTTCATGAACAGATAGTTGTCGTCTGATGCGCTGTCGGTCAACTTCACCGTAACGCCCTTTGTCGCAGCAGATGCGTGCAGCGTGCAGCAGAAGTCGTATTTAACGCCTGCCTCGGCCGGGATGTCAGTGTGGAGCTTCACCTGTGCCTGCCACTGCTCAAATGTAGCCTCGGGCAGAACCACCGTGTATGTGCCGTTGCTGGCTGTGAACGCCGGGTCGGCTATCTGGCTCCATCCCGGTGCATAGTAGAATTCTGTGGTGAATGCGCCGTTGTCGTCAACCGGTTTCCACAGGTTCGTCTCAGCGTCATAGTCATATACGGTGTCGTCGGTGTCAACCTCCGGCAGCACTGTTCCGTCGTCGTTGGCATGGTCTTTCAGCACGAGGCTCTCAATGTTGATGCTCGTGTTGGCAGCGTTTCCGCCGAAGTCGAACACAAGTTTCAGCTTGCTGATGTCGAGTCCAGCCATGTCGCTCTTCCAGAAACACTTAGGTTCGCCGGCCTTCAGCTCGACTTCCTCGGCAAAGTAGAACACGTTGTCGTCGCTTGCGTCAACAAGTTTCACCATGACAGCAGGATGATCGGTGCTTGAAGTCAGTATTACCGAGAAGTCGTATGTCTTGTCTGCCGATGTGGCCATGTCGGTTTCGAGGAACATCTGAGCCTGCCATCTCTCTGAAGTGGCTGAAGGCAGAGTTATGCTATAGTCATAACCGTTCTTGACACAGGTAGGATCGTTTGTCTGTGTCCATCCCGGAGCATAATAGAACGACGGATCGCCGATGTTGGCCTTGCGCCACATGTTGAACTCGCTGTCCTCCTTGAATCCGCCGAATCCGCTTATTCGTGTCTTGTCAATGTGGAATGTGCGAGTTATCTGGCCGTCGCTCATGCCGTTGCGGTTTCTTATCTGCAGCGCAACAGTGTAGTCGCCTGCCTTGCGGTAGAACTGAGAGTCAACCGTTGCGGTAGAGTATTTGGTTCCGTCTATAATCCATACAGGTGTCACGCCGGGCTGCTCGTCGAATGAGAACACGGCATAGTTGGTCTCCTGATTAACCGTTACGTGTACAAACTCCTCATACGCTGCAGCGTCGGGCAGTCCGTTGGGGTCGGCACCCTCAAAGCTTTCGGGCGAGCATGAGCCGAGAGTGAGGCCCAGCAGCATCAGCGCGCTCCCAAATATTTTATATGTCTTGTTCATAGCTTTCATCTTTTTTTAATAATCGTTTTGTTTAAGGTTCGGGTCTGACGACATCTCAGTGTCAGGTATCGGCAGATATTTCTTGCTCTCAGACCATGTGTTTGTGCGGTAGCCATACTCGTCGGGAACGAGCACCTGGGGGGCCTTGCCTGTACGGACGAGGTCCCAATAGCGTTTGCCTTCGCCCACGAACTCGAGCTGTCGCTCTCTTATTATTATGTCTTCGCTCACGCTTTCAAGTGTGGCTATGTGCGCTCTCTGTCTTACCTGGTTGACATATCTCAGCGCTTCAGCCTGGTCGCCGCCCGTCTTCAGTATCAGTTCGGCAGCGTTGAGCAGACATTCAGCATAGCGGTAAACTCTCAGGTTGTTGTTAAAGTTGAGGTCGGCGTCGGCCTTCTGTCCTGCGTTGCCGTCGGGTGTGGCAATATATTTAGCCAGGAAGAGGCCCGTGTCCTGATAGCGCTTGTTGTATTCGCCGTTGGCGGCGGCATTGAAGCAGGTGGCGTCGCGGCGTGTGTCGTTGCCTGCATAGCGTTCGTAGGTCTCTGTGCGCACCGGACAGAAACCCCATCCGCCTGCCACTCCGGCTGTGCCGTCAACCCATTGGTTGGGGCTTATCAGTCTTGGCAGCACCGTACCGCCTGAAGCCAGCGGGTTGTCGTATGAGCGAACGGCATTCTCCGACTTATAGTTGATTTCCCATATAGACTCTTGGCACCATTCGCCCGACTCCTTCCAAAGGGCTGCGTAGTCAGGGTTCAGGTCGTAGAGTCCGCTGCTTATTATGTCTCTCATATACTGCAGAGCCTGTCCGTATCTGCTCTCGTCGTTCTGATACATCACCATCTCGGTGTAGAGCATGTATCCCATAGCCTGTGTTACGCGGCCAAGCTCGCTCTCGTCTGCCTTCATTGGCAGCAGGTTTTTGTCGAGTACGTCCTTCAGGTCGGTTATCACGTTTTCGTAAACCTCGTCTGCCTTCAGCTGCGGAGCCGTGTATGGCATTGCCTCAAGATTGTCCGTGAAGAAAGGAATGTTGCCCCAGAACTTCCAAAGGTTATTATAATAGTAGACTCTCAGCACGCGTGCCTCTGCCGAAGCCTTGTCGATGAAGTCCTGGCTCAGCTCGTCGCGCGAGTCGTTGATGTAGCTCAGCACGTCGTTGGCGCGCTTAACGCCTGAATATTCGTCGGTCCACAAGCCTGCGGGAGTCTGGTTTGGCAGCGCCTCAAAGTTCATCATGAGGTGCCAGAACTGGTTGTCGGTCTTGCTAGAGCCGCCCACCCAGATGTCGTCGGCCATGATGTCGCTCATCAGGTTGATTGGGCAATAGTAGTTGTTGCCCCAGTCGGGCCACTGCAGAGGATTGTATGCAGCCACCAGAGCCTCCTCAACGTGCTCCTGTGTGTTGAAGTATTCACCCACTGTGTCGGTAGGAGGTGTCAGGTCAAGAAAGTCGTCGCTACATCCTGACAGGGTGAACACTGAAAGCATTCCGAATGCAAACAATATTTTAGATTTCATGATATGTCGTTTTTTCGTTTATTTAAAGATTTATTAGTCAGTATCTTTATCAGAAGCTCAGGTTAAGACCTACGGTGAATACGCGTGCCTGCGGATATACGCCATAGTCAACTCCGAGAGATGTTCCGCTTGATGCAACCTCCGGGTCGAAGCCCCAGTATTTTGTAAACGTTATCAGGTTCTCGGCTGCGACATACACGCGCAGCTTCTCGATGAATGCCTTTCGTGTGAGGCTTTGCGGCAGAGTGTAGCCCAGCTGTATGTTCTTCAGACGGAAGTAAGAGGCGTCATGAACATAGAGGTCTGATGAAACCCAGTTTACGTTGTCGCCGAGTATGAACATAGGATACTTGTTTGATGTGCCCGGACCTGTCCAGCGGCTCAGCATCCATGAAGGAAGGTTAGATGCGGCGATGTCCACACGTCGTGTAGCGTCGAACACGTCGGCACCTGCAACGCCCTGCCACATCATGCTGAAGTCGAATCCGCGCCACTCAGCGTTGAGGCTTATACCGAATGTCCAGTCGGGCATTCCCTTTCCGATCTTGGTCTGGTCGTTGGCAGTGATGGCTCCGTCGCCGTCAATGTCGACAAATCTTACGTATCCGGGTTTGGCATCCGGCTGTATGAGTTCGCCTTTGTCGTTGACATAAGAGTTGACTTCCTCCTGTGTCTGGAATATTCCTGCGGTCTTGTAGCCGTAGAAGAACGGGAACGGCTGTCCGTTCTCACCGCGTGTTATCGTGCCTGCTGTCTGGAAACTGTCGTAGTTGGCAAAACCGGTGTCGTTGCCGAGCTTTATCAGTTTGTTCTTAAGATAAGAGGCGTTGCCCTTCAGACTGAAGTGAGCGTCGGCAACATTGAATTTGTATCCTGCCTCAAACTCAACTCCGCTGTTCTCCATGTCGCCCACGTTTCCGTAAGGTTTGTTCTCGCCTACGTATGAAGGTATAGAGAGAGTCATGAGCATTCCGTTGGTCTTTTTCTTGTAATAGTCTACCGTGAAGGTAAGGGCGTTGTTGAAGAAGCCGAAGTCGAGACCGATGTCTGTCTGCTCTGATTCCTCCCATTTCAGGTCAGGGTTAGGAATGATGCTTGCCTTTATACCGTTGGTTACTGCCTCGTCGCGTCCGAAGATATAGTTGTTGCTGACAGATGTTAGCGACAGATACTGGAAGTTACCGATGTTGTCGTTACCGTTCTTACCCCAGCTTACGCGCACCTTGAGGTTAGACAGCCAGTCGGGACGGTTCTGCATGAAAGGTTCGTTGGTTACGTTCCATCCGAGAGAGAACGACGGGAATGTGGCGTATCTGTTGTTGGCGCCGAAGCGTGAGCTGCCGTCGCGGCGTACAGTGGCCTGCACCATGTAGCGCTCAGCGTAGTTGTAGCTCAGTCGGGCGAACATAGATGCCATTGTGTAAGGCTCTGCATATCCGCCGTAGACGGTCTGGTCGCCGTTTTCGGCAAGTCCGTTGGCATAGTCGATGTAAGGCTTGTTGATGTCAATGAGGTAGTTGCGGCTTCCTCCGAGAGTCCAGCCTGTGTTCTTGAGTGCGCTCTGTCCGAGCACAACGTTGAATGTGTGGTCGCCTATTGTCTTGTCGTATGTCAGCACGTTTTCAATCTGCCATACCGTGCCGCGGTCGCTTTCAGACGATGCTTTAGAGAATTCGCTGAACTGGTTGGCGCGGAGATAGTAGACCGGAGTATATGACTCGTTGCCCCAGAACGACATGTCGGCGCTGTAAGATGTGCGGAACTTCAGTCCGTCCCATATCTGCAGCTCGCCTATGAAGTTGGCAACAAACTTATGAGACCAGTTGGCTGCGCCCGGCAGAGAGAGGTTCTGCAGCGGGTTGGTCATCTCGTTATAGTCAGGACCGGCAAGAGTATAGAGGTTGCCGTTCTTGTCATACATGGGCACATAGCCTGCCGTTCCGGCATATTTGTCGTTCTGTGCGTCGGCAGCCTCGCCTGTAAGGGTAGGCGTGAGGATAGGCGACATGGCCAGGGCGCTGCCCAGCGGTGAGCCCCACTGCGAGTTGGCGTCGATGCTCTTGCTCTTAACGCGTGCATAAGAGAGGTTGACCGTGATGTCGAGCTTGTTGAGCCAGTTGCGCGTCTTGCTCTCGTCGAAGAGAGTATATTTGGTGTTGCTGCGCAGGGTCAGACGGTTATAGTTAGAGCGGTCGTAGTCGCCGCCGATGATACCTTCCTGTGTGTAGTATCCGAGAGAGAGGTAGTAGTTGAGCTTTTCAGAAGCACCGCTCACCGTGAGTTCGTGGTTTGACACGGGCGCATTGTCGTTGAAGAGTTCCTCCTGCCAGTCTGTTCCTTCGCCGTAAGAGTAAGGATCGCTGTAGAGAGGAGCCTGTCCTGAGTTGATGCGTCCTTCGTTCATCATTATGGCATAGTCGGTTGCGTTGAGCACGTCGCGCTTTCTCCACGGGTTCTGCCATCCGTAAGAGAAGTTGTAGTTTACGCGTGTCTTGCCTATCTTGCCGCTCTTGGTTGTAACGAGAATAACACCGTTGGCAGCACGCGCACCATATATTGCGCCCGAAGCTGCGTCCTTGAGCACCTCGATGCTCTCGATGTCGCTCGGGTTGAGGTAGTCGAGTCCGCCGGTGATAGGCATTCCGTCTACTATGTAGAGCGGGTCAGAGTTGTTGATGGTACCGATACCGCGCACACGTATCTGCGCTGCGGCTCCCGGCTGACCTGAAGACGACGTTACGGTAACGCCGGCAGCGAGTCCCTTCAGGGCGTTGTCCATGCGCACGGGTGCCGTGGCAGCCAGGTCGTCGGCCGAAACCTTGGCTATTGATGCCGTCACGACGCTCTTCTTCTGTACGCCGTAACCCACTACGACAACCTCGTTGAGCAGCTCGTTGTCCTCGTGCATCACGATGCGCATGTCGGCTTCGGCCTTTGTCTCTACGGTCTTGTAGCCGATGTACGACACGGTTATCATGCTGCCTTCAGGCACCTGCTGCAGCTTAAACACTCCGTTTAGGTCGGACACTGCACCCTTTGTTTCGCCTTTAAGGAATACAGATGCTCCGATAATCGGCTCACCGTTTGTGTCAACGATGGTTCCCGAGCAGTCTATCTTCTGCGCGGCAGCCGTCATTGAGAACAATGTGGCCAATAAGATTAGCATTAGAAATCTACACGTTTTCATAAAATTATTAGTTTTATAAAGATTATGTTTATTCACGGTTTTTTGCGGTTTGCAATAGTTTCGGTGCAAAAGTATTAAAAAAAGTTTCGCATGTAAAGCCTGCAAATACAAGAAGTGGACGAATGTGGACGCCGGATTTCGCTATAATGCATTATATCAGACGGTTACGTCTGCAACCGTTTGCAGAAAAAGTGGATTGATAATAATTGTAAAAATCACATTAATATCATAAAAATGACCTGTTTTCAGGCTTAAAAGTGTCTAAATGTAACGTCAGTGGCATTAAATTTCCGTGTTTCGGGGCATATTTTTACAAAGTGTAACCAATATTTGTTAAAACCATTTTATGCCTTCTGCGGCATATTTTTATCATAAAAAATACACCTCGCAACCATTCCCCCTGCCTGTTGCAGGCACATTTTCCGGCAGCCTGTGTTCAGTCTCCGGCAGCCGCTTCCGGGCATCGCTGTTCAGAGTCGTGCATGCTGTTGCGCGGAGCCCCGTATCAGTCGGTTTTCCAATATGTGCCCTTTCGCATTGCAAAAGGACACATATTGCACGCTAAAAGGCCACCTTTCAGAAGCTGAAAGATGACCTTTTGCAACGCATTGAATATCAGTATGTTATGCGTGCGGTTATATCTTACCTAATTAAGTATGTCCTGAGGCGCTGCAAAGTTTGTCCCGATGTGCTGTCGGCAGCCGTTTTTTGATATGTTTCTGACTATTTCATGCAGAAACGGAAAATATGAACATACGGTACGAAAATGTCGTAATGACGGCACGGAGCATACTGCCTATCTTTGCAGCGGATAAATGAAACAAAAGATATGAAGAGACTATTATTCACATTTGCCATTGCCTGCGCGCTTATTCCTCTTAATGCGCAGGAGACGCTCACGCTCAGTCAGTGTCTGCGCATGGGCATAGAGAACAACCTTCAGTTGCAGACCAGGCGCAACGACATAGCAAAGGGCGGGCACGCCATAACTGAAAACCGTGCCAAACTGCTGCCGCAGATCAACGCCGTGGTGTCGATGAACGACAATTTCAATCCGCCCGTGTCGGTAACCGACGGCTCTGCATACGGCAATCCGTACAACGTGACGAAGACACTGCAGTATAACGCCTCGGCAGGACTGCAGCTCCAGATGCCGCTCTACAACCAGACGCTGCTCACGGCGCTCGACATCACGAAGATGATGGACCGCATCAACCGCCTCGGCTACGACAAGGCGCGCAACGATCTCATGGAGCAGATAGCCAAGATGTACTATCTCGCGCAGAGCACAGCCGAGCAGATAGCCATCATAAGGGCCAACATCACGCGGCTGGAGGAGCTGAAGAACATCACCGTGGCATTCTTCGACAACGGCATGGCCATGGAGGTTGACGTCAAGAGAGTGAACATCAATCTGGAAAACCTTCAGGTGCAGCGCGACAACGCCGAGGCAATGCTCGTGCAGCAGATCAACATGCTGAAGTACGTAATCGACTATCCTGCCGACAAGGACATCGCGCTGACGCCCGTGGATGCCTCGAGTGTTGAGGCCGTCGAGCTGTCGGGACTTTGCGAGTCGCTGCCCGAACTGCAGCTGTTGCAGAAGCAGGGCGAGCTGTCGGAGAAGCAGCAGAAGATGATTCAGCAGGGATATCTGCCCTCGCTCATGCTCACGGGCAACTTCACTTACTCTGCCTTCACCGACAAGTTCAGCAACTGGTTCCACTCAGGACCGTCTAACCACTGGTACAACTCATCGGGCCTGGGCATCACGCTGCGCGTTCCGGTGTTCGACGGACTGGAGAAACGCTCCAAGATACGCAAGGCGAAGCTCGACGCCGAGAACGCACGCCTGGCTTACGACGACGCCCTTAAAGGTCTGCGCACGCAATACATGAATGCCACCAACGACCTGATGAACAGTCGCCGCAACTTCACCAAGCAGCTCGACAACTACCGCCTGGCCGAGGATGTCTACGCCGTAACCACCGACCGCTACCGCGAAGGCATAGCCTCTATGACTGAGGTGCTGCAGGACGAGATGCAGATGAGCGAGGCACAGAACAACTATGTAACGGCTCACTACAGCTACCGCCTGACCGCTCTGTCGCTGCTAAGGCTTACGGGACAGCTCGACTCGCTGCTGAAATAAGCCTGATGTCAGGTCAACACCATACATAACATCACATCAACATATATCAACAACTTTAAAATATACCACAATGGAAACCCAGAACAACAACATACAGCAGACCAGCACACACGCACAGCAGGCAAAGAAACTTAGAAGACAGCGCACAAGACAAATCGTGGCAAGCATCTTCGGCATTGCAATTCTGGTGTGCGGAATAGTGAAAACGTCAATGATTTTTCTCGACTACAATAACACCGAGACAAGCAACGACGCTCAGATAGAGCAGTATATCTCGCCCGTAAACCTCCGCGCGTCGGGCTATATCAAGCAGGTCTGCTTCACGGAGCATCAGAACGTGAAGAAAGGCGACACCCTCCTGATACTCGACGACCGCGAATACCGCATACGTGTGATGGAGGCCGAGGCTGCGCTTAAGGACGCCATAGCCGGCGCTTCGGTAGTAGGTCAGTCGCTGCAGACGTCAGAGGCTTCGGCATCTGTCTACGAGTCGTCTATCGCCGAGGTGAAAATCCGCCTGGCAAAGCTCGAGAAAGACCGCGCACGCTACAAGAACCTGCTGGAGCGCAACGCCGCAACGCCGATACAGCTGGAGCAGATTGAGACCGAATATGAAGCCACGAAGAAGAAACTCGACGGCCTTATCAGTCAGCAGAAGGCCGCCAAGTCGGGCGTAAGTGAGGTGTCTACGCGCCGCCAAAGCTCTGAAGCTGCCATAGAAAGGGCACGCGCCGCATTGGAGATGGCACGCCTTAACCTCTCTTACACGGTTGTAGTTGCTCCCTGCGACGGCAAGTTGGGACGCCGCACCGTCGAGGACGGACAGTATGTTTCGGCAGGACAGACGCTGACATACATCATGCCCGACACGCAGAAATGGGTGATAGCAAACTATAAGGAGACGCAGATTGAGAACCTGCACGTAGGTCAGGAGGTTGTGCTTACAGTGGACGCAATGGACGGACGCGAGTTTAAGGGACGCATAACGGCCATCTCAGGCGCCACAGGATCAAAGTATTCGCTCGTCCCGACGGACAATTCTGCCGGCAACTTCGTGAAGATTCGCCAGCGCGTTCCTGTCAGAATCGACTTCACTGGACTGTCGAAGGCCGACAACGAACGCCTTGCTGCCGGAATGATGGTGGTCGTAAAGGCCAAAAAGCAATGATAAAGCAGGAGATTGTTAATTAAGAATTAAGGATTAAGAATTAAGAAAATATGTCCTTTTTAATTAAGAATTGAGAATTAAGAATTAAGAAGACATGCTCCCGGAGCATTCAACATAAAAAGTATTGAGCCATGGAACAAAATGTGATTAGCGTAAGTTATGGGGCAAAATACAAGAATTATCCGTTCTACAACTGGGTGCCCAAGCCGCTCGGAATTATCCTGCTGATACTTCTGTTCATACCTATCCTTACGGTGGGCGGCGTATATACCGCCAACAGCGGCGAGATGACGAGCGGACTGGGCATACAGTCGGAACACATACAGTTTGTCGGTTTCGTCACGTCTATAGGCATGGCGGCCTTCTCTCCCTTCTTTTATCAGCTGGTGTGCATACGCCGCGAGAAGATGATGTGCGTAGTGGGGTTCTCCCTTCTGTATCTTCTCAGCTATGTGTGTGCCGTCACCGACAGCATATTCGTGCTGGCTCTGTGCAGCCTTATCATGGGTTTTCTGCGCATGGTGCTCATGATGGTCAATCTGTTTACGCTCATACGCTACGCCTTCGGCATGGAGGCCACGCGTAACATAACGCCGGGCAACGAGCCGGACGACGAGCAGGGATGGGACCGCCTGGACTCGGAGAAGAGCAAGAGCATGCCCATTATATACCTGTTCTTCATGATTCTGGGACAGCTCGGCACGTCGCTCACGGCATGGCTGGCATACGAATACCAGTGGCAGGACGTCTACTACTACATGATGGGCATGACGCTCGTGGCAATACTTGTGGTGCTTGTAACGATGCCTTACCACGCATACAACGGCCGCCGCTTTCCGATAACGTTCCGTAAGTTTGGCAACGTGGCCGTGTTCAGCTCGATGATGACCTGCGGAATATATGTGCTGGTCTACGGCAAGACGCTCGACTGGTTTGCCGACCCAACCATTGTGCGCTCCACTATACTCACCGTTGTGTTTGCAGCAGTGTTCTTCTACATGGAGTGGTCGCACCGCTCGCCCTATTTTCTTATGGAAGTGTTCCGCCTGCGGACGATAAACATGGGCATAGTGCTGTTCCTGCTGCTCATGGTTTTCAACACAAGTTCGATGTTTGTCAACGTGTTTACCGGCATAGGCATGGAGATAGACAACTGGCAGAACGCTGCGCTGGGCAACTGGAGCATGCTTGGCTACTTCATAGGAGCCGTGATAGCTATAATCCTCGGCTCGCGCAACGTCAAGCTGAAATATCTCTTCGGCCTCGGATTTCTGCTCATCGGAGTGTCTGCCCTGTTCATGTATTTCGAGGTGCAGACGGCCGGACTTTATGAAAGGATGAAGTATCCTGTGATTATACGCTCAACAGGCATGATGCTTATATACTCTCTCACGGCCGTATACGCCAACCAGCGCATGCCCTACAAGTATCTTTCCACATGGATATGCATCATGCTCAGCGTGCGCATGGTTATCGGTCCGGGCATCGGTTCGGCACTATATTCAAACGTGCTGCAGCACCGTCAGCAGCATTATGTTACGATGTTTGCGCAGGATGTCGACCGCACCGACACGCAGACGGCTTCATCCTACGACCAGACCCTGCAGGGAATGCGCTGGCAGGGGCGCAGCGAGACCGAGGCAGAGAACATGGCTGCCATGTCGGCTAGGGGCAAAGTGCAGGTGCAGGCCACGCTGTCGGCTGTCAAGGAGATGTCGGGATGGACCTTCTACGGCTGTATTATCTCAATGCTCTTCGTACTCATTTATCCATATAAGAAGAGGAAATTATCAGCTTGGCGCGACTGACGGTCGGCCAAGTCAGATAATTTTATTAACTTAGCGGCCGTAAAACATCTGCCGCTATGGAAAAGACTACAGACGAAAAGGCTTCGGAACGGCTTGCCGCATTGCAGCATGACATAGCCTGCATGGCCGACGTGTGCTCGTCGGGGGGCGTTGTCAACGACCTGCCCGGGCGCATGACGGAGGGCTTCAGCAACTTCGGCATAGGCCTGATTGTATGCCACGAAGGCGAGTTTGAGTTCACCCTGTCGGGCCGCACCCATAAGGCCTGCCGGGGCGAAACCGTGTTTATACCCGAAGGGGCGTTCTTCAGCGTGGAGAGAAAGTCGGAGACGCTGCGCCTTAGCGTCATTGTCTATAAGACGGCTCCTATACGCTATCTGGTCGGTACGATGGTGCAGTCGGTGCAGCTCTACGCCCGTCTGTCGCCCGACCTGCCCTGCGTGTGGAGCACCGGATGCGAAGACGACATAGCGGGATATATCTCGCTGATAGGCAGCGGTGAGCCGCAGGCCGACGACCTCTTTGCCGTGAGCGAGCGCAAGATGCTCCTTCTGTCGCTCACTTACCGTCTGTGCATGGTGTTCAGCCGTAAGTATTTTGCCGACGGCTCTCACAACGCGCGGCGCACGGAGGTGTTCTTGAAGCTAATCCAGCTCATCGGCCGCCACTATATGGCAGAGCGCGGAGTGGCGTTCTATGCCGACAAGCTGTGCCTCTCGCCCAAATATCTGTCGGAGCTGTCTAAGGCGGTGTGCGGATACACCGTCCAGGAACTTGTCTTCAAGGCTATAACGCGCAAGGCTATGTCGCTGCTCGACAGCACGGGAAAGACCGTTGCCGAGATTGCCGACGACTTCCATTTCCCCAATCCGTCAAGCTTCGGCACGTTTTTCCGCAAGCAGACGGGCATGTCGCCGCAGAAATACCGCGAGCGGATATAACCGTCTGAATATCAATATTTTATAAATGGCGTTGCAAAAGGTCGTCTTTTGGCCTCTAAAAGACCACATATTGCACGCTAAAAGGCCACCTTTTGCAATGCGAAAGGTGGCCTTTTAGAAAACATACCCTGTGGGGGGTGTGCCTGATGTCATGTTTTTTGATTTGTGCCTGTGGTCGGGCGGCGTTTTTGCCGCTGACTGTCTGGCGTCTGACAGCTATTTTATTATCTTCAAATTCTTGCCCGGTCTGTTATAGCCGAAGCTCTCCTGCGGCATCTTGTTGTCGCTTACGGTGTAGCCGTCGGTGGCCTCGTCGAAGTAGATGCAGAAGGCTCTGTTGTTGGTTGCATACGGGGCAGGGTGGGGCATGCTTATCGTGTTGCCGCTGATAACTGAGCCGGGCTGGTTAGACAGCGTGTAGATGCCGCCTGCGTCGTACAGCTGTCGGGCGTAGTCGGTAACGGTGTTGCCCGTTATGCGGTTGTTGCGCATGCCGCTCTCGAGCGGCGTCCAGCCCCAGCCCACGCAGATGCCCGAGTAGTTTACGTGCGAAACCTCGTTGCCGCTTATCTCCGTGTCTCTCACATATCCTGCGCTCACGGCGCCGCATCCCCAGTCTTCGTTGGCGGCGTCGGTTATCTTGTTGCGCTCAATGGTCAGTCTGTTGCACATGTCGCTGCCTATTGCCGGCGTGTAGGGTATGTGCGTCTCGAAGCCCTGCTCGCCAAACCAGCCCGCCATTATGGCCGTTCCGCCTATGTCGGTGAAGGTGCATCCCGTTATGTCCGACGAGCTTACGGCGTATGCCAGGTCGACGGCTGTGGCGCCTGTGTGGCTGAACGTGCACGAGCCGAAGCCTATGCTGTCGGCAAACTGCGCCGTCACGGCTGCCTCGGGGCGCGCTATCCATGCCTGATTTTCAAGCTCTGCCTTGTGGAACAGGCCCGGTTCGGCCAGCTTGTAGCCGTCGATGAAGCGGAAGCCTCCTTGCAGGGTGACGTGCCCTTCATACAGCGGTCGGCGCCATGCGGAGTGCTCGAAGGCTATGTTCTCAAACCTTATGTTGCTCACGTGGCGCTCTCGCGTGCCGCCGATGGTCAGCAGCGTCTCGAGCACGGGCACCGTGATGTCCATCGTGTTGGGGTCCTTGCCGTCCTCGGGATAATAGTATATGCGGCCCGAAGGATAGTCCTGATACCACTCGCCCGGCTCGTCGAGCAGTTCGGCGGCGTTGCAAAGGAAGAACGAAGAGCTGCCGCGCTCGCCGTCTATCACGGGTTGAGGCCACGGATGGGCAAACTCTATCTGGCTTTCGGGCTGATGAAACCACACCTTTGTCAGTCCGTTGCCCATGTCCTTCATCTCTCTTACACGCAATATGGCTATCGCCCAGCGCTGATGCACGGTCATTTCGAGCTGCCGCGCGCGGCTCAGGTCGGTCTTGGGCGTGGGTATCGTTATGCTCTCGTCGGTGGTGTCAAAGGCCTTCATGCGCTCCATCACGCCATAGGCAAACTGCGATGCGCGCACGGCCTTGCGTCCGTCGGCCCACAACTGGCGCGTCTCCACGATGCGGTTGCCAGCCATCGGCGCATCGGCCACCCACACCTTGTCCCTTACTTTGGCAGGAAGCCGCTCGTCGTCGCAGCCCTTGCGCCAGCCTTTCACCTCAGTTCCGCCGCTGATTACTGCCCTCTCGCCGTCGGCAGAGCGTATTATCGTGGGACTATCGGCCGTTCCGCTGTCCTCGGGACGTATGAACAGGGGCTTGTACAGGCGATAAACGCCGCCGCCCATTATGATGTTTATGCCCCCCTCGGCGTTCCTTGAGCCGAGCCGGCGCCACTCTCTTGCCTGCTTAAGTGCCTGCTCGAGCGTCTTCAGCGGCGCCTCACGTGTGCCTGCTGCCTTGTCGTTGCCGGCGGTTGATGACACGAATATGTCGCCTGCCGGTGCCGTGAGGTGGCAACAGAGGGCGGCTATTACGGTAAAAAACAATTTCTTCATGATTTGATTTATTAGATAAAGGTAATTTAAGATACGTCTGTCCGTCCTGCCCGTGATGTCTGTCGGGCTGCAGGCCGGTTATCTCTGCAAATGTAAGAAAAATCGCCTTAACGGCAAAAACTTTGCTCCCTAATTGCGCATATTGGCCCTTCCGTATGTCGTGATACACGGTTATAAAAGAATGCGGCGAGGGTTTTGTGCCCCCGCCGCCTCTTAGGTAAATGATAAAGTTTAAGGTATTGTTGTTATTTCTTTTTCTTTCTTACGGCCCATCCTTCCTCGCTGAAGTCAGGTTCGTCGCCCACCAGCTTGGCGTTGTCGCGCTTGAAGAACTGCCGCCAGTCGTCGTTTATGCTGCTGTCGGCCTTCGGTGCCTTGGCCTTTTTCTTCTTCTTGGGGCTTTCTTCAGCCTCTCTTGCACGGCGCTTCGACTTCTTCTCAAATCTCTCGAAGCCTCCGTCCTTGGGCTCTCTGCGCTTTCTGCCGCGGCCTTTGCCGCCCTCGTCGGCGTCGTTGCAGCGCACGTCGCGTCCCTTGTATGTAGTTCCGTCGAGTGCGTCCATCACCTTCTCTGCGTCCTCTTCAGGCACTTCGATGTACGACATCTTGCTCAGCAGGTCGATGTTGCCCACCTCCTGGCGTCCCTTCATGTGCTTGTTGATAAACTGCATGATCTCTCCGGGATAGAATCCGTCGGCCTTTCCCAGGTTGATAAACAGGCGGCGGTAGCCCTCTTCGGCCTTGCGGGTGCGCTTGCGGGCGTCGTCCTTGCGGTCTTTCTTGCGGCTTTCGCCCTGCACCTGCACCTTTCCGATTTCGGGAGCGTCGGCATAATAGGCAAGGAACTTGCCGAACTCAACGCTCACAATCTTCTTTATGAGGTCTTCTTTGTCGATGTATTCAAAGTAGCGGTTGATGTCTTCCATGAACGGAGCTATCTCTTCCTCGTTCACGTCGGTCTTGACTATCTGGTCCATCACCTTGTAGAGCTGCTTCTTGCATATCTCCTGAGCCGACGGCATGACGCCTTCTACGAACTTCTTGCCGATGGTTTTCTCTATGGCGCGCATCTTTGAGCGCTCGCGAGAGTGGATTATTGATATCGAGGTGCCCTTCTTTCCGGCGCGTCCTGTTCGTCCGCTGCGGTGAGTGTAGCTCTCAATATCGTCGGGCAGACCGAAGTTGATGACGTGCGTAAGGTCGTCTACGTCGAGTCCGCGGGCAGCCACGTCGGTGGCCACGAGCAGCTGAGTCATGTGCTGGCGGAACTTCTGCATGGTGAGGTCGCGCTGCTGCTGCGACAGGTCTCCGTGCAGAGATTCGGCGTTGTAGCCGTCGTGTATCAGCTTGTCGGCTATCTCCTGCGTCTCGCGTTTTGTGCGGCAGAATATTATGGCGAATATTTTCGGGAAGTAGTCTACCACGCGTTTCAGTGCCAGATACTTGTCCTTGGCGTTCACCATGTAGTATATGTGGTTTACGTGCTCGGCTCCTTCGTTGCGGCTTCCCACCACAATCTCCTTCGGGTCGTGCAGGTAGTTGCGTGCAATCTTCTCTATTTCCTTGCTCATCGTGGCCGAGAAGAGCAGCGTGTTGCGGTCTTCGGGCACGCCTTCGAGTATCTCGTCGATGCTTTCAGAGAAGCCCATGTTGAGCATTTCGTCGGCTTCGTCGAGCACAACGTTCCTCACAGCGTCGAGCTTTGCCACTCCGCGGTTCATCAGGTCGATAAGTCGGCCGGGCGTGGCCACTATTATCTGTGCCCCGTGGCGCAGCGACTTTATCTGGTTTTCGATAGAAGTGCCGCCGTATACGGGCACGATGTTGATGCCGTCGATGTGTTTGGCAAAGTCCTTCAGGTCGTCGGCTATCTGCAGGCACAGCTCCCTGGTGGGACTGAGGATGAGCGCCTGTGTCTGACGCACACGCGAGTCGGTGCGCTGCAGCACCGGAATGCCGAACGCAGCCGTCTTGCCCGTGCCCGTCTGGGCCAGCGCAATTACGTCGTTTCTGTTACCAAGTAAATAGGGGATTACTTCTTCCTGTACGGGCATGGGATGTTCAAAGCCCAGCTCCTCAATAGCGCGGCGAATCTCTTCGCTTACGCCTAATTCTTCAAATGTCTTCAAATTAATTATAATTAATGCGGTGCAAAGATAGTGCAAAATAGTATGTTTTGCAAAATAAAAAGAATAAAAAGCGTATTTTTATGGTTGACTTTTTGGCTGTTCGTGGTGTTTATGTGCTTTTCTGTCGCATGTCTAGCGTCGGATGTTGCGGTGTGCTATTATGTTATAATAATTTGATTGTTGTCGTGATTTGTGTGTGTTAGAATAATTTTTTTGTAATTTTGCACATTATGAAGATAGCAGTTTTTTGTTCGGCAAATTCAAATCTCGACCCCGACTTCTTCAAAATGACCGAAGAACTGGGGCGATGGATGGCCGAAAACGGGCATACGCTGGTGTTCGGCGGATGCAACCTGGGACTTATGGAGTGTGTGGCGAAGGCCGTGCATGATGCAGGCGGCACTACGATAGGCGTGGTGCCGATGATTATAGAGAAGGGCGGAAAGGTGTCCGACTATGTTGACGTGAAGATGATGTGCGACAACCTGAGCGACCGCAAGGACCTCATGCTGGCTCAGTGTGACGTTGCCGTGGCGCTGCCGGGCGGCGTGGGCACGCTCGACGAGATATTCACCATCGCTGCGTCGGCGTCTATCGGATATCACAGCAAGCCCGTGATACTCTACAACATGAAGGGCTTCTGGAACTCTCTCCTTGCCATGCTCGACGACCTTAAGGCCAAGGGCGTGATACGCAGCGGCTTCGACAAGACGCTCATGACGGCCGGTAGCATGGACGAACTGAAGGCGCTGCTAACACGCTGACAGTCAGACGCTTTCCGAAAGGTCATGTTTTAGCTCCTAAAAGGTGCCCTTTTAGCGTGCAATATGTGCCCTTTTAGAGGCTAAAACGTGGTCTTTTGCAAATCGGAATTTATCGTGCCGATTTCAGACGGGTATCGTCAGGCGTTCTGATATCGGTTAAGGCATAAATAAAAAGGCATTTTTCCGCAAGCGGAAAGATGCCTTTTGTTTTTCTTTCAGATATATTCCGTTATTCCGCCGGTGCGTTGTCCGCAGCTGTTGCGGCTACCTTTCTGTTCGGCTTGAACATCTTGTCGATAACCAGCGCAATGGCTCCGTCGCCCGTAACGTTGCATGCCGTGCCGAAGCTGTCCATGGCAATGTAGAGCGCAATCATCAGAGCCTGTTGCTCGGTGTTGAACCCCAATATAGAGGCGAGCGGTCCGAGCGCCGCCATGATGCTTCCTCCCGGTACTCCAGGAGCTGCCACCATCACTATGCCCAGCATCATTATGAAGTGTATGAACACAGGCAGCGAGTGGGGTATGCCCTCAAGCATGCACAGCGTAAGCGCGCAGGCAGTGATCTTCAGCGTAGAGCCCGACATGTGGATTGTGGCGCACAGAGGCACCACGAACGACGCAATGTCGTTCCTCACGCCGTTCTTCAGCGTCTGGCGCAGCGATACCGGTATTGTTGCAGCCGACGACGACGTGCCAAGAGCGGTGAAGTAGGCAGGCAGCATGTTGATGAGCAGCCTCAGAGGGTTGCGCCTTACGATGGCTCCCGCTATGACATACTGGTAAAGAAGGACGAAGATGTGGAGTGCGAAGATTACAACTATAATCTTGGCAAACACCGTCATGATGCGCATGGCGTCGCCCTTCATCGTCATATCAAGGAATATGCCGAAGATAAAGAGCGGCAACAGCGGAACCACCGCCACGGCTATGGTCTTGGTGATTACCTCCTTCAGCTCCATGAAGGCATTTTTCAGAGTGGGCGTGTTGCTGTAGGCTATACACAGACCCATGAGAAACGAGAACACCAGTGCGCTCATGACGTCGGCCATTGGCGGTATGGTTATCTCGAAGTAAGGAGCAGTTCCCTCCGGCTTCACAACGGAACTGAAGTCGGAAACCGACGAAATCATCGACGGGAACAGGCTTGTTCCCACGCCATACGACAGCACTCCAGTGAGCACCGTGTCGGCGTATGCTATGGCTACCGTGGCCAGCAGCAGCTTGCCCGCGCCCTTGCCGATGTCGGCAATGGCAGGAGTAACCAGGCCGATGATTATCAGCGGAATGACAAAGTTGAGAAACTGGCTGAACACAGCGTTGAAGGTGACGAACACCCTTACTACCGGCAGGCTGAGCACATTGCCCAGCGCTATGCCAAGAGCTATCGCTATGATAACTCTTGGCAGCAGGCCCAGCTTTATCTTTTTCATTATCGGTCTTGTTTAAGCCTTTCAGCCATGGCGCGGCCCAGGGCCTCACACTGTGCGTAAGAGTCTTCTTTCAGACTCTGCTTCATCTCAACCGGAGTGCCCACAGCCTCAAACTTCAGCTTGGTTTCGTTCCAGTGGTGTATGCGCTCAACGGCCTTGCCGGCCCATGCGTAGCTTCCGAACCATCCGATATAGTGGCGGTTCTTGATGTCCTTGCCTGCTATCTCGCTCAGCAGAACCTCCATTTCGTGGTAAAGACCTGCGTTGTAGGTCGGTGCGCCCACGATGAGTGCGCGGTAGCGGAATATGTCGCGCAGTATGTAAGAGTGGTGAGTCTTCGACACGTTGTACATAACGATGTTCTTGATGCCTGCCTGGCTTGCCGCGCGTGCTATCACCTCGGCCATGCGTTCAGTGTTGCCGTACATCGTTCCGTAGCATATCACGATGCCTTCCTCGGTCTCATAGCGGCTCAGACGGTCGTATATGTCTATCACTTTGCTGATATGCTCGTGCCATACGGGGCCGTGCGTAGAGCAGATATAGTCGAGCTGCACTCCCTCAAGCTTCTTCAGGGCGTTCTGTACGGGCACTCCGTACTTGCCGACGATGTTCGAATAGTAGCGAACCATCTCGAGCCAGAACGTGTCGCAGTTGATGTCAGAGTCTATTATGCCGCCGTTCAGCGCGCCGAAGCAGCCGAACGCGTCGCCCGAGAAGAGCACGTTGCTCGTCGTGTCGAGCGTAACCATCGTCTCTGGCCAGTGAACCATAGGCGTCAGGACGAAGTTGAGCTCATGCCTTCCGAGGCTCAGCTTGCTGCCGTTCTTCACCTCCACCTCGTTGGTTGTTATGCCGTAGAAGCCTTCGATCATGCCGAACGTCTTCTTGTTGGCAACGATCTTTATCTCGGGATAATATTTTCTGATAAGCTCTATGGCGCCGCTGTGGTCGGGCTCCATGTGGTTTATCACCAGATAGTCTATCTTGCGGTTGCCTATCACCTCCTTGATGTTCTTGATATATGGCATGAAGAAGTCTACCTCGACGGTGTCGACGAGGCACACTTTCTCATCGACAATGAGGTAAGAGTTGTACGAAACTCCGTTAGGCAGCGGCCACAGGCCCTCGAAGAGCTCCTTGTTGCGGTCGTTGACGCCTACATAATAGATGTTGTCTTTAATCTCAATCATGGTTCAAATAAATTTATTTGGTTTATTGTTATTCTTTTTTCATGGTATGGGCTGCCGTCTCCGGCTGTCGTGGCGGCGTGTCTATCCGGCCTGTAGGGCCTCCTTGCGCATGGCCTCGCCAAACTCCTTGTCGATAGAGTTGTCTATGCTCTTGCAGCAGTTGGCCGAGAACTTCTGCGCACATTCAATCACCTTGTCCCACAGTTCCTCACTGAGTCCGCGGTCGATGACGTCGCGCGTCACTCCGTAGCGCATCATTCCGTACACCAGTCCGGCGTTGAAGTTGTCGCCGGCGCCTATCGTGCTCACCGTGCTGGTGGCCGTAACGGGATAGCTCTTCCTGAATCCGCCCTCGGCATGAAGCTCTACCGGCTGCGCGCCGTTGGTGTAGATGAACTTCTTGCAGTAGAAAGAAATCTCCGAGTTGTACACTTTGTCGGATGTCTCCATCTTGTACATCACCTTGAAGTCGTCGTGGCTGCCGCGCACGATGTCGGCATATTCAAAGTTCTCGAGTATGTTCGGCGTGAGCTTCATCACCTCGTTGGCGTGCGACGACCTGAAGTTGACGTCGTAATATATTATCGCCCCGTTGCTGCGCGCATGGTTCATGAGCGCTGCCACCTGCGGCCTTATCACGGGATTGACGGCATAGTAGGAGCCAAGCATGACGATGTCGTCGCGGTTGATCTCAGGACATATATAGTCGAGACGGTCGTGCGGGTGGTCTTTATAGAAGATATATTCTGCGTCGTTGTTGTCGTTGAGAAACGCGAGCGACACGGGCGACTTGCTGCCCTTGAACATGTTGACGTTAGAGGCGTCAACTCCGTTTTCCTTAAGGAAGTCGACCGTGCGCCGTCCTATGCGGTCGTCGCCCACCTCGCTGATAAAGGCTGCGGGCACGCCGGCACGTCCGAGCGATATTATGCCGTTGTAGACCGAGCCTCCCGGCACGGCGCTCACCGGACGTTCGTTCTTGAAAATGATGTCAAGCACGGTTTCACCTATTCCTATAACTTTCCTCATCTGTTTTAGTTTTGACATTTTCGGGCTGCTGCCTGTGCGCCTCCTGCCGTCCGCCTTGCCGCAGGCTGTTGTGCCGCCGGCGGCTGATGGTCCTGCGGGCTTAGGCCTCCGGCTGTCGCGGTGCGGGCATGCGGCGCTGTGCGCGGCGTGCGCCCTGTTGATATAATTAGCTGCAAATATCCGAATTTTTTATTAAATAACAAACTAAAAAGTTGTATTTTTGCACAATGGATTTTGAGCTTTAATAAAAGATACAAATGCAATATAATACATCTACTTTGGCCAACGGCCTCAGGATTATCCACCTGCCGTCGGCCTCGCCCGTGGTTTATTGCGGCTACGGCATATGTGCCGGCACGCGCGACGAGCAGCCCGGAGAGGAGGGCATCGCCCACTTCTGCGAGCACACCACGTTCAAGGGCACCGCAAGGCGCACCTCAATACAGATACTGAACCGGCTGGAGAAGGTGGGAGGCGACCTCAATGCCTTCACCAACAAGGAGGACACGGTGTTCTATGCAGCACTGCTGAAGGAGCACATCGCAAGGGCTGTCGACCTGCTTACCGACATGGTGTTCCACAGCACATATCCGCAGGCAGAGATTGACAAGGAGATTGAGGTGATATGCGACGAGATTGAATGTTACAACGACTCGCCTGCCGAACTGATTTATGACGAGTTTGAGAACGCCATATTCAGCGGACATCCGCTCGGACACAACATCCTGGGCAGGGCGGAGCGCCTGCGCGAATATACAACGGACAACGCGCTGAGCTTCACGCGCCGCTTTTACCGCCCCGAAAATGCCGTGTTCTTTGCCTACGGCGACATCAGTTTCAGCCGTCTTGTCAGACTGCTCGAGAAGGCCACGGCCGACTTTCCGCCGTGCAGTCCGCTCGTTGACAGCGTGCCAAAGGGCGTCCTGCCCGAATATAACCCGCAGGAACTGCTCCGCCATAAGAACACTCATCAGGCCCATGTGATGATAGGCAACCGTGCCTACAGCGTGCACGACAACAGGCGCATGGCCCTGTATCTGCTCAACAACATACTTGGCGGACCGGGCATGAACGCCCGCCTGAACATAGCCTTGCGCGAGAAGCATGGACTGGTGTACACCGTAGACAGCTCGATGGTGAGCTATTCAGACACCGGAATGTGGTGTGCCTACTTCGGCTGCGACCCTAAGGACGTGAAGAAATGCCGCCGCCTCGTGATGCGCGAGCTCGACCGCATGGCGCAGAAACCCATGTCGGCAGCGCAGCTTGCAGCCGCCAAGAGGCAGATAAAGGGACAGATAGGCGTGGCGTGCGACAACCGCGAGAGCTTCGCCCTCGACTTCGCGAAGAGCTTCCTGCACTATGGCTGGGAGAAAGACGTAACGGCGCTGATGAGCCAGATAGACCGTCTGACCGCCGAAGAGCTGCAGGCCGTGGCTGCCGAGGTGTTCTGCAAGGACAAGCTCACGGCGCTTACATTCGTCTGATCCGCGCCGGTCTCATCGCAGTTTGTTGTGTTTACGTAACACCTTGATATACAATAGTTTACATGGGCATTGACTCCGCTTTCCAAAAGGCCATCTTTTAGCTTGCAAAAGGTGGCCTTTTGTCGTCTGAAAGACGGCCTTTTACAATGCAAAAGCATACCTTTCAGAAATCGCCCCGCATACAGCCGTCTGACGGTTGAGCGCAGGCGGCATAAAATCAGATGTGCAGCCCTTATGTATAGACAAATGTCCTATTTGTCGCAAAAGATGGGATAAAACTTTATTTAATCAAAAAGTTTAGTATAAAAGGTGTAATTTTTGTTAAAATAATTTGGCGTACATTGATTTTTGGAATATCTTTGCAAGATATTAAATCATACCCGTATCATAAATGAAGTTCACCAATATACTTCTGACAATCGCCGTATGCAGCTCGTTGACATCCTGCTTTAAGGACGAGCCGCTCAACGCTGAATGCGACATCGAGCAGGCATACGTACACACAGACAATCCTTCAGACATATTCTTCGCTCCCAGCGACACGCTGGTAAACGTTCCCTCGGAGCAGACCAACATAACTTTCAACGTTAAAGTTGGTGCCGACCTGCGCAGCATGGCCCCGATATTCAAGCTCACTGAAGGCGCCACGATAGAGCCGGCCAGCGGTTCGGTGCACGACTTCAGCGACGGCAAGACCGTCACTTACAAGGTTACGTCGCAGGACGGGCAGTGGAGCAGGACATACGTGGTGGCTTTCAAGACACAGGCCTCTGTCGGAAAGTACGACTTCGAGAACTTCCGCATCATCAAGGGCGGTGCCGGAGGCGAGTATTATGAATGGAGCGACCTCAATGAAGACAGCGAAAGGATGGGCAACTGGGCTACGGGTAACCCCGGATTCAACATCAGCATGAGCAGTGCCGAGGCCTACGAATACCCCACGGCGCCATATGCCGACGGATACTACGGCTCGGCCGTTAAGCTCGAGACACGCAGCACGGGAGCGCTGGGAGCCATGGTCAACATGCGCATAGCCGCAGGCAACTTGTTTATAGGCTACTTCGACGTAAGAAAGGCACTTACAAACACGCTGAAGGCCACCAACTTCGGACTGCCGTTCGACCGCAAGCCGTTGCGCTTCACCGGACATTATATGTATACGCCGGGCAGCATGCTTATGGACAAATACGGAAACGAAATACCCGGAAAGACCGACCAGGGCGACATCTATGCCGTGTTCTACCGTAATCACGACAGCGCCGGAAAGCCCGTCATGCTGTATGGCGACGACGTGCTTACCAACAGCAACATCGTGGCTATAGCAAGGCTCGGCGAAGTAAAGGCAACAGACGGATGGACATCGTTCGACATCAATTTTGAATATACCGGCGAAGTAGACCCCGCCGAACTGGCCAACAGAGGCTATAACCTGGCCGTGGTGTTCTCGTCGAGCATCGACGGAGCAGCGTTCTGCGGAGCCATCGGCAGCACGCTTATAGTTGACGAAGTTGAAGTGGTCTGCGAAGAAACAACCGAATAGTCATGAAGAAAACGTTTATCACATTAGTCCTGACCGCCCTTACGGCCTCTGCGGCCTTCGGAGCAGGCATATTCGACAATCTTGTTTACAACCTGCGCTTCGGCTACAGCGTGGGAGGCACAGCCCCCATGGGCATGCCGGCAACGATAAGAAGCCTCGACAGCTACAAGCTCGAGCCCAACTTCTCGCTCGGACTGGGCATATACAAGCCCCTGTCAGACAAGTGGGGACTCACCACCGGACTGCATCTTGAGAACAAGGGAATGAACATCGACGCCACCGTCAAGAACTATCACATGGCCATCGTGAGGGGAGGACAGAGGCTCGAGGGCCAGTTTACCGGCCACAACGCTTCCGAGGTGGAGATGTGGATGCTCACACTTCCGCTGCAGGCAACCTACGCCCTTAACAGCAACCTGCACCTGAAGCTCGGTCCCTATCTGTCTTACGTCAGGTCGCACTCCTTCCGCGGATATGCCTACGACGGCTACCTGCGTGTCGGAGACCCCACCGGAGCAAAGGTGGAGCTTGGCTCTGACGAGGGCAGCCGCGGCACTTACGACTTCAGCGACGACATGCGCTCATGGCAGCTTGGCATGATGCTCGGCGCCGAATGGTACTTCCACAAGCAGTGGGGAGCCTTTGCCGACGTCTCATGGGGATTCACCGGAATATTCAGAAAGCACTTCGATACTATCGAACAGACGCTTTACCCGATTTACGGAACAATAGGTGTTTCATATAAAATAAAGTAACATAATAACAAAACAAGGAAAAAGATGAAGAAAATTTTTACTATTATTGCGCTCCTCGCACTCACTCTTACAGCAGGAGCTAAGGATTTTACCGACCAGCTTTCAATCTCTCTGGGCAGCGGCGAACCTACAATATCTGAATCAACAATATCTGTTGAGGAAGTAGAAGGCTCTGACGGACTCTACAACATCACCCTGAAGAACTTCTCTTTCGGCCCGTTGAACCTCGGCGACATCAAGGTTGAGAACGTAAAGGGCAACGATGAGGAGCCAAGCGGATACACATGGTTTGAAGAGACAAAGGCTTCTGTAAAAGTAAACATAGGAGTCCCTGTTACAGCTGAGGTTACTGTCAACGAAGGCAGCTACATGCATGGCGACAAACTCTACATGACAATGACAATATCTGCTGTCGGAATGAATATCTCTGCTGTGTTCGGAACACCAGAAAGCCAGACTAAGAGCTATACAGACAACCTCGTTGTTACAGTTATGGGCAGCACAATGCCGGCTCAGCAGGCTACAATCGAAGTTACAAAGCAGTCAAACGGCAAATACACTCTTGCTCTGAAGAACTTCGAGCTTACAGGAGTTATGGCTGTAGGTACTGTTGAAATGACAGACGTTGACGCCGTTGAGGAAGACGGAGTTGTTAAACTCAGCACCAAGCAGACCGTAACTATCAAGGACGGTGACGATCCTGAGGTTAACTGGGCACTTGAAGGCGTACCTGTAGACGTTGACATGACAGCTGATATGACTGACGACAAGCTGAAAGCCGACATCAATATTCTGTATTCAATTCCAGGTGTTATGGACATGGATATCAATGTTAAGTTCGGTTATGAGTCAGCAGGCATCAGCGCTCCTGTAACCAACAGCGGCGTTGAAGCTGTGTACGACATCAACGGAAACAAGCTGAACGGCATGAAGAAGGGTCTCAACATTCTGAAGAAGGCCGACGGAACAACCGTTAAGGTTATCAAGAAATAAGGACGCGCGACAATGATTTGCGCCGCTGAAGGCGCAGACTTACGGCGCTTAAAGATAAAAAATCCCGTACAGGAAACATCTTGTACGGGATTTTTTCGTATCTTTGTATTGCGCTGAAATAGGCGCAAAGGCCGCACAAAGGCCTGCAACCGACTAAGAACTGCATAAAAAACACGCTTATGGAAAAGCTTCTTCATTATGTATGGAAGCACAAGATGTTTCCCGTAAGGCCGCTCCTTACCACCACGGGCGAGAGCGTTGAGGTGATAGACGCAGGTCTGCCAAACGCCAACGCGGGGCCCGACTTCTTCAACGCGAAGGTCAGAATAGGCGGCACTATGTGGGTAGGAAACATCGAGATACACGACAAGGCATCCGACTGGTATGCGCACGGACACGACAAAGACAAGGCCTACGACAACGTTGTGCTGCATGTGGCGGCTGAAACGGGGCCGGACATCATAACGTCCGACGGCCGCAAGGTGGCGCAGATAAGGCTCGACGTGCCGCAGGAGGTTAGCCGCAACTATGACGAACTTATCACCACCGACCATTATCCGCCATGCTACGCCATCATACCGCAGCTAAGCCGGCTCACGGTTCACAGCTGGATGAGCCGCCTGCAGGCCGAACGGCTGGAGCAGAAGACCGATGCCATAAGGCAGAGGGCCGATAGATGCGGCGGCTCATGGGAGTCGGCGCTCTTCGTAACGATGGCGCGCAACTACGGATTCGGCGTCAACGGCGACGCTTTTGAGGCGTGGGCAATGAGCGTTCCGCTGCAGAGCGTGGCTCATCACCGCGACGACCTGTTCCAGATAGAGGCAATATTCATGGGACAGGCAGGTCTGCTTGAGTATGACACCATACCCGAACCTTATCGCGACGACGCCATCAAGGAGGGCTATTTCGACCGTCTGCGCAAGGAATATCAGTATATGGCGCATAAGTTCGGCCTTACTCCCATCGACGCCGGCATGTGGAAGTTTCTCAGGATGAGGCCTCAGAACTTTCCTCACATACGCATATCGCAGCTGGCACAGCTCTACCATTCGCGCCAAAGCGACCTTAGCCGCCTTGCCGAGTGTACATCCGTTGAGCAGCTTAAAGACCTGCTGCGCACCCGGGTTACGCCTTACTGGGAGACTCACTACACCTTCGGCAGCACGAGCGTTAAGAACCGCAAGAGCATTTCCGACCCGTCGCTCAATCTGCTCATCATCAACACCGCCGTGCCCATGCTCTTTGCCTACGGCCGCCACCGCCACGACGACACGCTGTGCAGCCGTGCGTTCAGTCTGCTCAGTGAGCTGCGTGCCGAAAACAACCATATAGTAAGACTGTGGGAGCAGTGCGGACTGAAGGCCGAAAACGCCGGAGACAGTCAGGCGCTGATACAACTGAAGAAGGAATACTGCGACAAGAAGGACTGCCTTAGGTGCCGCATAGGATACGAATATCTGAAGACAAAGCGCTGACAGGACAACAGAAATGTGCCTTTTTATCGCAATCTGTGCCATATAAAGCGGCATATCAGACGCCGGATAGATGCCGATTTTACGGCCATTCGTAACCTCTTGATTATCAATATGATACAAAAGGCTTCCTGAAAGGCCATGTTTTAGGCTCCAAAAGGTGCCATTTCATCGTGTAAAAGGTGCCCTTTCGCAAGCCAAAAGGCCACCTTTCAGAAAACGCCCCGTCATGCCCCATATCACAAGGGCATAAACATGACTAAGAAACTGCCGTGAAGACAAAACAAATCTTTTAGCACAAAAAAACAGAAAATAATACGGAAAAAGCCTTATCTTTGCATCCATTATGGAATATATATTCACCACACGAATGATGGTTCGCGACTATGAGTGCGACATCGAAGGCATTGTGAACAACGCAAACTATCTGCACTACACCGAGCACACGCGCCACCTCTTTCTGAAAGAGTGCGGACTCAGCTTCGCCGAGATGCACCGCAAGGGCGTCGACGCCGTCGTGGCCCGCATGAACCTGCAGTATAAGACGCCGCTGAGATGCGACGACGAGTTTATATCATGCCTCAACCTCAAGAAGGAAGGCTTGCGATATGTGTTCTATCAGGACATCTACCGCGCCTCTGACAACAAAATATGCTTCAAGGGCGTGATAGACCTTGTATGCCTGGTGAACGGCAAACTGGCCAACAGCAAGGAGTATGACGAGGCTTTCAGCCGCTGGCTTTAGGCAGCAGCGACAAAATGCGCATGCGCCTTCAGCCCCCACATCCCTCCCATAAGCCCCATAAATCCCGTCCCTCCCATCCTCAAAAACCATCCCCGCCATGCACGAACAAGAGATATTAAACATGCTTACGCTCAGCAGAATCAGCTATTTTAATTCTGCCGAGATAACCGCATTGTGGCGCAAGGCGGGCAGCGCTACGGCCATAATGGACAACCGCCGCAACATATTCGGCCTGATGCCCGACTGCAACCGCCGCACTGCCGAGGCGCTGGCCGACACGGCTGAGGCAGAGGCAAGGGCTGAGAGCGAGATTGAGTTTGCGGCGCGCAACGGCATAAGCATATTGTGCATGGGCAGCGAAGACTATCCGCAGCGGCTGAAGGAGTGCATCGACGCACCGCTCGTGCTGTTCTATAAAGGCACGGCAAGGCTCAACCGCATGCGCGTAATCAACATCGTCGGCACACGCCACTGCACCGCCTACGGGCAGGACTGCATACACAGCTTTGTTAAAGACCTGTCTGCGATGTGCCCAGACGTGCTCATTGTAAGCGGACTGGCATACGGAGTGGACATCTGCGCGCACCGCGAGGCACTGGCAAACGGACTCGACACGGTGGCCGTATTGGCTCACGGATTAGACTATCTCTATCCGCCACGCCACCGCGACACGGCCGACAAGATGCTCACCCAGGGCGGACTGCTCACCGAGTTCTTCTCAAACACCAATGCCGACAAGCTCAACTTCCTGCGCCGCAACCGCATTGTGGCAGGCATATCCGACGCCACGGTGCTCATAGAGAGTGCCGCCCACGGCGGCGGACTTGTAACAGCGCGCATTGCCAACGGCTACAGCCGCGACGTGTTCGCCTTTCCCGGCCGCACGGGCGACATGTATTCAGAAGGCTGCAACAACCTTATACGCGACAACAAGGCGGGCCTTATATGCGGTGCCGCCGACTTTATAAACGCCATGGGATGGCAGACCGACGCCCGTCTGGAGCAGGCTCGCCGCAACGGCATAGAGCGCACGCTCTTTCCCGAGCTTACAGCCGACGAGCAGACCGTGGCCGATGCCCTGCAGAAGGAGAACGACCAGCAGGTAAACAGTCTGACCCTGACCTCCGGCATCCCCGTCAGCCGCCTCGCCGCCACCCTGTTCACGCTCGAAATGAAAGGCATGGTGAGGTGCATGGCAGGAGGAGTTTATCATTTAATTAATAACTGAAAATAGAAAAAACGTCAGGTAGTTAAAGGAGTTAAAGTAGTTATCGCTCACGTGGTGAGCTAGTAGTTAAAGTCAAATGCCTTGTGGCTTATCCCGGCATAAGTCCCATTATGTCCCATAAGTTCCACAAACACCAGCAGGACATTCGGCTTTAACTCCTAGCCGGCACAGCCGGCGATAACTCCTTTAACTACTAGCTCACCGCGTGAGCGATAACTACTTAAGACCAAACCATCAACCCTACACGCAATGAAAATAGGCAACATACAGTTTGGCGACCGGCCTTTGCTGCTGGCGCCGATGGAAGATGTAACCGACATAGGATTCCGCCGGCTGTGCAAACGCTACGGAGCGGCCATGGTATACACCGAGTTTGTCAGCGCCGAAGCACTGGTGCGCTCGGTTAAGAGCACCATGAACAAGCTCACAATAAGCGACGACGAGAGGCCCGTGGGCATCCAGATCTATGGCCGCGACGTGCCGCAGATGGTGGAGGCGGCAAAGATTGTAGAGGAGGCCGGCCCCGACCTGATAGACATCAACTTCGGTTGTCCTGTCAAGAAGGTGGCAGGCAAGGGCGCCGGAGCAGGCATGCTGCAGAACATTCCGCTGCTGCTCGACATAACACGCGAGGTGGTCAAGGCGGTGAAAGTGCCCGTAACGGTGAAGACAAGGCTCGGATGGAACAGCGACAACCTCATAATAACCGAGCTGGCCGAGCAGCTTCAGGACTGCGGGATACAGGCTCTGACGATACACGGACGCACAAGGGCGCAGATGTACACAGGTCAGGCAGACTGGACTCTGATAGGCGAAGTGAAGCGTAATCCGCGCATACACATCCCCATAATAGGCAATGGCGACATCACTACGCCCGAAGAAGCCAGGCAGGCGTTCGAGCGTTACGGCGTAGACGCGGTGATGATAGGCCGCGCAACGTTCGGTCATCCGTGGATTTTCAAGGAGATTCGCGACTATCTTAACGGCAAGGAACCAGACCCTGAACTCGACTTCAACCGCAAGCTGGACATCCTCGAGGAGCAGTTGCGCATCAACGTGGAGCGCATAGACGAGTATCGCGGCATACTGCACACGCGCCGTCATCTCGCCGCCACACCCATATTCAAGGGCATTCCCGATTTCCGTCAGACGCGTATAGCCATGCTCCGCGCCTCGACAGTTGACGAACTGATGGCCATTCTCGAGGATTGCAGGAAGAGACTAGGTAATTAGGAAGTAAGAATTAAGGATTAAGAAAACATCATTTGGCAGCTGAAAACACGGCTGAAGATAGCCCTTTTAATTGAGACTTAAAGTCTAATGCATAATAATAAGAGGGCATAGAGCCTGCCAAATTATGAATTATAAATTGTGAAACGAAGTTCGGCATTAGCCAATTATGAATTAATCGTGTGATAGAATTTTATGAACAGCGATTTATCAAGAACCCGACTGCTGCTCGGCGACGATGCCACTGAGAGGCTGTGCGCAACGCGCGTCATTGTGTTTGGCGTGGGCGGAGTAGGCAGCTGGTGCGTTGAGGCACTGGTGCGCTCGGGCGTAAGACATATAACCATTGTAGACCCCGACCGCGTGTGTCCGTCGAACATCAACCGGCAGCTCATGGCCACCACGTCGACCGTGGGCAAGCCGAAGGTGGAAGTGCTGCGCGACAGACTGCTCGACATCAGTCCCGAGGCTGAGGTTGACGCGCATTTTATGGCATTCAGTGCCGATACGGCGGCAGAATTTAATCTCAACGACTACGACTATGTTGTCGACGCGATAGACAGCATAGCCGACAAGATGCTGCTGATACGCACGGCATGCCGCTCAAAATCCACCCTGCTGTCGTCTATGGGGGCAGCGCGCAAGCTCGACCCGTCGCGCATCAAGGTTACAGAATTCTGGAAGGTGGAGGGCTGTCCGCTTGCCCGCAAGCTGCGTCAGGAGTTCAAACGTCAGGGCGACAAGCCTGCACGCAAGTTCAGATGCGTCTATAGCGACGAGCTTCTGCCCAACCAGGGCACGTCAGACGAGGCGCGCGCCAACGGCTCAATGCTCCACATAACCGGCATATTCGGCTTCACCCTGGCAAGCCAAATCATCAATGACGTATTCAAAGAGGCAAAAGGGGAGGATAGGAAGTAATAATTAAAAATTAAAAAGTAAAAATTAAGAATTAAGAAAATTAGCCCAATTATTAATTAATACATAATTTTTGGGGACAATTAACCAACCCAATTATGAATTGTGAATTATTAATTATGAATTAAAAATATAACTATGGAAGGCTATAAGACAAAAGAATTCGGCGTGCCCGTAAAGCGTTACTGTCAGACAATGGAACTGAAAGACGACGTGGAGCTGATACGCCGCTATCGCGAGGCTCACGACAAAGAGCACTTCTGGGACGAGATTAAGGAAGGAATAAAGGCCGTAGGCATATTGGAAATGGAGATTTACATCCTCGGCAACCGCCTGTTTATGATTGTCGACGCACCGTTAGACTTCGACTGGGACAGTGCGATGGCGCGCCTTGCCACGCTGCCGCGACAGCAGGAATGGGAAGAACATGTGGCAATGTTTCAGGACTGCGCCGCCGACGCCACGTCAGACCAGAAGTGGCAGATGATGGAGCGCATGTTCTATCTTTACGAATAACGCATCATATTGATGCCTGATGAAACAAGCCCTGACGCCATTTCAGAAGCGTCAGGGCTTGTTCTTTTATTACAAAGCCTTGCGGCCGCTCCTTGCCCTTAGCCCTGCCTCAGTCCCTTATCATGCCGTAAGCGGTAAGCCTCGTTACCTTCCGTTTTCCAAAAGACGGCATATTGCATTGCAAAAGGTGCCCTTTTACACGCTGAAAGGCCACCTTTTAGAAGCTAAAAGACGGCCTTTTGCAACGCGTTGAGCCACAGCGTGTTACAAGGGCAGTTGCCTTTGGCGTGCGTTCTGCCTTCATTATGGCTGTCGGCAGCCGGCGTTGCGTGCCCTGTGCTGCTGTTTCGGCCTTGTCAGTAGGCCTGTGCCGGGGGCTTATATCGGCGCAAGTGGCGGTGTGGCAGCGTGTTGCGCGCATAAAAATAAGTTATGCGGAATTAAAAAAACTCTTTTATTTTGTTTTCTCTCTGACTTATGTTATCTTTGCAGATGATTTAAATCGCGATTTAATTATGAAAATAGCTCTTATCGGCTATGGCAAGATGGGCAAGATGATTGAGCAGATAGCCCTTGGCCGTGGCCACCAAATTGTAAGTATAATCGACATCGACAACCAGCAGGACTTCGACAGCGAGGCCTTTGCCTCGGCTGATGTTGCCATCGAGTTCACCAATCCTACTGCCGCCTACGGCAACTATCTCAGGGCCTTTGCGCACAACGTCAAGGTGGTGTCGGGCTCTACGGGATGGATGAAAGACCACGGCGACGATGTCAGAAAGATGTGCGCCGAGGGCGGACAGACCCTCTTCTGGGCCTCTAACTTCAGTATAGGCGTGGCCATATTCTCGGCCGTAAACCGCTATCTGGCAAAGATAATGAACGGATTTCCGCAGTATTCGGTTACAATGGAGGAGACTCACCACGTGCATAAGCTCGACGCTCCGAGCGGCACGGCAATAACTCTTGCCGAGGAGATAATAGACAATATCGACCGCAAGGACAGCTGGGTGAAGGGCACTCTGACGGCTCCCGACGGCCATATAGAAGGCTCTGCCGACTGCGCCGACAACGAGTTGCGCATCGACTCGGTGCGCCGCGGCGAGGTGCCGGGCATACACACTATTGCATACGACAGCGAGGCCGACTGCATAACCATAACTCACGACGCCCATTCGCGCAAGGGCTTTGCCCTGGGAGCAGTGCTCGCAGCCGAATATACGGCACAGCACAGCGGACTGCTGACGATAAGTGATATGTTTAAGTTTTAAACTTTAGGAGTTAAAGTAGTTAAAGAAGTTATCGCAGGCTGTGCCTGCTAAGTAGTTAAAGTCATTAGCCTTGAAGGCTTTTTGCACGTGTGCAATGTGTATGTGATTATTTATACCAATAATAATCCTCAAGGGTAATGACTTTAACTCCTAAGCCGTACTTGTGCGGCGATAACTGCTTTTAACTCCTTTAACTACTAAACAATAAATATTTACACCAATGATTGACAAAGAAAAGAAAAAACTTAATATGAAGGTGCAATGGACCAAGTTTGCCGTTGTAACCCTGTTGTATCTCATTTTCCTCTACTGGCTTGAGAGCTGGCTCGGACTTATCGTCGTTCCGTTTATCTTCGACGTCTACATAACAAAGAAGATACGCTGGCAGTGGTGGAAAGACTCAGAGCGCCCCGTGCGCTTCATCATGTCGTGGGTAGATGCTTTGGTGTTTGCCCTCGTGGCCGTTTATTTCATCAACCTGTTCTTCTTCCAGAACTATGTCATACCTTCTTCGTCGCTCGAGAAGTCGCTTCTCACCGGCGACTACCTCTTCGTGAGCAAGGTAAGCTATGGTCCGCGCATACCGCAGACGCCCCTCACCATGCCGCTCACACAGCACACGCTGCCCGTGTTCGGCTGCAAGTCGTATATCGAATGGCCGCAGTGGGACTATCGCCGCGCAAAAGGCCTGGGCAAGGTTGAACTCAACGACATCGTGGTGTTCAACTATCCGGCAGGCGACACGCTCGTGTCTAACCCGCAGTATCAGGCTGCCGACTACTATCAGATGTGCTATTCTTACGGCAGTCAGCTGATAATGGACCATCCAGACATGTCGAAACTCACTCCGCAGCAGCAGCGCGACTGGTACAACAGAGTGTATAACATAGGACGAAACTACATCCTCGACAACCATCCTGAGTTCGGTTCGATAATCTCAAGGCCCGTTGACCGCCGCGAAAACTATGTTAAGCGCTGCGTTGGTCTGCCCGGACAGACGCTCCAGATAAAGGACCGCATAGTGTATCTCGACGGCAAACCCAACAAGGAACCCGACAATGTGCAGTATACATACAACGTGAAGCTCAACCAGCCGCTGCCCGACGACCTCATGCATGAGCTGGGAATAAGCATGGAAGACCTTACGAGTCTTAACCAGAACGGATACATGCCGCTGACCAAGAAGGCCGCAACGGCACTGGCAAAGCGCCGCGACCTCGTGGCAAGCATAGCCCTTAACACCGAGGCTACCGTGGGAGACATCTATCCGCTGAACGCCTACACGGGATGGACACGCGACAACTATGGTCCGGTATGGATTCCGCAGAAGGGCAAGACCATAACTCTCAACATGAAGAACATTGCCGTTTACGAGCGCCCTATACGTGTGTATGAGGGCAATCAGCTTGAAGTCAAGAACGGAAAGATATACATCAACGGCAAGCAGACAGACAAGTATACGTTCAAGATGGACTATTACTGGATGATGGGAGACAACCGCCACAACTCGGCCGACTCGCGTTACTGGGGCTTTGTGCCTGAAGATCACATCGTGGGCAAGCCTATCTTCATCTGGTGGAGCAGCGATCCCGACCGCAGCGGATTCTCAAAGGTGCGCTGGAGCCGCCTGTTCCGTTTTGTTGATAATATAAAATAAAAGCAATATATTAAGGACTTTGAACTGAGAAAGGAAGTAGGGCGCCGGCCGTAAGGCCCGTTTGCACGGCGCAGGCAGCGTCTTGACGCGCCACGGCATCTGCCGCATCGGCAAATAACAAGGCCGTAAAGAGAGGCCGGCAAGCATCAGCCCGACGGGTCTGCGCCTTACTTCTTCACTCTTGCTTCATAACTCTTAATCCTAAGGACTATGAGAAGTGCGCTCAAGTTTGTGATGGCGTTGATAGTCACAATCTTGTTGATGTTGGCTTTCCGCGCTTTGGTGTTTACCGTTTACACGGTCAACGGCTCAGGGCTTGAACCCTGCTTTGTCAGTGGCGACCGCGTGCTGGTAAACAGGTGGAGCTATGGCCTGCGCACGGGCGGCGGTCCTTACTTCAGATACACGCGCTGGATGCCATCGCCCGTTGAGCGCGGCGACCTCGTGGCCTTCAACTGTCCGGCCGACTCATCCGTTCCATTCACAAGTCTTCCTGTAAGCGCCTGCTATTGCACTGGCGTGCCCGGCGACACCGTCATGGCCGACGGCGTCAGACTGATGGTGCCCGGCAGAGACCACATTGTAAAGGTGAGCGAAAGCAATATGCGCCTGCTCTGCTTTCTGTATAACAGATACGAGGGGCGCAACGCTGAGATTGCAGACGGCCGCCTTATCGTGGACGGAGCAGAGACACGCTGCGCAGCCTTCGGCAACGACTACTACTGGTTCAGTTCGGGCCGTCCCTCAGAACCATACGACTCGCGCTTCTTCGGCTTTGTTCCCGAGACACACATCATCGGCAAGGTGTCGGTGCTGCTCTATTCTGTCGACCCTTCGCTGCCGTTCTACGAGTGTCTGCGCCCCGGACGCAACATGCAGCTCATAAGAAAGCCCAGACCCCTTGGCGCAGAATAACTTTACTGCTGGGCTTAATCCTGCCGTCTGAGGCGCTCTTCGCCGCCATTCTTATGACGGCAGACAGCCGCGTTGAGGCGTTGAAATGGCGCATTAAGATAACAGCAAACATTTAAAGAAACAACAAATCCACCCCATATCATGTCAGAAGCACTGCTTTCATCGGCCTATTTCGGCCCCGTACAATGGTATCAGAAACTCAACCGATACGACAAAGTCAGGGTTGAGGCTTACGACAGTTTCATCAAACAGACCTACCGCAACCGCTGTGTGATAGCCACCGCCAACGGCCTGCAGGCCCTTACGGTGCCCGTGGAGCGCACCGCCGACGGCCAACGGCCCGATGAACAGGGACAGGTGCCAAAGTGCCTCATGAAGGATGTGCGCATAAGCAACCACGGCAACTGGCGCCACATACACTGGAACGCGCTGATGAGCGCCTACGGCGAGTCGCCGTTCTTTGAGTATTATGCCGATGACATCAGGCCGTTTTTTGAGAAGGAGTGGACCTTCCTTTACGATTTCAACGCTGAGATATGCGCCAAAATGTGCGAACTCATCGACATAGAGCCTCATGTGGAGCCTACTGCGGGCTACATGTTCAGCGACGAGGCAGAAGGCATGGGCATCGACGACTACCGCGACGCCATACGCCCTAAGCACAGCATGCCCGACCCGATGTTCGCTCCAAAGAGATATTATCAGGTGTATGAGCAGCGCCACGGCTTTCAGCCTAACCTCAGCATACTCGACCTGCTGTTCAACATGGGCACCGAGAGCGTGCTCTATCTGTAGACATAACGGCTCAATGAGGCCCAGTCCGGCGGCCTGATTGAGCCAATTTTCTTGCGGTTTCATCGTGCCAACACGCCCGGAACTGCTGCCGGCTTTCGATTTTTTAACTCTTGCGCTTTCGCGTTTCTTTACAAAATAAATTTCCGTTTGAGACATTCCGCTGTCCGTTTTATAACACTCCGTACAGCCGTTTATGGCCGTTTTTTCCCCATTTCACCGCCTTTTACGGTCAAATCTGCCATGTTTTGCGCCCCGTTTCACTGCTTTTTGCCATGCAGTTGGCCGTATATTGGCGTGTAAAAGACCGTCTTTTGCATGCCGAAAGGCCACCTTTTGCACGGCAGCCGCATTGCTATTGATGCGGCGTAAGACGTAAGTGACATGCTGTCAGACGGTTACGCATTTAACACAAAAACGCCCGTTTTTCCGTTCTGACTGCGCTTTCGTGCCCGGCATTGCCGTTCTGAGAGCCTTAACCGGATTTGCGGCTCATGTTGCTTTAACACAGTTTAACCCGCTGCCAGCCTTGGCCGGTCAGCCGTCGACGGCATGTCGCCCGTCGTTCAGAAACATTCTCACCGGGCAGCGGTGCCGAATGGCGGCGGCAGAAGGCATGAGAGGCTGTGCAGCTGCGCACGGTGCGGCGTGTAAACTCTTTGTAAACAAATGCAGCAAGAACATTTTTCGTAGATTAAAATGACTAATTTTTCGGTTTTTCATATTTTTTATTACTACATATCCACGTTTTTTAAATTATTGTATTAGATTTGTAACCTGTTAATTCATTTAAACTAAGAAAACCATGTACAACAAAACATTAAAATCTTTTCTTCTTATCATGATTGCCTCAGTGGTCATGAGTTCTTGCATAGGTTCGTTCGGCCTGTTTAACAAAGTGCTCGACTGGAACAAGGATGCTACGGGCAACAAGTTCCTCAACGAACTTATCTTCATCGTCATTTCGCCCGCCTATGTGCTGTGCGGAACGGCCGACTTGCTTGTCCTTAACACCATCGAGTTCTGGTCAGGCTCAAATCCTCTGGCCGAGAATGTAGGCAAGACGGAGAGCATAATGGGCAGCGACGGCAAGCTGTATGCCGTTACCACGCTCAAGGACGGATACGAGATAAAGGATGCCGACGGCAATGTGATGAACTTTACATATAACGAAAAGGACAACACTTGGGCCGTTGAGAAAGACGGAACCACAACCGTGCTGCTCAAGATGAAGGGCAACGACACTGCGCAGATATATCTGCCGGGCGGCAAGACCATGGACGTTACGCTCGACAAGCAGGGCCTTTATGAGGCAAGAATGGCTGTCAACGAGGGCGTTTACTTCGCTGCAAGATAACAACGGGGCGGCGCAGCCGCTGTAAATACGCATTAAGGGCGGAAAGACCGCATGCCGCGCAGGCACGCATCTTTCCGCCCTTAACTGTTGTTATGTCTTCATTCTATTTGCGCCCGAGCTTCTCTGCACATTCAGGGCAAAGGCCCTTTATCACGTAGTTGATGCTGTTGAGCACGAAACCGCCCGGCAGGCTCACCACAGGCACGTGTATGCGCTTCAGGCAGAACGTGCGCTGGCAGTTCTCGCAGTAGAAGTGTGTGTGCTCGTCTTCCACTCCGCAGTCGCAGTCGTCGCTGCATACGTTGTATTTAAGGCTGCCGCTTCCGTCGTCCACCACATGTATGAGGCGGTTCATCAGAAACACCGACAGAGTGCGCGATATGGTGCTCTTGTCTACCGTCGGCAGCAGTTTCTCGAGCTGCGGCAGCGACACCGTCTCGTCGCCCCTGAACATCGCCCGCAGAATCAGCAGGCGTGTGGCCGTCGGCTTTATGCCGCGGTGCTTCAGTTTGTCTATATAGTATTGTTCAGATGCCATTTCGGTGCAAAAATAACTCTATTTGTCCGAAAAGCAAAATTTAGTGGCCATTATTTCTGTTTGCGCCGTTGCGCTCTCCGGCCGCTCTGCCGAAGAATATCCTTGTGGCGTTGAGTACGGCCAGCAGGGCCACGCCCACGTCGGCAAACACAGCCCCCCAGAGGTTTGCCATGCCCACAAGCCCGAGCAGCATCACTGCCACCTTTATGCCGATGGCCATCACTATGTTCTGCCTTACCACGCTTACGGTGCGCTTGCCGGCCCTTATCGCCTCAGCCACCTTCGACGGATGGTCGGTCTGGATGACCACGTCTGCCGTCTCGACGGCCATGTCTGAGCCCATCGCACCCATGGCAATGCCCACGTTGCTCAGTGCAAGCGCAGGCGCGTCGTTGATGCCGTCGCCCACGAAAGCCACGTTGCGGCCCTCGCGCTGCAGCTGTTCTATATGCCTTACCTTGCCCTCCGGCATCAGGTCGCCGTATCCCTTGTCCACCTTAGTCTCGGCTGCCACCTTGCCTACGAGCGCCTGCTTGTCGCCCGAAAGTATGTCCATGCGGCTTATTCCGCACTCCCTGAGCCTTCTGACGGCCTCTGCCGCGTCGTCCTTAAGCGTGTCGGCAAGTAGTATGTAGCCCTCATATCGGCCGTTCTTGGCGCATGCCACGATGGTCTCGGGCACGCTCTTCAGCTCCTCCGGATAGCTTACGTTCTCGCGGTCGAGCAGCCTCAGCGTTCCGGCAAGCCATCTGTCGCCGCCTGCCGTGGCCGTCATGCCGTAGCCGGGCAGGTCTTTCACGTCGCTCACCTCAGCCGTCCTGTCGCCTGCATAGGCAGTTATAGCCTTGGCAATCGGGTGGTTGCTGCTGCGCTCCATAGCCGCAACGGTGGCCAGCAGCTTGCCGGTGTCGTTGCCGCAGACCTTAGTTACGGAGAACACTCCGCGTGTCAGCGTGCCCGTCTTGTCGAACACCACGGTGTCGATATGCGTCACGGCGTCGAGCCAGTTGCCGCCCTTGAACAGTATGCCGTGCCTTGATGCCGCGCCGATGCCTGCGAAATAGCTCAGCGGTATGCTTATGACGAGGGCGCAGGGGCACGATATCACGAGGAATATCAGTGCGCGGTAGAACCATGTGCTGAAGTCGTAGACGAAGCCGGTGCCTGCTGCCGACCAGATGTAAGGCACGATGACGGTGAGCGCTGCCAGCGCTATTACGGCAGGGGTGTATATCCTTGCAAACTTGCGTATGAAGAGTTCGGCAGGCGCCTTGCGCTCCGATGCCTCCTCGACCATCTTCAGTATGCGTGCCACGGCGCTCTCGCTCTCGGGCCGTGTAACCTTTATCCGCGCCACGCTCTCCGTGGCTATCATGCCGGCAAGCACCTCGTGGCCGTTCTCAATGGTGCGGGGCATGCTCTCGCCGGTAAGCGCAGCCGTGTTGAAGGCAGCGTCGCCGCTTGTCAGTATGCCGTCGAGCGGCACGCGTTCGCCCGGCTTAACCTCGATGATTTCGCCCGGAATTACGTTTTCGGGCTTGTCGGCCACCTTATGATTGCCCCTTACTATGACTGCCATCTTGGGGTGAAACTCCATCAGGCTGCGTATGTTGTCGCGCGCCTTGTCGACGGCCATGTCCTGGAGTGTCTCGCCCACGCAGTAGAACAGCATCACGGCCACTGCCTCGGGATATTCGCCTATGATGAAGGCGCCTATCGACGCTATTGTCATGAGCATGAACTCGCTGAACACTTCCTTCTTCATTGCACACTCCCATGCCTCGCGCATCACGCCGAGTCCTACGGGCAGGAACGCCAGGATGAACCATGCCAGGCGCACAATGCCGTTGTTGAAGATTGCGGCTCCTCCTTCGGTGAAGCATATTCCGGCCATGAGCATGAAGAAGGAGATTATCGGTTTCTGAAATTTCTTGGTTACCATGTCCTTTGTCTTTAGTTTGTCTTTTTACTGATGCAAAGGTAGCCGATATGCGATGCAACCCGGTTGCAAAGTTGGGGTAACAACGAAAAGAGGCCCGACAGCGAGTGTCGGGCCTCCGTGTGAGCATGATATTGTGATTATTTAGATCTCCAATGTCCGTGCAGGTTGCAGTATTCGCGTGCGTACACGTTCTTGCAGTCGGTGTAGAACACAGCCTCCGGCTTCTCGCCCGGCTTGAGGTGCTTGCGCTGAACCTTGTCGCACTCAACCAGTTCGATCCACTCGATGTAGTGGTTTTCGAGCATCGGGTGCTCAACTTCGCCCACTTTAACTCTGTAGCCGCCCTCGATAGGCTCTACAACGGGCACGTGCTTCTCTGTAGCAGCGTCAACGGTGTTCTCTGTAAGCAGCTCCATGGGCTGTCCGCAGCACGACAGTGTGCCTCCTGCCTCGTGCATAACTTCTACTATGTTGCCGCATACGGCACAGCGGTAAACTTCTTTCAACTTTGTCATGATAATACTCTTTTTTAGTTGTTTAAAACTCTTGTTCGTAAGATACGGATAGTTTCTGTATCTGATACAAAGTAACTAAAAATATCTGAGAATCCGTTTCTTTTTTCGCCATATTTTTGTTTTACCGGCGTTTTTTATGGTTAAAACACTTATTAATTCTTATTTTAACTATACCCGTGCTGCATTCTGCATGCTGTCATGTCTGTTTTCGTATGCCCGAAAACAACCTGTATTCTGCCGCCTTTCATGCAGTCGGGATATGGCCTGCGTACAGCCGTTTTCCGAAAGGTGGCCTTTTGCCTTCTGAAAGACCACATATTGCACGCTAAAAGGCCACCTTTTAGAAGCTAAAAGATGGCCTTTTGTAAGTCGTTGAATATCAGGCTTGTCGGCGGCTTGCCCGTCGTGGCTGTTCCGGTTGCCGCCGGAGCGTCTTCTGCCTTATGTCTCTGCCATATACAGCTTGAGCTCTTCGGGCGTCATCCTGCGGTAGATGCAGTAGAGTTCCGTGGGCCCTTCGCCGTTGTTTCCCTGCAGTCTCCTGATTATTCTCATTTCATGGTCGTTGAGAGTGATTATCCTGAAGCCCCTGTCGGCATCGGCGGCAAGCTGGAAACTGTTGGCCCTGTACGTGTATCTGATGCTCTCGCTGGCCGTTGCCGCAGCCTCGCTCTGCTGCGTCATCCATGTTATGGTGTCGGCGGCGATGAAGCAGCTGTATGCCATGTCTTGCCAGTTGTCGCTGTATATGTTGGCCACGTCGTATCTTCCGGCCATCTCCATTCTGTGCGCCTCGGTGCATTTCCATCCTCTTCCCACAGCGTAGCGGCTGAAATATTCGCTCGTTATCCTCATCTGTTCAGGCAGAGTGGGGTACTTGTCGTTGAGCGAGTCGAGGTCGTAGGGATGGTCCTTTATGCATTCTGCAAGTTCGGTGCTGCTCATTGCCCTGTATGTCGAGTAGACATAAATCTTCTTTCCGTTGCCGTCGATGGCCTGGTATTTTATCAGTTTCATCTCGTTCTCGTTGAGCGAGATTATCTTGAACATCTCTTTTCCGTCGGCCATGAGGCTGTTGGAGCCTTCGTCGTAGGTGTAGCTCCTCTTGCGGTATCCGCTTATAGGGTAGGCGTCGATGTACGAGTAGGTGGTTACGCTGTCGCCGCTGAACGAGTAATCCGAAGGACTTGCGCCCACCAGGCCGCTCCAGTATTCTTCTTTCTCGAACGTTCCGTTGCTCTTTATCTCGTGCGATTCAACGTGCGTCCATCCCTTTCCGTCGAGAGTAGCGGTTACATATTCCGCCGTCATCTGCTGCGGTATGGGTATGTTGAAGTCTTCATCGTCGCTGCATGCGGTCAGGGCCGACATTGCGAATGCCAGCAAAAGCATCGTAAAGATATTCAGGTTTTTCATAAGCATTGTGTTGAAAGTAACATCTGCAAATATAATGTTTTTCTGTTTAGATTGTAGCTTATCTGACATAAAAAAGCGAAAAAATGTTTCGTTTTAACAAAATATCCGCCGTCTTGCCCCTCATTCCGCATCCCGCAGGCGCTTCAGGAGCGTTGCCGCCGGGGCATGTTGCTGCCGCATATATGACGCAAAAGAGCCGGCGGACAGCCTGTGCACGGTCTGTTGTCGTGCTGCTGTCCGCCGGCTCCGTTATGTCTTGCGCCCCCGCTCATGCCTGCCGGCTTGCCGGGCCGCTGTGTCTGTCGGTTGTCAGAAGCTCCTGAGCCATGCCTTCAGCTCGAGCTGCATCTCGTTGTGATACTTGAAACTGTCGCGGTTGCCCCATCCGTGGCCGCCCGAGGGGTATACATGGAGCGTGGCCGGCACGTCGTGGCGGTAGAGCTCAATGTAGTAGTTCACTCCGTTGGCCGGCAACACCACGCGGTCGTCGTCGCTCAGGGCTATGAATGCGCGCGGCGTCATGCGCGACACGTGCAGGTCGTTGCTGTAGCTGTTCTCGTCCTTTTTCCTTGCGTTGCTGCCCAGCAGGTTGTCGTGCGAGCCCTTGTGGGTAATGTCGGGCATCATGGTTATCACCGGATAGAACAGTATCTGGAAGTCGGGGCGCGCGTCCTTGGCTGCATGCGTGGCAACGGTAGATGCCAGATGGCCGCCTGCCGATGAGCCCATTATGCCCACGTCGTCGGGATTTATGTTCCAGTTGGCGGCGTTGCGGCGCACCAGTCTGATAGCCTCCTCGGCGTCAGATATGGGCACATCCTTCTCGCCGTGCGGCATTCTGTATTTCAGCACGATGGCAGCTATGCCCATGTTGTTGAAGAACGGCGCCCAGTCGTAGCCCTCATGGTTCATGGCCAGATGCTGGTAGCCGCCTCCGGGACATATCACCACGGCGCGTCCCGTGGCCGATTTTTTTTCAGGAAGAAACACCTTGACCTTTGCCGTGTCGCCCGCGTCGCTGCTCTTCACGGCCGGACCGTTGGGCCAAAGGTTTATTTCATAACTCTGTTGTGCGCTCATGTTGAGGCTCAATGCCAGCATCGCTGCCGCAAATAATAGTTTTTTCAGTGTCATTGTTGTAAGGAATGATTGTTAATGCCTTGTTTTTTGTTAATTTATTCAAGGCGTTTTTGCAAATATACTGATTTTTTTTGTAATATTGCAGTCTGTTTGATTATTATAACAAAATATAAAACAGACAGATTATGCGTAAACTATTTTTAATGATTTCAGCCCTGTTCCTGATGCACGCAGGCATGCAGGCAAAGGTCAGGCTGCCTCATGTCCTGGGCGACAACATGGTGATCCAGCAGGATGCCGACGTGCGCCTGTGGGGCAGTGCCAAGCCTAATTCTACGGTGAAGGTCAGCGTGTCGTGGAGCGGCGATGCCTATTCGGCAAAGGCCGACCGCAAGGGCGAATGGCAGCTGACGGTGAAGACGCCCAAGGCTGACAACAAGCCGCTCACCGTAAGGTTTGACGACGGCGACGGCGAGGTGGCCCTCAGCAACCTGCTTGCAGGCGAAGTGTGGGTATGTGCCGGACAGAGCAACATGGAGATGCCCATAAAGGGATTTGAAAACTGCCCCGTGGAGGGATATAACGACGTGGTGGCCGATGCGGTCAACTCATCGCTGGTGCGCTTCGTGAAGATACCGAGCGTGATGAGCATGACGCCGCTCAGCGACGCCAACTGCGAGTGGAAGGTGTGCAGCCCCGCAACGGTGGGCGACGCAAGTGCCACGGGCTACTTCTTCGCACGCAAGGTGAGCCGCATGCTCAACGTGCCCGTGGGCCTTATCATGGCCAACAAGGGAGGCTCGAAGGTGGAGAGCTGGCTGACAAAGGAGAACCTGAAGAAGTATACCGACGAGCCTGTTGACTCGCAGGCCATAGTGAAGAAGTATCCTGCCGACTATCACCGCGCCCTGATGTGGGGCAACGGCACGTTCAGTCCGATACTGAAGTACACCGTGAAAGGCATTCTCTTCTATCAGGGATGCTCTAACGTCGGCGACCCGGGCAACCAGTATTCAGACCGCCTTGCGCTGCTGGTAAAGCAGTGGCGCGACGCCTTCGGCTGCGGCGAGATACCGTTCTACTTCGTTCAGATAGCACCTTACGACTACGGAAACGTTGACGGCGACTGGGGCGCAAAGCTGCGCGAGCAGCAGGTAAGGGCGCGCGACATAATACCCAACAGCGGCCTTGTGTGCACCAACGACTGCGTGTATCCGTGGGAGGCGCGCCAGATTCATCCCGCACAGAAGCAGAAGGTGGGCGAGCGCCTGGCTTTCCTTGCGCTGAACAAGACCTACGGACAGGAGACGATATTGTGCGAGAGTCCTGAGTTTAAGGAGCTTAAGATAGAGGGCGACACATGCTGCATAAGGCTGAAGAACGACTACGGAGGCGTAAGCCGTCTTGACGACATGCAGGGATTTGAGGTGGCCGGCGCCGACAAGGTGTTCCATCCTGCCAAGGCAAGCTACGACAACGCCAAGGGCATAGTAGTAACCTGTCCTGAGGTTAAGGCTCCCGTGGCCGTGCGCTACTGCTTCAAGAACTTCCAGCTGGGCAACGTGGTCAACATGGGCGGGCTGCCCCTGCTGCCTTTCCGCACTGACAATTGGTAAAAAGACTATATCAAGCTTCACGGCCCTGCGCGGCCGTGGAGCTTTTTTAATGTAAAACGCAGAGATATGAATCTATTGGAAAAGTTTGAGTATTGCCCCGTTTGCGGCAGCTCCCATTTCGAGAAAGACACGCAGAAGAGCAAGAAGTGCAGCAACTGCGGCTTTGAGTATTTCATGAATCCGGCGGCCGCCGTGGTGGCATTCATCACCAACGACAAGGGCGAGCTGCTGGTAGAGAAGCGCAACAACGAGCCTGCCAAGGGCACGCTCGACCTGCCCGGCGGATTTGCCGACGTGCTTGAGACGGCCGAGGAGAGCATCATGCGCGAGGTGAAGGAGGAAACCGGGCTCACCGTTACCGAGGCACGCTATCTGTTCAGCCTGCCGAACGTATACCGCTATTCGGGGCTCGACATACAGACGCTCGACATGTTCTTTGCCTGCAAGGTGGAAGACGCGTCGCAGCTCAAGGCCATGGACGACGCCGCCGAGTGTATGTGGATAGCCCCCGAGGACATCCACACAGAGCTGTTCGGCCTGCGCTCTGTGCGCCAGGGCCTTTATGAGTATCTCAACATTGACGGAAACAGACGCTGACGGCAGCGCTGACGTCGGGATACGGCAGCCGCCCTTTGCAACATATTGAGTTTCAGTGTGTTGCAAAAGGCGGCTTTTTAGCTTCCAAAAGACCGTCTTTTACAAGGCGAAAGGTCACCTTTTGCAGTGCGTTTTGCTGTCTTTTGCAAAACGTGCTGCCGGGGCCCGGCCTTCGTGCGCATATATGTAAACATATTTCATGCCTGAGATGCCCGCAGCAGCTATGCCGGGAGGTTTTACATATTGATACGTGTAAAATACTTAAAAGTTATGCAAAAAACTAAAAAAACAGAAAAATAGCCTATTATATAAGGTGTATGAAAAAGTTTTGCTTACATTTGCGCCCTAATTGAAAATATAAACCGTGATGCAGAAAAATCTTGTAATTGTCGAGAGTCCGGCAAAGGCCAAAACGATAGAAAAGTTTTTGGGCAAGGACTACAAAGTTATGTCAAGCTACGGACATATACGCGATTTGAAGAAAAAGCAACTCAGCATAGATATAGACACTCTTCAGCCCGACTATGAAATACCTGAGGAGAAGAAGAAACTCGTAACCGAGCTGAAGAACAACGCGCAGAACTCTGAGAAGGTGTGGCTCGCATCCGATGAGGACCGCGAGGGAGAAGCCATATCATGGCACCTCTGCGAGGTGCTCGGACTTGACGAGGAGAAGACCAACCGCATCGTGTTCCACGAGATAACAAAGCCCGCCATACTCGAGGCCATAAAGCATCCGCGCCACCTTGACATGAACCTTGTCAACGCGCAGCAGGCGCGCCGCGTGCTCGACCGCCTTGTGGGCTTCAAGCTTTCGCCCGTGCTCTGGCGCAAGGTCAAGCCGGCCCTGTCGGCAGGACGCGTGCAGAGCGTTGCCGTAAGGCTCATCGTTGAGCGCGAGCGCGAGATACAGGCGTTCAAGAGCGAGCCTTATTTCCGCGTGAGCGCCATATTCGGCGTTGAGGCACCCGACGGCTCTATGTCGGAGCTGAAGGCCGAGCTCGACAAGCGCTTCAGCACGCACGACGAGGTGATGGCATTCTTAGAGAAGTGCAAGACAGCCGGATTCACCGTCAGTGCGATAACCAAGAAGCCGCTGAAGCGCACACCGGCGCCCCCGTTCACCACGTCAACCCTGCAGCAGGAGGCAGCCCGCAAGCTGGGCTTCACCGTGTCGCAGACCATGATGGTGGCGCAGCATCTGTATGAGAACGGACGCATAACCTACATGCGTACCGACTCTGTCAACCTGTCGTCGCTCTGCATCAACTCGAGCAAGGAGGAGATAATAAAGCTCTGGGGCGAGGACTACAGCAAGCCGCGCCAGTATCACACCCACTCTAAAGGCGCGCAGGAGGCACACGAGGCCATACGCCCCACATACATGGAGAACACCGAGATAGACGGCACGCAGCAGGAGAAACGCCTCTACGAACTGATATGGAAGCGCACGGCAGCATGCCAGATGGCCGACGCGCAGATAGAGAAGACCACCGTGACGATAAGCATCGACGGAACGGAAGAGCAGTTTGTGGCCAACGGCGAGGTAGTCAAGTTCGACGGATTCCTGAAGGTTTACCGCGAGTCGTTCGACGATGACGACAACCAGGAGGAGACATCACACATACTGCCCCCGATGACCGAGGGACAGACGCTGCAGCGCCGCGAGGTTACGGCCACACAGCGCTTCAGCCAGGGACCGCTGAGATACACCGAGGCAAGCCTCGTGCACAAGCTCGAGGAGCTGGGCATAGGCCGCCCGTCAACATACGCCCCGACCATAAGCACCATACAGCAGAGAGAGTATGTGCAGAAGGGCGACAAGAAAGGAGAGGAGAGACAGTATATCGTAGACGTGCTCCACGGCAACGTGGTGAGCGAGAAGACCAAGACGGAGACCGTGGGCAACGAGAAAGGCAAGCTGCTGCCCACAGACATCGGCATGGTGGTGAACGACTTCCTGCTGAAATACTTCCCGACGATCATGGACTACAACTTCACGGCCAAGGTGGAACAGCAGTTCGACACCATTGCCGAGGGCAAGTCGCAGTGGACATCCATGATAAAGAACTTCTACAAAGACTTCGAGCCTACCGTAGAGCAGACCATGAACACGCGCGAGGAGCATAAGGCCGGAGAGCGCGAGCTGGGCATCGACCCCGCAAGCGGCAAGCCCGTGTTCGTAAAGATTGGCCGCTTCGGTCCCGTCGTTCAGATAGGCAAGGCAGAGGACGAGGAGAAGCCGCGCTTCGCACAGATGCCGTCGGACAAGAGCATCGAGACCATAACTCTTGAAGAGGCGCTCGAGCTGTTCAAGCTGCCGCGCACGCTAGGCGAGTTCGAAGGCTCGCCCGTCATAATAGGCGCAGGCCGCTTCGGCCCCTACGTCATGCACGCCAAGAAGTATGTTTCGCTGCCAAAGAACGAGAATCCGCTGACCGTTACGCTCGCCACGGCCATACAGCTCATAGAGAGCAAGCGCCAGCAGGAGACGCAGCGCCACATCAAGGCCTTTGAAGAAGAGCCAAAGCTCGAGGTGATGAACGGCCGCTACGGCCCTTATCTGGCCTACGACGGCAAGAACTACCGCCTGCCGAAGAACCTTCATGACAAGGCCGCAGAGCTGTCGCTCGAGGAATGTATGGAAATCATAAACACATCAAAGAAGAAATAACGCCGATGACAAGAATCCTTATCATTGGATATATGGGTGCCGGCAAGACCACCCTGGGCAAGGTGCTGGCCAAAGACCTCGGCCTGCAGTTCTACGACCTCGACTGGTATATCGAGGGCCGCATGCACAAGACGGTGGCACAGATATTTGCCGAGCGCGGCGAGGAAGGCTTCAGGACGATAGAGCGCAACATGCTCCATGAGGTGGCCGAGTTTGAGGACGTCGTGATAAGCTGCGGCGGAGGCACGCCCTGTTTCTACGACAACATGCAGTATATGAACGCGCAGGGCGACACAGTCTATCTGAAAGCCTCTCCCGAAGTGCTCAGCGCACACCTCAAGATGGGCAAGACGGAGCGCCCGCTCCTTAAGGGCAAGACTCCCGAAGAGCTGCGCGACTTCATCACCTGCCAGCTTGCCGCCCGCGAACAGTACTATACACAGGCCCGACACGTGTTCAACGTCGAGGTGCTTGACAGTTATGATAAAATACAAACATCCGTAACTAATCTGCGGACATTGCTTAATATTTAAATTTTACAGCCCTGATGAAAAAATGGACCATTGAAGACTCTAACGAGCTCTATAACATGAGCGGTTGGGGAACATCCTATTTTGGTATTAACGAAAAAGGCGACGTGTATGTCACTCCGTGCAAGGACGACACACAGATTGACCTTCACGACGTCATGGACGAACTCTCGCTGCGCGACATCACACCGCCAGTGCTGCTGCGTTTTCCCGACATTCTCGACAACAGAATCGAGAAGACATGGAGCTGCTTTAAAAAAGCTTCAGACGAATACGGGTTTACAGGAGAAAACTTCATTATATATCCCATCAAGGTTAACCAGATGCAGCCGGTCGTTGAGGAGATTATCAGCCACGGACGGAAGTTCAACCTCGGACTCGAGGCAGGCAGCAAGCCCGAGCTCCACGCCGTCATAGCCGTGCAGTGTCAGAGCGACTCGCTCATAATCTGCAACGGATACAAGGACCAGAGCTACATAGAGCTGGCTCTGCTGGCACAGAAGATGGGCAAGCGCATATTCATCGTGGTCGAGAAGCTCAACGAACTTGAGATTATAGCCAAGGCCGCCAAGAAGCTCAACGTAAGGCCTAACCTCGGCATACGCATCAAGCTTGCCTCGTCAGGAAGCGGCAAGTGGGAGGAGAGCGGCGGCGACGCAAGCAAGTTCGGACTGACAAGCTCTGAGCTGCTCAAGGCCCTCGAGATTCTCGAAAAGAAGGAGATGAAAGACTGTCTGCGCCTTATCCACTTCCACATCGGCAGCCAGATAACAAAGATACGCCGCATACAGACAGCCCTTAGAGAGGCTTCGCAGTTCTACATACAGCTGCACAAGATGGGCTACAACGTTGACTTCGTTGACTGCGGAGGCGGACTTGGCGTCGACTACGACGGCACACGCTCGCCCAACAGCGAGAGCAGCGTCAACTACTCTATACAGGAATATGTCAACGACTGTATCTACACCTTCGTTGAGGCTGCAAACCGCAACGGCATTCAGCATCCTAACATCATAACAGAGAGCGGCCGCTCGCTGTCGGCTCATCACTCAGTGCTCGTCATCGACGTGCTCGAGACGGCTTCATTGCCGGAGATGGACGACGAGTTTGAGCCGGGAGAGGCATCTCATCCGCTCGTAAAGGACCTATATGATATATGGGACAACCTTAACCCGCGCACCATGCTCGAAGACTGGCACGACGCCGAGCAGATACGCGACGAGGCGCTCGACCTGTTCAGTCACGGCATAGTAGACCTTCAGACACGCGCCGAGATAGAGCGTATGTACTGGAGCGTGTGCCGCGAAATCAACTCTTTGGCAAAGAGCCTGAAGCATACGCCCGAGGAACTGAAGAACCTCGACAAGATACTTGCCGACAAGTACTTCTGCAACTTCTCGTTGTTCCAGTCGCTGCCTGACGCCTGGGCTGTCGACCAGCTGTTCCCGATCGTGCCGCTGCAGAGGCTCAATGAGCGTCCAACACGCAGCGCAACGCTGCAGGACATCACCTGCGACAGCGACGGAAAGATAACCAACTTCGTCACCAACCGCAACATCTCGCACATCCTTCCGGTACACACCCTGCGCAAGAACGAGCCTTATTATCTCGGCGTGTTCCTCGTTGGAGCTTATCAGGAGATACTCGGCGACATGCACAACCTGTTCGGTGACACCAACGCCGCACACATAACGGTGAAGGACGGACGCTATCACATCGACCAGATATTCGACGGCGAGACCGTTGAAGAGGTGCTCAACTACGTTCAGTACAACCCGAAGAAACTGGTAAGGCAGCTTGAAGTATGGGTTACAAAGAGCGTCAAGCAAGGCAAGATTTCGCTCGAGGAGGGCAAGGAGTTCCTGTCTAACTATCGCTCAGGACTCTACGGATACACTTACCTCGAATAAAATAACAGAGCAGAGAGCCGATGCCATGGTGTCGGCTCTTGTTTTTATTACAGGCGCAGACGCTCACATGCCGTGCAGTAGGATGCGCCATTGCTGTAAGATAATATGATGAAAGAGAAGATAACAGTAGTGAAAGTAGGCGGAGCCGTTGTTGAAGACGAGGCTCGCCTTAGCCGTCTGCTCAGCGACTTCAGCGCCATTGAGGGCCACAAGGTGCTCGTTCATGGCGGCGGTCGCCGCGCCACGGCCGTTGCCTCACGCCTCGGCATAGAGAGCAAGATGGTGAACGGACGACGTATAACCGACCGCGACATGCTCGAAGTGGTTACGATGGTCTACGGCGGACTGGTCAACAAGAACCTCGTTGCGCGCCTTCAGGCCAACGGCGTTGACGCCATCGGACTTACAGGTGCCGACATCGACGTGATACGCTCTCACAAGCGCCCCGTTAAGGACGTCGACTATGGCTTTGTAGGCGATGTTGACCATGTGGACGGACATAAGCTCCGCACGCTCATAGAGGCAGGAATAACGCCCGTGATGGCGCCCCTGACGCACGACGGCAACGGCAACATACTAAACACCAATGCCGACACCATAGCCGCAGAGACGGCAAAGGCGCTGGCAGAACATTACGACGTAACGCTCATCTTCAGCTTCGAGAAAAAGGGAGTGCTCAGCAATCCCGACGACGAAGACAGCGTGATACCGCTCATAACCCGTGCCGACTTTGAGCGTTATGTGGCCGACGGCACCGTGGCAGGAGGCATGCTGCCCAAACTCGAGAATGCCTTTGAGGCCATAAGTGCCGGAGTTTCGCGCGTCAACATCACCCTTGCCACCGCCATCGACGGCCGTCACGGCACGATGATAACGGAGTAGGGCATGCAGTCAGCACTGCTGATAAAGAAGATTTTGAGGGAAACAGAGCAACACTTAGCATAAAGTCATGCTATGATTTGCGAGACATTGAATTATGTCTGAATGCGCCCGACTACAGCACCGGCAGCAGGGCATTGCGCACCACAAGGCAGTCAGCGGGCACATACCGCCCGGCAGAGACTGCAGTCTCTTAATAGCAAATAAACGTTAAAATAGAAAAAAGACCGCATCAGTTTGTAACTTTCGGTCTGTTGAATCGTCATTTAAATAGAGAGCAGATGAAAAATATCAGTTTCCGTAACGATGTTTTGCCGTTGAAGAACGTGCTCTACCGCCTCGCCTTGCGCATAACGCTCAACAAAGAGGAGGCTGAAGACATCGTACAGGACACGCTGATGAAGGTCTGGAACAGGCGCGACAGCTTGCAGAACGTTGACTCGATAGAGGCTTTCAGCCTTACGATATGCCGCAACTTGTCGCTCGACAGAATGAAAAGGGCCGGAAACGACAGCCAGCCGATAGGCGATGAGGAGATAGGCTCGGCCGATACGGCCTCTGATCCTTATGAAAGGATGATACAGAAAGACCGCGTCGAACTGGTGAAACGCATCGTTGACAGCCTGCCCGAGAAGCAAAGAAGCTGCATGCAGCTGCGCGACTTCGAGGGGAAAAGCTACAAAGAGATTGCCACTGTTCTCGGTCTGAGCGAGGAGCAAGTGAAGGTTAACATCTTCAGAGCCCGCCAGGCGGTTAAACAAAAATATAAAGAATATGAAGGATATGGACTATAAATACATAGAACAGCTATTGGAACGCTACTGGAAGTGCGAGACAAGCCTCGAGGAGGAGCACATCCTGCGCACGTTCTTCAGACAGAAAGACGTGCCGGAGAGCCTTCGCCAGTACAGAGACTTGTTCTGCTATGAGCACGAGGAGAAGGAGACCGACGTGCTCGGAAGCGACTTCGACGCCAAGATGCTGGCTATGGTCGACGAGCCGGAACCCGTGAAGGCCGTAACGATAAGCCTCAGACAGCGATTCATGCCGCTGCTCAAGGCAGCCGCATCGGTGGCTATAGTCCTTGCACTGGGCAATGTGGCTCAGGTGATGTTCAACGAAGGCGGACAGCCCGAACCGGCTGTGGCAGGCTTCCAGAAGACTCACAACGGTCCTTCGGTGGCTATGAGCGACTCGGCAAAGACCGACTCAATGAAGCAGGCTTCGGCCGCAACCACCATCTTAAAGTAAGACATATTTCGATGCTTTCTCAATAAATAATGTTTAGTAAAACAAAAAACGAAACTGTGAAGTTTCAATTCTCTCAAATTTTTCATAACATACTAACGTAAAGAAAAGGAGCCGTTATCTGACAAGAGATAACGGCTCCAGTTGTTTTTACCAAAATCTGTCATTACATCGTATATCTTTCAATGCTGCAATCAGACAGATGTCTACGTCCGTCTGACAGTCATCTGTTGTCGCCCTGCCGTCTGTCTTTATCTTGACGCCGTCTGTTATAAATGCTGAAAAGTATGCGACGAGAGGCTCTTTATAGAGCGGCAATCATGCAGAATGATAATGAGCGGTTTGCGAGAAATAAACGTTTCGTTGCCGACTTTGTGGCCGGCCTTTGCTGTATGGTCTCTTTGCGGCCGCGCGTCGTTGTATTGATGCCCTTTTAGTAAGGCTATATCTTATTCCCCTTATAATACGTACTGAAGTTGTCTTTGGCGTATCCGTTGTCGAGAACGACGAAACTTGACGCCGTAGCCCCGTCAATTTTCTTCCCTTTGTAGAACACTCTGAAGCTGTCTTTGGCATATCCGCGGCCAAGCAGGGTGAAGCTCGACGCCGTGGCATCGTCTATTTTCTGTCCCTTGTAGAACACTCTGAAGCTGTCTTTTGTATATCCTTCGCCGAGCAGAGTGAAGCTCGACGCCGTGGCTCCGTCCATCTTCTGCCCCTTGTAGAACACCTTGAAGCTGTCTTTGGCATATCCGCAGCCGAGCAGGGTGAAGCTCGACGCCGTTGCGCCGTCTATCTTTTGTCCCTTGTAGAACACCCTGAAGTTGTCTTTGGCGTAGCCTTCGCCGATGACGCTGAAGCTTGATGCCGTGGCACCTTCAACCACCTGACCGCGGTAATACACCTTGAAGTTGCTTACAAGATAGTCGTTGTTGCTGTTATGATGCCTTCTTTTTGCGTGTGAGCCGTTGTCGCAGGCGTTGCAGTGATGTGTACCGCAGCAGTCGGATTGCGGGCACTGAGCGAACGAAACAGAGCCTGCTGCCAATGTAAGGATGAGTGTCAGGGTTGCTGTAAGTATCTTCATAATGTTAAGCTTTAAATGATTTCCCGTTTTATTTATATAGACGTATTTAGCGATGAAGGTTTATCTCGTTAATGTATTTTATGCTTTCATGCAGCCTTTGCTGCTGATTTAACCCAAACCGCCGTTAGAAATACATGCTTTCTTCTTGCCTGATAATAACGGCTTTTATAGGAAATATCAGGCTGTATGCCATGCGGCTGATTATAAGAACAATTGCTTGCTTGCTGCCTGAATGTGAAAATCTCTAACGCCCGGTTTGTGCTTGCTGCCTGCCGGCGCGTCTGTCATACATTGCCGGTGCGCAGTTATTAGGCCTTTATGCGGCGGTTTATGCCGCCGTGCAGCGCGTTTCGGCCATGCCTCCGAGCCTTTGTCAGCCTATGCAGATGATAATAAAAATGGCGGCAATGTGAAAGTTGCCGCCATTAATTATAGTCTTAATGAGATAATCTCAATTAGTCGTTGTTGTGGTCAAGACTGTCGTTGAAGTCTTTGGGCTCTCTCGGTGCCAAAGGATCGTGGAAGTCGTTGTTGTTGCTGCGGTGCTCAAAACGGCGCTGTTCGCGGTTGTTCTGGCGCTCTCCGCGCTCCGGTCTCTGACGGCGCTCGGGTCTCGGGCGGCGTTCGCGCTCAACATATCCTTCGGGTTTCGGTATCAGCACGCGGTGAGAAAGCTTATACTTGCCTGTCTTCTGGTCGATGTCCATCAGCTTGACGGTGATCTTGTCGCCCTCTTTCAGTCCGGCTTCCTCAACAGTCTCGAGGCGCTTCCAGTCTATTTCAGAGATGTGCAGCAGTCCGTCCTTGCCCGGCATGATTTCAACGAAGCATCCGTAAGGCATTACAGAGCGTATTGTTCCGTCGTAAACCTCGCCTACTTCGGGTATTGCCACGATGGCCTTTATCTTAGAGATGGCTGCAGTGATGCTCTCCTTGTTAGGCGCACTTACCTGCACTTTGCCCTTTCCGTCGATTTCGTCGATGGTGATAACGGCTCCAGACTCTTCCTGTATCTGCTGTATGATCTTTCCGCCCGGGCCTATTACGGCTCCGATGAACTCCTTCGGAATGTCGAATGCCTCGATGCGCGGTACCTGCGGCTTCAGTTCGGCGCGCGGTTCAGCTATAGTGTCGGTCAGCTTGCCGAGGATGTATTCGCGTCCGCGCTTAGCCTGCATAAGAGCCTTTTCGAGGATCTCGAAGCTCAGTCCGTCGCACTTGATATCCATCTGTGTTGCTGTCAGACCGTCTTTCGTACCGGTTGTCTTGAAGTCCATGTCGCCCAGGTGGTCCTCATCGCCGAGGATGTCGCTCAGCACGGCATACTTGTCTTCGCCCGGGTTCTTGATAAGACCCATTGCGATACCGCTCACGGGCTTCTTCATCGGAACGCCGGCGTCCATCAGTGCCAGTGTGCCTGCGCATACTGTAGCCATTGAAGAAGAGCCGTTGCTCTCAAGAATCTGTGATACCAGACGTACTGTGTAGGGGAATTCCTCAGGAATCTGGCCCTTGAGCGCACGCCATGCCAGGTGGCCGTGGCCTATCTCGCGGCGTCCTACGCCTCTCTGAGCCTTAGCCTCGCCCGTACAGAACGGCGGGAAGTTATAGTGGAGAAGGAAGCGCTGGTAGCTCTTGTTGAGCACGTCGTCAACCATCTTCTCGTCGAGTTTTGTTCCGAGAGTACATGTAGTGAGGCTCTGAGTCTCGCCACGTGTGAAGATAGAGCTTCCGTGAGGCATTGGCAGCGGGCTCACCTCGCACCATATCGGGCGTATCTCCTCGGTTGTACGGCCGTCGAGACGCTTGCCCTCGTCGAGGATGCAGCGGCGCATTGCGTCGCGCTCAACGTCGTGGTAGTAGCGGTCGATGAGAGCGTTCTTCTCCTCGAGCTCGTCTTCTGTCAGCTCGGTGTGTGCTGCGGCATAAGCCTCTGCAAAGTCGGTCTTGATCTTGTCGAAGGCCTCTTCGCGTGCCTTCTTGTCGTGGTCGCCGGCTTCAGCTATGGCGTAGCACTTGTCGTAGGTCTCTTTTCTGAGCTGTTCGCGCAGCTCCTCGTCGTTCACCTCGTGGCAGTATTCGCGCTTCACGTCGGTGCCGAGTTCCTTCATGAGCTCCTCCTGCAGAACGCACATGGGGCGTATAGCCTCCTGAGCTGCTTTGAGAGCTCCGAGCAGGTCTTGCTCTGAAACCTCGTTCATCTCGCCTTCAACCATCATGATGTTCTCCTTAGAGGCACCAACCATGATGTCCATGTCGGCGTTTTTCATCTGCTCGAATGTCGGATCAATAACGTATTCGCCGTTGATGCGTGCTACGCGCACTTCAGAGATAGGACATTCAAACGGAATATCTGAGCATGCCAGGGCACATGAGGCTGCGAAGCCTGCCAGTGCGTCGGGCTGGTCGACACCGTCGGCAGAGAAAAGAATTACATTAACGTAAACCTCTGCATGGAAGTCTGACGGGAAGAGGGGGCGCAACGCACGGTCTACCAAACGGCATGTAAGGATTTCGTTATCGGTTGCTTTGCCTTCGCGCTTGGTGAATCCGCCCGGGAAGCGTCCGGCTGCGGCATACTGTTCTCTGTACTCAACCTGCAAAGGCATAAAATCTGTTCCGGGAACTGCATCTTTTGCGGCACAAACAGTGGCCAGAAGGACGGTGTTGCCCATACGGAGCATACAAGAGCCGTCGGCCTGCTTTGCCACTTTCCCGGTTTCAATGCTGATGGTTCTGCCATCAGGCAGTGAAACTGTTTTCGTAATTACGTTCATCTAATAAAAAAACTTCTTGTTTTATAACATCTTCAAAAAAATCTCAACAAAGGTAGGTAAAAGTGCATAAATAAACGAATAAAAACCGAATTATTTTCTTTTTTTATGATTATGTGTGATGTTTTGACTTATGCCTGCTTGCAGGGCGTTTTCCAAAAGGTGGCCTTTTAGCCTCCGAAAGGGCACCTTTTGCACGCTGAAAGACCACCTTTTGCAGCCTGAAAGATGCCCTTTTGCAACGCGTTGATTGTCAGTGTGTTATGCCGCCTGTGCCATGCCGTCTTACAGGCGGCCTGCCATTGCCTCGCGGCGGCTTGCCGGCAGGCATGGGAGCAGGGGTGGGGGATAAACTAAAAAAATGGAGGTTAAAGTCCTGATAATCAAATTTTTTTATTAGTTTTGCAACCGTTGCGGCCGCTGCTGCCTGCTTGCGGCAGGATGACCGGCGGCGAGCCCGTTTATTTAACCCCAAAAACATCGAGATATGAAACAATATTCAGCCTTGCAGTTTATTCGCCGAGTTATGCTTATGATGCTTGTGGCATTGGCCCTGACGGGCTTGTCGTCGTGCCACGACGACGAAGACGCGCCGGAGGTTAAGCCCGAGCAGCGCACGCTGTTCATGTATTTCCCGTGGTCGACCAACCTGACCGACTACTTCTACGACAACATCCTTGCCATGGAAGAGGCCATCGCCAAGACCGGACTCGACAACGAGCGCGTGATAGTGTTCATATCAACAAGCTCATCAGAGGCCGAGATGTTCGAGATAACCTGCAACGGCGGAAAATGCACCCGCACCGAGCTGAAGACCTACGACAACCCCTCGCTCACCACGGCTGCCGGCATATCGGGCATACTAAGCGACATGAAGACCTTTGCCCCGGCCGACGTCTACGCCATGACCATAGGCTGCCACGGCATGGGATGGCTGCCCGTTGAGAGCAAATACAAGGCCAAGGGGCAGGCGCCCGCCTTCGTGCCGCATTACAGCGCCGACAAGGGCTATGCCATGACGCGCTACTTCGGCGGCGTTACGAGCGACGACCAGACAGACATATCAACGCTTGCCGACGCCATATCCGACGCCGGACTGAAGATGGAGTTCATACTCTTTGACGACTGCTACATGTCGTCGGTCGAGGTGGCTTACGACCTTCGCCACGTAACCGGCCACATCATAGCCTGCCCTACGGAGATAATGGCCTACGGAATGCCCTATGCCGAGATAGGCGCAAGTCTGCTCGGAGAGCCCGACTATAAGGCCATAGCCGACGGATTCTATGAATTTTATTCCAACTACGACTATCCCTACGGCACGCTCGGCATAACCGACTGCAGCCAGCTCGACGCCCTGGCAGAGATCATGAAGCTGATAAACAGCCGCTACGAGTTCGACAGTCTGCAGCTCTACAGCCTGCAGCGCATGGACGGATACACGCCCGTGCTGTTCTTCGACTTCGGCGACTACGTTGAGCATCTTTGTCCCGACGAGGCCCTGCTCGCCGAGTTCAAGGCACGCCTGGCCCGCGCCGTGCCCTATGCCGTGCACACCGAGCAGTATTATTCGTCATACAGGGGAGCCGTCGACATAAACACCTATTCGGGCATCACCACCTCGGAGCCGAGCACCCACTCGCTTGCCGCCGACGTGGTTGACACCAACTGGTATAAGGCCACCCACTGACACCGCCCGTGCCTGCCGCCGACGGCAGCCATGAGCCGCGCCGAAACAGCTGCGCAAGGCCTTCGAGGGGCTACATTCCACGAAAAAAGCGTTTTCGTTTTGTAGTCCGCCCGATTTATATTAACTTTGCCGTTCAAAAGGAAATAAAGTATTATTTACACTATATGGAAGATAAACATTTCAAGCGCACCACCGTAACCGCCGCCCTGCCTTACGCCAACGGCGGAGTGCACATCGGCCACCTGGCCGGAGTTTATGTGCCGGCAGACATCTATGTGCGCTATCTCAGACTTAAGAAACAAGACGTTAGATTCATCTGCGGAAGCGACGAGCACGGAGTGCCCATCACCATCCGCGCAAAAAAAGAAGGCATAACGCCGCAGCAGGTTGTAGACCGCTATCACGCAATGATCAAGAAGAGCTTTGCCGACTTCGGCATCTCGTTCGACATCTACAGCCGCACAACCTCTGACACACACTCAAAGGTTGCGTCAGACTTCTTCAAGAAGCTCTACGAAGAAGGCAAGCTCATCGAGAAAACCTCAATGCAGTATTACGACGAGGAGGCACATCAGTTCCTCGCCGACCGCTACATAACGGGCGAATGTCCTCACTGCCACAACCCGAAGGCCTATGGTGACCAGTGTGAAAAGTGCGGATCAGACCTCGACCCTACAGAACTCATCAATCCCAAGAGCGCCATCAGCGGCTCGCAGCCCGTGCTGAAGGAGACCAAAAACTGGTATCTGCCGCTCAATGAGTATCAGGACTGGCTCAAGCAGTGGATACTCGAGGGACACAAGGAGTGGCGTCCCAACGTCTACGGACAGTGCAAGTCATGGCTCGACCTCGACCTGCAGCCGCGTGCCATGACCCGCGACCTCGACTGGGGTATACCCGTTCCCGTTGAAGGAGCTGAGGGCAAGGTGCTCTATGTATGGTTCGACGCCCCGATAGGCTACATCTCAAACACCCAGGAACTCATGCCCGAGGACTGGGAAAAGTGGTGGAAAGACCCCGAGACACGCCTCGTTCACTTCATCGGAAAGGACAACATCGTGTTCCACTGCATCGTGTTCCCCACAATGCTTAAGGCTCACGGAGGCTACATCCTGCCCGACAACGTGCCGGCAAACGAGTTCCTCAACCTCGAGAACGACAAGATATCTACATCACGCAACTGGGCGGTATGGCTCCACGAATACCTCGAGGAGCTGCCCGGCAAGCAGGATGTGCTGCGCTATGTGCTCACCGCCAACGCGCCCGAAACTAAGGACAACAACTTCACATGGAAAGACTTCCAGGAGCGCAACAACAGCGAACTGGTGGGCATCTACGGCAACTTCGTAAACCGTGCGCTGCAGCTCACCAAGAAATACTGGAACGGCGTAGTGCCTGCATGCGGCGAGCTGCAGGACATCGACAAGCAGACCATCGAGGAGTTTAAGGACGTCAAGGCCAACGTTGAGCATCTGCTCGACAACTTCAAGTTCCGCGATGCCCTCAAGGAGGCCATGAACCTTGCACGCATCGGCAACAAGTACATAGCCGACTGCGAGCCTTGGAAGGTTGCAAAGACCGACATGAAGCGCGTGGAGACTATCCTCAACATATCACTCCAGCTCGTTGCCAACCTGGCAATAGCCTTCGAGCCGTTCCTGCCTTTCAGCAGCGCAAAGCTCCGCAAGATGATAAACATCGACCAGTTCGACTGGAATCAGCTCGGCTCTACCGACCTGCTCGAGGCCGGACATCAGCTTGCTGAGCCCGAACTGCTCTTCGAAAAGATTGAGGACGACGTCATAGAGTTCCAGCTCAAGAAGCTCGAGGAGACCAAGAAGGCCAACGAGGCTGCCAACTACAAGGCCAAGGAGATTAAGCCCAACATACCTTTCGAGGACTTTGAGAAGCTCGACATCCGCGTAGGTTTCATCAAGGCATGCGAGAAAGTGAAGAAAGCCGACAAGCTGCTCAAGTTCACTATCGACGACGGAAGCGGTCAGGACCGCACCATCGTCAGCGGCATTGCCAAGTTCTACAAACCCGAAGACCTCGTGGGCAAGCGTGTCTGCTTCATCGCCAACCTTGCTCCGCGCAAGCTGAAGGGCATTGAGAGCCAGGGCATGATACTCTCTGCCGAGGACTTCGACGGCTCTCTGAGCGTCATTACAACCTCTGCCGACGTTAAGCCGGGCAGCCAGGTGTGCTGATACATTGGGCATAACGCCGTGAGGGCGGCCCTCGGGCACGCTGCGGCAGGGCTGACATTGCCTTACGGAAGACAACGTTATAGCATATAAAATATAACCGGATAATATAAAGACGCATGCTCCATGATGCTGGTGCATGCGTCTTTTATTTTTATGAATGCCGCCGCCGGAGGCCGCCAGTCATGCCTCTCAGGCGTCAATACATGCTCTGACATAACTTATTATGCCGCCGTTGTGCCGTTATTTCGTGCCGTGTTATTATCTTTGCGGCATGAAATATGTTTTCATGTTGATAGGTTCTGTGTCGCTGGTGCTGGGAGTTGCAGGCATCTTTCTGCCCCTGCTGCCCACCACGCCCTTTCTTCTGCTTGCTGCGGCGATGTTCTTTCGCAGTTCGCCGCGTGCCTACAGGTGGCTTCTCGGGCACAGATATCTCGGTCCGTACATACGCAGCTTCCGCGAGGACCGCAGCATACCGCTGCGCGCCAAGATAGTGGCTTTGTCGCTGCTGTGGCTCACGTCGCTTCATTGTGTGGTGCTGATATTCGACTCCTGGTGGCTGCGTGCCGCCATGCTTGCCGTTGCCCTGGGCGTGAGCTGCTATATCTTGTCGTTCAAGACGCGGCGCAATGCCGACTGAGGACATTCCTTCAGTTGGCTTACTTGTTGCCTTCAGTCTTATTATGTAGGTGCTGAGCCATTGTTTCCGTTGTTTCTTTATCGGCGTAAATATATAAAATGCGACCGGCGTCGGTTCTATCCGTGATAGATTCTGACTGCCGGTCGCACTGCGATGTGTTGCGTTATAAATAACTTAAACTATTTATTGGTCTGGTCTATTCGTATCCGTTCTCCATTCCGTTCATGTTCTCAGAGCCTTCGTTGGCGCTGTTGTTGACCTTCTTCTTAGGTGCCTTTGCCTTCATATTACCGAAGTTCCATGTCAGCGAGAGGTTCACGGTGCGTCCGCTTCTCCAGTTTTTCTGATAGCGTGTGAAGGTGTCTGAGCTTGTGTAGTTCTCAAACTTGCGCGAGTTGAGCAGGTCGCGGCAGTTGATGGCGAGCGTCAGCTTCTTGTCGAGGAATGTCTTGCGCAGACCCAGGTCCATGCTGAAGTTGGCCTTGCGGTATCCCTGTGTGATCACCTGGCGTGCGCGGTAGCGTCCTGACAGCTGCAGAGATATGTCCCAGGGCAGCATCAGCGAAGCCTGCATGCGTGCGTTCCATGTAAAGTTGTTGTTGCTCTCGCCTGTAACGGTCTGGCCGTCCACGTCGTATGTAAAGCCGTCGAGCTTGTAGTAGTAGGCGTTTGCCGTGGTGGTGAGGTCGAGTATGCGGCATATTCTGTTCTTCAATACCAGTTCGAGACCGGTGCTCAGGCTGTTAGACACGTTCATGTAGGTCTGATACATCATGTTGTCCGTGCTGCTCTGATATTTTATGCGCTGTATGACGTCGCTTGTGGGACGATAGTATGCGCTGACAAGCATTGAGTGAGCGTCCCATGTCTTCAGGTAGTTGAGCGAGAACGAGTTGCTGAACTCCGGGGTAAGTTCGGGGTTACCGAACGATATCATCGATGCGTCGCGTGTGTTCTTGAAGCTGTTGAGCTGGCCTCCCCACGGACGGCGCAGACGGCGTGTATAGTTGAGCTGCAGCTGCTGTGTCTCGTCGAGCTGATAAGAGAGGAACACGCTCGGGAACAGTTCGAAATAGTCTTTCTTGAACGGATTGTCGCGTTTCGAAGGGTCGTGTTCCTGCTCGTAGTTGTAGCTTTCGGTGTTCACACGCCAGTATTCGCCGCGCAGACCGGCCATTACGCCGAACTTGCCGAACTTCATCGTTGCCGTTGCATAGAGCGCGTGCAGGTCCATGTTGTAGATAAAGCGGTTGTAGTAAGCCTCGTCTTCCACCTGGTTTACACCGTCCCATGACGTGTCGTCGATAAAAGACTCCTGCGGAGAGTTCTCTCGGCTGAAGTTGCCTTGGTATCCTGCCTGAAGCATAATCTTGTCGGTTATGGGGTTCTCGTAGTCGAGTTTCACCTCCCACGACCTGTTGTTCATCAGCATCGGGCGGTTCTGGTAGTCGTATTCTGTGGGCAGCGGCTCGTCTATATACGTGGTGCTGTCCTGGTAGATGTTGCTCTGGTCCATCTTCCATCTGTTGAAGTCGACGGTGAAGTCGAGATAATGCTTGTCGGTGAAGTTGTGGCGGTAGTTGAATTCGCCGTAGTACATGTTCATGTCAGAGCTTCCCGACGAGCGGCGCAGCATGATGTAGCTGTCCTGCGGTGCGCCTATCGTACCATAGTGATACGGCGTTGTGCCTCCGTTTTTGTGTCCGCCGACCATTGTCATTCCGCTCAGTGTGAACTCGTCCTTGTCGGTTGCGCGGAAGGTTAGTCCGGCGCGTGCAAAGAGGTTGTTGCCCATGCGGTCGTTGTCGGCCGTGTACGACTGATATTCGTTGGTGTTGAGATACTCCTGATAGCTCATCGAGCCGCCGTCGTTGCTGCGGTGGCGGTAGCCCAGGCTTGCGTATCCTTCAAAGCGTCCGATGTTGAAGTTGATGTTGCCGTTCACGTTGGCGCTTCCTCGCGTGCTTCCTCCTGCCTGCACGGAGCCGTAGTATCCGGCTTGGCGGTTCTTCTTCAGTATGATGTTAATGATGCCGGCGCTTCCCTCGGCGCTGAATTTTGCCGACGGGTTGTCTATCACCTCAATTCTCTCTATACTCTCAGAAGGCAGCTGCTGAAGGATTTCGGCGCGGTTGTCGCTTGTCAGTCCGCTTGCCTTTCCGTTGATCCACACCTCCACGCTGGTGTTGCCGCGCAGCGATATGTTGCCGTCAGTGTCAACCTCTACCGACGGAATGTTCTCCAGCACGTCTGTGGCGTCGCCTCCGGCATTGGTGATGTCCTGCGAAACGTCGAACGACTTGCGGTCAACCTCGAGCCTCATTGTAGGCCTCTGTGCCGTCACCGTAACCTCTTCGAGCGTCTGGCTGTCGTCGTTCATGTAGATCTTCTTAAAGTTCATGTGCCTTCTGTTTTCGGCCACGCTGAACGCTTTTTCAACCGTGGTGTAGCCTATGTAGGTAAGCTTCACGGTGTAGTTGCCATAGGGCAGCTTGTCGATGTAGAACAGGCCTTTCTCGTCTGAGATGGCGCCTTTTACGAATTTTGATGTTGCACGGTTATACACAGCAATGTTGACGAAGGGCATAGCCTCTCCCGTCTGTGTATCCTCAACCTTTCCCCTTACGCTGCCTTGCGCATGGCATATGGCGGCGTATAATACTAACAGACTAAAAATAATAAGTTTCTTCATAACACCTATTGTGATGTTTCTAAGCGTGAAAAGTTTAATTGTTAATATGATTTTTCACATTTTATTTGGTTTTACGTCATAAACTGACTAACTTTGCAGTCGGATTGGTCTCATAGTTCAATGGATAGAACAAGTCTCTCCTAAAGATTAGATCCGAGTTCGATTCTCGGTGAGACCACTTTCAGAGCGGCATCCATGCGGTTGCCGCTTTTTTGTTTTGCCGCCCTGCCGTATATGTGTATGCCGTAGCCGCTCTGGCCTGCGTGCCGTCTGGCAGCCGGGGCGTAGGCATGAGCGATGGGCAAGGGCCTTGCGGCAGGTGCGTTGTGCCTCCGCTTTATATATACGCAACAGCCGCTGAATTGTGTCATAACATTATGATATTTTAACGTTGAGGCCGGTTTCAGCCTTTTGTTTTAACACATCGCGGAGCGCGTTTCTGCGTTTCACGGGGCCGTGTCTTGCCGCTCTAATGTCCGTTTTGTCATGTCCGTCATGCCGTTTATGGTCAGAAATTCCCCAAGTTCATCATTCCTTCATTGATTTTCGCCCCGTTTTTCAGTCAGAAAGCCATGCTCTTATGCTGCAAAAGGCATTCTTTTACGCCCTGAAAGCTATCCTTTCGCCTTGCAAAAGGTGGCCTTTCGCATTGCCGTTTCGTGCCATTTGTCATGCCGTTTGCGTAATGTGCTGATTGATAAGGTGTTATAAAACATGCCGTTTTTCGTGTTTTTCATGCCGGAATACGTTCCGCTTTCAAAAATACGGCTGTCTTGGCATAGCCAATTAACTTATTTAACATCTTTTCGTTCCGTCGTCCTGAATACCCATAAATTATTATCCGCCCCGGCAAGTGTGTGCCTCTGCAGGGCCATAAAAATACCGATTTTTTGCTATTGCAGGCATTTTTATTTACAATTAACTTTGCAGCGGTTTTATTTATTAACGAAAATACTTGTCAAAGTGAAAGCAAAAGGCTTTAGATTAACGCTTATTTTAATTAATGTTCTTATATCGCTTACACTGCATGCGCAGACAGACGGCAGCGGAACAATATCGGGAAAGATAGTAACAGACGGCAAGCAGGCAGTGGAATACGCCACGGTCAGGCTGAAGGGCACATCATACGGCGGCCATACAGACATGCAGGGCATATATCATATAACCGCCCCGGCAGGGCGCTACAGCCTTGTGGTGTCGGCCGTAGGATACAAGACCGTAGAGCAGACCGTCGCCATCGAGGCAGGCGTAAGGCAGAAGCTGAATGTCCGTATGAAGGAAGACGCCATACAGCTCGACGAGGTTTCGGTGGTGTCGGCAGGCGTAAGCAGAGTGAAAAACTCAGCCTACAACGCCGTGGCTGTAGACACCAAGGACATGCTCAACACCACCAAGACGCTGAGCGAGGCCCTCGCCAAGACGCCCGGACTAAAGCTCAGGGAGTCAGGCGGAGTAGGTTCCGACATGAACCTCATGCTCGACGGCTTCAGCGGCAAGCACGTAAAGATATTCATCGACGGTGTGCCGCAGGAAGGCGTGGGCAGCTCGTTCGGGCTGAACAACATACCCGTGAGCTTTGCCGACCGCATAGAGGTCTACAAGGGCGTGGTGCCTGTGGGCTTCGGCACTGATGCCATAGGCGGCGTTGTCAACATCGTCACCAACCGCAAGCGCCGCAGCTGGTTTCTTGACGCATCTTATTCGTATGGCTCATTCAATACACATAAGTCGTACATAAACTTCGGACAGACGTTCAAGAACGGCTTTACCTATGAGATAAACGCCTTTCAGAACTACTCCGACAACAGCTACCGAGTTGATGCTCCGGTGCTCGACTTCGGCTCGCAGAGCATCGACACAAAGAAGCTCTACAGCGTAAAGCGCTTCAACGACACCTATCACAACGAGGCAGTGGTGGCAAAGTTCGGACTGACAGACAAGAGCTGGGCCGACAGGCTGATGTTCGGCTTCACCTATTCGCACATGTACAAGGAGATACAGACAGGCGTAAGACAGAAGACAGTGTACGGACAGAAACACCGCCACGGCTATTCGCTCATGCCGTCGATCGAGTATTCAAAGCGCGACCTCTTTGTCAAGGGGCTCAGCCTCGTGGCCACAGCCAACTATAACCGCAACTCAACCACCAACGTCGACACGGCAAGCTACCGCTACAACTGGCTCGGCGAGCGGCAGCGCACAAGCTCTCCGGGAGAGCAGTCGTATCTCTACTCGAGGGCAGACAACGACAACTGGAATGCCACTCTCAACATAACATACCGCATAGCGAGGATGCACACGCTGACATTCAATAACGTGTTCAATGCCTTTAGCCGCGACAACACGTCGCTTCTGTACGGACGAGAGGACAAAGACCCCATATCCAAGGACATGAGAAAGAACATAGCTGGACTCTCATACAGGCTCCTGCCTTCGGAAAAGTGGAACATCTCGCTCTTCGGTAAGTACTACCGCCAGTATGTGTCGGGGCCGGTGGCTGTCGACGAGAACGCAAGCAGCTATGTAAGAACCTGCCGTACGATAGACTCCTGGGGCTATGGCGCGGCCGGAACTTACTTCGTCATTGACGGACTGCAGGCCAAGCTGTCGTATGAAAAGGCTTGCCGCCTGCCCACGATAGAGGAGATGTTCGGCGACGAAGACCTCGAGACGGGCAGCGTGCTCATACGTCCTGAGCGCAGCGACAACGTCAATCTCAGTCTCAGCTGGAGCAAGTCGTTCGGCAATCACTCGCTTTACGTGGAGGGCGGACTGGTCTACCGCGACACGCGCGACTACATCCAGCGCAGCATTGCCGAGCTCAGCGGCAACCGCGAGGGTGCCTACTATGAGAACTACGGCAAGGTGAAGACAACCGGATTCAACCTTTCGGCACGCTACACCCTGGACCGCTGGCTCAGCATTGGCGGCAACTTCACCCGCATGGACGTGCGCGACAACGAGAAGATAATGGTGGGCAGCACCTCGGTTGCCAATCCCGTGTATAAGTCGCGCATGCCAAACGTGCCATGGCAGTTTGCCGATGCCGACGTAAACTTCTACTGGCACGACCTTCTGAAAGAAGGAAACATGCTCACAGTGACCTACGACAATCAGTATCTGCACAGCTTCTGTTACTATTCCGAAGGCGTGCAGGCCGTCAATCTGAGCGACTATATGGTGCCTACGCAGTTCTCCCACAACCTCACTCTTACCTACAGCATGTGCCGCGGACGCTACAACGTGTCGCTTGAGTGCCGCAACTTCACCAATGAGAAGCTCTACGACAACTTCAGTCTGCAAAAGGCGGGGCGCGCATTCTACGGCAAGGTGAGGATATATTTAGGCAGATGAGATGCCGGTTACACGAAGGATAAACGATAAAGTTAAACTAAATAATAAATTTAAGACAAATGAATAAGAACCGTTTCCTTGCCGGAATGCTGGCCATTGCTGCGTCCGGAGTTTTCTTTGCGTCATGTTCTGACGATGCCGCTGACGATGGCGGAGGTGCAGCTTCAGGCATTACGAACCCTTATGTGATAGCAACCACAGTCACAGGCTCTAACACCACGGCCAACATCCTCACCTCGGCAGCGTCGCTTGAGGGCGAGATAACGCCTTCGGGACTTGCCAACGACGGCGCCACCTACTGGGTGTTCCACGGCCGCAAGTATCTTTATGCGCTCAACTATCATCAGGGCGAGAGCGGCACAACCTACTCTTATGTGCGCAACAGCGCTACTGGTGCGCTTGAGCAGCGTGCCAAGGAGTATTACGTTACGCGCTTCACCACCTACGGCCTGTATGACAACTACATCATGACGACGTCGAGCGGCGACGGCAACGCAGCATGGGCCGACCCCGTTACGGGCTATCTGCCGCAGGCGTTCAAGGTGTCTTATCTCGATGTTGACAGCGAGACATTCGAGTCGAACACCGTTGCTACTGACGGCAACGATACTTCCGTGTCCGATGAAGACTATATCTGCGAGAACTTTCTGGGCAACGGCGAGTATGTAACTCTTGCCGGACTGGAGCAGGTGGGCAGCAAGATATACAGCGCAGCCGTGCCGATGGGACTGTCGCAGTATGGCTGTCAGCAGTTTACAGACGACGCCCGCACCCAGTATAAGTGGGTGCGCCCGGGCTATGAAGACCTTATCAAGACCGAGAGCGGCGGCACGGGCAGCAGCGCTTACGACAAAGATGAACTGCAATGGACCCAGTGGCCCGACGAATGTTGGGTGGCTGTGTTTGCCGACAGGACGCTGAAGGAGAAGAAACTGATAAAGACCGACAAGATAAGTTATGCCTGCGGACGCAACAAGTCGCAGTATTATCAGATGGTATGGGCAACGGACGACGGCCGGTATGTCTACGTCATATCGCCCAGTTATGCCAAGACAATGGCCGATGCACGCCAGCAGACCACGCTGCCGGCAGGAGTGGTGCGCATAGACACGTCGACCGAGGACTTTGACGACTATTACTGCAACCTTGAGCAGCTGTCGCCCAACGGACTTCTGCGCAGCTGGTATATCGGCGGCGACAGCTTTCTGTTCCTTATGTATGATGCCCCGATAACCTCATCGGACAAGACTGCCAACCGCCTTGCCGTGTTCAATGCGTCGGCAAAGACTCTGACCGATGTCACGGGCCTGCCCTCTGACGTGTCAGGCTTCGGCTCTACGCCTTACATGGCCGACGGATATGCATATGTGTCGGTGAACACCGGGTCGGGCTATCCTGCCGTGTGGAAGATTGATCCTGCCACAGGTGCGGCCACAAAGGGGCTCACCGTCAGCGGTGCAACCACAGTGACGGCCGTAGGACGCATTGACTGATCAGTGCTGATGATATGTCGCCGTCATGCAGGCGGAGGTCTGCCGGAGTGCATCTTAGCATGTTCCGGCAGATAATAATTTGACAGAAATGACGTTGAATAATAGTATATGAAAAAGATTTTCTTAAAGTTTCACTTGTGGCTTTCGGTGCCTTTCGGCATCATAGTCACGCTGATATGCTTCTCGGGCGCCATGCTTGTGTTTGAGCCCGAGGCCGTTAAGCTGCTGAGGCACGACGTGCTGTATGTAGACAGACCTCAGCACACGGCGCTGCCGATAGAAAGTCTCGTGAGGAGCGTTGAGCAGACGCTGCCCGAAGACGTAAGGGTTACGGGCGTAACGATGTTTGCCGACCCTGAGATGGCGTGTAAGGTGAATCTCTCAAAGCCGCGCCGCGCTGCCGTGTATGTAGACCAGTATACGGGTGAGGTGAAGGGGCTGTATGAGCGTCCGGCGTTTTTCGCTACGATGCTGAAGCTTCACCGCTGGCTGTTAGACAGTCGTGACGACAGCGGCGGAGTGTTCTGGGGCCGCACCGTTGTGGGCATATCCACCATTGTTTTTGTGCTGGTGCTGCTGTCGGGCGTGGTGATATGGTGGCCTAAGACGCGCCGCATGCTGCGCAACAGTCTGAAGATAACCGCATCGAAGGGCCGCCATCTGCTGTGGCGAGGCCTGCACGTGGCAGGCGGAATGTATGTCCTGCTGCTGTTGCTCGTCATGGCTCTTACCGGACTTACATGGTCGTTCCAGTGGTACAGCAAGGGCTTTTATGCCCTCTTCGGCGTCAGCGAGGTGCCCAAGAGCGGCGCCGTGGCGTATGCCGAGCAGGCGAAGAAGGAAAAAAGCAAGGCGAAAGGAGACAGGAATAGGGCTGAAGGCGCCCGTGAAAAGGGCCGGAATGATGCTGCCGCGTGTGCCATGTGGCAGACTGCCTATGACGCCTTGCGCGCCCGCAACCCCGAATATGAGCAGATAACCGTGTCGGACGGCACTGCCGAGGTGGCTTTCGGCGGACTTGGCAACCAGCGTGCTGCCGACAAATATACGTTCGACAAGTCGACGGGCAGCATAACGTCGGCGTCGCCCTACGCCGACTCGGCAAGGTCGTCAAAGCTGCGCGGCTGGATAATGTCTGTCCACATGGGCACGTGGGGCGGTATGCTCACGCGCTTGCTGTGGTTCGTCGCCGCCCTGTTTGGCGCCACGCTGCCCCTTACGGGCTATTATCTGTGGGTACGCCGCCTGCGCCGCCGTGTGCGATGATGATGTCTTGGATGGCGCAAACTGGGCGTATGTATTGAGTTAATGTAGGCGGCCGGACGGTTGGTTTATGCCGCGTCCTGATGTCATGGTATAGGCACAATTGTCCGGCGGACAGATATATATAAGATGAAAGGTGGTCTTTTGCATTCCAAAAGGCCACCTTTTGCCGTCTAAAAGGCCGTCTTTTGCCGTCTGAAAGATGACCTTTTATATTGTAAGCAATATGCTTTGTTTTGCTTAACGGTTTTCTTTTGTAGATATGTCGGCGGCAGATGCTGTAAGCATTAAGGCAAGTTTTGCTTACAGATTTTTGGCGTTAGCGGCTTTACAGGCCTTTTTTTGTTTTCCACATGGCTTTTTTATAATGGAAGTATTGTCCGTAAATAAAAATAAAAGACTGTTTCACGCCCTTTTATTTTGTATTTCACTCAACTTGCATTAACTTTGAATAAGTTAAGCTTCGTCTCGTAAATAAAAATAAAAGACTGTTTCACGCCCTTTTATTTTGTATTTCACTCAACTTGCATTAACTTTGGATAAGTTAAGCTTCGTCTCGGAAATAAAAATAAAAGACTGTTTCACGTTCTTTTATTTTGTATTTCACTCAACTTGCATTAACTTTGCAAGCATGTTGAAAAATATACTTTTAGTGGCCTTGGGCGGAGCCTGCGGCAGCGTGGCCCGCTATCTGCTGTCGAAGCTTGTGCAGGACAATGCACTGTCTAATTTCCCCTTCGGCACCATGACGGTCAACATTCTGGGATGCCTGCTGATAGGCATGGTCTACGGACTTGCGGAAAACAACATCAGTATAAGCCCTGCGCTGAAGCTTCTCCTCACGGTAGGCTTCTGCGGAGGATTCACCACGTTCAGCACGTTCATGAACGAGTCGCTCTCGCTCCTGCGTGCCGACAGCGCGGCCATGATGGCCCTTTATGTCGGCGGCAGCGTGGCGCTGGGACTGCTGGCCGTGTTTGCCGGATTGCAAATAATAAAACTAATATAAAATGAAGAAGACGTTTTCATCATTATGCTTGTGCACGCTGGCCCTCATGGCGGCCATGCTGACCTCCTGCAACAACAAGAAGTTTCATATAAACGGAACTGTCACCGAGGCCAAAGACTCTGTGCTTTATCTTGAGAACATGAGTCTCGACGGACCGGTGGTGGTCGATTCGGTTAAGCTCGACGACAAAGGTGCCTTCAGCTTCAGCGGAAAGGCTCCCGATGCTCCCGAGTTCTACAGGCTCAGAATAGCCGGACAGATAATCAACCTCAGCGTTGACTCAACCGAGACGGTTGACGTAAAGGCGTCGTATCCGTCGATGGCAACGGGATATACCGTTGACGGCTCGGCCGAATGTGCCACCATCAGAGAGCTCGCCCTGAAGCAGATAGACCTGCAGAACCGCGTGATAGCCGTGCAGAACAACCCCAACCTGGGCTACGACCTTACGCGCGACAGTATCGGAAAGCTCGTGGCTGCATATAAGGAAGACATAAAGCGCAACTATATCTATAAGGCACCGATGCGCGCATCGTCGTATTTCGCCCTGTTCCAGACGCTCGGCAACATGCTGATATTCAACCCGCGCGAGAATGCCGACGACGTTAAGGTGTTTGCAGCGGTGGCAACAAGCTGGGACACTTATCATCCCGACGCCCTGAGAGGCAAGAACCTGCACAACATAGCCATTGAAGGCATGAAGAACGTGCGCATCATGCGCAACAAGATGGCAGCCCAGAACATCGACGCCAGCAAGGTGAACGTGTCTAACATCATAGACATCTCGCTGCTCGACAATCAGGGCAACCGCCGCAGCCTGACCGACCTGAAGGGCAAGGTGGTGATGCTCGACTTCCATGTCTTCGGCTCAAACGGCTCTACGAAGCGTATAATGGAGATGCGCGAGCTGTATAACAAATATCACGACCGCGGCTTCGAGATATATCAGGTGGCGTTCGATCCGGACGAACACTTCTGGAAAACGCAGACTGCCGCACTGCCCTGGATAAGCGTAAGAGACCCGCAGGGACTGCAGTCGCAGAACCTTGCCGCTTATAACGTGAGCAGCATACCAACCTTCTTCCTCATAGACCGCAACAACGAGGTGAAGAAGCGCGACTCGCAGATAACTGACATAGACGCCGAGATAAACGCCCTGCTTAACTGATATCAGAGGTAAGGCCAAGGCAAAAGAATAAAGGCGGGTTCTATAAATTCGGAATAGACAGCATGACAGCAGCAAAGACAGTCATCGGAAGCCGGATTTATAGAACCCGCCTTAAATTATAACAGAGCGTTGAGGCTTTGCCCCCGCCGTGTGTATGATGACATTCAACATTTATAAATACGTGATAATAGAGATGAAGAACTTTAGAAAAATTAGCTTGCTTACCTTCCTGCTGCTCGCATTTGCAGCCGTAAGGCTGTGCGCCGGGCGTCATTACACGGTGATAGTGTCGCTCGACGGATGCCGCTGGGACTATCCGATGATGTACGACACGCCGTTTCTCGACTCGCTCGGAAGCCGCGGCGTTAGCGCCGTTATGCGCCCGTCGTTCCCCTCGAAGACATTTCCCAACCACTATACGCTTGCCACAGGACTCGTGCCCGACCATCACGGAATAATAGCCAACAGGTTTTATGACGTGGCTTCGGGCCGCACCTACAGCATAAGCGACAAGGCAACGAGCAAGGACGGCTCGTTCTACGGAGGCGAACCGATATGGCTCACGGCAAAGCGGCAGGGCGTAAAGGTGGGCGTGGTCTACTGGCCCGGCTCTGATGTGGCTATCAAAGGCATGTATCCCGACTACTACAAAGACTACGCAAAGAAGCCTCTGCTGACCTTTCCCGAACGCCTTGACGAGGCAGAACGCCTGCTGACGCTGCCCGACAGCGTGCGCCCGCAGCTAGTGATGATATACTTTAACGAGCCTGACCACAGCGGACACTCGTACGGACCGGCATCAAAGCAGACGCGTAAGGCCGTCGAGGAGCTCGACTCGCTGATGTGCAGCCTGTACAAAAGGCTGCGTGCGCTGCCCTGCGGACAGGACATCAACTTCATTGTTACGTCCGACCACGGCATGGCATCCACGTCGCCCGAGCGCATAATACGCCTCTCAGAATATCTGAAGCCCGAATGGTGTGAGCGCGTCATGGCAGACCTGCCCACGCTGATATTCCCCAATAAGGGGCACGAGGACGACATAATGAATGCCCTGAAGGGCGTGGCTCACATACGGACGTGGAAGAAGGATGAAGTGCCCGAGTGCTTCCATTACGGCACCAACCGCAACATTGCGCCGATAGTGGTAATGCCTGACGTGGGCTGGGTGGTGTCGGAAGACGGCAGGGTGATACCCGGCAACCACGGATTCGACCCCTACAACTCCGAACTTAACGTGCCCTTCCGTGCCGAGGGGCCCGACTTCAAGCACGGATATGTGAAGACCGCCATGTTCGACAACACCTGCATATATCCTCTTCTGTCGCGTCTGCTGGGCATAGAGCCGGCTCCTTGCGACGGCAACATAGGCGACGTGGCAGACATGCTCGCGCCGGTTGGACAATAAAACCATATACATATATTCTTTGCGGAGGCAGTGCGGCGGCACGCCTCCGCTTTTTTTGTTCCGTCAGGTGCCGTGAATGTCATCCGTGAAGGACAGAATAAGCACGCTGAACGGGCATTGAACGGCATAGAGACATCAAGTAACACAAAGGTAAACACATTGAAACGCTATTGTCAGACGATAGCAACGCCGGAGTAATCAGTGTTTTGTTACTTTGCAGCATAACAAGATAAAACATATAAAAGATGCTCGGAATTTTCAACGACTGCTTTCCGCCGATAATGGACGGGGTGTCTGTAACGGTGCAGAACTATGCGCGGTGGCTCAACCGCAAGTGCAACAACGTGTGCGTGGTGACGCCTTCGGTGCCCGGTACGGTGTATGATGAGGAGTTTCCCGTTTACAATTACTTCTCTCTGCCCATACCCATGCGCAAGCCTTACCGCATGGGCTTCCCGCGTGTCGACCTGCCTTTCCGCTCCCGTATAGGCAAAGTCGGCTTCTCGCTGGTGCATGCCCACAGTCCGTTTTCGTCGGGCAGGCTGGCGCTGAAGATTGCGCGCGAGCAGAACATCCCCATCGTTGCCACGTTCCACTCTAAATACCGGGCCGACTTTGAGCGCGCCATACCCAACAGGATGGTTGTCGACTATATGGTGAAAAACGTCGTCGACTTCTACAGTCAGGCCGATGAGGTGTGGATTCCGCAGGCATCTGTCGAGGAGACTCTGCGCGAATATGGCTACAAGGGCAGGGTGGAAGTGGTGGACAACGGCAACGACTTTGCCGCCGACACACGCACAGACCTGCTCAGGAGCGAAGGCCGCGCGATGCTCGGGGCAGGACGCTGCGAGCCGGTGCTGCTCTTCGTGGGGCAGCATATCTATGAGAAGAATCCGCAGCTCATCATCCGCTCACTCGCCAACATGCGCGACCGCTCATGGCACATGTATTTCATTGGCACGGGATATGCCGCCGGCGAGCTGCGGCAGATGGTGCAGTCAAAGGGACTTGACGACAGAGTGACGTTCCTCGGACAGATAACCGACCGCGAGAAGCTTAAGCGCTGTTATGCCGCTGCCGACGTGTTCCTCTTCCCTTCGCTCTACGACAACGCTCCGCTCGTGGTGCGCGAGGCTGCAGCCATGCACACGCCGTCGCTCATGGCGCAAGGCTCGACGGCTGCAAGCGTGATAAGAGACAACGTGAACGGCTTTTTGTGCAGTGCCGACGAACAGGGCTTTACGGAGCGCCTGGTGCAGATTCTTGCCGACGAACGCCTGCGCCGTGCTGCCGGCGACAACGCACGCGCCACGCTGGCACGCTCATGGCAGGACATAGCCGACGAGGTCTACGACCGCTACATGCATCTCGTGCGCCGTCGCGGAGGCATGCTCTCGGCATGATTTCAAGGATGATTTTACGGCCGTCTGCGTCGTGACGACGCCCGTGGCGGCATACATGATACAGCAAAAACCTTTATTTCTATACTATTTATGACACACATTCTAAGGCGTTGCCGGGCGGACAATGGTGCCGTCGGCAACGCCTTGTCTTTCAGACAGTTACAGGCGGCTTTCCAAAAGACCGTCTTTTAGCCTCTGAAAGGTGCCCTTTCGGGCGCTGAAAGGGCATCTTTTGCAGCGCGAAACATGGCCTTTTGCAAAGCCGTCTGCGGCATGATGAAAAATATTTACATATATCCCGGCTTTTCGTCCGTTCGGGCCATGCGCCCATCAGTTGTCGTTCTGTGGCTCATGTGATGCGCCGTGGCGGCGCCGATGAAACCTCCATGTGGCAAAAAAGCCGCGCAGACGGACGAAAGAGCGTGAAAAAATGTATTAAAAGGCATAACTTTTTGCAAAGCCGGATAAAAATCTTATTTTTGCAGACTATATGGTACTGAATTATATTTGGATAGCATTTTTCGTGGTTGCCTTCGTCATAGCCCTGTTCAGGCTTGTGGTGATGGGCGACACCGAGGTGTTTCCCGAAATAATGAACTCCACGTTTGCCTCGTCCAAGACGGCCTTCGAGATATCCCTCGGCCTTACGGGCGTGCTGTCGCTGTGGCTCGGCATAATGAAGATAGGCGAGCGCGGCGGTGTGGTCAATGCGCTGGCAAGGGTGCTTAGTCCGGTGTTCACGCGCCTCTTTCCCGACATACCGAAAGGCCATCCCGTTACGGGCAGCATATTCATGAACATAGCCGCCAACATGCTCGGCCTCGACAATGCTGCCACTCCGCTCGGCCTCAAGGCCATGGAACAGATGCAGACGCTCAACACAAGGAAGGACACGGCAACGAATCCGATGATAATGTTCCTCGTGCTCAACACGTCGGGGCTAACCATCATCCCCGTTTCCATAATGGTCTACCGTGCCCAGATGGGCGCGGCACAGCCCACGGATATATTCATCCCCATACTCCTTGCCACGTTCTTCTCTACGCTGACGGGCATCATCGTCACCAGTCTATACCAGCGCATCAACCTGCTTAACCGCGTGATGCTGCTCACCCTGGGCGGCCTTTGCGTTGCGGTGGCAGCCGTGATGTGGGGCTTCGGCAGGCTCGACAAGGAGCAGATGAACATCGTTAGCACGTCGGTGGCCAACATTCTGCTGTTCACCATCATCATAACATTCATCCTCGCAGGAGTCAGAAAGAAGGTGAACGTCTACGATGCGTTCATCGAAGGCGCCAAGGACGGCTTCTCGACGGCCGTGAGGATAATACCTTATCTGGTGGCAATACTCGTTGGAATCGGCGTTTTTCGCGCCTCGGGAGCCATGGATATGCTCATAGGCGGCATAAAATGGGTGGTTGAGGCCTGCGGTGGCAACACCGACTTTGTGGGCGCATTGCCCACGGCACTGATGAAGCCGCTGTCGGGCAGCGGTGCACGCGGCATGATGGTGGACGCCATGACAACCTACGGCGCCGACTCGTTCGTGGGCCGTCTGAGCTGCATCTTCCAGGGATCAACCGACACCACGTTCTATATCCTTGCCGTATATTTCGGCAGCGTGGGCGTAAGATACACCCGCCACGCCGTGGCCTGCGGTCTTCTGGCCGACCTTGCCGGCGTGATAGCGGCCATAGCCATATGCTATATGTTCTTCGGATGATGCCGCAGGGCAGTAAGAAGGGCATTAATATGATGTCAGAAAATATAACTTATTAGATATTATGAGTAATCTTAAAGGTCTTGCAAAAGACACGGCCATCTACGGACTGAGCAGCATCGTGGGCCGTTTTCTCAACTATCTGCTCGTGCCTCTCTACACCGCCAAGCTCTCGGCGGCAAGCGGCGGCTACGGGGTTATAACCAATGTATATGCCTATACGGCGCTGCTGCTCGTCATCCTTACCTACGGTATGGAGACAACCTTCTTCCGCTTTGCCAACAAGGAGGGCGAAAATCCGCAGAAAGTATACTCAACCACGCTCATGGCAGTAGGCTTCACGTCGCTCCTGTTCGTGGCGTTGGTGCTGGCGTTCATAGGTCCCATTTCATCGGCTATGGGCTATGCAGAGCATCCCTCGTATGTATGGGTTATGGCAATAGCCGTTGCGCTCGACGCGTTTCAGTGCATCCCGTTCGCATATCTGCGCTACAAGAAGCGCCCGATAAAGTTTGCCGCGCTCAAGCTCTTTAACATCGTGCTTACCATTGCGCTCAACCTTGTGTTCTTCCTGCTGCTGCCCGCGCTCTACGAAAATGGCGGAAACGGCGGTTTCATCGGCAATATCTACAGTCCGGAGGTGGGCGTAGGCTATGTGTTCTACATCAATCTGTTCTGCTCAGCCTCGCTTATGTTCCTGCTTGTAAAGGAGCTTACGGGCTTCAAATACACCTTCGACCGCGCCCTCATGCGCCGCATGCTGTCTTACAGCTGGCCCATCCTGGTGCTCGGCATTGCCGGAATACTTAATCAGACGGCCGACAAGATACTCTTTCCCTATATCTACAAGAACGCCGATGCCCACTCACAGCTCGGCATCTACGGCGCCGCCAGCAAGATAGCGATGATCATGGCCATGATAACTCAGGCATTCCGCTATGCCTATGAGCCGTTCGTGTTCGGCAAGGCGAAGGACAAAGACAACCGCGAAACCTACGCCAAGGCCATGAAGTATTTTGTTGTCTTCACCCTTCTGGCATTCCTTGTAGTGATAGGATATATGGACATTCTGCGCCATCTCATCGGCCGCGACTACTGGAGCGGACTCAAGGTGGTGCCAATCGTGATGGCGGCAGAGATAATGATGGGTGTATATTTCAACCTGTCGTTCTGGTATAAACTCATCGACAAGACCATCTGGGGCGCCTGGTTCTCTGGGGCAGGCTGCCTGGTGCTCATCCTTGTCAACGTGATATTCGTGCCCCGCTTCGGCTACATTGCCTGTGCGTGGGGCGGATTTGCAGGCTACGGCACGGCCATGCTGCTCTCTTATTTCGTAGGACAGAAGCATTATCCGATAGCCTATCCCGTCAAAGACATCATGCTCTATGTGGGCGTGGCCCTCGTTATGTTCGTTGCCATGCGCTTTGCCAACGCCGATCTGCCCGTATGGGCTGCCCTCGGTGTCAACACACTGCTCATAGTGATGTTCATGGCGATGATCGTTAAGCGCGACTTCCCGCTCTCCGGGCTTCCCGTCGTCGGCAAATACTTCCGCAAGTAGCGTGCCGCACGGTGTCCCTTGCGCCGTCTGTGGCGATGCTGGACGTCAGTGACCGTAACAGATATAATAATATAATCGACAATTATCCTTAATCCTTTTAAAACATACACAATGAAAAAAGCAAAAGCTCTATTACTTTCAGCGCTCATGGCGGCTGCCCCCATGGCTCATGCTGACGAAGGAATGTGGACGCTCTACAACCTGCCACAGGCTGTTTACGACCAGATGAAATCTTACGGTTTCAGTCTTCCTTACAACGACATTTATGGCAGCAAGGACGCCATCAAGAACTCTGTAGTGCTCTTTGGCGGCTTCTGCTCGGGCGTGGTTGTATCGCCCGACGGCCTTGTATTCACCAACCATCACTGCGGTTTTGAGGCAATACGCAGCCACTCTACCGTGGAGCACGACTACATGCTCAACGGCTTCTATGCCAAGAGCTATGAAGAAGAGCTTCCTAACGAAAACCTCTTCGTTAGTTTCATGGTTAAGCAAGAGGACGTAAGCCAGCGCCTCAAGGCTCTCGGCATCGACAAACTGTCTGACGAGGAGGCCACACAGCTCATCGACTCTGTTGCCGCCGCTATGACAGAAGAGGCACGTCAGGCCGACAAGGGTCTTCACGTGGAGATTGACCCGTACTATGAAGGCAACCAGTATTTTGCCACTACATACCGCATGTTTACCGACGTGCGCCTCGTTTTCACCGTACCTAAGTCTATGGGTAAGTTCGGTGGCGAGACAGACAACTGGATGTGGCCGCGCCAGACATGCGACTTCAGCGTGTTCCGTATATATGCCGACCCGAAGACTAACGGCCCGGCAGAATATTCTAAGGACAATGTACCTTATAAAGCACCGCACTGGGCACAGGTTTCGCTCGACGGATACAAGGACGGCGACTTCGCCATGACTGTTGGTTATCCCGGCAGCACCGAGCGTTATCTCTCTTCTTACGGCATCAAGGAGATGCGCGACGCAGGCAATGCAACACGTGTGCAGGTGCGCGGCGTAAAGCAGGAGATAATGAAGCGCCACATGCAGGCCGACGAGGCTGTGCGCATCAAGTATGACTCTAAGTACGCACAGAGCGCCAACTACTGGAAAAACTCTATGGGTATGAACAAATGTATCGATTCTATCGGTATCATCGGCCAGAAACAGGCTTATGAGAAGCTTATCCGCCAGTATCAGGAGAAGACAGGATACCTGCAGGGCAAGCTCGACTTCGACAAGATGGCAAAGCTCTACGGCGAGCGTTTCGACCGCATGCGTGCATTCTATTACTGGTATGAGACATTCAACGGAACATGCGAGCTGACATCACGTGCGCTCAAATACTGCAACGGCATGGAGGCCAAGGGCTCAGAGAAAGACTCGCTGAAGATGTACAACGAATTTGAGGACAACAGCGACGCATGGGACGAGGCACTGGATAAAGAGGTGTTCTCTGTGCTGCTCCAGAACTACCGCGAGCACGTAGACAAGCAGTATCTGCCGTCGTTCTACACAACAATCGACAAGAAGTTCAAGGGCAACTGCAAGGCTTATGTTGACTATCTCTACAAGAAGTCAATCCTCATGAAGAAGGGCGCAAAGATCTACTTCAACAAGAAGGGTACAGAGAAAGACCCGGGCATACAGCTTGGACTGTCGCTCCAGAAGTATCTGGCTGACCAGAAGGAGGCTCTCGGAACACTCAGCGACTCGATAGCTCTGCAGGAGAAATATCTCTGCGCCGCACGTCTGCGCATGGAAGAGGATATGCCTCACTACAGCGACGCCAACATGACAATGCGCCTCAGCTACGGACGCGTTGGCGGATTCACCATGAACGGCTCGCCTTCAGGCTACTATACAACAGCCGAGAGCATCGTCAAGAAGATGAAGACTAGCGACAACTTCTCTGACTATTATGCAGAACCTATCATGTCTGAACTCCTTTCAGCCAAGGACTTCGGCAAGTATCAGGACAAGACAACGGGCAAGATGCAGCTCTGCTTCCTGACAAACAACGACATCACCGGCGGTAACAGCGGCTCGCCTATGTTCAACGGCAAGGGCGAACTCATTGGTCTGGCCTTCGACGGCAACTGGGACAGCCTGTCAAGCGACATCTACTTCGAGAAGAACCTGGCACGCTGCATCGGTGTTGACATCCGCTATGTCATCTTCATGATGGACAAGTGGGGCCACGCTGACCGTCTGCTCAAGGAAATGAACGTAGAGTAATGCTCTCTGCGTAAATATAAAATACCGTTGTGATAACGGATTTGTCTTTCATATGATTTAGCTATGGCGCGCCGCAAAAGCGGCGCGCTTTTTTTATGTCTTATGCCTGTGAGGCCTGGTCAGGGCTTTTCTTGGTCTATGGGAGATACAAGCCTTATTGTTACTATTGCGCGTTGTGGCGGAGATAATAGGCCTTCAGACAGAAAAATCGCCCTTTCATCGCATCCGTGAAGCGTCTGTCGTGCGCCTGTTATGACCGTAAACGCCGCGCTGACGAAAATAATTTGCGCCTATAATGTTTTTTAGATGTTTTGAGAGAAGAGTTTGGCCGTAACTGATTAAATTTGCAGAAACAATATTTTAGCTTATGAAAAAACTTATTTTTGCGCTCTTCGTGAGCCTCGTTCCGCTGCTGTTGCTGGCGCAGACCGACTCAACATTCAACGTTACCCTGCACAACGACGAATATAAAATATACATAACGATGAATCTCTACGACAAGAACGTTGACGTGCCGGGGCAGGCCGTGCTGGGCAAAGTGGACGGATTTATCGCCTCTAAGCAGAGCACGGGCAAGTGGATTATCGTGTCGTCGCAGATTAAAAGCAAGAATGAGGCCGAGATAGAAGTGATCAACGACTACGGCAGCGAGGACTTCACGGCCGTGATAAAGCGCAACTCGGACGGCACCTACTCGTACACCAAGAAGGGCGGAAGCACGCTGAAGTTTGCCGTGAGGGGCAAATGGCAGAAGATTCCAGGCAGTATCGAGTTTGTCAGATAGCCGATTTCATCGTATTTTCACCTTGATACATAACCATGTATTGTGCTTTACAGGAGCGCAATACATGGTTTTTGTTTTCCTGCACCTGTTATAGTAAAGCCGCGGGCTCACCCGGTGTGTGGCTTGGTTCTTACGTTTAACTGAAGAATAAAGGTAGAATATTTAATGGTTCATGTGCCGGTCAGATGTCCTGCAGCGCTCTGTGTCAGCTCTCTTGGCGATATATTATGCCGCTGACATTCTGCCGTAATCACCGCATTATCCGCAGAAAACATAGTCGGCAGCCTTTCCGTCGCCTTGAAAATACATCTGTAACCTTAATCTCCGATATGCTTACACATTGATTTTTGTTGACGCTCTCATACTGCGATATTTGAAAATAAAAACCATTTGGCCGCAAAAATGGCTCAAAATCGTGTGCAAACGTAATAGTCTGGACTGTAGGTTGTTACATGCGCCGATGCCGTTCTGTGCAAAGATTTTTGTCCGATTTGGGACAAAAACGCCCGTTTTTCAATGAAAAAACAGGGCTGTTTGTGCGATGAAACCGGCCTGTTTTCTGTTGAAAAGTGGCCGAGTTATTTTCCAAAAGCATACCTTTTGCATGATAATGTAAATATACTTTACCATGAAGGCAGTCTGCCTGCCTTATTATTTTCTATTTTATCGGAAAATCCGTACATTTTTGCGGTGACACAATGACAGGCTTCGGTCTGCTTAACGTGTCACGGAGCTATCTACGGATGGCTGCCCTAAGTTGTTTCGGCAGAGGCAAAAGGCACATAGGGCAGGCGTAACTCTTGAGATTAGTCAGGTCTGATTCGGTCTTCGTCCATATTTTTCGTATATCCGTCTATGTTTTTGGTCTATAAAACTCTGCGGTTTAGTATATGCATGGTCGGCAGCCTGCCGTGATTCTTTTCGCGGCTCATACATTTTTGCTAACTTTGCACCCGAATAAGATAATAGAGGATAACAATGAAACAAAACATGAAAGTATTTATTCCTGCCACGCTCGGCATGCTTACGGCCTTCGGTCCGTTCGTTACAGACTTCTATCTTCCGGTGCTGCCGGAGATGACAGGCTATTTCCACACCACGCCCGCGCTGGCCTCCATGAGCCTCACGGCCGGCATGATAGGTCTTGCCGCCGGTCAGCTGTTCATAGGGCCGCTCACCGACAAGTATGGGCGCAAGCGCATATTGGTTGGCTCTATGCTGCTCTTTGTGGTAGCGTCGCTGCTGTGCATATTCTCGGGAGATATATTTATGTTTAATGCCATGCGCGTGCTGCAGGGACTGGCCGGCGCGGGCGGCATAGTGATTGCCAAGAGCATGTCGGCCGACATGTACACAGGCCGCGAGCTTGCCAGCTTCATGGCTCTGCTAGGCGCCATCAACGGCATTGCACCAGTGTGCGCCCCGGTGGTCGGCGGACTTATGGCCGGCGTTACGTCGTGGACTGGCGTTTTTGCCGTCATTCTTGCCGTGGGAATTGTGCTCATGGTGTGCAGCATGTTCTTGCCTGAGACGCTGCAGCCTGCCAACCGCATACGGAAGAGCGTGATAAAGGTGTACGGCAATCTGTTCCGCGTGTTCCGCAACTCTCGCTTCACTCTTTCCGTCATGGCCGAGATGGCGTGCTTCTTTATGTTCTTCGCCTATATAGCATCTTCGCCGTTCATCATGCAGCAGGTGTATCATCTTTCGCCGTTAGGCTATAGCCTCTGCTTCGGCCTGAATGCGCTCATGATAGGCGTTGGCGCCGCCATGGCCACGCGTTTCCGCAGTCAGGGCACATGCCTGCGCTTTGGCGGTCTGGGCATGCTTGCCGGCACGCTGCTGCTTGCGTTCCTGCTCAACACGGCCATGCCCCTTTGGATAGTCATGCTGGCATATATCTACACGCTGATATGCTTCGGACTGATGCAGCCGCCTTTGACGGCCATAGCCCTCGACAGCGAGCGCGACAATGCCGGTGCTGCCAGTGCCATCTTCGGTGCCTCCGGCTTTGTTGCCGGTGCCCTTTCGAGTCCGCTTGTAGGCATTGGCGACATAACCGTCACTTCAGGCCTCGTCATGGCATGCGGAGCCGTTGTCTGCCTCCTGTTTATCCTGCCGCTGAGCAGCAAGCTGTGCGCCGTTGCGGCATGATTAAGGTTGTTTAATAGTCCACATTCAATTATAGTGGTATATATAGAGGTTGGTTCATGATGATATGAGCTGTATCAGACTCAGTTAAGAGAATGATACAGCTCATATTTTATTTTTAGTTATTATCGTTCAGTCGATGTCTATAGTTTCGAGGTCGTCAGGTACAAAAATGTTGCCCATGAAGCTCTGCGCCGCCTCGCGGGCATATTCGGTCCTGCGTGTGGCCAGCGTCTTGTCTTCGGTGTGGTATAGCAGCAGATTCTTCACGCCCAGCTCGGCTGCCACGGCTCCGGCGTCCCTGGCCGTGCTGTGAAACTTCTCGTAGGGCTTGAACACGTCGCGGTCCTTATATAGACAGAAGGCCTCGCACATAAGCCAGTCGGCACCGCGCGCAATAGGGTAGTTGGCCCTGTTACACGGCTCGTCGCCCATGCACACCAGCGTGGCTCCTCCAGGCATTATGGCACGGAAGCCAAACTGCTTTTCCTTGTCCGACAGCACGTCGAAGCACTGCATGCTGATGTCTCCGGCCTGAAATTCGTTGCCGCTCAGCTTCTCGCACAGCATGATGCGGCTGCCGAACAGCGCGTTATAGTTCTTGTGCAGCGTCATGAGGCATATCTGCTTTAGCGTGCTTATCACTTTGTCGTTGCCGTATACGTTCAGGTTGCCCTTATATTCGCCGCCGAGAATCCTGTGCATAATCATTCTCACCACCCACACGGCGCCCAGTATGTGGTCGGTGTGAGCGTGCGTTATGAACATGTGGTGTATGTCCGTAAGGTTTATGCCCGCCTTTTCTATCTGCGACATTATGCCGTTGCCGCCTCCTGCGTCCACGAGCAGTGCTGTGTCGGCTGTCTTCAGGAAGAAGCATGTGTTATAGCATCTTGTAACTCCTGCGCTGCCTGTGCCCAGCATTATTATCTTGTTGTGGCTGTTGTTCATGTGGTGTATTGTCTGCAAGGTGTAGCCGTTGCGGCTAAAAGTGATGAATTATACAAAAACAAAAAAGGAGTTACCGAAGCAACTCCTTTTTGCGCTTCAAGATGGGCTTGAACCAACGACCCCCTGATTAACAGTCAGGTGCTCTAACCAACTGAGCTATTGAAGCATGTGATGCATTTCCTTTCAAATGCGATGCAAAGGTAAGAAGATTTTTTGAAACCTCCAAACTTTTTTGGCAAAAAATTCAATTTTAGACTAAAATAAAATAATTTTTCCCCGAAAAGTGGTGTTTTCACCATATATATATGTAACTTTGCATAAGTCAATACGGCTGCTGATACCATGCCTTAGGCTCATGCTTTTTGGCCTGTGTCCGGCCGGCTGCCGGTGAGTCTGCGTGTGTTGCTTCTGCCGCTTAGGGCATGTGCGCATGCTTTTGCTGCCGGTGGAGGCGGCTGTGGGCATTGCCGGCAACAGGGCTGAGGCCTCTCGCGTTGACGCTTTGCGGCCGTATGAGGCATGAATTTGCTTTGCAACAAGAAAAAGAAACAATAAGAACATAAGATGAGAATAAGACTATTTCAGCTTGCGGTGCTGCTCATGCTGCCTTTCATGGCGGCGTCGGCCCAGGAAAGCAAGAGCCACAACTTCGACGTGGCCAAGAACATGCAGGTGTTCAACGAGATTTACAGCTATCTCGACCTGATGTATGTAGACACGCTCAACGCCGACGAGGTGGTGGGCACGGCCATCAACTCGATGCTGCGCTCGCTCGACCCCTACACCGTCTACTATCCCGAGGACAAGGTGAACGACCTTAAGACGATGATAACCGGCCGCTACGTGGGCATAGGAGCCGTGATACGCTACAACCAGAAGCTGAAGCGCGTGGTCATCGACGAGCCTTATGCAGGCAACCCGGCTGCCGAGGTGGGCCTGAAGAAGGGCGACATCATCCTGAGTATCGACGACTCTGTGATGACCGACAAGGACGTGAGCTACGTAAGTTCGCATCTGCGCGGCGACGCCGGCACGACGTTCGTGCTAAAGGTGAAGCGCCCCAGCACGGGCAAGAACATGGAGTTCAGAATAACGCGCCGCTCTGTCAACATGCCTTCAATTCCTTATTATGGCCTGCGCCCCGACAGCATAGGCTATCTCAATCTGAGCAGCTTCACCGAAGACTGCTCAAAGGATGTGCGCAAGGCGTTTATCGAGATGAAGAAGCAGGGCATGAAGGGCCTTGTGCTCGACCTGCGCGGCAACGGCGGTGGCTCTCTCTCAGAGGCTGTCAACATTGTCAACATGTTTGTGCCGAAGGACATCACGCTGGTGAAGACGCGCGGCAAGCTGAAGCGTGCCAACTATGACTATAAGACCACCGTTGAGCCTATCGACACGGTTATGCCCGTTGTGGTGCTAGTCAACGGCGAGTCGGCCAGCGCCAGCGAGATTACCAGCGGAAGTCTGCAGGACCTCGACCGCGCCGTAATCATGGGCACGCGCACCTACGGCAAGGGCCTCGTGCAGTTGCCTGTTGACATATCATACAACGGACAGCTGAAGCTGACCACAAGCAAATATTACATTCCGAGCGGACGCTGCATACAGGCAATAAACTATAAGCACGCGCGCGGCGGATATACCGAGCACATACCCGACAGCCTGACCAAGGTGTTCTATACGGCAGGCGGACGCGAGGTGCGCGACGGCGGAGGCATTAAGCCCGACATAGAGGTACGTCCTGACTCGCTGCCCAACATTGCCTACTATCTCACCGTGAGCGGACTCGACTCTACCGAGGTGCTGCTCGACTATGAGGTCGACTATATAGCGTCTCACCCCACGATAGCCAAGCCTTCTGAGTTTGAGCTTTCTGACGCCGACTATGAGGACTTCAAGCAGAGAGTGATAAAGAGCGGATTCACCTACGACCCTGAGAGCGAGAAACTGCTAAAGTCGCTAAAGAAGGTTGTTGAGTTTGAGGGCTATTATGACGACGCCAAGGCCGAATTTGAGAATCTGGAGAAGAAGCTGAAGCACAACATAGCCAAAGACCTCGACTATCACAAGGACGTGTTAAAGCAGATAATATCCAACGACATCATTGCGGCCTACTATTATCAGGCAGGAAGCATGGAGAACAGTCTGCGCTACGACAAGCAGATGAAGGAGGCGTGCCGCCTGCTCAACAGTCCTGACGAGTATAAGGCTGTATTAGTAAAAGGTGCAGTGAAGAAGAAATAAAAGTTGAGAGAATATATTTTTCCGGGAGAGGTAAAGGCCGCATGGCTTTTGCCTCTCCTTTTTTATGGAGTTTCATTAGGAGTTAAAGTAGTTAGAGGAGTTATCGCCAACAAGTTGGCTAGTAGTTAAAGTCAATAGCCCTGTGGATTCTTATCACCACTCTGCACATGAATTCTTCTCTCTTCCCTTAATTAGCTTTGTTGCTTCTCGTCAACCACTACGCATTTGGATTTTTAACTTTTCACTTTTATCTTTTCACTTTCGTAAGACGTTTTTAATTTTTCATTGCGCGCAGCGCCTGCTCTTCGTTCTTCACTTTCATTTTTATATATTCAGACGGCGCGTGGCCATACATCTTTTTGAATGCTTGTGAGAAGTGCGATCTGTTCTTAAATCCTGCCGTATATCCCGCATCCTGTGCCGTCAGTCCGTATTTAATCATGAGTTCCTTGGCCCTTTCAAGCCTGTGTTCCGTAATCCAGCGTTGAGGCGGCAGCGTGCTTATCCTGGCAAAGTCGCGTTTAAACGTGGCTAGACTCCTTCCCGTGTATGCCGCAAACTCCTCGAGCGTCAGGTCCTCGGTAAAATTGTGTTCCATGAAGTCGAGCAGGTCAATCTTCCATACCTCGTTAAAGTCGAATAATGTGGGATAAAACCGCTGGTCGATGTTCAGCAGGCACATTATGGCTTCGTCCACTTTCAGCCGCAGCCATTCGTCTGATGGCGTCTCGCCGCTGTCGGTGTAGGGCATGAACGAGCCGAACAGACTTTTCAGTCCCGTGGTCTGCGGCAGTATGTTCACCGTCTGTCCTATGGGGCTTATACCCCTCATCTTTCTGCATGTTGCCGCTATACGGTTATAATATTCCTTCAGGTAGCGGCGCGGCAGCGTGAAGTTTATTCCCCGGTAGGGCGTTCCGTCGAGCGGCACCTTCGTGACGTTTACCGAGCAGTCGCGGCGCACAAACACAAAGTTGTCGGCCGTAATCTCGTCGGTGCTTTCCCTTCCCTCGATAATCAGTTTGCCCGAGCGCACAAATATTATCGAGTGCGCCGGCATTCTGTGCTCCATGTGCATGTCGTGTCTTATGCTGCAGCTCAACAGAATGTCACCATAGTTTACCAAATTATCCATAAGTCTGTTCATGCTGCAAATATAACACTCCTTTTTCATTATTCCTTCTTCATCTTGCTGAATATTTCGTCCATGGCTTCAGCGTTCATGGGCGTCATGTCCACGAGGTCGAGCGATTTCACCATGTGCAGCGTGCCCTGCTTGTAGGTGTTAAAGTGGGCAGTGGTTATGTGGTGTCTGTATGCGTCCATGTCGGCATAGATTTCAAGAATGCGCACCTGGCACGAGTCTCTCTGCTGTATCATCGGGAATATGGCTATCACGCCCGGCTCCTCTCTCACCGACGTTGCCCCCACGTTCATGGCAGCGGTTATGTATTCGTTGAAGTATTCGGGATAAATCTCTATTTCAGATATGCGCACCAGCATGCCTTTGCCGTTGTTGCCTTTTTCGGGCGTGGTGCTGTTGCCGTTCTCAGTGCTGTCGGCATCGGCGATGTTAAATAGCCGTGCGGCGTTTTTCCACATAAACATATCCCTGTATTCCGACAGCGTTTTATCGGCTTTAAGCTCCTTGTCGAGCCTGTGCAGGTTGGCGGTCAGCGCCTCTGCCGGCTGATACGGATAGTCGGAGCCATAGAGAATGTGTCCCGGCGATGTTATTGTCAGCAAACTGCGTATCACCTCTGCCGACGGTGCCCCGGCAAGGTCGTAGTAGAGCTGCGACAGACAGCCTTTAATGTCAATCTCGCCAATATATCCTCCGGCCTTAAGTGCGGGCGCGAGCGCCTTCAGACGTGGCAGTGCGAGCGGCAGGAACGAGCCGCAGTGGGGCACCACTATTTTCAGTTGCGGATAGCGTGCCGGCAGGTTGGCCGCAAGCATGTTCATCAGTGCCCGCGTTGTTTCAGCCGGATACTCATAGGCAGCCAGCGGCATCTGTGCCATAAGTTTTTCGCTGACGGGCACGGGCTTGTGCGGATGTATTATTATAACGGCTTTTCGGCTGTTGAGCACCTCCATGAGCGGCTCCAGCTCCTTGTCGCCCAGATACAGTCCGCGGCTGTTTGTGGGCAGCTTAACGTCGTCGGCTCCGAGCGTGTCGAGCGCATATATGGCTTCGTCAATGGCTGCCTTGACGTCGGGCAGCGGCAGCGACGCGCAGAACAAGAACCTTCCCGGGTGTTTGGCTTTAAGCTCTGCGCAGTGTTCGTTATATCTGCGCACCACGTCGCGGCACTCTTTGCCGTTGCCGAAGTAAGGCTGAGGGGCAGGCATTGTCAGCACTGAGCATTTTATTCCGGCACTGTCCATGAATGCCAGATGCTTCTCTGCGCTCCATGCCGGCAGCGGATAGCCTTCGTCGAGGGCAGCCCCGTTGCTTTCAAGCACGTCGGTGTAGAATTGGGGAATGTTGTGGCAGTGAACGTCTATCACGTTCTGTGCGCTGCCTTTAAGGCTGCTTATCACCATTATTAATATTATTATCAGCTGTTTCATGTCATTCGGCTATGCTTTCTTTATATTGTTTGCCTGCGTCTGTGCAGTGGCCTATCACGCTGCCTGTGCGCAGATAGCGGTATGTGGGAAACTCGAACAATACGGGTTTCAGACTGTTGTAGTCGAGTTTTCCGTTGTCGCCTATCACGCTTTCGTCGGCATACGTGTCGATGATGCTGCAAATAAAGTTCTCAAAGCCGTTACATTCGTACACGTCTTCCACCTTGCACACCATGCTCAGAGGCGACTCGTCTATTACGGGTGTTCCTTCAGCTCCCGTTGCGCTTCCGAACAGGCGGCTCTTGTCTGTCTTGTTGCCCGACACAATGCCGCAATAGTCGGCTTTAGGCAGCATGCTTTCTGAAACAATGTTCACCGACAGCCGTCCGTTCTCCTTTATACCTTTGTTTATATAGTGGGCCGAGTGAAGGCTCACCGATATTCTGTCGTGCGCCACTATGCCTACGTGTGCAACGAGTGTCCATGTGGTTTTTCCGTTCACGGCAGCCCCTATTACCACTGCGGGTGTGGGGTAGAGTGCCAAGATGTTTCCAATGCTCTTTTTCATGTTCTTTAAAGTTTTTATAAGTGTTGTTTTTCCTGCTGCAAAATTACGGGGTATTTATCACAACGGCGTTATTCTGCGGCTCATTTGTTGTTGCTCCACAGTTCAATGTATATGTATTGCCGCATGTATAAACATTCAGTGTTCTGTTGTCGTCAACCGTCTTTTCTTGCCGTCATGTATGCATAGTCTTTCGGCGGCAAATTATTTCCCGTCAGAAAGTGGCCGGTTTGTGCCCGGAAAGTGGGCCGTTTACGACTCAAAAGTGGCCCATTAACGACTCGTAAACCGGCCACTAACAGTCTGAAACCATTACGGCTTAATTTGCTTAAAGAAAATATTTTTAAATAGCGCTGTATGGCGTAACCGTAACATAATTAAAAGAAAAAGTTACGGATTTTTGGGCGTTTTCACCATGCAGATGGATTTTTGCTTTGTAAGCACGTGATTTTCCGTATATAGATGAATTCTTTTTTGAGATACGAAAGTGTTAAATGCAGTCTTAAATTTGAAACATACATCATATTTCCTTACTTTTGTTTCCTGCTTAAGAATGGAAACAGAAGAGAATAATATGCTTATTTAAAAAGAATTAATATGAAAACACCACAAAAATTAAAAGAAGTTCTAGAACAGTTCACGCCAGTATACACTATAGATGGACTTACAAGACAGTTTGAAGACATTGCTCAGATTGTTTTTAATGGGCATTTTGTTGTCAATGGTGAATATGAAATTTACCCGATAGATATTGAATTTTATTTCCATGATGAAGAAAATGGCATTATTGTTGAACCGCAGATGTATCATAAAGGAGATCTTCCGTATTTTCCTGTAGGATCTATTTATCCTCATAGTTCGGGTGTTGACATGACGTTTGAGCGTGAAGGAAAATACCGTGCTTCATTTTTGATGAGAGGATATACGTATAAATCTGTTTCCGGCGAGAAAGAGGAATATACAAATAAAACCAATAATAAGAAAAGTCCATTCAGATCCCAGTATTTGTGGGAAGATTTGTTGGGCAATGCGTCAGTCTTCGGCAAGGGGTTGAATATTGTATGGGTAGACAACGCTGAGTTTAAAAAAGTAAATATTGCATCTTCTGCGAGGGTTAATGTTAACAAAATAAGTGGTGAGAATGGAGACCGTATGTGGCATTTTACTAACCTTGATATGATAAAATAATGCAAGTGGCTTTACAACAGCAGGATTATGTGCTATTTTCTGAGGAATTAAAAAAATATTATCCACAAATATATAATGAGTTGTCGGAAATATTGTCACATCATAATGTAAGGCATGGAGTGTTAAAAGGGACAGCCGACTATTGGTGCAGGGATTATATGCCGATACAGGTAGATTATGATAAATTTGTTCAGTTTCGTTATCATCCGGATTATTTGAAGGGATATCGTGATTATGAGACGCCGACAGAAGTATCTCTTGAATTGGCTAAGAAACTTACTTCCGTTTCAATAGAAACATCCCCAATTGTTGCAGATGGTGGCAATCTTACTTTTGCAAGTATCAAGAGGGGACGAGGGTATACTCCTGTTGTTGTGATGACTGAAAAGGTGTTTTTTGAAAACTCCGAAGTGGCAGGAGAAAATCTTGTTTATCAGTTGGAAAAGTTGTTTCCAAAGCATAAGTTATTGTTTCTTCCGTGGGATAGAGGTGATGCATGCGGACATACAGACGGAATTCTACATGCCGTAGGACCAAATAAATTGCTGGTGAACCTTAAAGTTTATCCGGATAAGATAGCTGCAAGGATGCGTGAGATTCTGGAGTCATGTTTTAAGGTTATAGACTTGGAATTAAGTGATTATCATGAATATAGTTGGGCGTATATTAACATGATTCATACTAAGGATGTTATTATCCTTCCCGGTCTGGGGCGGGCTACTGATGCAGAAGCCCTTAATCATATAAAGAAATTATTTCCTCAGTATGAAGGTAGAATTTATCAAGTGCAGATTCCTTCAATTGTCAAAAAATATGGAGGGGCATTGAATTGTCTTTCTTGGTCTTTTTATAAATATTTATGATGAATCGTTCTGCCGGCTATTGTTGCGGTTCATGCTTTTATTCTTTTTGACAAAAGCGTCAAGATACAGAAAAGGCGGAAACCTTCAGCCGGATATTGTTTACAAGCCGGCTCGGGGTTCCACCTTTTTCTGCGCTTATGAATGTTATTTTTACTTTGTCTTTGTTGCTTTCAGGCAGGCTCGCCACGCCTTATTTAGTCTGTTTGCCGTGTGATGTGGCGGTGCTGCTGAATTTGCAGCTCAGCTTTTCGCCCATCAGGCTGTTCAGATAAACCTCAAGGGCGGTGTAGCCGTCGGGGTTTGTCAGGTTGCGGTCGTCGGCATTGTCAGGGTTCAGACCGTGTTTCTTTTCCCATTTGTCCGGCATTCCGTCGCCATCGGTGTCAGCCGGTGCTGCCTCCTGCTTGTGGCTTAGGCCGAAGCCTTCGGCATCGTTCACAGAGTCGATAATGCCGCGCTTGCCTGTCTTCGAGCCGCTGAACTTCGGGTTGCCGCTCTTCACGTCGTTTATCACGCGCTTTTCTGTGGCGTCGCGGTTTATCGTTCCCGCCTTCTTCAGCACCGTTTTATATGCCTCGTCGGCCGTCTGTATGTCTGTCAGCATGTAGCGCGACGGGCGGTATTTGCCTATGGCGCCTTCTGTCTCGTCGAGCTTATAGTAAGGCATTTCGGGCACGATGCGCTCATTCACCCTTATCTGGTCTGTTGTATATTTCTCGGCGCTCATGGCCTGCCAGTTGTCGGCTGTGGCAGCGTCGTTGCCCTCCATGACGTTTCCGCTTACATACCAGCGCGCCGGGCCCCACGACGTGGCACCCTTGCGGGCGTGGCTTGCCATGACAAAAACCGAGTTGGCAGGCGACTCAGGGCCGGGCTTGTAGTAGTTGTTCATGAAGTTGCACTCATGAGCCGAGTTGCGGCCGTTATATTCTGTTATGTCGGCCGAGTTCTCGCCGCCGTAGCACGAGTTCCAGCGTCCCCAGTTGAAGTTCACGTTGTTCACATATTCCATAAACACCACATAGTCTTCGCCCCTGGCGCCGTTGAAGCGCGGACTGCGCGAGTCGTTGCCTGCCAGCAGATTGTGGTGGTAAGTGGCAGGCGAGCCGCCCCACTGCGAGCCGTATCCGCGCTTGCCCTTCTTGTGGCCGGCGTCGTTGAGGCCCTCGTGCACTATGCAGTACTGTACCGTCAAGAAGTGGCTGTCGGCCGTGTTCATGTTTTCCTCCATCGACCATCCGAACACGCAGTGGTCGAATATAAAGTTGGTGCAGTTCTCCGTTCCGCAGGCCTGGTCCTGTTTGCCGTCGCCGGCGCGGAAGCGTATGTTGCGCACGATGAAGTTTTCCGAACTGCCGAAGTTCACCTTGTCGCCCACGATGCTTATGCCGTCGCCCGGGGCCGTCTGTCCTGCCAGCGTCCAGTTGGCACGCTTCACGCGCAGGTTGCTGTTGAGGCGTATCTCGCCGTTCACCGCAAACACTATGGTGAGCGGCTCGCCCGGATACTGGCTGAAGGCCCATCGCAGCGTGCCTTCGTCCTCGGTGTCGGCCAGCGACGTAACCGTAACCACCTGTCCGCCGCGTCCGCCAGTGGCATATTTGCCGAAGCCTTCGGCCGTGGGGAAGGCCACGGGCGTTACGCGCATGACCACAGCCTCTGACGTGGCACCCTGGCGCGAAACGGTCCTAACGCTGTATTCGTCTGCATTGCCGTCTGATATGGTGTATTCAGGCTCGGCTACAAAAGCCTCGAAGCGCCCGTTGCGGTATATCAGGTAGCCGGCAGCCAGTCGGTCGCTGTTCCACTCGAAAGTGTTGCCGCTGCGCGTGAATACCGACGGGGCAGGGGCGCCCTGAATAATGGCGTTGAAGTCGAAGGGCACGTCAGACGCCTTCTTGAACAAGAAGTCGGCGTTTATGTATGCCTCTACCTCGTCCTTGGTGGCCTGGCGGCCGAAGCCTACGCGCCGGCTTGTGTCAGCAGGCTGCCCGTTTTCGTCGGTGCTGTTATATTCAAGATATGATGCCGTGTTGCCTCGTCCGCCCCAGTCGAGCCATCCTGCCTTGTTTATGTGGCTGCCCAGCGTGCAGTTTATGAACATCGTGCCGCAGTTCTCCTTCCATGGTCGTCCCAGATAGTAGGCGCCGTCGGCCACGCCCTGCTCGGCGGTGAGTCGGCAGCGGTTGAAGAACAGACCCGCATACAGGCGGCTTTGGCTCAGTTTTGGATACATGGCACGTGTGAGCGGCAGCTCAGATGTGGCGGCAGCCGTGATGTAGCCCTTGCCCCTGACGCAGCGTATCTCGCAGTTGTCAAACCACTCGAGGCCCGCGTCATAAATAAAGTCGGTGGCACCCTCTATGGTGCAGCGGCTGAAGTATCCGCGCGCTCCGCCGTTGGCCTTGTATGTGTCCTGATATCCGCTCAGCGTGCAGTTGCTGAACACGTGTGCGTCGCCGGCCGTAAACAGCGCCTCTGCCTGTCCCACGTTGCCGCTGGTGTTGCGTATGGTGATGTTCTCGGCATAGAAGCGGTCGGCGTAGACGTTGAGCGCGGCGCAGTCGTAGTAGCGCTTGCCCTTGCTCTTCGGTCCGCGGTCAACAGATGATGTCAGTATCGTGGTGTTGCGGTCTTCGCCTATTATGCTTATAAACTTGTTCTTGTCGTTGCGTCTGCCGGCATACACGTTCTCGTCGTATACGCCCGGACGAACATATATTATGCCGCGTGCCCCGTCGCTGACGGCGTCGATGGCCTGCTGTATGCGCGTGTACTGCGCGCTGCCGTCCTGCGCCACAACTTTCAGTTCTACGGGGGCCTTTGCGTCGGGCGCGCTTATGTGCGGCTCCTTATGTCCCCTTATGGCTGTCAGCTCGCCCACGCTGCCCACGGGGTTCTGCCTTGCATAGAGAGCCTGTTCTGCCGTAATCTTCTTTCCGTATATCATTATCTTGTGCACACGGGCCGGCTGCTGGCGTGCCAGCGGATCGGTCTCAGTCTGAAATACGGCCTTGCCGTCGGCTGTAAGCTGCACGGGATTGTCCTGGTCTTCGCCGTCCCACACGCGCCAGCGCAGCGACACGTCGCTGGCGTTAATCACGTTCTCCATCATGTAGCCCTGGTCGCTGAAGGCCGAGTAGCCGTAGGCGGCCATGCCCGAGCCCATCCATACCAGCGGCTTCCACTGGCCGTTGCCAATCTTTATGTCGCACTTTATGCCGCGGCCCCATGATGTAGACGACCACGACCACTGCACGCGCTCAACATATGGTATGTGGTCTATCTCCACCCAGCCGTGCTGCGACTCGCCCTTTGTGGCGCCGTTATGTCCTGCCGTGGCAGGAGCGCTGCACATCTGCACGAATCCTGCCTCGCCGTAGACGATGTTTCCGTCTTTGTCGCGCTTTATGTTGTCCTCCAGATAGGCCGTGTGCCCCTTTGTCGTCCAGTCGTTGGCATAGCGGTTGCCCTTGCCTGTGGCGCTCTGTCCGAGGTAATACTGCCGGCTGAAGGCCGCCGTTGCACCCGCAAAGCCGTTGTAGCTCTTCTTGTTGGCAAAGGTGCAGTTGTGGAACATCACGGGATATGTAACATCGCTGCCGCCGTTGACAGGCACGTCTATTATCGTGTTGACATATCCGCCGTCGGCCTGTTCCGGACTGTCGGCTCCGGTCTTGCCTGCCCATGTCTGTCCGGGCCACATGGCATCGCTGAAGTTTATGTCGATAATCTTCTGATAACCCTTCGGCGTGCTCCATGCCGCAACCACGGCTGGCGGGTCTACGCCGTCGTTAATAGCCTTTCCGCCGGCACATACGGTCTGTGCGACGGCTACTGATACAATTGTAAGTTTCAGGGAAAAGTTCATAGTAACAATATTGCTTTTACGTTATTTCCGTTCTTATATCCCTTAAATCAGGGCGTTGATATAAAAACGCATTTGTGCCCTTTTTGTTACTATGGTTTAGTGTTAAAAGTTCATATACGTTGCCTCATGCCTTGTTTTCAGCGGCTTTTGCCGGGTAGCCGTAATCATTCCGCCCTGTAGTCGTGAGGCTCTATGCTGCTACATGTCGGGCAGTCTGTTGCCGTCTGTGCTGCCGCCGTAAGACGATGTCATGCGCAAAGTGCATTCATACCATGCTTTCAGCCATACGGCTGTCAGCCTTCATCATGCCTGCTGCCGTCATGCAGCTGCATGGGTTTTCTTTCTGTGGCGGTGTTCATGGCCAGAATGCGCTTCTCCGTTATCAGGTCGTCCTCGTGCATGGTGGGCGAGGGAATGTTGCACATGCGCACCACATCCTCCTGTCCGCACGTATATTCATAATATTTGCGCTCCTGCTCGCTCAGTTCCTCGCGTGTTTTGAGACATCCCTTTAGCTTCGCGAAGTCTTCGCGCGAGGTGCTGTCTGACAGCTTCACGAAGAGAATGCGCCTTGCAATGGGATTATAGTTGTAGTCGAAGCAAGTGTAGACGCCCCTCAGAAACGGCGGCCTGTCGTACATCGGAATCTTCAGGCAGATGTTGAACAGGGCAAGCTGAGGCTCCTTGTTCTCGTTGAACATCAGGTAGATGTGGTTTATGCCGTTCATCATCGCAATACCCCAGTGTGTAGTTCCGTAGGCGTTGTTGTGCCCAACGAGCACGTAGTTGCCGTTGGCCGCCGGCGTTATGATATAAGGTTCGAGCTTCATTGCGAGCGAGCCTGACGACACGCTGTAGCTCATGTATATGCCGCTGTAGTTGGCTATCTGTCCGGCGGTGCGCTTCATGTTGCGCTCAAGTTCGGATATGAAGGGATTGGCGGTCTCGCTTTCGGGCACAACAGGTATGATGTCGTCAGAGAACAGCACCTTCTTCATGGCCGGAATAGAGCCCAGCAGCTTCTTCTTTGAAACATTGTTGACCCATATCAGGGCGTTGTCGAGCGCAGCCTCATGGCTCTCGCCCTTCTCTATGTTCTTGAAGAAGGCCGGCAGCACGGTGGTGTAAAGGGCCGAAAGCACACTCGGAGCAAAGTCGATGCATCCTGCTATGTCCTTCATTTTCATGCCTTTCTGTCTCAGATAGGTTATGCGGTCGTATATCTCTCTAAGCTCTTTCATAATTTCACTGAATGGTAATTGCACTGCAAAGATAGGCCTTTTCGTATTAAAACATATTACATCCGTGTTACATTCGGGTTTCTTTCCGGCAACAGAAAAATTATTATCCGGTTACAATCATTTTACTGAATTGTTACGGCCTATTATTCATGATTTATTCATTTTTGCGCTGCCTGCACGATGCTAATTTTGCACCCGAAACCGAATGACTGCAAATATTGAAATGGAAAAGATTCTAAACATAATACAGCGCCTGAGAGGCAACGGCAAGGCAATGCCCGACTGGCTTTTCGTATTCTGGGCAGGAGGCACGGCCCTGCTTTCATATTCGCTCGTGTATGCCCTGCGCAAGCCGTTCACGGCAGCCGAGTTCGACGGCATGCAGATAGCCGGCATGGACTACAAGATTGTGGTCAGCATGATTCAGCTCATAGGCTATGTGTGCGCCAAGATGCTCGGCATAAAGTTTATATCAGAGCTTAAGCCGCAGAACCGCCTGAAGTTTATCGTCGGTTCGGCAGCCCTGTCGGAGGTGTCGCTGCTGACGTTTGCCCTCGTGCCCGCACCGCTCAACATCTTCGCACTCTTCTTCAACGGCCTGTCGCTTGGCTGTATGTGGGGCGTGATATTCAGTTTTCTTGAAGGACGCCGCACCACCGACATACTGGCAAGCATCATGGGAGTGAGCATGGCCCTGAGCTCGGGCGTGGCAAAGTCGCTCGGACTCTATGCGCTCCACACGCTCCACGTCAGCGAGTTCTGGATGCCGGCCCTGATAGGGGCAGTGGCCTTCCCGCTGTTATGCCTCGCAGGGTGGGTGATGACCAAGCTGCCGCGCCCCACGGCTGCCGACATAGCGTCGCGTTCGGAGCGCGTGACTCTCAACGCCAGAGAGCGCATGCAGCTGTTCCGCAGGTTTATGCCCGTGCTGCTTATGCTCTTCATAGCCAACCTTCTGCTCACAGTGCAGCGCGACATAAAGGAAGACTTCATTGTATGCATCATCGACGTTCACAGCGTTTCTTCGTGGGCCTTCGCCTATATCGACGGTATTGCCACGCTCGTCCTGCTGGGAGTGTTCGCCGTGATGTCAACGGTGAAGAGCCATCTGAAGACACTCTGCATCCTGCTGGGCGTGTCTGCCGCCGGAATGGCAGCCCTGGCGTTTGTCGGAGCAAGGCATGCTGCGCTGTCGATGCCCGCCACGGCATGGCTGTTCATGCAGACCTTCTGCATCGACATAGCATATCTGAGCTTCCAGACAATATTCTTCGAGCGCTTCATTGCATGCTTCAAGATTCGCGGCAACGTGGGATTCTTCATCATAACCATCGACTTCATCGGCTATGTGGGCACGCTCGCCCTGCTGATGTTCAAGGAGCTGGGAGCGTCGCATGTCGACTGGGCTGTGTTCTACAACCAGATGAGCATATTTATCGGAGTTGCGTGCTGCGTGATGTTTATCGGAGCATTGGTGTATATGCTGCAGGCAGGAAGGCCGAAGCGCAGCACCGACGAGGCCGGAGCCGGCGACGCACAGCTCTACGGCACGGTGAGCATGGCTAAATAAAAGCAAACGGAATAATACAAACAAAGAACATTAAACAGTAATAAGAATATGAACAAGATTGAATGTGTGATTATGGACTGGGCCGGAACGGCCGTTGACTACGGATGCTTCGCTCCGGTGGCAGCCTTCGTTGAGTGTTTCAAGAACATGGGACTTACCGTTACGGCGGAAGAAACCCGCGCCCACATGGGTCTGACAAAGATAGAGGAGATACGCGCTCTGTTCGCCATAGACCATGTTAGGGAAGAGTTTGCCGAAAAATACGGACGTGACTACAACGAGGACGACGTGCAGGCATGCTACAAGGGCTTTCAGGACAAGCTGATGGCTACGCTGGCCGACTATTCGGAGCCTATCGACGGAGTGGTTGAAACGGTGGCTGCGCTAAAGGCACAGGGCATAAAGCTGGGATCGACCACGGGCTACACCAAGACCATGATGGACATTGTGATAAAGGCTGCGGCCGAGAAAGGCTATACCGTTGACAACTGTGTTACGTCTGACAACATGCCCGGCGGACGTCCGAAGCCATACATGATATACAAGAACATGTGCGACCTGGATGTGGCATCGCGCCATTCGGTTGTGAAATTCGGCGACACCATTGCCGACATCAAGGAGGGAGCTAACGCCGGAGTGTGGAGCGTGGGCGTGATACTGGGCAGCAACGAGCTGGCTCTGACGCGCGACGAGGTGGCTGCCATGCCTGCCGACGAACTGAAAAAACGCATGGCCTGCGTGCGCAACCGCATGTATGCAGCAGGCGCCGACTTTGTGGTGGACGACATAACTGAGCTGCCCGGACTGATAGACAGCATTAACGCACGAATGAACAGATAAGCAGACACAAGCATGACAGCCGCCGCACGGCGGCCGGAACTTGAAGAGCATAGATAATAACGATAAAAAACAGTAACGACATGAGACCATACTTATTACTTACACCCGGACCACTGACAACCACAGACACCGTTAAGGAAGCCATGATGAGCGACTGGTGTACATGGGACGAAGACTATAATATAGGCATTGTTGAGGTTATACGCAAAGAGCTCGTGGAGCTGGCGTCGAGCCGCCCCGAAGAATATACGGCAGTGCTGATGCAGGGCAGCGGCAGCTTCTGCGTTGAGGCTACGCTCGGCTCGGTGATAAAGGCCGACGACCATCTGCTCGTGGCTGCCAACGGAGCCTACGGAAAGCGTATGGGCGTGATAGCCGACTATTATCATCTGAACTGCCACGTGATGCGCTTTGAGGAGACTCAGCCCGTTGACCCGAAGCAGATAGACAAATATCTGACCAGTTATCCCGAGACGACACACGTGTCGGTGGTTCACTGCGAGACCACTACCGGAGTGCTCAATCCGCTTGCCGACATTGCAGCCGTTGTAAAGAAGCACGGCAAGACGCTGATAGTGGACGCGATGAGCAGCTTTGGCGGAGTGCCCGTAGACATGGCGGCGCTGGGCATCGACTTCATGATAAGCAGTGCCAACAAGTGCATACAGGGCGTGCCGGGCTTCGGCTTCATCATTGCGCGCCGCTCGCTGCTCGAAGGATGCAAGGGCGTTGCCCGCTCGCTGTCGCTCGACCTGTATGACCAGTGGCAGACGATGGAGAGCGGACACGGCAAGTGGCGCTTCACTTCTCCCACTCACGTGGTGCGCGCCTTCATGCAGGCACTGAAGGAACTGAAGGCTGAAGGCGGTGTGGAAGCACGCCATGCACGCTACGCCGAGAACCACCGCACGCTGGTGGAGGGCATGCGCAGCCTCGGCTACAAGACGCTGCTGCCCGACGAGGAGCAGTCGCCCGTGATAACGTCGTTCTATTATCCGTCGGCCGACTTCAACTTTAAGGACTTCTACACAAAGCTCAAGGCCAAGGGCTTCGTGATATATCCGGGCAAGATTTCGCAGGCCGACACGTTCCGCATAGGCAACATCGGCGACGTGCATCCTGCCGACTTCAAGCGCCTGATAGAGGCCATAAGAGAGATTAGTCTGTAAGATTAAGCATCAGTAAAGTAGAATATCGATAATTTTCAGCCCGGGCTGGTCGTGAGACTGGCTCGGGCTTGCTTGTTATGCGGCCTGCATAAGCTAAAACAGACCACTGGCATGCGCATGGCCTTATGCTGTAATAAGATTCTTGTTTTCAGCCGTCGGGGCGTTTTCCGGCATCGTCCTGCCGGCTGTATTTTCTCGAATTGTATGCCATGCATGCTGAAAATAAGACTGCAAAAAGCCCCATACGGCAACGGCGATGCGCCCTGATGCTTATGGCAGACATGGCGTTTATGCCCCTTGACGGCGCAGGCGTAAGGCTGTCTACTCTTTAGAATTGTTGTCGAGGGCTATCTTCTGATAAATAGAAGGCGTGATGCCCGTAATCTTCTTGAATGCATTGACAAATGCGGTGTACGACTTGAAGCCCACGCTTTCGGCTATAGCCTTCATCGTGAAATTGCCGTAGTTGACCCTGTCGGTGAGCCGCTTGCAGGCAAGGTGTATTCTGTAAGGCGTCACGTAGTCGTTGAATGTCTTCTGGAACGAGTCGTTAATAACCTGCGACACATACGACCTGTTAGACCCCACAAGGTCGGCAAGCCTGCTGAGAGAGAAGTTGCAGTCGCAAAACTCCGTGGTGTTCTCCATCACGTTGCCTATGGCGTCGGCTATGGTCTGCATCTGTCCGTCGGTCAGGTTGCTCGTCTGATATTTCATTCCCTCCTCGGCAGTGCTCTCTTCCGTGTCCTTCGCGTTGCCGAGTTCCTGCCTCAGGCTGTCTATTATGTCGTTTTTCTCGCTTATTTCTGTACGGCATTTACGCAGTCGGTTCGTCAGCAGCTCCTGCGTCTCTATGAAGTCGTGGTTGATTTTATACAGGTTGATATAGCCCTTGTGTATTCTCTTCTTCTGCTTCCATACGATGAAGAGAAACAATATTGTGGTGAGCGCCACAACGGCCACGGCACACATTATCACCCATTGCATCCTGATGGTCTGCATCCTCTCGTGCTGGCTTGTGCGCAGGTCTTCTATCTCCTTTGTCGTCTTGTATATCTCGTAGTTGAGCAGCGAGTTTTTTACCATGTCGAACTTTCTCATGTCATAAATCGAGTCCATGATGTCGAGATAGCGCGACTTGTAGAGATTAGACATGGCTATGTCGCCTTTCTCCTGAAAGAAGTCAGAAAGGCTCTTGGTCGTCGTGACGAACGTGTGCTGAAGGTTGTATTTCTGTGCTGTCCGGTCGCACAGATGCATGTATTTAAGCGTAGAGTCTTTTACCCCCAGCTGCCTGTAGGCGCTGTAAATCTCCTGATAGGCAAAGCAGCGGAACCTCGGTTCCAGCTTCTCCTTTGCGGCATATCCGGCGAGCCATTTCAGCCTTGATATGGCAGGCTTGATGTCGCCCTCGCTTATCTGTATCAGGCTTAGCGTGTAGAGACTCATGAACGTGTCGGTCTTATTGTTCTTGTCTCTCGTGCTTTCAGACAGCTGATAATACTTCTTGGCCTTCGGGATGTCCTTGATGTAATAGCTGTACATGCCGGTCAGGTTAACGAGTACGCTGTGCTGCATCTTCCTGTCGGGATACTTCTTGCTCAGGTCATACGCCTTGAGATAGTAGCGTATGCCCTTCTCGTAGTCGAGAAAGATGCAGTAGATGTTGCCTATGTAGTTATACAGACTTGCCGCATACGTGGGCTTGGAGCACGCCTCGCTGATCTTCACGCCGTTGATAAATTCGTCGAGGGCGTTTATGTAGTTGCCTTTGTCATAGTATAGCGTGCCGGCCTTCTTCCTTGCCAGCGCGCACATGTCCTTTTCCTTGTCGGCAGCATTTGGGTCAAACCTGTTATATACTATGGCATACAGCACGAGGGCTTCGCCGTCTTTGCCCTTTGCCGCATATTTGTCTGCAATATTCATTATGTTAGCCGTCGGTTTGACCGAAACCTTCTTCACGAGCTTAGTATATTTCGTGTCACCGGAACCAAATGCCGCGCATGTGGTGAGCAGCGCGCAGATAATAATGAATATCTTGTATTTTTTCATAGTAGCGACTCTGTTTGCCGGTTTGTATCTAAACCAAATAGCGCACAAAAGTAATAAATATAATTTTAAATGTGGCATAATATTTTGAAAAAGACATATTGACGTTGCGTTTCCTTCATGAGTATTATATAGCCTTGCCGGCATATAATAAATCCAAATGGAGGTGCAAATCATGCATGAGACAAGGTAAAAAGTCAGGACAAAATATTTTTCCGTTACAGAAAATCAATGTATAACAGATGTTAATACCTTGCTGTCCGAATATGCTTTTGTTTAACTTTTGTTAGCTGTAGAGCGTCAGAAACAGCCCGAAACCCATTGTTTTTCGGTCTGTAAGGCATCCTTTTGATGCATAAAACGCAGCCTTTCACTCTGCAAAAGGTGCCCTTTTAGAGTCTGAAAGGGCATCTTTCATAGTATAAGCCGTGTCCGTTTTATTTGCGTTTAGATGTAAGTGGCTGTACATCAGCATTTTATCTTTTCTCCCGTTTTTCGCCATATTTCCCGTCATTCAGCCCTTTCGCTCCCGCTGTTGCCGTTCTGAGGGCGTCAAACGTACGGGAAATGTCATTTTTGTTTACAAACGGCTAATGGATTCAGCAGCCGTGATGGCAGTGCAGATATGCTGAATATATCAGCCGGCTGTTGCGCCGGTGTCGCCGTTGTCAGCGCGATGGTCAGGCCGCCTGTTTCTCGATGCTATATATTCAGACGGTGTGCATCCCTCCATCTTCTTGAACAGTCTGCTGAAGTGCTGCGGATATTCAAAGCCGAGGGCGTAGGCCACCTGGCACACCTGTTCGCCTGCCGTCAGCCTGCTCTTGGCCATGGACATCACAAAGCGGTGGATGTGTTCGCCGGCCGTGATGCCGGTCTGCTTCTTTATCAGGTCGGCAAAATAGTTGCTCGAGAGGCATAGCTCTGATGCGCATGCCTGTACGGTAGGCAGTCCGTCCGTAAGCTGTCTTTCCGAGTCGTAGTAGCTGTGCATCAATTGCTCAAAGCGTGTCAGTATGTCGCTGTTCTGCTGCCTGTGTGAGCTGAACTGTCTGTTGTAGAAGCGTGAGCAGTATTGCAGCACGATGTCTATCATGCCCACGATGATAGAGTCGCGGTAGCCGTCGTCAGGCGCCTGAAACTCCTGCTTGATGAGCTTCAGGCATGCCACGAGTATGTCGCGCTCGCCGGGGCGCATGTGCAGAGCCTCGTTCACGTTGTAGGCAAAGAACGAGTAGCGGTGCATCCTGCCTTCAAGAAACGTGCCTCTTATCAGGTCGGGATGAAACAGCAGGGCCCATCCCTTCAGAGCCACTCTCTCGCCGTTGTCTTCCTTGCCGCCCGTCTGTCCAGGCGCCACGCATATCAGCGTAGACTCGTCGTAGTCGTATCTGCCGCAGCCATAGGTCAGGTCTACGAGCGTGTCCTCGCGCAGAAACAGGCCGTATATGCCGTAGCTGTTGAGGCTGTGCCTTATCGGGGGCAGGTCGTCATAGTTTATCACGCTTGCCAGCCTGTGCTCGTCTGCCTGTCCTACGTATGCGTTATAGTCGTGCACCGTGTTTACCTTCTCAATCTTTGCCATGCCCTTAACTTTTTTGGTTGTTGCTGATGCAAATATATCGCTATTTATCCTTAACGGCGAAACATAAACCATGAAAATGGTACTTATGCATGAGAATTGTATACCGCGCCGGCTCTGTCGTGGCATATCTTTGCGACAGAAACTACAACTAACCTCCAAAAGACAGAAAGATATGGACAGAAGAAAATTCTTAAAGTCGGCATCGGGCCTGGCACTCATGGCTGCCGGAGCCTTGACGGGCACGTCGAGAGTGCTTGCCGCCACAGACGCCATGGCTGCCACAGGCAAGGATAAAGGGCGCACGGGGCGGCAGCCTAAGGCCGAGCGCCGCAATCTGGGCGGCATGAGCGTGTCGCCCATAGGCCTTGGCTGCCTGCCCATGGTGGGCTATTATGGCGGCCGTTATGACCGCCGCGACATGGTGGCGCTGATACGCCGCGCCTACGAAAAGGGCGTCACGCTGTTTGACACGGCCGAGGTTTACGGCCCTTACACAAGCGAAGAGTGGGTGGGCGAGGCCCTGCAGCCCATAAGAGACAATGTTAAGATAGCCACAAAGTTCGGATTCGGTGTTGAGGAGGGTCGCCCTACGGCTCTCAACAGCAGCGTGGCCCATATGCGCCGGGCCGTTGAGGGCTCGCTGAGGCGGTTGCGCACCGACCACATCGACCTGCTGTATCAGCACCGCGTAGACCCTGCCACGCCCATAGAGGAGGTGGCCGACGCCGTGGCACAGCTGATAAAGGAGGGCAAGGTGCTGCATTTCGGACTGTCGGAGGCAAGCGCCCGCACCATCAGGCGTGCCCACAGCGTGTGTCCTGTGTCGGCAGTTCAGAGCGAGTATGCCATCTGGTGGCGCGAGCCTGAGCTTAAGATTTTTCCCACGCTCGAAGAACTTGGCATAGGTTTCGTGCCCTATTGTCCGCTCGGCCGCGGCTATCTGACATGCACGATAGGCGAGGACAGCCGTTTCGGCAGTGATGACCGCCGCCACAATCTGCCGCGCTTCACTCCGCAGGCCCTGCGCTACAACAGGCCGCTGACTGAGCTGGTAGGGCGCTGGGCGCGGCGCAAGGGCATCACGCCTGCGCAGTTCTCGCTCGTATGGATGCTGTCGCGCAAGCCATGGATTGTGCCCATACCCGGCACTACGAGTGCTGCCCATCTCGACGACTTTATTGGTGCGTCCGGCGTAAGGCTTACGCCGGACGAGGCCGACGAGTTTGACATGGAATACTCGCGTATCGACCTGATGGGCCATCGTGCCGACCCCTTCACCGAGAGTCAGATAGACAAGTGAGGCATAGCGCGGTCTGTTAGAGTATGGAAGCCGGCAGGGCATGGTGGCGGTACGGGCGGGGCAGAGGCGGCCGTGCCGCCTCATGCAGTTTCTATGCGAGTTCGGGATAAGAAGAATTAAAAAAGTTCAAGTTGTAGTGTATTCTCCCTATGTACAGGTAATGGCTGCGGCTTATCCTCAAAAAAGCAATATGCAGCAAGCGCTGAGCATAAATTCATT